>Ga0172369_10000001_pt1 | contig 532264 bp, 481 predicted proteins | sample LakKiv25m_FD_114539 | JGI IMG/M metagenome (GOLD analysis project Ga0172369, IMG submission 114539) | Freshwater microbial communities from Kabuno Bay, South-Kivu, Congo - kab_022012_11.25m | ecosystem: Environmental > Aquatic > Freshwater > Lake | place: Democratic Republic of the Congo... | reverse complement strand
TTAGTAGCGGGGAGTGGATTCGAACCACTGACCTCCGGGTTATGAGCCCGACGAGCTGCCACTGCTCTACCCCGCGTTGCTTATTGAAGATAGCTATTTTACCACCTGTATTTCTTTCGGTCAAGTGAACTATTTTAGGTAAAATATTTGGTCACTACAAAGTCATAGATTGTCTTTGACAATTCACCAGACATCTCTTACAATACCTACTCGGATTTTATAAACTAACGAGAGAGGTCATTCAAAAATGAAAGAGTACACCACAGAGTTTATCCGAAATGTTGCATTGGTAGGTCATGGGAGCGCAGGAAAGACGATGATGGCGGAGGCATTTCTGCACCATTCAGCTGCAACAACAAGATTAGGAAAAATAGAGGATGGAGCTAGTGCTTCTGATTACGATGAAGAGGAGATCAGACGAAAGATTTCATTATACACAAGCATTCTTCCGATAGAATACAAGGACATTAAAATAAATATTCTGGATACCCCGGGCTTTCCCGATTTTATAGGTGAAGTTATATCCGCCCTTCGGGTTTCAGATGCTTCCTTGGTTTTAGTAGATGCCGTATCTGGAATTGAGGTTGGGACAGAAATTGCGTGGAGGTATTGTAATCAATTTAATTTACCCCGAATGATAGTTATTAATAAAATGGATAGAGATAATGCAAATTTCGCTAAAGCACTATCTTCGATTTCAGATAATATAAATGCAAGATTAGTAAAAATCCAACTACCATGGGGAGAATGCCAGAATTTTAAAGGTGTTATTGATCTAATTTCGATGAAAGCGTTTAGAGGAGATGGTAAGGCAGTTGAAGAGATCCCTTCAGATTATAAAAATGATGCTGAGAGTGCTCGAGCTGAACTGATGGAAGCAGCTGCAGAAGGTGAAGATGCACTGCTTGAGAAATATCTGGATACTGGAGATTTAACTGAGGATGAATTATTCCGTGGTTTAAGAAAGATAGTCCTTTCAGGATCTTTCGTACCAGTCTTATGTTCAGCAGCTGGTCATGAATTAGGTGTTGGTCAATTATTAGACGCGATTATCTCATTATTACCATCTCCTCTAGAAGTAGCACCTCAGGTGGCTCAAGGAAAGGATACTTCTGAAGAATTGGTCGCTTCAGACAATGGACCTTTAGCTGCCTATATCTGGAAGACAACAGCGGACCCCTTTGTTGGGAGGATGACGTATTTTCGGGTTTATTCAGGATCTCTAAGTGCAGATTCTCGTGTATGGAACCAAACAAAGGAAACTGATGAACGTATGTCTGGTTTACATTTACAACGCGGTAAGGAACAAATACCTGTAAAAATCATACATTCGGGTGATATAGCCTCAGTATCAAAGTTGGCTGTTTCTTCGACTGGTGATACTTTTTGCGATAAAGGGCATCCATTGGTGTTAAGCAACCCAGATTACCCCAGCGCCTTGTACCGGGTTGCGGTTGGACCAAGAACACAGGCAGATGCAACAAAGATTTCATCGTCGCTCACTAGATTATGTGAAGAAGATATGACTTTATCTTGGCATAATGAGAAAGCAACAGGACAAACAATTCTACAGGGAATGGGTGATCAACACATAGATGTTGCAATCCGTCGTGCAGAATCAAAATTTCAAGTGGGATTAGAAACATTTGAACCAAAGGTACCTTATCGTGAAGGAATTACGAAAAAAGCCTCTGCTCAATACAGGCATAAGAAACAATCAGGGGGATCTGGTCAATTTGGAGAAGTACACCTTCGTGTAGAACCATTGCAGGATGAGGATTTCGAGTTTACAGATGAACTAGTGGGAATGAACCTTTCTAAATCATATTTACCAGCAATTGAGAAAGGAATCGCTGCAACTCTTATTACTGGAGTTGTTGCAGGATATCCGTTGCACAATGTGAAAGTAATTGTTTATGACGGAAAAGAACATCCAGTAGATTCAAAGCCTGTCGCATTTGAAATTGCTGGACGCGAAGCCTTTAAATTGGCAGTTCATGATGCCAGTCCTGTTCTATTTGAACCGATAATGAAGGTACGGGTTGTTGTTCCAGATGCTAATATGGGTGATGTAATGAGTGATATGAATTCACGCCGCGGACGCGTCCAGGGAACCGAATCTGAACATGGAAGTACTGTTGTTATCGCGCATGTACCACTGGCAGAAATGTTGCGTTATACAACTCAAATCCGCTCGATCACAGGTGGTCGTGGATATTTTACAATGGAACATGATCATTACGAAACAGTACCAACCCACATCGCCTCAGCAATTATTGATGCGCATAAAAGAGATCTGGCCGAAAAGAAAGAAGAATAAAAATAAAAAATATATATGGATAGAAACTTCACCCATCAACAAATTTATGTGGATGGGTGTGGATTTTCTAAATATAACTGGTTAACTGAACTATTCATTTGTATTCAGTCAAGGTGAAATAACTCTTTGATCCATGAAATTGAAAGATATGGATAGAATAAAAAAAAGAGAAAGTTGATATAGTGGTTGCAATTGTCAGAGAAGTTTATTGCATAGTGGTAGTAATAAGCTTAATCACTGAAAGCGTGTAAACGATGAAAACAAAATTAACGAATGAAGAGATATTAAGGTATTCCAGGCATCTACCACTTCCGGAAGTTGGGTTAGAAGGTCAAAAGAAGTTAAAAAACTCATCTGTACTTCTAGTAGGGACAGGAGGGCTTGGTTCTCCGGTAGCTTTATATTTGGCTGCTGCCGGAGTGGGGAAAATTGGTATTGTGGATTATGATGAGGTGGAAACTTCCAATTTACAACGCCAAATAATTCACGGCTCATCCTCAATTGGGGTTTCAAAAGTTCTATCTGCTCAAAAAAGAATGTTAGATTTAAATCCGGACATTCATGTTATTACTTTTAATGAATCATTCACATCAGAAAGCGCATTTCGCATAGCCCAGGGATATAATGTTCTCGTAGATGGAACAGATAATTTCCCAACTCGATATTTAATTAATGATGTTTGTGTTTTCCTTGGGATTCCAAATGTTTATGGTTCTGTATTCAGGTTCGATGGGCAGGTAAGTATTTTTTTTGCAAAAGAAGGTCCTTGTTATCGCTGTATTTTCCCCGAACCACCACCTCCGGGATTAGTCCCGACTTGCGCTGATGGAGGCGTTCTTGGAATTTTGCCTGGTACGATTGGAACAATTCAAGCTACAGAGACAATCAAGCTCTTACTTGGGATTGGTTCGAATTTGATAAAACGTTTACTGTTATACAATGCTTTGGATATGACTTTTGATTATGTGAACCTCAAGAAAAATCCTCATTGCGAAATATGTGGTGAGAATCCAACAATTCGCAAGCTAATTGATTATCAGGAATTTTGTGGATTTCCACATCACGATCCTCAATTAAATACTTTTGAAGAAGAGTTATCGATAACCCCAATCCAATTGTTCCAAAAAATTGCTGACAATGAAAATATTATCTTGGTTGATATCAGAGAGCCGTTCGAATTGGAAATATCTTCTCTCGAAGGTGCAATTCATATTCCGTTCGGACAGCTATCGGAAAGATTAACAGAGTTGGATGGTGACCATGAAATTATTCTTTTTTGTAAATCTGGCATCCGTTCTAGAAGGGCTTTAGATAATTTGGCTGGAATGAATATCAGCAATATCAAGCATTTACAAGGGGGTATCAATTCTTGGGCACAATTAATTGATCCGAAAATGGCTATATATTGAATCTTTTACATTCTCCAAAAATATTAACGCTTTTCCAAAATCAAGAAAAATTAATTTTAGGTGAAAATGATAAATAATGCTCTTCTTGTTATATTGGCACATCCTGATGATGAGTCCTTCGGAATGGGAGGAACTCTGGCGTATTACGCTTCAAGAGGATTCGATGTTCATTTGTTATGTGCAACCAAAGGTGAAGCGGGTGATGTCACAAAAGAAAAAATGGTCGGTTATGATTCCATCGCAGATTTAAGGGAATCTGAGTTAATGTGTGCAGCAGGAAATTTGGGAATAAAAAAAGTTCATTTTCTAGATTACCGTGATTCGGGAATGTCAGGATCATCAGAAAACCACCATCCTCAAGCCTTGATATCACAATCTGTAGAGGATGTCTCCAGGAAAATTATTGGCTTCATTAGGAAAATTCAGCCAATTGCTATTATTACCTTTGATCCTATCGGAGGGTACCGTCATCCTGATCATATTGCAATTCATAATGCAACCGTAAAAGCTTTTTATCTGGCCGGGGATGACAACTATAAATTCGGTGGGTTAGATCCTTTTCAACCTCAAAAACTCTTTTTTCATACATTTCCGAGAGGTTTTTTAAGGATTGCAGTCAAATTGTTGAGATTATTAGGGAAAGTCCCTGGAAAATTTGGCCGTAATGGAGATATAGATCTGGAATCATTTGCTTATGAGAATTTCCCAATTCATATTGTGATTAATATCAGAAAATTCCGGAAACATAAAGAAAAAGCTAGGTGTTGTCATTCAAGTCAGGGAGGTGGACGGATGGGGGGAGGAGTGCAGAGTTTTATTTTGAGATTATTTGATAATAAAGAATCATTTATGCAAGCTTACCCTGTAATCGATACGAGAACCGCTGTTACACATGATTTCTTCAGCAACGATTAAGAGAAAATAAAATGCAATTATTTTGATTTATGTTTGATTAGGCTTATTAAATCTTGTTCAAGATCAGGAAGTGATTCAGTTGTTGTTATACCAAGCGCTCTTCTTTGAGCTTCACGCCAACGCTCAAGGCGTTTTTGGATTTCTGCTTCGAAACCTTCACTAGATGGAACGTAAAAATATTTTCCCATTTGTTCTTTTGGTAAATATTGTTGGGGTGTGAAATGACCTTCATTGTCATGCGGGTACTTATATTCTTTGCCATGCCCTAACGCTGCAGCATCCCTGTTGTTATCTTTTAGATGATTTGGCACATCACCTAACCCATCTCTTTCAATTAAGTTATATGCCTTAAAATATGCCCCAGCTGAGTTTGATTTTGGTGCAGTCGAAAGATAGAGAGTTGCTTCAATAATTGGGTATATTCCTTCCGGAAGACCTAAATAACTAAAGGATTGGACTGCAGCATTAACAACAACCAATCCTTGGGGATCTGCGAGGCCAATATCTTCGCTAGCCAAAATTAATAAACGCCTTAATATAAAACGTGGATCTTCTCCTGCGTATATCATTTTTGCCAGCCAATAGAGTGCTGCATCAGGGTCAGACCCTCGAACGGATTTAATAAACGCTGATATCGTATCGTAGTGCGAGTCTCCATCCTTGTCATATAAAACCGCACGTTGTTGTATTGATTCTTGGGCAATATCAAGGGTTATATGTACAAAACCTTCTGGGTTGGATGGAGTTGATTCGACCGCAAGTTCGAAAGCATTTAATAAATTTCGGGCATCCCCATTTGCAACATGGATTATATGTGATTGAGCATCGGCATCGATAACAATGTTTCGCAAGCCATATCCGTGCTCTTTATCAGTTAGAGCCCGTTTAAGGATCAATCCCAATTCCTCGTCTGAGAGTGGTAATAATTGAAATATTCTGGAACGAGATACAAGCGCTTTTATTACCTCGAAATATGGGTTGTCCGTAGTTGCACCAATCAATATTAGCAACCCATTCTCAACATGGGGAAGGAGAGCATCTTGTTGAGCCTTGTTCCATCTGTGAACTTCATCAACAAATAGGATTGTACGTTTTCGATATAGTCGACGCCTTTCTTGAGCATCTTTTATTATTCTTCGTAATTCCGGTATGCCTGCTAGAACAGCTGACATTGTTTCAAAATGAGATTGAGTAGTTTTTGCGATTATTTGAGCCAGGGTTGTTTTTCCAGTTCCAGGAGGTCCCCAAAAAATGATCGAAGAAAAAAGACGATCAGATTGAATCGCCCTTCGCAGTAATTTTCCCTCACCAATTATATAAGTTTGGCCAATATACTCAGATAAATTGTTAGGGCGCATTCGTGCAGCCAAAGGAGAGTTTTGGGTAATATTTTCTTGCATTGCGAGGTCAAATAGATCAGTCATATGAAATATTAATCAAGAATTATTCATAGAAGAGAGCTGCAGAAAAGATCTGCTACCTGGTACAAATTAATTTTTCATCCTTACTTGAAGAGATAGGATTACTTAGTTATTTTGTACGATGGTGATCAAACGGTAAAAAAAATATAGTATTGATAAGGAAAGGGAAACAAACGCCAGACTTCTTCGTTTTATGATTTGGGCTAGCTCTTTAAATTTTGGAATGTGATCCATATCAACGACTTCATGAAAAATAATATAACCTCCTATTGAACCCAAAATAAAAGTTAAGGGATCGATTATTATCCAGAAAAACAAAGATTCAATAGTCATAATAATTAATCGTAAGGTATTCGGAAGTTAAGTTATTTCTTTTAAAGTGATACCTAGTATAGGTTACTTTCCCTTACAACGCAATAAAGTGGGAGTTAATAAGTGAACTATTTTTTATGATACTAGATATTATTACGGTTTTTAATTTTCTAGGGAGGTATAATTTATTGAAATTATTCTTAGGAGTTGAATATGCGCCCAGAGTGGGATTCTTATTTTATGAAAATTGCCTATGCTGTATCCGAACGAAGCACCTGCGATAGGGCTTTTGTTGGTTGTGTGTTGGTTCAAGAGAAACGCATCCTTACTACCGGGTTCAATGGTTCACCAAAAGGTCAACCCCATTGTGATGAAGAAGGACATTTGATTGTTGATGGCCATTGTGTAAGGACTATCCATGCAGAAACAAATGCGATAATCCAGGCAGCCCTTCATGGGGTATCTACTAAAGGTTCAACTTGTTATGTTACCCATTTTCCATGTATAAATTGCACAAAAGCCTTAATCAATGCAGGCATAGTTCGCTTGGTTTATTGTGTTGCCTACAGAATTGATGAAAATGCATTAAATTTCCTGAGAACAGCAAATATCGAAATAACTCAACAGGATTTTAACCAAATTTAGGGAAATCTATGTTGAAGTCGCTACGATCAGAGAAATATTTTCCTGCTAGAATATTTTTCATTGCTCTCATAGCTAGATTGATTCCAGTTCTACTCACATCTAATCTCGGAATTGGATTGGATGACATGTTCCAGTATGACATGTTGGCAAGAAGCATTGAATCTGGCAATGGTTATCGATGGTACGCACAGGAAGACTTTTACCTCGCACAGCAATATATCAATTTTGATATGTCAATGGTTGAATATGACCCACGTGGAATTTTGACATCATTTCGCCCGCCTCTTTATCCGGCTTTCCTGGCCTTGGTTTATTTCATTTTTGGTGCTGGTGTAAAACGCTTTTTTATAGCCAGGATCATTCAAGCGATCATGGGTGCTTTACTTGCTCCGCTTACATATCAAATTGCAAAGTTAATCCTTCCAACGAAATTAAATTTGAGCAAGTTGGCTGCCTGGATGATAGCATTTTACCCTATGTTAATTATTTATCCATTATCATTGGCTACTGAAAATTTATTTTTTTTATTGATTTGTGGGTCAGTATTATCGCTGTTAGCAGCGGAGAAAGAACGTAAATGGTATTGGTTTGCCTTAGCAGGCATTCTTATCGGCTTGACTTCTTTGACAAGATCAGTGGCACTGCTCTTTGCTGGATTGGTCGTATGCTGGGTTTGGTTTATTCTTAAAGAACGTAAATACGCTATTGTGGTTTTTTTATTGGTTGGTTTGATTACATTCCCCTGGATGCTTCGCAATACTTATTTGCACCATAAATTAACTGGAATAGAATCTGCGCTTGGTTACGACCTTTATGTTGGTTACCATCCTCAAGGTATAGGCACCTTTCAGTATGGTATTTCATTGGATCTAATTCCATATTTAGATGACGGTTTACGTGACGAGATTGGTCAAAATCAAGCTATTGAATTTATTAAGAACAATCCAGCGCGCTTACCCTATCTTGTTGTTCGAAAGTTAGGTTATTTTTGGGGATTAGAACGAAGAGCCTTAACTTATTTTTATTCAAATAATTTTTTCGGTTATATTCCAAAAACCCTTTTAATATTTATCTCCTCTATATTTCTAATTCCATTTGTTATTGTAAGCTTAGCAGCATCTATTGGGTTTGCTTTGACAAAATGGAATCGTTCTAATACCATTATTGTTTTGTTGATCATTGGATACTTGCTACCTCATATTCTAATCCTGGCAGAGGATCGCTTCCACCTTACCCTGATTCCTTTTTTAGCTATATTTGCCGCCCAAGGTTTGGGAAGTGGATGGCATTTAATAAAGAGTAGGTGGGAAACTGGAAATGGAAAAACTGCATTAATATTTGCTTTTATTGCATCTGGATTGATGATCACGAACTGGATCTTGGAAATATATAGAGATAGGCAGATGTTGACTTTATTGTTTAGTTTAAGTGGAAACACATCATATTTCCCATATTAGAGAAAAAAGTATTTTCTTAATAATAGAATATTTTACTGGATCCAAATATGCTAAATAAACTAAAAGAAACTGTTGTTTTTGATTGGAGAATCATTTTTCTTACGGTTCTCAGTACTCTTGTTATTATCATTGATCATTATTATCAATTGACCCCCTGGAAAGTTATTGACAGGACAATTTTATACTTAATAATTCCATTGGCAATCGTTCTATTTTTCTTTCGTGAAAAACCAAGCATTTATGGATTTTGCCTGGGAGATTGGAAGTTGGGGTTATTATTAACCTTTGGAAGTATTATCCTGATCACACCCATTTTGTGGATTGTAACTCATGGGAATCTTGGAATGCAGGATTATTATCAGGATCAGCTTGTTGGATTGCCTTTGACAACATTTGCCGATCTTCTTGGGTGGGAATTTATCTTCAGAGGTTGGTTGTTGTTTGGTTATGGGAGAAAATTTGGACCTGACGCATTATGGCTTCAAGCAGTTCCATTTGCTTTAGCTCATATAGGTAAACCAGACATAGAAACATTATCAACAATATTTGGAGGATTTGCTTTTGGCTGGATTGCATGGAAGACAAAATCGTTTGTATATCCATTTCTGATCCATTGGTTCGTGGCATCATTTACCATCATTGTTGCAGCAGGTTTACTGGGATAAAATTCGTGAAACTCCTTGAATATTTGATATTGGAATAAGAATGAACAATATTTCTACCAAGCAATCATTGTTATTGATATCTCTAGGTGTAATAGTAGGTTTCTTGATGAGTGGTATTTTATGGATTACAGCAAGTCCTCCTCGTGGAAAGCCGGTCACCCTGGCTACGAGACAACCAAATCAATTAATAAGTGTATACATTTCTGGAGAAGTAGTAAACCCTGGAGTCTATCAACTACCTCCAGGAAGCAGGATAAAAGATGCTATCGAAATTGCAGGTGGATTTCTTTCTACAGCAGATATAGATTCCATAAACCTTGCTGCATTATTGATAGATTCCAGCCATGTAAATATCATGCCATTACTCAGAAACAAGAATTCCCAGATATATGTTATTAATATAAATAGCGCAACAGAAGTTGAATTGGAAACTCTACCTGGGATTGGTGCAACATTTGCAAAAAATATAGTTGATTATCGTTCGGAAAATGGTCCATTTATGAGGATCGAGGAAATTCAGAAAGTTCCGGGAATTGGACCGATAACTTTCGATAAAATTAAAGATCTAATTTCAATAGGTAATTAAATATTATGCCCGGCATAGATCACTTCACAATTCTCGCTCCTTGGTACGACAGAATTATCTCATATAAAGAAGATGAAGAATTAATAAAATGGGCGGAGTTACCTATTACGGGCAGCCTTCTTGATGTAGGTGGAGGAACTGGAAGGGTTTCAAGATCGTTTATCGATAATGTTAAGAATTTGATTATTATCGATGTATCCTTTGGAATGCTAAGAATTGCTAAAGAAAAAGGACTTCCTGCTACTTGTGCTCTTGGTGAATTATTGCCCATTCAAAGCGATTCTTTTGGTCGTGTATTAATCGTTGACGCATTGCATCATTGTACAAATCAACAAGAAGTAATAAGAGATACCTGGCGAGTATTAAAGCCAGAAGGGTATTTGCTGATCGTTGAGCCTAATTACGATCATTTTTCTGGAAAATTTATTAGATTGTTTGAGAATGTTCTCCTGATGAAATCTAAATTTCTTTCAGACAATGCAATTATCAATCTATTACTTGATCACTCGAAGGAAATAAAATTAAAACACGTGAAAGGAAATAGTTGGTTTAAAGTTAAGAAATGACACTTATTAAGATAATTATTAATTTTTCCGTATTTAACCATAACACTTCGAAATAAATCACTTCACCAGAAAGAAAATTAATTATTATGTAGCACAAATCGGGCAATAACAAGCCTTTGAATTTCGCTTGTTCCCTCACCGATTGTCATTAAACGAGTATCCCTGTAAATCCTTTCAACATCAAAATCACGAGAATAACCATAGCCTCCATGAATTTGAATTGCATTTCTGGAGACTCTTTCTGCCATTTCGGAAGCAAATAGTTTTGCAATGGCTGCTTGTTTACTAAAAGATCTGCCCTCTTGTTTTAACCAGGCTGCCTTGTAAACAAGGAGTTTGGCAGCTTCAATTTCTGTAGCAGCATCAGCCAGCATCCATTGTAAAGCTTGCTTTTCACTAATAGGTTTTCCAAATGCTTTTCGTTCTTTTGAATATGCTACAGCGCTTTCAAATGCTGCCCGGGCAAGACCCAGACATAATGCTCCTATGCTAATTCGGCCACCATCGAGAGTATTTAATGTCTGAGGTAAGCCAAACCCTTCTTCTCCAAGCAGATAGTTTATTGGTACTTGAACGTTCTCATATGTTATCGCGCAAGTTTGAGAACCATGGAGCCCCATTTTCTTTTCAGGAGGATGGATTTGCAAACCTGGTGTTTCTGCTGGAACAATGATCATACTCAATGAATGCTTCCCTGCATTCGGATCAGTGCGGACAAGGGTGATAATATAGTCAGCAACATTGGCATTGGTTATCCACATTTTTGCTCCATTTATGACCCAATTATTTCCGGTTTTTATGGCTTTGGTGGAGATTCCGCCTTGAAGATCAGATCCTGCACCTGGTTCAGTCAATGCCAAAGCTGCCAAGCGTCCATTTCCTGTTACAACTGGCTCTAAGAACATTTTTTTTTGCTCTGTAGTGCCAAATTGGGCAATTGGAGCGCAACCAAGGCCATTATGAGCTGCAATCGCCAATCCTGTTGATCCACAACCCCAACCAATTTCTTCGAAAGCAATCGCTGCACTGATTGCATCTACGTTTGATCCTCCATTGTCTTCAGAAACAAAAAGACCCAGCAAACCAAGCGGCCCCATTTTTCTAACTGCTTTCCAGTTAAATTCCCCACTTTCATCGATTTCGTGCGCTAAAGGTTTTACTTCTGCAGCTACAAAATCATGCACGCTCTTTTGCCACATTTTTTGTTCAACCGAGAAATCAAATTCCATATTTTCCTCCAATTAAAGATGGTTGTGGTGCTAAGAAGCTGAGTTTTCCATGGATCCGTTTTGATAATTTTCAAATATATCCTTGGCTTCATTAAATTTGTTATATGGAACAAATAATTGAACTTTTGCGAATTCACCGACATAGGTTGGATAAGCAAAATTTCCTCCCGCTGCTTCTTGAAAGAGCTTTACATCAATCGCATAAGCGTTGAGTAAACTTTGAACAAGTTCAGCATTCAAACGTCCATAGATTTCTGTGAGTAAAACCCATTTTAATCTACTCAAGTTTGACCTCCGAGAATATTTCTTTAAATTATACAATCTAATTACTATCCTTATGTAACAATTAGATAAATGTTTTTAATTTATCTAAAGTACATTAATTCAAAGTTATAGGAAAAGGAGATCCGTTTTGTAAAAATAAATGAATTACATCATAGAACATAAATACCTATGCTCGGTGCCTCTCTCTTGGCGAATTAATCCCGGAAATGTAAAGGGTAGATATATTTTTGTATAAGACTCTAAATCACCAATCATCAGGAATATACCGTCGATTTATTTTAAGTTCTCCTCGCTTTTTCTTTTCAAGCTTTCGTGTAGCCTTAGCTTTACGACTTGGCTTTGTTTTTATTCTTGTTTTCGGAATAATAATAGCTGCTTTAAAAATGTGTATTAACCTTTGAATTGCATCGAGACGGTTTTTCTCCTGAGTGCGATAAGTCTTTGCCTCAATAATTAGAAATCCATCATCTGTAAGGCGATTACCTGCAAGTCTGATTAACCGCTGTTTCTCTTCGAAGCTAAGTGAAGGAGTCGATTGGATATGGATCCGTAAGCGAACAGCCGTTGACACCTTATTAATATTTTGCCCTCCTGGTCCTGATGCTTTAAAATACTCAACAGATATTTCATTTTCATCAATATTTCGGGAAGGGGATATTTGGATCATAATAATTAATCAGGGATTCGAAACAGATTGAAAAATATCGAATCTTCGAAGATATTCTACCAGAGATCAAACATATACAATTTTTGCAAGCGCAACCATATCAATGAAGATTCCGTAAGTCTCCACACTATCTATGCTAGGCAGAAAACCTTATTCTTTGAATAAGGAATAAAAACCAAAATTCGGAATGATGAATTTACAAATATATAATTCATTACCGTAAGAATTATTATTGATTCAACCATTTTGCAACTTTGTTGGGTAGATCTTTTACCGGACCTTCTACTTTTGTGCAATTTGGGAGGGAATTTACAAAGAAACGACCATATTGTTTTGTTAAAACACGTCTGTCCATAATAACAACCACCCCTCGATCTGATTGGGTTCTTATCAATCGGCCAAAACCTTGTCGAAAACGAAGAATTGCTTCTGGTAAATGATATTCATTAAATGGATCTTCAAATTCTTCAGCTCTGGCTGCAATCAAAGGTTCTGTTGGGACGCTAAAAGGTAATTTGGTGATAACCAATACAGAAAGAGATTCTCCGGGAATATCAACTCCCTCCCAGAATGAACGGGTTCCCAGTAGTACTGCTCTATCTGAGTTCCTAAAGTTTTCCAGTAATGTATTTGGAGATGAACCATCACCTTGTTCATAAACAACGATATTTTCTGCGGCTAATGAACTGGAAATTGATTTGGAAGTTCGTTTTAACTGTGCATACGATGTGAACAAGACCATTGCACGTCCCATTGACGCACGACAGAGATGGATAATTGTATTTTTTAACTGAAATTGATATTCATTTGTATGTGGCTCGGCAATATCATTACATAAATATAAAAGAGCTGCATTTTCATAATCGAAGGGGGAACCAAGTGCAAGTTCATTCGCATCTTCTGCTCCTAGAGTGTTGCGGAGATAATTAAATTCTCCGTTTGTTGTCAATGTAGCAGATGTAAGGATCACACTGGTTTTACTATGCCAAATGTATTCTTGTAATAACGATCCAACTTGTATCGGAGATGCGTGTAGCGATAAACGATTTCCAGTTGGTTGAACCTCTACCCAATATACGACTCTAGGGCTGGGTTGGCTTATTAAAGATGATACATTTGTTTCAATTGCAGCCAATCTTCGGCTTATGTTACCCAGGCTTCCAATAGTATTTTCCACATCATCCAAACCCTCGCTAAATAATTCAGATAAGACTTTTTGAGTGTCCTCTATTGCAACAGACAGAGATTTTAACGTATCGTCTGAAGTGTCCCAGGATATTTCGACCTCCTCCCAGCCAGGGAGGGTTCGAACGGATGGAATTATTCTCATTTGAAATGCATATGTACTTGCACGTTGACCATCTTGTTGATTAGTTATGAAATCCTTCAGCGAAAGGAAGAATGCCTTTTGTTGATTATCAAAACGGAAGGATAATTCGCTGGCTTTGGATACCAATTGGTTTAAAGATGCAAAGTTTGAGGGACTTAGGTCTCCGCACATTATTGATAATGCATATGATAGCGTTCCGCTAGTATTGGATCCGATCTCGCGCAAAAGGCGTTCGATTTCTGCTTCTGATAAGCGGAAACTTAGTGCGTCGGTTGTTGCAGACTCCAGATGGTGCCCTTCATCAATAATCAAGTATTCATACTCTGGAAGAACGCGGTTACCTGTAGCAATATCTGTAAGGAGCAAAGCGTGATTAACTATCAGTAAGTGAGAAGTCAGTGCTGCTTGTCGTGCTTGGAAAAATGGGCAAGCTCCACCGGTACGTTCAAGACATATCTCAGTTGTACATTGGTCATCTTCTGCGGAAAGATGAACCCACACATCCCTTTCGCTTGAGCCATTCAAATTGATATCAGTTTTATCTCCAGTTCTATTTGTTTGCAACCATACCAGTATTTTTGCAAGAACCCGAAGCTCTTCAACAGATTGGGGAGAATGTTTACGAAGCATCTCCAATCGTCGTGGGCATAAATAATTTGACCTTCCTTTTAGAACTGAAGCACGAACATCAATCCCCAATGCATTTCGTAAGTCGGGGATATCTTTCTTTATTAATTGATCTTGTAAATTAATAGTATTGGTAGAAATGATAACTCGAGTGTTATTCTGAATTGAAAAAAGAGCTGCTGGAACAAGGTAAGCAAATGATTTTCCAACTCCCGTGCCTGCTTCAACCATCAAATGCTGGGCGGTTGAAAGGGATTCGGCTATTGCACGAACCATAGCTAACTGTTCCGGGCGATTTTCATAATTTTCGAAATAACTTGAAAATGGACCACCATAATCAAGAATTGAGGCTACTTCTTCAACGTTAAGTGAGTGAATTTCTTGATCGTTTTGTAATGGAACGCTGGAAATTTTCTCATAAGGAGTGAAGATCTGTAATGACTTCTTCCTGTTTTTGGTTGGTGTGTGTTTTTGTTCTTTTAACCGATTCTGCAATATTTGCTGGAAAGGCCAATTTCCTCCCCAATCTAGGTGTTTGCCATGTTGGACAATCTCAGAAAGCAATTCTTCTGGTAATTTGTATGCCAAATCCCAAAGACGTAAAAAGACGAGATGAGTAGCACGTGCATCATCCAGAGCTCGATGTTGATTACTCTGGGGGACTATCAACTCCCTTGCTAATGCGCCTAAATTATAGCGGCTGGCAGAAGGCAAGAGCACTGCAGCCATTTCGTAAGTGTCCAGGCTTGGGTTAAATGTGAAACAATTGTATTTTGCTAAAAATGAAAGATCGAAGCGAATATTATGACCAAGAATTGGAATTGTCCCAACCAATGTTGTCAGATCATCCAGCACATCTTGGATATCAGGCGCATTGTGTACCATCTCGTTAGAAATTCCGGTTAAATCTGTAATGAACTCCGGAATATGGCAACGAGGATTAATTAAACTGGTCCACTCATCTTCAATCCTGGTACCATCAAAAAGTCGAACTCCAATTTCAATGATCTTATCTTTTTGTGGATTAAGGCCAGTTGTTTCTATATCCAGTGCAGCAATGAGTGTCATTAGTTTAGGTTTTTTTTGAAAAATAATTATGTTCTAAGTGACTGTTTCTTTTTTCGTTTCTGCTTCTGGTGATGGAAGAATATCTTGGATCGCTTTGATAGTCAATTGGGAAAGAGGGTTTTCCTTGGCTTTTTCCTTAATGAATTCTTTAAATTCCTTTGGGGTCATTGCTGGAATTGGCGAATCATTTGCAGAAAGCTCAACCTTGGGATTTGAGAATATCGCTGCAACTTGGATAATAGGAATTTCGATATCAGGTAAAACCTTTTTGATATATTTTTCCAAAGAATTAACCTCAGCTGCACCTTCAATTTCCGGACGCCCAATATTCTCTTGCCCAAAAATCTTCAAATAGTTTTGAATAAACCCACCACCTTTTTGGCGCCATCGCTTATTTTCATATTTTATGATGCCTCCCTGGTAATAATGGAGCAAGACCCATAATCCGGATGGACCAACCAGAAGATGAGGGGCTGGAGCTGTATAGTGGTAAATTGTATAATCCCGTCCCAATCCTTTTAGGCTTTTATCAAGCACCTCGTCTGGTCTTGGGCTGCGTCCCCATCGATTTCCATAATACATTCCCATTTGCGATAAGAAGAAGCCAAACAATAACGCTCCCAATGAATAACCTACTTTTTCGGGCATCTTAAAGGTTATATACATACCTGCAGCTAAAATACCCAGTGCTACCAGACTTGTTATTTGACCAATTCGCGAATTGCGCTTTATTAGTTTTTGGTTCGTTGCTATTTTCATGTTTTCGATCCTTTTTACAATATGTGAGATTGATGAATTTGGATTATATTACTGAAATTTCGATGGCATTTCGTATTGATTCAAGAACATTAGATTCCGCGGCCAGATTGGCAACACGGATGGCATTCTTAATTGCATAAGAATCTGAACGACCATGCCCAATAAAGACCAAGCCGTTGATTCCGAGTAATGGAGCTGCTCCTTCTTCGCTTGGATCCATAAGTTTTTTAATTTTTCCCATAGATTTTCTTATCAACAAGCCACCTAATTTAGTAAATATGTCTCCTGAATTAATATTCTCTTTGATCTTATCGACGAGTAATTTTGCCACTGCCTCGGATGTTTTAAGCATAACATTTCCGGTAAAGCCATCTGTTACAGCTACATCAACAGAGCCACCTATTACTTCTTTTCCTTCAACATTTCCGACAAAATTTAAGTTCGAACCAGCCAGGAGAGGGTATGCATCCTTCACGAGTTGATTTCCTTTTCCAGGTTCTTCTCCATTTGAGATGATACCAATTCTCGGGTTGGTAACTCCTCTCACTCTTTCAGCATAAACCTTACCCATGATCGCAAATTGCAATAAATTTTCAGGCTTTACATCTGGATTAGCCCCAACGTCCAAAACAATACAAGATCCAGTCGCTGTTGGAAAAATAGGCGCAAGCGCTGGTCGATCGATCCCTGGTATGGTTCCTAATCGAAAATAAGCGCTTACACTTGCAGCTCCGGTATTCCCGGCTGTTACAAATGCATCTGCTTCCCCCGATTTTACCAAGTCCAATCCGACAGCCATTGAATTCTTAGAATTTTGTCGTCGTGCTTTGAGAACAAGGCTCATGCCTTTATCCTCCATTGTGAGCGTCTCGGGTGCATGCACAATACGAATTGGTAAGTTTTCAGAGTCATTTTCTGCCATGAAAGGTCTGATTCTATCCTCATCTCCAACAATGATAATGTTAATACCATATTCACGAGCAGCCGAAATTGCACCGATTATATCGGTTTTAGGGTTTGTGTCACTACCCATAGCATCAACAACAATAGTTTTCATCTCTTCTCCTGAAAATTGATGTTAAGAGTAAAACATATAACTCTGCTTGACATACTACTGAAGACGATTATAATACGCCTTGCTTAAGCGCTGGTGCTGGAATTGGCAGACAGGCATGGTTGAGGGCCATGTGCCGCAAGGCGTGGGGGTTCAAGTCCCCCTCAGCGCATCTTCAAGGAAACTTCGGTATTGATTGAATGCCGAAGTTTTTATTTATATCACATTTATTTATGGAATTGAAAAAATTTGTTTTGAATCAAAATGGTATGAAAGTCTTGTATTTCCAATCCTTGGAAATAATTATTTGAAATGATCTTTTTTACCTATAAATATAGACTCACAAAAGTGTTCAGCAACATTCTTTTGGGAGTCTATATTGATAAATATTATTAATTTATATATCTTTCAAGTAACGCTTGAGTCCTTTTGTCTTGTTGGTTTCCAAATAATTGATCAGGAGGTCCTTCCTCGATAATCTCTCCATCAGCAAGAACAATTATTCTATCCGCAACTTCTTGTGCAAAACCCATTTCATGAGTAACAACCATCATTGTTGTGCCTTCTTCCGCCAGTTTTTTCATAACTGTCAAAACTTCTCCGATTAACTCCGGGTCAAGAGCTGAAGTAGGCTCATCAAATAACATGACTTGAGGTTCCATTGCAAGAGCCCTTGCAATGGCGACCCTTTGTTTTTGTCCACCGGATAACCGACTGGGGAATTCATCTCTTTTATCGAGCATACCTACGCGCTTAAGGTTCATTTCTGCAATTTCAATGGCATTGGCTTTATCCATATTCTTAACAGTTATAGGGCCTTCTGAAACATTTTCAATAACCGAAAGGTGTGGAAATAAATTGAATTCCTGAAAAACCATCCCTGTTTTTAGGCGTAGGTCATGCACCAATTGCCGCCTTTGTTTTCCCTTGACAGTTACATTGACTTCCAGACCATCTACTTCGATAATGCCTTCTGAAGGCTCCTCAAGAAAATTAATGCAACGAAGAAGAGTGCTTTTTCCGGATCCACTTCTCCCAATTACACAACATACTTCCTTGGGAACGATTTCAAGGGATACATCTTTAAGCACATGGAGCTTACCGAAATACTTGTCCAGGTGACTTATTTTAATGATTGGTTTCATTGTTAACGATCTCCTCGTGCCATATATGCTTCGAGGCGTCCCTGTAAACCTGAAAATACAAGTGTCATTATCCAGTAGAATACTGCCGCAATTATTAATGCTTCCAAGTTATGGAATTGAGCTCTACCGACCCTTGTCGCACGCCACATGAGTTCATGAACAAAACCAGTTGCTGAAACCAATGCAGAGTCTTTTAACATGGCTATAAACTCATTTCCGGTTGGAGGAATGGAAAAACGCAAAGCTTGAGGAATAACAACTCTGCGCATCATTTGGTTGGGGGTCATACCTAGCGCTAAAGCAGCTTCTCTTTGACCTTTGCCAACCGAACTGAGTCCTGCCCTAAAAATTTCACTCATGTATGCACCATAATTTAAGCCAAGAGCCAGTACACCAGCAAACATGCCGGTTAGTATAATGCCAAGTTGTGGTAATGCAAGGAAAAAGAAAAATATCTGAAGGTAAAGTGGTGTACCTCTAATTAATGATACATAAAAGGTACTTAATGCATAAATAGGAGGAATTTTTGATAAACGACCTAATGCAGCCAGTAATGCCAATATGGTTGCCAGTAGAATGGAAAGTATGGAGATTCCAATGGTAACACCAACACCGCTGGCAATAAAACCAACATTTTCCTTGATAAATTCTGTATCCAGGTGAATTGTTTTAAATGTGTGCCCACCTATTGAAAAAGTTATACCACTAAATAGAAATAATAAAAAAAGGAGGAGAAGCGCCCACGATATAGCAACATTTGTTGTAAATATCCTTTTTGTTCGATTTTGGGCAGCAAATATCAAATCGCCTTGAGTTAATATTTTTTGTGATTCATTCCTATGACCAGATAGGGACATTTTTTTGTCCTTTTTAAAAAGATATGGAAGTGGATTTCTCCAGCTTCCACATCTTCTTATTAATATTATTTAGTTATTTTGTGGGGTCTTGGGTTAGATCAGCGCCAAACCAATTAATTGATAGACGGGATAGGGTCCCATCGGCGTGCATTGCAATGACTATGTCATCAATAGCTTTTAGCAATGTTGCTGTGGGTAAGCTGTGAGCCTTGTCGATGGCAATTCCCAAATCTTCAGAAAAGACTGCTTTTCCAACTTTTGTAATTGGCATTCCGGCTGCTATATTTGCATCAAGTACAGTATCTGATGTCACATAAGCTACAAAATCTTTACGACCAGCAGCTAGTGCTTGAGCACATTCCTGATCTGTTGGGAGGGGGACAACTGTAACGTCAGCTGGTGGTTGGGCATATATCGAGGAAGCAGGGAGATCCAGGTTGCCATTAAGCCAATCATCATAAGTTGTAGCACTTCCAACACAGATCGCCTGACCAGCCAGATCTGCCAAAGAAGTGATACCAGAATCGTTCAAAGTACCGATCATGGCAGGTGTATAGTAGTATGGCGTTGTGAAATCAAGAATTGCCTGACGGGCTGGTTTAATGGTCATGGAGCCAACGCTAATATCCCACTTATCTGCCCAGTTTCCAGCCGTTATCATATCCCAATCAGGAGTTGCGAAACATACTTCAACGCCAAGCCTTTTCCCGATTTCTAACGCGACATCAACGTCAAATCCCTGCATTTCAGCTGAAGTTAAAGTTTCAGGTCCACATTTAGTATCTGCGGGACGTTTGCCTTCGGTGTTTAAGAAAGACTGAGGTTCATAATTGGGATCGGTGGAAACGATGATTGTTCCACGCTGCTTTATTTGATCAAGCAAATCAGTTGGGGTTACAGTCTTGGGTCCGCATGCAGCGAGTAAAGTACCAATGATAATTAAAGCTGAAATTATTGAAAATTTTCTCATGTTCACCTCCAGTGTAATTAAATATCTCAAAAATCAACTCTTATAGTGCCTTGAAATTAATTTGGTTAACACACCTCCTTTGAGATAGATGAATAATCTCTACTTAAGAATAGTACAGAAATCTAAATAATGCAAGTCTATTATATATCAGATTAATTGTATTGTTGATATGCAGAAAATAAATAATGAGTTGCTCTTCAGAATGGAGTAGATATTAGTTGATATAATAAACAATAATTATGGAGGTGCATATGAATCCGGTTTTTCCAAGTTCGGAATGGTTAAATTCATTGTGTCAAAAGTTAAATGAGGATAATAAATATGCTGCTATCGCTTCAAAGTGGGAAGGTGATATTTGTGTTGTAATAGAACCGAGCGGCATAATACAAGATACCATTATTTATTATTTGGATCTCTGGCATGGAAAGTGCCGGCGAGCAGCAATATTGAAATCTGTTGATGAAGAAAAGGCTGCATTTATTTTGAGTGCTTCATATGACAATATTGCACGGATAATGCAAGGCAAATTAGATCCAATGCAGGCTATGCTTACAAGAAAATTAATAGTTAAGGGAAATATGGCTGTGATGATGCGCAATGTACCAACGGTTTTAGATTTTGTAAGGTGTGTGCGCGATATCACCAATGAAATATTGTAACAAAAGGTTTTTTTAATATGCAAGCAATATTAAAAATAGATTTGTCAACAAGGCAATCTGAATCTTACATAATCCCTGAACAATGGGTAATAGACTATATCGGAGGGTCAGCACTTGGTGCCCGAATATTATTCGATCATTTGACTAAGGAGTTGGACCCTTATTCGAGCAATTCACCCCTTCTTTTCCTGTGTGGACCTCTAACAGGAACTCTTGGTCCTGCAGTCGGAAGATTTGTGGTTTGTGGAAAATCTCCAGCAACAGGGCTTTGGGCCGAATCAAATTGTGGTGGTTTTTGGGGACCTGAGCTTCGTTTTTCGGGTTTTGATGGTTTATTGATAACCGGCATTTCAGAATTTCCTCTATTTATTTCAATTATTAATGGAAAGGTGGAATTCCACCACGCTGAAGATTTGTGGGGGCTTGATACTTACGAAATTCAACTAAAAATAAAAGAGAGAATTGACCAACCAAAGGCAAAAGTCTTGGGAATAGGCCCGGCAGGTGAAAATAAAGTGGTTTTTGCAGGTATTTTTTGTGACCACGGCAGAACAGCCGGACGGACTGGATTGGGCGCTGTTATGGGATCAAAAAGATTAAAAGCTATCGCAGTGCAAGGTTCAGGGAAATTGCCATTGGCTCAGCCAGAAGTTTATAACAATATTAGGTCGGAATCCAATCGTTTCTTACGCAAGGATCTGGTCACACAAGTGGCTCATGATCTGGGAACAGCAAGTGTCGCAGACTACAGCAATTATCTGGGGATCATGCCAAAAAAATATTACTCGCAAGGAATATTTGAAGGATCAGAGAATATTTCAGGCTCCTTAATAAGTGAGAAGATACTGGTAGGTACAAAAGCTTGTCATGGGTGTGTGATCGCATGTGGTCGTGTAGTCGATATCGGAGATGGGAAGCGCAGAAAAGGCCCAGAATATGAGACTCTTGTGAGTTTTGGACCAAATCTATTGAATAGCGACGTCAACTCTATAGTCAAATTCAACGAATTATGCGATATGTATGGACTGGATACCATAAGTACCGGGAATGTAATTGGTCTTGCATATAAAATGTTCGCAGATGGATCGATTAACCAATCGGATACAGGAGGTTTTGAATTAGAGTGGGGCAATTTATCGACTCTGGAGAATTTGATCCATTTAATTGCTTATCGAGTTGGAATTGGGGATATTATGGCTGATGGTGCCAAAAAGTTTGCCAAAACCTTTGGTGAAGAAGAAGCCGCTGTCCAGGTTAATGGACTCGAAGTACCATACCATGATCCACGGGGAGCCTCCGGGATGGCGCTAGTCTACGCAACCAGCCCCAGGGGAGCTTGCCACAATAAATCAGATTATTTTATGGTGGACTGGGGGCAAACAGATGAATCTATAGGAATAAATTATTTTTCTCGACAAGATGGCGCTGAAAAAGCTGCCAATGTTTCCAGGCATCAGAACTATCGATCAATTTTTGATGCTTTAGTTTTATGTCTTTTTTCAAATATTCCAATTGTTATGATTGCGAACCTTGTTAACACAGCAACAGGTTATGAATATACCCCAGAAGAGCTTATTTTAAGCGGGGAGCGAGCTTGGAACCTCAAGCGATGTATTAATATTCGATTGGGCTTGGATAAATCGAATGACAAATTGCCAAAAGCTTTCTTGGAACCGTTACCTGATGGAGGATCTGCAGGATATATGATCCCATTTGAAGAGATGATGGATGCTTATTATTCTGCTCGTGAATGGGATAAAGAAACAGGTATCCCGACAGAGAATAAGTTAAAGAACCTCGGATTGAAAGATCTTGTTAAAGAATTTATCTAATATTTTTTCCAATAAATGTTTTTAAGCGGAGCGATGCAATGAAACTTGTTTCAGTGGAACAAATGCGCAATTTCGAAAATGAAGCCAATGAAAACGGTTTGACCTATCAAAATATGATGGAAAACGCAGGGATTAATTTAGGAAAAGAAATAATTAGAATTGCGCATAGACTAAATAAACAACAAGTCAAAATTCTTGCATTGGTTGGTCCAGGAAATAACGGTGGTGATACTCTTATCGCTATGGGTCAATTAGCTGAATTGAATTTTTCTGTGACAGCTTACCTGATAAATCGGGACACGATAGATGATCCATTGGTAAAGAGACTTACTGATCTTGGAAGTAAAACATTAAATTGTTTAGAGGATAAGCAATTCACTAAATTACATGAATTAATTGATGAATGTGATATCTTGGTGGATGGAGTCCTTGGAACTGGAATTAAGTTACCACTAAAACCGACAATAAAAAATCCTCTTCAAAATGTAAAACGAATTATTAATGAATTAATAAATAAACCGATCATAATTGCCGTGGATTGCCCCTCAGGAATTGATTGTGATACTGGTGAAATATCAAATGAATCATTTAAAGCGGACATCACTTTTTGTATGGCTGCGGTTAAACAGGGTTTATTAATACTTCCTGCTTATGAATATGCAGGAAAACTTGAGTTTATAGATATTGGTTTTTCTGAAAAGAATTCATCGCTGATATCCGTGAAGCGACAGGTAGCCGACGAGAAACTAATACGATTGTCTTCTGTAAAAAGATCCTTGGAAGCACACAAGGGTACTTTTGGTACAGCATTAATTGTTGCGGGATCATTAAATTATTCCGGAGCAGTTTTGTTGGCTGGTATTGCGGCGTATCGGGTCGGGGTTGGACTAGTGACTTTGGGAATTCCATCTCTATTACATTCCACATTAGCTGGGCATTTTCCTGAAGCAACCTGGTTGCTTTTGCCAAATGAATTGGGTTCAATCGCTGGATCCGCAGTTTCTGTATTGATGAAAAATATTGATAGATCTACTGCTGTTTTGGTAGGATGTGGATTGGGGACAGAAGAAACGACATTTGATTTTATGAAAACGCTTCTTTGCGAAAGTTCTAAAACAATTATGAATCAGGATAGAATCGGTTTTGTACAAAACCCAAAATTGAAAAAATTGGAACAAAATAACAAAATTCCTCCTCTTGTAATCGATGCAGATGGACTAAAACTTTTAGCAAAGATTCCTGATTGGCCAAAAATATTACCTGAGAATTCAATTCTTACCCCTCACCCAGGTGAAATGGAGATACTAACAGGAGTATCAAAGGAGAAAATCCAGGCAAATCGATTGAGTGTTGCAGAACACTTTGCAAAAGAATGGAAGCAAATAGTTGTATTAAAAGGAGCGTTTACAATAATTGCAGATCCAAGTGGATCGACTACAACCATTCCAGTAGCTACCCCTGCGCTTTCTCGAGCAGGAAGTGGTGATGTGCTCGCAGGGATGATAGTTGGTTATCGCGCACAAGGCATGGATGCATATAACTCTGCAATTGCAGGTGCTTGGTATCATGCAAAAGCTGGAATGCTTGCAGCTGAAACCATGGGTGGTGAAACTTCAATTATGGCTGGAGATATTATTAATGCAATAAGTGGGGTTATATCTCAAGCACTTTAGGATTTCTCTTATCGAATGAATTTTAAAACGATAATCCAAAACAGGCCACAAATAAGTGACCTGTTTTGGATTATATGTTTGCAGAAAGACTAGCTTCCTAGAAATTCTTCAAGAGAAGATTTGCTAATTCGATAAGCATTTCCAAGTTTCTTTGCTTTTAAATCTCCTGATGTGATGGCGGCCATGACATCTTCTTCAGATACTTTCAATACTTTCGCAGCCTCAGCGGGTGTCATTACATCCGACATGCCATTATTTGTTGCGGGTGAATTTGATTGTTGTTGGGATGCAACAGCACCTGAAGTTGCTTGTTGCATTAAGTTACCTATACCCATACCAGCGCCAATGCCAGCGGTTAAACCTGCTCCACCGCTTGGATTTTGAGCCGCATCACGCATGGCATCTGCAGCTTGAAGTTGTGTATATGTGCTCATATCGAGCATACCCATATCCCTTAATTCCTGTGCGGATTTATCAGATGGTTTTAGATTGCCAATATAAAACGAAATAAGTGTGAGACCGAGGGCGGCAAAATCATCTTGACCTTTTGAGCGGATACCAGCTCCAATTTCCTCAGTTAATCCGATCAATTCAACAACACTTTTAGCTGAAGTTGTTTCCCCTAAAATATCGGCTAGTTTTGAAAGAAGAACATTGCGTAAGCGATCTTCAATTTCATTCATGCGATAAGTACCTTGAGTACCTACCACTTGGGTAACAAATTGCTGAGGGTCGCTCACTTTAAATGAGTAGGATCCAAACCCTTGCAACAAAGCAACTCCCAATCCCATTCCTGGATTACGAACAATAATGGGTTGAGGTGTTCCCCATTTTCTATTGGTAAATTCTCTCATCGAGACAAAATAAACTTCCGCCGGAAATGGAGTCCGATCATTGAATGCTTTCCCAATAAAATCGATAAGTTTTGGGACGTTGGCAGTGGCAATTGTATGCCGACCAGGTCCAAAGGTATCCAGAGCATTCCCATCGCGGAAGAATACTGCGTTTTGTGCTTCTCTGACGATTACTTGCGAACCGATTCGAAAATCACCTATTCCACTCTCTGGAAAACGATGAACTATCTCATCTTTCATCTCATCTGAGTATTCTATTACATCAAAAATCCTGGCCATTTATTACTCCTTTCAAATAGTGTTGCTGAAGTTGTCTTATTATATTCCATGCAGTGATAGTATACAAGTAGTCACAAATTATCTACGCAGGTTTGTTCGGCAGGTTGCACGGTCATCCATCAACTAAACGGGTTCCACACGCCTGGCAAAATAATGCATCCGAAGAATGGTTTCGTTGACATTTAGGGCAAATCCTAGGTAGATGAATTGTTAATTCACCACCACAAGAAATACAAGAAGTGTATTCGGGATCGTTCTTAGTTTTGCAATATTCACAAATAATCGGATTTTCTGGAGCGTTATTTTCACCAGCCAGAGACCTGGTAAGTGCACAAATATCATAAATGGTATTCCAAATTTTTGGAGCTAAATTTCCCTTGTTGAATTCTCCGAAGATATCAGGAAATACCGAAATTAAGGAAATGGGATTGGAAGATGCCCGTTCAAAGATATCACTCGCATCGGCTATTTTATCAATCCAATTTCGGTCTCTCCCCATTGATACAAGCACGCCACCAGTTGTATCGGTGATGTGGACTGTGATTGGTGTTCCATGCACAGATCCTATTTGTACCAACGCAGATTCCCCCTTCAATTCTAAATGTGTACGATGTTGCCTGTCGTTAAATTTTGCGACCAAATGATCCGCTAGAGCTGAAGCTTTTATGCCTCCATGAAACATTCGTTGATTAATTGGCGAGATCAAAGTTTCTCCTTCATGAACTTTCCAGTTCCAAGTTTTTCTATCAGAAGAATTTCCGCCAAAATGCTCAAGGCAATCTCCTCGGGTGTTTCTGCGTTTAAATCAAGCCCGATGGGGGAGTGAACCCTTGCAAGTTCTTCCCGAGTAATTCCTTCGAGCAGGAGTTGTTTTACTGTTTCCTCCCATCTTCGTTTGGATCCAATAACTCCAATATAACCTGCTGTTGTTTTCAATAATACTGGTAAACCTGCGACATCAGTTGAAACCCCGCGTGTTGTCAAAATCAGATAGGTCTGATCTGTAATAGTCAGGTGATCTGGTAGGTTCTCCATCTCTGTTGGAAAATAATAGTCCGCATCTGGGTTGGTTTCCGGTGTGCAGAATCCAGGTCGATCATCTGAAATTGCAACCCGATAACCGAGCCATTTAGATAGGTGGGCAACAGCTTTCCCAACATGCCCAGTTCCTATAACAACAATTAATGGTGAGGGGTTGATTGGCTCAATAAAAATCATTACCTGGCCTCCGCAAATGCCAACATCACCACGTTTTGGATCGGTCATGTTGTATTCAATAAGCTTGGGTTCATTTTTTTTGATGACAAGTAAGGCTTCTAAAATAGTCTGATTTTCTAATTCTCCCCCACCAACGGTTCCGATTATTGATCCGTCAGGAAAAACCAGCATTTTGCTTGTAGAATGACGTGGAGTTGAGCCGCTCGTTCTGACAACTGTGCAAAGAGCAGCAGATTGAGAATTTTGTTCGAGCTCAAAGAGGGAGTGATATATAGATTTCATTAGTATTATTTGTTTCTCTTATTTCTGTTTTAAAGCTCGCCATACTTTTTCTGGTGTGATCGGTAAGGTATCTATGTCAATTTCGACGGCATCCCAAATAGCATTACCGATAGCTGGTGCAACTCCATCCATGGGAATTTCCGCTACTGCCTTAACCCCAAAGGGGTGGCTGGGCTCCTTTGTTTCTACAAATATCGATTTGAGTATTGGCATCTCATTTGAGCGGAAGATATGATAGCTCGAAAGGTCTTTTTCCCGGGCATTACCTTGAACATCATAAACCATTTCTTCGCACATTGCATACCCAAGTGCCTGGGTCATTCCACCTTCAATTTGTCCAAATGCGGTGCTAGGATTAATGATCTGGCCTGAATCGACAGCCATTACAAGTTGGTCAACGGTAACTTGACCAGTTTCGATATCAACAGTTACTTCAGCAAATTGAGCTGCAAATGGCGGTGGGGAGCTTTCTGCCACAAAAGATGATACTGCCATGATCTGTTCTTGCTTATAATGATGTAAAGTGCTCAATGCGATTTCTGATAAAGGAATATAATTCCCGTCGGGGGATATTGCCTTCCTGTCAGATAATTCTATTTGGGTATGATCTGGAACATTAAGTAATTCTGAAGCCCTAATTTTTATACGTTCTGCAACTTTCTTTGCTGCTTGAACAACAGCAGCCCCAGATACATAAGTTGTGCTGGATGCATAAGCGCCTTTATCAAAAGGAGTGAAATCAGTATCTGATGAGTAGGTAATAATATCTTCTAAGGGAACACCTAGTATCTCAGCAGCCATTTGTCCAAGAACTGTATCTGAACCAGTCCCTAGATCTGTTGCCCCTACAAGCAGGTTGAATGAGCCATCATCGTTCATTTTGATCGAAGCCCCGCCCATATCAAGGTAAGGGATGGCAGTACCTTGCATTACCAAGGCAGCACCAATGCCTTTTCGGATGGAAGCCTTCCTCATATTTGGGAGATCAGAATTTGATTCGTGCCAACTTTGATTTTTATATTTCTTGTCCCATTCTATGGCAATTTTTCCTTGTTTGGTGCATTCCTCCAAACCAACTGTATTAATTACTTCCGGACGAGGTTCACGTCCCTCATTCCATTCCGTACTAAATGGATGGTATTCCCCAGCGTGGAGGGCATTTTTTAATCGGAACTCCAACGGATCCAAACCCAATTTATGAGCGATCTTTTCCATATGTCTTTCAAGTGGCCAGAATCCTTGTGGAACACCATATCCTCGAAAGGCACCGGATGGTGGTGTGTTTGTGTAAACCACATCAGCATAAAATCTGATGTTTGGAGATTTTCTATAGATTCCATCGCCGACATATAGAGCCATGGATTTATGACCTGTATTTCCGGTTACTGTTAGGGCATGACATCCATATGCACCTGTATCAGAAAGGACGATCATCTCATTAGCTGTAATTGTGCCATCTTTTTTGACACCAGTTTTCATATGAATTTTCATGGGATGCCGAGACCGGGATGAAATGAATTCTTCTTCGCGTGTAAACTCTAGAAAAACAGGTTTTTTTGTGGCAATAGTCAAGTGGGCAGCTATATCTTCAATTAGAATCTCTTGTTTACCACCAAAACCACCTCCAATACGAGGTTTTATCACGCGTATTCTTTTTACTGGCAAATTTAGAACTGGTGCTAAGACTCTTCGAATATGAAATGGTACCTGCGTACTTGTTCGAATTACGAGACGATCATCCTCGTCCCAATACGTTATTACAACATGTGGTTCAAGATGAGCTTGTTGAACTTTTGAAACTTCGTAATCACCTTCAAATATATCATCAGCTTCTTTGAAACCATTTTCTACATTACCTATATCTATCCGAATTTCTGCAGCAAGGTTCTTGTTAGGATCGGAGTCTGCAAAATTCTTAAATTCAATTTCATCATGCAAGATAGGAGCGTTATTTTTCTGGGAATCCGTAGGTTTTATGATGGGATCAAGGAGATCGTAGTCAACTTTGATTAGTTTTATTGCTTCTTCAGCAATTTCGACACTCTCAGCAGCAACAAAGGCAACTCTATCGCCAACGAAACGAACTTTATTATCCAAGGAAAATGTATCCAAAGGTCCTGGAATTGGATCTGATTGACCGGCAGTAGAGAAAATAACACGGGGAATATCCTTCCAGGTTAAAACTGCTTCAACACCGGGCAAAGCAAGCGCTTGACTTGTGTCAATTTTCTTAATTCGCGCATGTGCATGAGGACTTAGTAGAACTTTGGCATACAACATTCCCTTTTTATCGATATCTGCTGTAAAGGCTGGATTACCCTGGGCTAATTTTACGGCATCGCTCTTAACTTCAGACTTTCCAACTACTTGTAACGGAACTTTGGAATCCAGTGTTATCAATAAATTTGAACTTGCTAAATTTGGTGTTTCGTTCCGCATCATAGAAGAGGCAAGCATGACTGCCTCAACTGGTTTTTGATAACCCGTACACCGACATAACACACCTGATAGCGCTTCTCGGATTTCTTCTTCACTGGGGTTGTTGTTTTTATCCAGGAGCGCTTTTGCGGCGAGTAATTGAGCAGGAGTACAATATCCACATTGAATTGCTCCTGTCTTGATAAATGCAAGCTGTAAGGGATGAAGTCCAGAAGTTTTTTTCCAACCTTGTTCAGGCATTTCTCCTAACGCTTCTGCTGTAACTATTTTATGCCCTACAGCTTGTGCGGCTAATAAAAGGCATGAATTTATTGGTTCTCCATCAAGTAATACAGTATCAACTCCAGATAAACCGTATTCATCACCAAATTTAATAGAATAGTAACCCGCATTCCTTAGGGTAGTAAATAATGTTTCATCAGGTGATATTGTGAATTCGTGTGAAAAACCATTAATAATCAGGTTAATTTTCATTAATATTTGCTCCAGCAAACTTTCGTGCTACTAAATGAATAGGTACTGATACGACTGCAAGCAAGCTCCCAAAAACTGCGATTATAAGACATTGAAGTAGTGCAATAAATGCCAGATACATACTGAGCATATTGGGCAATGTCCAAGATACCAAGGGACCATTTATGGCATAACTGATATAAACAGGAATGGCGACTATTAAAATTGATGAGATCGTGCAAATTAACGTGTTGCGAGTAATTTCTATTGGTGATTTGAAGAAAGTCTTCAAGAAAATATTGAGTAAGAGCCAACTGATAGAAAATGAAATTATTGATGTAATGACCAAATAATTAACAAGCCCTGCCTGACTGGATATCCATGATAAAGAATATGGATGTTTGTCGATTAGAGAATAACGAATATTAAAAATTGATAAATAGAGTATTCCTGCAAGAAGATAGGGAAGAATCTTCTTCAAAGGTATGTAGCGAAGAATAAATAATAAACAGGTTCCAAGGATGATAACAACGATTAAGGATCTTTTTAGAATTTCAGATTTGTGTCGCTCATCTCGAGAAAATAAAATAGAATTTTGAATCGATGTTACAACATCATCTCCACTTAGCAAAGTAATTTCTTGATTTGTTGCCTCAGAATAAGATTTAAGGAGTTGAGTTTGCTGAAGGGAGAGAGCTAAATTTACCTGACTTTTTTTGTCAGAGTTAATTTCAAGAATGTCTAACAACGACTTACCTTGATTTGATGCTGGGATGTTTAAACCTAATAACACAGAAATAGTCGGGGCAATATCAACCATTTGGATGTCAGAATAATTTCCAGGTATGATCCCTTTTCCCGAAAAGAGATAGGGTTCTGTCAATACAACGGTCTCTTGTCCGCCATGACCACCTGAATCGATTTGACCATGGTCAGACAAAATCAGGACCGTATTCTGAGATAAATCCAATTTGCTTATAATTGTATTTATCATAGTATCAGCGCGTTTTGCGGCATCATTCCAATAGAAACTTTGAGGTCCTCCTTGATGATGCCCTGCATAATCGACTTGATCGATGTGAACAAGTATTAAATTGATTTCATCATTAGTAAACCAGGGTAATGCAGCAGTTAATACTGCTTGATCAGCTTTATCATCCTCCCCTTTCGTGTAGAAGAAATAGTCCACTGATCCAGCAGGAAGTAATTTTTCGAACCAATAATAACCAGAAATAGCAGTTTTTAAACCATAGCGATGCGCAGCTGAAAAAATATTATCCTGAGTGAAGGGATAAATATCCTCAAAATCTAAATTCAAAGCAGGACCATCCGATAGCTCTGGCCAGGCTCCCGTAAGAATAGTGGTCCATCCTGGTTCTGAGTAGGATGGGGTTTGACTGTGCATGATCCCCCAGGCTGCATCATTTCGAAGGGTATTAAGAAAAGGCATAATTTCTGGATTGTAAGCAGTATCTACTCTCAATCCATCGATAAGTAAGATAACAACTTTATGAGTAATCGCAGGCTTTGTGCTTTCTCCAGGTGGAGGTGGTGAATTTGACAAAGGTGAGCGGTAATCATAAAGAGATTGCATTAATTTTAACGCCCAGAGATATGTGCTGCCTGCTATGAATAAGCAAATAATTATTCCGAGAAAGTTCTGGTAACTTCTTTTCATTTATTTTCCAGAATTTATAATTGAGATGCATCTTCTGGATAATACTTCTGCCATTTCTGAACGATATTCTGCTGAAGCCCATTCATCTTCAGCGTTGAGAAAGGAATTTCGTGCTGCTGCAGAGATGGCGTCTGAGAAATTCCCATCGACAACGAGCAAGGGCTGATCCCCATAACCACCCAGTGCCAGTCTTGATCGTCCATTTGGCCAGGTGGACAATGCTGAACAGACAATAGGTTTATCAAACGGTGTTCGCGCAACATGATCGAAGCTAAAAAGCTGATCGATGGAAAAGATTATTGTTGTTATGAGACGATCTTTAGGGAAATTTTCTCGAATTATAAAAAAATCGGATATTAGAATTTCTTCATGGTTAGGCTCAAGAATTATCCTTGCATCTAAAGCCATCAAACAGGTGGCAACAGGTGAGCGACCATCGCACGTAAGCAATAATCCACCCAAACTTGCTGAGTTCCTAATATTTAATGGAGCTTCAAGTTTAAAGGCAGTTCTAAAATAATCAGGAATTTGGTTATTTTGAAACAGTTTCTGAAGTTTTATTGTTGAGCCAATCTTAATTTTCTTATTATGAACGACTATATTGTCTAAACCCAGATTTTGCAGGTCAACAACATCATGAAGGCCACGAAATTTCGTATTAATGTGTGTTCCACCTGCAAGTGGGATAGTATTAGGTTTGCTCAAGAGAAGAAGAGCGTCTGATAAAGTTTGTGGTCGATGATATTTAGCCATAGGAGATTGTCCTGTGTCAGTCCGGAATAATTTTCCACCCGAGAGTATTTAGATCAGCTTGTTCCAGTAAACTTTGAGGTACATCAATTAACAGAGTGGTGGCTTCAGCAAGTAGTTCACCAATTTCATTATAGATTCCTGCCCACCCTTTAGCCATTTTCCCCTTCGAATTACCTGCTTTTCCTATTATATGGAGTGGTTCTCCAATTGGAATGTGTTTACGGTATTTAACTTCCAATTTTCCCGTAAACATGAATCGGGGAGATGATGGATTTCCCATCAAGGCGCGACCACTGACTTCGTCTAAAATTGCAGCTACAATTCCTCCATGTAGCATTCCAGGATAACCTTGGAAATGTTCTGGAGCAATATAATCTGCCTCAACCAAACCATCTTCGATCTCGTAGATCTTAAGTTTTAATCCAATTGGATTCTCTATTCCACATATAAAACAATGTAAAGAATTGGGTTGTTTTTTCATTATCTTCCAAATAGGTGCTTTCGTGCTTGAATTTTGACAAATGGATGGTCAACTATTTTGATGAAAATGTATCAATCAGCAATTTTACATTACCACCAGCCGGATATAAAATCGGGCATGTACAACCTCGTTTAATATATTCTTTTACCTTTACACGGGCTTCGTCAGGTGTTCCCGAAGCAGTGATCCGGCTTACCAATTCATCTGGCACTAAGTGTTTGGCAAGATTGATCTGTTCCTTAGTAGCCGGCCAACCCAGTATGGATTGAATTTTTGAGACAATTTCCAAAGAGACCCCGGATGCAGTAGCGATATGTGGTTGTTGAGCCAGGTATTGGCATAGAAGCATCTTGGAGGTTTCGTATGCTTGATCATGGTCATGATCAACAGAACAAACAACCAGTTGAGGTCTATCGATACTGTCAAATGTTCTTCCGGATCTATTTGCACCAATTGCCAACATTTCTAGAGCCCTATCGTTATATTCCAGCGGAACGCAATAATTTAAAACCACGCCATCTGCGATCTCCCCGGCCATTTCCATCATCTTGTCACCGGTAGCGCCAATCATAATAGGAACATGTCTTGGCTCACGTCTTCCATGAACTACATCTAGTTCAATACCATCAACATGATGAAATTCTCCATGAAAAGTAACCCGTTCCATATTAAGTAATCGCCTTAAGATTTCTATTGTCTCACGCATCGCAAGAAGCGGTTTTCGCCGCTCAATACCGACATTTTTGGCCAGGGGATCCCACCAAGCTCCAATTCCACATATTATTCGATCTTGAGCGAGATCATCCAGCGTAAGAAATGTTGCTGCCAGTAATCCAATATTCCTAGTCCAATTATTAATTACTCCTGATCCAATTTTAATTTTTTCGGTAACTGCTGCATAAGCTGCCATTGGAACTATTGCATCGCGCACCAATCTTGATTCTGCTTGCCAAACTGCTTCAAATCCATGCAATTCCGCATACTTGACATAGTCCAATCCATCCCTAAGATCGTGGGAATCTTGTAGATAAAGTGCAACACGTTGAGACATTATTCTTCTCCTTAAAATAGATCCAAATTTATTTTTAAATCAATCCTTGGAGTTTATCTAACATTTGAAGATCTTCTGGAATATCAAGGTCAAAAGCCAAGGATGGCAAATTTACGATCTCGAGTCTTGCACCCGCTAACTTGGCATTACAACAATGTCTATCAAATGAATTTGGTCCAAAATCATACTCGATAATACCTGCAGGTGAGATTAGTAATGCGTTTGTGCCTTCTTTGCGTCTATCTGGTGAAATAACCACAACTGGAGGGTTTGATGCAGCTTCTATTAGTGAGAGAATATCATTTTTCGAGAGCAATGGAAGGTCAGCAGGGAGTATTAATACTCCGTAGATTGCGTGTAGTTGAGCGAAAACAGTAGCCCTTGTTAGAGCTGTATTTAGAAGGGGAGAGCCATTCTCTAATACAGTTTTTGCACCAAGGTCTCTTGAAATTGATAAAACATTTGAATCGCGACTTACAACCAGTACTTGGCTAATTTCTGATATTTCTGCCAGGGTTGTTAGGGTATGTACAAGTAACTTTGTATTAAGATTTATGCGATCATCTTCTGAGATAGTACCCGCAAGGCGGGATTTTCCCAAGTTAAAAGGTTTTACGGGAACGATTGCCCAGATGGTCATTTTACTATCTAATTATCCTGTCTATATAGTTTAACACATCTTGTCCCAGATTTCGCCTGTCCTCAATTGATTTCATTAAAATGTTGGTATTAAAAGGCATAATTCCTAACAGGTTAATATCTTCGGCTAATGATAAATCTTGATTATCAATAACGATTGCCTTAATAATTTCCTTGTAGTGTTTGGCTACTGAAAGTGCAGAAGGTTGGAGGCCAAGTTCTGAATACATCTTGGCAGCAGGTCCTTTAACTGATTTTCCTCCAATTATTGGTGATATTGCTATTATTGGTTTCTCCTCAAGGTTGGAGAGAAAATTGGGAACATTCAGTATAGGATCGATGCTTACCCAGGGATTTGAAGGACATATAACGATTGCATCTGCCTGCTCAATAGAATCTACTACACCTGGTGCAGGTTCTGCATTGTTTATTCCATCAAATTTAAAACTCTTGATTGAAGGTGTGCATTTTTTTCTGACAAAATAATCCTGAAAAGAAAGGTCTCCGTATTCTTTGGTACACACAATTGTTGCCACTGATTGATCGCTCATTGGAAGAACGGTATGTTTAACTTTCCACCTTCCACAAAAATCTCGTACAATTCTACTTAGTGGCTGACCTTCGCTCAACCTTCTTGTTCGTTCTATGTGTGTGGCCAGGTCCTTGTCCCCTATTTGGAACCAATCTTCTCCTCCGAGGGTCTTTAACTCTGAAAAAAAATGCCAGCCCTCATCTAATCTTCCCCATCCTGTATCGGGGTTTGCGAGACCGGCAAGTGTGTAACAAATCGTATCGATATCCGGGCAAATTCGTAATCCGAGGTGAGTAAAATCATCACCAGTATTTACGATGATCGTGAGATCAAGAGCGGAGCTGGCTCTCGATAATCCGTCTACCATTTTAGCTCCACCTACACCACCAGCAAGAGCGACAATCTTCATGAAATTAATATATCCATTTTTAGGATGTCTAGCGAAACATATCTAATTCATACGGGCGAAGCAGATCCTGAAATTTGCCTTCAGCCAAAGGATAGGGGAAACCTCGCACATGGATCACGGGCAGACCTTCATTTGCCTGTCCCATCATAAGGGATGCAGCGCCAGCTAATTCATCGGCAACTGCAATTTGCGTTATTCGAAGTTCTTCGCCAAATAAATCAGGTTTTCCACGCATATCAACCAGGCTGGGAAGTCCTGCAACACCAATAGACGTACCTACAACTCCGAGTCTCCAAGGTCGTCCATGAGAATCAATGATCAGTATGCCTATATTTACTCCAAAAAAAGAATCTAATCTATTTTTAATTTTTTGAGCTGATTTATCTGGATTTTCTGGTAGTAGCAATACAATATTTTCGCTTTGATAATTCTCTGAAGAAACGTTTGAATGGTCTATCCCTGCATTGGCACACACGAATCCAAGTTTATGTTCTACAATGATTGTCCCCGAACGAACGCGTAATACTGATTTGCTTTCTTGGATAACCAATTCAATAAAGCGTGGATCTTTTTCACAACGAATCCCAATTTCTATTGCCTTCATGGATGGTTTAACCGTCTCTAGGTTAATCTGTCTTCCTTCGCTTTTGGAAATAACCTTTTGAGCTAAAACCAGGATATCGTTATTTTCTAAAGCAATATTTGTTGCTGACAAAGAAGCTATTATTAACTTTACAAGGTCATCACCAGTTTTGACAAGTGGAAAGGATTTAAGAGGAGTTAGTTCGAGCATTAATCTCCCCTGTCAACCCCGGTAATGCGGATTCCTGCCTGGGTTGTTTTGTACTGGCGATTAATGCCAATTAGAACGCTGGTTAAACCCTCAAGCACAACCGAATTTTCGATTGGACCGGCGTCCCATCCAATAAAACCTGTATCTTTTACCAATCCCAGGGTTAGGCTTCGTGACTCCTTATTTGTACCAGTAACAAGAACATCGCAGCTATTTTTCTCAGAATCATTCATTAAATTTTCATATGAAATGTTTTGGAAGGCAGCTGCTACCAAGGCATTTTCTCCCAGAATAAGAACTGTTTCCTGGGCTGCACTTCCAGCTGCCGGCATCTGTACTCGTGTTATCTTGGGTGGCAAAAGAGGCACAGTCACGTCAATAACAAGTTTATCTCTTAGAAAACTTGATAAATTTTCAATTGTAATTTGGTGTGCAGAATAAGGTATTGTCAATACAGCTATTTGACATTTTTTTACAGCCTCTTCGTTGGTCGATCCTGAAATTCTGCTAATTTTTGGGAGCATGCTTTCCAGGAAGGTGGCTGTTTCGGATGCTTTTGAAAGATCTCTGGAACCGATAATTATCGGATAACCAGCCTTTGCCAACCTATAAGCGAGACCTTTTCCTTCTTTGCCTGTACCGCCGATGAGTGCGATAACATTATCTTTGTTGTGTTCAATCATGATCGCCTCTATATGCCAAAACTTGATTCATAACGTTTCCATACTTGAGCAGCAAGAATATTTGCTTTACTTGAAACTTCTTTTTCATCGATATATATTAGCTGTCTATCTCTCATTAATATTTTCCCAGCCACAATCGTTGTAGTTACCATGCTTTCATGAAAACCGAAAAGAATATGCCAGGGTAAGTTATCTTCAGTTAGCGGAGTTGGAGCATGGTAGTCAACAAAAATAATATCTGCCATAGCTCCCGGAGTAATAACACCGATAGGTGCTTTTGGATAAAATACATTCAGCAGAGAAGCGTTATTGTATATGGCTATTTGAGTTATATCTGTTCCAGATAAAGATCGAGGATCATGGTTCCATAATTTCTGCAAAAGGTAGGCTGTTTTCCATTCTTCCCACATTGTATTAGAAAAACCATCATTTCCCAGGCAAACCTTGATCCCAGAACGCAATTGGGATTCAATCTGAGCAACTCCAACACCGTTGTTCATATTTGAACGAGGTTGATGAGTGACCCATGTTTGTGTTTCACTCAATTTTAATATTTCTATGGCATCAACGTGTACAGCATGGGCAATAATGGTTTTTGAGCCCAGGATTTTGTGGTGATCTAATCTGTCAATTACCCGAAAACCAGATTTATAAATGCTATCGTATTCATCATCCGAAGATTCGGCTGCATGGATATGAAAACCTACATTTTCGGGGACACTTTCTTTGCAGGCATCGAGCGTCTCAGATGATAAGGTTAAACTTGCATGTAATCCAAAAGCTCCAGATATCAAAGAAGAATTAACTTCATTATTTTTTAGAGTGTTAAGAAAGCGAATGTTCTCTGAGATTCCCGCCTTGGCATTTTCTGGACCATTTCTGTCGGAAACTTCATAACCTAAGACACAACGAACCCCTGTTTTCTTTACAGCAGATGCAATAATATCCAAAGACCCATCAATAGAATTCGGAGATGAATGATGGTCAATCAATGTTGTAGTCCCGTGCTTTATTGCATCAATCAAGCTAACCAGGGCTGAGTAATAAACGTCTTCATGCGTAAGGGACCGATCAAGAGGCCACCATAGTTTGGATAATATTTCTGGGAAATCTTTCGGAGGCAACCCGGGGATAGACATTCCTCTTGAAAAAGCTCCATAAAAATGTGTGTGTGCACAAATATTCCCAGGAAGCACAAATTGACCTTCAGCATCGATTATTTTCTCATCAGGATATTTTTTTATTAATTTTTTCTGAGGTCCGACATCCTGGATCAATTCATTATTGATTAGAATTGCATGGTCTTCTAATATTCGGTTAGGATTTTCCCAGGTGATAATTGTGGCATGGGTGATCAGCATTAATTATTTACTCCAATTAGTTGAAGATCGAAAAAAATCCAGTCATGAAAAGGGATTAAGAAGTTTTCATATAATGTGTAATGGTTGATTTAATGTCATTACCTATTTATGGATGACAAAGATGCAAAAGGATTAATATCCTATTTCAATTTAGAGTTACAGATTATTCAACATAGAGGAATCGCCCACAGGATGGGCAGCGAATTGTTTGTTCTGCAGATTTTGCAGCTTGTTCTTGCGCAGGTGTCAATGTTGCACCACATGAATTGCAAGCGCCATCAGAAGTCGTTGAAACAGCTATGCCTCCCTTTTTTTTGCGCAATTCCTTGTAAATCGATAAATCATGGTTACTTATAGAATTTTCCGCTGCCTTCTTTTCAGCATCAAGACGCTCGATTTCTTTTAAATAAGCATCTCTTTCAATAATTAATAACTTATTCTTGGAAAAGAATTCTTTTTCAACCGAATTAAATTCCACACTTGCTTTTTCGTACTCTTTTTGATCGTTTTCCAAGCTCATCATTATGTGCAATTGCGAATTTTCAAGCGAAAGATAATATCGTTTTAGGCTTGAAATTTCTGCCTGTAAATCCATTAATTCCTTTGGGTTTTTTACTTTTCCGCTATATAATCTAGCCTCTACTTGTTGAATTTTGATATGTTGAGCAAAAACATCTTGTTCAGATAAAATTAATTGGTGGGTAGATGAGTCAATTCTTTGTTTTATAGCGTTTCTTATTTCTGAAATATGTTCAATGGCTTTGTTGTCTTCAAGAAGACTGTTGATCTGTTTGAGACGAGAATTCACTTGATCAAGGCGGGTGTCAATTTGTTGTAAACGAAGAAATCCTAAAATTTGATTCATCTATTTGCTATAAATCACTGAAAAATTGTCAATATAATTTATTCTCAAGGATGATCCTTTAATCTCTTTATTGTGTTGGTAAATTAAAGTAATTATAAACTACACGTGAAATATCTGCGAACATCCGGGCTGCTCCTAATCGCGAGGTGGGATATTCCCAAATAATTTGAACAGGATGGTATGCGTAAATTGTAATTATATAATTTCCACCAGAAGAATAGACAATTGCAGAATCACTTATATCGTGGTAAACACCAGTATCCACATCCAGCACCCATCCATGTTTGTGTGCGACTGATGTCCCATCTGGAACTCCTGCTTCGATCAGCAATCCAATTTTATCTTCCTTAAGATATTGAATCATTTGTTGACACGATGTTTTACTAAATTGTCCGGGAAAGGTGGCGATTAATGCTCCTCCTGAAGTCTCAGAGCATTGGTAAATATCTTCTAATAACATCCCCATATCTGAAGGTGTTGTTTGACTATACCAATCCGGATTGGTGTTGATATCTGTTCTTGAGTTGGCAGGTGTTGAATAATAGGGTAATAAATTGGGTGCATTGTCATAAAAATATCCCGCAATAAACGTATTGTTCAAGCCAAGCGTTTGCATGTCGTCCGTGACAACCAATGGACCTCGATCTTTATCGAGTATATCCATTAAGGAATCTGCTGCAGGATTCTCGGATTTTTTAAGCATTTCTGTCATCAATTTCGAACCATTCTCGTCAAGCACACCATTAAAATACTTAAAAGCAGAAACCATAATCGGGATTTTAATCGTACTTGATGCTGTAAAGGCGATATCTGGATTAACAGAAATTGTTTGATTAGATTGGTAAGCAAAGTGCAATTCTTCACCTGATTGCAGATCAAGCAAATATATGCCAATGGTGCCATCAAAGTTATTCTCATCTAAAATTTGTTTAATGAATAATTGTAGATTGGCGATAGGTGGTCGACTGGCATTAATTTTCTGAGAAGATATATTAACAATTCTCATTGTTGGTGAACGCAAGGCATTTGAAATCAATGTTATTGATTTATCAATAGTAATTACTTGCCCAGGTATTCCAGGTTCAAAATCTGTTGTTCCTGGTTTAGGTTGAGCTGAAGTTGGTAACTTATCATAGCGGGATGCAATTTCATCAATTAAATATGTTCGTAGTCTTTGCTCGGATATTGTCGCAACAAGGGGGATGTCAATTGCCGAAGATGATTTATTCCAGAGATAATTCCAAAACCCTACCCAAAAAGAGGACCTGGACCTTTGGAAATCTCCTGCAGCCAGCATACTTGCAATATCAACTTCGAAACCAACCAATCCAGGGTCCAATTGGATAACAGCATTGGCATAATGGATCTCAACAGGTAAAGAATATATTTGAAGGACTCTTTGGGATGCGTCAAGAGGATCCAAACCACCAACAGGCACCCCCCCCATTGTCATTTTGGGGGGATAATTTGAGAGCAAGCGCGAATATGATACAAGTTCTACAACAGTGACAACAACTGCAACGCTGATAAAAATCAAATAGATCCAACGCATAAAAAAAGAAGAGCTTCGAATATTCACTAAGCCTCCAAAATATTTGCTTCTTAAATTGGGAGTATAACACAAGCAATTCCAAAATTTTTGTGCTAGAATCACATTTGAATAACTCATAAAATTAAACTACAACTACAAAACGAGGATGTCCTATGCTAAGAACTTTTTTAATCTATCTTTCCAAAGCAATGTGGGCACAAAATATGGTTTCGAATTGGAGATTTGCCTGGAAAGCTGCTTCTCGTTTTGTTGCAGGAGAAGAGATTAATGATGCCATTAATGTGGTGAAAGTACTTAACGCAAGAGGAATATTTGCAACTCTTGACCAATTAGGCGAGAATACTTCCACGCTCACAGAAGCGCAACAATCGACACAGGGAATAATTGATATTCTCGAACAAATTGATCGTAATAAAGTTAAAGCAAATGTTTCTATTAAGCTAACACAAATAGGGTTAGCCCTTGATGAAGAAATCTGCGAAAGAAATCTAGAAAGTATTCTTCTAAAAGCAAGGGAATTAAGAAATTATATTCGCATAGATATGGAAGACTACCCTTATACGGATAAAACTATCAGGTTGTTTAGAGCCATGAGATCAAAAGGCTATTTAGATGTTGGACTTGTAGTTCAATCCTGTTTATATCGAACAGAAAAGGATATTCGTGAATTGCTTGGTGAGGGTACCCATTTCAGGCTCGTAAAAGGCGCTTATAAAGAACCTGCTCATATAGCTTATCCCAAGAAAGCAGATGTGGATTCAAATTTTGACAATCTCACCACGCTAATGATCAACTTTGCAATCGAAAATGACCCTAAAGAGATTAGTCAAAATGGAATAATTCCACCAGTAACAGCCCTTGGAACACATGATGTAAAGAGAATCAATTTTGCCACTTCTTATCAGACATCGAAAGGATTAGCAAAAAAAGCACTGGAAATTCAGATGTTATACGGTATTAGGCGTGATTTGCAGGAAAAATTGGCAAATGAAGGATATCCGGTTCGAATTTATGTTCCCTTTGGCACACATTGGTACCCTTATTTCGTCCGGAGATTAGCAGAACGACCTGCAAATATTTGGTTCTTTCTCTCGAATTTATTTCGAAAATAATCAATAACATAATCGGGTAACTAAAATTTTTTATTACAAATTCATCTAGTTTTTGTTGTAAATAGATAATGCCGATACATAAGATAGATAAAATAGCAGTTGTGACTGGTGCCGGGCATCGACTAGGAAGAGAATTCGCTTTTTCATTATCCCGGATAGGGTATGCAATCCTTTTACATTACAATTCATCGAATATCATGGCTGAAAAAACAGCAGAAAATATTAAGGCAGAAGGGGGAGATGCGTTTTTATTTAAAGCTGATCTAACTGATTATTACCAGATTAAAGAAATGTGGAAATATATAGTTTCTTTACCGTTTGAAGTGGAAGTTTTGATTAATTCTGCGGCAATAATGCATCATAACGATATCCGTACACTTTCTCTTTCTGAATTTGACGAAACAATTGCTTTAAATTTACGTGCTCCCTTTTTGTGTTCTCAGGAAGCAGCAAGAAATATGACATCAGGTGGTTTGATTATTAATATCAGTGATGTTGGGGCTGGGAAAAATTGGTTGGGATATCCAGTCTATTCGATCAGCAAATCTGGGCTAGAAGTTTTAACCAGAATATTGGCAAGAGCTCTTGCTCCTGATATTAGAGTAAATGCTATTTCTCCTGGTTTGGTATTGCCTCAGAAAGATATAGATAACAAGAATTGGGAGAAGCTTAAGGAAAAAATCCCACTCAAGCGGACTGCAATCACCTCCGAGATTACATCTATGGTTGAATATCTCTTAATGAATAAATATATAACTGGCCAGGTAATCGCTATTGATGGTGGATATTCTTTGTTGTAATTTGGAGATGGAACAAAGTCAACCAATAAAATTGCAGAAAAATTGCTTCGGGAAGGACAGAAACTGGAACAATACTTTTCTAATTTACAAGAATCCCAATTGGGAATATCAGTTTATCTTGATGAGCAAGAATGGCTAATTCGAGATGTTCTCGCCCATTTTATTTCAGCAGAAAAATCTTTCCTGTTATTATTTGAAAATATCAGGAATGGAGGTCAAGGTGTTCCGGATGATTTCTCAGTTGACGTATTCAATAATTCAGAAATTAAGAAGATGAAAAAAATTGACCCGGATGATCTTCTGGTGTTATTTAGTAAAACAAGACAACATACTGTGAAGTGGTTGGAAGGATTATCAGAAGAAGAGATGGAAAAATTTGGAAGACATCCTGCTATGGGAGAGACTACTCTTGGCGAAATGATAAAGATGATTTACTTGCACAATCAGATACATATGCGCGATATTAGATCTGCGATCGAGTCTCACAGGGAAGAATAATAAATATTTGTCATGACTGAATTTGAATAAATTTTTTAGTATTATGAATATTTTAATTAATCAGCATTTCTTTATGCTGACTGCTTCAGTTCTTATGTATATCTTAGGGGGAGGGATTGCACATTATTTAGGTGCCGATGTCCTTTCGTTTGAGTTTTGGCTGGGTTTATTGTGGGTAATCAGCGTTCAAATTGCTGGTTATTTATTGCTGCAAAATTTTTCTCTTAATGCTAAAGATTCAAATAAAAATTTAGTTACTATATTCTTCAATCAAAAGAAAATTTCAATCTTGACTCTGTCAATGCTTCTATTCGCTGTGAGTGGGGTCTATCTGGCGATTCTTATAGTGAATAATAGGGTTACCATATATATTGGAACTTTATTCGCCTTAACACTATTGGGTTTGATAGCGCTAGTGATACCTCCCTTTGAATTAGCATCGAAAGGGTATCAAGAGATAGCGATTGCGATTTTCCAAGGGTGTTTGATACCAGCCTTCAGTTTCTTTCTTCTTTTCGGTAATTCACATCGTTTGCTCCTATTGATTGTTTTCCCGATGACATTAATTGCAATTGCTTATTACATTGCAATGGATTATTCAACCTTTGCCTTAGATGAAAGCATTGGCAGAATGTCTTTTATCAGAATTCTTACCTGGCAACGAGCCACTCCAATTCACCATATATTATTGATTAGTAGTTACTTGTTCTTTTTATTTGGTTATGGTCTGGGCGCACCATCAAAAATTTTCTTTATTGCTTTATTGACATTACCGTTGGCTGGTTTTCAGATTTTCTGGCTTCAAAGGATCGTGCAAGGAGCCAAACCAATCTGGTCCTTTTTTAATGTGCTATCTGGATCTGTATTTAATTTGACGGCATATTTTATTGCACTCACCCTCTGGACTCAGTAGTAGGAATTTTTTCGTGGCTGAATTTCTCAATCTTATTCCTCCAGAAAAAGCTCTTAGGTTGTTACTTTCAGATCTACCAATTGGAAGTTACCCAAAAATGTTGGTTAATTCGATTGACAGTCTGGATCGTGTGGTTGCCTTGGATATATTTTCACCTTATTCTCTCCCAACCTTTCCACGCAGTACTGTTGATGGATATGCGCTGTTCTCTGTGGACACTTATGGTGCATCAGATAGTTTGCCAGCTTACCTCTCGCTTATTGGTGAAGTGCTTATGGGTGAGGACAGCAATTTTGAACTCTCGGCAGGTCAGGCAGTTCTTATCCATACTGGTGGTATGCTGCCTGGTAACTCAGATGCTGTTATTATGATTGAAGATACGCAATTAATTGGGACGAATGAACTTGAAATACTAAAAGCAGTAGCAGTAGGGGAAAACGTGCTTGGCGTTGGAGAGGATGTTTGCGAAGGCGAAATCGTGATCACTTCCGGTACTATGATCCGCTCTGTTGAAATTGGTGGACTTATGGCGCTAGGAATTATGGCCATTCCAGTGCGTTCAAAACCCCGAGTAGGAATAATCTCCAGTGGGAATGAAATTGTCCACCCTGATACTGAATTGCAGATTGGTCAAATCCGGGATGTAAATACTTATTTACTTTCTAATCTGATCTCAAAATGGGGAGGAGAACCGGTTAGCTACGGAATTGTTCAGGATGATTTGGATAAGCTAGTTTCAATCGCCAAGCGAGCCCACAATGAATGCGATTTAGTCGTATTTACAGCAGGATCTTCAGTAAGCGTTAGAGATGTGACTGCTTCAGCAATAAGATCGCTGGGATTACCAGGTGTTCTTGTGCATGGAGTTAATATTCGACCAGGAAAACCAACCATCCTGGCCAATTGTTCAGGAAAGCCAGTTATTGGGCTGCCTGGAAACCCTGTTAGTGCTTATGTTACAGCTAAGTTATTTATTGCTCCATTGATCAAACACCTTCTTGGAATTAAGGACTCAGAAATATCTCCGATAATCAAAGCAGAATTAACATCAAATGTACCATCTCAAGCCGGTAGAGAAGATTGGATTCCGGTTATTCTTAATACTGTAAATGAAAAAAGGATTGCTACTCCTATTTTTGCTAAAAGTAATTTCATTTTCTCTTTAATATCTGCAAGTGGTTTGATGAGAATAAACAAAGATCAAACTGGTATGGAAGCTGGTGAAATTGTTGAAGTATTTGAATGTGAGTAATTCTAAAAAAGGTGAAGATGTCTCTTTTTTTACATGATATCCCATTAACTGAAGCATTAAAAATCCTTAAAGAGGCTTTGGAAACAGCAGATCTTTGGAAAGTTCTCGCTACTGAAGTTATCCCATTGGATGAAAAAGCATTAGGAAGGGTTTTAGTACTTCCATTAAAGGCTAAAATATCTTCTCCTGGATATAATTCAGCTGCAATGGATGGATTTGCGGTGAAGACAGAAGATACATACGGAGCTTCATTTTCATTACCTATTTTACTATCGGTTGGAGATCAAGCAATTTATGTTGACACGGGGGATCTTATTCCAGAAGGCTATAATGCTGTAATCCCAATTGAGGATGTTGATTCTCTTGATGCAGAAGGGAAAAATTCGCAAGATGCTAGACATCCTATGAATATCCGACTGCGATCTGCATCAGTACCATGGAAGAACATCCGCTCATTGGGAGAAGATATTACCCTGACACAACTAATTTTTACAGGTGGTCATAAGATTCGATCAGTTGATCTTGGTGTCATAGCTGCAGCCGGATTTTCTGCGATTGAGGTGGCAAGAAAACCGAGAGTTGCCATCATGCCAACAGGGTCTGAACTCGTCCCGATCGGAAGCAATCCTAAACCAGGTGAAATTTTAGAATTTAATTCATTAATTATCGCTGGAAAGATAAATGAATGGGGAGGGGAAGCTTATAGATTCCCAATTATTTCCGACAATTTCGAAACTATTTTAGAAAAAGTTAAAGATGCGGCGTTAAAATACGATTTAATATTATTAAATGCAGGTTCATCAGCTGGTTCCGAAGATTTTTCAGCCAGTGTTGTTGAAAATGCAGGTGAGTTATTGGTGCATGGAGTTGCTGTAAGACCTGGGCATCCCGTTATTATCGGGTTGATTAATGCAGGCGAGCGATTTGTCCCCATAATCGGAGTTCCTGGATACCCGGTATCAGCTGCACTTACAATGGACATATTTATTAAAAATTTGATCATAAAATGGGTAGGTCGTTCTAATCCTATTGAGGACATAATTACAGCAAGACTGACCAGAAAAGTGACTTCCCCATCAGGTGACGACGATTATATTCGTGTAGTTTTATCCAAAATTGGTGATGAATTCTTAGCAACTCCACTGTCCAGAGGGGCAGGTGTTATTTCATCTCTATCACAAGCAGATGGATTATTGGTTGTTCCAAGCGGTGTGCAAGGCTTGGAGGATGGAAAAAAAGTTGAAATTTCACTTCTAAGAAAAAAAGGAGAAATCGAAAGAACAATACTTTGTGTAGGTTCCCATGATCTCATACTTGATACAATAACAGAGTTTATCTCAAGAAAGGAACGGCGGTTTATTTCGGTAAATGTTGGCAGTTTAGGAGGTCTTATCTCTTTAAACAGGGGCGAAAGCCATATTGCTGGATCCCATCTATTGGATGTAGAGACGGGGGATTATAATTTTTCTTATATAAAAAAATATATTACTAACATTTCAGTTAAAGTAATTGCACTAGCCATGCGTGAACAAGGTTTGATCATAAGAAAAGGTAATCCTCGGAATATTGAGACATTGAACGATCTAACTAGACCTGATATCAATTATATTAACCGTCAAAAAGGGGCGGGAACACGAGTTTTGTTGGATTATTATCTAAACAAGAACAAAATCCCCTTTGACCAAATTAAAGGTTATGAACAAGAAGAATATACTCATCTCGGTGTCGCAGCAGCTGTGTTCTCGGGAAGGGCTGATTGTGGTTTGGGAATTGCAGCAGCATCGATCACTTACGACTTGGAGTTTGTTCCATTATTTAAAGAACGCTATGACTTGATTATCGATCAAAGAATTGCAGACAGCGAATTAATAAAACCGTTATATAGTATTTTAGAGGATCCAAATTTTAAGAATACCATTTCTAATTTAAAAGGGTATGATGTTGGTATTATGGGAAAAATTATAACTGAAAAGGAGGGATGAAGAATTCTAGAGCAATAATGATTATTGGCAAGCTGACAAGGGGTTAAGGGCTTCGTTCCTTGGTGAGATTAAATAAGATTATCGTATGAGCAGTGAGATAAGTTCTTGACGATAATTTTCAGATGAAAACCTTCAAGACTGCGAGTATATTTGATCGCCCGAATATAAGAAAATGGGTTAATTACTTTACTGAAATTTCATTAAATTTCAACTCGATAATTAAGAGAATCCTGCGACAAAATTAATATCTTCGCAGGATCAAAAATACTCTAAGAAAATTATTCCCCCAGATAATCTCTAAGTTTTCTCCGAATAGAAGGGTGCCTCAGGCGACTTAATGCTTGTGCTTCAATTTGTCGAACTCGCTCCCTCGTTACACCCATTTTCCGTCCAACTTCTTCAAGTGTATAAGCCTGCCCATCAAGCAACCCGTATCGTAATTGCAGAATCCGGACTTCACGAGGAGGTAAACCATTCATTACTTCGGTAAGGTGTTCTCGAAGAAGATTATAAGTTGCACTGTCATCTGGTGGAGTTGCTTCATCGTCTTCAATGAAATCTCCCAAAACAGAATCTTCCTCGTCGTCTGTCGGTGTTTCCAATGAAAGTGGCCGGCGGGCAACCTGGATCATATTTTCAACTTTCTTGGGTGGTACTTCAAGAGCGCTAGCCAACTCATCGACCGATGGTTCCCTACCGAGCCGTTGTGTTAGTTGATGTTGAATGCGTAGCAATTTATTTATTTGATCACCCATGTGTACAGGAACCCGGATTGTCCGACCTTGATCTGCGATTGCCCGTGTTACTGCCTGGCGTATCCACCATGTGGCATATGTACTGAATTTATGACCACGACGATAATCGAACTTCTTTGTAGCCCGAATAAGCCCAATATTTCCTTCTTGAATGAGGTCTAAAAATGGGACACCGCGTCCCATATATTTCTTTGCGACGCTTATTACAAGCCGCGAGTTAGCTGTAATTAAGTGCTCGCGCGCAGCCCATCCGTCTTCAATAAGTCGGCGCAGTTCAGTTCGTCGACGTTGGCTTACATTTCCCCTCGCTAATTCTTCCCTGGCCATCCGGCCTCGTTCGATCCGCTGAGCGAGTTCAACTTCCTCATCGGCAGTTAAGAGAGGAACACGGCTTACTTCTTTCAAGTAAAGACCGATCGTATCATCCGTATCAATATTGGCCAGGTAATCATCGATGATTAATTCTGGCTCAATTTCAGCTTCTTCCTGGTTGATAAGTTCATCTTCAGGAGGATCGCCCGAAGGTGTATCTTCAATAAATGGTATACCTGCACTTAGTAGGGCTGCGAAGGCTTCTTCAAGCTGCTCAACATCTTGCTCGGCTTCAGGGAAAAAATGAAGTATGTCATCAATGGAAATATAAGATTTTTGACGTCCAAGTTGAATAAGCTGCGTAAGAGCAGAATATTCTTCTTCTTCAACTATTAGTAAAGGATTTTCCATCATTATAATAAATTCAACCTTTTAAATATTATTTTTATCAGAATACACTTTTTTAAAGTTTAATGCAATACCCTGACCAATAAAGGCATCAACTGGCGAAAATAAAAGCACAGCGACCCTTCGATGCGGTGCTGTGAGTTGAAACCGTCAATACTATACAATTAATACGTTGTAAAAGTCAAGCAAGTTATCAAATTCTAATACTACGCTAATAATCGATATTGAAGAATATCCACAGAAAACTTTTCTTGACACATCCATCTACCAACTGTAGAATAAGTTATATTTAAGATCCTTATCAAAAATTTAATATTTATCGGGAGGAACAATTAATATGTATGAAATGCATGGGCTTCAGCCTTATGAAGCGATAGCAATTTGGGCTGTTTTAGGTGTTGCAATCCTTGGATTGTTTTACGCCATATTGTTACGCAGCCAAATTATGCGCGAAGATAAAGGTACAAATAAAATGCAGGAGGTTTGGAATGCGATCAAGGATGGAGCTGATGCTTATCTTAAAAGCCAGTTGAAAACTATTCTCCCCTTGATTGGAATTCTAACTTTCGCTCTATTCTTCTCTGTTTATATCGTTCCCCCCACTCCTGAAGCATTAGAAAGGTTTGGAAATTTTGATGGAAACAAAGTTCGTTTGGTTATAGGTTTTGCACGAGCGATAGCGTTTATCATGGGAGCAGGTTTTTCTTTAACAGTTGGACAAATTGGAATGCGAATGGCTGTGGAAGCTAATGTTCGTGTAGCTTCTGCTTCAAGACGCTCATTTGGTGATGCCTTGAGAATAGCTTATCGAGCTGGGACAATTACAGGGATGCTTACCGATGGACTTGGTTTATTAGGCGGAACAGCCATTTTTATTTTCATGGGAATCGCAGCTCCTGATGCTTTGCTTGGTTTTGGTTTTGGCGGTACCCTTGTAGCTTTATTTATGCGTGTAGGTGGAGGAATATTTACAAAAGCAGCGGATGTAGGTGCAGACCTTGTAGGTAAGGTTGAAGCGGGTATTCCTGAAGATGATCCAAGAAATCCAGCTGTCATTGCTGATTTGGTGGGGGACAATGTAGGTGATTGTGCAGGTATGGCAGCAGATATCTTTGAATCATATGAAGTAACTATTGTCTCAGGGTTGATTCTGGCTTTGGCTCTTTACCATATGACAAATCGGCTGGAATGGATAATCTTCCCCTTGATTGTTCGAGGTATCGGAGTCCTTTCTTCGATAATTGGAACCTATGCCGTAAAAGGTGGAACAGGAAAAAGCGGAAATGCCATGGCTGCCATTTTTCGGGGCTTTCTCTCTTCAGCCGCCATCTCCGCAGTATTATTCTTTGGAGCCGGATTTGTTTATTTACACAATCCAGAAATGGCAAAATGGGGTGGTTGGTGGCGAACTCCAATGGCAGTAGCTACTGGAGTGCTATTGGCAATAGTGATAGATCGGTTGACAGAATACTTTACAGGTACCCACGGCAAACCTGTTAAAGAAATAAAGAAGGCTGCAGACACAGGTCCTGCCACCTTAATTTTACAAGGTATATCAGTAGGTTTTGAGTCCTCCGTCTGGGCAGTAATTGTCATTACATTAACAATAATCACATCAATTATCATTTTTGGTACCATCCCAGGTTTATCAGCTTCTCAACAAGTTTCATTCATATTATATGGAGTGGCAATGACAGGTATAGGAATGCTAACCTTGACCGGAAACAATGTTGCCATGGATTCATTTGGTCCTATTGCAGATAATGCAAATGGGATTGGAGAAATGTCCTGGTCAGGTTTGGTAGATGAGGAGACAATTGCTGCTCAGAAAATAATGACAGACTTGGATGCAGTAGGCAATACCACCAAAGCTATAACCAAAGGTGTGGCTATTGGCTCAGCAGTCATTGCCGCTGTTTCGCTATTTGGGTCATTTCTTGTAGATGTGAGCCGGGCGCAGACTTCCCTTGGTATTCCCGCGGCAGCTCAAATTTCAGCAATAGGTATTAGAATTGATATTCCACAAGTCTTTGTGGGTATGTTGATCGGCGGAGCTCTTCCGTGGTTGTTTTCATCCTTCGCTATTCAAGCAGTAAGCAGGGCAGCAGCTTTGATTGTAGAAGAAGCCAGACGCCAATTTCGTGGAGGAGTATTAGAAGGCAAGATCAAACCTGATTACACAAAGGCGATTAGAATTTCTACAACTGCAGCACAAAAAGAATTGGTAGGTTTGGCTTTGCTGGGTATTGTAACTCCGATCGTAGTTGGACTGTTGTTGCAAGTTGAAGCATTGGGTGGATTCCTGGCGGGTATTATTGTTTCAGGTCAATTATTGGCTGTCTTCCTAAATAATTCAGGTGGCGCCTGGGATAATGCCAAGAAACTTGTTGAGGATGAACCTAGAGATCCTGCGAACAATCGAGGGAAAGGTTCAGAAAGGCATAAAGCCAGTGTAGTTGGTGACACAGTAGGCGATCCATTTAAAGATACTGCAGGACCTGCTTTGAATCCAATGATTAAGATGGTAAACTTGGTGGCACTTATTATTGCGCCGATCGTTGTGCAGTATTCAGGAGCAACAGGTTCGACTCTAGCGATTGTTTGGGTGGTCGGTATTTTGTTAATCGCAGTTCTTGGGTGGGCTGTGATACGTTCAAAGGCTCCTGCAAAAGAAATAAAATAAAATACGCTTTAATATGGAAAAGCAACGGGATCTCATTATGGATTCCGTTGCTTTTTATTTATATAAGAAAATAATTAATTAATATATTTTTTCTTCCACTCGAAAAGCTTATTTAATGCTTCGATTGGAGAAATGGAATTCACATCAATATTCTTGATCTCATCGATGAGTGGATTAACTTCTGGAAATAATGCAACTTGTTGAGCAATAAGAGGATTTGAGTTGATTGCCTGCCCGGACGACTTTTCAAGTTCTTTCATGATTTCTTGCGCTCTTTGAATTGCCGGTGCTGGTAAACCTGCAAGCTGAGCGACATGGATACCGTACGACTTATCTGCCCCTCCGCTAATGATCTTGTGAAGAAACAGAACTGCACCACCACTTTCTGTAACTGCGACGTTGTAATTCCTAACACCAGGAAGCAAATCAGCTAATTTGGTCAATTCATGATAATGGGTAGCAAATAATGTCTTGGAGTGTAAATTCGGGTGATTATGAATAAATTCAATTACGGACCAGGCGATTGCGACACCATCGTATGTACTCGTTCCACGACCAAGCTCATCAAGAATCAGAAGACTCTTCCCGGTAGCATTGTGTAAAATATTGGCGGTTTCAATCATTTCCACCATAAAAGTAGATTGACCGGAATGGATTTCATCCTGAGCACCAATGCGAGTAAAAATGCGGTCAACAACACCTATTCTTGCAGAATCCGCAGGAACAAAACTTCCCATTTGGGCTAGCAAGGTAATTAGAGCTACCTGGCGAAGGTAAGTTGATTTACCTGACATATTAGGACCAGTTATCACGCGTATTATTTCGCCTTTTTCGAAGATGATGTCGTTGGGTGTAAATCTTTCACCTTCGAGATTTTCCACAACAGGATGCCTTCCTGAAATAATTTCTAATGTATTATCAGAAAGGATTATTGGCCTGGAATAATTACCTAGAGAAGCGGTTTCGGCTAATGAGGAGCAGACATCAAGCTTGGCAATTACCTTGGCGGTATCAAGTATAATTTGAGAAGTCTTCGAAAGTTGAATGCAAACCTCTTTAAATAATCGAATCTCTATCTCATGTATGCGTTCTTCCGCGTTCAATACCAATATCTCATATTCTTTCATTTCCGGTGTAATATATCTCTCAGCGTTAACCAAGGTTTGTTTTCGGATATATTCTGTTGGAATATTTGAGCTATTGGAATGTGTAATTTCAATGTAATATCCGAAGATTTTATTAAATCCTACTTTGAGTGTTTTTATGCCTGTTCGTTCCCGCTCAATGCTTTCAAGATTATTAATCCAATCTCGTGCATGCTGTGTAGTATTGGTTATTCCATCCAATTCTTCAGAATATCCGTTTTTAATGATCCCAGAATTCTGGATAGTTGCAGGAGGGTTATCAGAAATTGAAATATTTATTAGTGAATATTCTTCATGACAAACAGAAAATTTATCTAGATCCAATGCAATTTGGTTTTGCAAACCACTTTTTGTAAGTAATTCTAATAATACGGGTAAATATGCCAAAGCATCTTTTAAAGCTATTAATTCACGAGGTTGTACACTTCCAGTAATGATACGATTTACAATGCGCTCCAAATCGATAAACTTTTTTTGCAGTGATCTAATTTCGGCTCTCAACATTGCATTATCATGAAATATACTTATCCCATCCAAACGCAAATTTATTTGATCTGGATCAAGAAGAGGCTGATTGATCCATTTTCGAAGAAGCCTCTTCCCCATGGGTGTGACAGTCCTGTCAATCAAACCCAGCAGAGAGCCTTTTAATTCCCCATTTAGCGTTTCTGTTATCTCAAGATTACGTTGTGTGGGTGCATCTAAAACCATGAATTCGTCAATACTGTACGTCTGGAGCCGGGTGAGAATTTGTAGTGTTGTACCAGAATTTTCCTTTATATATTGTAATAAGGCTCCAGCTGCCCTGATGCCAACTGTTTTTCCTTGTAAACCAAAACCATCCAGAGAATTAGTATAAAAATGACTCATTAATATCTCTCGGCATTTTCCAAGTTCAAAATGCCAGGAGCTCCAGGGAGTAATATGTCCAGAGAAGTTATTTCCGAGAACTTGGTTGTCAGGGTGGATAATTTCTGCGGGGTGTAAACGTTTTAACTCAGAAAATAATGCTGTGTTATCTGAATAATCAATAACTGTAACTGCAAATTCACCGGTTGTTATATCTGCAAAAGAAATTCCAGCTATTTCATTTTCGATTACCACAGAGGCGAGATAATTATTCGATCCTTCATTGAGAAAATGTGGTTCGATAATTGTACCCGGGGTTACAACTCGAACTACTTGTCGTGGGAAGATTCCTTTTGAAGGTTGGCTTCCTATTTGCTCGCAAATCGCCACGTGATAACCTTTTTCAACAAGGCGTGCCAGGTAATTATCAACAGCATGATAGGGAATCCCCGCAAGTGGAGCCCGCAATCCTTTTCCTATTGGACGAGAGGTTAAAACTATATCTAATTCTCTCGATGTGATTTCTGCATCTTCATCGAAAGTCTCATAGAAATCACCCAATCGGAAAAACAAAATAGCATTAGGATACTGACGTTTGATCTCAAGATATTGTTGTCGAACTGGGGTTATATCTTCGCTCATGATTTCATTTTATGGTTTGATTGGGATTTGGACAAGGGTTGAAAGGTTATTTATTAATTTCCTTTCTTCCAGATAAAGTTAATAAAGCGGCTGAGAGAATGGTCAGAGAAATAATTATTATCAACACAACCACATTTTGATCTAGTGGTTTTTTCTCAGAGATAGGAATTGGCGAGATCACCGTGTTCGTTATTTGGGGTTTAATTGTTGGCATTAGACTTGGAGTTTGAGAAATCTGCTGTGTTGGTGTTGAAATTGGAATTGTTGGTGTTAGAGTGAATTTCGGCCGAATAAGTAATTTATCACCTGCATAAATGAAGCTGTTTTCTAACGAGTTCAATTGGGTTAATTCTTCCTGGGTAATATTGTAAAATTGGGCAATAGTCCAAATTGTATCTCCAATCTCAACGATGTGATAAATAGAACCATCAATTCCGGGTGTCGAAGTTAAGATTTTTCTACCAAGACCCGGAGAGTAGGTTGGGAGAGTTCCTATAAATTGAGTCGGTACCGATCCTCCTGAAGTGGATAAACCAACATCGATTGTATAATAAATCATATCTCCAACTACCGTTACTCCTGCTCCGATATCTTGAAAAGTTGAAGAAAGCATTGTATTTAAATGTGGAAAATCACTTTGCCATAAATTTACTGCATCTACAGCAGTAAGATTATTTCCAGCGATAATGTTCTCTGAAAAGTACCCCCCCATACTAAGATCTCCTGCAACTAAATATCCTGCTGAAAGTGCCCTTTGAAATGGACGGGAGCCATCTGCTCCAAAATGAGTGACTACTCCAATTGAAGCCTGGTAATCAGTATGGTTTTGTGCGATATACAGAAGTATTTGATTTACCTGATAAACAGGTAATCCGTTGGAGATTCGCAAGGAATTTACAGCGTTTATCAATTCCAATGAGCTTGAATATATTTTTGCCGATGGTTGGGATGGCAAGATAGAACCAGGGATGTTCACGACGGAGAAAAGGATTATTGAGAAACCTATTACAATAAATAATCCTTTTTGAGCTGATCGATTCATAGGAATATTAGATAAATAGAATTTAGATAATACCTATGATAACTTAAGCTACTTCGGTTGGACATATATTCCTCTTTAGAATGACAATACTCATAAAAACCGCCATGTTGGTAGACTCAATGCTATATTAATAGTAATTCTAAGTAAAATTATGATTGACTTTATTGAATAACTAAAGAAGATTGTATAGTCAAGAGGAATATTTTTTATATATTGTAATCCATAATAATTGGAGGTGTCGTATATGAAGACGAAGGTAATGGAACTTCCTGCGTTGTTTGGAGATCATCACGTAACAGAAGTTCGCCGTATCCTAAATGAAATTCAGGGAGTTAAGGATGTTTATGCAAGCAGCGGATTTGGGATAGTCGAAATACAATATGATGAAACAAAAGTTAATGATCTTGAATTACAAGTGATATTGGACGATGCCGGATATATGGGGGATTTATTAACAAGAATCGAATCCGAGAAGGCAGAAAGTTCGGGGGAAAATACAGAGATATATTTACGACATACAGCAGCGTATGCACAAACAAAATTAGTAGTGGGATTTGGCCAAAATATCGCCAAGCAACAAGGTCGTCCATTGTGGCCTTGCCCCGGGATGGGTCTTATACAAAATGATAAAGAGGTAGATTAAATGCCAACCAAACGTACCCCTCAAGAACAAAGCGTTGACCCAGCCGCACAACAAATGCTTGTGAGGGCTGAAGAACTGAATATAGATACCGCATTTTCTCGCGCAGATTCTATGACAGCCTGTAATATCGGCGGAGCAGGTATGTGCTGTAAGCAATGTGGTATGGGACCATGTCGGTTAACAAAGGATGGTCAAGTGGGGGTTTGTGGTGCCACAATTGACACCATACAGGCTAGAAATTTAATTCGTTCAATTGCTGCAGGCGCTGCAGCCCATTCAGATCATGGCCGCGATATGGCGTTCACATTAAAAGCTGTCGCAAATGGTGAAGCCGAGGGATATGTTATTCGGGATGTGGCGAAATTACGGAATATCGCAGCTCTCTATGACATAATTGTTGAAAATAGATCCCCAGAAGAAATAGCCAATGACCTGGCAGATTTATATATTGCCCAATTTGGTCAGCAGCGCGGTGAAGTTGTTACGACAAGACGAGCGCCAAATAAAAGGTTAAAACTATGGCAAGAGAATGGTGTAGTACCACGAGGCTTTGACCGGGAGATTGTCGAATCGTTGCATCGTACCCACATCGGCGATGACCAAAATTATGAACATATTTTGCAACACGCCATCCGCACGAGTTTATCGGATGGTTGGGGTGGCTCGATGATAGCCACGGATGTTTCAGATATTCTCTTTGGAACTCCTGCTCCGATCTTGGGGCAAGCCAATCTGGGAGTTCTTAAAGACGATATGGTAAATGTGGTTGTGCATGGACACGAACCAACCCTCAGCCAGATGATCGTGGCAGCTTCTCAAGATCCAGAGATTATAGAATATGCAAAAAATGCTGGAGCAAAAGGTATCAGTCTTTCTGGAATTTGTTGCACCGCAAACGAAATACTATTGAGACAAGGTATACCAGCAGCGGGTAACTTCTTACACCAGGAACTGGCAATATTAACAGGTGCCGTGGAGGCAATGGTAGTAGATGTTCAGTGTATTATGCAAGCTTTGGTAGGTGTGGCAGCTAATTTTCACACAAAAATTATTACTACATCTCCAAAAGTTCAAATCACTGGAGCCACTCATATTGAATTTGATGAACACAAGGCACTGAGTATTGCCAAGACTATTCTAAAAGTGGCAATAGATAATTATAAGAACCGTGGCAAAATTCAAATACCTAATTTTACTGAAGACCTGATCCCAGGTTTTTCGCATGAATATATCAACTATATGCTGGGTGGTACTTATCGGGCTTCATTCCGACCCTTAAACGACGCCATAATTTCAGGACGTATTCGCGGGGTGGCTGCGATTGTTGGTTGTAATAATGCACGGTCCAATCAAGATTATATTTTTAACTATGTGACAAAGGCACTTCTCAAGCAAGATGTCTTAGTTGTTCAAACTGGCTGTGGAGCAATTGCCAGCGCAAAAGTTGGTCTAATGTTAGGTGAAGCAGGATTAAGTGAAGTAGGCCCTGGATTGCGCGAGATTTGTGAAACTGTTGGTATTCCTCCAGTGTTGCATATGGGATCTTGCGTTGATAACACCCGCATTCTGACTGTTCTAACGCAAATGGTTGAAGAAGGAGGTCTGGGGGATGATATTGATCAAGTACCTGCGGTTGGGTTAGCTCCTGAATGGATGAGTGAAAAAGCGCTCTCGATTGGAACTTATTGTGTCGCTTCGGGAGCTTATGTAATATTTGGAGGATCGTCACCAGTCAGCGGGATGCCCGATAGAGTCTCTGATAGTGACAAAGTCCTTAATTATATTAGTGCGGGATGGGAAAAACTTTATGGGGGAAAACTTGAGTTCATTCCGGATCCTGATGAGATGATCAAGGCAACCCTTGCGCATATCGACGCCAAGAGAGCAGCCCTCGGCGTTCAGGAATATGATGCTTCTAAGTACGGAAGAAGTGGGGATACAAAAATGATCGCTTTGGAAAAACTTCCTCTGGCTGAGAAACGTAAAGCTATTTACGGAACAGCAGCAGATTAACCCCGGGAGATATCATTATGTCACGTTATATTGCCACTAGAGCTATTCGCGGAGCTTCCGCACTTGTCACTGAAGCAGAACTTATGCTTCGAAAGGCTATTCACGAGAAAGGAGAGGAAACCAAGGTTGCTTTTCCAAATACGGCATATTTTATGCCGACAATTCTGGGGATGACAGGACAGACGGTAGAAACCCTTGGACAATTAGAACCGGCTCTTAAACACGCTCGTGATTTACTGCATCCTATGCCGGCAAATAATAAATGGACACCATACCTGGGGGAAACACTGGATAGTGGCATGGCAACTTTGCTTGCCGCCGAGGTGATTGAGGCTGTTCGTTTCGTGTATGGTTTACAACCTGAAAAAATGGAAGGATTTCATTTGGCTGGCGGAACTTCATATGGCGCATCAAATGGAACCGGGCACCTTAATGGTCCAATCGATGATGTCCAGCTCAGGTCCTGGGGTATTCAATTAGTCGATGGACGCATGCCGGGTTTCGCTGCAATTGTTGGGTGTGCCAAGTCAAATGAAGTTGCGGTTCAAATTGTCCGGGAACTTCAAAAACGAAATATCTTGACGTTCCTATCTGGGAATGTAAATGGCAGAAGTATCATTCATCAATTGAATGAAGAAGGTGTTGAATTAGGTTATGACACCTATACCGTTCCATTTGGAACTGATACCTTGAGTGCAATTTATGCGCTTGGCTTTGCAACAAGATCTGCGTTGACCTTTGGCGGACTTAAACCAGGTATGGCACGTGAGATACTTTTATATAATAAAGAACGTGTTTTTGCATTTGTCTTGGCATTGGGTGAAATAGATGATCTAAAATATGCTGCCGCAGCTGGAGCGATAAATTTTGGATTCCCTGTAATTGCGGATACTGTCATTCCAGAGATCCTTCCTACCGGAGTGACTACTTATGAGCATGTCGTTAGTATGCCATTTAACCAAATAGATGGCAAAAATGATCTCGAACGCGCAGAACGTCTGGTGCAAAAATGCATTGAGATCAGAGGTGTAAAAGTAAAAGTTTCCAATGTTCCTGTTCCCGTTCCTTATGGCTCCGCTTTTGAAGGAGAAGTTGTAAGGAAAGCAGATCTGAGGGTTGAATTTGGTGGAAAATACTCAAGAGCCTTTGAATATTTATACATGAGTAAACTGGAAGATGTAACGGATGGCAAGGTCGAAATCATTGGCAATGGTTTTAAAGATATACCATCACAAGGATCTATGGATCTAGGAATCGTAGTTAAGGTTGCCGGTCGTCAGATGCAGCAGGATTTCGAACCAGTTTTAGAGAGGCAGATCCACTATTTTATTAATGGTGCATCAGGAATTCAGCACGTCGGACAACGCGATATCGCATGGATCCGGATTTCTAATGGAGCAGCTGAAAAAGGTTTTGACTTGGAGCATTTTGGAAAAATATTGCATGCGCGATTTCATGAAGATTTTGGTGCAATCGTCGATAAAGTCCAAGTCACAATTTATACCGATCCCGAGAAAGTCCAGGAGTGGTTAACAAAAGCACGCGAAGCATATGATTTCAGAAATAAAAGGCTCGCAGATCTTACTGATGACAAAGTTGACGAATTCTATTCATGCACCTTATGTCAATCATTTGCACCCAATCATGTTTGTATTGTAAGTCCCGAAAGACTCGGATTGTGTGGAGCATACAACTGGTTGGATTGCAAAGCTTCTTTCAGCATTAATCCGACAGGACCCAATCAGCCGATTAAATTGGGTAAACCAATAGATTTGGCGAAAGGTTATTGGGAAGGAACTAATGGTTATGCAAAAATTGGTTCCCACGATGTCGTTAGCGAAGTAGCCATGTATTCTATTATGGAAAACCCGATGACTGCCTGTGGTTGCTTCGAGTGTATTGTAATGTTGATTCCTGAAGCAAATGGAGTGATGATAGTCAGCCGAGAAGATACTTGTATGACACCAGCAGGAATGACCTTTTCAACTCTGGCGGGTATAGCTGGTGGAGGGCTGCAAACACCAGGTGTGATGGGTGTTGGCAAGTTCTATTTAATAAGTCCAAAGTTTATTTCAGCTGAAGGTGGTTTTACCAGGGTTGTTTGGATGAGCAAAGTTCTAAAGGAATCCATGGCTGAAGAGTTACAAATTGTTGCCTCTCGTGAAGGTGACCCCGATTTGATCAGCAGAATTGCTGATGATAGTAGTGCGAGCACAGTCGATGAATTGCTTGCCTGGATGGAGGAGCATAACCACCCGGCTTTATCGCTCGATCCGATGTTCTAATAGAGCTATGGATTAGTAATGAAAAACTTCATTACTAATCCATAAATATTTTTCATGAATATTGAAATAAGAACTCTGATGAGAGTAGCACCTACGAGCTTTTCTGTAAATATATGAGTTAAAGCGATAATTTCGTTTAGAAAATCTAATTATAAGTTTTTATTGAACGATATTAGACCAAATCTCTTGTTATTTAATGCAGTTCAAAAGTAGATTACTGATATCAACATCAACGGTTTTTAATTAAATTGAGAGGAGAAAAGAATAATGCCAATCGAAATTCCAAAAGATAAATGGCCAGGAGCTGTAAGAACTGTTACCCTTGGCGCAACCCCCGGAGAAGGAGGAACTCGAAAAAGCACCGTCACAGTTGGAGGGGAAACAACCTTGCCTTTCATGCAATTTGAAGCTCCTACTCCAAATAAACCGGTTGTAGCAATAGAAATAAAGGATCATAAACCAGAAGATTGGTCTCCTTTGTTGGCAAAGATCTGGGGAGATGCCATGTCGAATCCAGCTGATTGGTCAATCGCAGCAGAAAAAGCTGGAGCTGAGATTATTGTTTTAGCTCTAAGTGTAAATGACGAAGCGGGAAACCAGACAACCCCAGAAAAAGCAGTAACTTCAGTACTATCTGTTTTAAAGGCATGCGGGTTACCCTTGATTGTGTTCGGACCTGGTCAGGTGGACCTCGACAATGAACTATTAGTACCAATTTCAGAAGCTACTAAAGGCGAGAGAATCGTATTAGGAATTTGCGAAGACAAGAATTACCGGACTATTGTTGCGACAGCTATGGCGAATGATCATCTTGTGACAGCCCGTACACCAATGGATGTCAATCTTTCAAAACAATTGAATATCCTGATTACAGATATGGGAATTCCAGCGAATCGGGTTTTGATGGATCCTACAACGGGAGCTCTAGGATATGGAATTGAATATGGTTATTCTGTAATGGAACGATTGAGATTGGCCGCTCTTCAAGGTGATGCCATGACCCAACTGCCAATGATTGTGACACCGGGTTTTGAAGCCTGGAAAACCAAGGAAGCCAAGGTGGGTGAAGGTGTTCCTGCATCATGGGGAGATTGGGAAGAAAGGTCCATTAATTGGGAAACTATAACAGCAATTTCTCTGGTTCAGACCGGAGCTGACATCGTTGTTCTTCGTCATCCCGAAAGTGTAAGAAGAGTAAAAACTGCAATTAATGATTTAATGATGGCCTAAAGGAGAATTAGATATGGCACTCTCAGGTATTCAAATTTATAAATTGCTCCCAAAGACCAATTGCAAAGAGTGTGGGTTTCCAACTTGCCTGGCTTTTGCCATGAAATTGGCTGCAAAACAAGTGGAGCTTTCTGCGTGTCCCTACGTAAGCGAAGAATCTAAAGCTGAGTTAGCAGAATCTTCTGCACCTCCGATACGTTTGGTTTCAATAAAAGCCGGAGGAATGGAAGTAAAAGCAGGGAATGAAACCGTCATGTTCCGGCACGAAAAAACATTCTTCAATATGCCAGGATTGTTTTTAAGAGTGAAATCAAGTATGGTTGTTGAAGCTATACAAGATGTGGTATCTAAAGCTGATGCCTATCGAGTAAATTATGTAGGTATGGACCTCATTGTTGATGGATTCGCAGTCGAAGCCGATGATGAAGGAAGATTTACAGAAGCTCTTAAAGCCGTACGATCTGCAACAAAACGTCCTTTGATCCTGATTGGAAAAGAATCGGCAATTAAGGCTGGCATGGAAATTCTGAACGGGGAAAATCCTCTCCTTTACGCAGCAAATGGATCTAATTGGGAGGCGATGGCGGAAATTGCCAATAAATACTCGACATCCCTGGTTGTTACTGGTGAGAATTTTGATGATCTGGAAGAATTAACAGGAAAACTTAAAGCCAAAGGATGTGAAGATATTGTCCTCGATCTCGGATCAGGTCGCCTGGGAGGCAATTTGTCGAAGTCAACACAATTACGCAGGTTGGTGTTAAAGAAAAACCAGCGTTCATTGGGTTTCCCGACAATTACTTTTGCAAATGGCGTAAATGGTCAGGACGCTATAGAAGCAGCTCAAGCAATTGGGAAATATTCCGGTTTTATCGTACTTGACAGATTTGCACCGGAATTATTTTATCCACTACTCGTGTTAAGACAAAATATTTATACCGACCCTCAAAAACCTATACAGGTACAACCTGGGGTTTACGAGATAAATTCACCGGATCAAGACAGCCCGGTATTGGTAACAACAAATTTCAGCATCACATATTTCAGTGTAGCCAACGAAGTGGAAGGTTCTGGAATGCCTGTTTGGTTGTTGGTGACAGATGCAGAAGGTATGAGCGTACTGACAGCATGGGCAGCTGGAAAATTTGATTCTGAGCGGATAGCTAAATCTGTAAAAGAATTCGGAATTGCCGATAAGATAACCAAGAAACGTTTGGTTCTCCCAGGTCATGTCGCTGTCTTATCAGGTGAAGTTGAAGAAGAACTCCCTGGATGGGAAATTCGAGTCGGACCAAGGGAGGCTGTTGATATTCCATCTTTCTTAAAGCAGGTACTATAAATAATGAATTTAAGCGAGTGCACATTAATATCTTTATTATTCAAAAATAAATGATAAATATGATTAATTTATTCGCAATCGCTCTCGCTTGGGCAATATGACAGAACATATTATTGTTTTTAATAAAGATGAAATTAATGGTGAGTCAATAACTGTTACTGTACCGACAGGCACTCTTCTTTCAGATGCTGCTTTTCAAGCAGGTTGTGAAATCGGTCAACCTTGTGGTGGGCAAGGTCGTTGTGGACGTTGTTTGGTCCAAGTCATAAATGGAAATGTCCGCAGGCGAAGCGCATTAAGGTTGACCGAGGAAGATGTCTCGAACGGTTATGCCCTGGCATGTCAAAGTATTATTGAGGGAGATGCAGAAATCCTTATCCCACAACAAGAGAAAATTGAAAGAAGGCTTACCACAGATAGATCTGTTGTTGATGTTAGTATTCCAATTGGATACTCTTTTTCATCTTCTCAAAATATCAGACTCGTCCATCTAAAACTAACGCCTCCAAGCATGGATGATCAGACTGATGATTGGAGTCGGTTACAGGCAGCATTCCGTTTACAAAGCGAGTACAAGAAAATTAAATGTTCAATTTCTGTTTTAAAAATTCTAGGAACTACATTACGAGAAGGAAATTGGAGTGTAACTGGGATTATTGATATTTCAGATCAAGATTCTGGTAGTCCTGTTCAATTAATACACCTTATCCCGGGGATTACAGAAAAAACTGATCCACTTTGGTCCTTGGCTATAGATATAGGAACTACAACGGTTACTGTTTGGTTGGTCGATCTTATTTCTGGCTCTGTTGTTTTCCGCGCTTCTGAATATAATGGTCAGATTTCTCGGGGCGAGGATGTGATTTCACGAATAGTCTATGCAAGCAAAGAATCGGGTGGGGTAGATCTTCAAGCAAGAGTTATTGAAACGATTAATAAGTTAGTGATTATTGTTTGTAAGCGCGCGGGCATAAATTCCAATCAAATTATCAAGGCTGTTATTGCTGGAAATAGTACGATGATTCATTTACTATTGGAAATTCCACCATCCAGCATAAGGTTTTCACCATTTATAACCGTAGTTAACCACCCTATGCAAATTTCTGCAATTGAAATTGGTTTGAATTTATGCCCGGCTGCTGTTGTCGATTGTTTGCCAGGTATAGCCAGTTATGTAGGTGCAGATATCACTGCTGGAGTTTTATCTTCTGGAATGTATGCAACGGAAAAATTAACTTTATTCCTGGATGTAGGCACAAATGGGGAAATTGTACTTGGAAACCAGGATTGGCTGGTAAGTTGTGCCTGTTCTGCTGGTCCTGCATTTGAAGGTGCGGGTGTAGTGGATGGAATGCGTGCAACTGAAGGTGCGATCGAGGAAGTGTGGGTTAATACGACCACTTATGAACCAACAGTCCGGATAATTGGCGGCGGAAAACCGAAAGGAATTTGTGGCTCGGGTTTAATTTCACTTCTTGCTGAATTATTCCTTGCAGGATTAATTGATAAAGCTGGAAATGTTAATACATCACTAGATACTCCACGTGTTCGGGAAGGTGACCGAGGAGGTGAATATATTCTTGCATGGGCAGAAGAAACCGCTTATGGGAAAGATATCACGATAACAAGAGTGGACATTGATAATTTGTTAAGGGCAAAAGCAGCGATTTATGCAGGTTTTACTGTTCTGGCTGAGCAGGTTGGTGTTTCATTGGAAGATGTTGAGCAAATACTTATTGGTGGATCATTCGGAAAGTATATAAACATTGAAAAAGCGATCCAAATTGGATTGTTACCCGACGTACCTTGGGATCACTATAAATTTTTAGGAAACACATCGATCCTAGGCGTCTATAAAGCTCTTTTAAGTAGCGAAGCACGTCAGAAAATTGACGATATAGCCAATAATATGACTTATATTGAGTTGTCTGCAGATAATACATTTTATGAAGCATTTATGTCTGCCATGTTCTTACCTCATACTGATCTCAACCGCTTTCCAACTGTAAAAGCGGCATTAAATTTAATATAAATCAGGATCTGAATCATATAATAAAGAGAAAGGACACGAACCATGTATATTATCGGAGAAAATATTCATATAATTTCAGAGAAAGTTAAAGAAGCTCTAAAATCTCGTGATAGTGAATTTTTTATGGACCTGGCTATACGTCAGGTTGAGGCAGGAGCTCAAGCTGTAGATATAAACTTAGGTCCCAGAAAAAAGGATTGGGATGAGATTTTCCCTTGGATTATCAAATCAATTGAATCCGTAGTTGATGTTCCTCTTTCTATTGACACAACAAATTTTGATGGAATAGAAGCGGCATTAAAGACTGTAACTAAAGCACAACCAATTATCAACTCCACTTCAGCAGAAGAAGAGAGATTGGAAAGAATACCTTTATTGGCAAAAAAATATAACGCCAAAGTTATAGGTTTGACAATGGGGGCGTCTGGTATCCCAATTGCCGCAGAGGATCGAATTAATATTGCTGTAGAATCATTAATTCCGAGATTTATAGAAATTGATTACCCTGTCGAAAACTTAATCATTGACCCGCTTGTGCTTACTGTTTCTGGTTGCCAGGAATATTGCCCTCAATTAATTGAAGCCGTACGGACATTGCAATATGCATGGGACCCAACACCTCTTATCTCTGTTGGTTTGTCCAATGTTTCAAATTCTGTCCCAAATGAAGGCCGGCCTTTGATCAATCGAGTATATCTTGCAATGTTGATGGGCGTTGGATTGAAAATGATGATTGCAGACCCATTCGATAAAAAGCAAAATGAAGTGATCCGTATTATTGAAAATCGGGACGACAGAACACCTGTAGGGAGATTATATTTGAAGATTGCTGATAAAACAAATGCCGGCGAAGAGCTGGAAATTGATGATATAGATATGTCTGATCCACAACAGGTTGAGATATGGAAGACTGTTCAAATCCTACTGAACAAAGTGATCTATGCTGATAGCTATTTGAGTCAATAAAAAAAGTAATATCCTTTGATTATTGGAGATTAAATATGCCTATATTCACGCCAAGCCACCGATGGCAACCACCATTTATGCCATTCAAAAGAGAGAAATTCAGTAAAAGATTTCTGGCATCCGTCGAAAGAGCAGTAAAAGGACCTTTATTTGGGTGCAGGATGTGCGGAAATTGCCTCCTTCAGGAAACAGCATTTATTTGCTCAATGGAATGTCCAAAAGGCATACGAAATGGACCTTGTGGAGGTTCCACTCCAGAACATTGCTATGTTGATGAAACCCGCCCATGCATGTGGTACGAAATATATGATCGAGCTTTCAAAATGGGACGCGAGGAAATGCTGTTGGAAGTACTGCCTCCACTAGATTGGGATAAGGTAGGTACTGAAACGTGGGGAGATGTCACCAGGCAAGTAAAAAAGCTGGGAACCGGGAAAGTTATTTCAGGTCTTTTAACACGCGATCCAGTCAAACGAACTGCAACATGGGACCTCGTTTTCCGTCCAGTTCGTCAACCTGATTGGTGGGAAGGTGATTCTGAATATCATCCAGCAAAATATGAAGAACCGGTTTCCGATTTAGAAAGGAGATTAAGGGCGGGAGAGTTTGTAGTCACAAGCGAGGTAGCACCTCCAATGACTGTAGCAACAAAGAAGCTTACAAGTAATATTGATCTTGTAAAACTCTATGTCGCGGCAATTAATTTTACAGATTGCCCTTCTGCAACCCCGCGCATGTCTTCCTGGTCCTGTTCGGCTACTGCTATCAAACAAAATGCTGAACCAGTAATGCAAATTGCTGCCAGGGATAGAACGAGAGTAGGTTTGCAGGCTGAAGTGATGGGAGCTTACAATCTGGGTATAAGAAATATTTTATGCCTTTCTGGAGACAGTATGAGTATGGCACCAGCCCCAATGGGTCGAATGGATATTGTAGATCTGGATTCCATTCAGATGCTTTGGATATTAAGACGCATTCGGGACGAAGGAAAGTATCTGGATGGGCGTGAAATTAAGACTCCCCCAAAATATTTCCTGGGTGCGGCGGCTTCACCTTTTGCATCTGACCCTCGTTTTCAAGCAATTCGGGAGCACAAAAAGGTTAATGCAGGTGCACAATTCTTCCAGACTAACCTGGTTTATGATCCTGGTGGTCTCGAAATTTGGATGAATGAACTGGCAAAAAGAAATATCCTGGATAAAGTCTATGTGTTAGTTGGAATAACACCACTTAAGAATTATAAAATGGCCAAATATATGAATGATGAAGTTCCAGGTGTGTTTATCCCTGAACCTCTCCTCAAACGAATGGAAGAAGCAGGTGACGGTGCTGCAGAGGAAGGCTTGACAATTGCATTAGAACTTGTGGAAAAAATCCGTACAATTCAGGGTGTAAATGGTTTTCACATAATGGCTGTTGGATGGGAAGAGATCGTACCCCGTTTGGTAACTGAAGCAGGTTTATTGCCAAAAGATTTTATTCCGCCAACAGTATAGATACATTACGAAGCTTGTGATTGGAGGCAATATGATGCCTGAACAGCTGAAAAATTTTAGAGAGATCGTAACAATTGCTGATGGAACACGAATTTTGTTACGACCAATGACACAGGGAGATCAAACCCTATTGTCGGAACTTTATTCATCAATCAAGGATGAGGATCTACGGTATTTCAGGCACAATGTTAAAGATCCAAATATTCTCAAGGGATGGATTGAAAAACTTGATTACAACCAGACAATTCCGCTTTTAGCATTGGTTAAGGATCGTCCTGTTGGAAATGCAACTCTTCATTTTGGGGAAGGGCCGAGAAGACATATTGGTGAGATAAGGATTTTCCTGACGAGAGATTTCCGCAAACGCGGTTTGGGTATGAAAATGTTAAAGGCAATAATCGATATTGGCCGGAAACAAGGTTTGCATATCCTAATTGCCGAAGTTATTGCTGAAAATATTAAATTAATTAAAGCTTTTGAGATGATAGGCTTTAAACAAAAATGCGCTCTTGAAAATTACTTCATGTTTCCCGATGGAGAATGCATTGATGCGATATTAATGTTAATGCCTTTAAAGATAAAACTTGACGATTTTTAAGATTTATTTAATGAAATTTATTTTTCGAATACAGGCCAGGACTAGCGAAAATGTCGCGGATGCCTGGCCTGTGATTTGATCTCTCCGAAAGGTGCAGACATATCCTTTGGTTCTTTTGACTATCAATCCAGATGAACTATGACAAAATACTCTCCAGAAAAAAAACTCTATACTAATTCAGTATTAATAATCTCAAAGAAGGTTAATAAGGAGATATTTAAACTTTAATTAATGCTCAGGACATTGGGACAGGAAAAATTCATGCCGCTAAAAATTTCGCCTACGGAGCAATTAAGTGAATGACGCAAGCGATAGTCTATTGCAAATCAAAATTGAACAATTAAGAAAAAGGATAAGGGAAGCGGATAATCCCAAAGGTGATGCTCTTCGATGTGGAATGGATTACAGCGAAATCTCGGGTATGCCGATTCTTTCCTTTCTTATTTTCAATCAACCGGTTGAGATAAACTATCCAGAACTGGTTGTGAGAGATGTTTGCAATGGGAATAGTCTAAATACTGCATACCAGGCCTTGGTTTGTTATTATTTGAATACATCTGCAACTTTCTCGATTGGATTTCAAGTTGAAAAAAAGTGGGTTTCTTTCGCAGACCTTCCAGATGGAAGATTTTATAACCCATCTTTTCAAGGTTATACTGGTAATAAGTTAGCTGCAATAATCGAATCTGATATACAAAAATTTTCGAACATTGCGTTGCAATTTAATGGGTCAATTCTGGATATCGGAGATGTTGCGTTCAAGTTTCTGGCATTACCAAAAGTTCCTGTGGGAATAGTTTTTTGGAGAGGTGATGAAGAATTTCCATCCAATTGCCAAATACTTTTTGACGCAACTGTGAGTAAGCACCTCCCAACAGATACTTGTGCAGTTCTTGGAAGTATGCTTACTCAAATGATCCTCAAACAGATGAATAATAAATAGGGAATTGTGGAAAAAAAAGAGTATTTTTCTTCAAAATCAATTTATCAAAAATCCGGACAAATGCTTGAAAAAATTAAGGCCTTAGGTTTAGCTCATACTGATTCAAAACTTGAGCTAAAAAAAGCAGCATTGCTTGTACTGGATCTACAGAAATATTTCTTTTCAAATGAATCCCATGCATATATACCGAGCGCATCCGCTATCATTCCAAATATACTAAATTTGCTGGAAGTATTCAAAAGTAATAATCGGCCAATCTTTTTTTCAAAACATTGTAATGATCAAAACAGTGCAGGTATGATGGCTATCTGGTGGAAAGATTTAATAAAAAAGAATTCAGAAATGTCAAATTTAATAAATGAAATTGATGGATGGAATGGAACAATAATTCAAAAAGAAAGATATGATGCTTTTTGGCAAACACCTCTCGAAGAATATCTAATAAATAATGGTATTGAGCAGGTTGTTATCTGTGGAGTTATGACGCACTTATGCTGTGAAACAACTGCCAGATCTGCATTTATGCGAGATTTTGAGGTTTTCTTTACTATAGATGGAACTGCAACCTATTCAGAAGAACTTCACATGGCATCTTTACTTACATTGGCACACGGGTTTGCAAAAACTATCCTGTGCACAGAAATTGCATCCAAGTAATATTTTATGAACACTCCAAAGATTGTGATAATAGGGGCGGGACCAGCCGGGATAGCGACATCTATTCAATTGAAGAGACTTGGTTATGAACCTCAATTAATTGAAAAGGATACTATCGGTGGATTGTTATGGAATGCTAATTTGATTGAAAATTACCCCGGTTTTCCCCAAGGGATCAGGGGAAACAATTTGGTACATCTTATGATTAAACAATTAAAGCAATTGGAAATTAAAATTGAATACTCAGAGGTGACCAAGTTACTCTTCAAGGACGATTTCTTTCATTTGAAAACAGACAGGGAAAATATAGTCTCGGACTATGTTGTAATTGCATCCGGCACAAAGCCAAAACCAATCGATATTAGAGTTACGGACCAGGTCAGAAAAAGGATTCGACAGGATATAAGAAACATTTTGGGTATTGATGGAAAGCATATAGTTATAATAGGAGCTGGGGATGCAGCGTTTGATCACGCTTTATACCTATCAAAGAAAAACCGAGTATCAATCATTAATCGTGGAACAAAAATTAGATCTTTGCAATTATTGGTAGAAAGGGTTTTTTCGAATGATAAGATAGAATATCTAAGTAATACTAAAATTGAAGATATCGATTTATTATCAAGGAATCAGAAAAACGCTAATGTATTCGAGGTTCGTTGTAATTCCCTTGAAAAAGGTAAAATCAGCAAAGAGTGTGATGAGATTGTTTTTGCTATTGGAAGAGATCCGCAATTAGATTTTATGGATGAAATAATTGAAGACGTAAGATGCATACAAGTTGGCGATGTAAAAAATGGATTATTCAGGCAGGCAACCATCGCGATTGGGGATGGCATTAAGGCTGCAATGAAAATTAATAATCAAATTTTATTGAGGTGTAAATGAGAGTTTTTGGTGAAACTGGTGATGCGGATATTGCAATAGTATATATGGCTGATTTAGGTGACGATAAAATTATAGAATTTGTGGAGGCACTTCAACCGCCATATAAGCGTAATGAGAGGTGGGTATTAATGGTTTCTACGCTTTTTGGCTGTCCGGTAAAATGTTTGATATGTGATGCGGGTGGACAGTATCAAGGGAAACCAGACGCGAAACAGATTATGGATCAAATCGATTATTTGGTTGATAAATGGTTTCCAGACAGAGAAATTCCTTGTGAGAAATTTAAAATTCAATTTGCCAGGATGGGAGAGCCAGCTCTAAACCCTGCTGTGCTCGAAGTTCTAGAGTTATTACCTGCGCGTTTTGTAGCACCGGGATTGATCCCTTCAATTTCAACAATTGCTCCTCACGGATCAGATGGTTTCTTTGAGCGTTTATTGGAAATTAAAGATCAATTTTACACAGGTGGAAAATTTCAGTTTCAATATTCTCTCCATACTACGGATCAACCTCAAAGGGATATTTTAATCCCGGTTCGCAAATGGAATTTCTCTCAAATGGCAAAATTCGGTAATAGATTCGTAAAAAAAGGTGACCGAAAAATTACCCTCAATTTTGCACTCGCAGAAAATATGGCTATTGACCAATCTGTTTTATTGGAGTATTTTGACCCTCGGAATTATTTAATAAAAATTACTCCAATTAACCCAACCTGCCAGGCAGTTAAGAATGGACTGGTGTCATATCTTGATCCAAAAAAACCTGAAGAAAGAAGCGAATTAGTCACTCGCCTGATTGATAGTGGCTATGATGTTATTGTTAGTATCGGTGAAATTGAAGAAAATCAGATAGGCAGTAACTGCGGGCAATATGTTCTAAAATACCTTCAATCCCAAAATGCAATTTCGGAAGGATATACATATCCTGTTCAAAATAATGAATTAAAAGGAAATCAATGAAATTAGCGATAACAGGAAAAGGCGGAGTTGGGAAAACAACCTTGGCGGCGCTATTGGCACAACAATATGCTGATATGGGTAGACAGGTACTGGCAGTAGACGCAGACCCTTCACCGTGTTTGGCAGGTGCCTTGGGATTCCCTGTTTCTGTAAGAGAATTATTGCATCCAATCTCTGAAATGGATGAATTGATCGAAGAAAGAACCGGGGCAAAACCAGGTATGGTAGGGGGGTTTTTCACCATTAATCCACGCGTTGATGATATTCCTGAGAGGTTTAGCGTTCAACATCGAAATGTACGATTATTAGAGATGGGCTCAGTGGATATTGGTGGATCAGGGTGTATTTGTCCTGAAGGAGCGATGTTAAAAACACTTTTTACACATCTCCTTTTTAGAAAAGATGAAATACTGCTCTTGGATATGTACGCGGGAGTCGAACATCTTGGAAGAGCTACGGTAGATTTTGTAGATGCGATGATTGTGGTAGTTGAGCCAACGCGCCGTTCCTTGGGTACAGCTGCACAAATCAAGAAGCTTGCTAATGATATTGGGTTAACCCGTTTATTACTCGTCGGAAATAAAATTCGAGAAGCAGAGGAGAAGAAATTCCTGGAGAACGAAACTCCTGGAATCCCCATTCTAGGATTCTTACCGGCAGATCTTTCAGTTCAGGAAGCGGATAGGCTTGGAATCCCCGTATTCGATCATGTTCCTGCCCTGAAAGAAGCAGCAAAATTAATGGTGGATAAAATAGCCAGTATGGATTTCGAGAGGTAAAAATCGATGACAATAACAATAGCTTTAGCCGGCAAGGGGGGAGTAGGTAAAACTACGGTTTCCGGAATGGTGATTAAATATCTTGCCCAAAAGCAAGCCGGAAGTATTTTGGCGATAGATGCTGATCCATCCAGTAATCTCAATATGGTACTTGGGGTGGATTTGGATTGGACCGTGGGGGATATTCGGGAGGACATGCTGCATCAGGTGAAAAGTTCATTGGTGGCGGGAGGCGCAGCAATGGGTGTCATGCCGGGTGGCCAATCAAAAAGGGAATACCTGGACTATCAAATACGGACTTCATTGACTGAAGGAGCCAGATTTGATTTGATAGCCATGGGACGCGGAGAAGGTCCTGGTTGCTACTGTGCAGTAAATCATAATTTAAGAGAAGTCATTGATTCAATAAGTAAATCCTATTCATATGTCGTAATTGACAATGAAGCTGGAATGGAGCATCTCAGCCGCCGAACCACCAGAGATGTCAATCATCTTCTTATCGTCAGTGACCCAACCCAACGAGGTCTCGTTGCTGCACAACGGGTTGCTGCTATGAGTAATGAGCTCGATATAAATATTGAAAATGCATATTTGATAATTAATAGGTTACCAGCAGAAATGCCACAGGTTATATCTGATTTTATAGCGACGATGGATGTGCCACTCTTAGGCACCATTCCAGCGGATGATGAGATAACGACCTTTGATTTTAATGGGAGACCTTTGATCGAATTAGAAAGGAGTTCATCGGTTTATAAAGCAGTTGCTGCTATGATGGATCAGATTCTGAAATAAACATATGGTTATCCGTTTAATAATTGGCTTGTCAATGGTTGCATTGCCAATTGGATTGGCTGCAATCATCATTACCAAACAAAAATCTAATTGGCGGTTATGGTGGATAGGGGGAACTGTATTTGTATTATCCCAAATTGGGCACATCCCTTTTAATTATTATTCAAGTTTAATCCTAAATAAAACAAACATGATCTATTGGCCACAGATAAAACAAACTATTTTCAATGTATTATTTCTTGGATTAAGCGCAGGATTGTGGGAAGAAGCAGCTCGCTTCGCTGCCTTACGTTGGTTGGTTGGAAAGACTAAATCGTGGAGTAATGCTATTCAATTAGGAGTTGGCCACGGCGGTTTTGAATCAATGATTTTGGGATTTTTAGTTTTGTATACATTTATTCAGATGGTAGTTGTAAGAAATATGGATATTAGTTCTTTAGTTCCACCTGATCAACTATCATATACCATTGAAGCGATTACAGCATATTGGGCTACACCATGGCATGATGTTCTTCTCGGGTTAATTGAAAGGGCATTGACTTTACCGATCCAAATCGCCTTATCGGTTATTATGGTACAGGTGTTTATTAGAATTGAATATAAATGGATATGGGTTGCACTACTATTTCACACTACCGTAGATTCAACAGCTGTGTTATTAATGAAATATTCAAATATTTATATCACTGAAATAGCAGTTGCCTTTTTCTCAGTTTTAAGTATCTGGATAATATTTGTTCTTAAATCCCCAGATCCTGTTGAAGAGGATCCAAGTAAGAGTAATTTATTATTATTCCAGAATTTAAGTAATAAAAAGGTTAATATTAAAGATGTAGATGAGTCTTTCGAAAATTTAGATAAGACTAGATATCAATAAGGTTAGCTAAAATGATAAAAACTGAAAAATTGGAAAAAAAATTTGGTGACACGATTGCTGTACAATCGTTAAACTTGGATATAAAAGAAGGTGAGGTATTTGGTTTTTTAGGACCAAATGGAGCTGGTAAAACAACTACCGTAAGAATGTTATCTGGTTTGATCGCTCCAACGCAAGGTACTGCATTTGTAAATGGGTTTGAAATTGGCGTTGATAATCAAAAAATCCGAAGCACGGTCGGGGTATTAACTGAAACTCCGGGTCTTTACGATAATTTATCCGCAGACCAGAACTTAGTAATATTTGCAAAATTGTATGGAGTCAAAGATATCTCTGGACAGATTGAAAAATATCTTAAAATGCTAGGATTATGGGAACGAAGATTTGATACTGTGGGTACTTTTTCAAAAGGGATGAAACAAAAGCTGGCAATAGCCAGAGCATTGATACATGAACCTCGCACCTTGTTTTTTGATGAGCCAACAGCCGGTTTGGACCCGGAAGCAGCACACATGTTAAGAAGTTTTATTGCTGATCTGCGAAAAGGAGGAAGAACGATTTTTTTGTGTACCCACAACCTTGATGAAGCTGATCGCTTATGCGATCGTATTGGTGTAGTTAAGACTCATTTGCTTGTGGTGGATACTCCAGCTAATTTGCGAAGTTCTCATTTTGGCCGAAAAATTGTTTTTCATCTACAAAGAATAGATGAACAGATGGTTGCTTCTGTAAAAAAATTTGATTACGTTAATGATGTTAAGGTAGTTGAGAATAAAATTGTTGCTACTTTGGATGATCCAGAATTACGAAACCCTGAATTGATTAAATCACTAATTGACAATGGTGCGAATTTGACCTTTGTAGGGGAATTGCGGCACTCCCTCGAAGATGTATATTTGCAATTGGTTCAGAACACAGAGTGAACATAGATATGGAAAAGATTAAAGTTATTGTTCGAAAAGAATGGGCTGAGGTCTTTAAGAATAAGATGGTCATTTTTACAGTGGCATTTCTTCCACTTATTATGACGGCAATTCCGCTTATCATTTTGTTTTCTACACGCGAAATAGGGATGGGAGGTGATTTAGGTACCGATGTAGGTCAAATGGTCAGCAGTGGTCTATGTCTTCAAGATCTAAATAATTCTGAATGCTTTCAGGTTTATCTTGTTAGTCAGTTTATGATGTTGTTCATGTTAATCCCACTTGCCATACCAATTACAATCGCGGCTTATTCTATTGTAGGTGAAAAAAACGCCAGGAGTCTGGAGCCGCTCCTGGCAACTCCAATAACGACTTTTGAATTACTGGTTGGAAAAAGTTTAGCTGCGGTAATACCCGCAATCATCGCAACCTATGGCTCATTTATTGTCTTCATCTCAGGTGTTTCGTTGTTAATTAAGAGCAAGGCTGTATTGATGGCTTTCATGGACTTTCGCTGGCTTGTTGCGATCTTCATTGTAGGCCCACTAATGGCTGTTTTGGCTGTGAATTTAAGCTTGATGGTTTCTTCGCGCGTAAACGATCCGCGAGCTGCAGAACAGATCTCTATGATATTGATTGTACCGGTCCTAGGGTTATTCTTTGGTCAAATGGCGGGATTATTTATTCTAAATAAGCAAGTTATTACTATAATTGCCATAATTCTAGTGGCGATTGATATATTGGTTGTTTACCTGGCGATTCGTATCTTTGACCGTGAAGCAATTCTGACACGGTGGAGGTAGATGTGAAATTATTCCTGAAAAGTTCAACTATTCTTGCGATAATTTTTCTGATAAGTTTTGGGATTGTTTATGCCCAAGAGGATGAAATTACGATTCAACTTTCCCGAGATTTTGGTTATGCTTCCGGTACTGGCAAGATTCAGGGATTATTTTCTATGAAAGTGACATCCTCAAAACAACTAACCGAAGTAATTTTTTATATTGATTCTGAATCGATAGGGAAAGATACGACAGAACCATTTAAGCTCCAATTCAATACTGATGATTTTTCGCCAGGAGTGCATTCGCTCTCCGCTATTGGTCAAACGGTGGATGGAAACAAATTACTCACAAGAGAAGTTAAAACAGAATTTATTTCTGCGGAGGATAGCAAGAAAGCAACCATGACATTGATAGTGCCTATTTTGGGTCTTTCCTTAATTGCAATCATCCTTTCTGCTGTAATTCCTGCGTTCTTATCAAAAAAGAAAGGAACAATGGCTCCAGGCACACAAAGAAACTATGGCGCTGCAGGTGGAACAATATGCTCAAGGTGCAAGAGACCATTTTCGAGGCATGCGTTTTCTCCAAATTTGTTATTAGGAAAATTAGAACGTTGCCCTCATTGTGGAAAGTGGGGAATTTTCCGAGCATTTCCGATTGATCTCCTTCGCAAAGCTGAAGAATCGGAATTGGATGTTAATAATGCTAAATCAGCCTCAAAGAAGCCAGCAGATGAAGAAGAAAAACTACGCTCGGAATTGGATGACACAAAATTTCAGGGTATGTGAATTACCTAATTCCTGTGAATTCTTATTATATAGTGGATAGGTCTTGGAGAAAGAGTGAAAATTCGAGAAAAAAAGGGATTAACCTTCGACGATGTTTTACTGGTTCCGAGTAGATCAAATATTGCCTCACGGAATGATGTATTAACTTCAACTTTTCTAACTCAATCTATCAGGCTAAATATTCCGATTGCAAGTGCTAATATGGATACAGTTACCGAAGAGGCCATGGCCATTGCGATGGCTGAAAATGGAGGTATAGGTATTATCCATAGATTTATGTCTATTGAACAACAGGCAAAACAGATACTCAATGTAAAACGATGCCAGGGATTTATCGTTGAGAATCCATACGAAATAAACCTGGAAGCATCAACGAATGACGCCAGGATATTGATGAAAAAAGAAAAAGTAGGCGGATTGGTTGTTAAGGATGTCCAAAATAGATTTGTAGGGCTCCTGACATCTCGAGATTTGCTATTAACTCCAAGTGAACAAACATATGTTAAAGATGTCATGACAGAAAGAAGCAAGCTGATTGTTGCTTCCCCTGGCATCACTCCTGAGGAAGCTCGGAAAATATTATATGAACACAGGGTTGAAAAATTGCCAGTCATTGATAAGAATGGCAATTTGGTTGGCTTAATTACTGCACAGGATGTAGTCAAGCCCGAATTACACCCGAATGCGACTTTAGATGAAAAAGGAAGGCTTCGTGTTGGGGCTGCTATTGGGGTAACGGCAGGTGAGTTAGATCGTGCGAAAGCGCTAATAGATGCTGGCGTTGATGTAATTGTATTGGATATTGCACATGGACATGCTGAACATTGCATTGAAATGATCAAAAAAATAAAAAATCACTTTCCTTTTATTCAAGTGATCGCTGGAAATGTAGCCACAAGAGCAGGCGCTTTTGATCTCGCTGAAGCTGGGGCAGATGCAATTAAAGTGGGTATTGGACCAGGTGCTATTTGTACGACCCGCATCGTAACAGGTTTTGGCGTTCCACAACTAACTGCAATAATGGATTGCGTTCAGGGTGTTCGTGATTCAAGTCATGACATACCTATAATAGCGGATGGTGGGATAAAAGTATCCGGTGATATGGTTAAAGCCTTGGCAGCTGGAGCTGATGTTGTGATGATAGGATCTTTGTTTGCTGGTACAGAAGAAGCACCAGGATCCGCAGTAATCAGGGATGGTCAGAAGTTCAAGATTGTTCGAGGCATGGCTTCGCTTGGAGCAGCTATAGGGCGAAAAAGGATAGGACGAGGCGAAGATGAAAGCGCAGAAGATCAAGAGGATTGGGATAAAGTAGTACCCGAAGGCGTTGAAGCTGTAGTACCATATCGTGGAAAAGTTGAAGAAGTACTATTCCAATTGGTTGGGGGATTGCGTTCTGGTTTGAGTTATGGTGGGGGTAAATCTATCAAGGAGATGCAGGAAAAAGCTGAATTTGTTGAAATCACACCTGCGGGATATCGTGAAAGCAGACCACATGATGTCGATCAAGTTTAATACAATGAAATAACGCCTATTGCGCATAGGTGTAATAGAACTTATTTGATTGTTAACAATATACTAGTATAATGAAACTTTCACAAAAAAGAGGGAATGGCGCTATTTATGGAGATTTGGGGCAGCGATAAATGATATTCCGTTTCTAGTTAATGCTTCAGCGGTTTTGCTACAGGCATCCAACTTATCGAAGAAATTTGACTTCATATTATCCCAATCACCTGATGCTATAACTTCAGATTTGTCACGGAAATAATCAAGAATATCAGAAGGATAGGATCGCGTGGAATCTATTTCAGGGTCGCCGCCTTCATGCTTGGCTGAGATATTGGCTACATGGTCAGCAAGTTCTATCAATTCATCACGGCGATTATATGGCTGGCGAACGATATTCTTCCAAGTTTCGGTAATATGATGTTCAAAACGGATCAAATCTTCAAATCCGAGGGCTTTTCTGAATTGAGCAGTGATCTCCATTGATTCGTTATTGATTGAATTTGACCAATTAAAACCAATAAGTGGTGTACTCCCGTCTTCTCTGCTGAATAATTTCGCACCCATCAATGTCCAAAAAGCTGCATAAGGATTATCGTTACCCATAAACACTGATATTTTAAATTCTATGTTTACTCCCAGTTTTTGAAGCAGATAACCAACAAGGACTGTACCCGGATTAATGTTTAGAACCTCCTTTAGCCCATAATTTGTATAGTAGTAGAGATATTCATCCAACCACTTTAATGGATATTCATTTGGTTGACCAACACCACCAAAATAGCCAGTAATCGTTTCTGGACCCCCAAGATGAACATTTGAACCATCTGTTCCCTTTGTATCAAGAGTTTCCACAAAAGAGGATCCAATAATGCTCATAGCAGCAATAATTGCAGGTAGATCGCCATCAGCCTCCGCTTCCTTCATTTTTCGAACTGCAATGAACCTGCCAGGAACCAAAGTTCTATCCTTTATCGCGCGTTCAGCCATCTCGCGTATCCAGGGAAAATATTGCAGAGCGCTCACTTCCAAGGTAACCGAGTAATCGTCGCTAAATGATTTCTTAGAATAATTTAAACCAAGTATGGTTTTACGATAGTCATCAATGGAACAAAAAGCACCTGATTGCTGACTTTTAAGCAGCCAATCAAGATCATCGACATACGACGGATTTATTTCTTTTATTTTCTTGATTAAATTGGGAATCTTGCGTGCTTCATTTGCCTTATTATTAATTTCTTCAGGAGTTCCATATTTACTGACTGTTTCCAAGAGATCACTTATAAAACGCTCGTTTGGATCTAGAAGTACAGCGTTGATCTCATCTAGATGACTATAAGGAATAGCTAGTAACTTTCTCAATTCAGGCGACATTATTTATACTCCTTAGGAATTAGAAATCTGTATATTTATTCGCATAGTTGATAAATATAATTTTTTATCCATATAATATAAACTAATATCTTCTAATAAACAAGCTTTCAAATTATGAAATAGTATATGTTATCAGCAGTAAAGTAATATTCGTTGTCAGTGGAGTGGAGAAGTTGAGTAGTTAAGCAAGTAATCTTCTAGTAATACTCAACTGGTAAGGTCTGATGATCATCTGCGGTGGCTCTGTTCTGGGGAATGAAGCTGATAAGGATGGGTCCGACGACATTGGCTTGCTTATCCTTAACAGGCACATAAGCTTGGGTTTTTTTCCCAAGGGTACCAGGATGATATGTTCCAGTTAAAACTGACACTGCTACCAGGGAATATCTCCAAAAACAACCTGTGGGGTATCCAGCGCACAGGCGCAGTCATCGCTTAATATTGGTTACAAACCAACCGGATCACAAGCTTTCACACCGTCCAGAAAGACTCTTCAATGCACCTCGTTCTTAAAAGGAACTGAAATATCTAATCTGCGATTGCTGTAATAATCCAAACCCTCTGCCACCATATCGTCCCGATTCCCTTCGGGAAAACATCGAGCTTACGGTCCTGTCCACCTTCACTTTCCTGCACATAGATGGATCCCGAGAACAATAAAGAATACCTCTTGAAGGGTAGTTTGTACCATTCTCCAGTTTTGTCAATCTGAGAGAGGGGGAGAGATGTACATAATTCATAAATTATGATTATCGAATTGAAATTATCTTTTAATGAAACAACTACTTCTTTTTTTAAGAACATGATCAATTAGTCCAACAATAAATTTATCAAAAAATCTAAGAGGGGGGCTTGACTTATCAACAAAAATTAGATAGAATATTAATGCTTTCGATAAGTATAATTATCATTAACATAATATTTGGCTTGAATAAGAAGATCAAAAATGACAATACAGCAATTCTCTGAAAAATATATCGACAATATCAGAATGTCTCGCACTGAGAATACAGCGCGCACATATAAGAACGCGATCAATCTCTTCTTTTTGGTATTGAATGAAAGATGGATTGATCCAGACACTGAGTTAGCAATGAATTTAACAGAAGATGCAATAGCATGGTTTGCCACATATTTAAAAAATTTTTCACCTGCAACAGAGCGACTTTATCTACAAGCTGTCAAAGGTTTTTATGAGTACTTGGCGGCAGAAAAAGTGAACACAATCAACCTACCTCGTTTAAAATTATTGTTGAGGCAGAGATCACGTCGTATTGGACAACGTTTACCTCAGTTTCCAAGGGAAGAGATCGAAAAAGTACTCGCCTATGTGGAAAATCGCTCACAAGTTTCTAATAATTTACCTGCTGATAAACTACGCGCATTAAGGGATCGTGCTTTCATTATTACATTGGCGGATACGGGGTTAAGGGTAAGCGAAGCTTGTCGGTTAAGAAGAGGAGATATCGACTGGAATGAGGGTCGAGCAATTATCATCGGCAAAGGAGACAAACAAGCAATAATCCGTTTTTCATCAAGATCAATGAAAGCAATAAAAGAATATTTAAATCTACGCATGAAGATCGATGGCTCTTCTGGATTACCCCTACCTTCACTTGCCCTTTTTTCACGGCACGATAAAGGCGCTGGAAGAAAAACAAAACCCATAACCACTACTACAGGAAGAAATATAGTTGCAGAAAATGTTCGTTCCGCCTTGGGAGATGATGCCGAAAGAACTATTACTCCTCATTCTTTCAGGCATTACTTTGTTACAACTGTATTGAGAGCCTCAGGAAATTTAAAACTCGCCCAGGAATTAGCCAGGCACACGAATATTTCAGTCACACAGAGGTATGCGCATCTTTCCGATAACGAATTGGATCAGGGTTACGCAGAGATATTTGATAATAAATGATAATTACTATTACAAATTACAGACAGGATTTAATTCACTCCACACAAATTTAATATTTTCTACTATACTTGAAAAATGAAAAATATTATTCGATACGATAAATTAACCTGGCCAGAAGTATTTGCGCTTCCACGAAATATACCTTTGATAATTCCTCTTGGTGAAGGATATGATATGAATCTTTTATCTTCTGCGCTTGGCAATCCAGAAGATACAGTATTCCTACCTCCCTTCCCTTTCGGTTGGATCGGAAGTGGTTTGGAAGTATCACAATCATTCTTGGCTCATTATGTTTCAAATCTCATTGATAGTCTCCGTGATGATGGTTTTACGCATGTTTATTCACTGGTCCCCCAAGGGACAAACTTGAATTTGGGTTCCAGCCAAATTAATCTTCCACAATCCAGCCAATGGAACGCAGCTGTCCCACTACCATCAGATTTGAATTCAGATAAAGTTGTATTGATCCCCATAGGACATACGGAGCAACACTCCCACCATTTACCGATGTCCACGGATACCATAATCATTGATAACATTGCACAGGGTACCGTCAATTTATCACAAGATCAATGTATAAAACTCCCAGTAATGCCTTATGGTGTCAGTACCCATCGGTCATCATTTTTTGGAACACTTAATGCTGGTGGCAGGGCATTTGAAGATTTTTGGCTGGATGTGGTTGGTAATCTAGTGCTTCGAGGATTTAATCGCATATATTTTATGAATGGGCATGGAGGCAACCACTCATTCCTGGTAAATATTATCAAATATGCTGGTGAAAAATATCGAAGAGCATTTTGCGCCACATCCTACCTTTATCTAAGTGGACCTTCTGGAATAGCAGCTCTTGAAAAACATCGAAGATCCAAACTTGGAGGCATGGGGCATGCGGGTGAATTGGAGACTTCTCTAATGATGGCAATAAGCCCAGATTTAGTGAAAATGGATAGGGTAAAAGATGATACCGATTTTATATCCACACCGTCTTATTACATGGATTGGGTGGAAGGAGGTGCTTTAATCGCAAATCCACCCTGGGATGATGATTCTATTTATGGAGCGTATGGGAGTGGCAGTCTTGGATCTGTAGAAAATGGAACTATTTGGTTAAAAGAAGCAATTAAGGAAAAGATCTCTCACGTAATGGAATTTCATGAACAGCACAACCGCCGAGAAATTCGTCGAAAATCTGGTTTTGGTCTTTGGGGGACTCACATCACAGATTGATTTCCTTTAAATTTCTAATCCTTTTTTAGATTCGTGACAAATTATTTTCCAGCTTCCATTCCAGGGAGTACCTATTCGGTTTTTGTCAGATACCTTTGTTTTTGACAACTTTTGGCCAATTATCACCGAAGATTCAGCAATAGCTCCCCAATCTTCCTCATCCAAAGCAGCCCTTAATTTGTCTGCAATTTTACCTGTCCAATCCCATTCCAATCGAAACCGATCAGCTTTTACCCAATAGTCACGTTTTTCCCATGCTATCACAGATATTTCAATCGATTTTGCGATGCTTTCAAGGGAGAGTATTATGAATGAAACCAGGTCATGCGCTTCAACACCTGTCTCGTTCTGCCTTGCAAGCTCCCTAATCGCTGCCACAATTGCTCTGATTAATTGGTTTCGTTCTTTTCCCACACTTTCAACATTTATTATTCGTGTCATGCCTCATTCTCCGAAGTGAGATTGTATGATTCCTAAAACCACAAATGAGAAATTATAACTTGAATAGTATCAATGTTTGGTTAACACAGTCACCCTTTCATTGACTACCTATATTCTCTAGCTTATAATCTCTTCGCACTTGGGGAAGTGTCGGAATTGGCAGACGAGCATGACTTAGGATCATGTGCCGCAAGGCGTGCGGGTTCAAGTCCCGCCTTCCCCATATTTATAAATTCATACCAATAAGGAAAATATCTTGAAAATTGAAACTGAAACCAGAGATGATCATCAAGTTGCAGTAAATGTCGAATTAGAAAACACACTTATGGAAAGCGCCCGGAGACGGGCAGCGCATAAGATCGCTCAACGAATGAAAATTCCTGGTTTCAGGCCTGGAAAAGCTCCTTATGAAGTTGTATTAAGAAATGCAGGTGAGCATGCAATTACAGAAGAAGCAGTTGAGCTATTGGTAGACGAGATATATCCAAAAATCCTTGACGAGACGGGAATAAAAGCCGCCGCTCCAGGATCACTTGAAGAGGTAACCAGTGTCGATCCCCCCAAGTTCAAATTTCTAATTCCTCTCTCCCCTTCCGTTGATTTAGGCGATTACAGGTCCATACGGTTGGATTATGATTGGAAACCACCAACCGAAGATAAAGTGGATGAAGCAATTGAAGAACTTCGCCGTATGTATAGCACTACCGAGACTGTAGTCCGGGCAGTTGAGATTGGTGATTTTGTCATGACCGATGTAATAGGTGTGAATACCAAGTCCAACGAATCAGATGTACCGGTTATCGAAAAACTGGGAAATCCAGTTTTTATTCGCCCGGAAGAAAAATCAGATGAATGGCCGTTTAGCGGATTCTCAAAAAAATTGATTGGGATGAAAACCGACGAAATTAGAACTTTTACGCACAAGTATCCAAAAAAATTAGCAGATGAGCAATTGAGTGGAAATTCTATAAAATTCGAAGTTAAAGTGAAAACAATTCGTGGCATGATATTACCTGAGTTGAATGATGATTTTGCGAAAAAGGTTGGTAATTTTGACTCTTTGAGTTTGTTACGAGAAACCATCCAATCTAATTTAACCAATCAATCAATAGCTGAATATGAAGATGAGTATTTTGAAAAATTGATTGAGATTATTAAGAAACAAGCGACTATTAAATATCCCCCTCAGGTCTTAGCGCATGAAAGTGAACACGTGGTTGATGATTTAAAGCGCAGATTAGCAGAACAAAACATGGAACTTGATGTTTATTTGAAAATGAGGGAGTTGGATCACGAAAAATTTACCGAAGAAGAAGTAACCCCTGTGGCAATTCGCAGGCTCGAACGCTCCCTAATTCTTGATCAATTGGGTATTGATGAAAAAATTGAAGTAAGTGAAGAAAAGTTAAATTCATCTTTTCAGCAAACATGGTTTGAAATTCAAAGAGATGAACAATTCCAAAAATTGACCAAAAAGAATAAACCCTCTCAAAAACTAATAGAATCAGTTGCGATGGAATCTGCAAGTCGAGCAATGATTCATCAGACATTAGATCGATTAAAATTAATTGCAACAGGTGAGGCACCTGAGGTTATAGCGCCGGTAAAAACAGAAGCAGCTCCTTCATCAAAAGCTAAAGCAAAAAGAAAACCAAAGAAGACCCAAAGTGCTGCTATGGACGATGTTATCGAATCAGAACAAAAACCTGATTAGTAATGATAAAGAATATTATTGGAGATTAACAAATGAACATACCAAACATTAATGATGTAATACCCATGGTCATAGAATCATCTGGGCGTGGTGAACGGGCTTACGATATTTATTCACTGTTATTGAAAGAGCGAATAATTTTTCTGGGTACTCCCATCGAAGACCAGGTAGCAAACGTGATTGTTGCACAACTCTTGTTTCTCACTCATGAGGATCCTGAGCGCGAAATCCAGATGTATATCAACTCACCGGGTGGAGTCATTTATGCTGGTCTGGCGATTTACGATACAATGCAAATGATACCCAATCCGATCAGTACAGTCGCCGTAGGTGTTACCGCTTCTTTTGGTACTGTCTTGCTTACAGCGGGTACCAAAGGAAGACGTTTTGCATTGCCAAATGCAACAATTCATTTACATCAACCATTAGGAGGAGCCCAGGGACAAGCTACGGACATTGAAATTCAAGCTAAACAAATAAATCGATTAAAAACCCTGTTAAATGGGATTATGGCGAAACATACAGGACAACCGATTGAGACTATAGCTAAAGATTCTGACCGTGATTTTTACCTTGATGCCACCCAAGCAGTTGCCTATGGATTAGTTGATCAAATCCTTGAAGCTCCTGAAAAACAAGATTCAAAATAATTCTCATTCAAGAAATGGACTAATAAGTGGTTGGAAGATCTTAATTCATTTCCAACCACTTATTTAATATAAAATGACCTCTTCCAATATAAAAGCGCTAATCCTGGACATGGATGGAGTCCTTTGGTCTGAAAATAATCCTATTGGGGATTTGCCAAGGATATTTGAAACCATTTCAGAAAAATCCCTTTCCGTTGCAATGGTAACAAATAATTCAACTCGCACTCCAGATCAATATATTGAAAGATTGAAGCATTTTGGGGTAAATAATCTTGAACCCTGGCAGATCATTACTTCATCACTGGCATTGGCGACTGATTTAGCCCGGATACTTCCTGACAGGGGAAATGTATTTGTGATTGGTGAAAATGGATTAATAGCGGCTTTGAAAGACGCTGGTTTCAATGTTGTTGATGATCAGCATGCAGAAGATGCAACAGCAATTGCAGTTGGTATTGATAGAAATATCTCATTTAACAAATTGCGACGTGCAACTCTATTGATTAGAAAGGGAGTCCCATTTTACGGTACAAATCCAGACAAGACATTTCCAACTCCAGAAGGTTTAATTTTAGGCACCGGCTCTTTATTGGCTGCATTGTCAACTGCCACGGATGTAGTTCCTATCATAATGGGAAAACCATCTCCCTATATGATAGCACTGGCGCGCAAAAGATTGAATATTCTTCCACGTGAAACACTGGTTGTAGGAGATCGCCTTGAAACTGATATTGCCGGAGGCCAAGCTGATGGGTGCTTCACTGCCCTCGTCTTATCTGGAGTGACTTCAGCTGATATGGCCAAATCCTGGAACCCAGCACCAGACTATATAGCAAACGATTTGTCATGTCTTCTGGAAATTTTATGAATTCAACAAAACCGCTAATTTATGATCTCGATCAAAACTATATACAAAACATCATCGCCTCATGGGGTGAAAAGCCATACCGAACTTCCCAAATTTGGCAAGGGTTATATATAAAATTGTGGCAATCTCCTGATGATTTCACGATACTCCCCCTGGAAGCAAGGCAATTACTTTCCAGTAACTTTCAATTTGATGTTGTAAAACCGATAAGAACCATTTCAACTGTAGATCAAAGTACAGAAAAAACTCTTTTTCGATTGCATGATAATCAGGCAATTGAAACTGTTTTTATGCGTTACCGAAACCGAAATACTGTTTGTATTTCCACTCAGGTTGGATGTGCAATGGGGTGCAATTTTTGTGCAACAGGGCAAATGGGATTTCGACGAAATCTAAGTAGCGGTGAAATAGTGGCACAAGTATTACACTTTGCTTCTATTTTGTCAAAATCTGCAGAGAAATTAACCAATGTTGTGGTTATGGGAATGGGTGAACCTTTCCACAATTACGAAGCGACAATAGCTGCCATTGACAGATTAATAGAAAATGATGGTTTCAATTTTGGAGAGAGAAGATTTACAATTTCAACTGTCGGAGTGGTACCGATGATCCGAAAATTTACAGAAGAAAAGCGACAAATTAATTTGGCAATCTCACTTCATGCGGCAGATAACACATTACGAAGCAGTTTATTACCTATTAATAAGAAATATCCGATTGAAGATCTACTTGATGCATGTAAAGATTATATTGAATATACCAAACGCCGAATAACATTCGAATGGGCTTTGATTAACTCAGTAAATGATTCCCAGGAACAGGCTCATTTATTAGCATCAAAAATAAGTGGATTATTATGCCATGTTAACCTAATCCCCCTTAACCCCACAGAGAAATACACTGGTACCGGATCCACACTGGAAAGAGCAAAAATATTTAAATCAATTATCGAAGCGTCAGGGGTTCAATGTACAATTCGATTAAGACGAGGAATCGATATTCAAGCTGGTTGCGGTCAATTGATGAGTGAATTTGATGGTTAGCTATACGCAACTACTTGCATCAAACCGAATATCCTATTCAGAATTTTCTTTCGACTTATTAATGATCCAAACGATGGACGGAAATGCAGTTGATTTTTAATTTCAATCTATTGATCGGTACTATTTGATAGGGAAAATTCTTTATTTTTTTTCGGTAACAATAATTTAATTAATCCAGGTTACCCACACGCAAGCGAATCCCTTTTTTCTACAATGGTATAATCAAAATTAATTCAATAGAAAATATTTTAGGAAGGTTGGTCAATGAAACTGCATGAATATCAATCCAAAACAATATTTGCAAAATTTGGCATACCAATTCCAAAAGGAAGGGTTGCCACAACAGCTACTGAAGCGAGGCAGATAGCAGAAGAACTTGGCGGCCGGGTAGTTGTTAAATCGCAGGTTTTAGTGGGAGGTCGCGGAAAAGCTGGCGGTATTCGATTGGCAAAAACCCCAAAAGAAGCAGAAGAACTGGCAACGCAAATTTTAGGAATGGTTATTAAAGGTTTACCTGTTCGCAAAGTATTAATTGATGAGGCAGCCAATATTGAACAAGAAATTTATCTGGGAATCACGAACGATAGAGCTGCCCGTAGACCAGTTATTATGGCTTCCGCCGCTGGTGGAGTTGATATAGAAGAGGTTGCCAGGGTATCACCAGAAAAAATCATTAAAGTACATATTGACCCGTTGCTTGGTTTACGAGATTTTCAATCACGTGATATTGCCGCAAGTATCGATTTAGCACGCGATTGCTGGAAGGAGTTTACTAAAATATCTTTGAATTTATGGAGGGCATATTCTGAAAATGATGCAACATTGGCTGAAATAAATCCACTTGTCATTACAAAAGACAGGCGTCTTGTTGCAGTTGATGGAAAAATGTTGATCGATGATAATTCTCTCTTTCGTCATTCAGATCTTGCTGAAATGCGAGATCTAGATGAAGAAGTTTTTTCTGAAACAGAGGCACGAAAATATGGATTATCATTCATCAAATTGGATGGACAAATTGGTTGCATGGTCAATGGCGCAGGCTTAGCAATGACCACAATGGACATAGTAAAAATATTTAAAGGCGATCCCGCAAATTTTCTTGATATTGGTGGCGGTGCAAATGCAGATAAAGTCGCGGCTGCTTTCCGTATTATCCTATCAGATAAGAACGTAAAAGTAATTCTGATCAATATATTTGGAGGAATTACAAGATGCGACGAGGTTGCAAAGGGTATTCTGGTTGCTCTGGAAGAAGTAAAACCTAATATTCCCATGGTAGTCCGATTAGTCGGTACAAATTCAGAAGAAGGTATACGATTATTGGCCGATGCAAAAATGATAACCGCTTCCACTCTTGCAGATGCTGCTCAAAAATCCGTTTTAGCATCGCAAGGTATATTGGAGATGTGAAATGAGCATATTAATCAATAAGAAAACACGTCTCTTGGTTCAAGGGATCACTGGAAATGAAGGAATGTTCCACACTGAGCAAATGCATTCTTATGGAACAAATGTCGTTGCAGGTGTAACTCCAGGTAAAGGAGGAGAATGGGTTTTAAACGATAAAGTACCAGTTTTTGATTCTGTGAGAATGGCAGTTCAGGCAACAGAAGCAAATACAAGTGTGATATTTGTCCCGGCTAGATTTGCACCTGATGCAATTTATGAAGCTGCTGACGCTGGAATACCTTTTATCGTTTGCATAACTGAAGGTATACCTGTTCAAGAAATGATGCGAGTCCGAGAATATTTAGATCAAAAACATGTACGCTTGCTGGGTCCAAATTGCCCGGGTGTATTAACTCCTGGAGAATCCAAGGTTGGGATAATCCCAGGTGAAATTGCATTAGCCGGGAACATTGGAGTTGTTTCCCGCTCGGGTACCCTAACCTATGAGGTACTTTATGCTCTTAAACTCGTAGGATTGGGAGCATCCACTTGTGTCGGAATTGGCGGAGATCCGATCAATGGGACGAGTTTTATTGATTGCCTGGATATGTTCGAAGCTGATCCACATACCGAGAAAATTGTGATGATTGGTGAGATTGGCGGTACGGATGAGGAGAAAGCAGCACAATTTATTGCATCACATTTAACCAAACCCGTTGTTTCGTTTATCGCTGGACAAACTGCACCACCAGGAAAACGTATGGGTCATGCCGGCGCAATTATTGAGGGAGGATCGGGAACTGCTGCAGATAAAATTATTGCCCTCGAAAAAGCAGGTGTTAAAGTTGCAAAACATCCTGAAGAAATTCCATTGCTCTTACGGTAAAGCAATGCTTTAATCTAATTATTGATCTGCAATCTTGAAAAAATAATTAGATATGCAGAAGTGAAAGCAAACAGCTTTGAGAATCACTGGAAATCTCAAAGCTGTTTGTTAAATTTTGATGGAAGAATTCTAACGATGAGCATCGATATACTTAACTGCTTCACCTACTGTCGTAATTTTTTGGGCATCATCATCAGAAATTTCACTACCGAATTTATCTTCAAAGGCCATGATAAGTTCTACCAAATCGAGAGAATCTGCTTCCAAATCCTCGCGGAAGCGTGCTTCCAATGATATCTTTGCTTCATCAGCACCTAATAAATCAACAATGATCGCTTTAATTTCATCAAATGTATCTGCCATAATTATTTCTCCTTAGTTTGAATTATTTCAATTGTAACCTTAATGCCATTCATGTCAACCCGATCAAGCAAGATGACAGTATAATTCAATGACAGGAACACATAATCATGGAAAAAGTTACGCCGATATCAAAACGAAAAGCAGATCACATCCGAATCAACCTTCAAGAAGATGTCCATTCCGGAATTGGTAATGGGTTGGATGAATTTCGATTTACTCACGAAGCGCTTCCTGAAATCAATTTGTCAGATGTTAAAACTGATCTTAATTTATTTGGAAAACAACTTTCGACTCCAATTCTTATCTCATCCATGACTGGTGGTACCCCCGAAGCAGAGTTGCTCAATATTAATCTCGCCCAAGCTGCTCAAGAATGTGGAATAGCCATGGGTGTTGGATCCCAGCGGGTAGCGATAGAGAATCCAGCGTTAGCCCGGACATTCGATATCCGAAAAATTGCACCAGATATTCTATTGTTTGCAAACCTTGGTGCAATCCAATTAAATTATGGTCTTTCGATAGATGATTGTCAACGTGCGATCGATATGATAGGTGCAGATGGACTGATTTTGCATTTAAATCCTCTCCAAGAGAGTTTGCAAAACGGGGGTGATACTAATTTCAAAGACCTGGCAACAAGAATCGAAAACATTTGCCGAAAAATCGCCTCCCCTGTTATTGTAAAAGAGGTTGGCTGGGGTATATCAAAAAGGACTGCCAACCTATTGGTTGATTGTGGCGTCTCTGCTATCGACGTGGCTGGTGCCGGCGGAACTAGCTGGTCCCAGGTGGAAATGCATAACTCAACCAATGAATTTTCAAAACAACTTGCCGCAGTATTCTCAGACTGGGGAATCCCAACTGCAGCATCAATAATTAATGTCCTAGAAGAAGCCCCAAAGCTGCCTGTCTTCGCAAGTGGAGGCATAACCAATGGTGTTGAGATGGCAAAGTGTTTTGCTTTGGGGGCAACTCTGGCTGGATCTGCCGGAATTTTCTTGAGAGAGGCGGCTGTTTCAGCAGAAAGGGTTGTGAACTTAATAAAATTGCTCCAGCAACAAATCACAATAACCATGTTTGCCACTGGCTCATTAAAGGTGATCGATTTAAAGAACAAATTAATTGCCAGCTAATTGAGGAATTATTTCATGTCACCCAGCCTCGTCACTGATATGCAAATTACATTAGAAATAGAACTTCAATCCCAGATCTGTAGATTGAACGAAGTGTCAACGAGTGAATTTTACGAGATGGTGACGTATCATATGGGCTGGAGTGGAGATTCAACAAGCCAAAGTACAAGTGGTAAAAGGATAAGACCATTATTATTGCTCCTCTGTTCAGCTTCGATCGATCAGAATTATTCCTGGAGAAATGCCCTTTCTGGAGCAGCTGCGGTTGAATTACTTCATAATTTTTCATTAATCCATGATGATATCCAGGATAACTCAGATATTCGAAGAAATCGTCCTACTTTATGGCGAATGTGGGGAATTCCCCAGGCCATTAACGCTGGTGATGGACTTTACGCACTTTCAAATTTGGCCATCAGTAATCTAGTTCAAAAAAATCCTCCAAATTTGGTAATTAAGATTGCCTCCATCTTCAATAACACATGTTTGAATCTGACTCGTGGACAATATTTGGACATGTCTTATGAAGCCAAAGATAACTTGAGTCTGGATAATTATTGGCTTATGATCACAAACAAAACAGCAGCACTTATTTCTGCTTCAGCGGAGATCGGTGCAATTCTCGCCGGGTGCGACGAAGAAGGACAGGAAGTTTTTCGCCAATTCGGTCATTATCTTGGACTTGCCTTCCAGGTCAAGGATGATATTCTAGGTATTTGGGGACTTGAGAATCGAACGGGTAAATCAACAACGAAAGATCTGATCACAGGTAAAAAAACTTTGCCTATCCTTTATGGAATTAGAGAAAACAAGAAATTTGCCAAACGTTGGTTTGAAGGAAGTATTTCGATTACTGAAGCACCAGTAGTAGCGGCACAATTGGTCAAGGAGGGAGCAAAAAAATACGCAGAGGATACCTTAGATCAATTAACAGAGATGGCTCAAAAATACTTAAAAATCATAACACCGCTTGGGCAGGCGGGTGAAGAATTATTTGATCTAACAAATCGGCTCCTAAAGCGGGATGCTTGACATCACCCTTTCCTATGGCTATAATCACACATACGCTCGCGGGTGTAGTTCAGTGGTAGAACGTTTGCTTCCCAAGCAAAATATCGTGGGTTCGAGTCCCATCACCCGCTCTCAGGGGGCAAATCCCTCCGTAAACACCGTTATATCTTTGTATATGGCGGTGTTTTATGTCACTTAAATCAACACAACAACAATATTTGGAAAAGTGATCGTTTCTTTTCCACGAATTTCAAATAACGACTCCTCTGATTACCTGAAGAACAACTTATAAAAGCTCTATATTCTTAAAGAAAATAATACATTGAGTTTTCTTTTTTCTGAGTGAATTTACAAAGCTCATATGGTAAAATTATATCCAGACACTTTTCATGCTTCTAGTGGGCTTAAATCTTGGTAAGAATGCATTGTGGATAGCGCTATGATCCAGAGTCGACGCATCTTTTAAGATACCCGTTGACTGCCACAGATCGAGCAATATTTATTTCATGGCGTATTGATTTTTCGACCCTGTTAGCGGAAACAGAATCATGCCGGTAAATTTTAATAAATGGTATCCACAATTTCCCTATAATAACAAAGACGAAAAACGCGCGGCTGAAATATTGTTCGCGATTATCCTTGCAGTTCTGATTTCCTACCTTATCGTGATCCTTGTCAGCCTGTATCGTCATGACTGGGAGCTGATCTGGTTTGGTCTGGGTGGTATTGTTCTTCTAGTTGTGCCAATAGGCATGTTATTTCGTGGGTACTTGCGGTTAAGCAGCCTTATTGCCATTCTAGGTGTGCTTGGCACGGTGACCCTGATGGCAACCATTGGTCAAGGGATGCACGATATTGCTATTATGGCATTTCCGGTCATCATCATTATTTCGAGTTTGATGCTGGATCAACGTATTTTCTTTTTCGTATCTTTCTTTACGATCGTGGCAGCAGGTTGGTTGGTTTTCGGTGAAGTGTTTGGATGGTTCATTCCACATCCTCTTGAAATCACCAATTGGGTGGACTTCTTGATGATATTGGCGATCCTTTTAGTTGCCATAATGGCAATGAAATTGTTGGCGACGAATGCGCGTAATAATTTGGAACAAGCACAACGCGAAATAGTCGAGCGCATGAGTACGGAAGAGAAATTACATCAGACACAGGCTGTGGTCGAAAATGCAAACAAAGAACTCCAGCAAGCATATGATCGGGAACTTCACAACTCGCGCATCGATATGCTCACTGGTGTCAACAACCGTCGTTACTTGTTCGAACTTGCTGAGCACGAATTTAAAGTTGCTGCACGCTATTACCATCCCCTCTCGGTGATCATGTTCGACATTGACCACTTTAAATCGGTCAATGACACATATGGTCATGCTGTAGGAGATCAATTGCTAGTCCAAGTTGCAAAAGTTGCAAGTGATCAGATGCGTTCTGCAGATGTTTTTGGACGTATTGGAGGTGAGGAATTTATCATCGTTTTACCGGCGACAACTGCCTCCCAGGCGTACCCGGTCGCAGAACGCATTCGCACCAGCATCGGTGCGATCATGGTGGAAACTGACAAAGGACCCTCCGCCGTCACAATTAGCATTGGTATTGCTGAAATGCTGCTTTTAAAATCCACTAAAAATCTTGTTGGGGATGTTTCCATCGAGAACATCATCCAACGCGCAGATGACGCAATGTATGCAGCAAAAGCCAAAGGTCGTAATCAGACCTTGATCTTTTCACCTGTGGAGCCTCCGGAAGAGGAGACATAATTGCACATAGGCAATCAGAAGGAAAAAAGGAGCAGAATAATTATATATTTTTTTCTTAAATCCAGGTTGTAACATGGTAGAATTTCTGCCTTGTGTATAAAAATATTGTTGACTTGACAGTGATAGGAGGGGGTTTGGCAGGTAGTGAGGCAGCTTTGCAAGCTGCCAAATATGGATTAACCGTTGATCTAATTGAAATGAGACCAAATGTTAAAACTGGCGCTCATCTTTCTACAAATTTTGCCGAATTAGTATGTTCGAATTCTTTTGGATCCTCCCTTCATGACCGTGCTCCAGGGGTTTTAAAGAACGAACTTCGACAGATGGGTTCTTATCTATTGGGATATGCAGAAAGCACATCTGTTCCAGCAGGTCGAGCGTTGGCAGTTGATCGAAATTTGTTTTCGCAGCTTGTCACTGATAAGATAACTTCCAACCCCAAAATTCATGTTATCCGGGAAGAAGCTGTCGCTATTCCTGAAGGACTTACAATAGTAGCGACAGGACCATTAACTTCTCCCGGTTTTACCAAAGCTCTTACCAAACTAACTGGTGAAGAGTCATTGCATTTTTATGACGCCATTGCTCCGATTGTCAATGTTGAATCAATTAACTTTGATATCGCATTCCGAGCATCCCGTTATCAAGATCCCGAAACCATTAGCGGCGATTATATCAATCTTCCATTTACACAAAGCGAATATTATGATTTTATTGATTTGTTGACCTCTGCCAAAAGAATAACTTTGAAATCCTTCGAGCGTGATATTGAAAAAGGCGTTAGAGCTGGTGCTCATGAATTTTTTGAGGGATGTTTACCCATTGAGATATTAGCCCAACGCGGACAGGATGCCCTGGCTTTTGGTCCTATGCGTCCTGTTGGCTTATTTAATCCACATACAAATTCACGGCCTTATGCTGTTCTCCAGCTTCGACAGGACAATTTGATAGGGAGCCTGTACAATATGGTCGGTTTTCAGACCAACTTAACTTTTTCTGAACAAGATCGAGTATTTCGTAACATTCCAGGATTGGAAAATGTGGAATTTGAGCGTTATGGTCAAATGCACCGAAATACGTATATCTCCTCCCCCAAATTACTATCCCCATCACTCCAATTTCAAAAACAACCCAACCTATTTTTCGCCGGACAAATCACCGGAGTGGAAGGTTACGCTGGAAATATTGCAACAGGGCTTCTGGCAGGTTGGAATGCTGCAAGGATAGTTTATGGCCTTCCTGTTCTTATAATGCCTGAAACAACCATTTTAGGTGCTTTATGCCGATATATTACTCAGGCAGACTTATCGGATTTTCAACCGATGAAGGCAAATTTCGGAATTTTACCTCCACTCCAGTTGGATCAAAAGATGGGAAAACGGGAACGTGCACAAAAGTATTCTGAACGTTCATTCTTGGATTTGAAACATTTTTTAGAGAATCTATAATGCCAAAGTTACGTTTTTCAATTCACTTTCCATTAATCATATTGATTATCCTATTGATAATTATTTCCAAAAGGGTGACCTTCCCACTTTATTTTCCAAACTCAACTGGATCAATTACATTCAACGGTTCATTCGCACTTGAGAATGTCATAAACCAAGTAAAAATGGGACCGCGCACGCCTGGTAGTTTATCCCATATGTTATTTTATCCATGGGTAAAATCAAATTTTGATCTGGCAGATTGGGTTGTCGTACTACAAAAAGGTTTTTATCAAGGTCACCAAATAAGAAATATCATCGCAAAGAATTCCAATGAACCTCCGCAAATAATTATTGCAGCACATTACGACAGTCGTCTATTCGCTGACAAAGATCCAGAACCATCCATGCAATCAAATCCTGTACCCGGCGCAAACGACGGTGCATCTGGGGTAGCAATTCTCATTGAACTAGGACGCACTTTACCTGCCAACTCCCTTCCGATATGGCTTGTATTCTTAGATGCTGAAGATAATGGTAATATTCCAGGGTGGGAATGGATATTAGGTTCACGCTTTTTCGTATCAAATCTCAAGATAGTGCCGCGAGCTGTCATTATCCTCGATATGGTTGGTGATCGTGATTTAAATATTTTTCGTGAAATAAATTCAAACAATGAGCTTACCAATGAAATTTGGAAAACTGCTCAGACTTTGGGATACGATTCATTCTTTATCGATATGCCCAAATATTCAATTATTGATGACCATATTCCTTTCATTGAGGCAGGTATCCCTGCAGTAGATATTATTGATATCGATTATCCATTTTGGCACACAACAGCTGATACAGTAGATAAAATATCTGCTGAGAGCCTGGAAATTGTAGGAACGACAATTTTAACCTGGATAATGAATCTAAAATAAATAGCAGAAACACGAATAATAATTTAGATTAACCCTAATGATTTATAGTTCTAAAAGAATATTTTCCACCCGATTGATTGAAATAACTTAATAATTACCTGGAAGAGTCAATTTGATGTCAAAAAAACTACCGGAAACTACGATAAGAAAAAAGGTAAGGGCATTCTTGGTTGGAGTGTCCATCATCGGAAAAAATAATATCCTTGCCCTGGATGACTCGTTGTTGGAATTAAGTCTTCTCTCTAAAACCGCAGGATTAATAGTGGTGGGACAACTTACACAAAATCTTGCACATCCAAACCCAGTGACTTTCATCGGTTCTGGAAAAGTTCAGGAATTGAAAGCATTGGCAGAAGAAACACTTGCCGAAGTGATCATTTTTGATGACGAGCTCTCACCACGCCACCAAAGGGAGCTTGAGAAATCTCTTGGCAAAGATTTACGTGTTTTAGACAGGACTGCATTGATCCTGGATATATTTGCTCAACATGCCAAAACGAGTGAGGGAATGCTCCAGGTTGAGTTGGCACAATATGAATATTATCTTCCACGTTTGACCGGTGCCTGGACTCACCTCGCCCGACAGGCTGGTGGAGGTGGAGGTCGCTCGGGTAGTGTTGGCGGTGTTGGCTTGAGAGGTCCAGGCGAAACCCAACTGGAAGTAGACCGTCGAAGTATTCGAAATAAAATTTCACATCTTAAGAAAGAATTAGAAAAAGTACGTGCACATCGCCAGAGATATCGGTCTCAAAGGAAACGATCACGATTGCCCATTGTTGTCCTTGTTGGCTACACGAATTCTGGAAAATCAACAATTTTAAACAGAATATCAAATTCCGACGTTTATGTTGCTGATCAGCTATTCGCTACTCTTGACCCTACAACCCGTCGCGTAGAATTACAAGGTGGATACCAGGCTCTTTTTACTGACACAGTAGGTTTCATCCAGAAGCTCCCCACAACTCTTGTAGCAGCTTTTCGGGCAACTTTGGAAGAAATTGCGGAAGCAGATCTACTACTTCATATAATTGACATCTCCCATCCCAGTTCGCAGGGTCATGCTCGCTCTGTAATTGAGACCCTTAAAGATATTAATGCATCTCAAATTCCAATAATTACAGTTTTGAACAAGGTCGACAAACTTTCTGCTCCCGATACCGCACAGAAAATAATTGCCGAGTTTCCAAATTCAGTTGCCATATCTGCAATAACTGGCGATGGGTTACCACTTATGATGGATCTGATTCGTGAAATTCTTTATGAAAACATGATCCCCATCGAAGTAAGGCTGCCCTACAATCAAGGCCATTTAATTTCTCTCTTTCATGAAACCGGTCAAATCGAAAGAGTTGAAAACGAACGTAATCATGTTTTGATTCAAGGTCGGATTCCAGGAAGATTGGTAGCGCAATTTAACGCCTGGTTGGCAACTGATGATCCCGGCAATAATGATGCTCCAGGCGGCTCAGATGTTGAATAAATATCTCGATGAAATTTTTTTTCAAAAAGACAGATAACATGAATCCAATTCATCCTTCAGTTCGTTTGACCTCAGCTTAGATTGGGTTCATGTTATCCCAGGAGTTTCAAGAAAACTATTTATATTTTTGGACCTGCTTCCAAGACCTTTTTAGATACCGTCTGTTCAAATTTCTTGAAATTATCAATAAATCTCGTCGCAAGTTGGCGATATTTATTCCAGTATTCTTCCTCATCATCCCATGCTTTTGAAGGATATAAGATTTTTTCTGGTATTCCTTCGCAAGCCACTGGAATTTGGAAATTAAAAATGAGATCAGAATAGAATTCTGCATTCTCCAGTTTCCCATCCAATACTGCATTGAGTAAACTCCGTGTGTATTGGATGCTGATCCGTTTGCCAACACCATAAGACCCACCCACCCAGCCAGTATTTACCAACCAACAATTTACAGAATATCGTTCAATTTTCCGTTTTAATAAGTCCGCATAAAATGCTGGCTGGTGGACCATGAATGGACCACCAAAACAAGCGCTAAATGTTATCTCAGGTTCATCTCTCAGTCCTATTTCAGTACCTGCAACCTTGGAAGTATACCCAGATATAAAGTGATATAAAGCCTGGTCAACTGACAACTTCGCAATTGGAGGCAAAACTCCGGATGCATCACAGGTTAGAAAAATTATGTTCTTTGGATGACCTCCACGTTTTTCCATGACAGCATTTTCAATAAAATCCAATGGATAAGAAGCACGGGTATTCTCAGTAAGAATCGGGTCGTCAAGGTCTATATTTCGGGTAGCTGGATCATAGACAACATTCTCAAGAATGGTCCCAAATTTCCTGGTACAGGCATAGATCTGGGGTTCTGCTGCTTCAGAAAGACCAATTACTTTGGCATAACATCCATCCTCAAAATTAAATACGCCGTTATCGCTCCAACCATGTTCATCGTCTCCAATCAACAATCTATTGGGATCTGCTGACAGTGTGGTTTTTCCAGTACCGGACAAACCGAAGAAAAGGGCAACGTCTCCACTCTTCCCAGCGTTAGCAGAACAGTGCATGGTCATAACATTGTTATTGAGAGGAAGCAAATAATTTAGAACAGTAAAAACAGATTTTTTGATCTCTCCACCATAACCTGTATTTCCAATAATACACAATCGCTGGTCAAAATTCAGAATAACAAAAGTATCAGTTGGCGTTTGATCTATTTGGGGGAAAGATTTAAAATCTGGAACGCAAATAACCGTAAATTCCGGAGTGTGGCGACGGTATTCTTCCATTGTTTGGGGTTTAATAAACATGTTGCGAGCAAAATGGCTGTGCCATGCATACTCGGTAATAATCCGGACAGGGAGACGATGATCCGGGTCTGCTCCTCCAAAACAATCCTGAATAAAAACATCCCTGCCTTGTAAATATCCTTGCACGCGGCTGAATAGTTCGTTGAATTTTTCTGTTGGATATGGACGGTTATATTGTCCCCACCAGATATGCTCTTCTGAAGACGGTTCGCGAACTACAAATTTATCGTTCGCTGCCCTGGCAGTATGCTTTCCGGTATTGACAACAATAGGTCCTAAATGAGAAATTTGAGCTTCACCTCGAAATATCACTTCTTCATACAAAGCTTCAACAGGTAAGTTCCAATATATTTTTCTTAAATTGGTTAAACCCAGATTCTCCAAACCGTAATCGCAGCGATTAATTCCTGCCTGAAGTTCAGCCGGTGTCTTGATACCCAAAATATTGTTCATAGCCAATCCCTCACCAATTTGCGATCACCAATATAGATTTCACTTGGAGCACTGGGATCAAGTGCCCACTTCATGCGCTCAACCCCTTCGGTTATTTCTTTTACAGATCCTGCAAAACTCAACCTTAAATGACCCTCCATACCAAATTCCTTGCCCGGTACGGTCACTACCATTGCTTTCTTAAGAAGAAAATTAGATAGATCAACAGAATTTTTTGCCACACTGTCTCTTAAGTATGCTCTGAAATCAGGCAGCGCATAAAATGTGCCTTCTGGTTTTGTGACACGAACATCACTAAATGCATGCAACTCCTGCATCAGAACATCCCGGTTATTTTGCATCGTCAAGCGCAGACTTTCAACAATGGATTGCATACCTGTTAAGGCACCTTCAGCGGCAGATTGCATAACTGGTGAAACGCAGGTTGTGGTCTGGGATTGAACGTTGGTCATCACCTCTACCATTTTCTTGGAAGCTACTACCCAGCCAATGCGAAAGCCGGTCATTCCATACAATTTGGCTACTCCATTAACGATGATGATCTTTGTGTTTTCTATATCTTTTTTTGAAAATTGGCAGGCTGGCGAGGCAATTTTTCCATCAAACACAAGTTTGTGATAAATATCATCACAAATTAAGTAAATTCCCTGCCTTTCGCACAGATCGACAATTTTTGAAAGAATTTCTGATGGAAAGATGGCACCCGAGGGGTTATTCGGGCTATTAAGGATGATCGCTTTTGTATAAGAACTGATGGCTTGCTCGATCTCATAAAAACTTGGAATAAATCGCCCATCTTCCGGTGTTACTATTACAGGTACCGCTCCAATCATCTTTATTATTTCGGGATAACTTACCCAGTAAGGCGCCAGAACGATCACTTCATCTTGAGGATTGCATATTGTAAAGAGAATATTAAATAGAGATTGTTTTGCACCTTCAGACACAATGACATTTTGTGGTTCCACAATTCGCTGGTATTGGTCTTCGGTATAACGAATGATTGCTTTTTTTAAGGAAGGCAAGCCATCCGTTGGAACATATTTAATATCCCCACTGCTCAATTTGGCAGCTGAACTTAAGATCGCGCTTATAGGTGCTTTATTTTTTGGCTCCCCGATGCCAAGATGGATGACGGATTCACCACGTTCACGCAACAATCGCGCTTCCTCATTCAACCGTAAGGTTGGCGATTCTGCAATTGAACAAGCTACTTCGCTTAAACTCATAATTTTTCTCCAATCAGGATTGAAACCATGTATATTAATTTTATTGATTATAATTTAGTTCTCGAACCAATTTTAGTGAAAGGTGTCACGTCTCTGTTGATACATCCATCTCCCTCCTGAAAGATTCGATATTGTTAATTGTCCCATACGCAAAGCCATTACAATTTTCATCGATATGTTTCAATAACCCCGTAAGCACATTTCCACTACCCATTTCTATAAATGTTGATACCCCATGCGATCGCAAATATTGAATTGATTCTGTCCAGCGGACTCGTGAGGTCAACTGAGCCAGAATATCATGTTTTAAATCACCAACGCGGGTTATTGGAATAGCTTTTGCATTGCTGATTATTGGTTTGTCTGCATCCATAAATCCATCAATGCTTTCAATAGCTTTGCTGAATCCTTTTTGTGCATTTATCATCAAGTTAGAATGAGCAGCAATACTGACTGCCAATGGTCGGACTTTTCGTGCTCCCCTATCTTTCGCCATTTCCATCGCTCGTTCCAGAGCAGATTGATGACCGGATATCACTATTTGACCAGGACAATTATCGTTGGCAATTTGCACCATCTCTCCTCTTTCGGAGGCATCAGCGCAGACTACTTCCAGCGACTGAATATCCATGCCCAGGATTGCTGCCATACCTCCAGGAGATATTCTGCCAGACTCCTGCATCAATTCGCCGCGCCTCCGTACAAGCTTTAATCCATTTTCAAATGATATTGATCCGGCTGCAACCAGGGCAGTGATCTCCCCAAGTGAATGTCCTGCAATATAAACTGGTTTGATATCCGGAAACTCATTCTCAAATAATCTAAGTGCGGCGATTGAATGAACAAGTAAGGCTGGTTGAGTATTAACAGTCTCATTTAGAGTCTCAGGAGGTCCTTCCCATAGAATTCTTGATAGCTCAAACTCAAGAAATTGATCCGCCTGTTTGAAAATTTTATTACATAGATTGAATTGGGTTGCCAGATCGTAACCCATCCCCACTATTTGCGATCCCTGCCCAGGAAATATAAACGCGATCTTTTCAGTATTTAGATTCATACCCCATATAACACCAAAAGGCCGTGATTGTCACGGCCTTTTGGTGTTATTTCTTTTTCTCGTCTTTCTTTACATCGATCACTTCACGTCCCTTGTAGAATCCGCAGCTCGGACAAACAGTATGCGGTAATGCCATTTCTCCGCAATTGGTGCATGCGACCAAGTTACTTGTAGTGAGCGCATCGTGAGAACGACGGCGGTCACGACGAGCCTTGGATATTTTTCTTTTTGGTTGTGGCGGCATAACAAACTCCTTAATCACTTTAACTTATTTATTTTCATTTGAGTCGGTTAGGAATCCAAATTACTGTCCCGAATCGAGCGGACTGATTATAGCGGCGATATCCAGGTGCGTCAAGTAGCAACGCTTGCAAATATCAACATGGGAATTTTATTCCCCCTGGCGTAAATATGCCTCCATGAAGCCATCCAAATCACCATTTAATACTGCCTGTGCATTACCTCTTTCATGATCGGTGCGGTGATCCTTGACAATCTGGTAGGGATGGAGGACATACGAGCGGATCTGGCTTCCCCATTCAGCTTTGGTATACTCTCCACGTAATACAGCGATCTCGTCACTTTTTTCTGCCTGCTGAATTTCCACCAAACGCGCCATTAATACTTTCATCGCATTTTCCCGATTTTGAGTTTGAGACCGTTCATTTTGGCAGGTAACAACCAATCCGCTTGGTATATGTGTGATTCGGATAGCGGTTGATGTTTTTTGAACATTTTGGCCACCTGCCCCTGATGACTTGAATACATCGACCTTCAAATCCCCAGGATCAATTTGAATATCAGGATTATCAAAAGCGATTTGGGGTAATACTTCTACCAATGCGAATGATGTATGTCGCCTATGCGCTGAATCAAAAGGAGACAATCTGACAAGCCTGTGAACCCCTTTTTCTGAGCGTAGATAACCATAAGCATAGAGACCTTTTACTGAAAGCGTTACACTCTTTACGCCTGCCTCCTCCCCCATTGTGATATCCATTACTTCGGTTTCGAAATTACGAGTCTCAGCCCAGCGAAGGTACATTCGCATGAGCATATCTGTCCAATCCTGGGAATCGGTACCACCTGCGCCAGCGTGAATGGCCAGGATGGCATTATCCGAATCATATTTTCCTGATAACATCGCTGTAAAAGATCGTTTGTCAACTTCACTTTCAATATCACTGGTTTCTTTTTCGAGATCTTCCTGTAAGCTCTCGTCCTTTAGAGCTGCTAATTCCTTTGTTTCCTGGATTCTATGCAAAAAAACACGCCAATATTCGATTTCATTTCTTAAAGCGGTTGCTTTCTTCATAATCCCCTGGGCGTATGTGGAATTATCCCAAAATTTGGGATCTTGAATTTCCTTTTCCAACTCTATAAGTGAAGATTCTGAACCTTGTATGTCAAAGACGCTCCATAATTTGTAAAATGGTGCTTTCAGCATTCGTTAGTCTATTCAAAAGTTCTTGCATAAGTCCTCCATGCAACGTGCAGTGTCAAATATCCAGAATACTTTTAACAAAGGCATCCGGATTGAATTCTTCCAAATCATCCATCTTTTCACCCAAACCTGCATATATAATAGGCAAGCCCAATTCCTCCTGGATGGCAAACGCCATGCCCCCCTTTGCTGACGAATCGAGTTTTGCCAGAATTATCCCGGTTACATTTACGACCGCTTTGAAGGATTTTGCCTGTAAAAAGGCATTTTGACCGGTTGTTGCGTCCAAAACCAACCAGGTCGCATGGGGTGCACCATTTAGCGCTTTGCCTGTCACCCGGACCACTTTTTTTAATTCTTCCATTAGGTTGAAACGAGTGTGCAATCTTCCGGCTGTATCCACCAAGACGATATCGATTTGCTTTGCAATGGCAGATTTAATGGCATCATAGACAACCGCACCCGGGTCGCTGCCTGGTTGACCAGCGATTATTGGTAAATTCAACCTCTCTGCCCAGACCTGTAATTGGTCCACTGCGGCAGCACGAAAGGTATCTGCTGCGACCAGTAGCACTTTCCTGCCAGTTAATGCGAACTTTTGACCCAACTTGGCAATACTTGTGGTTTTACCGGAACCATTTACACCTACAAGCATGATTACAAATGGCTTTGCATCAATTTCAAAACCTGTGTTCTCTCCCAGCCTTGAACGTAATTCCAATTCCAGTAATGGTTTGAGATCAGCAGACCTGGTTATTCCATTGGTATGTATGGTGGTTTGCAATGAAGATAATATCGACTGCGTGGTAGCGATCCCTATATCTGCCTGGATCAGGATCGCTTCCAATTCATCCCAGAATTCGGTATTGATTTCTGTTGCTCCAAGCAAGCTGGCCACCCTGCCGAAGGCAGCTTTTCCAGTTCGAGAGAGCCCTGATTTCCAACGAGTGAACAAATCTCCCATAGCTGCAAGATTATAACATAGGCGATTATGTTATACTTTTGGCGAAATTTAATAGTTATCCAATTTAATTAAATATATTTGATGGAGGATTGATGACAGATAAGTGGACCAAACTCACGGCAGTCTGGAAAGGCGGGATGGATTTCATAGGATACAATGAGGCTGGAGGACAGGTCCAGATGACCACGATCAATGGAGTGCCCGGGGTCGGACCCATGCAGTTGCTACTGGCAGGCTTGGCAGGATGCACGGGTATGGATATTGTTTCCATTCTGCAGAAGAAAAAGGTCAACTTGACTGATTTTAAAGTTGAAGTTGAAGGTTTGCGAGCAGATACTTATCCGATGATCTGGACAGATATCAATATCATGTATCTTTTATGGGGAGAAAGCATCAAAATGAGAGATGTCGAACAAGCGATCAAATTATCCGAAGATAAATATTGTTCAGCCAGTATCATGCTCGGAAAATCTGCCCGTATCAAGTCCGGATACAAAATTCTAAAACCAGGTGAAACCACCGAAACAAGGAGTGATTAAATAATTATGGAACCTATTCATGTGACCGACGCTGCTTTTCAAAAAAATGTACTCGACAACCCATTGCCAGTGATCGTTGATTTCTGGGCACCCTGGTGCGGACCCTGTAAAATGGTTGGTCCTATGCTGGATAAAATTGCCAGAGAATTTGAAGGAAAAGTCGTTGTAGCCAAAGTAAATACAGACGAAAATCCTGATTGGGCAATGAAATACGGTGTCCAGGGAATTCCGACCATGCTATTTGTGTTTGGCGGCAAGATCGTTCACCGCCAGGTGGGAGCATTGCCAGAAAAGATGCTGCGCGAGTCTGTATCCCAATTTCTGGAAGTATCAGCTCAACCCAAACAATAAACATCTACCAACCTTAATTCTTATCTGCAACAAATATTCAAAAATTTGGATTGTCTTTTTAGAATTGCACCCTTGAAATAATTGATTATCCTTCAGGATACTTCCACCTGACAAGCGGATCCTTTGCTCTTTTTACAATTTCAAGTGTGTGAGTACATTTGGATAACAAATAGAGGGCCATCTCCCTCCGGGATGATGGCTCTCTTCTGTAGATCAATCACTAATTCTTTCGATCTTTGCCCCCAGGTCTCTAAATTTACCATCTACATTTTCGTAACCTCTATCGATCTGACCAACGTTGCGGATCGTGGATTGTCCATCCGCTGCCAGGGCAGCCAGCATTAAAGACATACCGGCGCGTATGTCCGGACTTTCCATTTTCTCACCAAACAATTTTGTCGGTCCCTGCACGATACAACGGTGCGGATCGCACAAAACGATCTGAGCACCCATTCCAACCAGCTTGTCTGTAAAATACATGCGACTAAGATACATCCAATCATGAAATAATATGGATCCGCTGACCTGGGTAGCCACGACAATTGCGATACTCATAAGATCAGTGGGAAAAGCCGGCCAAACATTGGTCTTGATCTCTGGTATGGCATTACCAAGATCGGGTTGAATTTTTAATACCTGACCTGCAGGAACCAGAATGTCTTTTCCCTCCGACAGCCAATCAACACCCATACGATTGAACACCATGCGCACCATGTTCAAATAATCAGGACCGGAATTCTTGATCCGAATTGATCCTCCGGTAACCACAGCAGCACCAATAAAACTAACCACCTCAAGATAATCGGAGCCTATCGTAAACTCACCACCATGCAAACGATCTACTCCGTGAATTACAAGTGTATTTGATCCGATGTTTTCGATATCAGCTCCCAAAACATTCAGCATATGGCACAATTCCTGAATGTGAGGCTCGGAAGCAGCATTCCTGAGGATCGTTGTCCCTTTTGCCAGGGAAGCCGCCATAATGGCATTTTCTGTACCTGTAACACTGGCCTCATCAAGAAGAATATCTGCGCCATGAAGTCCACCAGGTGCGGAGAATTCGAAGACGCGATCATAGCTAACTTCAGCTCCCATTGCTTTCAGCGCAAGAATATGCGTATCCAGCCGCCTTCTCCCAATTACATCCCCACCCGGGGGAGGCAGGCGAAGTTCACCCATGCGGGTTGTCATGGGACCAGCCAAAAGGATCGAGGCGCGGATCTTTTTGCAAACATCAGGGTTCAGGTCTGCCGGGCAAATGGTGCAGGCAGTAACACTCCAAGAGCCTCCACCCAGTTCAATGATCTCAACACCGAGGCTCTCAATCAAGAGGCGCATATCCCGGACGTCCCGGATAGCTGGAACATTATGCAGAATTACTTCTTCATCGGTCAGCAAGCAAGCAGCCAACATAGGCAGAGCGGCATTCTTGTTCCCGGCCGGAGTAACTTCTCCGCTTAAAGGAACTCCGCCCTCAATGATGAATTTGTCCATTAATGCCTCCAATTATGACCTGCTCTTTATTAATATTATTTTTTTAATGCTCTGATAAAGATCAAAAGCAAGCCAGGCTCGTTCTTAACTTACTTTCTTTCCAATAAGTGTATAAGTAACTGTAAGGATTTTATGCCGTTTTTGCAAATTTGCCTACCTTCCAATTTTGTTATGTCAGTGATTAGGGGTTGATTATTGCTATAATGTATGCATGGATATTTCCATACTTCTTTCAGTTTTGCTTGGTGTGCTGGGTGGTTACCTGGTCAATTTCCTGGCTGATGCTTTGCCAAACGAGCTTTCGTTATCTCATCCGACCTGTAAAAATCCTGCCTGCCTGGCAAAGCTTGGTTGGAAGAATTATCTTCTTTTTAGACGATGTCCGCAATGCCAGAAACTGCCTTCATTCAGAAATGCGATCGTGATCTTGTTATCCATAGCATTCAGTGTTTTTACCTGGAGTTCACCCCCAGCCGGGTTGGGATATTGGTTTGGTTTTATCGTATTTATTTATTTGTTGCTGGTTGCCATCATCGACTTTGAAACCCGCCTTGTATTGCGCCCCCTGAGCCTGATCGGTCTTGTGCTTTGCGTTCTGGCAGGATTGACCATGCGAACATGGCAGGAAACACTGCTGGGTGGTGCTGCGGGTTTCGGGATCATGTTTATTTTTTACTTATTCGGCGTCCTTTTTACCCGAGTTCGAAATAAGCGCCTTGGGAATTCAGATGAAGCTGGTGAAGAAGCACTTGGCTCCGGAGATGTCACCCTGGCCACCATCCTGGGCTTGCTGCTGGGATGGCCCTTGATCTGGGTTGATCTCCTGTTTGGAATAGTATTTGCCGGCGCGATCAGTTTATTACTGATCCTGGGATTGATCATCACCAGGAAATATCGATCCATGATGGTCTTTATTGCTTATGGACCTTACTTCATCATCGCAGCCTCCCTGATACTTTATTTTCCGAATTTGATAAAACCGATTCTCCCCGCGGCCTGAGGAAAGGAACTCACTTCATGATCATACCCATGCAGGGGAGTAGTTTTTTGATGGCGGATCATTCTTAAAATCTTACCTGTGGAGACTTACCTTGAATAAAGTGACAGGAAAAATTAAACGATTTGATCGGGCGCAAACCATGGTGGAATTTGCCCTGGTTCTACCGATATTGGCACTGCTTATTTTTGGATTACTTGAAGTTGGCAGATTGGCATTCCTTTACAGTACCATTGCGACTGCCAGCCGCGAAGCTGTGCGCTATGGATCTGCCACAGGTGAAAAAGCCACAGGCAATACGACCAAACGATATACCGATTGTGCAGGCATTCGCTTAGCCGCTCAAAAAGTTGATTTTCTGGATGTCATTTCGGATGCCGATATTGTGATCACTTACGACCATGGTCCTGGAACGACCTGGGCAGGAGCAATTTGCCCGGTTGGTGGTACAGGACCATCAGCCATCTCGACAGGAGACCGGATCCGTGTCACTGTTTCGGGAGTTTTTAATCCGGTTGTTGGCCTGGTGCCTCTCAGTGCACGCACGATAACTTCCTCCAATTACCACACCTTACTGGGAAGTGTATCGATCGTGCAACCGGGTTTTTGTCCTTATGATCCTACTATTTTGGATACTGATCCTGCCTGTGTAGTGCCTCCTGAAACCCCAACTGACGTGCCCACAGATGTTCCGACAGAAGTTCCGACTGAAGTACCTACTGAAGTACCTACTGAAGCTCCTACAGAAATCCCAACGGAAACCATTGTAACTATTTCCGGGATCATCACTGGAGGAGGCGCCGGAACCACCCTGACCTACACAGGCGGCTCTACAACTGCGGATGGAAGTGGAAACTACAGCTTTACGGTTGCTTCCGGTTGGTCCGGGAGTGTCACTCCAAGCAAGACAGGGTTTATTTTCAATCCAACCGTCTCGACATATACCAATATCACCTCCAACCAGATCCAAAATTACATCGCCAGCGCCGAGGGAACATGCAACGCCCTTACCAGAAGTACTTCCGATCCAAATCCCTTTTCAATTGGGATTGGACAAACAAAAACTGTGCAGTGGACAATTACAAATCCAAACGCTATCTCCATCCAGATAGCCAGTATTAATGTCGCCTGGAATCGCTATTATAAAAAATCAACTCGAAAATTGACTCTTGATAATGTAACGGTTGGAGGTTTGACAATTTTTAATGGTTCGACCTACTCAACGCCACAAATTTTCACAAACCCGTCCACGCCCGGGTGGCAGATCACAACCACCCCTTCAGCTTTATCACTTACCTATACGTATAAGAATAAATCCGGCTCCTATTATCCTGGTCCCATCGTTACCATTAGTTTTCGAAAGGGAGATTGTCTATCTGCTCCTCCCAACCTGATCCTGCAAGTGCCATAAATTGGATTTCTTAGGATGAATCTAGCGTTGATCAAGAATTTTTTCTCGAAGAAAATCAGCAAGGGTCAGAGCCTGGTTGAATTGGCTCTGACGATGACCATCGTTATCACCCTGCTGGCAGGAGCCTTTGACCTGGGAAGTGCCTTTTTCGATTATATTGCATTACGGGATGCCGCCCAGGAAGGTGCGGTTTATGGTTCGATCTACCGCTCTTTGCCCACAGATCCCTTATCAGTTACTCCGATCATCACTCGGGTGCAACAATCATCGACAACACCTGTCAATTTCGCAACTTTTGTGGAGGATTGCAGCCCAACCAGCCCAAATGGTATTTGTGTCACCTTCAGTGGATCAAGCAACCACTGCACGAGTGACCAGGTTATTGTCACTGTCCGTTATGATTATGATCTGAGCATGCCATTCATTGGAGCGATCCTGGGCAGCGATACCATCCCGATCCATGCAAGCGTGGCAAATACGATCCTTTCGCCAACTTGCCCTTAAGAGGTTAAAATGATCAATTCTAATAAACAACAAAAAGGCCAGGCGCTCGTGCTGATCGCCCTGGGAATCGTCGCCCTGGTGGCGATCACTGCCCTGGCGATAGACGGCGGTAATGCCTTCTCGGAACGCCGCCAGGCACAAAACGCAGCCGATACGGCAGCCCTGGCAGGAGCTCTTGAAAAGATCCAGGATTACCCTACCAGTGATGGGGATATATACAATTTCAATACAGCTGCGTTAAACCTGGCTGCTTTAAACAACTTCAACAACAATGGCACCACCAATACGGTAGTTGTCCATAACCCGCCGGTGGCTGGTTGTAATGGAGTGGTTGGTCCATATGTTGGGAATAATGAATATATCCAGGTGATCATCAACAATTCTGTCACAACTTTCTTTGCGCAGGTCGTCGGGATCACCCAAACCCAGAGCTGTGTTGAAGCCGTTGCCAGGGCAAAAACAAGTTCGAGAGGACCCTTATTTTTCGGTAATACTGTGGTAGGGTTGGATCCCAACGGAACCAGTTTTCAGGCCCAATCCAATGCGCAACATTGGACCATCAAAGGCGGTGGTATATTTGCCAATAACAACGCCCTGGACAAGCACAGCAATGTCACCTTCCCGGATGGAGATTGTGTGACTGCGGTAGGCACGGTTTCAGGGTTTCCCTGTGGTGGTTCAGGTGGAAACGCAGATCTGAAATTCGCATTTCCGGATGATATCATCCCCCTACTACCCCCGATCCCACCCTGCTCCGGTACCGCTTATAAAGGTGCCGATAATAAATTCCACGAACAATCCGGTCATGAAGGCTTGGGGAGCACGTTGCCGGGATCCTTCTCGCTTGATGACTACCCATTTTCCCCAGGGTTGTATTGCATTACTTCGGCAAACGCAGGCAATATCCATGATACAGTAACAGGTTCTGAAGTCACTTTTTTTGTCAATGACGATAACTTTTCCATCAAATTCAATTGCGGTGGTGCCTTTTCTGTGCAAGCGCCTACAACAGGGATTTATAAAGGTGTGCTGATGTTCTCCAATATCACTCCATCCTCTTATTATTCTCCACCCACTTGTTCCCAATCCTTTGAGATCAGAGGTAATGGAAGTACACCCATTGTTGGTACTATCTTCATGCCATCAGCCTGTATCGACTGGCGTGGAAATGGAGATGGACTTGCTGACCGCTCCCAATTGATCGGCTTCCAAGTATCTTCCAATGGTAATGCCAATGTGGACATCACTTACGACGCCAATGATCAATTCAACGTCAATATTCCAGCGATCATTGAACTAACGCAATAATTACAAACAGATAACAAATGACACGAGCCAATTTGAAACCTGGTTCGTGTCTTTATTTTTTAATGCTGGAAACTCCTGTTTCGCATTTATTTCCAACAGACAATATGAGAAAAAATCAATATTTGGCTTGAATTATTCCTCACCAGCCAATAGTTTGATCTTCTGCCAGGGAGGCAAATTGGATTCTTCCGCCAAAATGCCGCGCATTTCAAAGACCTGATCACGTAACATGGCAGCTTTTTCAAATTCCAGGTTTTTGGCAGCCTCCTTCATCTGTTTATCCAATTCAGCGATGATACGTTTGAGTTCCTGCTTTGAGAAACTGTCCGACCCCTGCTTCAGTTTGTATTCCCCTTTTTCCTCGCCAACACGCTGAGAACTAATCTCTTCCGTGAGATCGCGCACAGCTTTCATGATGCCGACCGGCACAATGCCGTGTGTCTGATTGAAAGCTTCCTGCTTCTTGCGGCGTCGATCTGTCTCGTCGATGGCGCGTTCCATCGAATCCGTGATGTGGTCCGCATACATGATGACACTTCCGGTGACATGCCGGGCAGCCCGACCGATGGTTTGAATGAGTGCAGTTGTGGAACGTAAAAACCCCTCCTTGTCCGCATCCAGGATGGCTACAAGAGAAACCTCCGGTAGATCCAGACCTTCACGCAAGAGGTTGATACCAACGATGACATCAAATACACCCAGACGCAAATCCCGCAAGATGCCGATGCGTTCCAATGTAACCACATCGGAATGAAGGTAATGGACCTTGAGACCCAACTCCATCAAATAATCTGCCAGGTCCTCTGACATGCGCTTGGTCAAGGTGGTCACCAGTACGCGCTGACCCAACTCGACACGAGCGCGAATCTCTTTTACCAGGTCATCGACCTGACCTCTGGTAGGACGAACCTCAACCTGTGGATCCACCAAGCCGGTGGGACGGATGATCTGCTCCACGACCTGATCAGCGCGGTTCATTTCATAAGGACCGGGAGTGGCGGTTGTATAGATGACCGACCCCATGTGAGCCTCAAATTCGTCAAATTTGAGGGGTCGGTTATCCATGGCAGATGGCAGGCGGAAACCATATTCGACCAGTGTGCTCTTCCTGGTGCGATCACCATGATACATGCCGCGCACCTGAGGGACTGTCATGTGGCTCTCGTCCATAATGAGCAGGTAATCTGATGGGAAATAATCGATCAATGTCCAGGGCGCCGTACCTGGTTCGCGTCGATCAAGCGGCCTGGAATAATTTTCAATGCCAGCACAGCTACCCACCTCGCGCAGCATTTCAAGGTCATAGCGAGTACGCTGCTCAATGCGTTGAGCCTCGAGAAACTTTTCCTGGGATCTGAAGAATTTTATGCGTTCTTCCAATTCATTTTCGATATCAATTATGGCTTCCTTTACTTTATATTCCGGAGCAATGAATTGTTTAGCCGGGTAGATCGATATTTCTTCCGGTTCTGAATAGATCTCACCTGTGAGGGGGTTAAAGTCCAAAATGCGTTCGACTTCATCGCCAAAAAAAGTAATACGGTAACCACGTTTTTCCTGATAAGCAGGAACGATCTCCAGTGTATCTCCACGCACTCTGAAAACACCGGGGCGAAGTTCGATGTCATTTCTTTCGTAACGCCCTTCGATTAGATGACGTATGAGGGCATTTCGACGTTGGATCTGCCCCACACGCATCTGAACCATACCTTTTCCGAATTCTTCCGGATTGCCCAAACCATAAATACATGAAACAGAAGCAACGATGATCACATCCTTGCGGGAAATGAGCGAGGCTGTGGCAGCAAGCCGCAAACGCTCAATTTCCACATTGATATCGGTCTCTTTTTCAATATACAGGTCACGACGTGGTACATAAGCTTCCGGCTGGTAATAATCATAATAAGAAACGAAATATTCGACCGCGTTCTCCGGGAAGAAATCCCTGAATTCTGCATATAACTGGGCAGCCAGGGTCTTGTTGTGAGCCATGATAATGGCAGGTTTTTGCACTTTTTCGATCAGGGATGCGATCGTGAATGTTTTTCCCGTGCCGGTTGCCCCCAACAACACCTGGTGTTTATAACCTTTTTCTATACCTTCCACAAGCTGACGAATTGCTTCCGGTTGATCACCTGTTGGAATAAAGGGGGCATGAAGTTTGAAATCCATAAGGGAAAAGCCTTTCTTTAATTTGAGTTCCAGTTTGGAAATTTAATAAGGACATCCAGTCCGGAAGGAGGAATTGAAAAAAAAAGCAAATTGCGAGAACGTTAGTTCTATTTTACCTCACTTTTATTACCTTTACCAAACCATAATGGAGAGTCGTGATCCATGAATATCCAACTTGACTTAATTAGGTATATTTTCTGCTTGTCAACTCCTAAAGAAATCAGGAAAGGTGGGAATAAAAAGAAGTCTCCTTTGGACGTCAAGGAGACTCTCACTTGCAGAACAATTAAAGGGTACTACTTTCCCCTGATAGACGTTATTCTAATGGATTTGGAGGAAAAGAGCCTGTCCAATTATTTAAATCGGCATTGGCAGTTTGTCCTCCTTTGACGATAACGTCCACACTGGTGCCACCTGCGTGTCCGCTGCTGTCGTAAGCCACCACCTGGTAAGTACCTGCCGGTAGATCCGTCAAGGTGAAATAGCTTTGCCCTGCCACCGTCCCGATCCAAAACCAATAACCTGTCTCCTTATTAAATGCCACGATGGTTTGTTGAGGTAATCCACCATATGGATAACCGAAGATCCCGCCAGAAATGATCCCAAATTTTGACTCCGGTTGAAATCCAGGAGGATAGGGAACATCGAAGGGTCCATGTGACCAATCACAAATGTCGATATTTTCGATCGTTTGACCGGCATCTATGGTGAAAGGTTTGGGAGTTGCATCATTGCAAGTGGAATCTGTACCGCAGACTGAATATGTTCCACCGATGGAAAAGTCCAATGTCCATGCATAGGCTTTGTAAGTACCAGGTTCCAACTCGGTGGTATAGGGAACCTGGTAATTGCTTACAGTAACCGGTACTTCACTTACCTGGTTATTGGTTGTATTTTGGAAATATACAACCATATCTGTGGAAGTAATATCCAGATAGCATACCAGGCCAGTTACCTTCCCTTTCGAAGAAGTGGGGGTCAGCGTGGGAGCCTGATCATCAGGCGTTTGGCTCGCCACCTGGGACAAGCCTGTAGCTGTCGGTGTACTCAACCCGGTACCTGAAAATTCAATTGTTCCTGTCAATGCCTGAAGGGTGGAGGCTACAATGCTTGCCATAAGATCGTCTGAGGGTGAGGGAGATGTTTGGTTGGGAAGATTACAAGCGCTCAAATTTACCAATAAAGCAAGATTGAAGATCACAAGAAGAATGGTTTTTCTATAACTTCCTGGAAATCTACTTAAAAAGGTATGTAGAAATGGGATGGAGTTTTTGGTCATTTGAATCTCCTGAAATTTCATCTCATGAAGTTCATCTCTAAAATTTTTTCATGGGATACCGGATTGATTGAAAATATTAATTTTTTATTCTGGTTTCTGTTTATTGACTTGATGAATTCAAGAAACAATATTGTACTTTGAAAGATTACGGTTCAGGGAAAACTGAGGTTCAGATCATTTTTTTATCGCAATTAATGTTGCCAGTAATTTTTCCTGCCAGTCTTTTTCTTTACCGAACGCCAACCAGTATGCGTTTTTTCCTGTGCGCACACCTGGACCTACATCCTTCAAAAGGGGCTTAACTTTTCCATTTCCGTCTTGATCGATCCCATTTAGTACTGGTGGATATCTTAAGACAATTTGACCAGAATCAAAGCTTATAGAGCTCAAACCAGCCTGTTCGGCCATCAATTTGATCTTCATCTGATAAAAGAGATTCAAGACCATTTCAGGGGGATCACCAAATCGATCACTAAACTCGGCAACCAGAGCATCCAATGAAAATTCGTCGCTGATGCTGGCAAGCCTGCGATACAATCGCAGGCGCAAGGATTGGTCGGGGATATAGCTTGAAGGGATTCCAGTTGCCAGAGGCAGATCAACGTTGATGGGCGAACCAATTTCTATAAGAAAATTTGTTTCTTCGGTACTGACTGAAAGGCCACGGTCGACACGTTGTGACCGTACAGCAGCAGCCAAAAGGCGGGTGTACAGGTGAAAACCGACCGATGCAATATAACCATGCTGACGATTCCCCAACAATTCACCTGCTCCCCGCATTTCAAGGTCACGCATTGCAATGGAATATCCGGATCCAAGCTGGGTATTTTCAGCGATCACATCCAATCTTTCCTGTCCTTCGACCGTGGGAGCTTTTTTGCGATGCCTGAAGAAATATGCATAAGCCCTGACTGCACCCCGACCTACTCTGCCGCGTAACTGGTAAAGCTGTGCAAGGCCAAAAGTATCACCGCGATCCACGATCAAAGTATTGGCGTTGGGAATATCCAAACCTGACTCAATAATGGATGTACATAATAAAATATCCACTTCGCCCGCAGTGAAATTACGCATCACTGCCGCCAACATTTGCTCAGGCATCTGCCCATGTCCGATCTCTATGCGAGCTTCCGGCACCAATTTATTTAAATGCATTTTCATGGCTGAGATAGTTTGGACCCGATTATGGACAAAGAATATCTGCCCACCTCTATCCAGTTCGCGCAGAATCGCCTGGCGCACCAATTTTTGTGAGTAGGGACCTATATGAGTGACAACTGGTAATCTTTCTTCCGGTGGCGTATTCAGTTGGGAAATATCACGCACACCCGTAAGCGCCATGTACAATGTGCGCGGGATCGGTGTAGCTGTTAATGTCAACACATCCACTTCGTTGCGTAATTTCTTTAGATGTTCTTTATGAGTGACCCCAAAACGTTGCTCTTCATCGATGATAACCAGACCCAAATCCATAAATTCCACGTCCAACTGGATCAGGCGGTGGGTGCCGATGATAATATCCACGGACCCCTGAACCAGCCCCTTAAGTATGGAAATCTGTTCCTTTGGAGTCCGAAAACGGGAAAGCATTTCGACGGTCACAGGGTATGTGGAAAGACGTTGTCGAAAGGTGTCAAAATGTTGCTGTGCCAGGACAGTTGTCGGCACCAACAGCGCCACCTGCTTTCCATCCATAACTGCTTTAAAAGCAGCCCGCAGGGCAACTTCGGTTTTCCCATAACCCACATCTCCACAAAGCAATCTATCCATTGGACGAACCGATTCCATATCCCTCTTGACATCTTCAATAACGCTGATCTGGTCCATGGTTTCGACATATGGGAAGCTTTTTTCCAATTCAGCCTGCCAGGCATTATCCTTGCTGAAGGCAAAGCCGCGTGCTATTTGCCGGGTTGCATACAAATCCAACAGATCAGAGGCAATCTCCTCGACCGCCTTCCTGACCCTGTGCTTGGTTTCCTGCCATTCCTGTGTTCCCAATTGCCCGACTGAGGGAACACCTCCACTGGCACCCAGGTAACGTGTAATACGGTCTGCTTGATGGATGGGGACAAAGACCTGATCACCATTTTTATATTCCACACTCAAAAATTCCCGTGCCAGTCCATCCAACGTGCGTTCCACCAAGCCAGAAAAGCGACCGATGCCATAATCTACATGTACAACCCAATCACCGGGAGACAGATCTGCGAATTGGATTTCGGGAGTCTCGGCAGATAGTTGCGGTCGTATGCGGGCTTGTGGTCTTTCCCAACCAAAAATCTCGGAATCCGTCAGAACATGGATCTCCTTCTGGTTTTGTGCTCTTAATATCCAACCACCTGATAATGAAAATTCTATAAATTCCGGGTTATTGCCTTTAGTTGAGTGATCAGGATTCTCAAACCATAATTCCTCGAGACGATCTGCTTGACGAGAAACAATTATGACATTGGCGTCGGCACTGATCAATGAGGTAACATGGGCAATGAAAGGTTTTAACCTTCCGGCAAAACGTTCTGCAGGCGAAAAAACTTTGGATAATGAATGTATATCATTAGATCCATATTCCTGGGTTCCGATATCCAGTGTTGATCTTCCCAATTCCAAACAATACCGGTTATTTAGTTCATCGGCTATCTCAGTCCAAGTGACATAGGGTATTGGGAAATCTTCTTTTAGAATACCTTCATCGATACTTTCACGACGCAATTTGATGGCAGCGTCTTCATAATCAGCTACAAGGGTTTCGAGCATAGCCAGGTCATCGACCATGACACCTGCCAATCGGGGCAGGTAATCCATTAAACTGGCCGGGAGTAGATGAAATACCGGGAGGTCAAATTCTGAAACTTCGCGGTTTGTAATTTCATCTTCCTGGATATTCTCTGGAAGGAGATACTCACGGGCTGGAGTAACCAGTATTTCATTTACCTTTTCAATGGTTCGCTGGCTGATAGGATCAAACCGGCGAATATTATCCACCTCGTTATCAAAGAAATCCAATCTCATTGGGGACAATTCTTCTGGAGACCAGATATCCAGTAATCCTCCACGATGGGAGAATTGTCCCGGTTCAAGCACCGTATCTGCATGCTTATAACCAATTCGGACCAATCTGGTTTGAAGATCCTTTAAGCCATGAATTTGTCCGCACTTAATAAGAATGATAGCCTTTAGGAACTCGTGCCGCGGCATTGTACGCGTCATCAATGCCCTGGCTGAGGCTACGATGACTGGTGCTTGTGCAGGTTTATCCAGATATGGGAGATGGTATTTTGAGAGGGACACCAAGGTTCGAATGCGTTCCAGGCGGGTTGCCTGTCCCCAGCCTGCATCCTCATAAAATAATGGGGTTGGTTCCGGAAATAATTGTATTTTTACAGAAGGCAACCAGAAAGACAATTCATCTATCAAAGAACGGGCATGATCAGCTCGATCTGTAATCAGTAAGATTGGATTCTTAAGATCAGTATACAAAGATGCCAAAACAGGCAATCGAGCTGACCTTTGTAATCCAATCGCATGACAACCTGAATTTGCTTTTATATCTGCAACCAGAAGTTGGTAGCTTTTCAATTTTTTGATATTCTCAAAGATCAAATCCATCTTCTGCATAAACCCTATTTATCATCAATCTTCGAAAATATGACCGTTGTATTTTGTCATTGCAGCATTCAATCCACTTTCTGCGAATAAAAGCACCGCATCCACCGCTCTTTGTATCATATCGTTGACCAATGTCATCTCCCCTATTCCAAAATTCTGCAAAACATAATCTGCAGCCTGCATTTGTCCTGGCGGTCGACCAATACCCAATCTCAATCTTGGGAAATCTTGAGTACCCAGGTTCTCAATAATGGAATTGACCCCTTTTTGTCCAGCTGAACCTCCGGAGGGGCGAATTCGGATTGTACCTAACGGCAGATCCAGATCATCATTCGCCACGATAAAATTGGATAATGGTAATTTGTAAAACTTTAGAATTGACACTACTGCCTGATCGGAGAGGTTCATATAAGTCTGTGGTTTTGCCAGAATAAATTTATTACCACCATATTCACCAGAGGTGACCAAAGCCTTGAATTGAAACCTGCTGAATGATAAATTTAAGCGAACAGCCAGCGCATCCAATACCATAAATCCAATATTATGCCGGTTATCACGATAGTCGCGCCCGGGATTCCCCAAACCTACAATTAAAAATGTCTCAGACAAGGTAAAAACCTCCACTATTGACGCTTTAAGCGTGAATAGATAATTGAAATTAATATCAAACCAAAGATGGATAAAAATCCATAAAACGCACTCAACGCCAAATTGCGCGAAGAAAGTTCAAGCGGGTTATCTGGAAGTTTCGTAGGCCTTACTACTGGAGATACCGTTGGACTATTCCTGGAACCCGATGTGTCTACAAGTACAGACGTAACCGATGGTGACGGTACTAAAATAGGTGTGTAATTTCGAATAGATAAAAAGGGAATTACGAATTCGATTATTGAATTATCTTCAGAAAAAACGCGCAATCGCAAACGGTAATCGCCATCTGATATGAGTGTCGTATCCCAAACAAATAAAAGACCTGCCTCAACACCAATATTGGATTCTGAAATTGGAAACCATGTTTCCATGGAGCCAACCGCATATGAAAATGCGAGCTCGGAATACTTAAATCCTGATATCTCACTATTACCAAATATATTGATTACACCCGATAATACGTCACCGTGATCAGGTGATGTAATGGCTACACCTGGATCGGATTGAATAACCATATCAGGAATTGCCATTGAGCTAATCGAAAAAATCGCGATCACAACAATAAATAAATACCTTCTCCACATAAATACCTTCATAAAAAATGACCAGCCTAAAACGCTTATGATCGCATTAAATTTCGAAGACACGGTAACATCTGAGTTTAACATGAAGGAGGATTGGGGTCAATAATCATTCACCACAATCAATCAACAAAGAGCAATTCATTGTATTCCCAGTTACCCTGATTTTTTTGAACTCGATTATTTATGAGCCAGGAAGAAAGTATATTTCTAACTTTAAGAAATTTTGGATGATACTAAAATTTTAGCGTATAATACATAAGAAATTTCATTAATGAGGTATGTTCATGGATCAATCTCGCAGCGAACTAATGGTTCAAAGATTACGCACGATGCAAGCAGTAGCGCCAGATATTGAAGCTTCAGCAATTGTTTCCGTGGACGGACTGATCATGGCTTCTGCCCTGCCTTCAGAAGTTGAGGAAGACCGCGTATCTGCCATGTCCGCTGCCATGTTAAGCCTTGGAGAACGAATCGCCAGCGAACTTGGGAGAGGTTCACTGGAACAAGTGTTCATTCGCGGCGATTCTGGTTTTATAGTCTTAACATCAGTCGGCGATGAAGCCGTGATCACTGTACTCGCCCGACAGGATGCCAAGCTCGGCCTGGTTTTCCTTGAGATGCGACGTGCATCCGAAGATATTGCCAAACTGGTAGGATGATCATTAATTTGAATTCTTTGTTTGAACCAAGGACACCCCAGCGGGGAGGACGCCTAAATCGGCCCTCCCCGCTTCCTTATTCATTGTTATCGTGAGGTAAATAATGCCAACCAAATACATTTTTTTTACAGGCGGGGTTGTCAGTTCTGTAGGCAAGGGAGTAACGGCTGGAGCAATAGGCTTATTGCTTAAAGAACGAGGCTTTAAAGTTGTAGTTCAAAAATTGGATCCCTACATTAATGTTGACCCAGGTACAATGAGCCCCTACCAACATGGGGAAGTATTTGTATTGGATGATGGAGCTGAGACTGACCTTGACCTGGGACATTATGAGCGTTTCATTGACATTCGCTTGAGCAGAGCCAGTAATTTTACAACTGGTCAGATATATGCCGAGGTCATAGCAAAGGAACGCAGAGGTGATTATCTGGGGGGAACCATTCAAGTAATTCCCCATATAACAAACGAGATCAAACGACGGATTGGCCTGGTAGCCAAAGAATCCAATGCAGAAATTGTCCTGGTTGAAATAGGAGGGACTGTTGGTGACATTGAATCACAACCGTTTCTGGAAGCCTTACGCCAGATGCGCAATGAAGTTGGAAAAGATAACACCTTCTTTGTTCATGTTACATGGATGCCTTTTATCGAAGCAGCGGGTGAATTAAAAACCAAACCAACACAACACTCAGTAGCTGAATTACGATCCATCGGTATCTCACCAAATATGATCATTGCCCGTTCAGATCAACCGATTGAGCATGAATTACTCGATAAAATCGCCCTTTTCTGTGATGTTGAGAAAAAAGCGGTCATACCGATGGAAACAACCCGGGTTCTGTATGAGGTACCATTATTGCTTGATAAGGCAGGGGTTGGAGATTATATTGTTGAGAAACTTAATTTAAAAGCTACGAAAACACCTGATTGGACAGAATGGAAGAAACTTGTTGAAGATGTAAAAAAGACAAAACCCGTGCTAGGAATCGCGCTGGTTGGCAAATATGTGGAATTACACGACGCTTATATGTCTGTACGCGAATCTCTAAAACACGCTGCCCTATCATCAGGGATTGAAATCGAAATAGAGTGGCTACACGCAACTGACCTGGAGAAAGGCAAAGGATGGGATATTCTTACAAAGACGAATGGCATCATCGTTCCCGGCGGATTTGGGTCGCGCGGAATTGAAGGAAAGATCATGGCAGCCAAATACGCCCGTGAAAACAAGATTCCATATCTCGGTTTATGCCTGGGGATGCAATTGATGTGCGTTGAATTTGCCCGTAATGTACTCGGATATGAAGATGCAAATTCCACTGAATTTGATCGCACTACTACACACCCGGTTATTGACCTGATGATCGAGCAGCGTGCAATCACTGATATGGGTGGAACCATGCGCCTGGGTCTTTATCCTTGCGAGATAAAAGAGGGTACAAAAGCAGCCCAGGCTTATCAATTACCCAGAGTAGACGAGAGACATCGCCATCGTTTTGAATTAAATAATGCCTATCGGAGTGAGTTTGAATCCGCTGGTATGATTTTCTCCGGCGTATCTCCAGACAATAAATTGGTTGAAATTTCTGAAATAAGCGACCATCCTTTTATGGTTGGCAGTCAATTTCACCCTGAATTCCTTTCCCGCCCCAATCGCCCCCATCCATTCTTTTTGTCATTTGTTCAAGCAGCAGCTGAAAAAGCAGGAATACGTATAAAAAATAAGATACCAGATTAAGTTGTTTCAAACCAGGTAGATTTATCACTGATAAAACCTAGTAATTTATATCAGGCGTAGACTCCTCGCAGCTCGGCAGGCAAATTTCTTGCAAGTTCAAACATAACCCGATCTGTAAGACCAATAGGCAATTCACCAGGTTCCGGCCAAAGTGGTTCTGCAATATTAATCTTTACCAGATTCCTTCGAGGAAATTGTTTAAAAAATGTATGACTGCCGTCTATTCCGACAGGGACAATCGGACATCCAAGTTCCAACGCTAATCTCGCAACACCAGTCTTGGCTACTCTCAATCCTCGTCCCCGGCTACGTGTCCCTTCAGGGAACATCCCTAAAACTTGACCCGCTCGCAAGATTTTTTTTGAATGGCTTATTGCCCACTCATCCCTCTCACCCCGGTAAACCGGGAAAGCTCCCAAATTTCGAAAAGCATAATGTAACAGGGGATTTTTGAATAATTCAGATTTCCCCATAAAAAATATCGGGCGATTCACCGCAAGTTGCAGAGGAAAAATATCCAAATTTGTAACGTGGTTTGCTGCCAATATAACCGCTCCTTGAAGCGGAATATTGTTTTGACCATTAATTTCCAGAGACATGACCAAATTGAATACGATCTTTAAACTACTGACTAAAAACCTATGAAATCCAGTTTCTTCAAGTGGATAATAAATATACTTACGACGATCAACCATCTCATTTTCTGATATGGACATTAATTTACCTCAAAGATTACTTCAATTATTAATTTTATTATCAACAATTCTTATAAATGCGATTATACTTTAGCGGTTCTTAGAATTTATTTGGCGAAAAAGATTTTCATAAATTCCCAAGAATCGATCTTATGAATCATCCGCAAATAATATTTATCACCTTTGCCATTCGATATTTACCGGGAAAGACAACATTATCTTTTTCAGTAAATTTCAATAATTTTCTTCCTAATCACTATAAGTTATAACACTGGAGATGAAAATGGACACGACAATTGAACTGGTTAGTGGACAAGAAATTCTTGACTCACGAGGAAATCCCACCATTGAGGTAGAAGTGATATTGGCTGATGGATCCTGGGGTCGCGCAGCTGTCCCTTCAGGGGCTTCAACCGGTATCCACGAGGTGTTAGAATTGCGAGATGGAGATAAACTCCGCTACAACGGAAAAGGGGTTCTTAAAGCTGTTGAAAATGTAAACACTTTGATCGCAAACCAAATAAGCGGTTGGGATGCGTCCGATCAGCGAGGCATCGACCTGGCGTTACTGGAGTTGGATGGGACCCCCAACAAATCGAATCTTGGAGCTAATGCCATATTAGGTGTAAGCCTGGCTATCGCGAAAGCTGCATCAAATTCTCTTGGGCTTCCATTATTCCGTTACATTGGCGGGGTACATGCTCACATTCTTCCTGTACCCATGCTTAACATTCTAAATGGTGGCGCACATACTTCCTGGCAATCAACTGACGCACAAGAATTCATGATCATGCCGCTTGGTGCGTCAAGTTTTGCAGAAGGACTTCAGTGGGGTGTAGAGACCTACCACGTTCTTAAATCAGTTCTAAAAGAAAAAGGATACACTGTTCTGGTCGGCGATGAGGGAGGCTATGCGCCAGCACTCAAGACTAATGTAGAAGCGATCGATGTAATCCTGACTGCCATCGAACGAGCAGGCTTTAAGACAGGTCGAGGCGCTGATTTTGCCATTGCACTTGATCCAGCTGCATCGGAATTCTATGATGAGAAAACCAAGACCTATGATCTGAAAAGAGAAGGAAGGAAATTAACAAGCGAGCAGATGGTTGAATTTTGGAAATCCTGGGTGGATCAATACCCGATTGTCTCTGTTGAAGATGGATTGGCTCAAGATGATTGGGAGGGATGGAAATTAATGGTCAGAGAACTTGGAGATCGGATACAGATCGTTGGCGATGATCTCCTGGTGACAAATCCCGAGCGTATTCGAAGAGCAATAAAAGAAAATGCCGCCAACGCATTACTAGTGAAAGTAAACCAGATCGGAACTTTAACAGAGACTCTCGAATCAGTTGAAATCTGTAAAAAAGCTGGTTGGAGAGCCGTAACGTCTCACAGATCCGGAGAAACTGAAGATACCACAATTGCCGATATCGCTGTAGCACTTAATACCGGTCAAATAAAAACTGGCGCTCCAGCCAGATCTGACCGGGTGGCAAAGTACAACCAACTATTAAGGATTGAGGCAGATTTGGCAGAAACCGCCAGATACGCTGGCTGGGATGCCTTATAATTATTTTCACCTTCAATTAAAGGACTTTCCAAACGTTTAAAAAGATGCCCAAGCGATAAATTATTTTTTGGGTGAGAAGATTCATTTTTTACATTTTACAGGACAATGAAATCCATTCTCCTAATGATGGTTGATTCCACATAATATCTTTCTTCCAGATGCCTGCAACTACTTAACTTCCCGGAAAAGCATGAGAACCTACTATTTAACGAACGACAGAAATTTATTTCGGGTCATATCGGGGAGTGCAGGTGAGAATTCCACTTATTTAAGGAGGATATTTTTAAAAATGGTGGAAAAAACACCGGTCATAACTTAATAATGGGGATGGTGTTGCATCGACATAAAACTTGAAACGGTTTTTTATCAACAACCCGGCTTATCTTCATGAATATCCATTCTCTAAGAAACACTTCTATGTATTCTGGGTAAAAGCTAAAAGTTCAAATGAAAAATAATAATAGAATTACCTTAATAATTATTATTTCAATTGTCATATTGTGTGCATGTGGACCTAATCCAACCTTCGCACCAATACCCACGCTCACAAGAGCATCAAACCCTACAAATACCAGATCACCAATTCTAAATCCAACTTCAACAGTTTCACCGCAACCAACCTGGACAAGTGAACCTACTCCTGTTCTTTTTCAGCTAAGTATCAAGGCTATGCGTTCCCGAGATTACCCGGGCAGCCAAATCGTAATTGAAAAAAATCTCCCACCTGGAACAAATTACAACCGTTATATAGGTTCCTATTTCTCAGAAGGTCTTAAAATATATGCCTTACTGACAGTACCGAAGGGAGAAAAACCTAAAACAGGCTGGCCAGTTATTATATTTAACCATGGATATATTCCACCAACACAATACCAGACAACAGAACGGTATGTTGATTATGTTGACCGCCTGGCTAGGGAGGGTTTTATCGTATTCAGATCTGATTATCGAGGTCATGACCAATCTGAGGGGGAAGCACGTGGCGCTTACGGTTATCCAGATTATGTAGTCGATGTATTAAACGGCCTTCAATCCATAAAGTCATTCCCGGGAGCAGATCCTGACCGAATTGGCATGTGGGGACATTCCATGGGAGGATACATCACATTACGATCGATGGTAATCCGGAGCGATATAAAGGCAGGGGTAATTTGGGCTGGTGTTGTTGGTTCCTATCCCGACCTTCTTGTAGATTGGCCTCAAATCACTCCACCTCTTTATCAATTTGATCCAAGCTGGCGGACAGGATTTATTACTGAATTTGGTACTCCTGAGGAAAACCCTGATTTCTGGTCTTCAATATCCGCCACAAATTATTTACAAGATATTTCTGGACCTCTCCAACTTCATCACAGTATTGCTGATGATGTAGTGCCATTCGAGTTTTCAAACAAGCTTTATCATGAATTGCTTATGGCTGGAAAGAAAACGGAGTTTTTCGTATATCAAGCTGATAACCATAATATCGCAATAAATTTTACTTTAGCCATGGATCGAACCGTGGAGTTTTTCAATCTTTATGTAAAAGGGGATTAGGGATTCTCCCAATCCACTACTTAGTTTTTCCCGTCCAGATTGTTCCAGAGGGGATGATGGTTTTTGATGGAACATCCGCGTAAATAATAGCTCCATTTCCCACCCTGACGTTGTTTCCAATTTTAATACCAATCGCGATTGTGACTCCCATACCTACAAGACTCGCCTCCCCCACTTGAACATGACCAGCCAACAAGGCACCAGGAGCTATATGGCTATATGCTCCGATTAAACAATCATGGGAAACAACTGCATTCGTGTTTATCATGCAGCAGGATTCCAAAACAGCTTCTGACCCAATATAAGCATTCGCAAATACCTGTACACCATCCTTTACAAAGACACTTGGTTCAAGTGTGGAGCGAGGGTGAATTAATTTGGGAAGAGCAAAGTCGTTACGCTCAAGAACCTCAAATATTTTTCTGCGGATATTTATGTCAAGGATCCCCCCAACCCCGTTTGCAGACATAAGGACACCCATCTTCCTACATTCCAACAGGACACTACCGGGTCCTAAAACTGGAATATCCAATACGTAAGTTTTAGCTGGAATATTATCGTCAATTATTCCAACAATTTCATAATCTCCAATGGATTTCATCATCTCCAAAACTGATTTCGCATGACCACCCCCTCCATAAATCAGAATTGATCTTTCAGGATCGATCGATAACGAGTCAGGGAGAAAAATACTGGCTGCTTTTGTAAAATCACGAATCATAGATTCGGTGATAAGTTGATCTGTTGGTAATTTATTAAGATCGACTCCCAATTGAGCTGCCAAAGAACGCGCTGGTTGTGTAATTCTCAGTGAATCCATACTATTCTTTACACTTTCCACTTGTTTAATATCGAATACATCTTCTTTTTTACCTGAAATCCACGCCAGTAAATCACCCACTGTAACAATATCTTCCTGGATGGATGATAAATGGATATATCCTGATGCTGGTGCCTCAATATCCGATGTAGCTTTGGATGTCTCCAATGAAAAAAGAATATCGCCCTGGTTAACCAGCTGCCCATCTTTCACATAAATTCCAACCAACTTTGCTTCTGGTTCATTAGCATTTAATAGAGGCACAAGAATTTGTATCGCTTCCATTTTTCCTCTTTTTAATCGATTCGGTATTTGTAACCTTATTCCAATAAATCATAGATAGCTTGTTTTATCACCTGGTGGGAGGGAAGGATTTTATCTTCCAGAGTCTTTGAGTTTGCTATTGGATAATCCAAAGCCCCCACCCTTTTTATTCTTGCATTAATTAATCCATTCTCTGAAACACGTGAAACGACTTCAGAACCCCAACCCAAGGATAGGGTTCCTTCTTCAACTGTGAGTAATCTCTTGGTTTTTGCAATTGAATCTAATAAAGGTGTCAAATTAAAAGGACTTAATTGGGAAAAAAGTATTATCTCAGAAAATATTTCACGTTCGTATAATATCTCCAGAACTACCTTTCTGACAATCTCAAAATTGTACCCGTATGTAGCAATTGTAATTTGAGGTTTGGAAGAATAACCTATTTTATAAGTTGGGTATGTATCTCCATATTGTTCAATTTTTGCGTCAACCAAATCCCCTGTTCCGCCTGCAAGCAGTTGGCAGGCATAAAGCAATTTATGCTCGATCAATATCACCGGATCATCATCAGAAATTGCTTCTCCGATCAATTCAGCTGGATCCGAAATGGTATTGAGAGCAATAACCCTCACGCCAGGAATACCTAAAAACAACTTTTCAAGTGATTGACTGTGGGTTGGACCATACCCCCGTCTTCCCCCCATTGGGGTGCGAACTACGATAGGTACGGACACATTTTCATTGTAAACCCACCTGAATTTGGAAGCATGGTTCAATATCTGATCCATTGCCAGGGTCATGAAGTCTCCAAACATAATTTCCACAACAGGGCGCAGACCTCGCATTGCCATTCCTGTGGCAATTCCTATGAGAGCTGGTTCGGAAATTGGGGTTGTAAGAACCCTATCCGGAAACCGTGTGCTAATCCCACGGGTAACTTTAAATGCTCCACCGTAAGGATCAAGCAGGTCTTCTCCAAGGAGAAAGACCCTTCCATCGGATTCCATAGATCGGATCAATCCTTCATTAAGATTCTGTAATATGGTCGTCATAATATTGATTGTAAATTATTGTTATTTGGAAATGGATCCTGTTCAGCTCGTGAGAAAGCATCCGCCAACTGCCAGCGAATATCACCTTCAATTTGCTCCTGGATGGTCTTCTCGAGACGATTCCCGTGAATAATAAGGGGATCTTTTTCCAGATATCCGGCAATTTCCTCCGGTTTACGAAAATCATCTCCTTTTGAATGGGCTGAAAAACGATAGGTATGCAAGATCAAACCAGCTGGTTGGGTTTCACTCCGTACAAAATTTTCTGCTTCCTGTGCAACCTGTCGTATTTCCAACACATCTGTCGAATCACATACCCATGTATCAATTCCAAAGGCTTTAAAACGGTCACGAATATTTCCTGCCAAAGCACTCTCAATTGGAGTGGTTTGTGCATAGCGGTTATTCTCCACCACAAATAATATTGGAATTTTCCAGAGAGAAGCGATATTAAAACTTTCGTAAATGATTCCCTGTCCCATGGTACCATCACCCAAGAAAGCCAGTGTTATTCGTTTGCTCTGAATATATTTTTCCGCTAATGCCATTCCAGTAGCAATCGGAACGATGCCACCCTGTATTCCATTTGAATAAAAATTCCGTACTTGGATATGTTGGCTGCCTCCTCTTCCCCCCACCAATCCAGTTGATTTGCCCATCACCTCGGCTGCAAGAAGATAAGGATCTCCCCCATAAGCCAGGTAATGCCCGTGACAGCGATGATTACTGAAAATAATGTCATCTTTATCCAGTACATCAAAAATCCCAGCAGCATTAGCTTCCTGTCCAATATATGCATGTGTTGTGCCAACAAGTTTTCCTGAAGAAAATTCTTTCAGTAAATGTTCTTCAAATCTGCGAATTATAAGCATCTGCTTAAATAAGCGGTAATTTATATCCATCCATTTATTATAACGCACTAGAAAAAGTCAATGATAATCCATACAACATTGTGGCTATGCGCAATTTTTTTCGGATAAATTATTTTGGTTGGATATCGAATATAAATTAAAGGTATACAAGATCTATTACCTTGCATTGCTAAGTTGAGAATTATAAATCACATATTTTTTATCGCTCAAAATAATAGTATTCAACTCACCTGCAAGCCTCATGGTATAATCATTGGCTATATGAATCAAACAAACTCAACAAAACAAACTAAATTGTGCCCAACTTGTGGTACTCAGTTGGCAGAAAATGCCAAACGTTGTTTGGTTTGCGGGAGCGACTTTACCGTTGAAAAAAACCCGCAAAAATCAATACAAGGCAGCCGGATGCCAGTTGTCAAGATCAGTCTTCCGTTGGCGTTAGGTTTGTTGTTCCTGATTCTTGCAGCTGGAGCAAGTTCAGCATATTTTTACTTGAATGCAGGTGACCGATTGGTAAATCCCACCCCGATCCCAACAGTCACTATCACAGCTACAATAACGACCACACCTACAGAAACTCCAATACCAAGCGAAACTCCAACTCCCACCCTATTGCCTCCCCTGGAATATATCGTTAAGGCGAATGATTTTTGCGGAAATATTGCATTTGCATTTGATGTTTCCATCCAATCCATCATTTTGCTAAATAATTTATCGGCAACTTGTACTGACCTGGTTGTCGGACAAAAACTCTTAATTCCACAACCAACACCTACTCCTTTGCCAGTTGCCACAGGAACTCTTATCCCAGAAGATGCCACTCGCGCAGCCTGCCAGACAGTAACAATAACGGTTCAATCGACGGACACATTAAGCTCTATTTCCTTAAATTATGGGGTTTCGATGGATGCCATCAAGGAATGGAATGGTTTAAGCACGGATAATGTATACCTAAACCAACCCCTTGTCGTTCCTTTGTGCATGCGTGCAGCAACACCTGGTCCTTCTCCAACCCCGACACTTCCAGCTCCATATCCTGCACCGAACTTACTGCTACCAGCCAATGGCTCTGTTTTCAATCTGGCAAATGATATAGTCACCTTGCAGTGGGCATCCATTGGTAATATGCGAGCCAATGAAGCTTACCTGGTGATCGTTGAAGATATAACAGAAGGTTTGGGTCGCAAACTTAACCAATATGTAACCGACACCAAGTTCATTATCCCAGTTACTTTCCGCCCTCAAGACAATCAGCCTCACATAATGTCCTGGCAGGTTGTTACCGTTCGACAGACAGGAACGGATGATGAAGGGAAAACGATCTGGAGCCAGGCTGGAACTCCCAGTCAATTGCGTGTCTTTATCTGGAGTGGTGCAGCTCCTGTAGCAACCGCAACCCCATAATAATCTTTATTAATTGGAAGGCGTAATCTTCAAACCCCCTCCTATTTCATTATTTCATCCCCACACATGGTCGAAGAGTATGCTCGGACGACCCCCGACCTGGACAGATATTTTCAATCACACAATAAATCTTTGACCACATTAATCTGAAATTAAAAGTGACCTTGAGAGAAAACTCTCAAGGCCATTTTATTTCTTCAGACCGCGATGTAAGAAAAATATTTTATTTTAATGCGGCTTCTTCGAGCATTTTTGTTGTCAGAGATTTCGGTCTTTCAAGAGGTTGTCCCAATGCCCTCGACCAAACCAGGTTGGCTGTCACACCGAGAGCTCTCCCGACACCAAATAATACTGTATAAAAATCCAATTCACGAATCCCATAATAGTATTGCAGAGTTCCCGAGATCGCATCTACATTCGGGGCAGGATTTTTAGCCTTTCCTTGTTCCTTAAGTACCTGTGGGACCACTTCAAACACCATATCAGCCAATCGAACAAGTTCATCCTGAGGAAATCGATCTTTTGCAAACTTCATCTGAGCAGTAAAGCGAGGATCTGGAACGCGGAGAACAGCATGACCATAACCAGGGATCACTTTTCCGCTTTCCAAAGTCTCCCAAGCAAATTTTCTTAGCTGTTCTTTATCAGGAACACCACCAAATTGATCGCGAACTTCCAACAACCAACCCAAACATTCCTGGTTCGCCAATCCGTGCAATGGTCCAGCCAATCCATTTAAACCTGCTGAAAAAGCATAATATACATCTGCCAGAGAAGATCCGACGAGATGGGTGGCGTGTGCACTAACATTGCCACTTTCGTGGTCGGAATGGATAATAAAATACAAGCGCGCCAGCTCTTCATAGCCTTTATCTGCAACACCCAACATGCGGGCAAAATTAGCCCCCCAGTCGAGAGAAGGATCAATCGTTGGGATCTCTCCATTTCGATATTTAAGATTGTAGATAAATGCTGCAATGACAGGTAATTTGGCTGTCAGATTGAGACTGTCTTCCAGCATGGGTTCCCAATAATCTTCTTTATGCATGCCTTCATGATAACGTCTTGCAAATTCTGATTGAGTCTGCAGTGATTGAACAGCAAGTGTAAACAATGTCATCGGATGGGTATTTTTTGGTAATGCTCGCAGAGTTTCATAGACGTAAGCTGGAACTTCACTTCTGCTAGCCCAATCCTTCTCCACCAGGCAAGCCTGCTCCTTGGTGGGAATCTCGTTGGTTAAAAGAAGATAATATAATCCTCCAACGAACGGCATTTCGGCACCTTCTGGTTTGGGGAGTTTTGCAAGTACTTCTGAAATGCTCAATCCCCGTAATCTTATCCCTTCTGCAGGATCCACATAAGAAATGTCAGAAACAAGTACCTTTGTTCCACGCATACCACCATAGACTTGATCAACGGTTACATTATCAATAACAACTGATCCTTTTTCTTTGACCAATTTCATTACCCGCTCACGCCATTCCGGAAGTTGGGCAGCGATCTTTTCATTAATTATCATTCTTAATCTCCAGTAAAAAACATAATCCTTTTTCTAAAAATCGATCAACTTAACAAGGGCATCAGTCGTTTCTATAACAGCAGAAGCTGAATTTATTAACGCTGCCTTTTCATCATCATTCAATTCATATTCGATAATTTTCTCAACCCCATTCCTGCCCAACTGAACCGGTACACCGAAGAAAATATCTTTTAGACCATATTCACCTTGCATAAATGCAGCTGCTGGAACAATTAACTGTTTATTTTTCAATATTGCTTCAACCATCTGGGCGACTGCTGCTGATGGGGCATAATACGCAGATCCGGTCTTTAAAAGGCTAACGATTTCTCCACCACCCTTGCGCGTCCGATCAACAATGGCATTTAACTGTTCTGCAGACATGGTATCTTTTAAAGGGACGCCGGCAACATTTGAGTGGCGTGTAAGCGGTACCATCGTGTCACCATGCCCACCCAAAACATAACAATTGATATTTTCAACACTCACGCCCAACTCCATAGCAACAAAAGTTCGCATCCTTGCAGAATCAAGAATACCTGCCTGACCTATGACTCGATTTGGAGGTAGTTTTCCGACCTTCATAGCCAGGTAAGCCATTGTATCCAACGGGTTTGTCAGGATGATATAGATCGCATTTGGAGAATATTTCAATGTCTCTGTTGTAGCCTTGCCCACAATTTCCGCATTGGTTTTTAATAGATCGTCGCGGCTCATTCCTGGTTTTCTCGGGATACCTGCAGTAATCACGATAATGTCTGAGCCTTCAGTTGAGAGAAAATCATTACTGCCAGTTATCGTGACATCTTTCCCAATCACTGGCATAGCCTGCATCAAATCAAGTGCTTTACCCTGTGGCATTCCATCAACAATATCAACCAAGACTACATCTGCCAACTCCCGTTCTGCCAGCCAATGGGCTGTGGTCGACCCGGTCATACCGGCTCCAATAATCGAAACTTTTGCTGTCATACTACCTCCAAAATAATTATTATATACTACAAATTCTGTCTTTTTTGTGAATATTAATAATAATACTCAATAATTATTAAAAAAGCGTTGGAAAACAATAAGTTCTCCAACGCTTCTATTATTCCTGTTCTTTTTCGAGAAATCGTGTTGCCTGAATAGCGGCAGCTGCACCCATACCCGCTGATGTGACAACTTGTTTAAAATCTGGATCGGCTGCTTCGCCTGCAACGAATACACCTGGAACGCTGGCATTCATCAGGTGGTCAATCTTAATGTAACCCAGATCTGTCATGTCCAGTTGCCCCTTGAACATTTGTGTATTTGGAGAATGGCCAATAAATACAAAGAAACCATCTGTCTCAAGGATTTTTTCTTCCCCGGAAATTACATCCTTGATCATCACAGATTTAACTTTCTCATCCCCATTAATTATTGTAACAATGGTGTTCATTAAAATTTCTATTTTTGAATTATCCGCAGCTCTTTTTTGAAGAATAGCACTTGCTCGGAATGTATCCCGCCGATGAACAATCGTTACCGAAGATGCAAATCTGGTTAAGAACAATGCTTCCTCTAAAGCACTATCCCCACCTCCAACAACAACAACTTTTTTCCCTTTAAAAAACCATCCATCACAGGTACCACAATATGAAACTCCTTTGCCAGTAAGCTCTTTCTCGCCTTCGATATTCATGTAAATTGGGTTGGCACCTGTGGCAATGATCAGTGATCTTGCCAGAATTTGCTTATTCTCAGTTTGGATTCTAAATGGACGAGTTGAGAGGTCCACCTCTGTTGCAAGCTCAAATTCCACTTTTGCACCAAAGCGTTCAGCCTGTTTCTGCAACAACTCACCAAGTTCACTTCCACCTACACCGTCTGGAAATCCGGGATAATTTTCAATTTCATTGGTAAGAGATACTTGACCTCCTATTTGAAGACCAGTTAATACCAAAGGCTCAAGTTCTGCCCTGGCGGCATAAATCGCGGCAGATAATCCAGCAGGTCCAGCTCCCAAGATCAACACATTCAACACTTCAGAATCAACAGCTTTCGAAGCAACCATTTTCTTTTCTCCGCAAATAATATTTGAATAATGTTAAGATGCTTGAGGTTGATTTTTGATACATTATTCCATATCAAAAAAACCTATTTCGCCGGGAAACTACTCGGTCATTTCTAAATATGTTTTATTCTTCGCCGACACTTGCGCCGGAATGCAGACCAGGTGAGCAATCCCGTGTATTACAAGCACTTCGACTCGTAGGGAATCATACTTGGGGAGAAGTGTCGCCACTCACCAAAGAACAAGAACTGAGGCTCGCAATGACATGGCTTAGCAGAAACTTCGCTGGCTAATTACACGCCTTATCGGTGATCTCTAATGCCCTGTCAAGAATAGCAAAGGCTTCCTTCAATTGATCTTCGGTAATTATCAATGGAGGAATTATTAGCACAGAATGCCAATGAGTGTATAGGAATAAACCATTATCAAAACAATATTTGCGAAAAGCGTTCATTTCCTGGCTGGAACTATTCCAGGGAGCCATAGGTTCTTTTGTTGATCTATTTTTTACCAATTCCATGATTGCAAACAATCCGATCGATCTCACATCTCCGATTGACTCGTGTTTTTCTCCCAAATCATTAAGCATTCGTCTTAACACTATTCCCATATCTGCAGCATGCTCGATAATTTTGTCATCTCTCAAAACATGAATATTTGCGATGGCTGCAGCCAGAGAAACAGGATGGGCTGTATAAGTTAAACCCGATTCGAAAATCCTGTCGTCAAATGCAGAAGCAATTTCTGGTTTCATCGCCACAGCCCCCAAAGGTGCATAGGCAGAGGTCAAACCCTTCGCCATCGTCATGATATCAGGAATAGTCCTCCAATGATCAACAGCAAACCATTGGCCCGTTCTTCCGAAACCACTCATCACTTCATCGGCGATCATAACGATCTCATACTTGTCGCACAGGTTCCGGACTCCCTGCATATAACCTGCAGGCGGAATTATTATGCCATTTGTGCCTGTGACAGATTCCATCAAGATCCCTGCAATTGTTTGAGGACCTTCATAAAGAATAATTTCTTCAAGATGGTTTAGATAATCCTGAGAAAACTCTTCTTCTGATATATCTGGATTTAACCTATGGAATGTTGAACGATATCTATAAGGATCGAGAAAATGGACAACCCCCTGCATCAGTAATGGCTCCCACATCCACCTGCGAGTATCTCCGGTAGCAGCCATAGCTCCTGCTGTCGCTCCGTGGTAAGAGCGATAGCGGGTTAATATCTTTGATTTTCCTGTATAACCGCGTGCAAGTTTAATTGCATTTTCATTGGCATCCGCCCCACCAAGTGTGAACAACACTTTGGTCAGTGCTCCACCAGGTGAAATGTCCGCCACCATTTTACTTGCCAAAGACCGTACTTTTGTTGCCATACCAGGTGCAGCATAAGGCAATTCTTGAATTTGGTCAGACATTGCCTGAATAATGCGTTGCTCACCATGACCAACGTTGACACACATTGTCATTGAGTTAAGATCAAGATATTTTTTTCCTTCCGTATCCCAAAAATAAACCCCCTGAGCTCTCTTAATAGCTATTGGATTTACTTTTGCCTGAGCAGACCAGGTCCAAAAGACGTGCTTTTTTGCCAGAGGTAATATTTCATTATCCGGGAGATCAAACATGGTTGCCTCTATTGAAAATTCGTGGGTTTCTAGTTATGGCATAATCCTATCATTTAAATTCAGAGAAATTATCTCTTCAAAATCACTCTGGCTGGCGCTCCATCTGATCCAGCGAGTTTGAGAGGCAGACAGAAAAGTTCGTAATATCCTCCGGAGACTTCTGAGAGATCTAATCCCTCCAGTGCAATTATCCCTGCATTAAGCAAAGTTCGATGGGTAGGCACACCTTCTCCGAAGGGTGCTACTGAAAGATAATCGACACCCACCAATTTTATTCCATTCTTTACGAGCCATTCTGCGCCATCATTATTGATAGCCACAAAATTTTCAGTAAAATTTTCTTCGTTGTTTCTCCAAATTTCCGAATTTCGTGTTTTTATCAATAAGCGTTCCACTCCCCTTGGAATCAATGCATTATCTAGAACCTCATTTGAAATTTCGTTCACCTTATGTGGTATTTCAACCAAATAAGCCTGGCCAGTTAATACTTCAAGATCCAGATCTTCCACAGTACGATTGTCATTCAAGAAATGATGCGGGGCATCCACATGTGTTCCGCTATGTACACTCATTGAGATATGGGTAATGTTGCAGGAGTCACCATCGTCCATATTTCCAATTCGTTGCAGGCAAATTGCTGGATCTCCCGGCCAAACTGGGAGTTTCGGAGAAATTGTAAGGGAAATATCAAAAATTTTCATATTGATCTCCATTGACTCACTTTCATTACCAACCACTTGCGTTAAATATTTCTTGAAGAAAAGTCGAGCGTTCTTCAAAAGTCATCGGTCGAGGTCGGGAATAATCTTCCAGTAAGGCGGTCAGCAACTCGGTTCCGATATATTTTCCATCATAGAAAATATGGCGGTCGATAAATTCCCGGCGTGTTCCCACGACAGGGTAATCCATTTGATCAAAAAAAAGATTCCCCAAACCGTAATGAATAAAGCTATTGTTGTAAAATTCCATCGTCTGAGGCAAATGAGCCTGACTTCCACTGATAATAACGGCACCTGATGCAGCCATCGCCCGAAATTCTTCCACTTGGTCGGGGAGAGGTTGAACTGAATATGATTCAATATATTGAAACGTAATAATTGGCAAGTATCCTTCAGAAACCAAACGAGAGATTTCTCCGTGCATCCATTCATAATCGCAAGGCGCTGCTCCAGGCTGAGAATCTGTTGCCAAGGCGTAATTTGGTCCGGCTGGATTGCATCCCATGAACGCCAATTTATTGCCATTATGAATAATTATTTTTGAGGAACGGGCATCTGTCAAATCCGCGCCTCCGCCAAAATAAATCCAGCCTTCCTGGTTATACATAGCCAATGTGGACAAGGTTGCAGCAGACCCCCAATCTTGAAAATGGTTACCGGTTAATTCGACAATATCTATGCCAACATCTTCTAGTAAGGCAATATATTTAGGATCACTGCAAAAAACCAATGATTGTTGGTTGGGATCGGGATATGGACATCCATCTGCGAATGGGATTTCATTACTGATATGAGTCAAATCAGCTGACACAAGCCAATCTCGAATATCTTTACCGGGATATAATACACCGTTTAGTTCCATTTTTCCTGCTGTTGCCCGAACCAACGCAGTTACCCCCGTCATTATGAGGGTGGTTAATTTGGCTGGATCACGATTGGATTTTGGCAATTTCAAATTGGGTGGAGATTCGCTTTCCTGAATACTAAAATATACTTTCAAGGGATAAGTATCCAAATCAAATTTATTTGAGAGGGGGGAATCTCCATCAACATTTATCACTTTCCAGCGAGGTTCCAGATATTCAAATGGAATAATCCCCCAAGATGGCTGTTCTTCCCAAGCAGAATCAATCAGACTATCTGAAACTCCTATGAGAGTTTTTCCCGAAGCTGGTGGTCCCAGAACAGCGCTTAAGGCTTCTAATGTTGAAGCTTCCATCCAAATTGGATAATCACCAAACGAATCTTTATCTCCACCCTGCCAATTATCTAAAAAATCCAACCATTGTACGTTATCAATGGTTGTCGGAAAAGGAGCAACTAATGCGTAAACCCAAGTTGTTGAGGTATTTTTATCTGAGACCTGAATATCCAGGTGATAATCTGCATTTTCCTTATCATTTGTCATCTTCAATCCAGCATCAGATATATAACTTCGAATCAACGGAGAAGCAGCAGCACTGATCCAGATCTTTATTCCTTCTTCTATTTCATTTTCTTCTTTCGTTGGAACTTGCGAACTCACTATAAGAGTCGGTGTCGGGGGAGACGGTAAAACGTCGGCTGTTGGGAGATTTTCTAACGGCAAAAATGGAGTTGGAGTTTCTGTCCACCTCAATCCTACACGCAAATCCTCTGTATTTCCCCATAATGGTGTACACCCTGGCAATATTAATAGAATAAATATTGAAAATAATAGAATAAGACTTTTGTTTTCAAATCTTTCCATAAATAGTTTCTGATAGAGAAAATTCATTGAAATACTTTTCATTTATCGTTACGCCCAAGCCAACTCCATCTGGAACAATTATTGTGCTGTCTGAATTTAAGATAAAATCTTCATTCGTGATATCCTGCTTATAATATCGGGATGTTGCAGAAATATCAGCTGGAAATTGGAAGTTTGGCAGAGATGCTAATGCCAAGTTGGATGCCCTTCCAACTCCCGTTTCAAGCATACCACCACACCAATTTGGTATTTCCATATCCATACAAGCATCATGAATCTCAACAGCCTCGCTTAGTCCTCCAACTCTCCCCGCTTTGATGTTTATTATCCTGCATGCCCCCATTTCAATTGCAGACTGGGCATGTCTTGCAGATAAAATACTTTCATCCAGACAGATCGGGGTATGGAATTGTTTTTGAAGCTTATGGTGCTCCCACAAATCATCTTCGAATAATGGCTGTTCAATCATTAAAAGATTGAAATTATCGAGATCCAATAATGCTTGTGCACTCTTATAAGTATAGGCTGAGTTGGCGTCCACTTGAAGATCTATATCCGGATAGGTACTTCGAATAAAGCTTACATCGCCGATATCCCGACCGGGTTTAATCTTTAATTTGATCCTTCCATAACCTTGTTCAAGATATCCGCTTATAACCCGGGATAGCTCCTGGGGAGAACTTTGAAGTCCAACAGAAACTCCCACACTGACTTTTTGTTTTTTACCCCTCAATAAGGTTCTTAATGATCTTCCTTGAGCTTTTCCGAATAAATCCCATAAAGCCATTTCCATACCAGCTTTAGCCATTCGGTGCCCACGTACTCCAGTCACCAGCCTGGAAAAATCTTCTACCGAGTTGACAACCTTACCCAAAAGCATAGGTATCAAAAAATCGATCATTATATGTCGGGCAGTACCTGAGGTTTCATAGGCATATCCTGGGTCCCGATCTGCCACACACTCACCTATTCCTATCAAACCTCCTGAATAAATGGATATGATTATGCACTCACGCTCACTTATTCTACCAAAAGATGTCTCAAAAGGAGATACAAGTGGCATGGATAAATGATTTAATTTGATTTTTTCTATTAACATTGAGGATCGCTTAAATAATTCCACCTGTGGTTAAAAGACTGATCACAAACCTTATGGCACCCACCAATATTGCAAGACTGCTCAAGGTGATACCCGCGATTGCCACGCCCTTACTTCCCCGTTTTGATATCAATGCAGCAATCCCGAGAATTGCACCAAGCAAACCAAGCGGTAATCCAACGCAATTTAGCACATTCAAAAATGGTATCAAAGAGATACAGACACCTAATATTGATAATATTCCAATAACCAAACTTGTAATTCCCATATTCTTCTCCTATTTTCGAATGTCTTACTCGTCTGATATGTTCTCCTGACCTGTTTCTTCTTCCCATTCCGGTAAAGAATCAGGAAATATCATTGAATCTACTTCTTCTATTGGTTTCTCATCATCTTCATCAAGGTTTTTGGATAAGTGTGTATCTTCTGTACGCAATCCATACTCAGGAGTTGCACAATACGGGCATATATTCCAAGGCAGTTCGATTAATTTTCCACATTTTTGGCAAGGTTTTCTAAGTTTAGTTTGACAATTAGGACAAATTTGCCAATCTGCTGAAATTTGGCGTTCACACCCTGGACAAACGGGTTGATCTTCTATGGCTTGAAGAAGAGCTTCTTCTTCAAGCGTTTTTTGGTATTCTTCTTCCAGAGTGGATTGAGGCCGTAAAACTAAATAGATTAAGAATCCAGGAAGGGATAACAAAGCTACAACCAGTGGGGCTAAAATAAAAACGAGATTATCGCGTGCCCGACTTTTGATATCCCGATAAGTCCAAATAACCAGACTTACCCAGAGGGCAGCAAAGAATGCACCACCAAATCCCGTTAAAACCAAGATGAAATTGTTCAAAAAAGTTGGATTGAAAGTCATGCTTTTCTGTCTCTTTCCATAATATTATGGCAAGTCTATCATATTTCCGTAGAATTCTTTTTGGATCCTTCTATCGGAACACAAAATGAAAAACGTCCGATGACTCTATGCGCCATCGGACGTAAAAAAACTTCAATTAATTATGGTTTCGCACTATAACCCGGGCCATCCTGGAAATATGCATAATTTGGCTTGATGTCTTCGGTCAAGTCAACAACTTCTCCTGCTTCCAGTTGTTTGACAGAGTCTAATAAAACAGCTTCACCAGCATGGTTTTCTCCTTCATAGTGACCCGTCAAACCAACCCTGTTGATATATTCTCCACCATGTGCAGTGTATGCATTTGGCACTTCATCTTCGGGGAAGATCGCAGCATATGGACATTCCGGCACACAAGCTCCGCAGTCAATACAGGTATCCGGATCAATATAGAACCATGGACTTTTATCCTGTGGTGTCCCTGGGACAATACATTCCACCGGACAAACATCCACGCACCCGCCATCCCGCAGGCAAAGACTTGTAATAATATGTGTCATTTACTTCCTCCTTTAGAATTTATAAGACCAGTTTTCAACTTAATTTTACCTCATTTTAATCAGGATAAAGTGTTTAAATTGCCCTATATTTATCTAATAAGTATAAGATATTTATCAATTCTCCTTTTCGAATTCTTGACATAAGACCTGTTTGTTATTATTATGATCAAATATATATAAATTTTATTCAATATTCCAAAGGAGATCAATATGATCCATAGCATTTTTTCTTCACTAGATAAGAAATATAATTTTTCACAAGCTCAAGCACATTGTGATGTTCCATGTGGAATTTATGATCCTGCTCCCGCTCAAATTGCAGCGCTAACCGTTGTGAGAATGCTGGACCTAATGGCAGGTTTACAAGGTGGTGATGATAAAAGCAAATCTGAATATCACAACAGTATGTCCCGTTACATTTCAGTCAAAGAAGAACATGCAGAGAAAGCCAAGCACGAAATCCGCGTGATCTGGGGTGATTATTTCAAAAAGGATAAGCATCCAAACGTGGACGAACTGGTTCAAAGAATAATGCAGCTGGGTTCTAAATGCAGGCAAACAGCGGATCGGGAAGCCGGGTTGGCTTTCGTTGAGGCAATCAACGAATTTGCTGCAATTTTCTGGGAAACAAAAGGTGTTGCCATTAAACGAGCAAAGGCACCCTATGCTCCCTCTCTTGAAATGGTTTACCCCAATTTGTAATCAGTACATCCAAATTCACATTGTCCATAAAACCAGTTAATCATTCTCGAAAGAAAAATACCTGGTTTTCTGTTTATAAAATTTCCGGGGAGAGTATGCTTCCAGAATATAAAGAAGGCGATTTTGTTATTATTAACGAAATCGCCTTCTTTTTACATCACCTTAAAAAAGATGATGTAATTGTTTTTCACCATCCCACTTATGGATTCCTGATAAAAATAATTGACTCTGTTTTACCTGAAGTGGGATTTTTCGTCAGTGGGAGTCACAAAAACAGCCTGGATAGCAGCAAATTAGGTCTCATTCCCATTTCCGCTGTAATAGGAAGGGTTATCTGGCATATACGAAAACCATCATTGCGCCAATAGATCCTGTTAGAATTTAAGAATAAATATTAACCAAGTAACCCAACCTGGAGAAAATATGGTTGAACAACGCTCTCCCCTATTTCTACCCTTTGCAATCATACTTGCGATCATATCGGTATCAACCGCATCACTTTTTATCAGATTTGCCCAACTGGAAGCTCCTTCCCTGGTCATCGCCGCATTACGACTAACAATAGCAAGTCTGATGATTGCGCCAATCGCAATCATCCGACACAGGGACGAATTGATTGCCCTGACCAAGAATGAGTTATTACTGGGGTTACTCTCAGGTATATTTCTAGCACTCCACTTTGCCACCTGGATCACATCTCTTGAATACACAAGTGTCGCCAGTTCGGTTGTTCTTGTATCCACTGCCCCAATATGGGTGGCGTTATTGTCTCCATTTTTTTTACACGAATCACTTTCAAGAAAAATCTTATGGGGGTTGTTGCTTGCAACTTTAGGTGGTTCCCTTATTGGATTAAGCGATTTGTGTACCTGGCAATCAAGCCTTATCTGCCCTCCTATTTCAAATTTTCTTAACAGCAAATCAATACAAGGGAACCTTCTTGCCCTTACAGGCGCCATCATGGTGACAGGATACCTATTAATTGGACGTCGTTTAAGAGCCAGGATGTCCTTGATCACCTACATTTTCGTGGTCTATAGCATGGCATCAATAGTCCTAATTGCATTCATGATTATCGCAAGACAATCTCCCTTTGGATTTTCCAGTGCCACCTATGGCTGGATTTTCTTGTTGGCTCTCATTCCCCAGATAATTGGCCATTCCACCTATAATTGGGCTTTACGGTTTTTACCCGCTACTGTAGTTGCGGTAATAACGCTTGGTGAACCTATTGGTTCAGCGAGTTTAGCCTTCATAATATTAAACGAATCTCCCGGGTTAATAAAAATTATTGGAATGACATTTATTCTTGCGGGTATATTTCTTGCTTCCAGGGTTGAAAAAAGAATATTGGATACCTAACAACGACCATAATTATGATTAACCTTTTTTAATTGTTCAAGTAAATCTTTATTGCTGTAATTTTCAGGCATCCGCCATTCCCAATTTCCACCAATTCGACCAGGATAATTCATTCGCGCTGAAGAATCAAGTCTTAAAATATCCTGCATTGGTGCAATCGCATAATTCGCAACCGATGCCCAGCCCAGCTTGATCAGACTCCAAGCTATATCATTGCCATCCGCACCCAAATATTCTTTTGCAAATATTCTTTCATTTTCCGGGGCAGAATTAAACCAACCAACTGTTGTATCATTGTCATGAGTCCCCGTGTAAACAACACAATTTGATGAAAAATGATGCGGAAGAAATGAGTTATCTGGACCCGAAAATGCAAATTGGAGAATTTTCATTCCTGGAATATCAAGATGATCTCTCAATTCAACTACATCTTCTGTAATAAATCCCAGATCCTCGGCAATGATTGGAAAATTTAATTCCCAATCCAGGGTATTTGATAATTGTCTAAATAAATCGATACCTGGACCTTGAACCCACTGTCCACGTTCAGCAGTTGCCTCCCCAGCTGGAACTTGCCAATACTTAATAAATCCCCTGAAATGATCCAGACGAATTGTGTCAACTTGAGAAAGTGTATGCTTCATGCGATCAACCCACCACTGATACCCATCCACTTCATGCGCACTCCAGCGGTAAATTGGATTTCCCCACAATTGCCCAGTTGGAGAAAAATAATCCGGAGGTACTCCAGCGACTACTTTCGGTTTACCATTTGACTCAAGCTGAAACAACTCTGGTTTTGCCCAGACATCCGAACTATCATGAGCAACATACAGAGGAATATCACCTATAATCCTGATACCTAACTTATGAGCGTATGTTCTTAGTGCATGCCATTGCTTGAAAAATATGAATTGATAAAACTTATATCGATCCACATTATTTTGTAAATCTCTTTGAGAATCTAAAAGTGCTTTTGGATCACGAATTCGCAAAGGTAGCGGAAAGTTTGTCCATGAGCCACCACCAAATGTCTCTTTTAATGCCATGAAAAGAGCATAATCATCCAACCATTGGCTATTTTCAAAGGAAAAAATTTCATATTCCTGATGCAATGCACTATTGTTGGAAAAGTTAACAAAGGCTTTTTCCAATAAGTTTAATTTCCATGGAATAACTTTCCCAAATTCAACGTGAAGTTTAGGGAAGTGCATGTCTTTAATAAGATCGTTGGGGTGAATCAGGTTATCCCTTAACAGAAGTTCAGGACTAATCAAATAAGGATTGCCTGCAAAGGCTGAAAAACTTTGATAAGGAGAATCACCATAACCAGTGGGTCCAAGCGGTAAAATTTGCCAAAGCTTACAACGGGCTTCAATTAGAAAATCCAAGAATGAAAATGCGCTCGGTCCTAAATCCCCGATACCAAATCTTCCTGGAAAACTGGATGGATGAACGAGAATACCTGACGATCTATCAAATTTCATTTGGCTTCCGTTTCGTCTCAACGACTTCGGTTGATTTTATAATCAGGTTGGAGTAGTCTGAAACAACAACATCACTTGCGATCGTAGCCCCGGGATGAATAATTGCTTCTGCGGGAATCTGGCTATTTTTTCCAACAAGGACAATATTCTCGGTAAATAGGGAACCAACAATTGCATTTTCAAAGACCTGAACACGTTTATCAAGTATAGTTCGTTCAATCAAAGCGCCTGAGCCGACTATTGAGTCTGTAAATAAAATCGATTGCCTTACGATTGCTCCTGCCCGAACAATAACTCCGGGAGATAGAACACTGTTTTCGACTCTGGCACCGGGTTCCAGAATACATCCATCTGATAACATACTATCCTCGACAATTGCACCTGACAATATTCGTACAGGAGGACGTTCTTCCGTCCGTGTATGAATTACCCAGGAGCGATCATTTAATTTCAAGGGTGGTTCATTGGCTAATAGATCCATATGGGCTTGCCAATAGGATTGGATCGTGCCTACATCGACCCAATATCCCGAGTAAGGATAAGCAAAGATTCGTTTTCCTCCAGCAACCAATTTCGGGAGAATATCTTTTCCAAAATCATGGGAGCTTTTTAAATCTTGGTGATCTTCCCATAAATATTGATCAAGTGTGTCCATATTGAACAAATAGACACCCATGTTTGCCAAGTCGGATGGCGGATCTTTGGGTTTCTCTTCGAAAGAGGTAACCCTGTAATCATTTCCTACACCAACAATTCCATATCTTGAAGCGTCTTTTTGGGGGACATGGATTGTTGCCATGGTCATATCTGCTTCGTGATCCCTGTGGAAAGTAATTAGAGGATCATAATCCATAGAATAAATATGATCGCCAGAAAGGATCAATATGTAATCAGGCTTGGTTTGCTTAATGAAAGCAAAGTTTTGTTGCACTGCATCGGCAGTCCCCAGATACCAATCTGCACCATAACGCGCTTTGTAAGGAGTATACATACGTATGCCACCGGAAAAATCCCTGTTTAAATCCCAAGGACCGCCTGCACCGATGTGTTCAATCAATGAATGAGGTCGATATTGCATTAAAACCATAACATCATAAATATTTGAATTTACACAATTAGATAAAGCAAAATCTATGATCCGATATTTTCCAGCAAATGGCACTGCCGGTTTGGTGCGTTTGGCTGTTAATACACTAAGACGCGATCCTTCTCCGCCAGCCATAATAACAGCCCTTGTTTTCATTAATCACCTCCGGATAAATATTTTTGAGCAATTGAACGGTAAATGGTCGAATATTTAATTGCAGATCGAGTCCACGAAAAATCCTGATCCATTCCTCTTCGCTGGAGTGCCTGCCATTTGACTGGATCGGAAATATATTTGAGTGCTCTTTTGATTGCATCTGCTTGACTTTCTGAACTCGAATCCTCAAAGACAAACCCGGTCTTCCCTTCGATAACAGTATCTTTTAATCCTCCAGTAGCATGTACCACAGGAACATTGCCATACCTCATTGCTATCATCTGGGATAACCCACAAGGTTCGTATCTTGAAGGCATCAGGAACATGTCAGAACCAGCATAAATTGAATGGCTCATCGAGTTATCATATCCCAATATAACTCTAACTCTGTCAGGGTATTCCATCTGAAATTGGTTTAATTCTATTTCGAGAGCTTTATCTCCTGAACCTAAAATTACTAATTGCCAGCGCAAATCTGTTAGCATTGGTATGGCTTGAACGACCAAATCCAGCCCTTTTTGATAATCAATCCTGGTGACCATTCCAATTAAAGGAATTACTGGATCGGCTTCAAGACCTATTTTCTGGAGTAATGATATTTTATTCTCTTTACGAGTTTCAAGTGTATTTTTGTCAAAATTCGAAAAAAGGAATTTATCCGTGGCAGGGTCCCATTGGTTTACATCCAGTCCATTGATGATCCCAATAATCTTATTGGTATGACTCTGAAGAAAATCCTGTAAACCACTTCCAAATTCCGGGGTCAATATTTCCCTGGCATAAGAGACCGAAACCGGAACAATAGCATCGGCTGCCCAGAGACCCAGCGGAAGTGCCCTATTTATAGCCCATACAGGTATACCCTTGTCCACTAATTCTTGAACCCCATATTTCTTATATTGATCAATGCTATCTCCACCCATATAAGGTAGGTTGTGCAACGTGATCATTCCCGCTGTTTTTGTATAAAAATTATCTTTCCTGAAAGTTCGAAGGGCATAAATAGAAAGTGCTGTATGCCAATCGTTTGCATGGACTATATGCACCTTCCAATTTAAGACACGCATCAACTCCAGTACAGCCAAAGAAAAAAAGGTATATTTCTCCTGATCATCTTCGGGATTTGGAGAATAAACATATTCTGATCTCGAAATTGGGGGTCCGTCAATAAAATATGTTGGAACCCCATTTAAGGAAGCTTCGTACGTCTGCGCTATTATTTCACCATATTCAGTCGGGACCACTAAATTTGAAAATGGTTTGAGATCCACATCTCCAATTTGAGCCATCCGATGAAGAGGCAATACCAATCTCACGTCCAATCTAAATCCACCGGTTTGCTGTGTGGACAATGATCGAAGAGCAATCGGAAGAGATCCAGCAACATCTGCCAAACCACCAATCTTGATGTATGGAGTTGCCTCTGCAGCCAGGAATAAAATATTAATTGTTTCCAACATAGAAGTATTTTACATCCAAAGACCTTTTCGTGTGTCTTTTAATGTTTGCCACATTGATTCTATTGGATAAACCAGGTTACACACTCAATTCATCATCTCATTCCACATTGGAGAAAGAACTTTCAAAATCCAAAGTGTCTTTAACTCCTACCTTCGGCAATGTTCCATATAATTAATCCGGTCTAAAAAGAAGGAGAATCAATATGCAAGATTGGCTCAGTCTTTCTTTGGACATCATATAATCGACGATAAAGCCCATTCTTTAACTTTAACAATTCATCATGTGTCCCCATTTCACGAATAATTTTATCCTCTAAAACAACGATCTTATTGGCATTCTTAATTGTAGATAATCTATGCGCAATAACTATTGTTGTTCTACCGACCATCAAACGTTCCAATGCCTGCTGAATCTGCATCTCTGTTTCAGTATCCACTGAAGAGGTGGCTTCATCAAGTATCAGAATAGGTGCATTTTTCAGTATTGCCCGGGCAACAGAAACCCTTTGTTTCTGACCTCCAGAAAGCTTGATACCTCTTTCCCCAACCAAAGTATCGTAGCCATCCGGCAAACACTGAATAAAATCGTGTGCATTAGCTGCTTTGGCTGCAAGGATTAATTCCTCATTTGTTGCTTCGGGTTTTCCAAATAAAATATTTTCGCGTATGGTTCCATAAAATAGAAATACATCCTGGAGAACAACACTTATCTGTTGGCGTAAACTCTCCAATGTGTACTCACAAATATTTCTTCCGTCCAAGAAAATTTTTCCCTTTGTGGCATCGTAAAAACGGGCGATCAAACTTACCAACGTTGATTTACCCACACCTGTAGGACCCACCAAAGCAACCACATCAAAAGCCTTAATCTCCAAATTTATATTTTCCAATACAAGATTGTCGCTTGTATATTCGAAAGACACGTCCTGAAAACGGATATCTCCCCTTATGGGATCCTTTACATCAATAGAACCTGGAATATTGTTCGGTTCTTCTTTCTCGATAAGCAATCCAGCAACCCTATCAGCTCCAGCAAGGGAACTTTGAATCGCCTCCCATGCTCCACTCAATACCCTGACCGGGTTATAAAACATATCCAGGTAAAGGAAAAAGGCAACCAGATCAGCAACAGGCAAGATTCCTTTTATTGCTAATTGGCCACCAAAGTAGATAACGATCAACGTTCCAATGGAAGACGTGAAGTCCACAAAAGGCTGGAATGTCGCCATTAGCTTGAGCGCATTCAACAAGGATTGCCGATAACTATCTATTCTAGAATGCACTCTATACGATTCATCTATTTCCCGTGTGAATGATTTGATCTCTCTAATGCCTGAAAGATTATCATTTAACATGGCATTTAAATCACCTAATTCTTTTTGCCTACTCCTAAAAGCAGGGCGAACGAATTTTGCATAAACTCGTAAAGAAATAATCACTAAAGGAATTGGCAACATACTTAATAGAGTTAATTTCCAATTCAAATTGAGCAACACAGCTGTAACACCAACGAATGTCAGGATATTGACAACGACATCTGGTATCGCATGAGAAATCAATTGTTCAAAAAGATCTGTATCATTGACCACATTTGACATTAATTGACCGACTTGCTTGTCTTCATAGAAGCGCAACGATAATCTTTGCATATGGTCATAGATATACTTTCTCACATCTGCCACTACCCCCCAACCAGCAATATGAGCCACATAGGAACGAAGGAATTGCAGGATCGCCCTGGCAACGTAAACCACCAGCACAAGACCTGCCATTTTTGTGATCGTATCAATGGTATCAACTGAGCCACTCGGTTCAGTTACCAATGAAATTAAAGACTTTATGATCCATGGGATCAACAATTGCACACCCACAAGCGCCAACATACTGATTGTTGTAACAATCAGACTACCGGTATATTTTTTGGCATATGTAAGAATAAGCGAAAAAGGTTTCATAAAATTCTTCTTTATTTTTTATTAGATTTTTGTCTATATAGTTATTGATCCATAATTCTTAACATGAAAATTATATCAAACCAGTCATCCTTATAATGCTTTTTTATGTGAAGTACTTTTATTCGAGGATATAATTAATAAATAATTCTATCGCCAGATGGAGGAATTCATGAACAAAGGAATCGGCAAGTTTCTCAAATGGTCAGGTATTATTACGGTTCTTCTTGTATTATTTGTACTGACTGCAGCCTATCTCTGGATAAAAATATCCATTCCACAATCCTTTCCTAAAATTGATGGTGAACTGAAGATTCCCGGATTGATCGAACCTGTTGACGTATACTTGGACGATATGGGTATACCCAATATCTATGCTTCTTCATCGCACGATCTGTTTTTAGCTCAAGGTTATATTCATGCCCAGGAACGATTCTGGCAGATGGATTTTTGGAGGCATATCGGATCAGCAAGGCTTGCCGAAATGTTCCCATCTGAAGTTAAGACAGACGCTTTTCTTCGTGCACTCGGATGGCGACAGCTGGCTGAAAAGGAATATCAACTATTGGATCCGGAATTAAGATCCATGCTTGAGGCTTATTCCCAAGGTGTAAATGCTTATCTGAGTGATCATCAAGGAACAGAGATCAGCCTGGAATACGGGATCCTAAAATTTCTAAATCCATCCTATAAACCTGAAGCTTGGACTCCCGTAAATACGCTCACCTGGGCAAAATCAATGGCCTGGGACCTGGGTGGAAACATGAATACTGAAATTGATCGAGCCATTCTATTAAAAACACTCACTGTTGAAAAAGTAAACGAACTCTACCCGACGTATTCGACGGATCACCCGGTTATCGTTCCAAATATCGGGGAAAATGCTTTGCAAAACCAAACCACAACAAATATCGTTAATTTAAACATACCTGATCAACTATTTAACAATGTATCAGATCATATTTCCAACTTAACTTCTCTCCTGGGACCGATCGGAGCTGAAACCGGCTCCAACAACTGGGTCGTGGCAGGATCACTTACTGATACAGGGAAACCATTGTTGGCAAATGACCCTCATTTGAGTATCCAGATGCCCTCGATCTGGTATCAAGTAGGTTTGCATTGTCGACCCAAAAACGATTCCTGTCCGTATAATGTGACCGGATTCTCTTTTGCCGGCGTCCCTGGTGTTGTGATCGGTCATAACGACCACATTGCCTGGGGAGTGACCAATGTTGCACCAGATGTGCAAGATTTATTTATTGAAAAAATCAATCCGGACAATCCCAATCAGTATGAATATCTTGGCAAATGGATTGATATGGATTTGCGCAAGGAAACAATTTTAGTTGCAGGCAATGATCCTGTAGATATTATCGTTCGAAGCACCATCCATGGACCGATTATCTCTGATAGTTATGGTCCCCTTAAACAAGATGTGGCAACACCTGATGATTCTTTCACAAATAATGCCGGAGTCGATCTACCAGCTGATTATGCTATCGCTCTAAGTTGGACTGCGCTTGAGCCGACGAAACTTTTCAATGCAATATGGGGTTTTGATAAGGCTCAAAATTGGGATGAATTCCGAACAGCAGCCCGGGATTTTGTTGTCCCAGCCCAAAACCTGGTCTATGCGGATGTTGATGGAAACATTGGCTACCAAATGCCAGGCAATGTACCGATACGCAAATCCGGTGATGGTCGCTTACCCGTTCCAGGTTGGACTGGTGAATATGATTGGCAGGGATACATCCCATTTGAACAATTACCCTTTGTCTTAAATCCAGAATCAGGTTTTATCGCCTCAGCAAACAATCAGGTTAATTCATGGGATTATCCATACTTGATCACAACTGACTGGGATTATGGTTTCAGGGCGAAACGTATTGTGGAATTGATCGAATCCGCTGCTGAACCAATTGACATAGAATTCTTTAAAAACATACAAGGTGATAATTACGATGCCAGCGCTGCCATTCTCGTGCCATTGCTATTGAGAACTGAACTTGAGGATCCAAATCTTGACCAGTACCGTTCCATACTTATAAATTGGGATTATCAAGATGACATGAATTCAGCAGCTGCTGCTCTCTATTCATCCTTTTGGAAAAGTTTTTTAGCAAATACTTTTGGTGATGATCTACCCGATGACATGCAACCTGTTGGCTCAAGTCGTTGGTTTCAAGTGGTAAGCAACATGGCTTCACTCGCCGAAAGTTCCTGGTGGGATTCACAATTAACAACTGATAAGGTTGAAACTCGGGAAGATATTCTTAAGATGTCTTTTAACCAAGCTGTTTCAGAAGTACAATCAACTCTTGGCAAAGATCCAACGAAATGGCGCTGGGGTGATCTTCACGCAGCAATATTTAAGAACCAGACATTAGGAAATTCCGGGATCTCCCCAATTGAAAACCTCTTTAATCGAGGTCCCTTCCCAACCAGCGGAGGAGCATCCATTGTTAATGCGACAGGCTGGAATGCCACAAAAGGTTTTGAACTCACTTCTCTTCCATCCCTGCGTATGATCGTAGACCTGAGTGACATGCGTAACTCACTCACCGTCCACCCTACGGGTCAATCCGGTCATGCTTATAATCCAAATTACATCAATATGGTTGACTTATGGCGAAACATCCAATATTACCCCATGTTATGGGATATGCAGGATATTATCAGCAATGCCAACGGGCATCTAGTTCTGACACCATGAAATTAATTTCAGAAATCTAATACCGGCACACGGCCAGGCATGAGGTTAAAACCCTCAAGTACTTCCACTGCTGCATGAAGAAGCTGAAATGCCTGAGCTCATATTAGAAGAGATGGACGCACCGACAACCCGTGAAGCAAAGGTAGAAATTTTCTTTTTTGCATTCTCACTGCCACAGAATGGACAGATAACAGTATTGAGATCTGCATTGTTTCGCATAAGATCTTCAAAGGTTTTGTTGCATTCAATACATTCAAATTCAAATAATGGCATATTTATCTCCTGATCGTTCTATCATCATCAATTACTATTGGATGTCAATAAAGAGTAAAAGTTGCAACGAACAACCATCTTATATTGATTTTTTAAGGGAAATCTATGATAGGAGAAAATCGATTGACCAAAACCCAGATCTGGATATTGGCTGCCAGACCTAAGACATTGCCAGCTGCAGCAGCTTCGGTCATTCTCGGAAGTGCTTTAGCTTTAAAGGATAATAATTTTAGCTTATTGCCTGCTCTGGCTGCTTTGGGCATTTCAATCCTTCTTCAAATTGGAGCAAATTTTGCGAATGATCTATTTGATTATCAACGCGGCGCAGACACCAGTCAACGACTGGGACCAACACGTGTTGTCCAAGCAGGTCTACTCACTCCAGGACAAATAAAGATTGGAATGCTTGTTGTGTTTGCTATATCAATTGCGCTTGGAGCTTATCTTGCCTGGGTAGCAGGCTGGGTCGTCATCATCATAGGATTGTCTGCGATATTTGCTGCCCTGGCTTATACCGGAGGACCATTCCCATTTGGATATCATTCTCTCGGTGATCTTTTTGTTCTCATCTTTTTTGGAATTGTCGCTGTTTGCGGATCATATTATGTACAAACCCACACTATTGGTATACCAGTCTTTTGGGCGGGTTTTGCCATGGGATTATTGATCACAAATATCCTGATCGTTAATAATCTACGAGATATCGAAACTGATCGGTCAGCAGGGAAAGTTACACTGGCTGTCCGGTTAGGTGTGAGAGGTACCCGTTTGGAGTATCTACTATGTCTTTTGATCGCTTATGCCATACCGATCATTTTATTTTTTATTAATAGTTCATATTCAGGCAGTTTTTTTTCCTGGCTTTCGATACCGCTTGCCATCAGGGCAATCCGGGAACTTTTCAAATTCTCTGGTCGTGATCTAAACCAAACCCTGGCTGGTACAGCTCGTTTAGCATTGGTCTACGCACTTCTTTTTTCTATCGGAATTTTTCTCATCCATTAAGTAATCAGGATTAATTTACGAACAACCATTTACATGTTCGCTTTTCAATCCAATCAATACCAAAATACATACCCAATCCCATCAAGCTCATGGCAACTACTCCTGCGTACATGGCTGGATAATTAAACAATGTACTCCCTTGAAAGTAAATATAATACCCAAGACCTTTTTGTGTGGCAAATAATTCGGTGATATATAAAACTGCAACAGCTGTACCTACCGATTGCCGGATTGCTGTAAGAATAGCTGGTAGAGTGGCAGGAAAATAGACAAATCGATAAAGGGCTTTTCGACCGGCACCCAGACTGCGAACACTATTTATAAGTTCAGACCTGATATTTGCAGCCTGGTCTCTGACAAGTACCAAGATCTGAAAAAAAAGAATGATGAAGATAATTATAATTTTTGCCAGATCACCAATTCCAAAGAAAAGCATGATGATAGGAACAAATACAACCTTTGGGATCGGGTAAAGCAAGTATATTAAAGGGGAAAGTATTTTATTAATTTGTTTAGATTGCCCCAGCAGCAATCCGGCTGGAGATGCAGTCATTATTGCCAAACCCATTCCTGCCATCACCCGCCAGATACTTGCCAGGAAATGAGGGCCAAGTTTTCCATTAACCAATTCAATAATAAAGGCAGCAAACACATCGATTGGACCCGGGAATATAGGGAGTCGAATAATTATTGCAGCTACCTGCCAAATAAGCACAACAATCAGCATTGTAATTATTATGCTTTTACGTTGCATTATGCGGAGGCTCCCATTAATGTCCGTAATTCCCTGCATTGATCAACATATTGATTTGTATTCCGATAATCCGGTTTTGAAGATCCTGAATTATCAATGATCATTGCATTTTCATTTGGAGGCTCACTCAATAACAATATCTTCCTTCCGAGCAATACTGCTTCTTCAACTGAATGAGTAACCAAAATCAGGGTTAACCCCTGCCCAGATACTAGAGAGGTAGTTAATTCCTGTAAACTTTCCCGGGTTGGTGCATCCAATGAGGAGAAAGGCTCATCCATCAATAACAAGTCAGGTTGAAGGTATAAAGTTCGTGCAATCGCCATGCGTTGGCGTTGTCCTCCAGATAATTGAGAGGGGTACTTATTTGCGAATTGAATTAATCCCAATTCCTGGAGCCAATTCTTTTCAATTCTGCTTGATTGTTTTTCAAAAGGTGCATGGATTCCATCCGCACCATAATATTTACGTATTTTCAAGCCCAGGTCGCAATTCTGATGTACTGTTGCCCAAGGAAGTAATCCGTAATCTTGAATTATTAATCCGCTTTTTGGTCGTGGCCGCAAGATTGGCTTGGCATCGATCTGTATGGTACCACTGGTGGGTTGAAGCAAACCTGCCAGCAAATAAAGTAAGGTGGTTTTACCACAACCGGATGGTCCGAGTACAGCCCAAGATTCAGATTTTTGGACTTCCCAGCTGAATTTCTTAAATATGGAAACAGAATTTGAAGGGTAAGTAACGGTTATATCGGATACTTTAATCATAATTGTGTGACTGGAATAAGGACTATGCCTTTTATCGAGATTTGTTAATTAAGGCAGGAAAACAGGGTTGACCGAATCTGAATAGGGAATATTTACTGTTAGTAAACCTTTTTCCATTGCCCATGTTAATGCATCATTCCACTCCGCTTCGCTGGTAATACCTGCCGTTGGGAATGCAGGTACTTGATAAGTACCCAACAATGGTTGAGGCACCAACTGTTTTTCGCTCAGCAGATTGGCATATTTTTCTGGATTATCATTTACGATAATGGTTGCTTCTTCAATTGCTGCCAAAAAACCTTTTACTGCCAGAGGATTCTCATCAATAAATCTCTTGCTAAAGGATATTACGCTTGCCCCAAATGTTGGATACTGCGAATCGTCCAGGATAATAGTTGAGCCCTGCTGAACAGACAAGGCAGCCAAAGGATCGGGTAGAACCGCCGCATCAAGTTCGCCTGACGCCAGTAAAGCCATACGATCGGGCATTTTAGGTACGGAAATGGTTCTTATTTCATCCGAGGAGAAACCCTGGGCTTGTAATAATCGGTCAGTGACATATTCAATGATCGTTCCCTGCGAAATACCTATTTCAACACCCTTTAAACCTTCTACTGTTAGAATCTTTGATTTCGCTGATGCAAGTATAAAGAAATGGGCAGCGGTTGGAGAAGCCATATGCGCATATCTCACAACTTGCAATTGGATGCCATTCTTATTAAAAAACATATCAGAAAGAATTTCATTTACTGTGGCATCTGCCTGACCAGCTTGCAGAATTTGGTCCCGTTCCGGAGCTGAAGCAACGGAAATAAACTCTACTTCTACCCCATTTTTTGCGAACAACCCTTCCTGCCCAGCAACATACATAGGCAATGTATCAATCAAAGGCAGAACCACAATTCGGATCATTACAGGTACCTTATTCGTTGATTCCACATTCGGAGATGCGGTAAAAATTGAACTCGTTTCCTGATTGGTTTTCCCAGACTGACAGGCTGCCATTAGCAATCCTAAAAAAACCAAAGCTGAAATCAGTTTCCTGTACATTGATGTGCTTTCCTTTTTTATGATTAATTTCTTGGAATATTTAGATCGCATCAACATCAGATTCCTTTGGATGACGCTTTTCGCGATATGATTTCAATCCTTCAATCAACATCGGAATAATCGATATCAAGATTATCGCCATGATCACCAAGGAAAAATTATGTTTGATGAATGGAATGTTCCCAAAGAAAAATCCCGCAAAAGTAAATAACATTACCCATGTTATTCCACCGATAAAGTTAAATGAGATAAAGTAACCGTAAGGCATTCTTCCAACACCCGCAACAAATGGTGCAAATGTGCGAATGATGGGTAAAAAACGCGCTAGAAAAATGGTTTTTCCACCATGTTTCTTATAAAAGGCTTGCGTACGATCTATATATTCTTTTTTAATCCATTTAATTTCGCTGGTATATACCTTGTCACCAAGTTTATGACCGATCCAATAATTGAGTGTATCTCCTGCCACAGCCGCGAGAATCAGCAATCCTGCCAACAAGAACACATTTAATGAACCCAGTGCAGCAAATGCTCCAGCTGCAAAAAGAAGGGAATCACCGGGTAAAAAGGGGGTCACCACGAAACCTGTTTCCATGAAAATTACCAGGAAAAGAATCGCGTAGGTCCATATCCCATAAGTTGAAATTATGTCACTCAAGTAGACATCCAAATGAATAAATATATCTACAAATTTAATAATAATATCCATGATCATCCTTGTTATTCAGTTAATAGTAAATTCTAAGCGATTATACATCAATAATTTTTTTCTTCTCTATCCCACCATTTTGCAATTTGAGGTTAATCATCCATAAGCCACTTATCAATAGAAGTGATATGAAAACCAACCCAATAGCTCCCCCAACTCCAGAGTAATGCGCCCAATTATAATCCTCACTGAAATCCTTAATAAAGGAGCTAATCCCAACAGTTAAAGCAAAACCATTCCAAAGCCCGTGAATGATCACGGATAGTATAAAAACCGTAGCAAGTTTGAACCACCCTTTCAATTTCCAATCCGAGATCATTGCCCAACCAACAATGCCTGTGTTGAATATATGCAAAAGATCTGTTCCAGCACGACCTAATAAGAACCCACTTTGACCAGTACCCATGTTTCCTGCTGCAATAAGCGTTTCAAACAAGGCATAGCCGGCACCACTTAATACCCCCATAACAAACCCTTCAACAGGTTTCATATTCTTTTTAACAATCAACCAGATTCCTGCAGGTTTGATGAACTCTTCAACCAAAGGCACTATTACTGATACAAACGTTAATATTATGGCCAGGATCCAAGGATTCAATAGATGGGGAATTACAAACTCCTGGACTCCTTCAAATGAATTATTATTAAGTAACTGCCTGAGGAAAGCCATGAGTTCATGATTTAAAACCGGGTTCTTTGCTAAATATACTGATCCAACCAATATTGAAAATAATAGCAGCGTTATTTCACTCATCAGGATAAGTATTGGTCCTAGAACCAGACCGAGTCCAAAAATCGTCCACGTGCGACATTTTGAACCCAAGGGGATCCCTCTTCAACTTATCCAAATAATGATGATGAAGGGCAAGCCTATGGACAACAAGTAAAATGGAAGTTCCACAAACCAAGCCCACTCACCAACTGGAGATGTAATCCTTTCATCAAATAAAATGATCAAGAACCAGGTGATTGTCAGCAAGCAAATTGACCAACCAGAAAGATATCTCAACTTTGCTTGATCATCCGGGTGCCCAAGTATCCGGCGAATATTAAAATATCCCATCGGCAAGACCAACGCACAAATGATCATCAGACTGATTGCTTGAAATGAAGACTGCCCGAATGGAATGTTTGAAAATTCAGGGGGTAATAATTCATAAGACCCTGCTAACAGTAAGAAAAAAGCAAATACAATCAGCAGAGTAAAAATAATTCCGCTGAAAATTGTTAGAAATATTGACGAGAGATTGGAGCCCTTCATTGATAATTATTCTGTTAAATATTCATTTTTCAACAACTGTTACTTTTATCAACAAGTCTCCTGGAGGAGGATTTGCTTCAGCATCAGGATTTCTAAGCGTCAATTTTGAAAGTACATCCAAACCGGAAATAACCTCCCCAAATATTGTATAGTACCCATTCAATTCTATTTGAGGGCTGGATGTGATAAAGAATTGGCTTCCATTTGTATTCACTCCAGAATTCATCATTGCCACCATGCCGGGTTGATTAAAATTTAGACCAGGATTAATCTCATTTTGATATAAAAAACCTGGCCCACCCAATCCTGTTCCGCTCGGATCACCTGTCAGGGCTATCCCTGGAACAACCTTGTGGAAGGTGATGTTTTCATACCAGCCACTACGAGCTAAAAATACAAATGAATTAACCGTTACAGGAGCTTTGTCAGCAAACAATTGAATAATAATATCCCCCTGTTCTGTTTGAAGAGTGACAATATACTGTTTTAACGGGTCAATGAACATATCCGGACAAGCTGTAAACTGACGTTTGCCTAATGATATAAGCCTGATAATCTGCGCCAGACTGCTATAGTCTCTAGGTCCATCATAAATCTGACCATTTATTAAAAGGAATGGCGTAGACCTTAGACCTATCCTCAAGCCTTGTTCAAGGAGTTTTTCAACCCGATCGATTATTTCCTGGCTATTCATTTTATTATGGAAAATCGATGGTTCTATTCCTATATTTACAGCCTCCATCACCAGCCAATTATTAAAATCCTCTGTTGTCATTGAATTCCATAATCCATAATTTTCAAATAAAAGATCATGCATTTCCCAGAATTTTCCTTCATCACTGGCAACCTCTGCTGCTTGAGCTGCCACCAATGCTTTATCGTGAATGTCGTAGAGAGGGAGTTGCCTAAACACAACCCGTAGTTCGGCTGCAAATGTTTCTTCCAATTTCAATAATTCTACTGACAGGGCTGCACAACCCGGACATTGAAAATCTCCGTATTCAATTATGGTTACATCAGCATTGTCCATGCCTCGAATATGGTCATCCTGGTTTACCGGTGGAAAAAGTGAGACCTCCTCAGGACCCGAAGTAGCAGCAGCTGGAATACTTTGACACATCGAGAAATTGTCATCTGGAAGTAATGTTGCTCTTTTTGTTGGTGTTTCCAATAAAGCAATTGGAGTTGGGAGAGTTTCGCTTCCGCATGCCGTTAAAATGATAATCAGAATTATCCAACGATACCCACCTAACAATATGTTTTTACACATGCTATCCTCGAATCTCGTATCACCAGGTCTAGTTAGAAATGGCTGTGACAAGGTCTTTAAAAGAAGTCATCTTGGAAATTTTATCCAGAAAAGATACCAGGGTTGGGCTCTGGGCGCGCAAAGCACGGACTGCAGGACCAACAGGATCCTCGCCTGCAGCTCCTCCTGGTTCATCTGCATAAGCACCATAAAAAGCAAAATATGCTTGATTTAATTTTCGGATGGCATATCCATTATCCCAAAAGAATTGTCTTCTGGATTCCATGTAACTTTCTGCCTCTTCAATTTTTCCCTCCGCTAAAAGTCTATCCACCTGGACACGGGTGATATGCATTTCGGAACGAAAATCAAATAGAATCCTTGGGAGATCATTTGGATCAGGATGGCTTAAATTTTTACCAATTAGAAGGACCTCTTCACTTTGTTTTGCCATTTCCGGGTAAAACATTTGGATCATCATTTCACCAATTTCATCTCCAGCAATTGAAGCTGTAGTTTCATTCATCGTTCTTAACTCGTTATTCTTGTCATAACGAGCACCAAGTGGTCGTAGGGTAAGCCAATTATGAATCCATTCATGGGCAATCGTATTTGAAATCCAATCCAAGGATGTGCTGCGCCCAATCATGGTTGGGTAGGAACCGATACCACCAACAGGCACCACCAATGACGAAACATTCAAGGCTGTGTCAATTTTATTCTCAAGCTCCACTTGCTCATTTACCGGTAGCTCCGAGACAAGGGAAATACTATCATTTTGTTGGATCTTATCACGGGGAGAAATGACGATATTGTAAGGTAATGGGGAAATGTGAAACAAAACCTGTGGTATTGGGTACCCCACTGAAGTTAATCCCTGAGAATATAAAACTTCGCTTATCTGATGCTCAAGTACCGCTTCTGCCAGGGGAGCAAGTTGATCCTGAGATTCGATCAAAAGTTCCAACTGAGCTCTAGTCTCTTGAGATTGAGCAAAAGGGTCCTGAATTGATGGGTCACTAAATATCAGTCCAAGTTGCCTTTCCTGTTCAGTGATCCTGGCAGTCAGATCCAAGTAATCCAAGACTATTTGATGCTGGTTTTTTTCATCAAAATAATACGGGGATGATAAAGATGCCTGGGAGATCTTTATTCCTATCGCGTTAAGGGTCCAATCCAAATAATCAAATTCCAGCGCTCTTGTATATTGTCTGATTTCTGCTATTTGGTTCGCAATAATTAATGTGCTCCCACTTAATAAAATGCTTACTACCAGAGTAAGATCCAAAAGTTTAAATCTTATCCAAAGACGCGAAACCATTTTTTGATTATAACCTCCGCCAAGTAACTTAAAAAAAACCTGGATAATGCATTTCTGGTAATATGTCACCAGCCCAGCTTTTCCAGGTTCGAAATTATTATTTATTTGTTATAGATTTTTTAGATACTCATCAATTGCAATTGCTGCCTTATGACCCGCCACCATGGCAGTTACCACCAGATCCGGGCCAGTCACGCCATCACCTCCGGCAAAAACTCCTTGCCGAGTTGTTGCACCAGTTTCCTTATCGACCACACTTATCAATCCCCAATCATGAGTCTCCAAACCCTCCGTGGTTTTTCCGATCGTCGGATCTGGCCAATACCCCAAAGCTTTAATTGCTGTGTCCACTGCAACGGAAAAATTTGATCCTTCAACAGGAACTGGTTTTCTACGTCCCTTGGCGTCAGGCTCCCCCAATTGCATCTCAATACATTCGATAGCTGCCAAGCGCCCATCATCACCTGCAATAAATTTAACTGGTTGGGTCAGAAAATGATACTGAGCCCCTTCCTCTTTTGCCATATGACGATCCTTCGTTCCGCCGGGCATTTCTTTTTCTGTGCGGCGATATAAACATGTAACCTGATCGGCACCCATGCGCAATGCTGTTCGCAAACAATCTGAGGCAGTATCGCCACCACCAATAACAGCGACGCGCTTACCGATCACAGGTCGCTCACGCTTATCTTCGGGTAACAGGTCAATATCCGTATTTGCCCGGATCAAAAAGTCGGTACCTTCGTAGACCCCCGGAAGGTCTTCCCCTGGAATTTCCATTTTTGCGTCAATCCCGGTTCCGTTGCCAATAAATACAGCATCAAAACCTTCTTTTTGGAATAAATCTTCAATGGTTAAGTCTTTTCCGATAAATGTATTCCCAATAAATTTAGCACCGGCTTTTTCATAATCTTCCCAACGGCAAAAGACAACTTCTTTTGTGAGTTTGAAATTAGGGATACCATAAATAAGCAATCCACCTGGAGCAGGTTTTGCGTCATAAAGAGTGACCTGGTGCCCCTTTGTCAGCAAATATTCTGCACATCCCAAACCAGCCGGACCAGCACCGACCATGGCAACTTTTTTCCCAGTTGGTGGTCCGACTGGAATCGATACTCCATGCTGTTTTCTTTCAAAACAGGTGACAAAAGTTTCGAGAGGTCCGCAAAGGACTGGTTCGTGAGTTTTATTAAGAACGCAAGATCCCTCACAAAGTTGTTCGTGAGGGCAAACCCTTGAGCAGATCTCAGGTAAGGAGCTGGTCTGACGGTAAAGTTGAGATGCTTCCAAATATCTTCCCTGTTCGATCAGCCACATGGCAGATGGAATATCGTTGTGAGTTGGGCATGCCAGCATACAGGGGGCTGGATCCGGACAATGTATGCATCGTGAGGCCTCCAACATGGCACGATTTGAATCTAAAGGAATGACCACATCGCCAAAATCGCAGACTCGCTCGGTTGGCTGCCGTAATGCAGAATGCTCAAAAGGCATATAAACGCGGGCTTTTCGGTCGATTTCCAAATTTTCACTTGGGATTTTTTGCATTGGCATACTCCTAATAGTTCATGAAACATTTCGTTCAATGTCATGATACTCAAACTTACCGTATACTCACAGGCGTAAATGTCATCAATGAAAGCGACGATAATCATAAAACGAGGATTATCTATATTTTATTAATCATTGCTCTAAAAACCTTTTAGCATAAAGTTATCTAAAGTAAAATTTATCACTTATGGAGGTTGTTATGAAAAAATATGGAAAATTATTAATCGTGCTTGGATTCTTACTTGTCTTAACAATTGCTTTTTTCTGGATTCAAAATCGGAAACAGGTATCTTCCCAGGATGGTTATCAAACTGTGGAGGCCCAGGTAGGGTCACTTAAGGCGACAATTGGTGCTACCGGTACTGTTCGAGCCAATCAATCAGCAGTGTTATCCTGGCAGACTTCCGGCACAATTGGCGATATCCAGGTGGTATTAGGAGATAATGTCACAAAGGGGTCAACTCTCGCATCGCTTCTCTCTGATTCACTTCCCCAAAATGTTATACTGGCACAAGCAGATGTGGTAAATGCCAAGAGGGCTTTGGAATCTTTATTGAATTCAACAACTGCCCAAGCTCAAGCTCAATTGGCACTTGCCAATGCTCAAAGAGCTTACGATGATGCAAAATGGACACGTCAAAACCTTGAAACGGGTAGAAATAATGTTGATGCTGCTGCAAATGCTGAAGCTCAATACATCATCGCAGTAAAATCTCTTGAAAACGCCCAGGCAGCATATGATCGATTGGAAAGCCTGGCAGATGATAATCCCATTAAAGCACAGGCTTACAGCACACTTTATGCAGCGCAGCAAGTCGTAAAATCCAGGTTGAATGCCTGGAATTGGTATAAAAATCAAGCTAACTCGCAAGACATATTGGAGGCAGATGCCAAACTAGCCCTGGCAGAAGCACAACTCCAGGATGCCCAACGAGAATGGGATCGTTTAAAAGATGGACCAGATCCAGATGATATTGCCGCTGCGCAAGCGCGTGTAACAGCCTCTCAAGCCATACTCAAATTTGCATCTATTCTTGCCCCATTCTCAGGAACGGTGACTGAAGTAAAGACTATCATTGGAGACCAGGTCTCTCCCGGGGTTCCCGGATTTAGAATTGATGATCTCTCCAGATTGCTGGTTGATGTTCAAGTATCCGAAGTGGATATTAACGGTGTAAAAATGGATCAACCCGTAACTCTTACTTTTGATGCCATTCTTGATGAAATCTATAATGGAAAAGTTGTTTCAGTCGCTCAAGTTGGAAATACAACTCAAGGTGCTGTCACTTTCACGGTCACGGTTGAATTAACAGATTTTGATTCCCGCGTCAAACCAGGTATGACCTCAGCCGTAACAATTGTTGTCAATCAATTGAATAATGTCTTGCTTGTTCCAAATCGCGCCGTCAGACTCGTGGATAATCACCGCGTCGTCTATATTTTAGTGAATGGCGAAGAAAAAGAAGTTGAAATCACCCTGGGTGCAACTTCAGGAATTGACAGCGAAGTTCTTTCTGGAGATCTCAAAGAAGGAGATCTTATTATTCTAAACCCATCCTTAAAAATTGGCCCTGGAAGTGGCAATGGGGGGGGAATGTTCGGTGGATAACCCTGTTATAGTCGCCAATAATCTTGCAAAGATTTACACCATGGGCAAGGTAGATGTCCATGCACTTGTGGATGTATCTCTCCAGATTAATCGTGGAGAAGTGGTGTCCATAATGGGACCTTCAGGCTCAGGGAAATCCACTCTCATGAACATTCTGGGTTGCCTTGACCTCCCCACCAAAGGGGATTATGTGCTGGATGGCGAAATAGTTTCAACATTAAATGATGATCAACTGGCTAGCATTAGAAACCGTAAAGTTGGCTTTGTATTCCAAAGTTTCAATCTTCTCACTCGCTCCACTGCATTGGTAAACGTTGAACTGCCTTTACGTTATGCAGGAATTTCCAGTGGAAGAAAAATAATTGCCCGGGAAGCTCTCGAAGCAGTCGGGTTGGGTGACCGGATCCAACACAAACCATCGGAATTATCCGGAGGTCAACAGCAACGCGTAGCCATAGCCCGTGCGCTGGTGAATAAGCCAGCCATCCTGATGGCTGATGAACCAACAGGTAACCTGGATTCCAAGGTCGGTCAAGAAATCATGGATCTATTGCTAAATTTGAATAAAGAAAGCGGCACAACACTTATCATTGTCACCCATGATCCCGAGATCTCAGCACAAACCCAGCGTGTGATCAAATTGCGCGATGGTCTTGTGGAGGACAGAACATGAACTTTGGACAATCCCTTTTGGAAGCCCTCGAAAGTTTGAATGCAAACAAATTGCGGTCCAGTCTTACAATGCTTGGCATCGTCATCGGTGTAGGGGCTGTTATTGCCATGCTTTCCATTGGTGCCGGTGCTCAGAGTACCATAACAGGTTCCATTCAAGATATCGGATCAAATCTAATTTTTGTGAGTAGTCAACGCTCTGATGCCGTACGCAACCCGAAACCACTCACGATTGAAGATGCCCAGGCAATCGCCGATCCTTTACAAGCTCCATCCGTTGACCAGGTTGCCCCGACCATTCAAGGAAAGGTCGAAATAACCTATGGTGGTGAAAGTGTGACAACATCCGTGACAGGAATCACGGCAAATTATGCCCAGGTTAATAATGAAACAGTATATGAGGGGGATTTCATCACTGAAGTGCAAAATTATGAACGTGCTTCGGTTGTCGTACTGGGACCGACAACAGCAGGAGATCTATTTGGATATATTGACGGTGTAGTCGGACAAACAGTTCGACTTGATGGTCAACCTTTTAGAGTGATTGGTATCCTCGATTCCAAGGGAGGAGGCTCCTTTGGGAACCAGGATGACCGCGCCCTGGTCCCTCTTTCCACAGCTCAAATGCGTCTCATTCACCGATCACCCAGCAACCGGGTTGACAGTATTACAGTTCAAGCTGTTAATTCAGAATCTGTAACAACTGCCAGTGATGAGATCACCCAAATCCTGCAAACCCGGCATAGAACTGCTGTGGGGGCTGATGATTTCTCAATATTCACCCAGCAAGCTATTCTTGACATTGCCAATACCATCACAGGCGTTTTGACAATTTTTCTGGGTGGGGTAGCAGCCATATCTTTGCTTGTGGGTGGGATCGGTATTATGAATATCATGCTGGTTTCAGTCACAGAACGAACTCGCGAGATTGGATTGAGGAAAGCACTTGGAGGACGAAAGCGCGATATCACCATCCAATTTTTAACCGAATCAAGTTTACTGAGCCTCTTTGGAGGATTGATCGGTATTTTCCTTGGTTGGCTTATCTCGCTAATCGTTGGGAAAATAGCCGCAGCAAGCGGTACACCTTTCACTCCAGTTGTTGGATTGGATTCGATCCTGCTTGCCACGTTATTCTCTACTGCAGTTGGTCTATTCTTCGGAATTTATCCAGCCACTCGCGCTGCCAACCTAGAACCGGTTGAAGCTCTACGATCTGAATAAAACCCGGTCTTATATGATCGAGATACGAGAAATCTCTCCTGACCAACTCAATGTATATGCGATAGTTCCGATTTCTTTTACTGTTACTTCCATATTGCAAATTGAGCTTCTTCAAAATGGTTTGGGCGGCATTCTTCTGAAGGAGAAACCTATAGAGTTTCCCTATTTAAAGGATTATGACGATTCTCCTGAAGGTGGGCCGTTGGATTGGCCATCTCATTTTGTGATTACTAATTGGGGATTCTTTCTGGCAACAGATCACCTAAAACCAATTGCAGCTGCTGCGATTGCATTTAATACAAATGGGGTTAATATGCTTGAAGAAAGGGATGATCTATCCGTTCTTTGGGTTATCCGTGTACGACCAGAGAATCGAGGGTCTGGAATCGGTAGGGCGCTATTTACCAGGGCATGCGAATGGTCCGCTAATCATGGTTGCCGGCAAATGAAAATTGAAACTCAAAATATCAATACCCGGGCATGTCATTTTTACAGAAACATGGGATGTAATCTAGGAGGTATTCATCGGTATGCTTATCTTCGTGATCCGAAAATCGCCCATGAGATAATGCTGAACTGGTATATTGATCTTTAATTGGGAAAATTAATAAAAAGTAAGGATTCTAATTTCCAAATTAATCTCAACTGGAATAAGAAAAGAAATCTACAAACTTCCTTGACCAATATTAAATCAATTCCTTCGGCAAAGCAGTTATTAGCCTCATATATGGTATAAAAAAACATCCTCGTTTTTCATCTCAATCTACAATTCGATAACTTCCAGCTTTCTCTTCGAGGTATATTTTTGCAGGATTTAATACCATATTGGTAATAATTTTAATCCCATACTGATCTAATTTCACTTTAAACAAGGAGAATTTCATGCAGGAACAATTCAATCAGCTTAAAGACAAACTTGCGGATATATCAAATCTATCAAGAGCGATGGGGTTACTCGGATGGGATCAACAAACCTACATGCCACCTGCTGCAGCAGAAAGTCGCGGCAACCAATTAGCTTTACTTGGAAAGCTTGCGCAAGAAATGTCGATTTCACCAGAGTTAGGAAAATTGATTGATAAATTAATAGAAAATTTACCTGATCTTGATCCTGATTCAGATGAAGCTCGTATCATATCAGTCTCATCCAAAGATTACGACAAAGCTACCCGCGTACCAGTTGAATTTGTCGTGGAACAAGCCAAAGTAACAGCCCTGGCTCAACAAGCCTGGGTTGAAGCCCGTCAACAATCTGATTTTAGTATTTTCTTACCACACCTGGAAAAAGTTGTTGAGCTTCGTAAAAGATATGCGAGTTTCTTCCCAGAAGTTGATCACCCCTACGATGCCTTATTAGATGATTTTGAACCCGGCATGAAGACTTCTGAGGTGAAAGTCATTTTTAATGATATGCGCCCCAAACAAGTGGAATTGATCAAGAATATTAGCAATCAACCACAAGTAGACAATTCGTTCTTACACCAAGCCTTTGACGAGAAAAAACAGTGGGATTTTGGTACTGAAGTAATTACCAGGTTTGGTTATGATTGGAATCGAGGTCGTCAGGATAAGGCACACCACCCTTTTACATCCGGTTTTAGTCTGGACGATGTCCGTATCACTACCCGTGTTGATCCAAATTTCTTCAACACAATGCTCTTCGGCACCATGCACGAATGTGGACATGCACTATATGGATTGGGAATCGGCAGAAATTTAGATTACACAGGTCTCGATGGTGGTGCCTCGCTGGCTGTACACGAATCCCAATCACGAATGTGGGAAAACCTTGTCGGACGCTCTCTTCCCTTCTGGGAATTCTTTTATCCACGCCTTCAGGAAATCTTTCCATCCCAGTTTGGCAATGTCTCGCTTGACAGTTTTTATAAGGGTATTAATAAAGTCCAGCCATCATATATCCGAGTTGAGGCAGATGAGGCTACTTACAATTTGCATATCATGCTGCGATTGGAATTAGAAATTGCCATGATAGAAGGAGAAGTTGCCATTAAAGATCTTCCAGCAATCTGGAATACCCGTATGGAAGAGTATCTGGGTGTGACACCTCCCAATGATGCACTAGGAGTATTACAGGACATCCATTGGTCGTTTGGAGGTTTGGGATATTTCTCAACTTATGCGCTTGGCAATCTGATCTCCGTACAGCTATGGGAAAAAATCAATCAGGATCTGCCCAATTTAACAGATCAAATTCGGCAGGGAAAGTTTAGCGAATTACTTGACTGGCTGATCAAGAATATTCACCAACATGGCCGCAAATTTAAGCCACAGGAACTTGTGCAAAAAGTGACAGGATCGACCATAAATTCTGGTTCATACTTAAAATACTTGAATAATAAATACAGCCAGATCTACAATATTTAGAGTAATGTTTGAGAGACGTCTGCCTGCCAGGCGTCTCTCAAACCCACGACTGATGAAAAACTTATGTTCAGTAATTTTATTGATCTTATTTATTACAATCATATTATCCGGATGTTCGTTTTATCCTAATATTCTTACAGCAACTCCCTGGCCGACTAATTATCTGTCAACTGCAATCTTCCAGACGATGGAAGCAATTCCAGGAACTTCCCAAGCCAGTCCAATAGATGATGTGCAAGTAACTTCCACTTCTTTAATTCTTGAAGCGACTCCTATTCTTGAAACAAAAATTTATGATGATCAACCAGGGTTTTCTCCCTCCCCGAACATCCAAAGCACCTAAACCTTAACTTCAACTCCTAATAAATTTGATGCAGCCATCCAAATAATTTCTCCCGGATCACTATCCCAGGTGATATCACCCATAGAAATTGAGGCTTATGCACAACCTGGAGATGAAAACAGGATTTTCGTTGAATTAATCGGTGAAAATGGGCAGGTTATTGCCAGCGAGATACTTAAATTCCAAAATTATTCAAGATTTTGGGCACCAGTTAATCTGAATGTATTTTTCCAACTCGAAAAAGCTGCTGAATATTCCCGCCTTCAAATTCACACCCAGGATCAATTCCAACGCACAATTGCCCTCTCCTCAACTCATCTTATCCTGCAATCAGAAGGATTAAATAGAGTATATGATAATACAATCTTATATGAGCGTTGTGTCATTCACTCTCCAAGAATGAATGAAGTAATTGCCGGTGGTGATCTTATCGTTGATGGCGGGTTTCTGCCTTTTAATGATCAACCTATCCTGATAGAGTTGATCAATAAATCTGGATTAGTTGTTAATTCTAAGTATTTTCAATTTCAAACCGGATCAAGCGACCATTTCCAAGCATTCAAGATCGATATCCCTTACCAGGTTGATATCAGGACGCCCATTCGATTGACAATAAGCCAGGAAGACGGGCGCATTCCCGGGAATTTGTACGTATACAGTCAGTTAATCTCGATTGAACCATAAATCCGGTGAGCCTTTGGCTTCCATCAATAAATTTGATGGAAGCCTCAACAATTGCAGGGTTGAGCGAAAAACCAATCAGCAAATCACTGTAAAAGAGATTTTTTTATTCCTGGAAGGAACTTTCCCTCACTTATCTCTTTTGAATTCTATCTCTGCTATTTTGGAAAATATTTATTCAACAAATCTCATAAAGACCTGATTCCCCAGCAAACGCCCCCGCTTGGTCAACCTCAAAGATTCCCCATTCCATTCAATTAATTGTAAGTCCAACAACTCAGAGATCTCTTTCCCAAATATACCCAGCAATTCTTGCCCGAACCGATCTCTAAAACCTCTTGTGGATACTCCTTCCTCTGTCAATCGCATACCTAACATGAGGGTATCCTGCATGCTTGTATACCTGGAAACTGACTTACTGGTTACTGTTGCTGGAGAGGTCGGAAATCGTCCGGCTTTATTTCCTTTAATTTGAGAACTTTTTTTTTCGATACGATTTAGATAATCTTTGATCCTGAGCACATTGGATATGCGCATATTATTAACGAATCCATGGGCACCCGCGCCAAAACCAAGATAAGGAAGGTTCCTCCAGTATTGTAAATTGTGTTTACATTCAAGGTCACTTTTTGCCCAATTTGAGATCTCATATTGCTGGAACCCATACTTTTCAAGTTCATCACCAGCCCATTCGTACATTTCAGCTGCCAAATCGGGATCAGGAAGACTCATTACTCCTTTTTCTGCCAAAACACCAAATGGAGTACCCTTCTCAATTGTCAAGGCATACAACGAGATGTGCTCAATATCCAGATCGGCAACCTCATTTAGACTCTTTTTCCAATTTTCCAGTTTTTGCCCCAGGAGTCCAAAAATTAAATCAAGGTTTAAATTCTTAAAACCAGCCATCCTGGCTGCCTGAACAGAATTGAAAATATCTACCCTGTTGTGGATGCGACCCAGGAAGCGAAGTTCTTCATCATTCGTTGACTGGGCTCCCAAACTGATGCGGTTAAATCCTAGTTCACTTAATCCAGTTAAATAATCCTGGTTTACTGATCCCGGGTTTGCTTCCAAAGATATTTCAGCATTTGGCAAGACAATGAAACAATTCTCGAGGGTCTCAAATATTTTTTCATACTGCTCTATTGTTACCAATGACGGAGTGCCCCCACCAAAAAATATGGTTTGAGCAAGGATTTTTTCATTACATAGATCGGTTACAAATTTGATCTCATCACATAATGAATCTACATAAGCAGGAATTAATGATTCTTTTCCAGCATAGGTTGTAAAATCACAATAACCGCATCTTTTCGAACAAAATGGAATATGCAAATAAATACTAGTTTGTTCTGAAATTGTCATTAAATATTTTTACCATGCCAGGGACTTTGATTATTGCCAAATGCATCTGGCGATAAGATAGGATGTCGTTAAAACCCCTGATCAAGTTCGCTGAGAAATTCCATGAAATGAAATATGTTTCATGGGTTCATTAAAAGCAATATTTATTAACCCTTTTAACACAGTTCATTCAAAAATTTATCCCGATTTGCCTGCCTGGCTATTTTTCCAGATGAAGTTTTGATCAGCCATTTCTCACCAACAAGAACTACTTGTCTAAGCGCAATGGCTGAGCCTCTTGTTACCGTTTGCCTGATCAGATCTGAAATTCGATCTCTCTCTGCAGTATCTTCTGTGCGTATTTCTGCAATCAGGACGACATCTTCTGTTCCCAGTTCTTTATTAATAACACCAAAAACCACAACCCGACCGGGATGAACATCAGGGACTTCCATCGCAAGTTGTTCAATATCCTGCGGGTAAACATTTTTTCCACCGACAATAATTAGATCTTTTTTTCTTCCAGTTACAAAGATTTGGTCCTGGACTGCATATCCATAATCTCCCGTCTTGTACCATCCATTAATAAAGGCTTTTTGCGTAATATCCGGGCGATTGTAGTACCCGCTCAACATACAATTGCTATACAGGGCGATCTCCCCAATTTTCCTATCCGGCAGTTTGTTTCCATCGTCATCCACAATCTTTACCTGGACTCCTTGAATGGGTGCTCCTGCTGAAAGCAACTTAATAGAAGCTTTTCCAACCATGGGTTCCCTGGCAACTTTTTCCAATTGCAAACTCTCGCGATCGATCTCATCCACAATGACGGGTCCATCAATCCCCCCCTGTGTGACGGCAAACACATTTTCTGCCATCGCATAACAAGTTGCCAATGCTTCATATTTCAATCCAAAATCTTTGAAGCGCTCAAAAAACACCATGTGACTTTTCAGATACATGGGTTCAGAACAATTTATTATTGCTCTCCAAGTGGACAAATCCACTCCCTCGAGGTTTCGATCTCGAATCTTAAGGGCACAAAAATTATAAGCAAAATTTGGCAGCCAACTAAGGGTACCTTTATAAGTTGAGACTGCTTGTAACAATCGATATGGTGCTCGAATCCAATCAAAAGGAGATAATAAAACCAATGGTATTTTTAAAAGAATAGGTAAAATGAAACATGCGATCAAACCCATATCATGATAGAGAGGCAACCATGAAACAATAACGTCTTGCTCTTCATTAAGACCAAGTACTTTTCCATAGGTATCAAGCTGATTCAGAACAGCCTGATGAGATAATGCCACCCCTTTTTGCAAACCAGTTGTACCGGATGAATGTTGTAATAGCACAATATTATCTTGGGTTCTCTTCATTCCGCACAAACTTTCAAAATCTGGATCACATGGCAAATCGATTTCGCCTGATAAAAATAAATTGCGGACCGAGTCTTCGGGTAAGAGTGCCGAGCGCACCTCTTCTTCAAATTCTTTATAGGTAACAATTCCAGAAGGTCGGGTTATTGATATAAGCGAAGCCAAGTCTGCTCTATACCTTTCAGGTAAAAGTTTTTCGGTTAAATAAGGCATGATCGAAGGGATTGCCCCGTGCAGAATCGCACCAAAATACGCAAAAAACAGATCGATTCCATGCTGAAGAATCAATACAAGAACTTCACCTGGCATGATACCAGCATTTTTGAAAGTCTTTGCATATCCAGCCGCGCCACGCAATAATGAGCGGTAAGTTATTGGATAATCGGGTTGATTGGTTTGGAGAAGATATAAACAAACTCTATCGGGGTCAACCTCATAGTGGTGCTTAAGTATGTGAGAAAAAGTCTGCATATTCCAATCAGGATCTATTTTGGATTAGGTCAGATAATTGATCGATGGTATCAAATGTTGATGCATTCAATTCAGAATCGTCAATATGGACTCCGAATTCATCTTCAACGTACAGGGCAAGATCAATCAGGCTAAAAGAATCAATCAACCCACTTGAAATCAAAGCTGCTTGTGGATCAATCATACGATTGGGTTGTTTTAAAACATCTATGGCAATGTATTTAGCCAACTTGATTTCAATATCTACTTTCATTAATATATCTCCATAAGAATTTTGGATTCTTTGATCATAACCAACAGGTCTAATATCCCGATTCCTGTATCATCCACCATACTTTATCCAAGACCTGCAACGCAGTTAAATTTCGCCAGGGCCAGGCATTCAGCATTGCACTTGGATCATCAAAATAATTCTTTGCCCAGGTCAGATGAGCACCATCCGACTGCAATCCCTGATGAGGCAATGTTTGGACCACCCGCCAAAAATTCCACAATGGGATGTCATATTCAAGTGCCAAGTTCGTGATTATAGCATTAATCTTATTTCCACCTTCCAAATCATCGGCCTTGGTTGCCAAAATCGGTAAAATCCCCCGTCCAACAAGGCTATCCAATATCTTCCGCATATTTATCTCAAAACTGTCAAGCTGATAAATATCGTTCGTCCCCAAGAGGATGAAGACAAAAGCTGGGTGATGTAACCGGATCTCACAATCAAGCGGTGTTTCCCCTTGCAGACAACTTTCCGGATCCGCCCAGAGAGGAGAAAGAACCGCAGCAGTATTAAAACCATTTCCTACTGCCAGATTCTTTCGCTCAAAAGACCCCTGGAATGCATTTATCACCAATTCAAGGTCTTCATATTCTCCCAGGGAATAGTATGATTTTCCCCGATCAAAATCTCCCAAGAACCAAGAAGGAGAACTCTCACAATCACCTACAACCGAAAAAGCATAAGGATTATTATGCAAATCCTGTCCCAACTTATATATTTCTTGAGACCTCTGACTAATTTGGTCCGGCACAACGGGTAAATCTTTCCAGTTTCCTATTTCAATTACTGGAGTATCTGTTACAGAAGAAGTTGTGGGTTTTGGTGTAAATAATTGGACAGGATTTGCAGTTGTTTCAGGTTTACTGGTCTCTGAATTATCCAATGTACCAACAAGGTCTGTCGATGCCTCAACCCCAGCTTTTCCACAAGCAGTAAGCAACAGCATTACACCGAATAAAATAAAAAATCTTTTTATCACTTTCATTTAACTCGATTTATTGAGGACAGACTTCACTGCGGATATTTTCCAATAAATGGTTTGCCAGTATGGATTCACCAGCAGGTGTCAGATGAATAGCTGAATTTGTGAATTCAACCATTGGGATAATATCCCAGAAATCGAAATATCTCCAAGAATGATCCAAACTATATTCTGCAAGTGATTTCCTATATTGATCATAAGCCCAGCGTGGATAATAAAAATTATAACGAATATCGCTATTCTCTCCGTTACTGATCAAAATAGGTTCATTGATCAAAATTAGCGGGACATCCCCTGCAATTTTTTCGCCTGCATCTAAAACATTAAAAGCCAATTCCTTTTCATACATTTCGGGGGGCACCCAGTCATGGAAGCCTGTATCGTCCTTCAAATCGATCTGAGCGTGTTCATAATCTTCCGGATAAATTTGATCTATTGCCGTCGCTGCCCACATACCACCATATAACTGCAAACGAAGAAGGTCTGAAAGAGCACGTCTCTGATCCAAAAAGCTTTTTTCAAACAGATTCATTACAGGTTCGGACGATTCTGTTAGCCTTATATTTAAACCATACTTTTCTGATATCTGTTTGATATAGGCAAGATTATTGGCAACAATTGGAGATGATAGTTGCTTATCCGAAGGAAAAGACTCTAAAGTGACAAACCAGATGATCAGATCTGGTTTGAATTGCATGGCTTTCTCAAGGACCATGATATCTTTTGTCAATGATAATGTCGGATATCCAAGGTTATAAACTTTTATTGATCGACCATCGCAATTCGTCAAATCACTGACAACCAATCCGGAAAGGGTTTCTTCTGGTTTGAGTAAAATTCCCCAAATGGAAGAGTCCCCGATCAAAAAAACCCGATATTCATCGTTTAACCTTTCATCAACGCTGATGACATGAGAAGAAAACATCGCATCCAAATTGTCCAAACTAAAATTGTAAGCTTCTGCAGGATTTTCCCCAAAAGGCAATCTCAATCTTCCAGGAAAGATATGGTTATAAAGTGAAAATTTTCCAATCCAGCTTAATCCAAAAGTTGAAAGCAATAAATAAAATACCAGGAATAGAACGAATCCTTTAATAACAACCCTTGAGAGTCGTATCTTGTCCTTTTCCGTTTTGCCAATTTCAACTCTGATCACTGTCTTTGAGGTCATACCCCTCCAAATAGCTTTTGAATGACATGCCAGGCCATCGCAGGGTTGGGTAAAACAAAAAACACCCATCCGATAGCAACAAAGTTGAAGGTCAATAGAATTCCAGAAACATTGACAATCAACTTTTTAATTGAAGTGGTTGCCCAATTTTGAACGCGGTTATTAAAGATACTACTCCAACGATTGTGGATGAATAATCCCAAACCATGCCACCCGCCCCACAGAACAAAGTTCAATGTTACTCCATGCCAAAGACCGATCAGTATCATTGTGCTCAATTGGGTTACAAAAATAATTGCAGGTATTGCCCAGACCTTCTTCCCTGACCGTATGCTTCGAGTAAGCGGATTAAAAAAATATGCTCGAAACCATTGGGTCAGAGTCATATGCCAATTATTCCAAAATTGCGTCAGGTTTGGTTTCAAATATGGTGAAGAGAAATTTTCGGGTAATTTGAACCCCATTAATCGACCCATACCTATAGCGATGTCTGTATATCCGCTGAAGTCAAAGAATATCTGGAATGCGAATGCATAGAGGCTGATCCACATCCAACCAGTCCAACGAATCTGAGTTGCATTCGTACTATTCAAAGCAATGATCGCGAGTGAATCAGCGATGACGAATTTCTTAAACAAACCCAAGATTATTCTTTTTCCACCTACACCGACGACTTCAAAGCGGTCTTTAATTGGTAACCTGAGCGAACGTACAAAATTTTCCAAACGATCAATTGGACCAGCTGTAAGTGTTGGAAAAAAGATGATGTAGTTAATGTATTCAACAAGGTCCACTGCCGGTAGTTTTCCTGTTTGGCGATCCCGGATCGTGTGAATGATCCGAAATGTAATATATGAAAAACCAAGCCAACCAATATCAATTGCAGTGGCCAATTCAGTTGATTGTTGGTTTATGTTCCTGAGCAGATAACTCAAGGATTTTGAGAGATATGGAGTTTTAACTACAATAAAAACAACAACCAGGAGCATAATCCAATAAGGATTAATTGATTCTGGTAATTTCGTGGTTACCAGCATAACCAACAATATTAATAAAACCGCTATAAAAACTTGATTTAGAAGAGGAGGTTGGGATTGGATGAGAATAGATAATGGACCGATATTTCTGCTAGAGGCAATTATTAAGATCACTCCAAGAATAACACTGCCTGGTTTCCAGAATTCCCTCCAAGGATGGCTTTCATGATCACTTGTTAGAATCCAGCTCAGCACTGTAATCGCCAGTGTAATTGTGGGCAACCAAAAACCCAAATATCTGATCGACAATGCAGGTTGAAAATAGTAGAGGGCGAAAACGCTGATGCCTAGAATAGAATACTTGCGCCAACCAGGATCTCTCACAAGACCAACAAGAAGCGCTATAACACTTACAATAACGATACTGCCCAGGCTCATCAAAACCCTTGATAAATCCAGGTTGGCGACGTGTCAGCGCTCAGGATCACAAGGGCAATTAGAATTAATGAGAATAACAGTGCCCAAAGGTTTTCTCTTGTAAAAAGGTGAAATTTCATTGATAACCGCACACCAGGAATTCGCCCTTTTGATCGATCACCTGATAATTTCTGGCTGAGAGGTCAATATTTTGATCTTCACCATTATAAGTGGCGACAATATTCCCCTGGCAGTTTACCAGAGAAAACTCCCCGGATGTACCAACAGCTGAACACACTAAACCATCCAATCGTACTTCCACAGCCTGAAATGAATCAAGCTCCATAAGCGCATCAGCCTCAAAATCTGAACAGGAAAGGATCGAGAGAGATTTATCATCCTTGGCAACCAATGCCTTTAAATAAGATTCAACCACAGCTGCAGGTGATGCATTATTGGATGACGTCCCACTACAAGCCGATAAAGCCATAAAAAGGATAAATCCTAGAGCCGCAAAATATTTATAATATTTGTTTATCATCAATTTCCTCCAGAATTACACCAAAGTTGGTCGGATTATATATGTGCGTGAATAAAATTGCAAGTAGAGAGGGTTCTAAATTCGATAATAACTACTATTTCATAAATGATCAATTCGATTATTGATGTACAGGATTAAAAAGCCCCCTCGCCAATAGAATCGCAAGGGGGAAATACTAAGGTTATCCTAACTATTGATTCTTTGAACCAAGCATTTGCATGATCGTATTTGCAACCAGTGAACCTGACTGAGTTCGATGGCTGGATTGTCCCATTGGGCTGGAAGACAAAACAGCATTAATCAGTGATTCTGTATTGCTCCCCCCCTTCTGCTTGGAATCCATAAAAGCCATGCCTACATTAAGCAGATCTCCGAGATCAAGACCGTTATTATCGTCAGTCTGCTCACTCACCTGCCCTCCTCCCAGAGCACCCAGTAAAGATCCAAACAAGCCTCCGCCTGTTTCTGCTGGTGGTTCTGGTTTGGCCTCCTGCTGAGAACCACCCATCAGTGCCTGGATCAAGGCAGCAGCATTATCTTGATTTATCACTTTGCCTTTAAATACCTTGGAGGCTCGCTCCAGCCCTTCTGCATACAATTTCGCGGATCCACTCTTATTCTTTTTCAATTCCTTGCTGGCTGCAGCCAATTGACTGGCTTGACTGACACTTGATTTGCCCTTAACAATCTTTGATATGGTTTGAAATATGCCAACCATATTATCCCCATGGTCCGAATTATACGTGTCAGCTTTGTTCAAAGCATCACGGTTTTCAGAAAGATTGCTGGCAACAGCTCCAAATAATTGCGCAAGGTAAATTCCGGTCCCTTTATTATCACCAGTTTTATTTGACATTCGATCCATTCCCTTTCCTACCAGTTATTTTATTGGATAATCTATAATTGATTATAAGGGGTAAGACTGCGGGGGTCAAATTTTCAAAAACATTACAACCAATAATATTATTCACTTCCAGGAAAATTCCTGCCATCAAAGCCTGGTAAATAAATCCCGATATGCCCGGATCAATCGTTCATGACTATGTTCATATTAATGAGATCGACTAAAATTATTTGATTTACTATTCATAATAAAAACCATATCAGGGTCATTCCCCACGAGTGACTTGTGCTTGTGAATCAAATATAGTATATTTACACCAGAAAACAATGTGTTAAAAATAACAATAATTATTCGAAAGGAAAACCATGGCAAAGCTGATTGATGTAGAAGGAATTGGTCCAAAATATGCAGGTAAGTTGGAAAAGGCTGGAATTGGCTCCACAGACAGCCTTCTAAAAACGGGTGCAACCCCGGCAGGAAGAAAAGAGATCGCGGCAAAATCAGGTATTTCCGAAAGTACAATTCTGGAATGGGTCAACCATATCGATCTTTATCGCATCAAGGGTGTTGGCAGTGAGTATGCCGATCTGCTTGAAGAAGCAGGTGTGGATACGGTTGTAGAATTGGCTCAAAGAATTGCAGCCAATTTGATGATCAAGATCAATGAAGTCAATGCCAGCAAGAAACTTGTCCGCAAGTTACCTACACAGGACCAGGTCAAAGATTGGATTGCCCAAGCCAAGAAACTCCCCCGAGCTATAAAATATTAAACAGAAGGTGAGACTTCTCTCTGAAGGCTATTGTACAAACTTAATAGTTCTTTACACAAAAATCAAGATAGAGTAGAAGAATATGAGCAGTCAGGAGATTGCTCATATTTTTTAATTATTGCAATTACAAATCCTCTTTTTTTATTGTAAAATTACTCCTGTAATATTTTTTTTTTGCAATCAGCAAAAGAAGGTGAAAATGGAAGATTTCGAGAAATTAGGGCTTTTCTATCTTGGTCGGACATATGACCTGGGAAATAAAAAAGCAAAGGATGATCTCCTGCTTTACGATTCAAAAGACCTTACGACGCATGCTGTTTTTATTGGAATGACAGGTAGCGGAAAAACAGGATTATGCATATCGCTTATTGAAGAAGCTGCCATCGATGGTGTTCCCGCCATTTGTATTGATCCCAAAGGAGACCTGACCAATCTTTGTCTAACTTTCCCGGGATTAAGTTCAAATGAATTTCGACCCTGGATAAACCTGGATAGTGCCCGCCAGAAGAATCTTTCTCCCGATGAATTCGCCAGTAAACAAGCTGATACCTGGAAAAAAGGATTAGCTGAATGGGGTCAGAGTGGAGAACGAATTCAAAAACTTAAAGATGCTGCGGAAGTTCTGATCTACACCCCCGGCAGCAATGCGGGTCTGCCTGTCTCCATTCTAAGCTCGTTTGCTGCACCTTCTCCAGCGATCCTTACCGATTCCGATCTGCTTCGAGACAGGATCAATACCACTGTCAGCAGTTTGCTGGGTCTGGTAGGAATAAAAGCCGACCCAGTTCAAAGCCGTGAACACATCCTTCTTTCGACAATATTAGAAGCAACCTGGAAAAAGAATCAAGCACTTGACCTGGCGACCTTAATTCAGCTAGTTCAAGAACCTCTTTTTACAAAAATTGGCGTACTCGATCTGGATTCTTTTTATTCACCCAAAGATCGATTCAGCCTGGTGATGGCATTAAATAATCTTTTAGCCTCTCCAGGTTTTTCAACCTGGTTGGAAGGTACTCCACTCGATATCAACCAAATTCTTTACACTCCCGCTGGAAAACCACGCATTGCGATCTTTTCCATCGCTCATCTCAGTGATCCAGAAAGAATGTTTTTTGTGTCTTTGCTTATGAATCAAATATTAAGTTGGACGCGGTCCCAATCTGGAACGACCAGTCTGCGTGCACTGGTTTATATGGATGAGATATTTGGGTTTCTGCCTCCTGTTGAAAATCCTCCATCCAAATTACCCATCCTTACTTTATTAAAACAAGCACGTGCATTTGGTGTTGGTATGGTCCTGGTAACTCAAAACCCGGTCGACCTGGATTATAAAGCGCTCTCCAATGCCGGCACCTGGTTCATTGGTCGTCTACAAACCGAACAGGATAAATCACGGCTCATAGACGGCCTCGAAAGTGCAACAGCAGGTACAACGGGATTATTCAGCCGGCAATCTATAGACAAGATTTTATCCAGTCTAGAAAGTCGAATTTTCCTGATGAATAATTCTCATGAAAGTTCTCCTGAGATATTTCAAACAAGATGGGCACTATCCTATTTACGAGGTCCACTGACCCGGGATGATATTAAAAAATTGATGGATCCGATTAAATCGACAACTCCAGAAATAAATCAAAAAACAAACTCTACGAATCCAGTTTCGGAATATTCAGGTTTGCATTCATCTCATCAGCCATCACTTCCACCTAATATTTCTGATTATTTTATTCCGATCCGTGGAATCCAAGGTGCGGATAGAAAAATTATCTACATGCCAAAATTATTGGGTATTGCAACCATAAATTTTCAAAATACCAAAACAAAAGTCAGTACATTTCAGACAATTGGCTATATGACACCAATTACAAATAATCCAATCCCGGTCCGATGGGAATCTGCTGAGCAGATTGAGATCCCTTCAGAAGATCTTGAAAAAGCGCCGAAAGATAATACATTATTTGGAGATCTTCCTCCATCCGCCACTCAATCGTCAAGCTACACATCCTGGAATCGGGAATATGCCGATTGGTTATACAGCACACAATCATTGGAACTATTTTCCAGCCAAAGCTTAAAAGAATCATCCAACCCCACAGAAACTGAGAAAGACTTTCGCATTCGCTTGCAACAATTGGCACGGGAAAAAAGGGATGAGGCTACAGAACTATTGCGGAAAAAATATGCTTCAAAAAAAGCCACTCTTGAAGAACGATTACGCAAAGCAAAACAAGCTGCGGATAAACAGGTCGACCAGGCCAAGAAAGCAAAATACCAGACTGCAATTTCAGTGGGTTCTGCGCTTCTTGGAGCATTCACCGGAAGGAAGATCAGCCAAACTTCCATTGGCAGGGCAACAACCGCCATGCACAGCGCCAGTCGAACCATTGAACAATCCAAAGATGTCACCCGCGCTGAGGAGACAATCGAATCCATCTCCAAACAAATCCAGGATCTTGACGCTGAATTTAACGCAGAAGTTGCGAACCTGGACGAGAAACTTGATCCTCAAACTGAAGTATTAGATACATTGGTGATCAAACCTCGAAAGTCAGATATCAATGTTCAATTCGTATCACTCGTTTGGGCACCTTATTGGCAGGATGGACAGGGAACATTATCTCAAGCGTGGTAAAAATCCAATCATTAAATAAATATTCAAAATCAGGTTTTTTTTGTGCTTGGAGAACTTTGACAGATAACCCTTTCACTGCTATAATTGCTGAGTATAGATTTGACTTCTACTGTCGAAATTAGACAGTTTTTTATGAATGAGTAAGTGTACTGCGGTTTGCCCGAAAACACCCCGTTGAATTTGCTCTGATGGGGTGTTTTTATACTTATGACCAGATCCGCCTCAGGCGGTTGAGATTTTATTTAAAGGAAATATAAATGGAAAAGAAACAAAAATTACGCATCATTCCACTGGGTGGATTAGGGGAAGTTGGCAAGAACATGATGGCTTATGAATATGGAAATAATATCCTGGTCGTAGATGCAGGAATCATGTTTCCAGAAAATGACATGCTGGGTGTAAATTACATTATCCCCGATTTTCAATATCTCATCGATAATGCTTCAAAAGTACGAGGAATTGTGATCACACACGGTCACGAAGACCATATTGGTGCCATCAAACATCTACTGGCAGAATTGCAGATTCCAGTTTATGCAACACCTTTAACGCGGGGGTTAATAGAAGTAAAACTTGCCAGAAATGGGAATACATCCAAGGTTGACATGCATACAGTGCAAGCTGGGGATACGGTTAATATTGGCCCATTCAGTGTGGAATTCTTCCATGTGAGCCATTCCATTCCAGATGCAGTCGGCCTGGGAATAAACACTCCTGCTGGATTACTGGTTCACACAGGGGATTATAAATTTGATCACACACCAGCCGATAACTGGCCGACGGATTTTGCCAAACTGGCTGAATTTTCCCGCCGAGGCGTGGACATCCTGCTTTCGGATTCAACCAATGCTGAACGCCCGGGTTGGACGCCATCGGAGAGGACCATTGAACCCGCACTGGAAGAAGTCCTTCAAAATGCACCAGGCCGCGTTATCATTGCGACTTTCGCATCCCTGATCTCGCGAATGCAACAAGTTGCTGATGCAGCCATTCGACACAATCGTAAAATGGCATTTGTTGGCACAAGCATGGTTGACAATTCGAAAATTGCCCTGAAATTAGGATACATTAAAATTCCTGATACAACCCTGATCAGTTTGGATGAAGCACTAAGTCTGCCGTCCAATAAAGTTGTCCTGATGTGTACTGGTACTCAAGGGGAGCCTTCATCGATCATTGGACGCCTTTCAACAAGCAGTAATCGTCAATTTGATATCAAGAAAGATGACACGATTGTGTTATCTTCCCACCCCATTCCAGGCAACGAAGAAGCCGTAGGAAAAACCATCAATCGTCTACTACGACGAGGTGCAAATGTGATCCACGATGGCATTCTTCCTGTGCATGTATCAGGACACGCCAGCCAGGAGGAGCAGAAATTATTAATTAATTTGATCAGACCAAAATTCTTTGTGCCAATCCATGGAGAATTGAGGATGTTAAAACGTCATGCCAGCCTCGCAAAACAGGTTGGAATCCCTGAAGAAAATATTGCAGTTGTTGAAAATGGACAAGTACTGGAATATTCAAACGGAAAATTAAACCTTGGAGAACGCATTCCAGGAAATTATATATTTGTCGAAGGTTCCAGCATTGGCGAAGTTGATATGGATATGATGCGCGAAAGGGAAAAAATGGCTCGCTCAGGAATTCTCCTGATCGACATCTCTTTGGATAAATTCTCCAACCGCTTGATCAATGAACCTGAGATCATCACGCGTGGCTTTTTAACACCGGAGGATTCACAAAGAATACTACCCATTTTAATAAATCGCGTTAAGCACATTGTCAACACCAGTGGTATCGATGATGATAAAGTCATTACAGATTCGATTCGGACCTTTCTTTTTCAGGAAACGAAGCGCCGTCCAATGGTTTTTGTTACGCTTAGTCGCGTTTAATTTTCTCTGATCAAAATATTATTATTTTCAATACCTATTTTCTATGAATGTATCAAAGGCAACTGGAATTCCGGTTGCCTCTTTATAATCCGAATTTAACAGCTAATAATGTTGTGGAGTCCCCACTTTTTTTGAAATTATGAATCTGCAGTCAATGCAATTGAAATTTGACGGGCAATTTTTCCCATTGGATAATTCGGAAGTTCAACGCACGGTACCCATTTATACAATCCTGTTTTTTCTGCAACTTCAGTTATCAAATTGCAATTATAAGCATGCAAAATAAGCCTAAAATGGGTATAAGCATGTTTGATGGTGACCTGCTTGTTTAATATTTGTACTTCAATACCAAATTCTTGAACCAAAAGGTTCTCCAGGTTTTTCTCAAGAGAATCAAGCTCTGATAAAATTCTGTCATTGGGAAACTCCCATAACCCTCCAAGCAATCCATGTGATGGGTTTTTTACCAGCAAATAACTATTCTCTTTTTGAATTATTCCACAAACATAAGTGTGAAATTGTTGAACAGGTTTTGCTCTTAATATGGGTCTTTCATTCTGGACTCCCCTTGCTTTTGCCAGACATAAATCCAACAAAGGGCATTGTTCACAATCCGGGTCTTGTGGTATGCATAGCGTCGCACCTAAATCCATCAATGCCTGGTTGAAATCACCTGCTTTTCCTCTTGGTAATTCTGATTCCAACAATCCCCATAAATATTTTTCCCCCACAGGAGAATTTGCTACCATCTGCACATCAAAGAGCCTGGCAAAAACCCTCCTGATATTCCCATCTAAAGTTGTAACATCTTCATTAAAAGCTATGGAAGCAATCGCTCCTGCTGTGTATCGTCCTATCCCCGGAAGCTTGATCAACTCCGACACTTTGTGAGGAAGCTTGCCATGATACTCTTCTGTTATTTTCTGGGCTGCAAGGTGTAGACTTCTGGCTCTCTTGTAATACCCTAATCCTTCCCAGATTGACAATACATCCGATTCTGTTGCAAAAGCCAGTTCAAACACATTTGGAAATTGTTTCATCCATTTGTAAAAATATGGAACGACCGTATCTACACGCGTTTGCTGAAGCATAATCTCTGAGATCCAAATAGCATAAGGATCTTTGAGATTGCGCCAAGGTAACTTTCTGGCATGATGAGCATACCAATGTAATAAACGCTCTGCCAGTTTACTCAATTTCTATAATTGGAATCCACTACGAGCGGGAACAAGTTTATATGAAAAATTCTTAACAAATGAAAATAATTTCTGCTGCAAATCCTGCCAGGTTGTTGAAAGCAAGGCACGCTGTGCCAGCGGCAGATCATTTGCCAGCATGCCAACCTGGATTTGAGGAGAATTCCCAAAAATAGTCGCCCATGCTTCAACCGGTTCCAGGCCCAGTCTTTGGACGCCTGGAATAAATTCGCTGATCACAAATTCAAAATAATCCTGTTCATTCTCAGGACCAATGTCCCAAGTCATGATCAATTTAATGGACATCTCACTCTTATCCACGCTGGTAATCCAACACGATAACTTTGGATTCTGATGGCAAACCTGATTTGGAAATCTTTAAACTTGTCACCGGTTCAATTGGCTGCAAACCCATTTCCTTGATGAACTTATCCAGTGAATCCAATGGTATTTTTACATCCCTGGTTTGATAATGCATCGGGATTATGATGTTCGGCTCCAATTGACTGACAACCTCTGCAGCTTTGGAGGCATTTAATCCGCCACCACCACCAGTTGGTATCAAAACAATATTAACTGGTCCGAGTGCTTCGACTTCTGCCTGGGAAGGTACTTGTTTCAGATCTCCCAGGTGAGCGACAGTCAATCCATCATAATCGAATACATACAGGGTATTACGCGGCTGGTCACCTTTCTTCCTGCCAATTCCATTCGTTTGAACTGCAGTTATGAACACTCCACCTATCTCATATTCACCCGGTCCAGAAAGAACATGGCTGGTACCCTTCACCGCATTTGTGTAATTATGTCCGGGGGCATCATGACTCACTGCCACAATATCTGATTTTAATTTTAGGGGAAAATAGCCAACTGCGTTGGAATCAAAAGGATCCACAACAACAGTGGCGAGCCCCCGTTCTGTCATTCGAAAGCATGAGTGACCATACCAAAATATTTCCATAAACAATCTCCTGAATTCAATTATACCCGTTACCGATCACAATGCTGTTTTGGAAGAATAATTTCGATCTTGAAAAAATTAATGCTGTTCTTAAGAGGCGAGCCTGTAATTATTTCCAAAACAACGGGAACAGAACCCGAATAATGACCTCCGCCAATAACCCCAACATGAACCACATTCCAAAAGCCCGATTATTTATGAAAGCTTGAGGGGCAAAGTATAGAGGCCAGCCACCCTGTCCTTCAGGGAATCCTTCAGGTTTTATATCGGGGCGCGGCTTGCGCAATTGAGGGATCAACTTTATGAATGTTGGAATAGCCAGGGCAACAAGTAACATAATTGGAGTAAAGTACTTCGTAATGATGAGTAACAGGACAATCACATAAGGCAAGATCATCATGGCTATAACAATATTGCGCGCAATTCTTTCGCCGATGATCACGGGTAATGTAAAAATCTTCTTGGCTTTGTCCACTTGAATTTTATCTATGTGTTTGCCAAAAATAACCGTTGTAACGCCCAACACATAAGGAAGGCTGGCCCAAACAACGTTCCATGACCAATTATGGGTAAGAACATAATATCCCCCCCCAATCATCAAAGGACCCCATACAATCAACACTGCCATCTCACCCATGGCAATATATTTTAATGGCCAGGTGTAGAACAAGACAAAAAACGCACCCAACCCAAGCAAGATCCAGATCGTCAGGTCTCCCCTGTTTACAAGCAAAAGATACCCCCCACATAGAGCGGCCAATAGACCTGTCACTCCAAAATAAACCAAATGTTGAGGTTTGGTCATCAAACCATCTGCCACGGGCTGCGGTCCATACATTGTTCGATAATAATTTTCTTTATCAACTCCACGAACATAATCCGTGTAATCATTAAATAAGTTATTCGATGCATGTGCCAGAATTAGCCCAAGTATCAAAATCAACCAATTACCTATACTAAAGGATATATGATCGTGCCAGGCAAACAACCCTGCCAGGACACCTGACAGGAAGGTCATTATTAAAACAGCAGCCCTGGTTGCGATCAACCACTTTGAAACAATATCGAGATCGTCCCATTCTGTTTTTGAAACCTGAGGGATCACCTGTAATGCTTTGCGCCACATTTGGAAGTTCATGTCATCTCCAATATACCAATAGATTCATGTGATTATACCCATATTATGGAAATAAATCCTTAAGTTGCAGTTTGTGATTATCGTCACAATAATATGTGACTTACCCCACTAATCTTATTTTATAAAAAATTACATACTATAAGGTAGGATTTTGAGAATTCTTGCTCTTTTTTTGCTTTTCCAAAAATGTGTTTTTGTACCTGGGCCGACCTCCACAAAATTTCGTTATCGATTGAGTTCATATGAGGTGATCAATGTCCGATCTAAAAACAGCCAACTATATTTTTTACAATAAAATAATTCAAGAAACGCAAGATGGGGAAAAACTAAGGAACTGTCTTCAATGTGGAAATTGCAGTGGAATTTGTCCTTTTGGTTATGTAATGGTTTACCCACCCAGCCGAATGATCGCAGAGCTGAGAGCAAGCCGATTAGACCGGATCCTGGGAACTGAGAATGTCTGGATGTGCGTTTCCTGTTATGCCTGTACTTCAGTATGTCCAGCACAAATACCCATAACGGCAGGTTTAATGACTGGAGCAAAAGAAGAGATGCTTCTGGCTGGTAATGTACCCAGCGAACTTCAGACTGCATTTGAAAATTCTCAACGGTATGGGAACCCTCTTGGAGAATCCCCCCGTAAACGTGCTGATTGGGCTCGCGATATTCTTCCAGAAGTAAAGGTCATGGGAAAATTCAGGCAACCAGTGGATGTGCTCTGGTTTGTTGGTGATTATCCATCCTACCACCCACGCGTCCAACTCATTGCCAAGTCAATGGCAAAAATATTAAATGCGCTCAATATCAATTTTGGTATCCTGGGTCCAGAAGAATTTAGCGATGGGGACTCTCAGAGACTGGCCGGCGAACATGGTCTATTTGAAATGCTGGCTGAGAAAAATGGATCCGCATTCGGCAAATATGAATTTAAAGAAATCATCACAACTGACCCGCATGCATTCAATGCAATCAAGAATGAATATCCAAAATTGGGAATTTCATACCCGGTACGACATTATTCAGAATTTCTTGCCGACAACATTGATCTGATCGTCCCATTGATCAAGAACGAGCTCCATGCCAAGGTGACTTATCATGATCCATGTTATCTTGGGCGTGCCAATAACATCTACGAACAACCACGAACTTTGATACAGAATATTCCGGGAGTTGAATTGGTGGAAATGCCACATAATCTTAATAATAGCCTGTGTTGTGGTGGTGGTGGTGGTGGAATGTGGTTGGATGGCTTCCAATGGGAAAAATCACATGTCCGATTATCCGAATGGCGAATTCAGGAAGCGTTAAGCACTGGAGCTGATATTCTTGCAGTTGCCTGCCCATACGAAACACCACGTTTTGAAGATGCATGCAAGAATATTGACAAATCAGGTCAATTAAAAGTATTTGACATTGCAGAATTATTGACAGAATCAATGGGAATTTAGGAAAGGATGAATCATGAAAATCCTGGTTTTCATCAAACTCGTTCCTGACTTGGTTGAAGAATTAAGTATTGATCCGAGTGGAATTGCCCTGGATACTGCCTGGTTGCGCATGATCATCAATGAATTCGATGATCATGCATTGGAACAAGCCATTCTTCTAAAAGAAAAAAATAACTCTGAAGTAATTGTGATCGCTCCAGATTTTGATGGTGTCGATGAAGTCTTATACACTGCTGTTGCAAAAGGGGCAGACCAGGTCATAAAACTGACCGGGGAATTTATTAATGCGAATAACCACGCCCTTGCCCGGGCAATAACCCCCTTCATAAACAGCATCCAACCAGATCTGATATTAACTGGGGTCCAAGCAAACAACGACATTGATGGCACTTTTGGTCCAACATTGGCTGCATGTCTTAATAATCCTTTCATAGGTTATGTTTCCGGTGTATCTCTGGAAGAAAACTCAGCCAAAGTCCGGAAAGAATATCCAGGGGGAATCATTGCAGAAATGTCCGTATCTCTTCCTGCTGTTTTGGGAATACAGGCTGCCGAACAACCTCCCAGATATGTTGCCGTCAGTAAAGTTCGCCAGGTAATGAAAACTGCAAGCATTGGCGACCATCATCTTGAAACATTTGATAATTCCGGATCTCCTCAGATCAATCGTATGTTCCAACCGGAAACCAGCTCTCATGCTGAGATGATCAAGGGAAATCCTGATGAAATTGCCAATAAGCTGGTATCCATTTTGAGTGAGAAGGGAATCCTTTAAAGGAGGTATGGATGAGCCAGGATATTTTTGTACTCATTGAACATAACCAGGGCCAGGTTTCAGAGATCTCTTATATCATGCTGGCAGCTGGACGCCAGCTTGCCAGCTCCAAGAATTCTCAACTGATCGCCTTGCTATTTGGTGACAAGGCTCAGAATCTAGCCTTAAATCTTTCAGCTGACAAATTGCTATATGTTGACCATCCTTCTTTAAAAGATTTTGCACCGGATGCTTATTTATTAACACTCAACGATATCATTAAAACCAGGCAGCCTGGAGCAATCCTGTTAGGGAATACAACCATCGGTTCTGATCTTGCTGGTGCAGTATCCATTGCTCTGGATCTGGACCTGGTAAGTTCATGCAAATATTTCACTTCGGATGGAAAATCCGTCAGTCAGATTTGTGGCGGAAAGATCATGGTTGAAAGCATGCTATCCTCGCAGTCAACATTGATCACAATGATCCCCGGCGGATATAAACCGGAACAAGGTCAATCAGAACAGCCACCCGCAATTGAAAATATCAACCCCCCTGCACTTGAAAATCTTCGCATCAAGAACTTGAATTTCATTCAACCTGAATTATCTGATATTGATATCTCCAAAGAATCAATACTTATCTCAATCGGACGAGGCATCCAGACCCAGGACAATCTTGAATTGGCTGAGGATCTTGCGAATGCGCTCGGTGGGGTTGTATGTGCATCCAGACCGGTGATTGACCAGGGATGGTTGCCGACTGATAGGTTGGTAGGAAAATCTGGTAAATATGTAAAACCAAAGCTATATTTCGCGATCGGGATCAGCGGAGCACCTGAACATGTTGAAGCCATCATTGGAAGTGAGACAATTATTGCAATCAATACTGACCCCAAAGCTCCGATCTTTGATACTGCAAATTATGGCATTGAGACTGACCTTTTTGACCTTATTGAAGTCCTAACTGAGCAAATTGCTCAGGCAAAGGGAAATGGGTAAAGAAATGTCTTACAACTACATCAAGTCAATCCTTGTTTTAATAAGCATGCTGGTTGCCTTTGGTGTTTTTGGCCTGCATGTTTATAAATTACTCTGGGTGAATCTCCGACGCGGTCAACCAAGCGGACCCTTCAAACAATGGGGAAACCGAATAAAGGGGCTATTTGTTTATGTGCTGGGACAATTTCGCTTGTTTCGTTTTAGATATCCCGGGATAGCCCACTTCTTCATTTTCTGGGGTTTCTTGACGCTTTCGTTAACCATATTGCAGGCAATGGTCGAAGGATTGCTTGCATTTTCCAACCCACATTTTGTTTTGCCTTTCTTTGGTAAATTTGGTCCCTTCGCATTAATTCAGGATCTTTTTGCCGTGTTTGTGATTATCGCGGTAGGTTATGGGTTTGTCATGCGAGTTTTTGTCAATCCTGAGCGATATAAGGGGAGTCACAAAAACCAGGGTGTGATGGTACTCCTTTTCATCATGACGATCATGGCAAGTTTACTCGTAATGAATGGTATTCGACAAAATCTGGGGACAGATTCTGTAGCCCAACAATGGAGACCTGTTTCGGTATTAATTGGCAGTATTTTTGCCGGGTTGAGCGATAGATCACAAGAAATCATCGAGCAAGCTGCCTATTGGATACATTTAGGTGTCGTGCTAATTTTCTTGACGGAATTACCGGGTGGAAAACATTTCCACGTTGTCACCTCTGTACCAGCTGTTCTTTTACGCAACCTGGAACATCCTGGCAAATTACCGCCTGCCTTTGAATCTGGCGGTGATATTGGTACCAGCAAAGTGGAACAATTTCACTGGCGGCAAATGCTTGATTTTTACACATGCACAGAGTGTGGGCGCTGCCAGGATGTGTGCCCGGCTTATACCAGTGGTTTGCCGTTGTCTCCAAAAATGCTGATCATGAACCTGCGAGAAAATCTCATGGAAAGAGGAGTAGTTCTTGGCAGAAATGGGACAAACGGGATATTGGAAAAACGTATGGTTGAAGATATCATCACGCAACAAGTGATCTGGTCCTGCACAACTTGTTTAGCTTGTGATCAGGAATGCCCTTTATTTATCGAACATGTAACACCGATCGTTGATATGCGTCGTCATCTCGTAATCGAAGGGGAATTGGATACAGAATTGCAAGACGCATTATCTAATCTTGGTCGCTATGGTAATTCTTTTGGGCAATCTGAGCGCATGCGTGCCAAATGGACACAGTCTCTTCAGCCTCCCATCAAGGATGCCCGTCGCGAGTCGGTTGAGTATCTGTGGTTCGTGGGTGATTATGCCTCCTATAGCCCAACCTTAACGGATGTATCCATAAAGACTGCGGAAGTGTTCTCCAAAGCGGGTTTGGATTTCGGAATCCTATATGATAGTGAGCGGAACTCTGGAAACGATGTGCGTCGCGCAGGTGAAGAGGGTTTGTTCAAGATGCTGGCTGAGAAGAACATTCAGATATTGAATAAATGCAAGTACCAAACCATTATTACCACCGATCCGCATACATATAACACTCTTAAAAATGAATATCCATGGAACGGAAATCACCCAACAATATTGCATTACACCGAATTACTCGACCAGTTGATCCTTTCCGGAAAACTCAAGCTCAGCAGACAACTTGATCATAAAGTTACCTATCACGATCCATGCTATCTGGGTCGTTACAACGGAATTTTCGATGCACCACGGAGGGTAATTGAGGCAACGGGTTGCCAATTGATCGAGATGCCTCGCCATGGTGATAATGCTTTTTGTTGTGGTGCCGGAGGTGGGCGCATATGGATGCCTGATGGTGATATCAAAGAACGACCAAGCGAAAATCGCATCCAGGAAGCAATTGCGCTGGATGGTGTTTCCGACTTTATTGTAGCTTGCCCAAAAGATATAACCATGTTCCGTGATGCCGTTAAAACAACTGGTAATGAAGACAAAATTGTTGTAAAGGATATGATCGAACTTGTTCACGAAGCATTAGTAATTTAAGACAAATACTTCGATATAAGCATTAGGTATTCAATTCTTGGTGTCCATGTGAATAAAAGCAGGTCCGAGACGAACATAGATAATTCAAAGATAGATATGCCTGGAAGGAATATTTTTTCTGGTAATCATCTTCATTTACCCATAGCAACCAAACTGTTATTGAGTTATCTGCCAATAATAATTGTCACCAGCGGAGTATTTACGGTTGTTGGTATTCAAATCATAACCACTCGCATCCTTGCTGAAGCTCAGGAGAAGGTCAGGCATGATCTAAATTCAGCAAGGGAAATTTACCAAAATCGATTGAACCAAATTAACGATGTTGTTCAGTTAACATCTGATCGCTTTTTTCTTACCGAAGCTTTACTCAATGGAAATATTGCCAGTGTTGGTGACGAGTTAATTAAAGTGAAGGAAAACGAACACCTCGACATTTTATCTCTGACAGATGCAACAGGCGAGGTGATTTTTCGTTCCAGCGATCCAGAAGCGCCTTCTAATCCAAAAACCTACGATGAACTAGTTGCAAAAGTACTAAGCCAAAAAGCTCCTGTTGTGTCCACTTCACTAATAACAGGTTCAGAATTATTGAAGGAATCGTCCCAGCTTTATGATCAAGCTCATATTGTTTTTGTTGACACCCCCAGAGCCCGTCCAACCACAAGAACAGAACTAAATTCAGGCTTAATGCTCAAGGCTGCTGCCCCGATCTTTGATTACCAAGATAATCTGATTGGTGTCCTTTATGGAGGCAATTTACTAAACAGAAATTATGAAATTGTCGATGATATTAAACAAACCGTATTCGAAGATGTTAAATATGACGGTAAGGATATTGGCACGGCAACAATTTTTCAGGATGATGTCAGGATCGCTACAAATGTAAAGAACAGCGATGGATCTCGCGCCATTGGAACACGGGTGTCTGAGGAAGTTTATGACCAGGTGGTGATAACCGGTCAACCGTGGATCGGGAGAGCCTTCGTTGTTAACGACTGGTATATTTCCGCGTACGAACCTATCCGAAATATTAATTATGAGATTATTGGCATACTCTATGTTGGATCTCTGGAACAGGAATATTCCGACATAAGAAAACACACGATAATAGCCTTTGTAGCAATCGCACTCATTGGAATCATTGTATCCACAATAATTTCAAATTTAATCTCACAGAAAATTACCACTCCGATCAAGCAATTGGTGAATGCCTCCCGCGATATTGCCCAAGGGAATTTAAATCCCAAGATGGAAGTTACTTCACATGATGAACTTGGGGAGTTAGCAATTGCATTCAACACCATGTCGAACAGGCTTATGGAGCGTGAGGAAAAGCTAAAAGAGTTTACCAAAAGCAAGATCATGGAATCGGAGAAATTAGCGATTGTTGGTCAATTGGCTGCAAATGTCGCCCACGAACTTAATAATCCACTGGTCGGAATTATTACTTATTCCCACCTGTTGTTGGAAGAGACCCCGACAAGTGAGAATGCAACCGAATTTCTCAATAAAATTGTTATACAAGCTAATCGATGCAAAGATATAGTGCGGGGGTTGCTGGATTTTGCCCGCCAACGAAAACCGGACAGAACATTGTTCAATATCAACAATCTGCTCAAACAATGCATCTCTTTATTAGAAAATCAGGTGATATTTCATAATATAAAGATAATCCTGGATCTGGAAGAAGTACCCATGGTAATCCTGGATCCATCCCAGGTTGAACGGGTGTTCATGAACATCATTTTAAATGCTGCAGAAGCGATGGATGGAAAGGGTGAATTGAATATTTCATCAAGGTTCGACTCTGATGAAGGCATGGTTGAAGTCCAAGTGAGAGATACTGGTCCCGGGATCAGTGAAGAGAATCTTGAACAGATATTCGATCCATTTTTTACAACCAAGGATGTAGGGCATGGCGTGGGTCTCGGGTTGGCGATCAGTTATGGAATAATCCGTGAACATAATGGAACAACGACCGTAAAAAGCAAGATCGGAGAAGGAACTACATTCACGGTTCGATTACCAGTTTCCATCCATGGGAATATGCGTTTCCACTAAGGAAGTTTTTTATGATGGATAGATTGGAGAGAACGCCAAGAATTTTAATAATAGATGACGAGGAGGTCATTCTAGATTCGTGCAAACAAATTTTGCGTAAAGAAAATTACCAGTTGACAACTGTCTCAAATGGGGAACTGGGCATTAAATTATTGAAAGAGTTCGAGCCGGATCTTGTTTTTGTTGATCTTAAGATGCCCGGGGTTTCCGGTTTTGAAGTACTCAAGAAAATTCAAGAGATCGATCCCAACATTGTCTCAATCGTCATAACCGGATTCTCGACAGTGAGTTCAGCGATTGAGGCAATGAAAAATGGTGCTTACGATTTTCTACCAAAACCATTTACCCCGGATGAATTCCGTCTCATTACGAATCGCGGGCTCGACAGAAGAAAATTGGTTTTAGAAACAATCGCACTTAAACGTGAAAAAGAGATGCTCAAAGAACATTTTGCGGCAGTTGTTTCCCATGAATTGAAATCTCCGCTTGGTGCTGTCCAACAAAATCTCTACTTACTTGAAGATGAGTTATCCGAATCGCTTAACGCGGAACAAAAAGAACGCATTGAGAGGATGAAGACCAAGATAAACGATCTTATCAATTTAATTCATACCTGGTTACGGGTCATAACTGTTGATGTGAATAAGCTTAGAGAGAACTTTAAAGAAATCTCCATCGAAACAGTTATTTCCAAAGCTGTAGAAAATGTCCAACCTCAAGCCACCAGGAATGACATAGAAATTGTTTCATCCATATCTATTTCGCCATCTTTAATCATTGGTGATGAAGGAACATTGGTAGAGGCTGTCGGCAATCTTTTAGGGAACTCAATTAAATTTTCCCGACCTGGAAGCCAGATAAGGATTTTTGCTGAAGAAATTGATGATCTATTGGTAATTTCGATCTCAGATAAAGGGATCGGGATATCCAAAGAAGACCTACCCTACATTTTTGAAGACTTTTATACGGGTGATTCGGGTCAAAGAATTGAAAAAAGCAGCGGTCTTGGGTTGGCAATAACAAAACGAATTATTGAAGCTCATAATGGCTCGGTTTCCGTAAGCAGTGAACTCGGTCTAGGCAGTACTTTCACCATAGAATTACCAATCATCCCAACCTAAATTCAAACAATGAAGAAAACTACCAAATTTACAGGAGGATCCACATGACCAACCAGAAAAAATTGATAATAATCGACGATGACCCGGATTATGTAGACGGAATTAAATCTATTTTGGAACGGGCTGATTACTCCGTCCAAGTGGCACATAACCCCAAAGAAGGTTTTCAGCTGCTTCAATCCCAACCTTTTGACCTGTTGCTCCTGGACATCATGATGGGGCGCGGAGCTGAGGGCGTCGCAGTTGCAAGAAAAATCAGGAAAGATCCAAAATTACGTGATCTTCCAATTTTGATCATCACAGGAATTCGAGAACAGATCGCTTTTCTTTTTCCAGGTCAACCTGTCCATCCACATTTCGTCGAACTGGATGAATTAGTTGAAAAACCAATCGAGCCCAAGCTCTTATTAGAGAAAGTGAGTAGCTTATTGAAACTATCCGAAGAAAAGAAAAACAAATAACCATAAATTTATGGATGAGGAGTTGTGAAATATGGCAGTTGAATATTCATTTAGTAAAGAGATTGGCGACATGATGTATGCCTCTCATGAAAATCCGATCACGGATTGCATACAATGCGGCACCTGTTCCGGGACTTGCCCTGCCATTGAGTTTATGGACTATTCTCCAAGGAAGATTATTGGGATGATCAGGGCAGACCTGAAAGAGGACGTGCTTGCCAGTAACACTTACTGGTCATGTGCGTCTTGCTACCATTGCACGGTCAGGTGTCCAGCAGGCATTGATATCGCTGAAATGATGTATGCTTTAAAGCGTTATTCCATGTGGAAAAGCCAGTTCAAAGAAGGTCTTATTGGACCTGCTTTTTCAGAAAGTTTTGTAAAAATGATCGTCAATTCCGGCAGATCCTATGAACCAATCCTGGCTGCTACTTACCTTCCCAGGTTCAGTGCATCAGATATTATCCAGGAAGCATTAACTGGATCAGGATTGATTTTTAGCGGTAAGATGAATTTGTTTCCGAAGAAAATCAAGAGGATAAAAAACCTTCAAAATGTTGTCAGAAGGATCATTCCCCTGGGAGAGACATCATGAAACAATATGCTTACTATCCTGGTTGCTCTCTCGAAAGTCTGGGAAAGAGTTATCATCTTTCCACTCTCGAAACAGCCTCCCGATTGGGTCTGGAACTTAAAGAACTTGAGGATTGGAATTGTTGTGGAGCTACCGCCTACTTTCCAGTGGACGAACTATTAGCCTACACTCTTTCAGCTCGAAACCTTGCGATCGCAGAAATAACCGGACTGGAAGATTTTGTTGCCCCTTGCAGTGCTTGTTTCAAAAATGCTTACACAACGAACAAATATCTTAAATCTGATCCTGATCTGGCTGAACACATCAATTTTGCCCTCGAAGAAGATCATCTTCATGCAACTGGCAAAATGAATGTGCGCCACCTGATCGAAGTCATTATCGAGGATGTTGGATTGGATGCCATTCGGAATAGTGTCACCAACCCACTCAACAACCTGAAAGTTGCTCCGTACTATGGCTGTCAACTGGTTCGCCCACGCAAGCAAGATGAAAATGTAGAAAATCCAAGTTTTTTTGAAGAACTATTATCGGCACTCGGGGCTGAACCTGTTGAATATGGCTCAAAAACCCGCTGCTGCGGTGCTTCCTTGATCATTACCAATCGCCATGCTGCTCTCGACATGGTGGAAAAACTCTTACAGGATGCAGTAAATAGCCATGCTGAAATAATTGCCACGACCTGCCCCATGTGTAATGTGAACCTTGAAGTCTATCAACGCCAGGTAAACCATGAATTTGGCACAAATTATTCAATCCCGGTTGTCTATTTTACCCAGCTTATGGGGACTGCATTAGGATGTACACCCAAGAGTCTTGGGATCAACAAGGAAGTGATCCCCAATGCGATCGAAAGGTCACAGGTGAAGGTTGAATGATGAATATCTTCCTGTTTTTATCATCCCAACATATTCAAAATTCTTATTCCCTGATGAGTAGAAATCTACAAGACAGGTTAAACAAACAGGAGAGGTGCTTATGACTGAAAAAATTGGTGTTTATGTTTGTCACTGCGGTACCAATATTGCAGGAGTTGTCAACGTCGCCGAGGTAAGCAAATGGGCGGGAGAGGAGTTGGACTCGGATGGTGTCGTAATCTCCAGGGATTACAAGTTCATGTGCTCCAGTCTGGGGCAGGAATTGATCCAAAAAGACATCAAGGAGTTGGGATTGACGCGTGTTGTTGTTGCGGCTTGTTCTCCACACTTACATGAAGCAACTTTTCGAACAGCATGCAAACAGGCTGATCTTAACCCTTATTTATGTGAGCTTGTTTCCATTAGAGAGCAAGATTCATGGGTACATACAGACAAAGATGCCGCCACTCAGAAAGCCAAAGCCATTGTATCTGGTGGCGTTGCCAGAGTTGCCCATCATGAATCGCTCGAACCTTTACGCGTTCCCATTCACCCAGATACGATGGTTGTCGGGGGTGGGATAGCCGGTATCCAGGCAGCCCTGGAAATTGCTGATGCGGGTTTTCATGTGTACCTGGTCGAAAGAGAGCCATCCATCGGTGGTCATATGTCTCAATTCGACAAAACTTTCCCAACACTCGACTGTTCTGCGTGCATTCTCACACCTAAAATGGTACAGGTTGGAAGTCATCCCAACATAACACTGTTAACCTGGAGTGAAGTTACCAAGGTGGAAGGTTATGTTGGTTCATTTGATGTAACCGTAAATAAAAAAGCTCGTTATGTAAATACCGACACTTGCACAGGTTGTGGTATTTGCTGGGAAAAATGCCCTAAAAAGGTTCTTGACGAAGTCTATGAAGTTGGGATGGCCAATCGGAAAGCTGTTTACACACCTTTCCCACAGGCAGTACCAAAATATCCAGTCATTGATGCAGCCAATTGCACCTATTTCCTTAAAGGCACATGCAAAGCCTGTGAAAAATTCTGCCCACCTGGTTCGATCGATTTTGAACAGAAAGATGAAGAGATTTCAATTCAAGTTGGAAATATCATCCTGGCAACCGGTTACGATCTCTTTGACGCAAAACGTATTCCTCAATACGGATATGGACGCTTGGAAAATGTATACACAAGCCTGGAATTTGAGCGATTAAGTAATGCAGCTGGTCCAACAGGAGGAGAAATTGTCTTACGAGACGGGAAGACTGCACCAAAAGCTGTGGCGATTGTCCATTGTGTTGGCAGCCGAGATCAGAATTACAACAAATATTGTTCATCAATTTGCTGTATGCAAAGCTTAAAGTTCGCCCACCTTGTACATGAACGGACTGGCGCTGAAGTATACAACTTCTACATAGACATGCGCACACCTGGCAAAGGTTATGAAGAATTTTACAACCGTCTATTAGAAGAAGGAACTAATTTTGTCCGGGGAAAGGTAGCTGAAATTTCTTCTGTTGCCAGAATACCAGAAGAAGAAGGAAGACTTGTCGTGCAAGTTGAAGATACACTTATTGGCAGGCAACGTCGAATACCAGTGGATATGGTTGTTCTCTCATCGGCTTTACAAGCACGTCATGATGCAAAAGAAGTTGCCAAGATGTTTGGTATTTCTTGCAGTTCAGATGACTGGATTCTTGAAAGGCACCCAAAATTGGATCCCATTGCCACGATGACGGATGGTATTTTCATCGCTGGTTGTGCCCAGGGTCCAAAAGATATTCCCGCCTCTGTTGCACAGGGAGCTGCAGCTGCTGCCAGAGTTTTGGGTAAGATCCAACAAAAAGAAATTTCACTGGAGCCAGTTCGTGCCAGTGTAAACGAGGAACAATGTTCGGGTTGTCGCATATGCAATGATCTTTGCCCCTTCAACGCCATTCTATTTCACGAAGATACAATGGTATCCGAAATCAACCCAGCTTTGTGCCAAGGATGTGGAACCTGTGTTGCCGGCTGCCCGGCAGGAGCCATCAGTGGTACGGGTTTCAGTAATGATCAAATCCTTTCACAAATCAACGGTTTACTCCTTCTTCATTTCATGGATCAAGAGTACGCCTAACAACATAAGGAGAATGTTATATGCCTAATGAAAATTTCGAACCTGTAATCATTGGCTTCACGTGTAACTGGTGTAGCTACCGCGCTGCAGACATGGCAGGAACTGCCCGAATGAAATATGCCCCAAATATTCGTCTCATTCGGCTGATGTGTTCCGGGCGCCTGGATCCAACCTTTATTTTCAAAGCATTCGCAGGTGGGGCAGATGCTGTACTAATTTCCGGCTGCCATCCTGGTGACTGCCATTACATCGATCAGAATTATAAAGCCCTGCGCCGATTCCATCTTATGAAGCGTGTTCTTGTTCAAATGGGAATGGAACCCGGTCGTTTGAAACTTCTCTGGGCCAGCGCTGCTGAAGGAGCCATGTTTGCATCAGAGATCAACAAATTTGTTGAGGAAGTTCGCCTGCTGGGACCATTAAATTGGAAAGCAACCAGTGAAGCCGTAACCATACCAACCCATAAGTCTCAGGTGGAGGTGATAGCATGACCACCAAACCAAAATTAGCTATATACTGGGCAGCCTCTTGTGGAGGTTGTGATATTGCCATTTTGAATATCCATGAAAAAATCCTGGATGTGGATGCAAATTTCGAAGTAGTCTTCTGGCCGGTAGCCATGGATGCAAAGTACAAAGATGTGGAAGCCATGGAAGACGGGTCGATCTTATTAACCCTTTTCAATGGTGGAATTCGAAACGACGAAAACGAGCACATTGCAAAATTACTTCGTAAGAAATCCAAGATCCTTGTGGCATTTGGGTCCTGCGCCACCGAAGGATGCATCCCCGGCTTGGCAAATTTCACTCCGATCAAAGAGATCGTTGATACTGTCTATTCAACCGTGACTACTGAGAATCCGGAGAATCTCCGGCCTCAACCTGCTTATGAGATGCCCGAAGGGCAAATTAACATACCAACTTTGTTCCCCGTCCTGAGAACTCTTGAACAGGTGGTGGATGTGGATTATTTCATGCCCGGATGCCCGCCTGAATCTCACCAGATCGCGGCAGTTATCGAACTTGTCATCCAGGTGCTCCAAGGAAAAGCCGAATTACCACCCAAGGGGGCTGTGATCGGTGCAGGTGCTTCCACTGTTTGTGACGATTGCACCCGAACACGAGGAATCAAGAAGATCAAGAAATTTGATCGCATCCAATTGGTGCATGCTGATCCGGACCTTTGTTTACTTGAACAAGGGATCCCATGCAATGGTCCAGCAACGCGCCAGGGTTGTGGTGCGCTTTGCCCCACAGCAGGTGCACAATGCATCGGATGCTATGGCCCAGCTGAGGGTGTTATTGATTATGGCGCTCGCCTGGTAGCTGCATTTGCATCTGTAATCGATAGCAACGATCCAGATGAAATCGATAGCATTCTAGATGGTCTCGTCGATCCTGCTGGACAATTCTATCGTTTTAATCTGGCTGGATCATTGCTAAGAGGCAGTCTTTCAGCAGTCAAATCCAACGGAAAATGATCCTGGAGGAAATATGCAAAGGATAACAATAGATCCCATAACACGCCTGGAAGGTCATGGCAAAATCGAAATTTTTCTTGATGAAGATGGTGAAGTAGCCAACACTTATTTCCAGATCCCTGAACTGCGTGGTTTTGAACGTTTTTGTGTAGGTCGTCCGGTGGAAGAGTTACCACTGCTGACGAATCGTATCTGTGGAGTCTGCCCTGAAGCCCACCATATGGCCGGAGCGAAAGCAGCTGATGCAGTTTACCATGTCGATCCTCCCCGCACCGCAAAAATGTTGCGTGAATTACTCTACAGTGCATTTTACTGCACCGACCACACTACACACTTTTATGCCCTGGCAGGTCCCGATTTTGTGATGGGACCGGATGCACCGGTTGCTGAACGGAATATTTTAGGTGTAATCCATAAAGTCGGTCTGGAAATTGGTGGAAAAGTAATCCAGATGCGAAAATATGGGCACAATGTTGTAGAGATGATCGGTGGACGTAAAGTCCATCCATGCACTTCCATCCCCGGTGGATTAACCAAAGGTATTACCGAAGTCCAGAGGAAAGAAATTGAAACCATGGGACGCTGGGCAGTAGAATTTGCTCAATTCTCTCTCAAGTTATTTGCTGACATCGTCCTGGGCAATAAGGCATACCTGGACTTGGTATTGGGCGATATCTATACGCATAAAACTTATTCGATCGGCATGGTCGACGAAAACAATCATGTGAACTTTTATGATGGTTTAATAAGTGTTGTGGCTCCAGATGGTGAAAGAATTGGAAAATATGGTCCAAATGATTACCGAGATTGGATAACCGAACGAGTTGAACCCTGGACATACCTGAAATTCCCCTATCTCAAGAAAGTAGGTTGGAAAGGTTTCGTGGACGGGAAAGACTCCGGCGTTTACACTGCCACGCCTCTCTCGCGCCTGAATGCTGCTGATGGAATGGCAACTCCGCTCGCCCAGGCAGAATACGATAAATTCTACAGCACATTGGGTGGCAAACCTGTTCATCAACGCCTGGCAACTCACTGGGCACGTTTAATTGAATTGCTCTATGCAGCGGAACGCTGGGTGGAATTGGCCACAGACCCGGAGATAACGTCGCCTAACTTCCACACGATCCCCACCGAAAAACCCACAGAGGGTGTCGGTATTGTGGAAGCACCGCGCGGAACACTTACACATCATTATTGGACGGATGATCGTGGTGTGGTCACGAAAGTGAACCTGATCGTTGGCACCACCAATAACTATGCGCCCATGAGCATGTCAATCAAGAAAGCTGCCCAAAGTCTCATCAAGAAAGGCACTGTTGTGAATGAAGGCTTGCTTAACATGGTTGAGATGGCTTTCCGATCCTACGACCCTTGTTTTGGTTGCGCAACTCACTCATTGCCGGGACAAATGCCTCTGCAAATCACTATATATGATGCAGATGGTAATACTAAAGAAGTTCTCAGACAATTCTGCGATTAATTAAGGATCTGGTAGAAGGGGTCGTCCCAATACTAAGGACGACCCCTTTAATAATATTATGACTGAGAACAAAACACTTATTATCGGCTTGGGAAATCCCATCCTGGGGGATGATGGGGTTGGGTGGGTAATTGCCCAGAACCTTAAAGATCAATTAGATGGTAACCCTGATCTGGAGTTTGAGTTTTTGTCATTGGGTGGTCTTAGCCTGATGGAAAGGCTGACCGGGTATCATAAAGTGATACTTATTGACGCTATTTCGAGTGGAAAACACGCCAAAGGCAATGTCGTATCGTTTCCTTTGAGCGAGGTCCCTGATCTGATCGCAGGTCACTCTTCTTCAGCACATGATACCAGTCTTCGAAATGCATTGAATTTGGGGCGCAGCATGGGCATCGACCTTCCAAAAGATGAAGAAGTTATGATCATTGCTGTTGAGGCTGAAAATGTTTATGATTTCAGCGAAGAACTAAGCCCGATCGTTGCCGCAGCTGTGCCAAAAGCAGTAGATCTTGTAATGAATCTTGTTGTCATGAATTAAGTGGAAAAAACCAGGTTATCTGGAAATTTTTATAATAAACAATTCTTATTAATCCGACAGAAGATCCATTACCTGCAGTTGTATCTCTCACAAAAATTGGATCCAACCCCAGAAGTTCTTTCATCACATGAGAAGATGGAATTGCTGTTTCACGCGCTATAAATCTTCTACATCTCGCTGGTCATAATAAACAACGGCTTCATTTCAAAACTCTCATAGGTCGGTCGATAGCGTTCTGTATTGTAAAATTCTTTTACATCCACAACTTTCTTCGTTTTTGTAATAACATCCAGGGGAACATTGTCATAGCGACCATTTTTTAGGACAACCAAGCGGCCATGAATTCCTTTTACCAAAAGGTCCAGGGCCAGATTTCCAAAAGCCATAGGCGCAATGGAATCTATCGCGTCAGGATCCCCACCCCTGACCATATATCCCAGCTTTTGGTTGACAATATCAATTGATTTGCCATTGTTATACTTGGCAGTTACTTCCTTGAGCTGATAGGACACCAGATCTCCAATTCCTCCCAGCTTGGCATGACCATAAGCATCCTGTGAGAAATCTTTCATAACCATTTCTCCCCCCTCGAACATAGCCCCTTCAGATACAAGTACAATGGCGTAATTGCTGGGGTTATGAGCTCTATCATAAACAAGTAACTCTGCCAACCGCTCGATATTAAACTTGAATTCAGGTATTACACAGCGGTTCGCAGCACCTGCCATTGTCGGTAACATTGCTGTGAAGCCTGCATAACGACCAAAAACTTCCAATACCAATAAGCGCTCATGAGATCCTGCTATTGTTCTCAAGCTATTTGCCAGTGAAATTGTGCGTGTCACACACGTACTGAAGCCTATGCAATAATCCGTTCCAGGCACATCGTTATCCATCGTTTTGGGAATGGCAACAACCTTGATGCCTTCCTGAAACATCCTAACCGCATAACTCAAGGTGTCATCTCCCCCGATCGGGATCAGGAAATCGATCCCAAGAAATTCTAAATTTTTCAAAATTTCAGAAGTAAGGTCATTCTTTTCCTTATTATATTTATCCTGTAAATGCAGCGGGACATCATCCCGTTTAATGCTGCTCGGCTTGGTTCGGGATGTATGTAGAAATGTGCCTCCCGTGCGACCGGTCCTGTTAACCAATTCTTCTGTTAGAACCATATAATTATTACTATTATCTGCGGATTGATCGCGAATCACATCCACCAACCCACCCCAACCTCGCCGAATACCTATTACTTCAAATCCTTCCCGTAAAGCTCGAATGGTCACCGCTCGTATGGCAGGGTTTAACCCGGGAACGTCGCCACCACCTGTTAGAATTCCAATAACACCTTTCTTTTTCTGTGCCATGAGTATCTCCCTAAAAGATGAATAAAAAGGTTTGATTGAAAAAGGTTAACCTATATTATAGGTATCATTTGCAGAAAATCAAATGCAAAATCTAAAGAGAACCATAATTTTGTTGGTGACGCCTTTTTTTTCTATTCCTTACGAGAGCCACGTAAAACAACGGAATCCAAAAATAATTTGTGGGTTAACTCAGCAGAATTGATCCGATTCCCCGTGCGATTAATGATGCCACCAATGCCACAACGAGTGTAAACCCGGCGATCATTAGCATATTTCTTCCCCCCAGTTCTTTTTTTAATGTGGCTAATGTGGGAAGACATGGAATGTAAAAAACGACAAACACGGTGAATGTCAGCATTTGCAAGGAAGGCAAAGCAGAAGAAAAATCCACCACTCCCAATGCTTGACGAAGCATAACCAGGGACAATTCTTTTCTCAATATACCAAACATCAAAGGAACGCCGGTTTCTGATGGCAGTCCCAGGACCCATGTAAATGGCCGAACCAAGATATTCAGAAATTGACTTACATTAAAATAGTTCAATAAAGCCAGGAACACGCTGCCGACTATTAATAGAGGCCAGGCTTCAACGATAAATTCGCGGATGCGGAACCATACTTTGCTGAGAACAGCTTTAATTGTGGGTGCTCTGTAAACTGGGATTTCCAAAATCAAACCTGGAGAATCATCCACGAGGATGTGAGTTAGAATGCGACCCGTTGTGGCGATCACGAATATGTTAAAGACATATATTCCCAATGCCCACATAGGTCCCAGGTAAAATGCTACGAGCCCAAAAACCACCGAAAGCCTGGCAGCACAGGGTACAAGAACAGACAATGCTGCAGCCAAAAAACGATCCTGCTTTTCCTCAAGGATGCGAGTCGACATCACTGCCGGCACATTACAACCATATCCCAAAATAAAAGGAACGATTGCTTTTCCATGCAAACCCAAGCGGTGCATCAGGTTATCCATCAAAAATGCCACACGCGGGAGGTAACCTGCATCCTCCATGATGCTCAAACCCAGCAAGAAAGGCACAAGGTATGGCAGGACGATCGCAAATCCCCCTGATAATCCCTGGATAACGCCAACGAGCATTTGAGACCAAAAAGAAGTCTGACTTAGATTATTTATTATCGCCAGACTGGTTTGGTCGAAGAACTTCAATACAGGTCCTTCTATCACACTGCCCAGACCATAGACAATTTGAAAAAAGAGGAACAAGATTGCAATAAGGGCGAAATAGCCCCAAACTGGATGCAGCAAAAAATCATCCAGGTTATCACGCCAGGAGATTCGCCGGCTTCCTTGTCTGCTTATCAATCTAGCTAACTCAGCCGCCTGTTTATGTCTCTCTTCCCCAACTACAGAATATGGACTAACTTTTATATCAGATTCATCATGATGGGCAGCTTGCAGAGCAGCCAAGAACAAGTTCTTAACACCTTGACCCCGACTGGCTATCAAAGGTAATACCTTCACACCGAGCTTTTTTCCCAACTCAAAGCCATCTATTGACAAGCCAATACGCATGGCTTCATCCATCATATTGAGGCCAACCACCATCGGTCTCTTTAATTCAAGCAACTCCAATGTAAGTTCGAGTCCCTGGATAAGGTGTGTCGCATCAATAATATTGATGATCACATCTACCTGATTTGACGCCAGGTAGCGTTGGGTTTCAGATTCAGCAGGATTCGTTCCAATAAGCGTATATGTTCCTGGTAAATCAACCAATTCTTCAACTTCTCCAGCTACACGAATTTTACTCTCGGTAAAAGTGACCGTGGTACCAGAGAAATTTCCTGTTTCAGCTTTATATCCAGCGACCTGATTAAACAAGGTGCTTTTTCCACAATTAGGTTGTCCAACCAGAGCTATCCGCATAGGTTGATTTTAACCGATTTTCAAGTGGTAACCAAGATTCGTTATCGCAGAAATTATTTGGTCTTCACCAACCAGATTCTCATCAAATTCTACAGACAAAATTTGTTTGTGATAGCTAGCAGATATATTTTTTATACCTGGCAGGTCATCTTCGATGCCTTCCAACCTTATGACACATGAGGTGCAATGCATATCTTTTATTGAGAATATTTTTTTTATCATAGGATCTTTAATCCTTAAAGTATATGTCACCTGTGTACATCCCCATAGAACATGTAAAACGCATAGTTGTCCCAGATTCTTGTGGCGGAATTTCTACCTGTACAGTTCCTGAATCAGGAAGAAGTACTTGAATCCCAAGTGCTGGTATAACAAAATCTCTTGAACATGAAAATGTATTATCGGTCACCAAATCAAGTCGGATGGTCTCTCCAGCGAGTGCATACAAACGCCTGGGAAAATATCCATTATTTTCAACTGACAATATCAGCTTATTGGAAACTGGTGCTGTTTGCTCCGAATAGTTTTTAGCAATCGAATTATTTATTGCATTCGAGATTGATAGTGGTGAACCGATTAAATTCAATCCGCCATCAATTGTAACAAGACCCAAAATCAGGACGATAATTGCCACAAAACGCATAAAAAAAGCTTCCAATTTGGAACCCAATTTCATTGTCAGGTAAGCTACCAGAAAAAAAACCGGACTTGTTCCCAAGACGAAAGAAAACATAATTGTTGCACCTGTCAAAGGGTTCCCAGTTGCAATTGCAACAGCCATCATTGCCTGGGTTACACCGCATGGGATCAAAACCGTTAGAACTCCGAGGAAGAGAGGGGAAAACAGCTCGGTTCCATTTTTAGCTGTCCTGCGAATATATCTGGTTATAAATTTTGGAGGTTCGATGGAAAAATAACGGAAAATTGGATGAACATTGAGTATCCTCAAGGCATTCCCAATCATAAATATTCCAACTGTGATCAAGAGAAATGCTCTCAAGGTTGTGCTCAACTGGAAAACCGAACCGATCGCACCCAGCAAGAAGCCCAATAATGTATAAGCAGCCAACTTTGCTCCCAGGAACAAAATGATTGGCAAAGCCAAATTCATATTTACTTGTTTTACACGAGTTTTACCAAATCCTTTCTTTCCAATTGATTGGTCCTGAAGATTGCTTTCCAATTGGTGTTCCAAAGAACTAGCCAATAACCCTCCTTGAACAGCCAAACAACTTAATCCACCCGTTGTCAATCCAGTGATAAAAGCAACTATTACTTCGTTCATAATATTTTTGCCTTCCTTAACCTCAGGCTATTGCTGACCACAAAAATACTGCTTAAAGCCATTGCCCCGGCAGCCAACATTGGATTAAGTAATCCTGCAGCTGCTGAAGGGATCAGGAGAATGTTGTAAATAAAAGCCCAAAAAAGATTTTGCTTGATCGTGTTGAGTGTTTTACGGGAAAGCAGGATTGCGCGACTGACACCACTCAAGTCTCCGCTGATCAGAGTTACAGGTGCCGCAGCCATGGCGATATCTGTCCCCGTACCAATCGCGATACCGACATCAGCTTGTGCTAATGCCGGAGCATCGTTGACACCATCTCCAACCATGGCGATCACCTTGCCAGAATCCTGGAGCTTCTTCACTTCGGCTGATTTCCCATCAGGCATTACTTCTGCCAATACCAGGTCAATTCCAACCAGGTGAGCGATTGCTTCTGCAGTTTTCCGGTTGTCTCCCGTGATCATGACAACTTTCAAGCCCATTCGGTGGAGATCTTCAATCGCTTTTTTCGAGTTTTCTTTAACAGTGTCTGCCACTGCGATAACACCACTAACCTCACCATCAATTGCGACCAACATGGCAGTTTTTGCTTGAGCTTGGAAATTATCCACAACCGAATCCAGATCATGCCTGGAATAATTCCGATTTTCCATCATGCGCATATTTCCTACCGCGATTTGATGTCCATCCACAATCGCTTCCACACCCAAACCAGCCTCGGCAAGAAATCCTTCAGGTTCAGCCAGATCGACACCCTGCCTGGTCGCTTCCGCCCAAATCGTTTCCCCGAGGGGGTGTTCGCTGCCCTTCTCCACACTGGCTGCGAATGCCAGAATTTTATCAACAGGCCATTTGGCGGGTTCCACGCTGTAGATATCTGTAACAGCTGGTTGTCCTTTCGTGACGGTTCCGGTCTTATCCATAACAACCACATTAACCCGGCCGGCTCTCTCCAGGGCTTCTGAAGTGCGGAAAAGGATGCCTAATTCTGCCGCCTTTCCGCTTCCGACCATCACAGCGGTAGGTGTCGCCAATCCCATTGCACAAGGACACGCAATCACGAGAACGGCTACCATGTTGATCAATGCCCTGGTCAACAAACTGACTTCAGTTCCCATTGGAAGGGGGATCAAAAAATACCAGAGCAGAAATGTGAGTGCAGCTATCACAATCACTGCTGGCACAAAAATTGCTGATACTTTATCTGCCAATGCCTGAATAGGCGCTTTACTTCCCTGGGCATCTTCCACCAGCCGGACAATTTGTGCCAATGCAGTTTCCTTCCCGACCCTGGTGGCTTCAAATTTTAACATACCAAGTTTGTTCATGGTTGCCCCCACCACTGCGTCGCCTGGACCTTTTTCTACTGGAAGGGATTCTCCTGTCAACATTGATTCATCCAGTGTTGATCTGCCTTCAACTACAACACCATCCACTGGAATTTTTTCTCCCGGCCGGACGAGAACAATATCTCCAACACGGACATCATCCACAGGCACATCCATGATCTCTCCATCCCGTTCGATGCGAGCACTCCTGGCTTGCAGCCCCATCAACTTCTTAATAGCATCGCTTGTACGTCCTTTTGCACGAGCTTCAAGGAATTTACCCACCCGGATGAGGGTTATGATCGTTGCCGATGTCTCAAAATATAAATGCCCCGGAAAATATCCAAGCATCGCAATAATTGAATAGAAGTAAGCAACTGAAGATCCCATGGCTATGAGCACATCCATATTGGCTGCGCCATTTCGCAAGGATTTGAAGGCACCAACATAATATTGCCAGCCGACATAGAACTGCACAGGTGTTGCCAGGATCAACATAAAGATATTTGCCCAATCTCCATGTGCCCACATTGGCAGGAAACTGAAGTCGCGAAGCATTGAAAAAACAAACAAAGGTACAGTAAAAAGCAAACCGATCCTTAACAACTTTCGTTGTTGATCGATCTCAATTTCTCTTGCCTTTGCTTCAGCATCCTGCGTATCCCCACCTAATTCAAGAGCTTCAAATCCAGCTGCGGATATTGCTTTCCGTAACTCAGACTGGCTGATAATCGTTGGGACATACCGAAGGCGTGCTTTTTCAGTTGTGAAGGTAACGCGTGATTCCAGTACTCCATCCAAATTGGCAAGAGCTTTTTCGAGGCGGCGGGCATCATTATCATCCGCCAAACGTTTGATCACAAGATCTGCTTCACCGCTGGCAATACCATAGCCTGCCCGCTCAACCCGGCTGATCATTTCACCAAGAACAATTTTTTGTGGATCATATTCAATTGTTGCCCGTTCTGACGATAAATTTACCGAGGCTGAGTTGACCCCGTCCAATTTCTTTAAGTTTCGCTCAACCGCTGCCACGCAATTTGCGCATGTCATTCCTGTTATTGGAAGAGTCAATTGTTTTTTATCAGCCATTTTTTACCTTCCGGGAAATCTTCAAAAAAATAGTGGGTGCAGGAAAGCTCCCGCCCCCACCCCTTAAGCTATAACAATAAGGTGCGCTTAATGATTAGTAAAAGTCATATCAAATTTTGATTTAACGTCAATATTCCTGGTTTCCCTGGATTTTCAAAAAATAATCATCCAGCGACTGGATAATTTATATCCGCCAGCACGGATTTGATCTTCTCTTCAGTTGCAGGATCATCAAAAATAACTTCCACCTGCTTTTGACCAGCGTCTGCTTTAACTGATTGAACCCCTGCCAGCTCCGCAACTTCTGATTGGATGGTATGAACACAATGCATGCAGCTTATATTTGGAACTGAGTATTTTACTGTTTTCATGAATTCTCCTTTGGATAAAATAAATGTAATAATAGTGTTTCATAACTTCGTCGTGATCATACTTTGGCAGCTGTCTCGAATACCTCTAAAATCTCCTTGAGGACGCGTTGGCGTTCCGCAATATTCTCACCTTTGACTGCTGTTATTACACAGGAATTTAAATGCTGCTCGAGAATTAAACCGCTGACTTTATTCAGAGCTGCCTCGATCGCCTGGATCTGACGGATGACATCGATACAATATGCGTCTTCTTCCAACATCCTGATAACGCCTCGCAAGTGACCTTCAGTTGTTTTAAGACGCTGTAATGGATCATCATGTCTCATGTTGTCTCCTATCCCCCCCCATAGGGGGTGGGTATCTCAAATTCTACACCTCCTTCAGCCCCCAAGTCAAGATGCAGTTTTATCCATTATTTTGGAGAGTATCATTTTCTGACTATCCATATCTACCAATTTATACTATAATTATCTAATATAATATTCTTTTTAATAATTATGACCTTGATAGAGAATTTCAAAGGAGATTTAATGAGCACCTTTAAATTAACTTATGCAACGATGTTTACTCCCCCGGAAGAATTACATACCCTATACGACCAGGCATTAGAAGAAGTTAGAAACAATCTCGGGTCAGATCATCCCATGATCATCAATGGTAAAGATGTTTTTTCAACCGAAAAGTTCTCCGATTTCAGCCCGGCTGATACCAATCTTGTGCTGGGAACATTTCAAAAAGGTGATGTTTCCCACACCAACCTGGCTCTTTCTGCTGCCCGTAAAGCATTCCCTTCCTGGTCACGAACACCCTGGCAGAATCGGATCTCCTTATTGCGAAAAGCTGCCGATCTGATTGATGAGCGTTTGTTTGTGATAGGAGCAGCACTCAGCCTGGAAGTCGGCAAGAACCGCATGGAATCCCTGGGAGATATTGCAGAAACCGCTGACCTGATCCGGTATTCCTGCGATCAAATGGAAAAAAACAAGGGATTTGTTGTTCAGATGGGAAAAGATCCACTGGAAGGCTACGAGGCAAGTAATGTTTCACAACTCCGCCCGTATGGCGTCTGGGTGATTATCAGTCCCTTTAACTTCCCCTTTGCCCTGACAGGTGGTCCAGCCGGGGCTGCTCTGGCGGCTGGAAACACTGTTGTCATAAAACCAGCTACAGATACACCCTGGGTTGTACGCCTAATGGTTGAATGTTTTCGTGATGCTGGTTTACCCGATGGTGTAGTTAACTATGTGACAGGTCCAGGAAAAACCCTGGGTCAGTCATTAATTGATAGCCCTGAAGTTGACGGTATCACATTTACAGGTTCATATGATGTTGGGATGAAGATCTTCCGGGATTTTGCGAATGGTCGCTACATCCGCCCCACAATTCTGGAACTTGGAGGCAAGAACCCGGTCATTGTTTCACGTCATGCTGACCTGGATCGAGCTGCAATTGGTATTATTCGTTCAGCATTTGGCCTGCAAGGACAAAAATGTTCTGCTGCGTCACGTGTATTCATTGAAGAACCAGTCTATGATGAGCTTACCAACCGACTGAAAGACCTGGCTGAAAAATTGACCATTGGAGATCCCACCGATAGAAATGTTTATCTTGGACCAGTAGTCAACAAGAATTCATACCAGGATTTTAAAACTTTCACATCAGAATTAGAAACCGCCGGGAAAATTCTTACTGGCGGAAAGGTCCTTACAGATGGGAAATACAAGAATGGTTACTTCTGCACACCCACTTTTGTTACGGACCTTCCCCTTGAGCACCCACTTTGGAAACAAGAGATGTTCCTGCCGATCACCACGATTGCAAAAGTAACCAGCATTAATGAAGCCATGAAGCTTGCCAATGATGTGGATTATGGACTTACGGCTGGTTTTTATGGATCAAGCGATGAAACTGGCTGGTTTTTCGAGCAGATCCAGGCTGGTGTTACCTACGCAAATCGTCCCCAGGGAGCGACAACAGGTGCGTGGCCTGGTTTCCAACCTTTTGGCGGCTGGAAAGCATCCGGTTCCACCGGGAAGAATTCAGGTGGACTTTACTACCTGCTTCAATACATGCATGAACAAATCCATACACTGATCAAATAACCTTTCAAGCCGACATTTTACTCAACATACACCTGGAAAAACCCGGGTGTATGTTTTTTTTTATTCATCTGAATTTCATGAAAATTTCCAATAATCTATGGTTTTCATTCTGAATATGCCTTTTTTCCACCCAGCCTATTACAAAGCGCCATTTGAAACCGTGCAAGGTCGTATATAATAGAGGGATGCATTCAGAACTTGTTCCCCGTTTTGGAACGTTTATAATTTTGGTTGGTATCGGTTTGTTTCTGGTCTTTGCAACCTACGAGTTGGGTGGGACAAGACATTTTGATATCTTTATTATCAGCCTGATCATAATTTTCATTGGAACCCGATTGAATTTTCGAGGAAAATCGGACTCTCCAAATGCCCGTTTTAAAACCGCTCGAAAAATAAAAGATAAATTTAAGAAAAATAACGACCAGGATCCAGAATAAAAAAACCTTAGGGAAAAATTCCATGAATAAACTTACAAGCCTCTCACGAGCTATTTCAGAATTTGTCAAAGATGGCGATACGATTTATGCAGCCGGTTTTACCCACCTGATCCCCTTTGCTGCAGGACATGAAATTATTCGCCAGGGAAAACACGACCTGGTCCTTGCCCGGGCAACTCCAGACCTGATCTATGATCAAATGGTCGCAGCAGGATGTGCCCGTAAGATAATTTTCTCCTACATGGGAAATCCAGGTGTTGGCTCTTTGCGGATCGTCCGCTCAGAAATTCAGGCTGGCAGACTGGAGTGGGAGGAGTATTCTCACTTCGGAATGATCTCCCGCCTGCAAGCCGGGGCTTCAGGTTTGCCTTTTATGCCCATGAATCAAACAGGAGCAACCCATCTTGAGGCTGCGAATCCGAATATACAACGTGTAATGGATCCTTACTCAAAGCAGGAAGTTGTCGTTGTTCCTGCGCTCAATCCAGATGTGGCCATCGTTCACGTCCAAAGGTCTGACAAGGATGGCAACGCTCATTTGTGGGGTATCATCGGAGAACAGAAAGAAGCAGCTTTTGCAGCCAAGCGCGTTATTCTCACAGCAGAAGAAATAGTTGACGAATCTGTCATACGTTCAGACCCAAATAGAACGATCATCCCGGGATTTATCGTGGACGCGGTATGCCATGTGCCTTTTGCCTGCCATCCTTCATATGCCCAGGGTTATTATGATCGGGATAATTCTTTTTACCTTGAATGGGATAAGGTCAGCTCTTCAATTGAAACAGTAAGAAACTGGTTGGAAGAATGGGTATATGGCATATCTGATCACTCCACTTATTGGGATAAATTGGGCCAGCAGACACATCAACGCCTAGCGATTAAGCCACGATTAAGCCAGCCCATAAATTATGGGGAATATTAATTTGAGTGGTTCCAATAAATTTATTAACAACCATTTAGCAAAGATCTCTTCATGACTACTTCAAATAAATTTTCCATACCATTCATCGACAACGGCGGGTCAGGAGAAATCATCCATTTCGCTCATGCCAATGGATATCCACCCGGCTGTTACCAACCACTTTTTTCACTTTTAACCAAGAATTACCATGTCCTATCCATGCTGCAACGACCTTTATGGGACAATTCAGATCCAAACGAGATCAAGGATTGGCATCCATTTACCAGCGACCTGTTGGATTTTCTGGATCAGCAATCTTTACACTTCTCGATTGTCATTGGTCACTCCCTGGGTGGGATCGCGTCTTTACGCGCTGCAATAATCGAGCCTGACCGGTTTAAAGCACTAGTTTTGATCGACCCGGTATTTTTTTCTCCCTTCCATATTTTTGTCAGAAGATTAATTTGGTCAAGTGATCTAATATATCGCTTTCATCCACTCATTAAAGCCGCCCGATACCGTAGAAGGAAGTTCTCAGACCTTGAGAGCATTTTCAACGGATACCGGCGTAAACCCATATTCAGATACATGAATGATGAAAACCTAAGGGCTTATATAAAGGGAATCACAGTTCCTGATAAAGAAAACGGCTATAAGCTGACATTCAGCCCGGAATGGGAAATGCGGATCTATACCACTGGAATTTGGAATGATCTTGACCTTTGGAAGAATATTTCAAAATTAAAAATCCCTGTCCTGGTTATCCGGGGTGGGGAAACAGACACTTTTCGAACCCCAGCCGCCAATCTTCTTAGAAAAAGATTGCCATCTGCCAAACTAATAACGATAGAAAAAACAACCCACCTGGTGCCGCTGGAAAATCCCAGCAGGGTGAACTATGAAATTGTTAAATTTCTTCAGGAGAAATTATGACCGACCAAAATTTTACCCCCGCTGAACTCATGATCGTAAATTCTGCCCGCCTATTAAAAGATGGTGATGTGGTCTTTGTGGGAGTGGGTCAACCCAACCTGGCTTGCAACCTTGCAAAACGCACGCATGCTCCAGATCTTGTCATGATCTATGAAGCCGGTGTGGTTGGAGCAGAACCATCCCGCCTGCCGTTGTCCATAGGTGATCCAACCCTGGTAAGCGGTGCACTATCGGTAGTCAGCATGTATGATATTTTCGCCAACTACCTTCAGCGTGGAAATGTTGATGTCGGGTTTTTGGGAGGTGCCCAGATCGATAAATACGGAAACATCAATGCAACTGTAATTGGAAATGACTATGCGCAACCTAAAGTTCGTTTACCAGGCTCAGGAGGCGCACAGGAAATTGCCGCATGGGCAAATCGTTGTTATATTATGACGCCACATCAAAAACGACGATTTCCAGAAAAAGTGGATTTTCTCACTTCTGCAGGCTACCTGGATGGAAATGGCGCTCGTGAAAAAGCAGGTTTACGAGGAAAAGGTCCCGTGGCTGTTGTCACAAACCTCGGTATTCTCGAACCCGATTCGAATGGTGAATTGATCCTGACAGCCCTGCATCCTGCAAAAACCGTCGAGCAAGCAATTGAAAATACAGGTTGGGAGCTCAAGGTATCCAAAGATCTACGCATAACCCAGCCTTTATCGAAGATCGAGCTTCGAATCCTTCACGAAGAACTGGATCCAACCGGTATTTATCTCAAGGAAGAATAAATTCGAACCCGGCGAATGTCTATTATCCAATCCAAACTTATATCTGACCTTATTGAATTTGCAAATCAACATGCTACCCCTTCCATCCATCCCCCCTCGCTCAATTCTTGCCAGAATTTTTCTATCTTCTGAAGAACCTCGTCTACGAGCTGGATGGCGATTGCTCATCCAAACAATCATCATGCTTTTCTTGCTTGGCTGCCTTGGATTACCAATAGGATTCCTGATCTACCTCCCTGACAGTTCCATATCCGATCAGCAACTCCTGCTATTCTCTGAAGTAATCTCTTTTTTTGCCATTCTTTCATCTGTATTTCTGGCCCGACGTTTCCTCGACAAACGGTCTATTTCAAGTCTTGGTCTTGAAATCTCCTCCAAAATGACTCGCGATCTAATTGCCGGGTTTCTGATCGCCTTTCTGTCAATGTCATTTTTGTACATTGTGGAAATATCACTCGGCTGGGCTAAATTTAAATCCTTTGCATGGGAAAAACAATCTCCAGTTTCGGTATTTAGTGGATTTTTCCTGGCTATCATCATTTTTATTCTGGTTGGATGGAACGAAGAATTACTATCGCGCGGATATCACCTTCAAACCCTTGCGGCTGGAACGAATTTTCCAATTGGATTAATTTTATCGTCCATCATCTTTGGTATTCTGCATGTTACAAACCCTAATGCCAGCTGGATTTCCACTCTTGGAATCATATTGGCTGGTTTATTTCTTGGATTCGGGTATATGCGAACCCGCCAACTCTGGTTACCTATAGGACTGCACATTGGGTGGAATTTCTCGGAAGGCGTTGTTTTTGGATTCCCGGTTAGTGGTTGGACAGGTTTTCAAATCACAAATTCCACTTTCAGTGGTCCCCAATTGTGGACAGGTGGTGCTTTTGGTCCCGAGGCTGGTTTGATCGTTTTACCCACCCTGATGATCGGCACATTATTAATCCATCTTTACACCTTGCCAAGAATTCGGTTATAAAAGGATATTTATGCAATCCATCATCGCTACAATCCCAATTTTAATCATTCTAATCCTGATGGTCGGTTACCGATGGGGAGCTGCCCGGGCAGGTTCCGCTGGATATTTGTCGGCTTTTTTAATTGCGCTTCTTTTCTTTGGCGCAAACGCCAATGTATTTGCATTTGCCCACACCAGGGCATTGTTATTATCTTTTGATGTCCTGTTAATTGTATGGTCTGCATTCCTGCTCTACCAGGTTGCAGCTGAAGCTGGCGCCATTCGAGTTATTGGGGAAGCCCTGCCTTACCTGACCAAAGACAAGGGGATGCAGGCGATTCTGATCGGTTGGGTATTCGCTTCATTCTTACAAGGGGCAGGAGGTTTTGGAGTACCCGTTGCTGTGACAGCACCTCTCCTGATCGGGTTGGGATTCAATCCAATTGCTGCGGTGGTCATTCCATCCATCGGGCATGGATGGGCAGTCAACTTCGGTTCTCTCGGATCAGCCTTTAATGCCTTATTATCAACAACAAATATGAATGCTGTCGACCTCGCTCCCATAGCTGCCATCTTTTTAGGCGTTGCAGCCTTGTTGACTGGTCTAATGGTCTCCCACGCTGCGGATGGCTGGCCCGGAGTCAAGCGGTTGTTCATTAAAGCCATGATCATTGGTTTGGTCATGGGAACGATTCAATATATTATTGCAGTGGCGGGATTATGGAATATTGCTGCATTTGTTGGTGGATTGGCAGGTCTAATTGTCAGTTTCCCATTGGCACAATGGGGAGAGAAGAAGAAAGATGCCACTACCCACAAACTGGCTATACGTCCTTTACTCATTGCTTTATCTGCCTACGGCATATTGATTTTTTTAACGATCCTGATCCTGCTCATACCTGAAATAAAAGAAGCACTTGGGAAACCGATCATCCAGGTATTATTTCCTAAAACAATAACAGACCTGGGTTATATTACACCTGCTGAAACCAACCGACCCATCCACATTTTTACGCATGCAGGTGCGATCCTTGTATATTCATCTCTGATCTCCTATTTTATTTATGAACTTGCCGGTCTTTATCAAAAAGGAGCTGCCAATCGAATCATATCCAATACCCTAAAAAGTGTCATGTCCTCCAGCTTGAGCATTGTCGAAATGGTTGCCATGGCAATGATCATGCAGTTATCAGGCATGACCGAATCGATTGCCCAGGGATTAGCTTCATCTGTTGGAGCAGCTTATCCTGTCATTGCTCCCTGGATTGGAGCGTTGGGAGCTATCATGACTGGATCAAATACAAATTCCAATGTTATCTTTGCTCTTTTACAGATGCGCACAGCACAATTACTTACTTACAGCACAGCTATCATCCTGGCTGCTCAAACTGCCGGGGCAGGTTTAGCCTCCGTTGTAGCGCCTACCAAAGTGGTTGTCGGTGCCAGCACTGCCGGCATGGTTGGACGGGAGGGTGAAATCATGCGTGCCTTGATAGGTTATGTTGCATTCTTGATATTATCCATCAGTATACTAACCGCAATTGCGATCTGGATTTGGAATTAAATTATGTTAAAAAACAAACTTACACGCCACGCTTCAACCTTCGTTATGATATTATTGGCTTCTGCACTCCTATTTCCTGCCAGCAACACTTCATCAACTTTTTTTGTGTGGTCTTTACTGGCAGTCATTATTGTTTCAAATCTTATCAATCTCTTAATAACATAAAGATCAGGGATGAATCCAAATATCAAAGTTATCCTATTTGACCTGGGAAAAACATTGATGTATTCGCTACATCCATGGCCTGAGATATTTAAACTGGCGAATAAAAAACTTCGAAATGTGATTATTGAAGCTGTAGGCACGCCGGACCTTAATTTTACTGAGGATGATTTCCAAACCTTTTTTAATAACTACTTTGATCAACGTAATATCAACCTGGTCGAATTAGGTGCTCAAAAAGTGTTAAAAGAATTCCTGGCGTTAAAAGGCTATAAAGACATTCCAGAAAGCATTATTCGACAAGCATTGGATGCAATGTATGCCATCACACAAATCAACTGGGTTTTGGAAGATGATACGATCCCGGTCCTGGATGAATTAACCAAAAAAGGTTACCACCTGGGATTGATATCAAATGCTGCGGACGATCGTGATGTTCAACAACTGATCGATCGCATGGGATTGCGTTCTCGATTCGAATTTGTCCTCACATCTGCAGCATGCGGTCGCCGAAAACCTGACCCGCTCATGTTTCTAAAAGCTCTCAACCATTTTTCTGTAGAACCACATCAAACTGCCATGGTCGGTGATACACTTTCGGCAGATATTTCCGGGGCTGAAAACCTGGGCATATATAGTATCTGGATCACACGCCGCATCCAACTGCCTCCTGATGGAGAATTACCCATACAACCTCAAGCCATCATTTCAAATTTAACAGATTTGGTACCTCTCTTCGACGACCTTCGCTCAAATCCATAAACTTTAGCGTTATAAAAACGATTACAATTGGTCGTCATGAGCATCATAAATACCACCAAATCTCCCATGTCCACATCCAAGACGCTTCCCTACATTGCCCTAACAATCGGAATTTTTGCGCTTAGTTTGACCGCCATGTTCGTACGTTGGGCAGATGCACCCGCTACAATAACCGGCTTTTACCGCCTGCTCATTTCTTCACTATTGCTATTGCCCATCTTTGTATGGCGCAATTATAAGAATAACAAGGTGACCAGGCAGAATTTAATCTTCCCAATATTAGGTGGTTTTTTTACCGCCTTTGACCTGGCATTTTGGAATTCATCGGTATTATATACAACTGCCTCCAACGCGACCTTATTAGGTAACACAGCTCCGATTTGGGTTGCACTGGTTACCATGTTCCTTTTTCGTCACAAGCTGCCAAAGGGTTTCTGGTTGGGGTTGGCACTCGCCCTGGGGGGAGCTGCACTAGTCCTGGGAAATGACTTTTTCCTTCATCCCCGATTGGGTTTGGGGGATTTGATGGCCATTACGGCAGGTCTCTTCTATGCAGGTTATCTTCTATCGACACAACGAGGCCGTGAAAGCCTCGACCCACTCTCATACATTACGATCATGGTAATCAGCGCCAGTCTTTTCACCCTGATCATCAACCTGGTTCTTGGTCACCAATTCAGTGGTTATTCCCAACAATCCTGGTTGGTGTTCATCCTGCTGGCACTTGTATCCCAAATTCTTGGTTACATGACAGTTTCTTATGCGCTGGGTCATTTACCGGCCTCCATTGTTGCCCCTACCATGATAGGTCAACCCATCCTGACCACCCTGCTTGCAATTCCATTGCTTGGAGAACTTCCCCAGCCCGTTCAGCTTGTGGGTGGATTGGTGACTCTGGCGGGTATCTACCTTGTGCATAATTCTTATAACAAGAGCATTGCAGCGAGATTGTTATAGTCACTTGACAAGTACGGTGGAGATATTTTTCTGGTTTCAGACAACCCCATCAAGTCTAATTATTTAAAATGAAATTCCCTTTTATCCTTTGCACGAGATAAAAGGGAATTACTATTTCTAATCCAACAAGAAATCCTTTTACACAACCACCAGTCGGATAGGCTCCTCCAAGTATTTACCCAGGGCTTGCATAAACCTGGCAGCTTCAGCGCCATCACTGATGCGGTGATCCACTGATATGGTGGCTTTCATTCTCCAACCTGTTTTAATAATCCCATTCTCAACTACTGCGGTTTCCTGGGCTGAACCCAATGCGAGGATGGCAGCCTCCGGGGGATTGATGATGGCAATGAACTCATCAACATCGAACATTCCAAGGTTTGATAATGAAAAGGTTGAACCTTCAATATCATCCGTCTTGACCTTGCCGGATCGGGCTCGATCCACCATCTGCCTGGTCTCTTGTGAAATTAGCCGAATAGGTTTTCTGTCTGCTTCACGGCATACCACGGTCAGCAATCCACCTTCGACCGCGACAGCAATACCGATATTGACTTTACCATGCTGAAGGATGGCGCCTTCCACCAGGGAAGCGTTCAGGTTTGGGAATTCACGCAAGGCAAGGGCGGTAGCTTTCACAACGAAATCGTTAACGGATAGTTTCTCTCCATCAGGTAATATCCCATTAAATTGAGTTCGCACATCAAGCAGCTTTCCAACATTGTAGTTACGGGTTACATAAAAATGTGGAACTTGTTGTTTGGATTCCATCATTCTACGGCCAATGATCTGCCTTAATTTGCTTATGCTGACCTGCTTATTTGAGCCTCCGGAAGGAGCCTGGGATGGAATTTCTTCATTACTCACCGCATCCACATCGCGCCGAATTATCCGCCCACCGGGACCGGTACCTTGAAGAGAGTCCGGGGAAATACCCCTCTCAGCCGCCATTCTGCGTGCCAGTGGTGATATCTTCCGGCGACCATTCTTTTCATCTGACGGGATTAAATCCGAGGATGTTTTTATTTCAGGTTTCGATCCAACTTCAATATTTTCATTATTAACTGGACTTGTTTCCCCGATGGAAAAAGGTTTTTGGTCCAGGACATTACGGATATCTTCATCCTGAGAGCCAATCACCGCAATGGGGGAATTTACTGGCAATACCGTACCCTGGTCAACCAATAACCGGAGAACAAAACCACTGAAACCTGATTCCACTTCCACGGTTGCTTTATCGGTTTCAATTTCAGCAATTACTTCGCCTTTTGTGACCGGGTCGCCTTCGTTCTTAACCCAACGAACCAGCGTGCCTTCAGCCATGTCAAAGCCTAATTTTGGCATAATTACCACATCAGCCATTTAACACCTCCCTGACCGCAGCAATTATTTCTGGCACCTGGGGTAAAGCCAATTGCTCCAGGTCTCTACTGTAAGGTAAAGGCACTTCTTTTTGAGCAACACGCTTGATCGGGGCATCCACATAATCAAAAGCCTCTTCATAGATACGGGAGCTGATCTCCGCACCCACTCCATAGCTCTTCCAACCTTCCTCGACAATAACAGCGTGATTGGTTTTCTTGAAAGATTCAATGACCGGGTCCATATCCAAGGGACGTAAAGTCCGCAAATCGATCACTTCAACATCAATACCTTCTTTGGACAGTTCCTCAGCTGCTTGCATGGATAGTTCCAACCCTTTTGAATAACTTACGATGGTAATATCCTGCCCCGGACGCTGGATCTTTGAGACTCCGATGGGAATGCTGTAATCACCTTCGGGAACTTCTGCGCGCACCTGGTACATGGTGGCATGTTCAATGAAAAGTACTGGATCGTTGCATCGTATCGCAGATTTAAGCAGACCTTTGGCATCTTCCGGCGTTCCAGGTGCGACAACTTTCAAACCAGGAAAATGAGCAAATATTACATCTGGAGTCTGCGAATGAGTAGCACCCAATTGGCGCCCACCTCCTCCCACTGTCCGTATAACCATCGGCAACACAAATTGCCCACCAAACATGTAATGCAATTTTGCCGCTTCGTTGACGATATGATCCATGGCTGAAAATGCGAAATTGATGGTCATAAGTTCTGCTACAGGCCGCAAACCTGTCAGAGCGGCACCTATGGCTGCGCCGATAATAGCTGACTCTGCAATAGGAGTATCTTTTACTCTTCTTGCTCCAAAATGGTCATAGAAACCTTTTGTAACTGCATAGGTCCCACCCCAGACCCCCACTTCCTCACCAAGAATAAAAACAGATGGATCTCTTTCCATCTCCTCCCAGAGAGCCTGTGAAATTGCTTCACGCATCGTTAATCGTGTCATGCCACCTATCCTCGTATCCCTTTGCCCAAATTCTTACCCATTAATTGAAGATTGATCCACATAGATATCCTTATAAAGTTCTTCTGGTGCTGGATACAGGCTTGATTGGGCAAAAAGTACTGCAGTATCCACCTCCTGCTCTGCACGTTTCTCCAACCTGGTCAATTCATCCTGGGATGCAATTTTTTTATCCAACAGGTATGCCTGGTAGATTCCGATAGGGTCCTGCTCCTGCCATTTCTTTATCTCAGCCTGGTCGCGGTATCGTTCAGGGTCTCCCATGGAATGCCCTCGATAACGGTAGGTCATTATTTCCATGAAATAGGGACCTTCACCTGAACGGACACGTTTTAGAGCTTTCAAAGAGGCATCATATACAGCCAATACGTCCATCCCATCCACCCGTTCGTTCGGTATCGCATATCCTTCTGCCTTTTGACGGATCTCTGAAACAGCCGAGGCATTTTCAACGATCGTCCCCATACCATAACGATTATTCTCACAGACCCACAATACAGGCAGCTTCCACACTTTCGAAAGATTTAATGCCTCATGGAAATATCCAATATTGGTTGCTCCGTCTCCAAACATACAGATCGTAACTGCATCGCGATTGGCATACTGGTCACCCAATGCCAACCCGGCAGCCAGAGGCAAATGTGAACCTACAATGGCATGTCCTCCCCAAAAATTACGAGAGGTATCAGCCATGTGCATCGATCCACCTTTTCCCTTGGAAACACCCGTTGCCTTTCCCAGCAATTCTGCAATTAATCCGTTGACTGGCAGACCACAATTGATTGCGACACCATGATCCCGGTAGGCAGTAATAACTCTATCCTGGGGGAGACGGGCAGAAATCAATCCGGTACTGACCGCTTCCTGCCCGATATATAAATGCAGAAAGCCACCGATCTCTCCCTTCTGATATAGTTCTGCAGCCCTCTCTTCCATTCGCCGGATGAGTACCATCTGGAAATACATTTCCAGGTGTTTATCTTGCTTTAATTTCATAAAAACCTGCCTGTTTAAATATATTATTATCCTTATTATCGAACGTGCGATAATAACCGCAATTATATTCGATAATATGTGTCTTTTTTATTAGTTTTTTGATAGAAATGATATTGATCCAACAAAAAACCCGACAGGCGCTGAAGCCTGCCGGGATATGGACCATGTTTACCCACCACCTATTATTGCCATAACTTTTAAAACATCTTTTTCCTGGATAATGTAATCTTTCGATCTTTGCACTCCAGCGACAATTACCAGGGCAACCAACTCAGGATTGATATTTAATTTTAACAGCGTGTCACGAACAGAATACCCAGCTTCCACCTCGTATTCATTTTTTCCATCCAATAATTCCTTTAATACACTGGATGTCAGTATGGTTGCAGTCATTTCAAGCAACAAGCTCCGCTAAATTTAACTCAACCAGTCTATCTGAGGTTGGTAAGCCTTCATTGCTCCATCCGCGTTGTTCATAATACATATCCAAAAGCCGGTGAACATCTTCAATTTTGGTGATCTGACCTTTTGTGGCTCCAGACTCGGGAGCTTCTTCATAAAATCGGGGAGATGGCATATCCCAACTGCGATCGAAACCAGCATTTTCACGCACCCAGAACATACGTGTCAGATTCCAGATCCGTTCACCTACTTTTTCATAATCATCCCAACTCCGGTGAATACCTGTTATGGCATCCAGGGCAGTAATGTAAAGTTCGCGGTCGATTCCCAATTCCACCCATTGCAAGCGGCAACCACCCAGCACGTCAAACATCGGGCGGAAGTTTTGAAGCCAGATCACCCGGGCTACTTTTTCGGGAACGACCAGATCCCGTCCAACTTGAATATCATAGGTAATTGCCCATGAGCGGTTGTGGTGTGCACCTACGTCACAAGTCATATATGCCAGCAACATGGCAGTAGCGTTATGGGTTGCATAACCAGACTGTTCCATGCCTTTGACGTGGATGGCGAATTTTTCTGTACCCTTGCCGATTTTTTGTGAGGCTTTTTTCACTCCTTCTGCCAGCAAGGCACCCAATCCTTCTTTGCGTGAGATCTTGCCGAGCAATTCAAAAGTGGCTTCAATGTTACCGAAATGCAGATCAAGGCCATCCGTATCCTCCCTGGTTAGAATACCTTTCTCATAGCACTCCATGGCCCAGCCAATGGCATTCCCGGCACTGATCGTGTCAATCCCGGCATCATCAGCCAGTAAATTTGCCTGCGCCACAGCTTCAATGTCCGAAATTCCCAGGTTGGAACCCAGCAGACCAATGGTCTCATATTCAGGGCCTTCAACATAGCTGTCATATTTTTTTGAGCGACTATATTTTCCACACGGAGAAGGACAGCCGAAGCAACCTTTGTCGGTTATCACAATTTTCTCCCGCATCACCGGACCATATAGATTTTTTCCATCCTCAAAGGATCCGGCGCTGAAATTTCTCGTGGGAAGTGCACCAACTTCATCACACCAACTCGTCACAACAGTTGTTCCATAGCGTGTCCATTCTGCCAGGAAACTGGCATCCTTGCAAGCCTTATATAATGCCTTGCCAGCCTGGCGATATGTCTTTGTATCTGCAACAGGGATGGAATTGGTACCATGGATAACGATCGCCTTGACTTTCTTGATACCCATCACAGCTCCGACACCGCCGCGTCCTGCCTGGCGACCAAAATCGTGGTTTATACAGGCATAGGAAACTGCATTTTCGCCACCGGGACCTATGACGGCAATCTGGAATTCTTCTCCAAATTTTTCCTTCAATTGCTTTTCAACTTCAATCGTACCTTGCCCCCAATATTCACTGGCATCCCTGAGTTCGATCTTTTCAATATCAATGAACAAATAAACGGGTTTGGAACTAATACCTTCCAGGATAATACTATCCAGCCCTGCGTATTTCATCTCTGCAGTAAAATGACCGCCCATGGAAGCAGAAGCATAACCGCCGGTTAAAGGGGATTTTGTTGTAAAATCACATTTCCCAGCACCAGGGATCATTAAACCAGACATGGGTCCACTTGATATGATCAATTTATTTAGAGGACCAAGCGGATCAGCTCCCTGCGGAACTTCCTTAAACAAATAATAAGCACCAAAACCGCGTCCCCCAATAAAATCGCGCGCCACTTCTACTGGAGTTGGTTCTTTTGCGATCTTGCCGGTTGTTAAATTTACCCGTAAAATTTTTCCACCATATCCATTCATCATTGCCTCCTAAGCTACCGCAGTTTCTTTTTCAGAAATCCACAATGCACCTGTCCCGCATACATCAACACAATCCCCGCACAGGTCACATTTCCAGGCGGCTGTTGCCAGTTCAACCTTCACAAACATTACATTTTCCGGGCATTCTGGAACACAGGCTTCGCATAAACTACATTGATCAAAATCAACATACCAGGCTCCCCTGGCATTGAGTTTTATGGCTTCATCCGGACAAACTGCGGCACATTCTCCGCACTGTGTACACACTTTCACTTCGTATACGCCAGGTATTGGAAAATGTGGTTGAACCAGAAGGGCTGATTTTTTCGGATTGCTTTCATCAAACAGGTTTAACGAGCAAGCCACTCTACAAGCATTACATCCGGAACATTTGGCGTTATCCACATATAACCGCATTGAAGAACTCCTTTTCTAAAATTTATTACTTTTTCACTTGTTTAAGGGTACATCGTTTTACGAGATTTGAAAAGCGACATCTATCATCTTTCCGCAAGTACAGGCATCCTTTTTTAGTAAATTTCATTATTAAATTAAAACCTGTGGAATTAATTCAGTCAAGGCATTAATTAATATTTCAATATCTGCTCCTGAGTTGTAACCTTGCACAGAGATCCTGATAAATTGGCGATCATGCCAATCTATTATTGGTACTTCGATCTTGTATTCTTTATATAACCGTTTTTTTAACTGATCCGGGTTTACACGAGGTAAAGGAGCTATTCCCATCTGGGAATAGAAATGTGATTCAATTGGATAGAGTGATTTCATTTTGAATCTATCACAAATACTCCCAATGGCTATACGCAAATGGCGATGGCACTCCAGGCGCACATCACCCCATTGGTTGTCCTGCATAAATTGGATGGCTGCAGGCACACTTAAATACGCAGATGGGTCTTTTGTTCCTGTCCATTGTAGAATGTCCACGAAACGAGAACCTGTGCTTTTTTCAGGGGTAACATGCAGTCCCCAGCTTACCACCAATGGTTCAATGATCTTCTGCACTTCTTTTCGTACATACAAAAATGCAGAACCTTTAGGACCTAGCATCCACTTGTGGCAATTCCCAAAAACAATATCTGCCCCAAGTTCCCGCAGATCAACATCAACCTGCCCTGGGGCATGAGCTGCGTCGATGATGGTCAATATCCCAATCTGGCGAGCGCGCACACAAATTTTCTCAATCGGCATTCGCAAAGCGGTGGGAGATGTGATCATGCTCAAATAAACAACTTTTGTCTTCGAGCCGACCCCCTGCCAGAATTCATCTACAATTGCTTCGTCAGATCGGACTGGCAGGGAGATCGACTGATGAATATAATTCACATTGGTTTTTGCACAAATAAATTCCCAGCAATTATCGCAGGCACCATATTCGTGATCGCTGGTCAAGATTTGATCACCCGGCTCGAGTTTTAACGAACGAGCTGCAATATTGACTCCGTGTGTGGCATTTGGAATGAAGACCAGGTCTTCAGCATCTGCGTTGAGAAATTGACCCAATTTTTCCCTGGCTTCGAATAACAGACCATCCAATTCCCTGCCGAGGAAAAGAACGGGCTGGTTTTCCAGGCGTTCCTGCCAGGATCGGTAGGCATCAAATACAGGCCATGGTGTTGCCCCGAATGAGCCGTGATTTAGAAATATTATTTGCGGATCAAGAAGGAATTGGGATTTTAAGTCATTCATGTCTTCATTATAATCCCGGGCGTTTCCACCTGTATGAATTAAACTCAATATTAATTACCTCTGCAGTTGACGAACCTTTCTTCTTCGGTTATCCTTGCAATGTCCGGGTGGGTCCGGCGCGGCAGAGCCCTGCGAACCCCGTCAGGTCCGAGAGGAAGCAGCGGTAAGAAGGTGTCTCTGGGTGCCGCCGGTTCGCCTGCCCGGATGTTTTTTTTGCGGGAAATTACTACTCTTTTTCAGTATTATGTGGCAAAATAACCCTATGAATCGTTGGCTGAAATTCTTTGTGGTGATCCTGCTAGGTCTTACACTTGGGCTGGTTTATGGTTGGGTGGTCAGTCCGTTGGAGTATTTAAATACAACTCCATCCACGCTGCGTTACGACTACCGTACCGATTATGTCCTCATGGTGGCAGAGATCTTTAATTCAAGCCAGGATGCAGACCAGGCAGTCAGGCAGCTTGCACAGCTTGGCAGTGATCCGCCGGTTGAAATCGTCATTCAATCACTTGCTTATGGCACCCAATTAGGATACGCCTCCGAAGACCTGGTGCTCATTCAAAACCTTGCAACTTCCCTGCAAACCTGGCAATCCGGTACAGGAGGACTCAGCCCTTGACACAGGATACCAGCCCAATTGGTGGTGGTGAAAATATTCCTCGAAAGGGGAACTGGTACCTGCTTACCAGCCTGGTGATAGGTATTCTGTCTGGATTGATAATCTCGTGGGTTGTTGCACCTGTAAAATACATTGAAACTCATCCGGCGACCTTACGTTCTGACTTCAAGGATGATTTCCGCTTTCAAATCGCTTCGGTATTTTATGCAACCAACAACCTGGAGCGTGCAAAATCCAGGCTGGATCTGCTTGACGATGCTGATGTCATCCAGGCTCTCACCAAACAGGCTCAGAACCTGCTGGATTCTGGCGATCCAACAAATAAAGCCTTTGTATTGGCTTTCTTGACATCTGCTCTCAAACAGGATGCAGACTTATCTCTGAATGACCCCACAGAAACCAAGTCTTTAGCTTCAACAAATACCGCTACAACAAATCCAACCGGAACCTCACCGGTTACAATGGGCGGGACCCCTTCCAAACAACCTGCAGTCATTAACACACCCACTCTGCGTCCGTCCAGTACATTTTCACCTACACCAGGAGCAGCATTTATTTTGAAAAAAAACCAGGTTATCTGCAATTCACCTCAAAATTCCCTCCTTCTCCAGGTCGAGATAAGGAATAGAGCTGGTCAACCCATACCTGGTGCAGAGATCATCATTACATGGTCAGAAGGGGAGGAGCACTTTTTCACAGGTTTAAAACCAGAGATAGGTGATGGTTATGCTGATTACTTAATGACACCTGAAGTTGTTTACAGCATTCAACTTGCCAAAGGTGGTGCTCCGGTATCCAACCTATCCGCTCCTTCCTGCTCCACAGAAAGTGGTGTAACCAGGTGGGGAAGCATAAAATTGGTTTTCCAACAACCCTGAAATAAAAATCCGGCCACTCATCGTGACCGGATCTTGAAGAGCCGCACTGAATCTTAAGGCATCGTGTTATTAAATGCCCAATCATCACCGATGATGATGTCCACATCTGAAGCAGAATTTGGATCAAAACGAGTTCGCACCTGTGATGGGCCAATATTCATTATTTCCATCAAGTATTTTAAAAGATAAGGGTTACCAGAATGATCTACCAGTACAGTTACTGCAACTTTTTCGCTCGAATTATCGGTTGAGACAACATTCATTCCTTGAGTCTTGAAATAATCCGCAGTTTTCCCTGCCACACCTTCTGCATACGATCCATTTAGAACTGCCACACGGGCTTCTTCAGCCTTCATTAATTCTGTCGGGTTTCCGCTCGCCAGGGGGCTGAGAGCTCCGCCTGAATTAAATATCTGGTCACGTAATATTCGAATCTTATCTGGAATGGGTTTAAGTACGTCGGCTGAGCCACCCCCATCCGGGAGATTCAATTTTACAGGGACTGCCATCGTGTAATCAATGATGCCTGATTTTATTTTATTCAACTTTATCTGGCGTGCCAGCAGGGCCAGGCGAAGTGCATCTTCAAGGGACATATTCATGTTGATACCCGCAGACACATCCTGATAAACAGGATAAATCTTGGCTGCCAGTGTAGGCCAATATTTTCTGTCGGTGACACGATCCCTGATTGCAATGATCACTTCCTGCTGGCGTTTGGCACGATCAATGTCTCCATCCTTCGTATGCCTTGCTCTTGCATAAGCCAGGGCAAGATTACCGGGCAAGGCAACAGTCACTCCTGCTTCCAGAGAGACCGGGATATCTCCATCACCCATTGCATCCAAAGTAACTGTTTGGAAAGGTGTAATCTTCACTCCACCAATCTCATCGATCACGCGTTCAAAGGTCTGAAAGTCAATTTGTGCATAATATTGAATGGATATTCCCAGGAATTCTTCCACAGTTCTTACTGCAAGACCGGGTCCACCACCGGGAAGTTTCCAGCTTTCACCCAGTGAGTAAGCCGTATTGATGCGACCATAATTAAAATCTGGTATGTTGACCCACAAATCCCTGGGTAACGAGAACATGCCGGCAGTTTTCGTCTTCGGATCTATCGTCAGGAGCATCATGGTATCGGAGCGGGGAGCTCCACTACCTGCCTCCCAATCCCGATAATCCAATCCAATGATCAATACAGTCACCCTGGATGCCCCATCCCACGGAGGTGGTAGTTCGACCTGTGGCGCACCGACTGTAGGTATGGAATTTACAGAAGGAGTACCAGCAACGGGTTGATTCGTGCCGGACGCATCAGGCTGTGGAATATTAAGGACACCACTCTCTGAGCATGATTGAGGAGGTACGCCAGCCAAGGAAGTCAATTGCCAACATGCTGTCAGGTTACGTGAAATCAGAAATAAACCAATCGCTATCACAAATCCAATTCCCCAGGTGATTAATTGGATTTTTGTTGGTCGTTTTATCTTCTTGATATATTTCAGAATCTCATCTTTATTAATTTTCATAATTTAATCCGGTTCCAGATATACCATATCGAGCCCGAGGCGATTTAATCCTTCTTCAGCCCAATAATTGATCGCCAAGGAATCTTCATCCAATGCGCTCATTAACAAAGGTATCGCACGTTGATCTGCTATGCAGGCAATTGCACGGTACGCCTCTATCCTGCTTCCATCTTTCAGGTTTGGTAATAGTTCCAATAATCCTGGTATTGCTTCTTTGCCAATCGCTATTAATGCGGTAGCAGCCAGGTTTGTTGTGACAGATTCAGTCTCTTGAATCAGATCCAGCAAACTTTTAATGGCGGAAATATGCGGGTGGTGGCTGATTGCCAATGCAGCACATTGTCGCACTTCTTGAGAACCATCTTCAAGTGATCCCACCAAAAGGTCCGACGGAGGATTTTCCATCTGCGCCAGACATCTCACAGCCCACCAACGGGAATCGATAACTGTTGAATCCAGCATCTCCTGTAAGGCTGGCAGCGCACTATCTCCCTGGGCTGATAAAGCAGGGACTGCGAGTTCAGCCCGGTGGTCATCACCACTGTTCAATTCGATCAGCAGCGATTGTATTTCAGCATCCATATTATTTCATGGGAGGTGGAGGAACTGGCAGATCTTTCTCTACCACATTAACCCATTTATCTCCCTCATCGATCAACATTACTGGAATTTCCTCAACGATCGGGTATTTGCGATCGCAATCCTGGCAGATCAACCAAGTTTCTTCATACAATTTTAATAATCCATCCTTTTCTCGTACACATGCCGGACACCTTAATATTTCAAGTAATTCCTTGTTGACCATCTTTTTTCTCCAATAGTAATAATAATTGCAATTTTACCACGCCTATTGTTGGCATATCCCTTTCTCTGCAGCGCGTGCTTTTGGATCTGTCAGACCACTTCCGTATTCACAAATTGCCTGCCATGGAGAATAGGAGGTAAAGAATCTGTCTTCGAAATATACCTGACCGTTCTTTAAAACCGTCCGATCTACATTCACAACTGCGCCGTCCGCAGACCAATCCACTTGTTTTATCTCATCAGCACCCAACTCAGGATTTTCCTGAAAAAGTGGCTCGGGAGCAGGAACCACATCCTGGGGACCAGTCGTGGTCCATTCCACACTGCGACCGTCATTGGTCGAGTAAAATTTCCAGGTAAGCCGGCGAGCTTCAACATTGACATAAGTCTCCATCAATAACCAGTAGGGTGTATCATTCTTAAATTTAAAATCCACCAGGGGTACATAAACTGTTGCATCCAAACCGGCTAAATTATTATCGTGGGCTCCTGAAGATAGTTGTTCGTAATATCCAACACGGTAGGCATGAGGATGTCTCTCGACAATTGGAAATCCCCCAAAAAATACTGTCCTGAATAGCGTTGTGCTTACCTGGCACACACCTCCACCCACTCCTTTGATGGTGCGATTATCGTAAATGATCATTGCTTCAGCATAACCGTTCTCAAGACTGACATCTCCCAGGGCATTCCCCATTGAAAATACCTCTCCTGGCGCAACCAATAATCCGTGGAATCGGCTGGCGGCTGTTTGAATGTTCTGTATGCGTTCACTGCTGGAGCCAAAAAAATAGGTGATGCCTGTTGACACCAATTCTGTAATGCCCAACGTTTGTGCCTGTGCATCATCTCCCACCAATAGTACATCCAAATCAACTACGATTGGTATTTCATGCTCACCCTGGAAAGCAAGTTGTTTGATCTCTCCTGAAGATGCCTCCAAATTGAAGGACTTGCCGATGATTGCAGGCTGGATCAGTTCCAATTGGCGCGTTTCGTCGTTGAATATGAACCTGGCATTTTGCGATCTACTCTGGATACTTGCTCCTATCTCATCCAAGATCGGCATCAAGCGCGAATCATCGAATGAAAAAATATAATGGGCGGTCTCACCATTAATTTCCCGTCCTATTCTTACCATGTTCGCTATAGTTTCCGGTTCTATGATCCAAGGACCCGCATCATTTGCCTGTGCATTCGGAATTGACAATACCAGGGGTGAACTCAATAAATTTTTAAGGATCTCTGCCTCGGAAGTAACCTCCATGATCAAAGGATCCACCTCATTTATGATGAGTGGTACTTCCCCATCACTGAAGGATTGCAATTGGGTGATCAATAGATCCATGGTCAGATCAACATTAAGAAGCCGACCTATTTGACCATTTTTTGCGATAACATTCACACCTTCCATAGCCAGGTCAGCCTCAATTTCCGGTCGATCGATCTCCGTTGCAATTTTCTGCAAGAATGCATATGCAACTCTTTGATCAAACAGGTACACGATAGGGATCTCCTGCCCATTTCGCCAGGAATTAACCTGGGTGGATAACCTTTGAATCAGATTTCCCGAGCGCCCCACTTGCATGGCAGCCTGAATACTGCTGGAAGTGTTTAGAACCAATCCAAGTTCTGCAGGAGAAGCCAGCCAGATCTTATCTCCATCCCGAAACAAGATCTTTCCAAAATATGGGAAAACGACATTCTGGCTTAATTTCAAGGCTGCATCTTGTGGAACCATCCCCGATAAATCCACTCCAGCAACTGAAACTCCGGGTAGGATGTGACCCGAAAACCAGACCTGATATGAACCTATGACCATTAATATCGCCAACAGGAAAAGGGACAACCCCATAAGGATGGTTGTCAATAATTGAGATACCAGGGAGGTCTGACGAGGAACGGATTTAGAAATGGTTGTCATGAAATAAAATTATACTCCGGTATTTCTCTATTTAATCCAATAGAATTAATGGAGGGAATCAATAATACTGTCCGGACGGAATATAAATAATATGATTATCCCTGTGATCCAAGACATAGACGTTTCAGGTGCTTATTTGTTCCATTTGATACCCGGTATCATCATGGGAACCATTTTTCGATATTCCCGGTAGATATCCCCATATTCAATTATCAATTTCCGCTCTTCAAATAATGCTCCAACAAACAAATATATACTCAAACAAATTGATACCAGAAGGGAATTCCTGGTCATTACCGGTGAGAACCACAAGAATACAAGTCCTGCACTATAAAGTGGATGCCGGACAAATTTATAGAGTCCCCTTGTGGAAAAATTTTGCGATGAAGGCTCATCTTCCCTGATAAATACATTCAAACCCAGGAATTCCAGCGCTCCCGTCTGTTTTAAACCGATCATCAGAGCCAACAAAGATAAGAACTGGACAAATAAGAAAAAAACAACCCAGGGTTTTGGAATTGAATATAGTTGATGATCCCCAAGCATAACCATCAACCCAAGGATCGGCAGAAGACTTACCCCGGCAAAAATGTTGTAAAACAAGCGGTAATAGCGAAATACATGTTCACCCAACCTTCTTCTTATGAAGTCCTTGATCCATAGGGAAGCCATTACTGAATGAATTATGCCCCATAATAACAAGGATGCCATTAAGATTAGAGATTCCATAATAATTTCCTCAACCAGGAGTGGTTAATAATATTAAAAACAGACATGAGCATACTTCATATTGATTAAGATCTGATGAGTGCACCAGGAGGGAAATTGCATGCTGGAGCTTGTGATCTATTTGGATCAATTTCCCGCCTGTGTGAATAACTTTTCGAATTCTTGTAAATATCTTTCTGCGATATCCGGGTTGTGGATCACGATCACATTTTCATCATTTTTTGTTTCGGCACTCTTACTGAAATTATAAGAGCCGGTGATCACAATTTTCCTGTCGATTATGATCACTTTATTGTGCATTAACCCTGAATTTCCATCTTTGAGAACTATTATTCCAGCGGCGAGGAATCGATCGTATTCCGACCCGGCATTCGATGAGATCTGACCTTCATCCATCAAACCTGTCACCAGGATCCCAGCTTGTGACCTCTCGATGATGGCTGTTGCAATCACATCGGAAGTAAAAGAATATGCCATGAAGTAGATACTCTCTTCAGCCTTGTTAACCAAATCCATGATATGTCCGGCGACATCATCGTCAGGAGAAAAATATACTTCGAACTGCGTATTTCCTTCCATAACCTGTGGGTGGGGTGTATCTGCGACTACATCTAATCCAAACATATCCCGCAAGAACATCTCATCAAATTCGGTAAGATAGTTTTCGGCTATATCCGTCGAATGTACATGGATCAGGTTATTATTGTCATAAAACACACTACCTGCTGTTAAATTCATAGAACCAGTCCAGACATCCTGCCTGTCGATAATAATAAATTTATTATGCATCAAACCTTCCCTGCGGTCACCCAGGATACTTATTCCCTCAGTCTGTAACTCCTGGGGTACTTCATCGCTGATGTTTTCACTTTCCATCACAATTCTCACCTGCAATCCCCGGTGAAAGGCATCTTTCAATGCGTCCCGGATGCTCCACAAGTTCAAGCTATAAACTGCGATATCCACGGAGATCTTCGCTTTTTCGATGGCCTCCACCAGGAATTTATCGGGACCATTTCGATAATCTCCATCGATCCGTTGTTCGGTTTCACTAAAATAAACATCCATGATCTCCGCAGTGTCGGTAAGAGAAAACAAACCGGATGGCTGTGTCATGGCAAATTCATCCATATCAGGACCCTGAACACACCCAAACAGGAGGAACGGGACCAGTAATATATAAACAATCTTAGTCATTTTCTATCTCTCCTATTACGGTTCCAAGGCAGTATAATCCATTACTGTGGGTAATTACTCCAATTCCAACCATCAGATCGCTCGTGCAGCCGGAACAGTCATGTTGGCATTTATTTTCAGCCAACTGGCCGGGTTATTACGAAGAATCCTTGTTGCCCGGGTTTTCGGAGCCAATATCGATTTGGATGCCTTCATCGCGGCCAACCGGGTTTCGGAAACTCTCTTTAATTTGATCGCAGGTGGTGCGCTCGGGTCTGCATTCATCCCTACTTTTACTTCTCTCCTGGCAAGAGGCGAGAAAAAATCCGCCTGGAAGCTGGCTTCATCGATCGCCAACCTGGTTGTGATCATTCTAATATTTCTGGGGATCATTGCTTATCTGATCGCCCCGCAAATCGTACGTTATGCATTGGCTCCCGGGCTGGCCAAGGACCCCCAGCTCCTGCAGTTGACCGTAAATCTAATGCGGATCCAATTAGCCTCTGCAGTCCTGTTTGGGTTGAGCGGATTGGTGATGGGTATACTAAACTCCAACCAGGTTTTCCTTATTCCTGCCCTGACTCCATCCATGTACCAGTTGGGATTGATCTTTGGCGTTCTGGTCCTAGCGCCCAAGTTTGGAATTTATGGACTTGCCTGGGGGGTTGTGATTGGTGCATCCCTGCATCTACTCTTGCAAATTCCCAGTTTGATTAAACAAAAAGGCAGCTATTCGCTTGACCTGGGAATTGGGGATCCACATGTCGGGGAGGTTATCCGCCTGATCGTACCGCGACTGGCAGGCGTGGCAGTTGTCCAATTCAATTTTTGGGTAAACTCGGCACTGGCTACCCAGATGGGTCCTGGGAGCCTGGTGGGTATCGATTACGGATTTTCCTTGATGTTAATGGCACAAGCCGTTATTGCCCAATCTGTGGCCACTGCCATGATGCCAACGCTTGCATCCCAATTTGCACTGGGTAAATTGGACGAAGTTCGTCATTCGCTGGCAGCAACCTTGCGAGGGGTATTATTCCTGGCAGTACCAGCCTCTGTCGGGTTAATTCTGCTGCGACAACCCATCATCAGTCTGCTTTATGAGCGTGGAAATTTCAATGCTCATTCCACCGAGCTGGTTGCCTGGGCTTTGCTATGGTATGCAGCCGGCCTGATCGGGCATTCGGTCCTTGAAATCCTGGCACGTGCTTTCTACGCGTTACACGATACTAAAACTCCTGTTATGGTTGGGGTTGCTGCCATGAGCCTCAATGTCGTCTTCAGTTTTTCTTTTTCTGCTTTATTTAAGCGATTGGGGTGGATGCCACACGGGGGGCTGGCACTTGCCAATACATTAGCCACCGCTCTCGAATCAATCGTCTTGCTGGTGCTCATGCGAAAACGTTTGAAGGGATTGTCTTCTCGAAATTTGTTGAAGGGATTTGGGCAAGCCCTGGCTGCATCCCTATTGATGGGATCCGTCATTTTCGTCTGGCTCCAGAAGGGAGTAGCCTCGTCTGCCTGGCTGGTCACATTGGGTGGAGTTGTGCTCGGTGGAGGAGTTTACCTGGTGTCAATCCTGGTGATGCAGGTTCCAGAAGTTCAGTCACTGGTCAGGTATGTCAAAAGTCGCATCAGCAGATAATCCTGGGCTATCTCCACATAAGCCAGAACAGGATAGGGACTATCAACCCCAGAATGACACCACCCAGAGCTTCCAATGGGGTGTGTCCCAGAACTTCCCGCAATTGTTTTTCAGGAGCCAGATGACCTTTCAATAATTGGTCAACCAGCTTATTGATCGTCTGGGCATGGATGCCTGCCTGTCTCCTGATACCCGTGGCATCGTAAATAACCACCATCGATAAAGCTACTGCCAAGGCAAAAATTTCCGTGTCAAAACCAGCATACAATCCCACTGAAAATGCGGTTGCAGTTACAAGGGCAGAATGCGAACTAGGCATGCCTCCCACGCTGATCAACAATGCCCAATTCCATCTTTTCGTAAAAAAATAATCCAATGGAAGTTTAATGATCTGGGCAATTCCCCAGGCAGACAATGCGCTGATTAATACATAATTCTGAAATATGGCCTGAAGATTCATACTAATCAACGTCCAAATCAACCAGGTTTTTGCCGCTCAATTGTTGAACTTTGAGTTCTGCAGAGTCCAGCAGGGTGGAACAACGATGCGAAAGTGCCTGCCCTCTCTCAAATAAGATCATTGTTTCATCCAGCGGGTGTTCATCCGATTCCAGCGCTTCAACAAGAGCAATCAACTCGCTAAAGGCTTCTTCATAAGTCAGTTTATCTACATCTATTGGTTCCGATTTCTTATTCATGATCTCTCCTGATCCTGGCTTTGTGCTTGCACAGGAAAGGTTCCGTTCTTAACTCGCACAGATAATTTGTCACCAGCAGATACCTGTTCTGTCCTGGTGATCAAACCATTATCCAGGTCCCTGGTAACAATCGAATAGCCTCTTTTTAATACATCCATCGGATTAAGCGATGATAAATGTTCCTTAACACCCTCCAGCCTGGTGGCTTCCAAGGCCAAACGGTGTCGTTGTGTAGCCAGCATCCTGCGAGTCATGGTATCCAGACCTTGCCATGAATTTTGTATGCGGCGGGATGGTGAACAATACTGCAACCTGGTCGTGCAATCCACTGTTTCATTTCGCTTAATTCCCAGCATATCATTGACAGCGCTCTCCAACATGGAACTGGCATGTTCCAGTTGATCCTTCATCTCATCCATGGTCACACTGGTAGCCAACTCAGCTGCAGCGGTTGGCGTTGGAGCACGCAAATCCGCTGCAAAATCGGACAAGGTGAAATCCGTTTCATGACCGATCCCCGTGATCACAGGTGCCTGGCTGGCGACAATAGCTCGAACGACACGCTCATCATTGAACGCCCACAAATCTTCGATCGATCCACCACCCCGGGCGACCAGGATCAGATCCGGGTTGACAATCTGGTTAAGGATCTGTATGGCATTTACCAATCCATCTGGCGCTCCATCGCCCTGTACAGCAGTGCCTGCCAAAAAAACCTCGAGCATTGGATTTCGCCTTTTCAGCGTATTGAGCATATCCTGTAAAGCTGCCCCGGTAGGCGAGGTCACAATCCCGATCCTTTTTATGGAACCAGGTATTGGGCGTTTGCGGTCATTATCAAATAATCCTTCTTCTTCCAGAAGAATTTTCAATCGCATAAATTCCTGGTGAAGAGCTCCCTCACCCTTTGGACGGAGGGTATCAATATTCAGTTGATACTGACCTGCACTTTCGTAAAGGTTGATATTGCCATGAGCTTCAATGCCCATACCATCTTGCGGAGAAATTTTCAAACGGGCTGCACTGCTTCGCCACACGACACACCGCAGGGATGCGCCAGAATCTTTGAGTGTGAAATAAATATGACCGGAAGCAGGCCGCGACAGGTTTGAGATCTCACCCTGCACCCACACATTTTGAAGAATCTCGTCCGACTCCATTAATTGGCGGAGGTAGCGGGTTAATTCACTCACTGTCAGGCTGATCGTGCTTTTAAATAAAGAAGGCGGATACATATTTGCTAGCATACCTTTGTTCATATTGACTGTCAACCATTCCTTATATCTCAATTCTTTGCTACAATAATAGTATTAAATAAAGTGGATATAAACCATGAGCTGTGTTCCAATTAATTTTACCCACGCCCTGCCATCATCTGTACACAGTTACTTATTCATTTTCTTCAATCTATCTCTTGCTCAATTTCCGAAAATCGACTGATTATAAATGAACTATCTTTGGTCCCCCTGGCGAATGGAATATATTGAAAACCATCAATCTGGTGAAGAAGGTTGTGTTTTCTGCAATTTACTGGCTCAAAAAGACAGGCCTGAAAATCTGATCCTCCATCGAGGGAAGCACGTCTTTGTAATCTTGAACCGTTTCCCATACACGAGTGGGCATATCATGGTCGTGCCTTTTCTACACACAGATTCATTTGAAAATTTAGAGGTTGATGCATTGACCGAACTCATGCAAAAGGTGACTTTGGGTATGCGGATCCTACGCAAACTTTATCATCCCGAAGCCTTCAACCTGGGAGCGAATGTTGGTGTTGCGGCTGGTGCGGGCATTGCAGATCATGTTCATATGCACATTGTGCCCCGCTGGAATGGAGATACGAATTTTATGTCCACTTTAGGACAAACACGTGTCTTACCTGAAGAATTGACCGAGACGTACCAAAGGATGAGATCAGAATGGGATTTGGAAAAATAGAGAATAGATTTCTCTATTTTTATGACAGTATTTTTCACCATTAATCTTTTCAGGAGGAATTCATATATGATACATGACGAACCCGTGATATTAAGCGCTGTACGCACTCCGAGCGGCAAGTTTCAAGGCAGTTTGTCCAGTTTTACCGCACCACAATTGGGAGCAATTGTCATTAAAGCAGCGGTTGAACGGGCAGGTCTTAAGGATCCATCAGAAATTGATGAGGTTTTAATGGGGAATGTGGTCTCCGCCGGATTGGGCCAGGCGCCTGCCCGACAGGCAGCCATTAAAGCCGGGCTTCCGCCTACCGTTGGCGCTGTAGCCTTAAATAAAGTGTGTGGTTCGGGTTTAAAAGCAGCCATGCTGGCGGCTGCCTGCATAAAAGCTGGAGATGGTCGTCTATATGTTGCCGGGGGCTTCGAGTCCATGAGTCAGGCACCTTTCCTGGTGGATGGACGTACTGGAAATTTACGGTTTGGTCACAGCCAATTGACCGATGCACTCCTGTTCGATGGATTGTGGTGTTCTTTACAAAATTGGGGCATGGGTGATGCTGCTGAATTCATCGCAACTGAATACAATGTATCCCGCCAGGCGATGGATGAGTTTTCCTTGCAAAGTCACCAAAAAACGCTGGCAGCCATTGATAATGGAAAATTCAAATCCGAGATCGTGCCAATAGAAATCAAGAGTAAAAAAGGTATCACCATTTTTGATACCGATGAGTCTCCACGTCGGGAAACAACACTTGAAGCCCTGGCTGCCCTTAAACCTGCTTTTCAAAAGGATGGTAAGGTCACTGCCGGTAATGCACCCGGTCTTAATGACGGCGCAGCTGCAGTTGTGGTCTCCAGCCGGGAATATGCAGACCGGTTGGGAGTAAAACCCCTGGCTAAAATCATCGGTTATGCCCAGGCAGCCCTGGAACCCAGGTACCTGTTTGCCGCCCCCGCAATCGCCATTCCCATTCTTTTAAAGAAAATTGGCTGGAGGCTCCAGGATACCGACTTGATCGAGCTTAATGAAGCTTTTGCAGCCCAGGTACTCGCTGATGGTTTTGCACTGGCAGACCAGGGATGGGATTGGGGAAAAGTAAATGTGAACGGTGGTGCTATTGCACTTGGCCACCCGATCGGTGCCAGTGGAGCCCGCGTCCTGACGACCTTGATCTATGCGTTAAAAGACCGTGGTTTAAAGCGGGGAATCGCATCCCTGTGCCTGGGTGGTTCAGAAGCGGTTGCCATGGCAATTGAGATTGAGTGACCAGGGACCAAATAACGGGAAATGACCAAGCTTGATTATTCGATCAAAGCCTCCATCGGGTTAACCCACCGCATTCCCAGCGGATATTTTACCATGGGCAGTCGTTTTCACGTACGGGAACAACCTGCCAGGCAAGTATTTGTAAATGAAATTGATATGGCCAATATGCCTGTGACTGTTGGACAATATGAGACCTTTGTTGAATCGGATGCCTACCAGCAAGAACGTTGGTGGAGCAAGCCGGGTTGGGAATGGTACCATGGTCAATCGGATGGTTGGGGGCGCGAGAATCGTAAAATACCGGATGCCTGGACCATTCAAAAAAGGAGAATTTCTCATCCTGTCGTTGGTATCTCATATTTCGAAGCAGAAGCATATTGCAATTGGTTATCATTTTACAAAAAGAAAGTTATACGTTTACCAGATGAAAAAGAATGGGAATATGCAGCACGCGGTTCGGACAGTCGCCCCTACCCCTGGGGTGAGGAATTCGACCCGGTACTAACCAACACGCTTGAAAGTGAACGCTTTGACACCGTTGAAGCCGCCACAATGGATACAGACGCAAGCCCATTTGATGTTCATGATATGGCCGGGAACGTTCAGGAATGGACCTCCAGCTTATATGAACCCTTGCCAGGTGAATTATTTCCATCCGGGGATCTTCATGTTTCCCGCGGAGGCTCTTTCAATGATACATCTTATGGTGCGCGGACATCTTATCGGCGTGCCTACCCTCCTGGTTATTTCTTTTCCTTCCTTGGATTTCGGGTTGTTGTTGAGAATCGATAATGAAATTTGGAGGTAATTATGTACTCTGAAAAAAATAAAATTCCCTGGGGTGCCCTGGTTGTAGTAGCTGCCTTGATCATCTTCGGATGTATCATTGCTGCCACGGTTTTGATCCCGCGATTTTTTTCTGGATTGAACACTGGCATTTCCAACAACGGAAATATTCCACCTACTCCTGCAGCTCCATCCGGCGCCGTTGTCATTGATATCTCTTCTTCCAATACAAAAGAAGATTGGATGAATGCTGTTGTAGCCCAGTTCAATCTGGAAGAGTATAAACTATCAAGTGGCGAGGTCTTATTTGTCCAGGTGAGCCATGTAACTTCAGGCGGATCGCAATCCGCAATCCTGGATGGCAAAAGTAAGCCCACGGTTTGGAGCCCAGGAGACCAGAGCTGGATCGATGGAGCCAACCAGGTCTGGCGTGACCGCACAGGGAGCCTCCTGATACCGGATGATTGTCCTGCAACAGTATTAGCCCCAATAGGGTTTGCGATGTGGCGTCCAATGGCGGAAGCGCTGGGATGGCCGGATAAACCCATCAGCTGGGACAAATTAGTGAACCTGTCATCGAACCCGCTGGGTTGGGGAAGTTTGGGTCACAAGGAATGGGGTCAATTTAAATTTGGGCACACCCATCCTGATTATTCAAATACCGGCTTGCTGATGCTGACTGCCCTGGCATATTCTACTGAAAACAAGACAAGCGGTTTGACAGCCAATGAGGTCTACTCGGATGCGGTAATTGAAGCCTTCCATGACCTCGAGCAAAATACTTACCATTATGGCATCCAGAATCGACCCTTAATGCAAATACTTGCCCAACGAGGACCAGGTTACCTGCATGCCATCACCAGCAGTGAAGCAGAAGTATTAAAAGCCAATGCAGAATTTGCAGCGACACTCCCCTATCCTCTTGTTTTCATTTTTCCATCCAAGGGCACCTATTGGAGTGAACAACCCTTTTGCGTATTGAACGCAGACTGGGTAACCGATGAACAAAAACAGGGTGCGGCGATATTTAAGGATTATCTCCTTGATAAAAAACAACAGGAGATGGCTATTCAATATTATCTTCGACCTGTGGACGAGACCATTCCGCTTCACACACCCATAACGCTTGAAAATGGTACCGACCCACGCGTTATGAGATCCGTGGTACCCGCACTCACAAGCCCTTCAGCGGATGTGGCTGAGGCAATAAAAGATATCTTTCATCAAACCAAAAAGAAGGCAACAATAATCCTTCTCCTGGATACATCAGGCAGCATGGAAGGCGAAAAAATTCGTAATGCGATTGCCAGTTCGATAAATTTCATCAATAAATTGGATATCAATGACCAGATCCATGTCCTGGGATTTGGAGGCGATAATTTGGTCTATGACCTGGGAGGAGGCCGGGCTGGCGATGTGGCAGAGTCTCTCTCTCGAACATTGGGTGGGGTTTATGCAGATGGCAATACACCCTTGTATGATGCTGTCTGCCAGGCAGTAAGCCTGGTCAATACATTACAAAACGAGGACAAAGACAATTCTGATAATCGTTTGTATGGTATCGTCCTTCTCTCAGATGGTGTGGATACAGCCAGCCAGAGGACCGAAAACCAGATGTTCAATTGTCTGCCAACTGGTGAGAATGTTGAAGGCGTAAAGGTTTTTACAATCGCGTATGGTGATGACGCAGATGCCGACCTGATGTTGAGGATCGCTAACCGAACCAATGGAAAGACTTTCACTGGCGATCCAGACTCCATCGAAAGTATTTACAACGCCATTTCTGCTGAACAATAGGTAGATTTTCAAGGAGATCTTTCTCATGCAAAAATCCCGCCCATTCTGGTACCTGCTGGATATTTATGGCTGGGTGGTGTTTGCAATGAGCATTGTTACAGCCATTATCATCGATCAACCCTGGGTTGTTTTACTTGGCTTCATAGGATATTTGATCGCACTCCTGGTGGATCTGACCGGCGGGCGAGCCCTGGGTCGTACCGGAGCTATCAGATTAGCCCAGGCTGAACAAGAGAACCGGGAATTACATGCCGAACAAGCGCGCTTATTGGGAGCAATTCGAGAGCGTGACGAAAAAATCTCCACGTATTCTGTCCAACAATCCAATGATCATGAATCCAATGAAAAAGAAAAAAAATAACACGATACCAGGAATCCGTTCTCGCGTTCAGAAACTATTGGAATAATATTTTTATAAGCAGCGGGAGGCTGAAATGACCATCAAAAAAATTTTTGTAATTGGAGCCGGAACAATGGGAAATGGCATCTCCCAGACAGCAGCTGTTTCCGGCTTCGATGTCACCTGCATGGATGTGATCCCATCAGCGCTTGAGCAAGCCAGGACAAACATCGGCAGATCGGTCGAGAAATTGCTTTCCAAGGGTGTCATAACTGAATCTCAATACAATGCTGCCCTGAAGATCAATTATGCAAAAGATATGGATTCCATTGGTTCTGCCGACCTGATCATTGAAGCTGCTTCCGAAGATCCAGACCTCAAGTTAAAGATATTTCGAGAAATGGATGAAAAAGCCCGTCCCGGAGCGATCCTGGCAAGCAACACTTCTTCCATCAGTATTACTAAAATTGCCGGCATCACCAAACGACCGGATAAGGTGATCGGTATGCATTTTATGAATCCGGTTCCCCTGATGAAGCTGGTGGAAATCATCCGCGGACTTGGTACCTCCGACCAGACCACGATTGAGATCGTGGAAGTATGCAAATTGATGGGAAAAGTACCTATTGAAGCAAATGATGCCCCGGGTTTTATCTCAAACCGGATCCTATGCCCAATGATCAACGAAGCTATTTTCGCTCTGCAGGAAGGAATTGGCACTCCTGAAGCCATCGACAATGTCATGAAACTTGGCATGAACCATCCCATGGGTCCCCTGACACTGTGCGATCTGATAGGATTGGATGTTGTTTTATCCGTTATGGAAGTCTTGCAGCGTGATCTTGGTGACGATAAATACCGTCCAGCTTACCTGCTGCGCAAGATGGTGGCTGCTGGCTATCTCGGTCGCAAATCCGGTCGCGGTTTCTATCAATATTGATCATCATGCGGCTAAATATATGGTCAACAAAGATAATTTCAACTCAATAGTTTTATGATTAAAAGGAGCCTGGTATGAGTATTGAACTACGAAGCATGGAAGCCTCAGATTACGACATGGTTTTTTCCCTCTGGAAGGAAAGTGATAGTCTGATCTTAAATGCAGATGATTCACGGGAATGTATCATCAATTTTCTTGAACGAAACCCGGGGTTGAGTTTTGTTGCCATTGAACAGGGCAAACTGGTTGGAGCTGCCTTATGCGGTCATGATGGTCGTCATGGGTACATCCACAACCTGGTGGTTAAGAAGGATCAGCGTAAGAAGGGGATCGGTAAATCCCTGGTAGGGCGCTGTATGTATGAATTGATCAAGATCGGGATCCATCGTTGCCACCTTTATGTAGAGAGTGGCAACCAGGAAGGGATCAATTTCTGGAAAAAACTGGGCTGGGAACAACGCGTTGAAATTATCAGTATGTCTCAACCACTACGCCATAATTCCTGACCCCCAAAGGGAAAACCCATGCCAGACAAAATCTATGATTATGTAATTGTTGGTTCCGGTTTCGGAGGATCCGTTTCTGCCATGCGCCTGGCCGAAAAGGGTTATCGTGTTCTTGTTCTTGAACGCGGCAAACGATTTGAGGATCATGATTTCCCAAAATCCAACTGGAATATTTGGAAGTACCTGTGGCTGCCAGCATTACGCTGCACAGGGATTTTTGAAATGACTTTTATGAATGGTCTGCTGGCTTTACACGGCGCTGGTGTGGGTGGAGGCAGCCTGATGTATGCCAATGTGCTGATGGAGCCGGACGATGGCTCTTTCAATACACCTGGATGGCATAAATATGTGGATTGGAAGACAGTATTAAAACCTCATTATGCCCAGGCCCGGAAAATGCTGGGTGTTACCCGAAACCCGCGCCTGTTTTTCTCGGATGATCGACTTAAAGAGGTGGCAGAGGATCTCGGTCATGGCAAATCCTTCCAGGCAACCGATGTTGGTGTATTCTTTGGAAAATCCGACCAGGAAGGTCGCACTTTTCCAGATCCTTATTTTGGTGGCGAGGGACCCGATCGGACTGCCTGCAATTATTGCGGAGGTTGCATGGTCGGTTGCCGTTATAATGCCAAGAATACCCTGGTAAAAAATTATCTTTATTTCGCAGAAAAAATGGGAGTGACCATCCAGGCAGAAGCCAAGGTCAGGGATATCCGACCCATATCCGTTGACAATATCGATGCCGATAATTCATTGGAAGACAAGGCTCGATTCGAAATCACTTACACATCCTCGACCGCATTTCTTATCAAGCCTGAAAAGCATATTAGAACCCGAAATGTCATCGTCTCGGCTGGAGCATTGGGTACGTTGGAATTACTTTTCCGCTGCCGGGAAATAACCCGTTCGCTTCCAAAAATTTCCACTCTGCTAGGAGACAGGGTGCGAACCAACAACGAAAACATCCTGGGGGTCACCACGCGCAACCGTGATAAGGACCTCTCCAAAGGAATTGCCATCGGCTCGGTCTTCAGAGCTGATGATGTAACCCACGTGGAACCTGTGCGTTATTCCGACGGATCTTCGTTCATCCGTATCATGACCGCTCCCATGATCAATGCCGGAGCCAATATACCAATTCGCATCTTAAATACGCTGTGGGAGATCATCCGACATCCATGGGATTTTCTATATTCAAAATTCTTCTCCCGGTGGGCGCGTTTTACGACCATTTTACTGGTAATGCAAACAGAAGAGAACCTGACACGCGTCCGGTTGGGTAAAAGCTTTTTCACTTTTGGTCGCAAGGGGTTGGTCATTCAGCCAGAAGACGAAAAAGCACATACTGCACACAAGATCACGATCGCCAACAAGGTGACCCGCATGTTGGCTGATAAAATGAACGGCATCCCTGCCAGCGCTTTCACAGACAGCTTGTTCAATTTTCCAACAACAGCCCACATCATGGGAGGTGTTCAATTCGGATTGAATGACAACGAAGGGGTGATCGGATTGGATTTCCAGGTCCATAATTACCCGGGTCTCTATGTCATAGATGGCTCCGTAATGCCAGCCAATCCCGGCATCAATCCCAGCCTGACGATAACCGCCTTGGCAGAATACGCCATGAGTAAGATCGAAAATAACAAGGTGCCTTTGTAACAATCGGAGATTAGTTATTGAACACTCGAATTTCTTTGGACAGAAATTATGCCAGGCAGCTTGATCAACAGGATCCACTGGCATTTTATAGGGAGCAATTTGTAATTGATGACCCGGATACCATCTATATGGACGGTAATTCATTGGGTCGTTTACCTCTTGCAGTGGTGGAAAGGACGAGAGAAGTAGTTACCCGGGAGTGGGGAAAAAACCTGATAAGTTCATGGAACCAGGGATGGTGGGAATCCCCGATCCGAATTGGAGAAAAGGTAGCCGAACTGATTGGAGCCAGCCCCGGCCAGGTGATCGTCTGCGACTCTGTATCCATCGATCTTTTCAAGCTCACAATGGCAGTACTTTCCCGGCAAACCGGTCGGACAAAAATTATTACCGATACGCTTAATTTTCCTTCAGATCTGTATGTTCTGCAGGGGTGTGTTAATTTATTGGGGAATAGACATAAGATAGTCCGCATCGGTTCCCAGGATGGCGAACTTACTCCGGATCTGGATGATCTTTATGCTGCCATTGACCAGGATACAGCCCTGGTTACCCTTTCTCATGTCACTTTTAAGAGTGGTTATCTTTATGATTTGGCAGCCATTACTGAAAAAGCCCACCAGGTCGGTGCTTTGGTGATATGGGATCTATGCCATTCCGTGGGAGCTTTGCCAATTGACCTTGATGGTTGCAAGGTCGACTTTGCGCTTGGTTGTAGCTACAAGTACCTTAATGGAGGCCCTGGGTCGCCTGCTTTTATCTATGCCAGCCATAAAATGCAGGAAAATGCGATGTCTCCGATCTGGGGATGGTGGAGCCAAAACGCTCCCTTCGCCTTTGACCTGGATTACACCTCTGCTACCGGAATGAAGAAATTTCTTACCGGTTCACAATCCATCCTGTCCATGCTCGGGCTGGAAGCAGCCCTTGCTCCTCATTTACAGGCTGGCATGCAACCACTTCGAGATAAATCCATTCAGATGAGCGAATATTTCATCCAATTATCGGACAGCATTCTGGCACCGCTTGGATTCAAGCTTGGGTCTCCACGCGATCCAAATCGACGCGGCAGCCACATTAGTTTGCGCCATCCTGAAGGGTACCGTATCAATCGCGTACTCATCGATGAGCTGAATGTTATTCCAGATTTTAGAGAACCCGATAATATCCGCTTTGGTCTGGCTCCGCTCTATACCACTTTTTGCGATGTCTGGGAGGCAATCGAACGAACCCGCCAGGCTGTTGCCGACAGACTATTTGAAAAAATCCCCCCAACACGGTTAACCGTGACCTGATTAATAAGAAGATCCACTGTAACTTATAAGGCGTTTCTAAAAACAATGTCATTGCGAGGCGTTCTTTCAGATAATAGCACCTGTATGCCAGCGCAATTGTACAATCTCCTGTCTTACAAGCAATTCAACGCGAAGGGGATTGGCTGAGTGGTTACAAGTTTTTTTTAACACGAAGACCCAAAGTCACAAAGGAATTATTTATGATTTTGTTCTTCCTGGTGACTTCGTGTCTTGGTGGTTAATATTGATTCACCTTGAGAATTCCCCAATTTGCAGTTTTACGAACAATTCAACGCGAAGGGGATTGGCTGAGTGGTTTCGATCCACTTTTATTAATAAAACACTTATTTCTTCAAACACCTGCCTATTTTTTAGCATTGTCTACATAGATCCTGACCGCTTCCAACATAAAACCAGCCAAGCGTGGATCAATCCTGTCAAAATTTGCTTTGAAACCAGGGTGGTTATTGTAATTTTCAGCCAATTCGACCAGTTGAATCAATGAAGGTGTCCAAAAATAATCCATATGTCTGCGCCAACGTTCCACGCAAGCCTGCACGTCAGGAGAGGCTGCCCCCAAAGGCATGGCTGCAACAAGATCCCGGTAAACCTGGCTGCCTTCCTCCAGGATTTGAGCTTTCTTTTCTGGAGTGTAATTCTTCCATAAACGATTGGAAGCTCTAACGATCTCCGGATCATACATTTTTTCAGCCTCAAGGGCGTATTTTTCCTGCTCTTCGTCGGAAAAAGCTGTGAACAATTGTTTATCTGTCATTTCTTTTTTTCCTTTTAGATGCAATATAGTGTTGTCCACAGTTTTGATCAACCCTTCCAGGCGTGTGATACGTTCTTGCAAGGCTGCTTTGTGGTTGACTAGTGCAGATTCGACATCAAATTCGGGGGTTTCCAATATCCGGCGAATATCATCCAGGCTTAGACCAAGCTCTCGATAGAAGAGGATCTGTTGGAGAAAAAGCAGGGCATCCTCGCGGTAATATCGATAACCATTACTCCTTCTTGATGAAGGTTTAAGAATGCCGATCTCATCATAATAATGCAGTGTGCGCACACTGACACCGGCCAACCGGGAGAGTTGTTTGACTGTGTATTCCATATTGGCATAATAAACCATGACGTAACGTTAATGTCAAGGGTTTTCACTGACATTTTATAATGATTTTGGAATCAATTTCAATTACCCGCAATTCAATAAGGTAGAATTAGAGCAATGAACCCGTTTACCAATAAAGAGAATAAAAAGTCCACATGAAAATTGAAATCCTGTATGAAGATGCTGACCTTGTGGTGGTTAATAAACCCTCAGGCGTATCCGTTATCCCGGAGGGTTGGGATAAAGAAACCCCGTATTTGATCAAGCTGCTTGAGCCTGATTTTGGACGATTGTGGGTTGTACATCGCCTGGACAAGATCACCAGCGGCGTTTTCCTGATAGCACGAAATGCAGACTCACATCGGGATATCAACATCCAATTTGAACAACACAGAGTAATAAAAAAATATCACGCCATTCTTGTTGGAGTTCCTGCCTGGACGGAGTACCACGCTTCACAACCTCTCAGATCGAACTCCGGGCATAATCACCGTACCGTTGTGGACAGGTTAAAAGGAAAACAAGCTTCGACGTATTTTTCGGTGCTGATGGCATCCAAGGATCATATTTTTGCCGAAGCATCGCCCGAAACAGGCAGAACACATCAAATTCGGGCACATGCAGCAGCATCTGGTCACCCCATCCTGGCAGACAGCCTGTATGGAGCCCCTTTCACAAATATCATCTCCCGCCCGGCCCTGCATGCCTATTCACTGCAATTCACTCATCCAGCAACCCAGGAGACACTTTCCTTTTCTGCGCCTTACCCTGCCGATCTACAGGACGGACTTATTCAATTGAATCTAGGACCGACTTAAACAGATCCCAATCCATACCCCTGCACAATGAATGCCTGTATGATCAAACAAATTATTGTTCCGAATTGACAATTTTGTCGGATGTCCGAAAATGACGATTTTGGGATTTTTCTGAAACGACTTGCAGGTATAATTGCCAAATGGATTTTTTCAACATTGACCCTGATCTGAAGCGATTTCCCCCGGAGGAAACCCGCATCGTCTTCCTGGAGGTGAAACCATACGAAGATGGTCGGCGCTTACGTATCTTCCTGGAACTGACACCTTTTCTCAAACCTCCATTTATTGAATTTACCCTGACCGATGCGGATGGCAATGACGCAGGCTCAGCCAGCATCATCGAACCGCCGCGCTGGAAGCATGAACTCACCATGCATATTAAATATTCAAAACAGACCACAGGTGAGTTCCAACTTACTGTGCGCCTTTTTTATCCTGAAATAGAAGATCTGGATCAGCGTGTAATTACCTTTAATCTTCCTGAAATCAATACTGAAGCATGACAAATCGAATCAAGGTCCGACAAGCATTGGTCTGGATAACACTTCTGCTGCCATTATCGATGTTGCTAGGTTGCACAGGGATCACCATACCCTCAGCACTTCCTTCCAGCCAGGTGGAGACGGAAACCCCATTTCCAACCAGCACTTCCACCCAGTCCGCCACCCAAACACCTTTTGTGGTCACAGCCACAACCATTCCGCCGGATGAACCCCAACAAAATATCATCCTATCCATGCTGGATAATGGCTATGCGCATCTTTTTTTATTCTCCACCCAGGGAAAATTATTGTCCAGGCTGACCGCAGACCCCTGGGATGATATAACTCCCAGCCTGAGCCCGGATGGTTCTCAAATTGCTTTTGCTTCCCGTCGCAATGGCTACTGGGACCTTTACCTGCTCAATCTGTCTACAGGAATTTCATCCCGCCTGACCGATTCCATGGAATATGAAGCCTCACCATCCTGGTCACCTGATGGGCAATGGCTGGTTTTTGAAACCTACCAAAACGGCAGCCTGGATCTGGTGATCCTATCTGTCAACAATCCCGAACAGCGGCAAATTCTTACGCAAGGACCAGCCTCTGACCACTCCCCCGCCTGGTCACCCTTGGGACGCAAGATCGCTTATGTTTCCAACCAGACCGGTGAAGACGAGATCTGGATCGCTGACCTGGACAAGTTCGGAGAGGATACCTTTTTAAACATCAGTAAAAACACATTCGTCAGCGAAGCTCATCCTTCCTGGTCACCCGATGGGAATTCCCTGGTCTGGGCAGGATCTCCCATAAATTCATCCCTGCAGGGCATCTATATTGCCAACAGTCTTCAAAACTCACCACCAGTCTGGCTTGGCAGTGGAGATTGGCCCACCTGGAGCCCTGATGGAACTCAAATTTTCACCCTGATCGCCACCCCAAATGAGAATTTTCTGGCTGGTTACAATCTGACAGGAAATTATTCGATACCACCCATTTTATTACCCGGCAGCTTGAAAGGTTTTGATTTCGGATTTACCAAATTTCCAACTCCGCTTCCAGGGTCTTTTTTGGAAGCCGCCAATCTGATCCCATCCCCCTTATTCGTTCCGATCATTACAGAATTACCTGAAGGACAGGATGACCGCCTTAACCTTGTGAAATTACCAGAAGTCCAGGCGCCTTATCCCCGGATGCTGGATATCCTGGATGAATCCTTTTCTGCACTTCGCCAACGTATAGCCATCGAAACCGGTTGGGATGCATTGGTCAGTCTCGAAAATGCTTTTGTCCCATTCTCTGTTCCCCTCGAACCGGGTCTTGAAAAGGATTGGCTGTATACCGGGCGCGCTTTTTCCCTGAACCCCATCCTGCTGGAAGCCGGGTGGATCTGCATCGTAAAAGAGGAGATCGGACTGCAAACCTATTGGCGTGTATACCTGCGAGCCCGCACCCAGGATGGTTCACAGGGAGAACCATTACACAGGGTTCCGTGGGATCTCAACGCACGCTTCAGCGGTACCCCCATAGCCTATGAGCAGGGAGGGCTGCAGGTTTCCAATATCCCGGAGGGGTTTTGGGTCGATCTAACCGATTTGGCGCGAGCATATGGTTGGAACCGCCTGCCATCGCTTTCCAATTGGACCAGTTATTTTAACGGCACCCGTTTTGGAGAATTTGTGAATACATCCGGATTGGATTGGGAGTCAGCCATGCTCCAAATCTATCCGCCCGAGGTTTTCATAAAACCCACCCAGGTCATCCCCCCCACCAAAACAGCCACAACCACCCCCTGGCATTATTCAGCTCCAACAGTGACGCTGACGCCGACACCCCGCCCCACTCTTACGCCGAAACCATGAGCCTGATCAGTGTTTCCAGGATCCTACTCTTATTGTAGTTATTAATCCTATCAGCCTGCCAGAACGCTTCGATCAATTTGGGTGATGGACAAACATCTCCATCACCATCACAAGAAGAATCAACCAATGACCATCCATCAATATTAACTCCCCTATCGACAGAATTACAAAATCCGGATCCCACGCCTCAAAGCACACCAGACATTATGCAATTTTCTCTGCCTACACCTGTTGCCCAACCCATGACCGCCTGGAGACCTCCCCTCTATCCTGTGCCCTGGGCTGCTTCTCATAATGATCATTTTTATTTCACACGCCCAATATCCGTTGACCAGATCCTTTGGCCCAACCTGGATTATCGTTATGGTGGTGTCTTCTTCAAACCAAGCGCAACCCACACTGGAATTGATATTCCTGCAAAAATGGGAACTCCGGTACTGGCTTCTGGACCCGGAGAGGTAGTTTGGGCCGGGTGGGGATTGTATAGCAATGACCCTTCGAATCAAGATGATCCCTATGGGTTGGCAGTCGTCATTCGCCATGATTTTGGTTACCGGGACCTGCCCCTTTATACGGTTTATGCACATCTTGAGGAAGTGGATGTTGTTATCGGGCAATGGCTGCAAAGAGGTGATAGGCTGGGAAAAGTTGGTCAGACAGGTTTTACAACGGGTTCACATCTCCATTTTGAGGTCAGACTTGGAGAGAATACCTATTTCAGCACCAGGAATCCCGAGCTGTGGTTGGTACCCCCCCAGGGATGGGGTGTGTTGGCTGCGCGCATAGCTGATTCCTTCAACTACACGGTCCCAAATACGGATGTTACCCTTGTGTCTGATGATACAGGGTTGGAATGGGAACTCCGGACCTATCCACTCATCGGTGCAAATGGTGATGATTATTATCAAGAAAACCTGGTTATGAGTGACCTACCGGCTGGCAATTACACCGTCTTCTTTAAGTTTTTCTATATCCCCCAGGAAATAAAGATCCAGATCATTCCTGGTAATATCACCTACTTTTCCTTTCGAGGATTGCTTGGGTTTGGTCCTACGCTGCCACCCTCTGATAAATTGGATATTTTCTTCACCCCAACACCTTAATTCTCTTTCCACTATTAATCACGCTTAATTCATGACCAATAAAAAAAACAAAAAAATCAGGATGTTAACAAAGTTGTCTGGTTTTTTCCCTTGCCCTTCCCACCAAGCGGACTTATAATCATTGTCGGTATCCTTTCACTGATTCGGGTAGGATGGCGTGTCCGTCAGGCTGCGGTATATCCTTTCGACACCCGTCCTCCTTTTATAAAGGATACAATCAGCACCAGGTAATCTGCTCGTGGAGGCTCCATTTGTCTGAATATACACCTGAGATCGAGATCCTGCCGGAAGACCAGAAAAAGGGCACGGACTTCAAGCATTTTGCGCTCGATCTGCTTGAAACTTTGGTACTGGCGGTGATCCTGTTCCTGGTCATCAACGCGGTATCGGCACGTGTGCGTGTGGATGGCTTCTCGATGCGCCCCACACTTGAAGATGGCGAATTCATCCTCGTCAATCGCCTGGCTTATAAATTTGATAACCCGAAGCGCGGCGAGATCATTGTTTTCCGCTCGCCAGTGGTACCAGACGAAGACCTGATCAAGCGCGTCATCGGTCTACCTGGAGATGTGATCGAAGTAACCACTGGAGTTGTTTACGTAAATGGCAGCCCTTTGGTCGAACCCTATATTGCTGCTTTACCGGTCTACTCTGGAAAGTGGGAGGTCGTGGATGGCTATCTGTTCGTGCTGGGTGATAACCGCAACGATTCCTCCGATTCACACAGTTGGGGACTGGTGCCGATGCAAAACGTGGTTGGCAGGTCGATCCTGATCTACTGGCCATTTAATGAATGGGACATGTTAAACCATAATATAATTACTGCAATGGTTCCTTAAATGGGTTTCGATAACCAATCAAAACTGGCAGGATCAACAGACATCGAAACAAAAGGGTTTAACTCATGAGTTCACCTCAAACCACCCACAATTATCCATGCAGCGAATGTTCAGCAGGTATCATGCACCTGGAATACATCACCTACTTCACCTGGCTGAGCGATGAATTGATCAGCGTGCCTAATTTCCCGGCCTGGATCTGCGATATGTGCGGACGGCGTGATTATGATCAGAAGGCACGCGTCTGGTTGACCGCCTTGTTGAACCCCGAAACCGGCAGGAACTACAGCGGTAAGATTCCTGTCCGCCCGGTGCTGCTCAAACGCCCTCATACCAGACCCAGCCCCGATTAGGCGTACCATAAACGCAGGATACCTGGTCGGGAGCAGAGATCCACATGCCTGCTTCATAAAAATTGGAAAAGACACGAACACCTCATTTCACCCGTAATTTGACTTGACCTGATAACAACTGGATGGTAAAATCCGTCCGCTCAAGATAAGCCCCCATCGTCTAGTGGACCAGGACGTAGCCCTTTCAAGGCTCAAACCGGAGTTCGAATCTCCGTGGGGGCACCTAATCATAGCTCTACAATTTGAAGTCATGATAATAAGAAAGAAAAACAACCGACATTAGAGAGAAAGCCCAAATCGTCTATACCCGTTTGAGTTCGAAATAAAACTTTAATACTAAGCCCCGCTTGAACTAATTAGCCAAGCGGGGCTCTGTTTTATCTCCAAGCCATGTATAATCAAGCATAGTGTAGTTAAAACAATTTATAATGAAGTTTTCATTATCGGCGGAAATTTATGACTTCAAAAAAAGACCTTTCAGAAAGGGATATTTGTACAAAGTACATCCTGCCTGATTTGGTTAAAGCTGGCTGGGATATGCAGACGCAGATCCGTGAAGAAGTTTTTTTCACAGAAGGGCGGATTTATGTGCGTGGCGACCGTACAACGCGGGGAAAGCGAAAACGCGCAGACTTCATTTTGTATTACAAAGCAGAGATACCACTTGCTATCGCCCGTGAATTAGGGCTTCCTGTGTTCATTATTTTTGATGCAGATGGAAATATCACGAGACCTGACCAACGAGTAAAACACGAACGTGATAACAGAGCCTTATTGACTTTATTAAATGCAAACATTGATCTCTTCCCAGCAACAATCACCATGGGTACAGATCATGTAATTTGGCCGACAAATATTGGTGATATAGTAAAGAACGATTTTGGGGGTAATTATGAACGATTGAAAGAAACTGCACGCCTCCACTATGCCCAGGAAGGCGACTTAGAAAAGAACGATATGTTCATTGCCGAATGGCTTACAGCTGCATCTAATGAAAACCTAAGATCCCCAACTTTACAGACGCTTTGTGAGACTATTCTCGATTTTGCGAGAGGAGAACATTGAGTTATGACTGACAATCCAGAAAATTTCGACCTCCGCTCCCACGATCATCCTGAGGAAAAAAAGCAGGAACTCATGAGCCTCTTCCCTGAGATCCGCACAGAAGGTGGAAGTATTGACTTCGACAAGCTCAAACTTGTTCTTGGTGAGACCATTGATGTGGGCCGCGAACGCTACGGTATGAACTGGCCCGGCAAAGCGGATTGCTTTAAGACCATTCAAGCCCCCAGCATGGGTACTCTTTTACCCGCCCCCGCTGAAAGCGTGGATTTCGATTCCACCGGGAACCTCATCATCGAAGGCGACAATCTCGAAGTCTTGAAGTTGATGCAAAAGGCGTATTTGGGTAAAGTTAAGATGATCTACATTGACCCGCCCTACAACACAGGCAATGACTTTATTTATCCTGATAATTACACTGAGAGCCTACAAACTTATTTAGAATACACAGGGCAGGTAGACGTCGAAGGAAAAAAATTTGGCACAAACACAGAGGATAGTGGCCGCTTCCACTCTCGCTGGATGAATATGATGTACCCGCGTTTGTATTTGGCAAGAAATTTATTACGTGAAGATGGGATTGTTTTTATTAGCATTGATGATTTTGAATACGATAACCTAAGAAAAATCTGTAATGAAGTTTTTGGGGAAGAAAATTTTCTCGAAAACATTATTTGGAAAAAAAGGTATGGAGGGGGAGCTAAGGAGAAATTTCTAGTCTCGGTTCATGAATATATACTTTGCTATGCAAAAAATCTCGACATAATAGAACCGATGTTCGTTCCACAATCACAAGAGTCAATTGATCGTTATTACTTACTAAAAGATGAAAATTATGGAGAGCGCGGTCCATATAGAACACATCCATTAGAAGCAACTAAAAGTATGGGCGATCGGAAAAACCTAGTTTTTCCGATAACTGCTCCAGATGGAACACAAGTTATGCCTAAAAGGCAATGGTTATGGTCACGCGAACGGGTAGATAGCACGCAGGCAAATGGAGAAATCGCATTTTTGAAGGATAAAGAAGGAAATTGGTCTGTTCATTCGAAGCAATACCTCAAAGATGCCAACGGCAATATACGACAAAGCAAGGTATTTTCAATAATCGACGATGTATATACTCAACATGGAACAAACGAAATTATTGATCTGTTTGGTGATGCGCAGCTGTTTCCATTTCCAAAGCCGACTAAATTAATATTTTCGTTACTAAATCTAGCGGCATCCGAATCTGATGCGATTGTGCTCGATTTCTTTGCTGGAAGTGGATCATTGGCTCATGCAGTTCTTGAGCTAAACAAACAAGACGGTGGCAGCCGTAAATATATTCTTGTCCAACTACCTGAACCAACGGAATATGAAGGTTATAAAACCATCGCCGACATCACCAAAGAACGTGTGCGACGTGTCATCATGAAATTTAACGACGACGAAGCAGGTCAATTGCCATTGAAAGGTAAACAAGATCGGGGATTCCGTGTTTTCAAGCTAGCTGAGTCTAATTTTAAGGCGTGGGACACATCTGCGTCCAAAGATGGCATGACGCTTGAAAAGCAACTTGAATTGCATATTGAGCATATCCTCGAAGGCAGAACGAGCGAGGATATCTTGTATGAAATCTTATTCAAAAGTGGCTTTCCGCTGACCACCCCTGTTGAAAAAATCGAGCTAGCGGGTAAATCTGTGTACAGCGTGGCAAGTGGTGGAATGCAGATTTGTCTCGAAAAAGGCATTACGCTGGAACTAATCCGCACCATGGCAGAGATGAAACCTCAGAGGGTGGTTTGTCTCGATATGGGGTTTGCGGGCAACGATCAGTTGAAAACCAATGCCGTGCAGATCTTCAAGAACAAAGAAATTGTATTCAAGACGGTATAAATGAAACTACACTTTGACCCCAACCAGCAATTCCAACTGGATGCCATCGCGGCGGTGGTTGACCTATTCGAAGGTCAGCCACAAAGTTCGCCGACCTTCACCCCGATCAATGTGGGGGATTATGGAGAAATCTTTGCTGGGCAGGCGCAAACCGAGCTGGGCATGGGGAATCAGATCCTGGTGGATGAAGAGAAACTGCGCACCAACACACGCAACGTACAACACCGCAACGACATAGAAATCACAGATCCGGCCGCGGCACTTGAAGCATGGGAATTGTTCGATGTGCCGGCTGACAAGCGCCGAAACTGTCCGCATTTCTCGGTAGAGATGGAAACGGGCACAGGCAAGACTTATGTTTATCTGCGGACCATTTTCGAGTTGTCCCAAAAATACGGCTTCCAGAAGTTCATAATCGTTGTGCCGAGTGTTGCCATCCGGGAAGGTACGATAAAGAATCTCGAAATCACCGAAGAGCATTTTAAAACCATCTATAACCTGACGCCTGAATACTTTGTTTACGATGCCAAGAAGATCAACCGACTGCGCCAGTTTGCCGTTAGCAACACCCTGCAAATCCTGGTCATTAACATTGACGCCTTCCGCAAGAACTTCACAGGAACGGAAGAGGAAAAGAAAAGTAACGTTATTTACAAGGAAAGCGACCGTCTCTCCGGCCGTCCACCAATTGAATTCGTGCAGGCAGCGCGTCCTATTGTAATCATAGATGAACCACAAAGTGTGGATAACACTGACAAGGCGCAGGAAGCTATCCGGGCACTCAATCCGCTGTGCACGTTGCGTTATTCGGCAACACATACCAACCCCTACAACCTGATCTACCAGCTCGATCCGGTGCGTGCCTTTGAAATGAAACTGGTCAAACAGATCGTGGTAGCTTCCGCTACGGCAGAAGGCGGCGTAAACGAGGCTTTTGTTAAGGTAGAAAAAATCGAATACAAGACGGGCATTAAAGCCAAACTCCGCTTTCACGAACAAACCAAAGATGGTCCACGCGAGAAAGTGGTTACAGTCAAAAACGGCACAGATCTTTACGCTATTTCAAATGAACGCGCCAATTATAAAGATGGTTTTATCGTGGCAGAGATCAATGCTGAACCTGGAAATGAATACATCCGCTTCGATAATGGGCGCGTATTGCGATTAGGTGAAGAAACAGGAGGCATGAAAGAGGATATCTGGCGAACACAGATCAAGCATACCGTCAAACGACATCTTGAAAAAGAACTTCAGGTAGGCAAGCGCGGAATCAAAGTCTTAAGTTTATTCTTCATCGACCGCGTGGCTAATTATCGTGATTACAACGAAAGCGGTCAACCGGTCAAAGGAAAGTTTGCCATAAACTTTGAAGAGACCTTCACCGAACTCGCCAAAGACCCGCGCTACAAAGAACTCGACTGGCTAAAATATCCAATAGAGAAACTTCACGATGGTTATTTTGCACAAGATAAGAAAGGCATCCTGAAAGACACCAGCGGTATAACTCAGGCTGATGATGAAGTTTATAACAAGATCATGAAGAATAAAGAGCAATTGTTATCCAATTCTGAACCCTTGCGCTTCATTTTTAGCCACTCCGCCCTACGGGAAGGATGGGATAACCCCAATGTCTTCCAGATCTGTAATTTAAGGGAAATGAGCACGGAACGTGAACGGCGTCAAACCTTAGGGCGCGGCATGCGCCTGCCCGTTGATCAAGATGGTGAGCGTGTACGCGATGACTCGATCAACAAGCTATACGTTTTCGCCAATGAGAGTTATGAAGATTATGCCCGTGGTTTGCAAAGTGAGTACGAAAGTGACGGAGTCTCCTTTGGCAAGGTACCGCTGGTGGCAATATCCAAACTCACACAGATTGTGGAAGAGGAAGAAAAGCAAATCGGGCGTGAGGCGGCGATAGAAATTAGGACTGCACTTATCAGACAACAATTCCTGGATGAAGAAAACCGGATCCAAGCGACCTTTGATCCGCGCCGTCTGGACTTTAAGATGGTTCTCCCTGAAAAGTATTCGGCTCTTGCACCTGCCGTTGTTGACCTGCTTTCGTCATATCTCATCGAACGTCATATCCGGCGGGAGAAGCAGGAAGGTCCCAATCACTTCAAGAAAGCCGTGGAAGTCAGTTCCGAATTTATCGAGCTGTGGAACAAGATCAAACCACGCACAACCTACAGGGTCGAATTCGATACGAACGAATTGATCGTCAAGGCAGCGAGCGCGATCAAGAACATGCCGCATATAGCCGCACCAATAATCAGCATCATCACCGGTAATGTGGAGGTCAAGAAAGGTGGCGTCACCTCCACAGCAGTGAATGTCGCGGAGGAAAGGTTGGAATATCGCACGCGGCCAGCCCCGGATATCCTGGCTTACCTGCAGGACCAAACCGAACTCACCCGCGCTACACTTGTCCGGATATTAAAGGATTCCACCCGCTTGGATGAATTCTTCGTCGATTCGCAAAAGTTTATGGATCAAGTCGCGACCATTCTCAAATATGAGCTTCACCGCTTGCTGGTAAATGGGATCAAATACGAAAAGCTGGTAGCGGAAGGAAAGGAAATTGAATGGGAAATGGAGTTATTCAAAAGCGAAGAAATCATCAACTACCTGACGGCTCTGCAGGTCAAGCATTCATCCCATGAATGGATTGTGTATGGTTCAAGTATTGAATATGAATTTGCCAGGAAACTGGACCGACGCGAAGACATCAAACTCTTTCTCAAACTACCTGATAAATTTACCATTGATACGCCGGTGGGGAAATACATTCCAGATTGGGCAATCGTTAAACACAACGATGACACTATCTATATGGTATGCGAGACGAAGGGTGTCAAGAAGGAACAATACTTGAAGCTCCGAACCTCAGAGGCAGATAAGATCCGTTGCGGAGAGAAGCATTTTGAAGCATTGGGTGTGTCTTATGATATGGTAGTGGATGCAAATGAGATTTGATATGGATTGAGGCATAACCGCATAGATACGATGCACGATTTTTAAAAATCGGCACGATAATTCTGAACAGCCGTACCATCCCGCTGCTGCTCTGACACCCGCTCCGAAAGACGATGAAGATTGGCAGAAGAAGCGTGACTTCATTATCCAATTGTGCCAATGGCTATAACCTTGACATAAAGAACCCCCATCAGCCAGATGAAGAAAAAGAATATAGCAGCAGGGAATTGTTGGATATGCTGGCAGGTTCTTTCCAAAAAAGTGACGATTTTTTAAAAGCTCTGCGCAAGGAGCTAATTTAGTGTCAATCGAATATTTGCCCATCAGCAAACTTTTTTCTTTTGAAAAGGGCCAATTGCAAAGCACAAAATGTACTCCTGGTAAATATGATTTTATAACAGCAGCAAAAGAGTGGAAAACTCATAATGAGTATGACCATGAATGTGAAGCATTGGTTTTTGCCGCAGCGGCTTCTGGCTCACTAGGAAGAACGCATTATGTGAACGGGAAATTTATTTCCAGCGACCTTTGCTTTATTCTTACGCCAAAAGATGAGAAAAAGTATCCGATAAATATTTCTTTTTACCATTTTGTCTTTAACTCTCTTCGTTCAACATTAGTCGCTGCAACAAAGTCGGGAACATCTAAAGAATCTATTAATCAAAAGAATTTCAAGAAATACGAACTTCCGTATTTTGATATAGAACAGCAGGACGAATGGATTGAGAGATTAATAAATACACAAGCAAAAAAAGAGTTACTATCATCCGAACTCCGCCACCAAGCCGACCTGTTAAAAAAGCTGCGCCAACGTATCTTGCAAGAAGCCATTGAAGGCAAATTGACCGCGGACTGGCGAGCCGCAAATTCCAATGTCGAACCCGCCAGCGAACTGCTCAACCGCATACACACCGAGAAGGCGCAAATGGTCACGGAAGGCAAACTCAAAAAGCAGAAAACCCTCCCCCCGATCAACGCAGATGAAATCCCCTTCGACTTGCCACAAGGTTGGGAGTGGGCTAGATTGGGAGATATTACTAGTATTATAGGTGATGGAATACATGGCACTCCTGTTTTTTCAGAAACAGGAGAATATTTTTTTGTAAATGGCAACAATTTGTCTGATGGCATTATTGAGATGAAACAAGATACAAAGCAAACAACATGTGATGAGTTTAAGAAATACAAGAAAGAGCTAAATTCTCAAACTGTTCTTGTTTCTATCAATGGAACACTCGGGAATGTGGCTTTTTATAATGATGAGAAAATTATTTTGGGAAAAAGTGCTTGTTATTTAAATTTGCTAAGTGATGTGCATAAGCATTATATCAAGCATTTTATTAATAGTTCTTTTTTCTTAGACTACGCTATTTTTGTAGCATCCGAGACAACAATAAAGAATGTATCTTTGAAAGCTATGCGCTTAATGGTAATCCCATTTCCCCCTCTTGCCGAACAAAAAGCGATTGTCGCCAAAGTCGAAACACTGCTGCATCTCTGCGATCAACTCGAAACCGAAACCAATAATAACCAGAAAAACGCCGCATCCCTGTTGCAGGCTGTGCTGCGAGAAGCTTTCTCTCAAAATCAAAATGGTCTTCTTTGAAGATGAGCGTACCCGAACCGATTTTTTCAAATTATTAGACAAAACATTAAGGATCAATTCAGCTAGGGACCAGAACCAGGACCTGTAGCTGGATGCTGCGCGAGGGGCACAAACGACCGCCAATCAAGGCGGTTTTTGGATTCAAACCGGAGCCCCCGGGAGGGGATGATATTCGAATCTCCGTGCCCCCTGGCGGGGATGCTGGGAGAGGGGCACCACCAAATTAAACCGCTTAAGAAGCGGTTTTTGGATTCAAACCGGAGCCCCCATAAGGGAATGTTATTCGAGTCTCCGTGCCTCCTGACGGGGGTGCTGCGCGAGGGGTACAAATTACGGATAAAACCAGTCAGAATTCCAAGAATGTAGATGAGTTTCTGGTTTGTTTGAGTTTTATGCAGAGGGGAAGACTTGAGGAGCTGCCCATCCACCATTGCTAACTTGGCAAAAATAACAATCATGAGTATAATTGTAATACCCTGATATTGCAACAAGGAGCCAGTTCATGAACAATCCCCGTATAAGCATTGGACAAATCAAGCGTGACATTTCCGAACTTGTCAACCGTGTCACCTATGCTGGCGAGCGCATCATTCTCACCTCCCGCGGTAAACCCAAGGCCGCCCTGGTCAGCATGCAGGATTACGAACACCTGCTCAAAACCGACAGCCGCGCCACCGACATCCAAAAATGGCTGGCTGATACCCGGGTTTTATCCAGTAGGATCGAAAAGCGCCGCGGCAAGCCAGTGGATGTGGATGCCATCCTGAAAGCCTCCCGCGATGACTTGGAGACTCGGTGACCGATAATCTCGTCATTATCGACGCCAGTGTGGCGGTGAAAGCCATTCTTCCCAACCCGTTGCAGGGGCACTGCCTTGCTCTGGTGCAAACCTTCATCGAAATACAACCTGCTGCGCCAGCGCTCTGGGCGTACGAGACTACTTCTGCCATCGCCAAGTCGGTCCATTTTGGAGCGATCACAGAAGGTGAGGCTCTCCAAGCGCTTGAGAAACTAAATTCTTTGGGTGTGCGCCTGTTTGTCGCGGATGCCGAACAAAACCTTGCCGCTTTCAACTGGACTTTAAAGTTAAAACGGGCTTCAGCTTATGACAGTTTCTACCTTGTATTGGCTCAGACGCTGGAGTGTGACTTTTGGACTGCTGATAAACGTCTCCTCAATGCTCTCCAGGATAACCGCCCGGGTTGGGTGCGTTGGATCGAGGAAATGACCTCATAGATTTCATATTTCCCCTTATTCAGGGAAGGGTGCTGTTTGGTACAGAGTTACATGGGTGCACCAGCTTCAAAAAAACCGCCAATCATGAACTGACCCCCTAAAACCGGAGCCCCCGGGAGGGGATGGCGATAGGATTTTTTTCCTTGCATTTGCATGCCTGGGTAAGTATGCTACAAACACGTGCACCGGAACTTAGTGCATGTGAGGGTTTCCCAGCCAATCGGAGGAGATTCTTCGCCGCTGGAAGAACATCAGCTTCTCAGAATGACATTACTGCTTAGTTGTTACGATGAATATGCATTAAATAAAAACCCTCTCTTGCTGGATGGTGTTCCATTGGATTTTGCTCTGACCTTTCCAGGGGCAACTCTCCATCGAGATGATCTATTCCAAGAAATCTCCACCAGGTGGGTCATTGGTTAAATTAACAATGCACCTGGCAGGAAAAACCATAGGTTACTGTATCAAAAACCCCTATGGGTATTGTGCTCGTACCAGATATCCGCTATACTTGATTTATACATATCCTGGTGCCGAAGAGATCTTGGAGTTTGGGATGTGTCCATCCTTTTCTAATAGTTTTAACTCCAACCTTCCCTTTTTGAAGTACTGAAACGAGCATTGGCAAGCAGAAAGCATTCTCTTTAGCCATATCCTCCCGGGGGTTCCCGTCAAACCAGCGACCCTTGGTAATGATTTCATACAGGCAGACCTCCCAAACTTGACCAAACTTACTCCTGACTGAGCGAAGTCGACCCGACCAGAATGCACAAGGCTGCACCAGGAAGAATCAGTAGAAATATGGTCTCTTTCACCGGTTCCAAGGAGATCGAATGATCCGAAATCGAAACATTCGCATCCATGCAAGTCACCACACCTGGCTGTATTTCCTGTGTGCTTTGATGGTTTTATTGGTAGCTTTTTCACCTGGAACTGCTATTTCCTCATCCCGAATCGTGCGTGTTGGCATTTACCAGAACGAGCCCAAGATATTCACAGACGCAAACGGCAAAGCCTCGGGATTCTTTATTGAACTCCTGGAAAAAATCGCCTCTGAAGAGGGCTGGACCCTGGTTTATGTTCAGTGTGAATGGGCAGACTGCCTTCAAAGCCTTCAAGACCGGCAGATCGACCTGATGCCGGATATGGCATATTTAACGGAACGGGACGTATTATTCGATTTTCATAAGATCCCGGTCATCGAAAGCTGGTCAAGGGTTTATGCCTCCCCGGCTACAACTGTCAAGAAAATCTCCGACCTGGATGGCAAAAGGGTCGCAGTGCTCGAAGGTTCCATTCAAGAAACCGTCTTCCAGCAATTAATGGGTGGATTCGGATACAAGGTGACGCTGATTCCAGTCGGCTCGTTTGACCAGGCTTTTACCCTGGCAGGAAATGAAGAAGCTGATGCGGCTATTTCCAACCAATTGTTCGGAGACTACTTCTACAAAAAATACGGGTTAAAGAAGACGACCATAGATTTCGATCCGGTTGAGTTGTTCTACGTAACTGCACAAGGGTACAATTCCGAACTCCTCGAGGCAATCGATCGATATCTTGGCTTATGGATTCCGGAATCCGATTCTCCGTATTACACCACACTCGGCATCTGGACCCCCAGGGGACAATTTTCCTTACCGGAGAACTTTTACTGGGTGTTCGGTGGCATCCTGGGATTATTGATTTTCGCAACCGGAACGGTAATCCTCCTTCGGAGACTGTTAATCATCAGGACAAAAAACCTGGAGCAGGCTAATACAGACCTGCAAAAGAGCCAACTTCTCTATCAAACCCTGGCCAATATTTCTCCGGTTGGGATCTTCAGTACCGATCCATACGGCGCAACCACTTATGTAAACCCAAAATGGTGTGAAATTTCCGGGTTGTCTGCTGATCAAGCCCAGGGAGATGGCTGGCTGACAAACGTTCATCCCGACGATAAAGAAAGAATAAAGGAAGGCTGGCTGAATTCAACCAGACTTCAACAGTCTTCCTTTTCGGATTATCGTTTTGTACATGCAGATGGAACACTTGCCTGGGTGATGGGACAAGCTGTACCTGAAGTGAATTCTGAGAATGAGGTCATCGGGTTTATTGGTACGATCACCGACATCACCGGGCGCAAGCAGTCCGAAGAGGAAATTCGCAACCTCAACGCTGAATTGGAAAATCGTATACAGGAACGCACCTCCCAACTCCAGGCAGCCAACAAAGAACTTGAATCCTTTTCGTACTCAGTTTCTCACGACTTGCGTGCCCCACTGCGCGCCATCAGCGGATTTTCTGAGATCATCGCCCGCCGCCATCGTGCCAATCTGAATGAAGAAGGTCAGCATTATTTTGATAATATTGTGCTTGCCAGCAAACACATGGGGCAGTTGATCGACGACCTGCTCAATTATGCCCGTCTCGGGCGGACGGGTGTGAAACGGGAGCAGGTTTCGCTCGTCAACCTTCTAAATGAGATCGGCAGTAACATGGAGAATTATATTGCAGAAATTCACGGTGAACTGAACATCGCTGAAAACCTGCCTGCTGTCAAAGGTGATCATACTCTGTTGAGCCAGGTGTTCACCAATCTCCTGGATAACGCTTTCAAATATCACCAGCCCAATGTTCCTCCACAAGTCCACCTGACTTATTACAACGAAGACCATCATGTCGTCGTGAAAGTGAGCGATAACGGTATCGGGATTCCGAAGGAACACCTTGAAAAGATCTTCAATATATTTCAACGCTTGCATTCTGAGGATGAATATCCCGGCACCGGTATCGGTCTGTCAACCGTCAGGAAATCCGTCGAATTACTCGGGGGGAGTGTATGGGTCGAATCAGAACCAGGTGAAGGCAGCACGTTTTTCGTGCGATTGCCAAAGGAGTGAAACCATTATGAACAGACCTGCCCATATCCTGCTCGTCGAAGACAATAGCATGGATGTCAAGTTGACGATTGACGCCTTCCATGAGGCGAAGTTGTTCAATACCATCCACGTTGCATCGGATGGAAAGGAAGCGCTGGATTATCTCATGGGGCGCTGCCAATACGCTGACAGAAAGGCTTTTCCAATGCCGAACCTGGTTCTGCTGGATCTGAAATTACCCGGCGTTGATGGGTTTGAAGTCCTGCGGCAGATCAAATTAACACCCATTCTCAAGCGCCTGCCCGTTGTGATTCTCACTTCATCGAAAGAAGAAGGTGATCGTGCCTTATCATACGATCGAGGTGCGAATAGTTACCTTGTTAAACCGGTCTCGTTTGAAGGATTCCTGGATGTTGTGCGGGAAATCAATGGGTACTGGTTATCTTTGAATGTGGCACCACCGGAGAGTGAAATATGAACAAACCTGTTACCATTCTCTATGTCGATGATAACCCACTCGATCGTGAACTGGTGCGGGACGCACTGGAGAGAGAGCATGGTGGTTTTGAACTCATCGAGGCAGCTTCTGCAACTGAATTTGAGACCAGGCTTGCTCAAGGCGGTTTTGACCTGGTCTTAAGTGATTTTAACATTCTCGGTTTTGAAGGGCTGCAAGTCCTGGAAGAGGTTCATAAAAGATACCCGCATCTGCCGGTTATCATCGTGACCGGTACGGGATCCGAAGAGGTGGCAGCAAGCGCCATCAAGAGCGGTGCAGCAGATTATGTCCTTAAAACCCCCAAACACATCCAGCATCTCCCCCACACGATCCATGCTGTACTTGAAACAAAACGCCTGGAAGATGAACGCCAGCAGGCGCAAGAAGCGCTTCATAAGAGCCAGGAAAGTTACCGCCGGCTGCATGAAAGCATGCGGGATTGCTACATCCAGATCAAAATGACTGGCGAGATCATTGATGTCAATCCTGCCTTCCAGGAGATGCTTGGTTATTCCAAAGAAGATGTGTTAAACCTGTGTAATGTTGACATCACACCACCGCAATGGCACAAGTTGGAACAGGAGATCATCGATACCCAGGTATTGCCGGTCGGGTACTCGGATGTCTACGAGAAAGAATATATCAAGAAGGATGGAAGTGTATTCCCAATTGAAATTCGCACATATTTGCTGCGAGACGATAATGGGCTTCCATCCGGCATGTGGGCGATCGTGCGTGATATCACGGAACGCAAGCGGGTTGAGCAAAACCTGCGGGAAAGCCAGCAATACAACCGCATGCTGTTCGAGACTTCCCCGATCGGCCTCTACCTCTGCCGCATGGATGGATTTTTTGTGGATTGCAACGAAGCTTATGCGAAGATAATCGGATATTCGATCGCTGAAACCATCACTTTAAGTTTCTGGGACATAACCCCGGAAAAATATACCGCCCTGGAACATGTGCAGTTGGATTCGCTGAATGCGACTGGACGATATGGCCCTTATGAAAAGGAATATATCCACAAGGATGGTCACCTGGTGCCAGTGCAACTCACTGGTCTGATCATTGAAAAAGGTGGAGAAAAATTCATCTGGTCGAGCGCGGAAGACATCACCGAGCGCAAGCAGTCTGAAGAAAAAATCCTGGTTCATCTCCGGCGATTAAATGCCTTGCATAAGGTGGATCTAACCATCGCCGGGATGATCGATATCCGGGTTACACTTGACACCTTCCTTCAAGAGACAATATCGCAATTAAGGGTGGATGCAGCCAGAATTTTTCTACTCAGTTCTGATGCCCATACACTTACTTGTGCTGCCAGTACCGGTTTCCTCGGCAGAGGCATGTTTCAACCAGATTCGGCACTGGGAGAAGATTTCGCCGGCAGGATCGCACTCGAAAGACAACCGATCCAAATCTCAGATCTCTCAAAAACCGTGCCTGCCCTTCCCAGGGACCATCCCTTTATCCGGGAAGGTTTTGTGTTTTACATGGGATTACCGCTCATTGCCAAAGGTAAGGTAAGGGGTGTATTTGAGATCTTCAACCGTGCGCTTCTCGAGCCGGATGCAGATTGGCAGGATTTTCTACAGACACTGGCCGGGCAGGCTACCATTGCCATTGATAACAATCAACTATTCGACAGCCTGCAGAGAGCCAGCATGGACCTCTCCATCGCTTATGACGACACCATCGTAGGCTGGTCGAAAGCGCTCGATCTGCGTGACAGGGAAACAGAGGGTCATTCACAGCGGGTTGCCAAAATAACCTTTCTCATGGCGAATGGGATGAGGTTTAACGATGCAGACCTGGTGCAACTGCGGCGCGGGGCGCTTTTACATGATATTGGCAAAATGGGAATACCCGACAGCATCCTGGCCAAACCCGGCCCACTTACAGACGAAGAATGGCTCATCATGCGCAAGCATCCGGTTTTTGCTTACGAAATGCTCTCACCGATCAATTATCTGCGACCTGCCGTGGAGATCCCTTATTGCCATCATGAGAAATGGGACGGCACAGGTTACCCGCGCGGCTTAAAGGGCGAACAGATCCCACTATCCGCACGGCTTTTCGCAGTCGTGGATGTATGGGATGCGCTTCGCTCGGATCGACCGTATCGCCCGCGCTGGGACGATGAAAAAGTATTTGAATACATCCGGAAGGAATCCGGATCCCACTTTGACCCAAAAGCTGTGGAAATATTCTTTCGGGTGATGAGCGAGAAAGATAATTTACCCAATTAAGGTGTGGCTGATTTTCAACACCCCCTTAGCCCCCTGGCGGGGGATGCTGCGCGAGGGGCTACTACTAGATTTATGTTTTTTGTTCTATGCTTTATCAGTGGTGTGGAATGGAGCGATTGCGGAACTGCATACGGATCAAACTGAGGCTTAGGGCACATATCTGGCAGATCTGTTCCTCACCTGGTTATATAGTGACAGAAAGATTTCGCTTTAGATACTTTCCCTTTAACTATCATAGACATAATTCGTTATAAACAGAGGAGTTAATAATGGAACCCGAAAAAGGAAAATACTTTAACTTACTCACACCCAATAATAAATTAAAAAGAACCACAATTAATTCAATTATTGACCATATGGACAAACTTGGTTTACACAATTCCCCCATTGATGAAAAACTATTAAAGAAAAATGCGGAAGACGGGAAAATTACAGAATATTTAACAAGGCTGGAACTTAGAGTAATCGAAGGAAACAAGAGTTGGGAAGGACTGCTAGTAGGGTTCCCAGGAAATGTAACTGAATTGTCTACAAAATCGGTTGGGACACCTTATCTCCGGAGTATTTTGTATCCAATTCTTGATTTACACCATCGTTTACAAAAAGAATATAATAAAAAACTCCCTTGTATCTATTTTGTCGGAGAACGGTTTTCAGATGTTTTCCTGAGAAAATTTGATCTTCTAAGGAAAGTTGTTCCACACATTATTGTTTTAACACATGATATATACGCATGTTCAATTAAAGTACCAAGACTTCCGGTAACCATAAAAAATGAAAGATTTGAAGCTTGGACTCAAATGAGATTAAGCAAAAAGATGGATGACGGATTAATGATCTCAAATAATGTAAAAAAGCTATCTTTAAGGTTTTTTTCTTATGAAGTATCTTGTAATGAAGGCACAGATAATCCAGAAAGATTGGATATTCTTGGTTATGATGAACCTGATCACCGATTAGTTGCTTTTGAAATAAAGGGAAGAGTAGGGCAAAGAACAGATTTTGAAAACCTTTTTCTGCAAGGGATTGAACATTGGAACTGGTTGGAAAAGAATAAAATGGCTGTGAAATTATTGTTCGATAAAGGTCCAAAAGGAAAGGTAGATACGACGAAAAGAGTTAGGTTATTGTTGGGGTTTTATGGGGAAAATGTTCCTCATATTTTTAATGAGTTACGAAGACAATATGAGAAAGGAGATAAGGAATATACCGAAATCGATTTTATTCGATTTACCAATATTCAAACTCCTAATAAAGATTATGAATTAATTTTAGATCTCCTTCCACGACCGGAGGAGAAAAGCCTGGTTTAAGCGAAACGACCCAGGCGACCTGTTTACCGTTAGAATACAGGGAGCTTGTGCTTTTTGTCTGAACGGCTGAATATTCCTCATTGAGGTGAGTGGGTCATTACCTTCTAAAATATCCTCACCACTACAAATATTTGCTCTTGTCTGCAGATCTGTACAACTCATTCACGAATCTCTCATAGACCTTATTTTCTTTACAAACCTGTGTTTCTGTCACATTAAAAAACCTTCTTATGCCATCTTTGGCCTCTGCACGGATGGCTTGCGTTATTTGCGTGGACAGAAGACAACCATAATCGTATTTCGTACCACAGATCACGCGGGTCAGGTTCCTGCCCAGGGAAAGCTGTGAAATGAACCTGTCATACTGGGTCGGGAGGATGATCTGGGCTTCATTGACGATGAGGAGCAGATCGGCTGGTGCTGGTTCACCCACGCTGATCGCCTCCATGGAGAGAAAGATCGTCCGGCACTTGTCGATGGAGAAATTCATCCCGTCCATTTTCCAGCGGAACTGGGTCAGGGTATTTGAGTTCAAGCGGTCCCCCAGGCGCATGACTGCCACCAGGTGGTATTCATCCGTGGTATTGATCTCAAGGATGTTTCGCTCCTGATCATTCAGCATGCGCATTAAATAGGCTGCCAGGTGTGCCAGGAGCTCATCCTTGCCGCTCTGGAAGGGAAAGTTCATGACGATGGTCAGCCCCAGGTCCAGCCGGATACTGTCAAGAATGGCGCGGGCTGCCTGCAATTGATAATCATACAGATCGACCCCACAACCTTCCGAGACAAAATTTTTAAAGGATTCAAGCACAGCATTTGAAGAGGCATCGGGATTGTTCATGTGCGCAGCTCCCATTTTGCCTGCAGGCGGTCCGATTCGTTACGAATCCTCGGAAAATCCTTGAGAAAGATCATGCCAATCACTCCTACTTTTTTTAATGCTTAATCCAATCGGCGTATTTGCCGGTGACATATCTCCGGCGGTCTTCGGCATCCTGGGTGCGTTTTTTGGACCCGCGCCCGTCCTTTTGCCAGCGCTTCAGGATGGCTTCGACATATTTCAGGCTGCGGGCGTTGGACTTGACCGCCTCCAGGATGGCATCACACACCCAGGCTTCGCTGAAATCGTCAATATCGGCACGGATCGCATCCGCCAGGATGGGGGTCAGCGCGCCAATATTGGCTTCGTAGACCGCAAAGGCGTTGGCTGCCGCCCCCTGCTCCTGCACCTCGTCCTCCAAGGGATCCGTTTCAGCCTCATCGTCAGATCCTGAATCAGAGTCGATGTCAGAATCAGGATCAGAAGGAGATATGGAAGAAGAATTAGAATTAGAAATAGAATTAGAAATAGAAACAGAAGAATTAGAAGAAGAAGGAGAACGTTCCTCTTCCGTTTCATCTTCGTTTCCTCTTCTTTTCATCTTCTTTCCAACTCCTTTTCTTTGCCTGTAAGCCTGCACCCTCTGGGTGGAGGAGATGGCAGCCTGGCTTTCCTTGAAATTTGTGACGACCCAACCCTGTGGTGTTTCGTGGACGATCCCGATTTCTGACAGGGTCCGCAACGATTTGTCCAGATCAGATTCCTCGATCCGCAAAACGTACGCCATGTCAGCTACGGGTCCAAGCAGGCCATCATCGCCATGCTCGCCAGCCAGCATTGCCAGTTCCAGGGCACGCCTCCACAAATAATTGGGCATCCTGCTCATTTTTGGGTCATATAAAATTTTCAGCTCCAGTTTGATCCAGTATCTTCTCATTTTTAGTTCCTGAAGGTATGTGATGTCCAGGGATGGTGAAAATTTTATTTGCCCTGGTGGATATGATAGGTGGGAGGGATGGAAGGCGTCACAGCGGGATGAGGCTGGTTCGAAACAGGCTCATCGATACTTGAGCGCCGGGTTGCCCATTCCCGCCAGACCAGCAGGTGAAGAAAATCCTTCGGAGAGCGCAGATCTGCCCTTGCCAGGGCTTTAAGGTGCGCCCAGGTTTCTGCTTCCATCCATATGGGAATTTGAATCGACATTGAAAAACTCCCTTCCATAATTAGAACATATATTCTATAATCATTATACTGGTTTTGCGCAAGATGTCAATAGTCAATTCCATATTGGTAACATCTTTTTCTACCACTATGGTAAAATAGTTTTATGGAAAAGAAGCATCCGTTGAGCGATTGGTTGATGACACACATGCAGATCAATAACCTGGGTACCAGGGAAACCGCCCGCAGGGCTGGCATATCCCACCCTCTCATTTCGGACATCCTCAATGGCGGTAAGCCCAGCCTGGAGACCTGCAGCGTGCTGGCGGAGCTGTTCAATACGCCGCCCGAGGAAGTTCTGCGCCTGGCAGGATTGCTGCCTCCCAGGGCAGAATATGATGTCCTCCAGGAACGCGCCGATTACCTGATGCAGCGACTCTCTCCGGCAAAACAACAGCAAGCTGTTGAATTTCTGGAATTTTTATTGACGCAAGAGGAAAAGGGGGAGCAGCGTGACAGACCGCCTCGCCGCCATGCAAAAACTGAAACTAATTAACCAGTTCAGGTTTTTGCTGTACTTGCACTGGCTGGGCTTTATCGACCAACCGCGCTGGATACCTTTAAAAGCTACCGTGGCTGCGGGCGCCTTTTTGCCGTTGTTGTTGTTGATACGATAATAATAAGAACAGGTTAAATAATTTCCAAATTCCAACCAGTTTTACCGGGTTTCGTCGCAAATCGAATTATTTTAATATTCCATCAAAAAAATGGGGTATATCCCCTTATCTGAAAACGAAAAACCCGCCCGGTATCCGGGCGGGTTTTATTGATCTAAAAAGGTGGGTTACTCGTCTTCTTTATATAATAACGGTTCGGTATTGATCAATTCTTCAAAGATTTTCACCACGCGCGGGTCAAATTGCTTGCCGGATTGGGCGCGGAGATAAGCACGCACTTTTTCATCCGTCCAGGCATCCCGATAGCGACGCTTCGAGCGCAGAGCATCCCAGACATCCACCACTGAGAAGATGCGTGCCTCCAGCGGGATGTCCTCACCACTGATACCTTCCGGATAACCCGACCCATCCCAGCTTTCGTGGTGATAATAAGGAATATTCAAAGCCGGTTTTAAATAGGCGATGGAAGACAACAATTTCCTGGCATTGGCGGGATGCTGCCGCATCACAGCCCATTCTTCATCATTGAGTGGACCCGGTTTAAGCAATATTTCATCCGGGATGGGCATTTTTCCAATATCATGCAGCAAAGAGCCGCGCCGGATCTGGACCAGGTCGGCTTCATTGACACCCATTGCTTGTGCCAGGCGTAAAGTTGCTTTTGTAACCCGCTGGGTATGACCTTCGGTCTCATGATCGCGCAGGTCCAGGGCGCTTGACCAACCCATGATGGTTGTATCATATGCCAGGACCAACTCATTATTCGAACTTTTCAACTCGGAAACCAGTTGAGCATTGTCAATAGCGATGGCTGCCTGCCCGGCAAAAGCATCCAGGAAACTCATCCAGTCGGGTGTAACTTCCAAAGTCGAACGATGAAATATTTCCAAAACACCCTTGAGCTGATCTTTCGCCAACAAGGGTACACCATAATAAACCTCAAATCCTTCTGATTTGAAATAAGGTGACCGCAGAAAATCCGATTTGTGGGTGCGCATTTGATCAACATGGATGATCTGTTTATTTAACCCGGCCATACCTGCATAACTTTGCCCCAGCATTAAATGAGTGCTTTGGAGTGCAGAAGTATGGAAACCTATACTGGCTGCATAATTCAGTATCTGAGTATTGGCATCAAATATAAGGACTGCTGAAGCATCCACGCCCAGTTGGGAGCGGGTCTTCTCCAACAAGATGTTCAAAATAAAATTCAAGTCAACACTGGAAGTGATAGCCTGGTCGATCAAGTGCAGTGCCTGCACTTGCATCAGGTTATGATTGGTTTCTTCAAACAAACGCGTGTTATCAAGTGCAGTTGCGGCGCGTTCTGCCAGCAATTGGCTGGCACTTATCTCTTCATTGGATGGATAATAGGGGTTCTCATGGCTGAGAGTCAGGAATCCGATCGTCTTGCCTTCAATGATCATCGGGTAGGCGAAGAAAGAATTGATCTCCGGACTAACCAGCACTTTCCGAAGTATCGGGGCGTCCCTATCAATATTAGAGATGGTAACAGGATCCCCCCTGGTGATCGATCGCTGGATCAAAGGTGAAGAGAGGATTCCGCTAAGGTCTTCAAATGTCTCTTCAGGCCAACCATATTGGGCTGCCAGGCTGACTTTTTCCATCAATTTATCCATTACCATCACAGTGCAGCTGGTGCTTTCCATTATCTTTGCTGAAGCATAAACAAGAGTGTTCAACATCGTTTGTTCATTACGAATAGCCGTCAGGTCTGTCCCCAACCTGGTTATTTCTGTTAATCGGGAAGCGCGCCTTTTTTCTGCGGCATATAATCTGGAATTGGAAATGGAAATTGCCACCTCATCGGCGATGGTTGAGAGCAGCTCCTGATCAACCGAAGAATATGCGTTAGGTGTGTACATCTGAACGGAGATAACGCCTAAAACCACACCACCATACAAGATCGGTACTCCAAGCCAGGAGGCAGGCAGATCCATTGATCCCCATACTTCTGCAGAGGGAAGATGATCTTGTTCTTTTTCAAGATCACGGATCAATAACGGTTTCTTCGTATTGATGACAGTGGCGGTCAAACCCGAACCCAGGGCTAGTTTATAAGCCTTCTCCCGGGCGCCTTTATCCATATTGATCTTGAATTCAAGTACATCCCTGGCATTATCGTAAAGTGCAATAAAAAATGCGTCCGAACGAATGGCCTTCATGATCTCCTGGAAAATGATCTCCAGAAGATCATCCAGGTTGAGGGTGGCGCTAAGCGCATTGGAGATCGTGTTCAATAAGGACAGGCGTTCAGCCTGTTGACGGATCTTTTCCTGTGCCCGCTTGCTTTCGATAGCCATGGCAACTTGCGTGGATACAAATGTAAGCAGGTCAGCATGCTCCTTCTTGAAGCGCACACCTTCCTGATACGATTGCGTGACCATTGCCCCGATCGTCTTCTCCTGGCTAATCAACGGGATTCCCAGCCAGTCCACCGAGTTGGTTCCCACCAGTTCCACTTCTCCTGCCTGCAAAAGCTGTTGGAATACCTCTGGTGACGCAAAAAGGGTCTTACCTGTTCTTAATACATAACCTGTCAAACCCCGTCCTGCTTTTTTGGGAGAAGGAACTTCATCGTATTGATCCCGATAATATGGGTAGGTCACCAGATCGTGTGTCGTATCATACAGGGCGATAAAGAAATTCTCAATTGGCATCAAATTCCCCAATATTTGATGGATAGCTTGATACAGATCGTCCAGATTGTCACTGAGAATTGCAGCTTGAGAGATGGCATAGATGGCAGACTGCAATTTCTCTGACTGCCTGCGTTCCGTGATATCAATTACAGTGCCTTCGTAAAACTTAATGACACCGTCATCATCCCAGATCGCCCTGGCGTTTTCACTGACATATACCAGGGAACCATCCTTTCGAATCCACTCCCCCTCGAGATCCCGGATCTCTCCCTCCTTTTCGATCCTGTCCTTGAAGATCTGGCGGGGGGTATTTGGCGAAAATCCTTCCCGTTCCAGGTTGCGCGTTGCCAGGTCTTCCACGGAAGAAAAACCAACAATCTGTAAAAATGCCGGGTTTGCAGCCAGGATACGACCGTCCGGTGTAGTCCGGTAAATACCAACCTGGGCATTTTCGAAAAATGTCTTGAAGCGTTCTTCTTTGGATGAGATTGAATCCAAAAAAACCTGTTGTTGATTCAAAAGTGCATCCTGCCCATTTTTATAGGATCCTTCCAGATCATGAAAAACCTTCTGTCGCAGCATCAATATCCCAGGTCCAATTATGAAAGAAATTAATCCATCTCAATTATTGATCAGAGAAGCAGTAAAAAACTCATCTCCTGTTGGGAATACTCCAATCCTTTAGTTATCAATACTATTCTAGCTTCTGACCTGAACAAAGTATATGGTCATTTATTACTCTTTTTTTTATTCCTTGTTGGATGTTTTATGCTGTTTAATAGGCATTTATAGGGTAATTTCTTGAATTAGCTTGCCGTTAAGGTGTGAAAAGCGAGTTTCGCTGGATCTTGCACATCAACTTTCCCCCTACTGATTGAGATAAGATTTAGAGCGTATGATTGATTAAGTAAGTTTGTTTAGAATTTTATGGAATAATTGGTGGCAATATTCCTGGCAAGATTCACCTCTATACCCTATGCTCTCCTTTACCAGGAAAAAGATACCTGACAACCCGGAGGATGGTCATGGTCGAGGGTTGCCAGGTATTGATCCAAGCTGTACCTATTCGGCTTCTTTTTTAGAAGTGGAAGATGTCTGGTCGAGTGCAGCCGCAATGATCTCTTCCAGGCGTGACACCATGCTGGCGGGATCGGGGTGCAAACCTTCCACCAGCAAGGCACTTTCATAGATCTGATCGATGATCGTTTTTTGCAGATCGGACCCACTTTCCAGTTCGAGCAGGTTTTTCAATATGGCGTGGGCCGGGTTAAGTTCCAGGATCTTTTTGGGGATGGTGTAATTTTTTTCCAGGTATTTATACACCCGCTGCAGTTCCGGGTTCATGCTCCCCTCCGGGTCCACCAGCCGGGCTACCGATTGGGTAAGACGCTTGGTGCTGCGTACATCTGTCACTTTATCACCCAGCTGGGTCTTGAAGATTTCTATTAGAGTTTCCAGGTCTTTATCCGGAAGGGGATCGCTGCTGGCAGGAAGTGTGTCGGGTTTTTCAGGCAGGTCGATTTCTTCGGAAGCTGCATTTTTCAGCTCAAAATCTTTATATTTGTGCAGCCCCATCAGCATGAAAGAATCCATCGGCTCGGTTAATAACAGGACTTCCACCAATCGGCTGCGGAAGTAATCCAGGTGCGGGCTGCGCAGCACGGACCTGGCATCATCGCCGACAATGTAATAGATCTTCTTCTGGTCGGGTTGCATGCGCTGGATGTAATCCTCCAGGGAAGACCAATCTTCGGCGTGTGTACTGGAATGGAAGCGCAGCAAGGGCTGTAATTGTTCAGACTCGGGCGAATTGGAAGCGATGCCCTGCTTAAGGAATACTCCAAATTCCTTCCAGAAGGAGATATATTTTTCAGGTTCCTTAAGAGTCATCTCTTCCAGGTCTTTTAAGACCTGCCGTGTCAATATTTTTTTCAGTTTTGCCATCATACCCGTTGCCTGAATGGTTTCACGCGAGACATTCAGAGGCAGGTCTTCCGAATCCACCACTCCCTGCACAAAACGCAGATACTCCGGTAAGAGGTCTTTCGAGTATTCATCGATAAGAATATTTTTTGAATAGAGCTTCAAACCATCTTCCTTGCGAATGGCAAGCATGCCGCGCTCAGCCTTCGCAGGAACATATAAGATGGCATAGACCTGGACCGGGGCATCGGTTGCCATCTGGATGTGAAAAAGCGGGTCTTCAAAGTCGAGGGTCATCTGGCGGTAGAAATCCTTGTATTGCTCACCGGTCACATACTGTTTGGCGGTTCTCCAAATGGAGGTCTGCTTGTTGACCTGCTGCTTATCCTCTCCAAGATAGATCGGAAAACCAACATAATCTGAATGCTTGCGAAGGATCTCCTTCAAACGGTATTCCTCCAGGAACTCAACTGCATCCTCTTTGAACTTGATCTCGACCCTGGTGCCGCGTTCTTTCTTGTCTGCTGGTGTAACCTGAAAATCATCCTCACCCACGGCATACCAACTGGTGGCTTGTGCATCGCCTCTGAAAGAACGGGAGATCACGCGAACCCATTCCGCCACCATGAAGACAGAGTAAAAGCCCACCCCGAATTGCCCGATGACATTGATCAGATCGTTCTTATTCTCACCGGCGACTTCATTGGCTGTCTTGATAAATTCACGCGCGCCAGATTGGGCGATCGTGCCGAGATTTTCGATGATCTCGTCACGCGTCATACCAATGCCAGTGTCCGTGATCGTGATCATACGGTCATCTTTATCAATAGCAATGTGAATGCTCAATTCCACATCCGGGTCAAGCACATCGTGGTTGGTCAGCATTTCAAATCGAATTCGATTCAGCGCATCCGAAGCATTCGAGATCAACTCTCTCAGGAAGACTTCCCGATCCTTATACAGGCTGTGGATCAGGATATTCAATAATTGCTTGGTTTCTGCTTTGAAATTAAAAGATTCGGGTGCGCCTTGAGCTTTCTTCTTGGTCATACTTGCCTCCTGCTATCCGGGTTACTTTATTTACAATTTTATCATCCTAAATTAATTAATTGGATGGTCTTTCCGGGTAATGCGCTGGCTATTATAAACAAGATTTTTTTGATTTTCAAGCTTGATTTATCAGGATGTGATCCTTTTTGAATAGAAATTTTTTACGGAAATCTCATTTGTGAAATATTACATTAATAACCTATTTCTTGTGAACGCACCTGATAAAGAGCACATTGACAGGAACTGGCTGCCGGGTTTAGAATTAGCATAACTTTAGGAAATACGATGATAAATATCTTATTCGAAGAACCTGATCCAAACCCACTACCCTCATCCGCACAAAGCAGATGCCGGGAGTTTATGCCAGCCTGAATTTTTATACTTCGGCCTGATATGTACCCCTGCGTCTCAATGTGCAGGGGTACATTTTTTTAGGAGATACGTATGAATAACCAGCTTCAAACAACCTGGGTTCAACCCTGCGAGGAAATTACCCCAATTTCCAAGACAAGGAAAGGGGTTGCCCTGAAAAAAAGGATTCAGAAAATATGGTGCCAGATCAACAAATCTGACCGGTTTTCCACAACATTGAATTCCTCATTCTCAAGCCGTGATCAAATTGCCCAAAAAGGCATCAGCCGCAATATTTTACGCTAGGAAAGAAACAGAAGACGAATTTGAAAGGAGTAATAAATGTTCACAACCATGATTTATGTTTTTATCGCGATCACCCTTTTTGGACTGTGCATGACACAGCTCGAAGCGACTGATCGAGAATTGGAATTTCTCATCAAATATCACGATATATACAATGACTCAACTCACTGAACCCCCTCATCAAACGAATCGTATAACCTTAAGGTTGATAGAAACCGCTGATATCAAAATCAACGGTTTTTATTTTTAATTTGTGGAGGGGATTCATACGTGAATGAGCGAAATTTCCGGATCTTCTACAACCTGGTTTGTGCAAATAAGGTTCCAAGAGCCAAACCTTGATAGCAGTTATAATACGCTCATGAGAACCAATTTCAGAACCATTATTTTGCTGGCATTCCTGGTGGTCCAGGTGGCATGTTTCCCTGCGATTTCCTCCAGCAAGACTACTTCACCCAACCCCACCTCCACCCACTTACAATTACCATCACCACCAATTTCCGCCCCGACCGAAGAAATCACCTCAATAACAGCAGCTCCTACGGATGACCAGTCCCTCCGGTTTGCGGTGATCGGTGATTACGGCAGTGATGATTCAAACGAGCTTGATGTTGCTCAGCTGGTGGCAAGCTGGGATCCTGACCTGATCATCACGACCGGGGACAATAATTATCCGGAAGGTTCCGCTCAAACCATCGATCAAACCATCGGGCAGTATTACCATAGCTATATCCACCCCTATGGCGGGTCCTATGGGGAAGGCGCAGATGAAAACAATTTTTTCCCCAGCCTGGGTAACCATGATTGGATGACGGACAATGCACAGCCTTACCTGGATTACTTCAGCCTGCCCGGTAATGAACGTTACTACCAGTTCAGTCGAGGCCCGGTAGAATTTTTTGTTCTTGACAGCGATGCACAAGAACCTGATGGTGTCAACCGGAGTTCGGTACAAGCGAAGTGGCTGAGACAACAGTTGGAAATATCTTCAGCCACCTGGAATGTCGTTTACTTCCACCAACCCCCCTATTCTTCCGGAATTCACGGTTCGACAACCTGGATGCGCTGGCCTTTCCTGGAATGGGGTGCGGACCTGGTTCTTTCCGGTCACGATCACACCTATGAACGCCTGCAGGTCGATGGCCTGACTTACATTGTGAATGGTATCGGTGGTGGATCGATCTATGATTTTCTGATCCCATTACCCGAAAGCCGGTTTCGGTACAACCAGAAGCATGGAGCCATGTTGATCGAGGCCGATAGTCTATCTCTCCTTATTCTCTTTATTAACATTCGTGGCGAAGTAATTGACAGTTTCATAATATCCAAGCCTTGAAAGGATTCCTGGTACAACAATACAACGTATACAATACATCCCCATGGAATGAAAGAAATTGGGAGAAGTTCGGGAACTTTCGCAAAATCGACACCTTTGGATTTAATACCCTCAGAGCAATAGCTGTATGGTATAGTTGCATTCAGTGAGTAATTTAACATACAAGTAACTACTTTTCCACGAAAGTTGGCTTACAGAATGCCATCTCATGCAATAAAGTTACGAGGCAGGCAATATGACGATACCTAATACCCACAATCCAGGCATGCCGCTCAATATGGATTGGGTCCAGAAGGCTCGCATCAACCGCAGCGCGATCGAGCGCAGGGCTGCGACCATCCCCACCCGGCGAGCTGTAAAAAAAGAATGGCAGGCTGCCTGGTTACTGCGCGCCATCACCTGCATGGACCTGACCACACTGGCTGGCGATGATACCCCGGGACGTGTAAGGCGTTTGTGTGCCAAAGCCAGGCATCCACTCCGCCTGGATATGCTGGAACGGCTGGGGCTTTCAGACCAGGAATTGAGCGTGGGTGCAGTTTGCGTTTACCCCAGTCGCGTCAAAGATGCAGTTGAAGCCCTGAAAGGTAGCAAGATACCGGTTGCTTCTGTGGCTGCCGGTTTTCCAGCCGGGCAGACTCCCATGCCGCAGCGCCTGGCAGAGATCGAGCAGGCGATAGAATCCGGTGCCAGGGAGATCGATATCGTCATCACCCGCACACACGTTCTGACAGGAGATTGGCAGGCGCTTTACGATGAGATCAGCCAGTTTCGAAAAACCTGCGGAGACTCTGCTCACATGAAAACGATCCTGGCAACCGGCGACCTGGGTACGCTTACCCAGATTTACCAGGCCAGCCTGGTGGCGATGATGGCTGGTTCCGATTTCATTAAGACTTCAACCGGCAAGGAAGATGTCAATGCCACCCTGGAATTCGGCCTGGTGATGACACGCGCCATCCGGGAATATCACGAAAACACCGGATTCAAAGTCGGTTTCAAACCTGCTGGAGGCATCAGCAAAGCCAAGCAGGCTCTTGCCTGGCAAGCCTTGATGAAAGAAGAACTCGGCGATGAATGGCTGATGCCGGATCTGTTCCGCATCGGCGCAAGCAGCTTGTTGACCGACCTGGAACGCCAACTGTATCACTTCCTGACCGGACACTACGCAGCGCGCAACCACATGCCAATGGGATGACAATCTGGAGTATCAGATGAATAAACTTACAGAGATTTTCAAAAATATGGAATATGGTCCGGCACCCGAATCTGCAGATGCCGTTAACACGTGGCTGAAGGAACACGATCACCGCTTTGGATTGTTAATTAATAATCAATGGGTGCATCCAACAAAAGCCAAAACCTACACCAGCTATAATCCCGCCACTGGCGAGATCCTGGCAGAAACCACGCAAGCCGGGCAGGTGGAGGTGGACCAGGCAGTTGCTGCAGCCCGCCAGGCATTCACTGGCTGGAGTAAAACCCCGGGGGTGGCGCGCGCCAGGTACATGTATGCCATTGCCCGGAACATCCAGAAACACTCCCGCCTGCTGGCTGTGCTTGAATCCATGGATAATGGCAAGCCCATCCGCGAATCCCGTGATATCGATGTGCCCTTGCTGGCGCGACACTTCTATTACTACGCCGGATGGGCACAACTCATGGATACCGAGCTGCGCGATTACCAGCCCGTTGGTGTGGTCGGGCAGATCATTCCCTGGAATTTTCCCTTGCTGATGCTGGCCTGGAAAATAGCGCCTGCCATCGCAATGGGAAACACGATCGTTCTGAAACCGGCTTCCAACACACGCTTGAGCGCCTTGCTCTTCGCAGAGATCGTTGTGGAATCCGGGCTGCCTGCCGGTGTGGTAAATGTGATCACGGGCAGCAGCCAGGCAGGCGCGATGATCGTAACCCATCCGGATGTGGACAAGATCGCTTTTACAGGCTCAACAGATGTAGGACGAACTTTGCGCCGCCAGACCGCCGGTTCAGGGAAAAAACTGTCCCTGGAATTGGGTGGCAAATCACCCTTTGTTGTTTTCGATGACGCCGACCTGGACGGAGCCATTGAAGGTGTGATCGATGCCATCTGGTTCAACCAGGGACAGGTATGTTGTGCCGGATCACGCCTGCTGGTCCAGGAAAATATCTCCGAAAAATTCATCCGCAAACTTAAAACCCGCATGGAACACATGCGCGTGGGTGACCCCCTCGATAAATGCATCGATATGGGTGCAATTGTGGATAAATCCCAATGGGATACGATCGACTACTGGGTCAAGATGGGCATCAGTGAAGGCGGCGATCTTTTCCAGCCGGAAATTCCTTTACCCTCCAAAGGATTGTTCTACAAACCGACTTTGCTCTCCGATATGGAAGCATCAGCCTCCACGGTGCAGGAAGAGATCTTCGGACCGGTATTGGTTTCCCTGACTTTTCGCACACCTTCCGAAGCGGTTGCCCTGGCCAACAATACTCGTTATGGCCTGGCAGCCAGTGTCTGGAGCGAGAATATCAACCTGGCATTGGATGTAGCCAGCAAGGTCAAAGCCGGATCTGTCTGGGTTAATTCCACCAACCTGTTTGATGGTGCGGCTGGTTTTGGTGGCTACCGGGAGTCCGGATATGGTCGGGAAGGAGGCCGGGAAGGATTATTTGAATATCTGCGTCCCTCCTGGCAGGCGCGGCCGCGCTCTGCTTTCCTGCCCCCTGCACCGGATCAAGCCATGCCCAAATGGGGAGAACACACTCCGGACCGTCCGACCCTCACAACCCGGCTATCAACCAATGGAAAAGATCTCCCCCATATCGATCGCACGCCAAAGATGTATATCGCTGGTAAACAGGTCCGCCCGGATGGAAATTACACGCATGCCATCCAGGATGCGAAGGGGAACCTGATCGGACAGGTGGGGGATGGAAACCGGAAGGACATCCGCGATGCTGTGGAAGCAGCACACGCGGCCCACACTGCAAAACCGGGTTGGGCTATGCGCCACGGTTACAACCGCTCTCAAATATTATATTTCCTGGCAGAAAATCTGGACGCCCGCAACCTGGAATTTGTAAATCGGATCATCAGCATGACGGGTTGCACCAAGAACGCAGCCCAGACCGAAGTGGATGCAGCAATACAGCGTCTATTCACCTATGCTGCCTGGGCAGATAAATATGGCGGCAGCGTCCAGGAAACCACCTTGCGCGGTATCACCGTTGCGGTAAATGAACCTGTCGGCGTGATCGGGATTGCCTGCCCGGATGAATTTCCGTTGCTTGGTTTTGTCTCTTTAATGGCTCCGGCTATTGCACGCGGCAATACAGTTGTGATCCTGCCCAGTCAAAAATATCCCCTGAGCGCCACTGACTTATACCAGGTGTTGGATACTTCCGATGTCCCGGCAGGGGTCGTCAACATTATCACTGGAGACCGGGAACACCTGGTTAAAACCCTGGTGCAGCATGAAGATGTGGATTCAGTCTGGTACTTTGGCGGAGCAGAAGGCAGCTTCCATGTGGAATATGAATCGGCTGCAAACATGAAGCGAACCTGGGTAGGTTATGGATTGCAGCGCAACTGGCTTGAGCGTGAGCAGGGTGAAGGACATGAATTCCTGCATGAAGCCACCCAGGTCAAGAATATCTGGGTACCAACCGGAGAATAAATAGATCTTCTGAGACCTTAACTCTGTAAATATTCAATAATCGAGCCTTCTCACAAATTCGAAGAGGCTTCCAAAAAACCATCTTGAAGATCAAGATGGTTTTTAATTTCGGATGAAAACTGGTTGTTCGCGGTTGGTCAGGTTGATGACCACCGCCTGGCTGGCTTGAACAAGGTCCTGCGGTGTGATCAGGATCTCTTCACCCCATTGACCTGTTCCCACCCCGAGGGCGGTCTCATCCAGCAGGGATGCTTCCAAAATACTTCTGAATCCCAACGGCTGCCAATGAAAGGGCGGGATCGAACCGATCGCATATCCGCATGTTTTAATTACAAGCCCTGGAGAAGCCAGGTGGATATTTCGTGATCCCAAGGCTTTTTTCAGATGTCCGGAGATTGCATTCTGGTCTCCCCCCAGCATCACCAACACACATTCCCCAGTATCCAATTCAAAGATCAAGGTTTTTACCATTTGATGTTCACGGAAACCAAGCGCCCGGGCAACACAAGCCGCGCCTTTTTGCGTGGAAACAGGGAATGAGCGCCTTTCATAAGGAATTCCCAATTCATCCAGGAATTGATGGGCTGGGAGAAAGACCAATTAATTTTTTACCTTTATTGTAGAGATGGGAGATCTGTTAAGTTGCTGGATGGGTCTTTTACAACCTGTTTTTGGTAAGGAATTAATAGTAAAAATCCGATGGCGATGACAGCCTCGCCTGACTGAACCCCAAAGGATTGTAAATTCCCAAAAAAAGGCACAGCCGGAAAAGTTTGCGTACCCATCCCAAAAACATCCGCCATTCCTGAAAAAACTGCGATCACATACCCCATACTGACCAAACGTAAACCGATATCTGCTGCGATCGTGCGAGGGGAGTTCCTCCAAAAAGCCACCAGGCTTAAATACCCGCCAAAACAAATCAAAGCCAACCCAAACAGAAATACCGCAATCTGTATGAAACCAACCACGACACTCCGATCCCATCCAAACAAGGCAGGTCGGGCACCTACCAGGAAGATAAATAAACCTGCCAGGGTAACGAGCAATCCAAATCGTATTTGACGGGAAATTTTATGAGGTAATACCAGTTTTGGCCTGATCTGAGTATTGCTTTCATCTGTGATCATGAGGGTAAATTCTCCTTAAGGAATCTCTGCCAGTTTTTTCCCATGATAGCCTCAACGTCAGAATTTGAATAGCCGCGTGAGGTCAGGATCGTTTCCAATTTCTGAAGATCGGCTATTGTGTCAACATCTGCCGGCGCACATTCCAAACCAAAACCCCCATCAAAATCTGTTCCAATGCCTGCATGCTGTGCATCCCCGGCCAGTTGGCAAATATGATCAATTTGAGCTGCGAACAAGGATTCAAGTGTCAGTCCAACCCGACTTTCAGATGGAACCCAGTTATTCTTTAAAAACGGAAGGACTGGCATTAAGCCAATAATGCCATCGCGTGTGATCGTTTTCCTGATGACATCATCTGATAACATCCGGTTGCCCGAATAATTTTCCAATAGCGAAGCTGCATTGGCATGGCTGACAATGATCGTACCCGGATACTCATCCAGAGCTTGCCGGGCAGCCAAATCGTCCATGTGGCTGATATCCAAGGTCATCCCGATTTCCGCCATTCCTGCCAGCAAGTCACGTCCATCCTTTGTAAGTGGCCCGGGCTCATGCGTCCCTCCGCAAAAACGGGTTCCAGTCCAGGCAGGACCGATGATCCGTACCCCATCCGCCCACCACTCTTCCAATTCAGATGGTTTGCGGACACCCTCAGCGCCTTCCATCAATACCAGCATCCCTACGGGATGCTCTTGCTGATCTGCAGCCCAATGGGTCAAAATCTCATCCAGATCTTTTGTATTCAAGACCAGGCGAAATTTATCCGAATGCTTATCTGCCAGCCTGTGATACACATCCAACTGTGAACGATAGCATCGATAAGCCTCATCATAATCTTTGTAAGCCTGGGAATCCCAATCACCCATTTTTTTTCGTTGGGGAGTGGCAAACAAGGTTGTAAATATCACAGCCACCCGGCCGCGTTGATAGTCTTCCCAACCCAATAATGTATTGCCATTATGGGCTATATTCTGCCCGCCTGCTTCGATCCTGCGGGTTTCAGCCGCAGAACGAGTGTAGTCGCGTTCGAGTGCCAGGATGTTCCAGGCAAGGTCTTCGTGTGAATCAATGATAATTGGCATCTTTTCTCAAATAAGAGAGCGCACCTGATTGGGTGCGCTCTGGGAAATATCAGGCTTGTTCTTCAGCCCCGTCCTCGGGCTCGATTTCGTGTACTGCCTTCGGTTTGGCTGCCTTCTTCACTTTTTCTGAAGTTTCTGGTTTAACAACCGCTTCAACTTCAGTTTTGGGTTTGGCGGCCTTTTTCACTTTTACTGGTTTCTCTGATTCATCTTTCGCTTCAACTTCACTTACAATTTCTGTCTCAACCTCAGGCTCAACTTTTGCTTTTGGTTTGGCTTTAGCCTTTGTTTTGGGTTTTGTTTCGATTTCTGCTTCAGGTTCAGGAGCGGTCTTATCTTCGGATTCCAGGATGTCATCCAGGCTCATATCCAGCTCAAAGGCTGCCAGATCCTGGTCTTTAAAGGCTCCGGAATCCACTTTGCGCAGGCTCAGACCGATCCGGCGTTGATCCGAGTCGATGCGGATGATACGAAGGGTCAGGATTTCGCCTTCTTTCAATCGCTCTTTTGGATGTTCGATGCGGGTTTCGCTGATCTCGGAAATATGGATCAGACCTTCCACATCACTTTCCAGTCGTGCAAAGGCTCCAAACTTGGTAAGTCGCGTGATCTCACCTTCCACCAACTGCCCGACTTCATATTGTTCGATCCGTTTTGACCAGGGGTCTTCGGACAAGGCTCGCAAAGAAAGACCGATACGCTTCTTGTCCCGATCGATGCTGATGATCTTGACGGTAACTTCCTGCCCAACTTCGAGAACCTCGCTGGAGTGTTGCACCCGTTCCCAGGATAATTCAGATAAATGCACCAGGCCGTCTGCGCCATTGATGTTAACAAATGCGCCAAAGTCTGCCAGGCTGGTGACGCGGCCTGTACGAATTTCGCCTTCCTGTAATTCGTCGATCACCCGTTCTTTCAAGGATTGGCGGGTTTCTGTGTTGGCTGCTCTCTCGGAAAGGATCAGCCGGCGGCGTGAACGATCAACCTCGATCACGCGAACAGTAATAGGTTCGCGCATCATCTTTGACCAGCGCTGCTCCGGAGTATCCCCGGTTGCTGTCATACGGCGGGTCATACTGATCTGGGATGAAGGTACGAAACCCCTCAAACCATGAACAGGCACGATCAATCCGCCTTTGTTGAAGCCATCGATCTCACCTTCGAAAACGTCGTCCGTGTCCAACATTTTTTCAACTATTTCCCAACCCAATTGTTCCTGGGCGCGGGTAAAGGAAAGAACTACATTTCCGTTAGAATCTTCAGGTGAGACAACATAGACCGAAATTTCATCACCTATTTCGAAAGCATCCCTATCAGAAGTAGCGATTTGTTCCAATTCACGACCACTGATTACACCTTCCGATTTTGCGCCAACACTCACAAGGATCTGGTTTGAACCGAGGCTGGCAATAACGCCAGTCCGAATTTCACCGGCCTGGGGGAAATCCAGAGCCAAACCTTCCTGCTGAAGTAAGGTTTCCATATTGATTGTGCCGCTGTTGCTGTTGTCAACCTGAGGGTTGCTCTCGGGCAAATCCCCCTGCCCAATTTGAGCATTGTTTTCTTCCATAATATGATAGACTCCGACTTTAAAATTTATCATAGAATTATAAAGGTTAATCCTTTACTTGGCAACCCTTTCACTAATATTAGAATTAGATTAATTTCGAAATACAAGCCCCAGATTCTCTAAAATCTATTTAAAATATACCAAATCTACCCATCTTTGCTCAAAGCGCGTTATAATGCCCCCGGAGAATCCATGCCAACAATTTACCCATTTACAGCAATTGTAGGACAGGAACGCATGCGGCGGGCTTTGATCTTGAATGCCGTTGATCCACGCATCGGGGGTGTCTTGATCCGAGGCGAACGCGGCACTGCCAAATCAACTGCAGCCCGGGGTCTGGCAGCACTGCTTCCAAGTGTTCCCGTTGTTAAAGATTGCCGCTTCGGCTGCGATCCAGATCAACCCATCACCTGGTGCACCGAATGTCGCGAGCGCTCCTGTAGTGACCAGCCATTACCCGTTACCACCCGCCTGACATCATTCGTCAACCTGCCGGTGTCTGCCACCGAGGACCGGGTTGTCGGGACTCTGGATATTGAACAAGCCATTCAAAAAGGTGAAAGACATTTTGAACCTGGCGTTTTGGCAGCAGCCAATCGCGGCTTATTGTACATCGACGAGGTCAATCTTCTCGATGACCATGTCGTTGATCTCCTGCTTGATTCTGCTGCCATGGGAATGAATATCGTGGAGCGGGAAGGCATCTCCTTTACGCACCCTTCCCGTTTCATACTTGTAGGTACGATGAATCCGGAAGAGGGCGATCTGCGTCCCCAGCTATTGGATCGGTTTGCACTTTCAGTTGAGATCACCGGTATTCGAGATGCCCGTGACCGCGTCCTCATCATGGAACGCAACCTGGGTTATGAATCTGATCCGGACAAGTTCAGGAAGAGTTGGCAGGAATCTGAAGATCAATTAACTCAAAAGATCAGCATTGCCCGAGAGCTGGTAGGTAAAGTCACCTACAAACAGCGCGATCTGCTGTCCATCGCGGCTTTGACTTCATCCTTGAATGTCGATGGTCATCGTGCTGACCTGGTGATCCTTAAAGCCGCCCGAGCCCATGCTGCTTTTGAAGGCCGAACATCCATTACAGACCGTGACATCGCCCTGGCTGCAGAGTTAGCCCTGCCGCACCGCATTAAGCGCGGCCCCTTCCATCAATCTGAAATTACTCCTGATCAGCTCCAGGAACGCATCGAGCAGTTACAAGGTTCTACGGAACGGGGTGAAGCCTCAGAAGACGAGGCTGTTGAATCAGATTCCGATACTCAAAAAAAAAAGTAATCTCTGAAACTGCCGAACAGGAAACTTCCGATCAACCCGTTCCGGAGCCCGGAGAACAGGCTGTTTTTGATAAACATGATGCACACTGGTGGGATGGCGGTCAGAAGGTGAAAATTGGCGAAACATTTGAGCCAAGAAAACTGAATACACCCCTCGATAAACTGACCCGCAGGCATTCCGGAAGGCGTTCACAAACCCACACCAAGCGCAAGCGTGGACGCTACATACAGTCCCGCCCTGCCAATGGAAAAACAGATGACCTTGCCTTTGATGCCACATTGCGCGCGGCAGCACCGTTTCAAAACCGGCGATTTGAACAGCGCAAACGGGTTGCCTTTGCAATCCAGCCGATGGATTTCCAGAGAAAAGTCCGCGTTAAGAAAGTATCCAATCTCATTCTATTCCTGGTGGATGCCTCCTGGTCCATGGCGGTCGCAGAGCGCATGGCAGCCACGAAAGGCGCCATCCTGTCGCTGCTGACGGATGCCTACCAGCGCCGTGACAGGGTCGGATTGATCGTGTTTCAGAAAGATCGAGCCACATTAATCCTGCCTCCCACTGCTTCTGTCCAGATGGCACAACGTGCCCTGGTGGATATTCCGGTCGGTGGAAAGACACCTCTTTCCGCAGGATTGCTGATGGCTTATGATGTATTACGTCATGAAGAAACCCTTCACCCAGACGTGGAGCCGCTTCTGATGGTGCTTACAGATGGCGCCGGCAATGTTTCCATCGGTGCGCTGCCTCCACAGGAAGAGGCTTACCAGATATCCGAACAGATCGCTGATCACAATTACCGCAGTGTGGTGATCAATATGGAACATGCCTCCTTCGACCAGGGCTTGGCACAATCATTAGCAGATCATCTCACAGCCCCCTGTTATTCTTTGACTGAATTAAAAGCCGAAAATCTTTACCACACCGTCAAACAGGAAATGAACGAAACCAGGAAGCAATCGTAAACCTATGAGTTATCGTATTGGAATCTTTGGCGGCACATTCGACCCGCCTCATATCGGACACCTGATCCTGGCTGGTGAGGCACAAGGAGCCTTGCACCTTGATCGCCTGCTGTGGCTTCTGACCCCCGATCCGCCACATAAAAGAGGCCAGTCACTGGCCGGCCTGGAGCATCGCCAGGCCATGCTGGAATTGTGCCTGGCTAATAACCCGAATTTCGAGTTGTCGCGCTTGGATATCGAGCGCCCGGGACCGCATTATGCCGTGGATACAATGGAGATCCTGGCAGCTCAATATCCTACAGCAAAGCTGGTTTATATTATGGGGGGAGATTCATTACGGGACCTGCCAACCTGGCATAAGGCTCAAGAATTTGTTAAGACCTGTGCCTCATTGGGAGTCATGCGCCGACCCGGGGATTCCATCGACCTGGAAGAGCTTGAAAAAGAAATTCCTGGCATAAGCTTAAAAGTATGTTTCATGGACGCCCCATTATTGGGTATTTCGTCGCGGGAGATCCGGCAGCGGATAATCGATAACCAACCCTTCCAATATTATGTAACAAATGCTGTATATAATTACATTGAAGAACATCAGCTCTATCGTTGAGCTGGATTTCAACAACAGAGCTTTCCAAAATTCCTTTAATGTAATTTGAATGGGGTAATAGAACATGCCCTGATATGAACAGGGAATTAAAATTGCTTTTTCCAGTTCTTAAAGAAATTTTTTTATTAACCCAATGCTTCTCCAATGGTTGGATTGGAAGCATTTTGGATAAATTTCAAGGCATCATGCGCCAGGTTCGAGCCCCGACTGGCAATAAACCCGGTTAAGACAATACCGACATAATGGTTGATCACTGGATCGTTCTTATAAAGAGGTAAATTCGCCATCTTGAACAAATCGACTTCCAAGAGAAAGCAAAGACCTACACCAGCAATTAATGCAATAAAAACGTCTTTGTTCCATCCTTTTTCTTTATCATATATTGGCTTGATGGTTTGGATGATTGATTCCACCAAAAAAGCAACCAGCAATAATTGATTGAATTCCATGAAATTTCTCCTTTATCGCAATATATTGTTTATTGTACGGATATTTTGATTGAGACGCTACCATATTAAGCACCCAATATATATACCTTTCCATGCATCAAATTGATGTATTCGAATTGGTTGCATTAAGTCCAAATTCGATGTAAAATAACCTATCTATTTTCATTAATTCTTCTAAGGAGGAAGTAATTATGACACAACACCGTTTGGATGCAGATTTGACAAGTGATGATAAACTTTGGGCTTTATTGAGTTGGCTTTTTTGGCCGGTTGCCATAGCAGTTCTTTTAATGGAAGATAAGAAGAGCCGCCCATTCTTGAAATACAACGCAGTTCTCTCCCTGTCATTTACCGTTATCCTGTATGTTTTAGGAACCATTACAGTCGGCTGCTTGCTGCTTGTAGGTGGTATCTATATGATTTACCTGGCCATCATGGCCTTCCAGGGAAATTGGGTGGAAGTACCCTGGTTATCCGATTTTGTTAGAAAACAGGGTTGGGTATAATCAATTATTTAGATCAATATTATTCAAGACAAAAAAGTCACCTCATTGCGGGGTGACTTTTTATTGCCCACATTGAATTATTCTTACCGATCTTTCTTGAATTAATACTGGTTTACTACCATTTTGAGGAATCCCTTGTGATAAACTTGGTTGGTCATATTCAATCTGGAGAGGTGAATTTTATTATTCACCTGTCTAGGATTGCATTGTTAATAAGATCTTCTCAATAATTCTGGAAAGCAAAAAGAGTTCGAAAAACTTAAATTTATTAAAAAAGGAAAGATATGTGTGGAATCTTTGGAATCGTAACGGATAAAGAAAAAACACTTGGACCCATTTTAATAGAAGCGGCGCTGCGTCTCACCTATCGTGGTTATGATTCAGTTGGTGCAGCCACGTTGAAAGACAATGGAGAGATCGATCTGCGCAAAGATGTTGGCCGGGTGGAAGCTGTCTCTGAAAAATACAATTTTTCTGAAATGGTCGGCAGGCGCGGAATAGCCCAATTACGCTGGGCCACCTTCGGTGCACCCTCCCAGATCAACTCACAGCCACACCTGGACTCGGAAGGAACCCTGGTGGGAGCTCATAATGGAAATGTGGTCAATAATTTTGAACTCCGCCAGCAATTCATTGATGAGGGTATGACGGTCCGCTCCCAGAATGACGGCGAAACGTGTGTCCATGCCGTGGAGCGATACCTGAAGCGCGGATACGAGTTCATCGATGCCATGCGGCTGGCTTATGGGGACCTGGAAGGCGATTATGCCCTGGTGATCGGGCGAATAAACGATGATCGCCTGTATGCCATCAAGAAAGGTTCCGGTCTTGTGATCGGTCTGGGAGAAGATTTCACCTGTCTTTCCTCTGACCTGCCCTCCATTCTGCCATTGACCCGCAAGATCATCCGTCCGCAGGATGGTGAGATCATCACCATGTGGTCAGACCGGGTTGAGCTGCGTTCGGTAAAAGACGGCAAACTCATCCAGCGTGAACCTGAATTGGTCACGGAGAGTATGGATGCTGTTCAAAAAAGCGGCTATGCTCACTTCATGCTTAAAGAGATCCATGAACAACCGCAGGTGGCACGTGAATTACTGCACATGCTGGAAGGGTCATCTGTTATGGATGGTGTCCTGCAGCAACTGGATCAGGCACGTCATTTGTTCCTGGTTGGCTGTGGTACGAGTTACCATGCCTGCCTGGCAGGATCGGTTTACCTCTCCCAGCTGGCTGGCAGAGTATCCATCCCTGTCCTGGCTCCTCAATTCATTCCTCAATATGCACCCGCTGTTGATCACCGGGATGTGGGCTTATTTGTCAGCCAGAGCGGAGAAACCAAAGATGTGCTCAATGCTCTCCAGGTGGCAGAGAAAAGCGGAATGCCCAGCCTGGGATTGGCAAACGTGATCGGGTCAACCCTGACAAAGTCGACCTCTTTTTGCCTGCCATTGTGCTGTGGATACGAGATCAGCGTCCCCGCCACCAAGACGTTCACCAACCAGTTGCTCACCTTCTTATTCCTGGCCACGCGGTTGGGTGGCGGAAAAACACGAGAATTGGAAATGATCCCGGATTTGATGGAACAAACCATTCAAATGGTTGACCCCCAGATCGAAGCCATCGCAGCGTCCATCAACACCTGGGAGGATATGTATACGCTTGGCTACGGAAGCACATACCCGATCGCACTGGAAGGCGCATTAAAACTGAAAGAGATCACCTATGCCCATTGTGAGGGTATGCTTTCCACCGAATTTAAACATGGTCCCCTTTCCGCTGTCAGCGAAGGGTATCCAGTCTTTTTTATCAGTGGGTCACAGGATGTTCCGCTGATTGTCAGCGGCATCAACGAAGTTACCTGCCGTGGAGCGCGTGCCATTGCAATTGGCGAAGAAGACCCGCGCTTGCGTGCCAATGCCAACGATCTGATCCTCATTCCAAGATCCACGCCCCATATTGCCCCCTTGCTGTCGGTCATCCCACTGCAATTGCTCTCCTACCACATGAGCATTTTGCGCGGCTTCGACCCGGATTTTCCGCGCAATCTCAGCAAGACCTTGACGGTGGATTAATTTTTTCCTCCCAAAAATCCACCGTGACAGGAACATACCGGGTTTCCATTGGATTGATATTTACCAATGCATTGATCTCACGCGGTGAGAATTTAGATTTTTGTCCTGCAAAGAAAATTTTGAAAAGCATTTAAAAACTCAATGTTCGCCCGGAGGTTATCTGCATGTCCTTCCCCCCCATCCTGGTATATGCAATTGGCTTGGGCAGCATCAGCTATTTGAGCGGGTCCATACCCTTTGCCATATGGGTCACTAAATTTTTCAAGGGTGTGGATGTGCGCCTGGCAGGCTCCGGACATGCATCAACCACGAACACCATCCGCCAGGTCGGGTTTGGACCCGGTGTGATCGTATTCATTTTCGATACTGCCAAAGGTTTTTTACCAACCTGGCTGGCATTGCATTTTGCACCTGCAGCCTGGATCATCCCTCTCACGGCTGGCCTGGCTGTAGCCGGTCATTGCTGGCCGGTCTTTGCCAGTTTTCGTGGCGGCATGGGACTGGCAACGACAGGTGGCGCTCTCCTGGCGGTCCAACCGCTCGGATTTATCATCGCGCTGGGTGTTCTCATTAGTCTGACGCTTATCATTCGGCATAGCGCCCGAGCAGCTGTTTTCACAGGAATCATGATGGCACCTGTTTTTTGGCTGTTGGGTCTGCGCGGGTTGGTTCTTACTACCGCCATCGTGACCGGAATCGTAATCGCATACAGGTTCATGGTGGATTGGAATCGAAAATACCGTGAACTTTGGCTCGACCGGGAGAACTAAATAAAATGAGCGTAACTCGACCCGTGTGTCTTGTCTTGGGAGCAACAGGTTTCATTGGGGGGCATATCGCCCGGTGTGCCCTTGAAGAAGGCTACCACGTCCGTGGTTATCGCCGTGATCCTGGATCCACAGGGCATCTCGGTAAGGCTGATATCGAATGGTTTAACGGAGATCTTACTGATCTTGAAGCTCTTGTCAAAGCCATGCAAGCTGTGGATGTGGTATTCCATGCAGCCGCCTTCTACCCCACCCACAGTGAAGCGAGTGAAGTGGCAGAACATGTGGCTTACGCTTCAGGAGAGATAAAAGGGATAATCCAGGCAGCCAGGCAGGCAAAAGTGAGCCGCTTTGTTTACACTTCCTCATTGACAACCATCGGTCAACCGCCCAGCGGAACGAATCGACTGGCGGATGAATCAGATTTTTACATACCAGGAACCCTGGCAAAAAGCGCCTATTATGAATCTAAAATAGCAATGGAAGCCTGCATCCTTGAAGCAGCCCGGGATGGATTTCCTGCCGTGGTCGTCAATCCGACCGCAGTGTTTGGTCCTGGTGATGTCCATCTCACCCTGGGAAAGATACTGATCGCCATAAAGCGTGGCTATGTGATCGCCTGGATTCCAGCCACAACGAATGTTGTTGATGTACGTGATGTTGCCATTGGACACCTGGCTGCTGCCCAAAAAGGTCGCATTGGAGAACGTTACATCCTGGGTGGGTTCAATACCAGTGTCAAAGACATCATCGATCGTGTTGCATCGATCTTCAAAGTATCACCTCCCCGCTTTTGCATATCGATTAATTTCATTAATCTCATCGTAAAGATCGTTGATTTTTTGCCATTCTTATCAAGCGGGAATCACATGCGCGCCATCCCGTTCTGGCAAGGTATCAACACCCAAAAAGCAGAACAGGATCTGGGAATGGTGCATCGTCCTTTTGAAAAGACAGTAGAGGATGCCATGTCCTGGTTCAAGGAAAACGGGATCGAGGTTTAATTTTAAAATGAACAAGCAACTGATCGTTAATGCAGATGATTATGGGAGAACCCGGGGAGTCTCGTCCGGAATACGTTCAGCACATATCCATGGCATCGTCACATCAACCACAGCCATGATGAATATGCCCGGGGTAGAAAATTGCCTGGAAGAAGCGCAACGGGAGTGTCCCCAACTGGGTCTTGGCGTTCACCTGGTGTTGACAGCCAGAAAACCTCTTCTGCCTACAAACCAGGTTTCTTCACTGACAGGCGGGAAAGATCATTTTCCTTCACCCCTGCAATTCATAAAACTTATGCCTGGATTGGATCTGAACCAGGTACGTTCAGAGTGGAATGCTCAAATACAGAAATTCATACGCTTAACCGGCAAAAAACCGGACCACCTGGATTCTCATCATCACACGTCCTATTTTTCCAAACCACTGTTCGAGATCATGCTTGAACTTGCCGGGGAGCTTGAATGCGGGATCCGACCACCATTGGCTGAAGGTGGCAGTGACCTGCCCCTTGATCTTCCGGCTGAACTTGGAGATCAAACGTTGGAATTCATCCCTGGTCTTCTAAAACGGTTTAATCCCCGCCGCCCGGAAAATTTTTATTCCAGTTTTTACGATCAAAATGCAACCAGTGAAAATCTGATGAAATTACTTGCCAATCTCCCCTCCGGAACATCAGAAATCATGTGTCATCCCGGTTTTTCTGACCAGGAACTTGTGGAAGGTTCCAGTTACAACATTAAGCGTGAGGTGGAACTGGAAACCTTGAAAGATCCAGGTTTATTAACCTGCATTCGGGATCAATTCATTCAACTGATCAGCTATGCGCAATTATGATTGAAGCTATCTTTAGGCTGGTTACGCATCCTTCACTTTTTATCTGATTAGAAAAACCCTTCCCCTTATTAATCCAGTTTCTCTCCACTTACTTCCATCCATAAGTCCCTGAACTTGAGCGCATCCACTTCCATGACCGGACTTTCGCACATGATGCGTCCTCTTGCGCCTGAATCCGCCAGGGCATGCATCAGCGCTTTGAAATCCATATCGGCTTCCTCAAGGACCAGGTGGTTCTTCTCACCCTTGAGCCCGTAGTTAATTCCCGAAAGATGAATGTGCAGATTCTCCATGCTCTTTTCACCCAATGCCTGGCGATATGTGTCCAGGACCTGCATCCACTCTTCATAAGTATTCATACTGCCATCACCCGGACGGGCATGCAGATGTGCAAAATCGATACAGGGGATCACTCCCGGTACGGCGCGCGCCAGCGCCAGGGAATCTTCCAATGATCCGATCACGGCAGATTTTCCCATTGTCTCTGGTCGCAAATTAACCGGATTTCCAGATGCGCGCACTTCGTCCTGGCAACCCTGCAATCTTGGTATTACCACCTCAAGGACTTCCTCAACAGGACGCCCGAAATACGTCCCGGGATGAAAAACGATATCGGTTGCCCCGGCAAGGTTGCCGAAATGGGCTGCATCGATCAAGTATTTGCGCAGACGGAGCCATTTATCTTCATCACAATTCAGATTAATATAATAAGGGGCATGGACGGATAGAGCGACATCGTTATCTTCAGCCGTAACCCGGATCGCCTGGCAGGTGGTTTCTGAAACCCGAACCCCCTGGACCCAGGCAAGCTCCAATGCATCCAGACCTATCTCCCTGGTGTACTGAATGCCCCCAACCGTTCCACCTGGTTTTTTGGGTGTCGCAGCTGGAGAACCAACGGTACCAAATTTGAATGACAACATAAGATTATTCCTTTCTCAATCCATTTAAAATGATCTCTTTTCCATAAACAATGAGATGAATACGGAACTATTAAATTAAATGTAGATCAGCTGTTCACCAATTCTTGATATAAGACCAGAGTGGTGGTCCCAGTATCAACAACCCCACTATCACAGAAGCAGATGCCGCGATCAAAACGGCAGCCGCTCCAACGTCTTTGCCAACTTTAGCAAGAGGATGTTGGTCGGGGCTGGCAAGGTCAACGACAGCTTCCAGCGCACTATTTAAGAACTCAGCTGTCCATACCGTACTGATGGTCACAAATAGAACAGCCCAATCCCTGATCGGCAATCTTAGAAGAAATGCCAACAGGATGACCAGAAAGGTTACAACAGCATGTATCCAGGCGTTTTTCTGCGAACGAATGACATACCACCAGCCTCGAAATGCATTCCTGAAAGATAAAGCGCGCGAACGTATAAAATTGCCCAATCTGTTCCCTTATTCCTGACCATCCAGAATTTTTATATCAGCCAACCCCAACTTCCCAAGTATTTTTGCCTGAATTGCCCACATTTCTTTTTTTTCTTCTTCATTGGCATGATCAAACCCGAGCAAATGAAGCATCCCATGTATGGTCAGCAATTGAAGTTCCGTTTCTACAGGGTGTCCAGCCTGGTCAGCCTGTTGGAGAGCTTGTGGGTATGAAATGATAATATCTCCGAGGTAAGGCTTGCCAGTATCGAGGTCGATCTCATTCGATGGAAAGGAGAGCACATCGGTTACACTGTCCATCTTTCTAAACTGCCGGTTCAGATCTTTTATCAAGGCATCATCTGAAATCACCAGAGTAATTTCAGTCTCCCTGTCCGGATCAACTTCTTGAATGGTAGTTAGACCTGCATTTACAAGCAATTCAGCATCCAGGGTTATATCCAGGTTCGGATTGAAATTGATATGAATCATTCAGTCTTCTTCTCGGCTTGATCAAGTATTTTGGGTTCGATCGATTCATTTCCAGCATCAGGAGAATTGAAAACTTTGCGCGATCCATCTTTCGGGTAATCCAGGCGTGGATGATACACACCCTGCATGGTTGTGGTAAAAGATTCAACCACTAAATTAAGATCCCGCTGTGTAAGAGGTGCATCTTTCAACTGCCCTTCGTTCTGGGCTTTTTCCACAACTTTGCGAACGATCTCTCTTAATTCTTCTTCGGTCTTGGGTTTTTTTGCCCTGACAATTGCCTCAACACCATCAGCAAACATCAGTAAAGCGGTTTCCCGTGAGCGCGGTGAAGGACCCGGATAACGGAATTTTTCCATATCAACCTCAGTATCATCCCCACCTGCAAGTCTCACGGCGCTATTGTACTGGTAACTTGTTATCAGCGTCCCATGATGTTCTGCAATAAAATCAAGCAGGCGTCGCGGTAATTTATATTTTCTTGCCAGAGCTAATCCGTCTGTTACGTGGGCAATGATCGTGGCAGAACTGATCGCAGGGTCCATGTCATCATGGGAATCAATGGTACCAGGCAACTGGTTTTCAATAAAAAAGAAAGGATTCTCTGATTTACCAATATCATGGTACAAAGCGCCCACCCTGGTCAATAATGCGTCAGCTCCTATTTTTTCTGCCGCCTGTTCAGCCAAATTTACAACCTGCAAGCTGTGCTGGTATGTGCCTGGCGCTTTGAGAAGAAAATACTTAAGCAAGGGGAAATCAGGTCGGGAGATTTCCAATAATTGCAGAGCGGTTGTTGATCCGAGAAATTGAGCAAGAAGAAATTGCATGAGAAGCGCAAGGCTGGATGAGGCTATGCCATTGAACACGGCTGCTCCCGCCAGGGTTGCCATCCCGACAAGATCCGTATTAATAATTGGAAACCGGTAAGCAACCAACACAGAAAAACCAACTCCGGCAATCATTATTGAAGCCCACAGAAATTGGCTTACCCTGCGTGCAGCACCGAGTGCCAGGATGGCACCCATACTGCACAAAAAATAAAATGGCATGAGATCCAGTGCGTTTGGGAGACCATATGCAGTCAATACAGCCAGTATCAAGGAGAAAACGATACCACTTTGCATTCCAAATAGGGCTGAGATCAATATTCCAAACGCAGGTATGGGGAACAGGTATGGAACGATGGTGCGATTTGGTATGCTGAGACGGGCTGCCGTGAAAAAGACAAGAAAAAGAATGGCGATCGTGATTAAACTGCGCATATCATGGGTAAATTCGGGACGAACCCGGATCAGAAAGAGCAATCCGAGAAGCATGCCAAGGATCACAATTGCTCCAGCACCTATATACTCAAATTGATCATCCACAGGCAGCATCAGATCCTGGATTACGAGTGCCTCATATATTTCAGGTGTTATCACCTGACCGCTTGAAACAACCATTTCCCCCTGGCGGTAGGAAACCAGGACCGGTTCCACTGAATTCCGCGCCAACAGACGCGCAGCCTCTGTCAACTCCGGACTGTAGAAGCTATTAACAGCCACAAGAGGAGAAACCAGTCGCACCACCAAATTCACTTCCGTATCGCTCAGTGCCAGGCTGACACGTGAAGGTAATCCCAATCGTAAAGCTTCCAATCCTTCAGTGCGGATCTGATTTCGCATGACCAATTCAAGCACATTTGATGCTTCCCTCCTGACCAGATCCCATCTCTCATCGGAAAGTGCGAGCAGGGCAACTCCGGATTCCTCGTTTAATTCCAAATCTTTTATCGCCAGCAGATCAACCAGCTTTTTATCAGATGTATAAAATGAATTTTCCCTGATTGCGCTGATGGATGCCAGGGATGTCCTCGATTTTTCGAGCTGAAGTCTGCCAACTGCTGGATCAGATTCAGCATAAACAGGTGCGATCGACCTTTCTGCAACATCCTGTGCTTCTTCGGTGCGCACCTCACTGATATATTCAATTTTCTTAGGTGCGCGCAAATCTTGCTGAGCAACATCCCCCACTTCCAAGGATGGATTGTCAGAAACGAGAGACCAAGGTTGGATCAAGATTACAAAAGATAAAATAACAACACTGGTGAGGATGACACCAGATAAAATGGAATGTTTTGAAATTTTACGTTTCTTTCTCTTGGGATTTTCCATCTTAATCTCTATCGCTGCAGAAGCGAACGGACAGCTTTACTGATGCGGTCACCTGGTGCTCGACCCTGAATACGGGGCAGCAATATTTTCATGACCTTGCCCATATCTGCGGGGGAAGTTGCGCCAACTTCTGCAACAACTTCTTTAGCCATTACCAATAGATCATTTTCACTGAGCTCCTCGGGTAAAAATTTTTTAAGCACTTTTATCTCTGCATCACTTTCGGCGATCAGGTCGGTACGATTGGCATGTCCGGCTTCATCCAATGCTTCGCGGCGTGTCTTCAGCTCTTTTTGGATGATGGCAAATATGGCTGTTTCATCCAAAGTAACGCGTTGATCGACCTCCACTTGCTTGATAGCTGCCAAAACCATGCGTACAGTGCGCCTGGTAACATCATCACCTGCCCGCATGGCATCCTTGACTGAATTTTCAAGTTTCGACTTTATGTCCATTGCTTTTCTCTCACTTTTTTATAAGACCAGGATTCTTCCGAAGAACTGACAATATTCTATATTTTATTATAGTTTAATATACCTCGCGCAAGAATTTCAGAATGATTGTTGTTTATCCTGTAGTATTTTCTATCCATTTTCAGGAATCTCGTTCTTCCGTCGTATATAGATGGTCTTCTCAACCCTGGCGTAAATTTTGCCTTCTTTATCGGTAATATCAAGCTGGTAAATACGATCCATCGATTGAGTACTTTTTAATTGTTCCCGGATGAATTGCACTACGTCATCGCTGATTTGGAAGTTTGCAAACAATTTGCATTTTCCAGGTTTCTTGAAGTGGATGGTTGCGGATTTATCCCAGACAATATAGTCCGGTCCCAAGCGCTTGATAAGCATGATCATGAACATGGGATCAACTGCAGCATATAGACTTCCACCAAAAATGGTGCCGACGTAATTGAGCGTCCGCCAATTGTGAGGAATTTCAACTTTCAATTCACTCCAATCGGCAGAGATGTATGTGACCCGACCACCCGATCCGTGATATGCAGGGTGAATATGAAAGAAAAAACGCATAAGACGTGTTTTGAATGACTCCGGCATGGAATCGCCTGCCTATCCGTTGATAAACTTCATGAAGACTTCAACCGGAAGTTTCTCTGTGATCATCTCAAGTTCAACCACAGTCCGCTTAACTGCACCAGAAAAAGCAAATTCAAATTTTCTTCCACTTGCCGGGCTATCCAGGTTCATCCAGGCATGCGAATCGCGTGGCAGAACAGGGATTACAAGTCTTTTTATGAAAGGAATAAAACTTAATAGCTCAAGCGGATAATATATTTTTCCAGATCTTAGCTGTGAGCTGGTTAAGATCGACTCATCCAAAGGATCTATTTCGTGCGCTGATGGCCATGCGCTGTCATCGAATTTTTCCAGCCACAAAGAAACATAATTGGTATGGGCATAAAAATCCTGGGCAGTGTGTAAAAGCCTCCCGAATGCTTTCCAGGCAGAATCCAAATCCATCCGTTTGATCGATAAAAAAACAATATCGCGCTGAATTTGGAGATAAGCCTGGCCTTCTTTTATTTGGTTGTTGTCAAAATGGATTTCAGAATGGCCGATCTGCTTGCCGATCGCATCCTGTTTCTGGTTGGCTCGGATCACTTTTTCCAAAACCAGCGGTGTGAAAGTTTTTTCAAGGGCAAGGCGGGTAATTTCTGCATGAATAGGGATCAACATGGATTATTTAAACTTTTCAAATCATTTCCAGAATGCTGCAAGATGAGATCCCTATTAGGATATCGAACGTTCAGATATTTTAGCCTCAACCTATTTGAGTCATAACGATAAGGATCGAGGATCAATTTATTTGATCTAGGAAATCCATGGATGATTCTTAAGAATTGGGTCATTTATCAGGACTCCAAGTTATAAGATTATACGCCATGCTTCTTGAGAAAAGCAACCTATTTCTTCTTAATCTGAGTATAATCTCTCAATGCCAACAATCTATACGCGCAAAGGGGATGATGGTACCACCGGATGGCTGGGAGAAGGTCGCATTTTAAAGTCCCACCTGCTTATTGAGACCCTGGGTTGCCTGGATGAAGCCAGCGCGTCGCTCGGTCTCGCCCGAGCCTACTGCCAGGATCTTCGTGTACAAGAATTAATTCTGGCGATCCAACGGGATCTGTACAAGATGATGGCAGAAGTAGCTGCCTCTCCCGAAAACAAGGAGCGATTTCGTTCCCTGGATACAACCAGGATTTACTGGCTGGAAGAGCAAGTAGAGATCTTTACTTCCATCACACAGGTACCCAAAGAATTCATCTTACCGGGAGAAACACTTTGCGGGGCTGCTCTTTCTCTGGCACGCACGATCGTGCGCCGATCCGAACGACGATTGACTGAATTACAGGAAAAAGAAGAAACACGAAATCCCATCCTGTTGCAATATCTCAACCGGTTATCCTCACTTTGTTTTATTTTGGAATTATACGAAAACCAGTCTGCTGGAAATCCAACAACAATTGCAAAAGGAGAAACACAGAAGTGATCGGTACCCTGATCAATATTGCCACCGTCCTAATTGGCGGCATTTCAGGGCTTCTCTTTGGGTCACGACTACCGGAACGGGTGCGCCAATCTGTGGTGGCAGGGCTGGGTCTTTTTACAATGGGGTACGGATTCTTGAATTTTTTTCACACGGAAAACCCCCTGCTGGTGCTGGGCAGTCTCTTAATTGGAGCCCTGCTGGGAGAATGGTGGAAGATCGAAGACGGATTACAAAAACTGGCAGTTTTTCTTGAACAACACTTTTCTGGTAAACAGGAAGGTTCCAACAGATTTGTGCGAGGCTTCTTAATTGCATCCATCCTTTTCTGTGTCGGACCAATGTCAATACTTGGCTCCATTCAGGATGGTCTGACCGGTGATTACAGTATCCTGGCAACCAAAGCTGTCCTGGATGGATTTGCAGCCCTGGCTTTCGCATCCACGCTCGGAGTGGGGGTTTTGTTCTCCATTGTGGTCATTCTTGTTTACCAGGGAGGTTTAAGTTTATTGGCTGCTCAACTTAGCCAGGTATTCACGACCTCCATGATGACTGAAATGAATGCAGCTGGCGGCATACTTCTGGTTGGCATCGCCATATCCAGTTTGTTGGAAATCAAGCCCATACGCATGGGGAATTTTATCCCGGCCTTGATCATCGCACCTTTATCTGTTGCCATCTTAGCACTTCTTAAATAGGAAACCTCCTTCAGCTCGACTTGCGATCCCTGGAATAAGGGTCAAGCTGAAAGAGTTTTCTTGACAACCTTTTTCAACAAACTGGTTCTATTTTTCCTTCAAATAATTCTACTGACCAGCCAGGGCTTCATCAATGGCAGCGGAAAGTTCAGCATAACTAGGAATGAATCCTGGAGTAATTTGAATTCCATTCACAAACACACTGGGAGTTCCTGTCACTCCAATTTCAACGCCATCGTTAAAGTCCTTTTCAATTTCCGCCTCAAACTGATTTTTATTGAAGCAGGTATTGAATTCATTCATATCCAAACCCAGGCTCTCGGCAAAAGCGACCAGTCGCTTGTCGCTAAAAGAGCCCAGGTTCTCACCATTCCAATTTAAGTATAAGATGGCTTTGTAATCCCAGAACAGATTCTGTGCACCTGCACACATGCTGGCGTTAGCTGCCTGGTGTGATTCCTTGGTGGTTACCATGCTGTCTATAAAGGGGTAATTATGAAAAGTATAGAATACTTTTCCAGTATCCACATAATCGATAATGACTTGAGGTTCCACAGTTTCAGAGTAGCTTCTGCATGCCGGACATTGAAAATCTTCCCATACATCCACCTTTACGGGTGCTTCCGGATTTCCAATTGTGGTCCCATTGACCGGTGAATTGAATTTGTGCGGTGTAATTTCTGTTACAGGACCAACCGGTTTTAATGTTGGATAGATCAATGCTGTCGCAAGTAATAATGCACCCACGATCACCATGAAAATGATGATCAACCGTTGCTGCTGTTGTTGCTTGCGATGTTTATCGCGTAATTCCTGGCGTTTACTCATTACTTCTCCTCATTGATCTTTTATGTTTGGATAATTTAAGGTGAAAGTTAGGGTGTGAAAACAGGCTTTTCCTGTATCACAGCCTAACTTCTTTGTTTTGAGAAATAACCTTTTTAGGTTTAAGGATTTTGCCATATCCTGATGAATTTGTCCAGCAAATATTATTAGAAATGGATATGAATATTTTCATCCAATTCCAATAAATCTGGTTCATTTGGAGGCGTTTTGTTGGCAAGCCTTTGCAGATCGTTATAATAAATAAAATTCGAGCTTTTTACCACCCAATATTTACTGGCAGGAATTTAGACCTGGTGAAAAGGCTTATTCACAATTTAGGTATGATCATTATCCGGGTCTCTCCCCTTAATTTGGAATGGATGAATTTAGTGATTTACCTTATCCCTTATCAAATTAAGGATTGTTTATTTCACTGCATAAACATAAACTGGATACCGATCCCCGGTCTCCCTGAAGCCGATATTCTTGTAAAGTGATAGTGAGATTGGATTATCACTTTGTGTATTTACAGAGATGCTTGTTATTCCTATCCGGTTCAGTTTTTGGATCATATCTGTAACCAGTGAATGACCTATCCTCTTACCTTGCAGGGCAGGATGAACCGCCAGGCGTGCCAGGTGCCCCCCCAAAAGATTCTTGGTACTGATCTGGTAGCCTACAATAACACCCTCATCTTCCACGATCGTCGCCAGGGCAGCCTGCTTCAATGCTTTGTGAAGGGCGGATGAAGAATTGTGCCAGAGAGGACCGAACGCAATTGCATCGACACCGGTCACTTGCGGAATATCAGTTTCAACCATATTTCGAATCGTGAATCTTGCAGGAAGTTTTACTCCTGCGATATTGTTCCCCCTCCAGGTAAGCATGACAATATCCTGATGATTAGTGAAATCACACCCTGCAAGGACCTCTTGAAACCATTGATCAAGAACGATCACGGCTGCTTGATATCCACCCCTGCCTTCCAACATTCGAAGGACATGCGCCCACAAAATATTCCAGGCAGAGTCTGCTGTAAATACCGCATTGGTTGCAAAAACCCGCACCCAGCCTATTAACGGTGGGTCTGGAGGACATGCCAGGACAGATTGTATCTGTCCTTTTTGTTCAATAACAAGATAAGGGGGAAAACCGATCCATTCCAAAGGTGTACGCCAATCAAGATGACGGTGAACAAAACTCCCATTGGAGATCAAGTGCGAAATCTGGTCACTGTCACCGGGAACAGCTGGTCGAACCGAGTAATCCGCCTTTACCGCCATAGACGCATAAAGAGAAGTTTTCTCAGGATACGCTGCCAAAAGGTGGGTTTTTCTACTTCCATCAGACCATCCTGCATGGACATGACAGCATCTGTGAATTTTCCCTCGCTAAGGCGTAAGGCGGCAATTGTGCGCATTACTTCCGCTCGCAACTCAGGCTCTCCGGCATCATCAAGAATTTCTGCTGCTCCTTCATATAAAGCGATAGCTTCTCCTTTTCGTTTCAAATCCCCCAAAGCCGCGGCTTTATTTGCCACTGCCATACCCTGGCGCTTCTTATCTCCAGCCAGAGCAAATACATCATCCGTTCCCAGCACTGCTTCGTAGGAAGCCAGGGGATTGCCATCTTGAAGAAGAGCAACAGACTGATTATTTTTCATCTCGGCTGCCATCAGCTGATCATTTGCTGATGAATACTCATCGGCTGCCTGGTTAAACAGGGTAGCTGCCAGCCTATATTTCTTCCCCCCGTAGGCTTGTTTTGCATTTTCAACAAGATGAGCCAATTGCGAAGTCCCCATCGTGGATTAGAGCGTAATCTCCAATAGGCTCTCTGCAATGGAGCGTAATCTAGCTGGCGAGAGACCGCTTATAGTTAATGCCAATTCAAGGTAAGGCTGGTTGACAGGATTACTGATAAATGATTGCAATTCGGGAGATAATTGCAGAAAAATCTGAATTGCTTTATTTTCGTTCAGCCATTTTCCAACAGGGCCGGATTTGTCATACATAATCTCAATACTGCCATTCAGAATCGACATCAACTCTTCCAATACAGGCACAGGAATAGGACTATCACCCAACTCATATTCGCTTAACATGGATGTTAAAATCCCGGATTGTTCTGAAAGAAATTCTAACGAAGTTCCGGATTCCATCCGTTGTTTACATAGCAAGGTGCCAATCATACGCTGGCGAATGCCAACCAAAGCCGGAATATCAATAGAACCCAGTGGTGATGCTTTTTCAGAAACTACATCATTCCTCCAAAAATGCTCCAATGGGAGATTCAAATAATACGCAAAGATTTCCAAGACTGGTAACGAAGGAGCCATACTGCCTTCTTCATATTCTTGAAATACTTCTGTGGTAATGCCTAACGCCAGGGCACATTCCTCCAAAGATTTATTTTTCACCATACGTGCATCTTTAATGAGTATACCCAATTTTCTTGTACGCAAGTTCACTTTAGCATCCATGCTCATAAGTTTAACCTCACTACACATTCACCCAATTCTCAACGACGATTTCGATTGGAAATTAATATATCCGCCATTGTGGCTCCAAATACCTCCGACCCAAGTTTTAACCCTGCAGCTTCCAGGCGAGGATAAAACATGGGACGAATTCCGGTAGGCTTTATTAAACCGATTATCTTTCCATTGCTATCAATACCCTTTTGTTCAAAACGAAAGATGTCTGATAAAACGATTGTATCACTTTCCATTCCGGCTACTTCCGTGATTGCAGTAACTAGGCGGGTACCATCCCGCAAACGTGATTGTTGAATGATCAGATCCACCGCAGAGGATATTTGTTGTCTGACGATCTTCAGCGGCAAATCCATGCCAGCCATCATGATCAGCGTTTCCAAACGGGACAACGCATCCCGTGGAGTATTTGCATGGATCGTCGTGAGTGAACCATCATGACCGGTATTCATCGCCTGCAACATGTCAAGCGCTTCACCACCGCGCACTTCTCCAACCACAATCCGATCCGGTCGCATTCGCAATGAATTCCGAACCAGATCGCGAATGGATACTGAACCTCGGCCATCCAAGTTGGGGGTTTTTGTCTCCAGTCGAACTACATGTTCCTGTTGAAGCTGAAGTTCTGCTGCATCTTCAATGGTGATAATACGTTCATTATGAGGAATATTCGTTGAGAGAACGTTCAGGAGGGTGGTTTTTCCTGAACCTGTCCCTCCAGATATTAGAATATTCAGGCGAGCCTTCACGCAGGCTTGTAAAAACTCAGCCATAATAACAGTTAATGAACCATATTTAATTAACTGGTCTACAGTCAGTTTTTCTTTTCTAAACTTGCGTATTGTGAGGGATGGTCCATCGATCGATACCGGCAGGATTACAGCATTCACGCGTGATCCATCAGGAAGCCTGGCATCAACGGTGGGGCTATCTGCATCCACCCTGCGTCCCAAAGGAAGGATGATGCGATCAATAATGCACAGTACATGGTCATTATCATCAAATTTTACGTTTGCCCTGGTCAATTGTCCATTTTTTTCCATATATACATTATTGGGACCATTCACCATGATCTCGTCCACAGCCGGGTCATCCAATAAGGATTGAATTGGCCCAAATCCCATTAACTCATCCATGATCTCGTGTAAAAATTGATCGCGTGCAGAAGCCTCCAGCTGGATCGATAAATTCGAGTAGATATTTGAGAGATGGGTGGCAACAATTCTCTTTCTTTGATCCTCCGGGGGATTCTCAGATTCCATTTCCCGACTGACCTCGGAAATGATCTTCCTTTTCAGGCTGCCAAGATCTGAAGATGAAATATTAGCCGTCGAATTACCTGGTAGTGCCACTGTTACTCCTTTATTTTTGATTCCGGAATAACCCAAACGATCTGACTGCGCTGAACAGCCATAAATTCACAGTGTTCTATTTCTCCACCTTGCATGGAATATACGCTCGCATCTGTAATTGCCAGGAATTTCTCATCTTGGTCGAGTTCATCCTTGATGCGCTGATCTGGACGAATATGGATCTTACCGATTATTTTGTTGGTCACAGTCATGATGGTTACCGGGTAAGAATCCTTATTTATCAAATCCGTATAAAACTTTCCCTTATCATCGAATTCCAGAGTCATTCAATCCTGCCTTCCCAAGTCTTCACTTAATAATCCGCTTATAACATTCATCTCCCAACTTATTTTTTCATCACGAGAGCTGGTGGGTTGAAGGGATTTTTTCTTCCTGATCTGTGAGAATTTTTCGCCATTGACTTATCACCATCCAAACCTGGCATGGTAATCAGAGCCTGGAATCCAAACGCCGTTTTCGCTGCTGCCCTGGTCATGCCATACAAACCCGAGCCTGCCGAATCAAGAGAAAAGGAATCAAAACGCGACCATTTACCAGCAGGGTTACCTTTCGTTTCATAGCTGTCAACTAAGTGGATCATCATTATTATTAAAAGGATCTGATTTCTTATCCTCGTTCGGATCTTCTGTTGGCATGATATAGCCCAATCCAGAGCGGGTAACAATATGTTCGGGGGCATGTGCATCTTCTTCTATCTTCTGGCGAAGGCGTGCAATGGTAACCCATAAGATCTCTTTATCGGTTTCATATTCAGACCCCCAGACACTGGTCAATAGATCCTCAGCTGACACCACGATACCAAGGTTGTGGGAAAATTGGAGCAGCAACCGGTACTCTGTAGCAGAGAGAAAAATCTGTTGGTCACCCCGCCAGACTTCTGCGCGTGCCTGGTCAATCCGCAGGTTACCATGCGTAAAAACACTTGTCGGGATATTCTCCATCGGATGCACCCGACGCAATACAGCCCTTACACGGGCTAATAATTCATCTATGGAAAATGGCTTTACCAGATAATCATCTGCGCCCATGTCCAATCCTTTAATCCGATCCTGCTCCTCCCCTTTGGCGGTCAGCATAATGATGGGTACTGTCGAAAACTGACGGATCCGTTGACAGGTGGTAAAACCATCCAATATTGGCATCATAACATCCAGCATGATCAAATTTGTTGGTTTGGAAGTAAATTTCTTGATGGCTTCCTCTCCATCCTGGGCAGATATCACCTCAAACCCTTCCGTTCTTAAATTCGCTTCCAAAAGGCGCAGGTAACGTGGTTCATCATCCACAATGAGTATACTTTTCGCCATTTCCATCCTCCTAATTTTCACCGACCTGCGAATAGTTGCCGGGCTGAAGAACAGGCAATTCAATATGAAATATTGTACCTTGCCCGATGGAAGATTCAACAGATATACTACCATGATGGGCATTAACGATTTCTTTACATATGAATAAACCCAAACCAGTTCCACGTTTTTCGGATTGTCCTGGCACCCTGTAAAACCTCTCGAATAAGAAGGGGAGATGCTTTTCAGGAATTCCCGGTCCATCATCCGAAACATCCAGAACCAAATGATCAATTCGATTGTGAATCGCAATGGAAATGCTTGCCCCCGGGGCATATTTATTGGCGTTATCGATCAAATTTTCAAATACCTGCACCAAACGATTCGAATCAGATTGAATTGGCGGTATCTGATCAGATGTTAATTTGATGACGATTTCTTTCTTGCGTGAGGTCAGACGGGTGATAAGATCCCGGACCATGGAATCCAAACGGACAGGTTGAAAATCCATTAACAGCTTCCCATTCTTCAAACGGGCAGAATCGAGCAATTGTCCGACCAAATTGATCAATTGATCAGTTTCTTCATCTATGATCGTTAAAAATTCCAATGTCGTTTCTGGGTCCCAGGAAATATCGGATCTAAGCAGCGAGGTAGTATATCCTTTAATGAATCCCAGGGGTGTATTAAAATCGTGCGAGATTGTGGCAATAAAATCATCCTGGAGTTGGGTCAGGAGTTTAACGCTTTCAAACTGGACCAGATTTTCACGGAAGAATCGTCTTTCAAAAATATACGTCAGATTGGCTGCAAATAATTTGACCAGATTCAATTGCTCAGTTGTATAATCCGGTCCACCAAAGCGGACCAGGATCAGCACTCCCCTGGATTGCACCATATTTAAAGGCAATCCCAAAACATAAGGAGACAAAACCCGATCACCATCAAATGCTATCTGCGGATTGGATTGCACGATCTCACCTGTTGCCAGCACCTGGTTGGTAATGGTTTCCCCCCAGGCGGCATCTGCTTCCGCCTGCCGGCCGCGTCCCAATGACCTGGCATAAACTGCTTCTGGTGGATTTTCCTTCTTTTCTGAAAGATAGACGACCAGGTTGTCGAACACAACGATCTTTCTTAGAGAGTGGACAAGATCATCAATCGCAGTCTTCCAATCTTCCTGCGCGATTGAATCGGTCATATTGCTGATCACATCAAGTGCATTATTTTCCATATTATTTGCTTTCACCACTCGCCCGGGTTACCAACAATGGGAATTTAAAGGTGGAACCTTTTCCCAATTCTGATTTTACTTCAATCAAGGAACCGTGGGCTTCCAATATTGTTCGAACCAGCGCCAATCCCAGGCCAGTTCCACCATGAACACGCGTAGATGAACCATCCAACTGGTGGAATGCCTCAAATATCTCTTCAAAACGGTCTTCAGGTATACCAATGCCATTATCGCTGACAGAAACCATGATCAGAGATCCTGATTCGGCAACAATTGAAAGGGTGATCTGACCGCCTTGTTCTGTAAATTTAATGGCGTTATCCAATAATTGATGCATGACCCAGGAGATCTTTTCCTCATCAGCCTGGACACTCGGTAAGTTGGGTTGGATGTGGATCCCCAAGTTAATATTTTGAGCCAGGGCTTTCGGATTCGTAAGATTGACAACATCCTGCGCTAATTTTCCAATATCCACCGGATTAATTTTTAAAGTCAGCTCTCCCATTGAATTTTGTGAGAATAGTATCAGATCATCAATCAAATTCTCCAGCTTGTTGGATGCCTTTTGGCAGACCTGGAGCGCATTTTTCTGATCCCCAGTTATAGGACCCAATGCTTCAATGGATATCATCTCCAGATAACCTTTGATATGGGTAAGAGGGGTTCTTAGTTCGTGGGATACATTGGCAACAAAATTGGACTTTAAATGGTTGAGTTCAGCCAGCTTTCTTAATGCATTCTGAAGTTCAGATGTGCGCTCTTCTACCCGCTGTTCCAAATAACGGTTTGCGTTTTCCAGGGCAGTCCGGAATTGAATGATCTGTTCCGTGATCGCCTGATCGAGATCAGCTTTTCTCAAAAAGCCTAATTCTATCAAGGCTACCCCAAATAGAAAGTTCTGACCTTGTAACGATTTTTCTTTCTGATACGCCAGGGCACGGTTTAATTCATCCTTATTAATAAGACCCTGGTCCAAAAGGTATTCACCCAAACGGGGTACAAGCATTTCAGGCGTCAGCGCTTTTTGAGGCATCTAATTTCCTTACTTTTCCCAAACCCATTCCCCTCCCACCATTGTGGCAGAAGGTTTGATTTGAAATAATTCCGAAGGATGGCACTCAAAGGGATCTTGCTCAAGAACAATCAGATCCGCCAGGAACCCTTCACTGAGTTTCCCTGATCTATTTTCCATGCCAGCTGTGTAAGCGGGTCCCTGGGTAAAACCAAGCAACGCTTGTTCCAATGACAGGCGTTGTTTTGAATACCATCCAGAATCACCGGGAGAACCATCTTTTCTTTGGCGAGTGACTGCAGCATGCAACCCCCAAAATGGATTGGGTGATTCTACAGGTGCATCAGACCCGAAAGCCAATCTCGCACCACGCTCAAGCTGGGATCGCCAGGCATAGGCAAATTCAGATCGCACTCCCCAAGATCTGTCAGCCATAAGCATATCGGATGGTGCATGGATGGGCTGCATGGAAACGATCAAATCCAGGTCTGCCAATCTTCCCATATCGGACGGGTGCAGGAGTTGCACGTGTTCGATCCGATGATGTAAGGGAGCATATCTCTTCTTTTTTTCATATTTACGCAACCGTTCAAATCCATCCAGGATTTCATGATTTGCACGGTCACCGATGGCATGTACCGCCAGACTGATACCATTATCAACTGCCTGGCAGCCGATTTCATAGATCTGTTCGTTATCCAGATTCAGAATGCCATAGTTATTCGTATCATCCACATAGGGTTCCAACATTGCTGCAGTATGAGGGCCAAGGGCTCCATCAGCGAACAGTTTTAGCGAACCTATTCGCAGATGATCATCCCCAAAACCACTACGCAGCCCCAGTCCAATGGCATGTTCAAGATCCTCCAATGGGATGCTTTTCAACACACGTAAGCCCAGTTCCGCACGCGCCTGCAATAACTGCAGGGCAGAAAAACAACTGCGCCGGTCAAAATCATGAACTCCCGTCAGGCCCAACTTCCATAATTCTGATTGAGCCTTTTTTAGTATTTTCGCTAAAGTTTCAATATCTGGTTCAGGAATTTTGCCCGACACCAATTGCATTGCATCTTCCAGCAGGATACCGGTCGGATTTCCTCCTTCATCACGAATGATCCTGCCATTTGAAGGATCGGGTGTCGAGGCTGTGATTTCGGCGCGTTTTAGCGCAAGACTGTTAGCCCAGGCTGCATGTAATGACTTTCCTGTCAGATAGACCGGGTTTTCGGGAGAAATCTTATCCAGCAAAGTGGAGGATCCAAATCCCTCCACCCAATTATTCTGGTTCCATCCATGCCCCAGCACCCACTCCCCGGGGCTGGTTGTTTGAATTCTTTTTGCAACTCTCTGGATACATTCCGAAAGTGTCGGGGTTTCACAATCCACCATTTGCAAGCCTGTACCATAGTGCTGAAGGTGAATATGAGCATCAATCAAACCGGGCAGAATGAATTTTCCTCCCATATCCTGTTTTGAATAATTACCATATTCCGCCAGGATGGTATCGGTATCACCAATGGCAGCAATTCTTCCATGATCAATGGCGATTGCTGAGGCAACCGGGAGGGGTTTATCCTGTGTATAGAGGTGGGTATTATATAGAATTTTTTTCATCGATCAATCGTTCCAGAAGATGTTCCAGTTCCTCTGCGGAATAATAATAGATCGTTAATGAACCACCTTTTTTTCCTGCCCGTAAGGAAACCCTGGTTCCCAGGCTGGTTCGCAATCTTTCTTCCAGATCAGCCACTTCAGGTGATACTTTTGTTCTGGGTGCCGTGACCTGTCGTTCTCCTCCTAATTTTCGAACCAGCTCTTCCGCCTGGCGAACACTCATCTCCCTGGCAAGTATTGTTTTCAAAGCAGCGGTTTGAGATTCAGGCGTGCTCAGTCCCAGCAGGGCACGGGCATGACCCTCAGTGATACGCCCCTCGATCAGTGCATTCTTGACATTATCAGGTAATTTTAATAACCTTAAGATATTGCTAACGGTGACACGACTTTTACCAATTTTAAGTGCAATCGCTTCATGGGAGAGGTTAAATTCATCTGCCAATTGACGGTAAGCTTCGGCTTGTTCAAGCGCATTCAAATCTGTCCTCTGCAAATTTTCGATAAGAGCCAGCTCCAGCTTTTCCATATCGGTGGTCTCACGAATCACCACAGGAACCCTGGCCAACCCTGCCAACCGGGAAGCTTGTAATCGTCTTTCTCCGGCGATCAGGATATACTCACCGTCAATTTTTCCAGGTGATACGATCAATGGCTGCAGGACACCATGCTCAAGCACAGATGCAGTCAATTCACTTAATTCTTCAGGATCAAAATCCCTGCGCGGTTGCCGGGGGTTGGGTGATATTTTATCAACACTGATAAAGGTCAGATTACCCAAATGGGGATCATCATTGCTGCCCGGAATTAGGGCTTCCAAACCTCTTCCAAGTCCACCTTTTCTTGCCATTTCTTACTCCTGCAATATTGGATTTTTAATGCCGTCACCCACCAATACTTCGTGTGCCAGTGCCTCATAAGCCAGGGCTCCATTTGTGCAGGGTGCATAAGCAGAAATGGGTAAACCATAGGAAGGGGCTTCAGCCAGGCGGATACTGCGGGGAATGATGGCATCAAAAACCTGTATTGAAAAATATTTTTTGACTTCAGCAACTACATCTGCAGACAGGTGTGTGCGGCTATCGAACATAGTCATCACCACGCCACGTATTTTTAATGCCGGGAATAAAGCCGTTCTTACCCGCTGGATGGTCCTGGTTAACTCACTCAACCCTTCCAAAGCTAGGTATTCACATTGAACTGGAATGATAATACCATCTTTGGCTGCCATAATACCATTGATGGCCAGCAATCCAAGTGAAGGAGGACAATCGATCAAAATGTAATCATAATTGTCAACGATCGGGATGAGTGATTTCTTCAGTTTGGACTCCCGACCAAGCTCATTTACCAGTTCCACCTCGGCACCAGCCAGTGATGGCGAAGAGGGCAGCAATGAAAGTTTCAGGCGGGGATTGAGTAGAATAAAAGGGGCTGCGGAGGCGTCATTCAGCATGGTTTCATAAACACCACCCTTGACAGTAAGTTTATCCACACCCAAGGAGGAGGTTGCATTTGCCTGTGGATCAACATCAACGATCAGCACGCGCTGCCCGAAGAGAGCCAGGTATGCGCCAAGGTTAATCGCTGTGGTGGTTTTACCCACCCCACCTTTTTGATTCACGAGTGTATAGATCCGTCCCACTAAAAAACCTCCATCAGGCATTTTTGAATTTCCTGCCGGGTTGGCACCCCATCCAGGCCAGAACGTGTTACGGATAAGGCAGCCACCTGGGTGGCAAACCGTGCTGCCTCCCATGGATCGCGCGTTGCAATTAACCTTATAAAAAATGCGCTTGCAAATATATCGCCGGCTCCCGTTGCGTCCACTTCTTTTTTTGGAGGTGCATGGAATCTGCGTAGATCATTATGCCAGTACAAACGCGCCCCGGCCGGCCCTTCTGTTACGGCAAGAACCCGGCAGGCAAGGGACATTCTCTCGATCTCGTCCTCATCACCATCGACATCTTCAATACTGATGACGATTGCACCTGCAACTGCCAATGCTTGTGCAGAGTCCTTCCAGGAGCATGCTGAAATTCTGCCTTGATCATTCCAATTCCGCAACCATCCCTGGGGAGTCAGTGCCAGTAAGTTTGGTGAAAAACCATTCCAGGGAGGCGCATCGACTTCCCGGGCGACAGGTCCAATATGGATGATGGAACTTTGTCGCCATTGTTCCGGCACATTTTCAGGGAAAATGTGCGGAGCCTGCTCATGCAGAATTTGTATCCTTCCATCAGAGGTATACACATTTTCAAAAGTTGTACTTTTTTTGGCAGGAATTGAATGTATCAGGATGTCTTTCAACGGTTCAAGCGAGAGCTCACCTGCCCAGGCTGTTACGATTCCGGTCCGCATACCAAGCGCTTTCGCAGTTAATGCCGAATAAGCTGCCGTACCACCCAGCCGGTTTCCATCCGGTGTCATATCGCAAGTAAGGTGACCAATAACAAGGTAATCCAGCGATCCTTCTGTTGGAAGGTTTTTATTTCCCATGTCCAAATTATACTAGAGGGCACAAGAAAACGTGTGATCACATCCCTGTTTTCGGCACAATCCATTTAAAAAAAGCACCCGAAGCAAATATTATCGGGTGCCGGGAAATATCAGACCATGAATAATCTTATTTTGGTGAGATGGTAACCTTGCGCGATGGATCTTCACCAATGCTTTGAGTGACAACGTCAGGATAATTTCGTAATTCCAGATGGACCAGGCGGCGCTCTGCGGCATTCATGGGTTCCAGAATTTGCCGTTTGCCGGATTTAATGGCCTGCTCTGCCATGCGGGTGGCCATTTGCTTGATCTGGTTTTCCCGGCGGATACGGTAACCTTCCACATCCACGATTACCTGTACCCAGTGTTCCATTTTTTTGCTCACAATAAGGTTAACAATATATTGCAAGGCATTCAAAATTTCAGCTTTTCGCCCGATCAGAATCCCCAGGTCACTTCCGCGGATATCAACATTTATTGGCTGACGTCCATCTTCATCCATATCACCTTGATGGGCGGATACCTGGGCGGTAACCTTCATCTTATGCAGCAGCTCAGAAACCACCCTTTCCGTCAGATCAAGTACATCATCCTGCTCAACATTTGGAGATCGTTCTTCGGACTGCTTCTTAATGGACGATTTTGCAGGGGTTGAAATTTCCGGTTGGCTGGTGTTGGAGTTCTTGACGGTTATCCGAACGCGTACCTGCCGGCCTCCCAAGCCGAACAAGCCCTTGCTGCCGGTATCCAGGACTTCTACATACACAGCATCTTCTGTCAAACCCAGCTCTGCCAGGCCGCGTTCAAGCGCTTCTTCAACAGATGGGGCAATTATTTCAAGATTTGTGTTTTCTTCACTCATTTTTTTATGATCTCTCCCTTCTTTGCACCGGGTATCAGATTCTTCCAGTCCAATTTACCAAGCATGGCGTATTGGGCGATACCAACCAGGTTACCGGCAATAAAATAAATTGCCAGTCCGGAAGCAAATGTCATAGCAAAATATCCCATTAATAAAGGCATATAAATTGCCATCATTTTGGACATGGCAGCTGATTGATCTCCGGGATTTGCTGAAGGAGGGGTGATCAATTTTTGCTGGAAATAGGAGGTGACCGCAACAATGATGGCAAGCAATGGAATGCCAATATCTGGCAGGAAAGGCAGGAAAAGTTTTTCCGGCTGACCCAGATTCATCCATAAGAAATGACTGTTTAAAGGGATGAGATCTGACATATGGAAATTGGAATACAAGCTCCTGGTAAGGTCAAGTAATTGCATCGGGGAAGCTGCCAGGGCCCGCATGATACTTTGATATAGCCCGAAAATGATCGGTAATTGGATCAATGTCGGAAGACAGGCACCAAAAGGGCTGATCCCCAGCTCTTTATAAAGAGCCATTTGCTCTTGGGCTAATTTTTCTTTGTCACCCTTGTGTTTTTTCTGTATGTCCTGCCATTTTTTGGACTTTTGCATCTCCTGCATTCCCTGGCTGCTCTGGATCTGCTTGGCCATTAAAGGATGCGTTGCCAACCGGATAAGGATGGTAAAGATAACGATCGCCAGGCCAAAATTACCACCAACTACCTGATAGATCCAAAGTAAAACGTTTGTAAGCGGGGTTACGATAAATGTTTCCCACATGGCTGATATCCTGTTCCTTTTCTACTTGGCAGGGGTGTAAACCCACTGTTGAGTACCGTTCTGGTCGAAAGCGATCAAAGTGGAATCGCCTTCCACTGGAGCCACCAGAATAAAATCGCCGGCCATAACCGGTGTGCTGTACAATTTCCCAGTAATGGTTTTTGACCAGACAGTTTTTCCATTCGCATCCAGGGCTAACAAGGAGCCTGATTCAGTACCAATTATCACCAGGTCTGTTAATACGAGGGGTGATCCCAGGACTGGTCCATCCGGTTGGATATTCCAGTTTTCTTTGCCGGAATCAAGTGCAAGTGAGAAGATCTTTCCTGCCTGATCACCAACATACAAGTTTCCATCTCCCACGACCGGGGCAGACCAGATACGGCTCGATACGGATTGTCGCCATTTGGTTTTTCCTGATGCTGTCTCCAATGCAAACACACTGTCACCCAGCGTACCGGCATAGAGTACACCATCTGGTCCCAGTGTTATCGCACCAAGGATGGATCCATCCAATTCGCTGGACCAGACCATATTCCCGCTTGCCATATTCAAGGCATACACTTTATGGTCCATGGAACCAAAATAGACATTGGTACCATCAACAACAGGTTGACCCCATAAAGCCTGCCCTGCAGTAAATTTCCAGACCAGTTCACCCTTCATATTCAGGGCATACAGGTTGTAATCTGCCGATGGAGCGAAGATCATGTCATTTCTGGTTATTACGCTTCCAATCCATGAATCTTTGGATCCTTCAAACGTCCAATTGATCGAACCGTCGGAAGGTGAAAGGCTGTAAAGAATATGGTCATAACAGCCTGCGATCAATTGTCCATCGTCTGTGAGTGTGGGGGCAGCGAAAAATGTTTTCTTGGCATCCGGTTTTTCTGGAAAACGCCAGCGTTCCACACCATTGGAGACCTGCACAGCGTAGATATGTGTCGCCATTGCGATATAGGCAGTTTCTCCATCCGATGTAACACCTGCCCATGAGGAGGGGGTCATTCCTCCGCTGCAGCCACTCAATAGGAAAACAAGAATTAGCAGCCCTAATGTGAAATATAGAAATTTTGTTTTCATGGAACTTTAATTTCTCCTAATTAACGGGGTCAACTCCCCCGGGATTGAAAGGATTACAACGCAATACACGCCAGGTCGCCAACCATCCGCCCCTGATCACTCCATATTTATAAATTGCCTGGTAGCCATAATGCGAACAAGATGGATAAAAACGGCAAGTATTGACTGGCATGAGGCGAGAAACGGTCATTTGATATAGACGAACGAGCCCCAGGATGATGAAGCGCGGCAAATTCCAAACTGTCCGGGATAGATCCCGCAATCTGGGTTCGTTGGGATATTCATCAGGTAGATAACTATAAGTTGTCATAAATTGCTGATCAGCTTAGCTCGCTGCAAAATTGCCAGCAAGGCAGACTGTGTTTCTGATAAATTAGCTCCCGCTAAGGGTGCCCGTGCGATCAATAATAGATCATTTCCAGGTAAGATTTGAGTATACAGATTGCGAACAGCTTCCCTGAGCAATCTCTTGGCCCGATTGCGATCCACCGCCCCACCTACCCAGCGACCTGCAGAAACACCTACTCTTGACTGTGGTTCTCCGGAAGCAGTTGTATACAAGACAACAAGCGGATGGGCATAAGACTTGCCAAAACGCCGCACCCGCTTGAAATCGGTTGACCGGGTCAGGCGAAAACTTTTTTTCACCTGTGCTTCAAATAAACCCAGAATTGGAATATCAACAGTGAAATCTCGTACAATTATCACTATGAATTAACGAGAGAATTTCTACCACTTAATGCGCTTGACATGTTCGTTCATTCGAACTGACAATTTAATGCGACCTTTCAATCGCCTGCGCTTCAGCACATTGCGGCCATCAGCAGTGGACATACGCGTTCGGAATCCGTGTACACGCATGCGGCGCCGGATCTTTGGTTGATATGTACGTTTTGTTGACATGTAAACTTCCTCTAAAATTACAGATTTCAGCACCCATCAGCAGCCATTTCGCCGGGGTTTTCCAGACAGACAGGCTATTATACCGTAACGTTTAATATTGGTCAAACCGATTTTTTCAATCTGGTAATATAATCAAGGTCTTGATCCCAGGCAATACAATCCGCGGTTTCCAGGAAAGATGAAAACCCCGGGTACTTTAATCTTAAATCACCAGGGGACGTTCAAACTGGCTGTTGTACAGCTCAGCATAAAATCCGCTGCGAGCTAACAATTCCTCGTGGGTTCCCTGCTCAATGATATCACCTTCATCCATGACCAGAATCAGATCGGCATTTCGAATGGTGCTCAGGCGGTGCGCAATAATAAAACTTGTCCTGCCTATCATCAGGTTATCCATTGCTTCCTGGATCAGAACTTCTGTACGGGTATCCACCGAGCTGGTGGCTTCGTCCAGGATCAGGATGGATGGATCTGCCAGGATTACCCGGGCAATGGTCATGAGCTGTTTCTGTCCCTGGGATATATTGGTGGTTTCCTCATTCAAGACCAGATTGTAGCCATCAGACAAGGTTCGAACAAAATGATCGACCCTGGCAGCTTTTGCCGCAGCGTAGACTTCCTCGTCGCTGGCGCCTGTGCGTCCATAGCGGATGTTTTCCATGATCGTGCCATTGTACAACCAGGCATCCTGTAAAACCATGCCGAACATACAGCGCAGATCACCTCTTCTGAATTCATTGATATTATGGTCATCCACCAGTATGGCACCACTATCAATATCATAAAATCGCATCAGTAATTTGACGATGGTGGTCTTGCCTGCTCCAGTGGGACCAACAATGGCAATTTTTTGTCCGGGTTTAACGGATGCCGAGAAATCCTTGATGATAACTTTTTCCGGATTGTATCCAAATTTAACGTTCTTAAATTCCACTTTTCCGCTCAATGAGGATAGATCCAGAGGTTGGCTGGATTCCAGGGTTTCTTCCTCTTCAGCCATGAACTCAAAGACACGTTCAGCCGCGGCAGCGGTTTGTTGAAGAACATTGGAGATATTCGCCAATTGTGTGATCGGTTGGGTGAATGAACGGACATACTGGATGAATGCCTGGATGTCACCCAATGTGATGGAACCCTTGATCGCCAGGTAACCTCCCATGATGCTGACAGCAACATAACCCAGGTTGCCGATAAACATCATGATAGGCATCATCAATCCGGATAGAAATTGTGATTTCCAGGCTGAACTATATAAAGTGTTGTTGAAGGTATCAAACTTTTCCACACTGCGGGTTTCGCCATTAAAGGCTTTCATCACCACATGTCCACCGAACATTTCTTCCACGTGACCATTAAGATGCCCCAGGTAATCCTGCTGCTGTTTAAAGTACTTTTGTGACTGCTTGATGATCAACATTACGATCATCATGGAGAGCGGTATGATCAACAGGGAGACCAGTGTCATCAACCAACTGATCGAGAACATCATTACCAGAACTCCGATCACTGTAATGATGGAAGTAATGATCTGGGTCATGCTCTGGTTTAAAGTCTGGCTGAGCGTATCGACATCATTTGTTATTCGGGATAAGACTTCTCCCTGACTGGTTCGATCAAAGTATTTAAGCGGCATGCGGTTAATCTTGGCAGCAATGTCTTTACGGAATCGATAAGTGATATCCATTGAGACACCCGACATGATCCAGCCCTGGATGTAACTGAACAGGGTGGAAGCCGCATAAAGCAGCAATGTCAGTATGATGATATTTTCTATATAAGGAAAATCTATTCCGGTACCAGTCCCGGCGATCTGCCCGAGCACACCTTCAAACAGCCTGGTTGTTGCTTTACCCAGGATCTTGGGTCCAATAATGGCAGCCACTGTTGAGGCGATCGCCAATACAAATACAACGATGATCCTGCCCTTGTAATTGCTTAAATACTTGATCAATTTAAGCATTGTGCCTTTAAAATCTCGCGGCTTTTCCGCCTTGACACCCATCATCGCCATAGGACCACCACGCATTGGACCAGGCCCCATCGGGCCACGAACTGCCGGCGTATTGCTCCTTTCCCCTGTCATTCCTGCGCCATGGGTGCTCATGATAACTCCTCCTTGCTCAGTTGCGATAAAGCGATCTCTTGATACGGTTCACAGGTCTCCATCAATTCCTGATGGCTGCCTTTTCCCACGATACGACCTTCTTCGAGCACGATAATCTGTTCGACGTTCTTAATAGTGGAAACCCGTTGCGTTACGATAAACACATTGCTATCACCTGTCTTCTTCTTCAGGGATTTCCGTAATGCGGATTCCGTCTTGAAATCCAAAGCCGAGAAGCTATCGTCAAATATATAGATCGGTGGTTTCTTGACCAGCGCACGAGCGATCGAAAGGCGTTGTTTCTGTCCACCAGAGACATTTGAACCGCCCTGGGAAATCTCGGTCGCCATGCCTTCCGGTTTTTCATAGATAAATTCACTGGCCTGCGCGATATCTGTTGCTTCCTTCAAAGATTCCTCGCTGGCATTCTCATCGGCATAGCGCAGGTTGCTTTCAACCGTACCCGAGAAGAGCATTCCTTTTTGAGGGATATAGCCTATCTTTTCACGAAGGTCTGCCTGGGTAACTTCACGAATATCGATATCATCGACATAAATGGCTCCATCCGACACCTCATAGAAACGCGGTAACAGGTTGACCACTGTGCTCTTTCCAGAGCCGGTCGAGCCAATAAGAGCCGTCGTTTGACCGGGTTGTGCAATAAAACTGATGTTATGCAGCACATCCTCCTGTGCATCCGGATAACGGAAACTCACATTTCGAAATTCGACCTTGCCATTGAATTTTTTTGCAAACTTCCTGGGTTGCACAGGATCTTGGATGGCAAGTCCGGTTTCAAGGACATCTGCGATGCGTCCGGCTGAAACTGAAGCACGGGGCAGAATGATGAACATCATGGACAACATCAGGAATGCCATAACGATCTGCATGGCATATTGCATGAAAGCCATCATATCTCCCACCTGCATGGCATTATTCGCCACCTGGTGTGCCCCAACCCAAATGATCGCCAGGGATAATCCGTTCATGATCATCATCATCAACGGCATCAGCACCACCATGACCCTGGCAATGAACAAGGTGTTGCTGGTCAGATCCTTATTCGCCTTGTCAAAGCGACCTTCTTCAAAGGTCTGCATGTTGAATGCCCGGATCACCATCATGCCGGATAAGTGCTCACGTGTCACCAGGTTGAGCCGGTCGATGAGTTTTTGTATGATCTTGAATTTTGGTAAAGCAATAGAGAAAACAACAATGATCAATCCTAGCAATGTAACAACAGCCACGGCAATTATCCACCACATGTTGGCACTCTTGCCAATTGCACGGATAATTCCCCCCACACCGATGATAGGCGCATAGAAAACCATGCGCATGATCATTACGACCACCATCTGTATCTGGGTAATATCATTGGTTGTTCGAGTTATCAACGAAGCTGTTGAAAATTTATCAAATTCAGTATTTGAGAAACTTTCAACTTTGGTGAATACATCCCGGCGAAGGGTTCGTGACCCACCAGCAGCAACCCTGGCTGACAGAAATCCAACGATGATCGTACAGGTAACGGAGAGCAGGGAAAGCAAAAGCATCCACGCCCCGGTTGTCAGAATGTAATTGGTTTGGATCTTGCTGGTATCCATTCCCAATTCGTCATACTCTGCCTTTACAAATCCAACAGCCATCTGATTGATCATGCTATCGCCCAGCGAAGAGAATTTCTCATCAATTCCAGTCGTGATCTTCTCTAATTGTGCAGGGGGCAACATGGGCAGCATACTAAAAACATCCATGCCAGGTGGAATTTTTGTAAGATCTAAGCCAAGACTCTGACCCATGCCGGCAGCCAGGGTGGGATCTGCCAGCAACTTTTCAAGGCTGGATACCACCAATTCTGCTTTTGCCATGAACGTGTTTAATAGCGCGATCGTGTCCTTGTCAATGTCATTGCGAACATAAATAGGCTGGTCTGCAAGGATTGGATAATCCGCCAGGTATTTTTCATAATCTGGAGAATTCTTCTCCACCAGTGAGTAATTGCTCAGAACCATGTCCTTGTTTTCAGCAGTTAAGAAGATCACCAGGCGGTCCATCTCACTCTTCCGGATCGCCATCGGAACGGCATTTTCAACTCCACCCTGTTGGATACCATTGTTCACAATTTTGGACATGTAATCCGGTAATGCCAGATCTGCATTCGCCTGGACGAATAACAGGGCGATTGTTAGCAGAATTATCATGCTATAGGGTTTTAGATATTTGGCTAAACGTACCATGTTTGTTATTGCTCCTTGATCTTTATTGTTGATAAAGCAATTCTCTCAATATTTAAGAAAAGATGGGCAATGTGGAATGGTTTGGCTCCAACCGCCCCTCACTATCTTCTTCCAATTCCACTGCACATTCTCAAATAATCTAATTCTCAGATCATCCTGTTGTTTTTCGGGCAGCATCTGTAAGCAAGATCAGTGCCGAGGTGATCAATTCCTGTTCCTCCGGGCTCAGATCATCTGTCAGGGTCTCGATCCACTTACTGCGTAAATCCACGCCTTTTTCGATCAGGACCCGCCCTGCCTCGGTCAGCTCCAACAATTTTGCGCGACGATCCTGTTGATCTTCCGTCCTGCGGATCATCCCCATTTGTACCAGGCGATCAACATTCTGGCTTGCGGCTGCGTTTGTGATGCCCATCTGCTCGCCGATCTCAGATACTCCACAATTACCGCCGTGAAACAGGCGCATCAGGATATTTATGTGCGAAAAAGACAAGCCTGTGTCTTCCATGAATCGTCTAAAATCACGCATCGAGCGATGCATGTAAACTTTCGCCCAATCCCGGATTACGGTTGAAAATTCTTCAGAAGGTGACATTGTTAACCACTCTAATTAGTTAAGTTTGGTTAACTATATCCTCGCCAATTTAGCATGTCAAGGATTATTTATATTAGAATTGTATTAGAATTTTTATTGATGAGAATCATCTTCAACATAAGCATAGATCCCCCGATACTGTGCTGGAAGCATGCGCGCCAGTACTTCCATAATCCTGCGCGTTCCATCTTCCAATGCTTTCTTCCTATCCATCTCGGCGGATAAATAAAACGGTTTTCCGACAGACATGGTGACCTCTGTGCGCCGGAAACGCTTCATGTTTCCATAAATACGCCAATTCTCAGTTCCAGTGATTGCGACGGGAATGATGGGTACATTCGCCTTCCTGGCAAGAAAAGCTGCCCCTTCCGTACCCCCTTCCAATGCTCCGATGGGACTTTCCCGCCCCTCAGGAGCTATGGAAATGATACGTCCTTTTCGCAAACCTTCCAGGGCTGAACTGAGGGCTCGTCTATCTGGAAGGCCGCGATGGACCCAAATGACGCCATACTTCTCAATCAGCTTGCCCAGGATCGGAAGTTCGAACAACTCCACCTTTGCAAGCGGATCTGTAAATACAGGCCAAAAGGCAATTCCAAGCACGCCATCGGCATCTCCCAGGTGATTGATGACGATCAGGGCGGGTCCTTTTCGTGGGAAATTCTCCAATCCCTTTACCTTCGCACGGGTAAAAAAGAACACGACCAGGCGCACAAAACCGCGCATCCACCACCGGAACAAACGCTGGCCTGCTTTAAGCTCGGGCAGGCGCGTCAACTCAGGTCGCCAGATCTCACTGACCGGTTTGGGTGGGACTGATTGCGCTGTCGGCATAGACACCTCGGTAATCTTCGGGTAACAATCCAGCAATATACGACATAACCAGGTCTGCATTTCGCTGGCGGAACTCCTTTCTCTGGTTACCTTTTCCTTCGACTGCAGGTAATTGTATAGGTTTACCTATACGCAACTCTAGAAGTGGACGTTTCCCGCGCATAGCCTTGTGCCAGAAATCATCCGTAGTTCCTACGATACCCACCGGTACGACTGGAACACCTGATTCCTCGACGATGAAAGCAATTCCTGGTTTGGCAGCGCACATATTGGTATTATGGGAGCGCCCGCCCTCCGGAGCGATCAGAACAGGTCGACCTGATCGAAGGGCATTTAGTACAGAATCCAGTGCTTTTCTGTCAACCTCCCCGCGATGCACGGGGATGCCACCATACAACCATGCCAGAATACCCTGCCCGGGTCTCTGCCAAATTTCTGCAGCTCCGAGCGATTCGACCATCTCTGGCCAACAGGAGATGATAAACGGAGGGTCAAATAATGAAACATGATTCATGGCTAAAATATAAGGTTTACCAAAAGGGATATTTACTTTGCCGCTGATCTTGATCGGAGACAGGATTAAGAATATAGTCTTAAGGACTCCACGCACAAGGGGGCGCGCCAGCCAGCGCCTCCAAACTGGGACATGATACGGTTTCATTTGCATAAAGCCTCCACGAATCTGAATACTTCCTCAATATCCATCTTGTCTGAATCCAGGAGGATGGCATCATCAGCCTCCACCAGAGGAGCGACAGCCCGGGAGGAATCGATCTTGTCCCTTCCGCACACTCCCTCCAAAATGTCAGCATAGACCACCGCATCACCGCGTGCCACCAATTCATCATAGCGTCTCCGGGCACGCACCTCAGCCGAGGCATCCAGATAGATCTTGAGGTCGGCTTCAGGCAATACGACTGTCCCAATATCGCGCCCCACCATGACCACTCGTCCGCGTAATCCGATGCGCCTCTGCTGGGCAGCCAATTCATGGCGGACACCTGCATAAGCCGAAACAGGAGAAACGATCGCTTCCACTTCGGGACGCCGGATTTCCCAGCTGACATCCTGCCCATCCACTTTAACATCACAGGCACGTCCATCGGTTCTCGAAGGAGGGAGCACATCAATCTGGATGTCAAGTGCCAATTCGGTTACTGCTGCTTCGTCTTTGACATCCAGGTTTCGTTGTAACACCATCCAGGCCACAGCCCGGTACATAACACCTGTGTCAAAAAACAGATAATCCAATGATTTTGCCAGGTTCCTCCCCAGCGTGGATTTTCCCGAGGCTGCCGGACCATCGATCGCAATTATGTTCGGTTTCGTCATTCTTCCTGCCTATAAATTTTTTTATTTTCTGAAAATTCTTAATTCAAGATGGATCAGTATAAGTTGAGCAGGTTATTTTCCCAATCAATTGTTCATTGATCAAAACAAAACATTAACACCCGATGATGTCAAGGGATGGAAGGATCCAACCCCGCCCCTGCAACCTGAAACAGATCTTCCCTGGCCCAGAGAACAACAAAATCGGACTGGTCCGGTATTTTCCTGTAAGCGATCCAACGCAACCAGCCATCCAGTTGTAAACCATCCCAAATGGGTGTCTTTCTGATCAAAAAATCCTGACCCCGGTATGCAGAGGAGATCCTCATCTCAACTCCCTTCGGAAGGATCACCAGATCGGGTGAGGCATCCAAAGGCAATACATCCACCACGTCCACTTGCCAATCACGCAACAACCACAACAGGGAAGGAGAGTTCAGATCGGTTATTGTGGTAACCATCAATCTTTTTGTTTGTCCTCGCCGCCAAACGGAAAGATCCTCGACTGTTTTTTCCAGCAGATCTGCCTGGATAAATTGCGGTGCAGGTTGCCAGAATTCAGCTGAAAATGCCTGCCTTAACCCGCTGGCATTTAACCCATCGCTGATTGTGAATAATAGCAGCGCAACGGTTCCTCCCCAAAAAAGACCTCTAAAGACGATCTTTTCATCCCAGATCGCAGCCACCAGAAACATGCTTAATATTAATATCAGCAGTGCACCCAGCAATAAATATATGCGCGATCTGAATATGGTTGGATCATTAAATCCGGATGAAATACTGATCAGATCCAGCCAGACATATATCATGAAAGCAAGCATAATAACACTGGCTAATATAATTTCCCGTTTTTTTGCCGGATCGAATTCCAATTGGCGACCCAGTTCAATTACTGCCAGGCTCCAGACAGGTACCAGCATCCAAACCAGATCCTTTGTTTGTCGGGCAGGGTAAGCGAGCACAAGCAGGAAATAAACAGCCGTCAATATGCCAAGTTTAATGATGATCTTGTCCCGTTTCAGGATCCCCCGCACAAGACTGATCACGCCCGAGGTCAATGCCAATGGAGCATATACCAGTAAGGTGACCGGGAATCTCCACAAGGGCAAGCGGACAGGAGACCACCAACCAGTTATAAAATCCGCAATTGATCCCGCCCAGGCGCTCAATCCATTGGGAACCAGGAAAAGCATGGTCCCAACCAGGAGCAATGTTCCTGCCCCCCAAACCAGGGATGTCCTAAAATTATTCTCTGAAAAGGTTGGGATCGATTCGTGGTCGTCGACTAATTCTTCGTCTTTTCGGAAGGTCTCGATCTTTTTTCTTTTGCCAGCATAATTTATGATAAGCCAGCTCAATCCCAACCCGAAGGCTCCAAACCAGGCTGCAGAACCGCATAACAGCGTCACACCACCCAGACTGCCAGCCAACTTGTACTTCTTTGATTGCCAGGCAGCCAGGCATAAACCCATAAAACCAACTGCCATCATCTGGCTTTCAACCGACCGGGAAAAAGCAAACATTCCGGGATCCAGTGCCAGTGCAAAAGCCAGGAGAATGGCTGCTGTGCGACCCAACTGCTTTTGAAATGCAGCCGGTACCAGGACCAAACCAGACCCGACCAAAGCCGGCCAGAAACGGGCCATGAAATTGCTGGTTCCAAATATGAAGAAGTTAACTGCGGTCAGCAGCAGGTAAGCCGGTTGTCCACCCAATAAAGGTTTGCTCCCCCGGGCGATCTCTGCTGCCTGGAGAGCCCATTTCGCTTCCAGATCCGTCAATGGTTGCGCACCAAGGTTGATAAAGCGTAATACCAACGCTAAAAAGAAAACCAGGGAAAAGAGGGCTTGCTCAAGTGTAAACCGTCGAGAAGATGTCATCATGCGCATAATTTTACTGTGAAAATATTGTACCCGGTTTCAAGTTTTATGAATGAAAATTAGACATATTCGAACTCACGGAGCAGGATAAATAACCACGCTGCCTTTTAAGTAGACAGGTTGCAAATTCGTGATAAATTTTGTTTCATTTACCCTGTAAGTACTGCGCTCAAGGCTGCCAATATAAATATAACGGATGTCATACTTCTCCAGGATCGTCTCTGCCTCGCTCCAACTTGAGGTTTCATATAATAACTTCACATCTTCAAGTCTATTCCCCTGAGGTGCTGAACTGCCGCGCCATTGTGCTTCATGCCCTGGCCAGCCAAGCACGGTTGGCAGCCCGCTCAAAGTTGAGATGCGGGCAAAAGAACTATAGCTGCCACCTACTGCTTCCACGACAACCCCGTCCTGTACCTGCTTAAGCCACTCAATGGCCATTGCTTCATCCGGATCGTAGCGCTGAAGATACGCAGTTCCATCCAGGCTCCAACCAAAATCCGGCTTAAATCCATTGGTTTTTGTCATCACCCCCAAAACAGTATAGGTTACTGTCATCAGCAATGTGAAGAACAAAACCAGGCGAAACAACCAATCCCAGAATCCGGATAATTTGATCAGCAGTACGGCTGTACCAAAAGCTGCTGCCAGGCTCCACAACAACCAGACCTGGTAATAAAATTTAAATATTGTGTTAATACGCCAGCCAAACTGATCTTGAAGAAAAACAAAATCCGGAGCAAGTACCAGCAACCCGCCGAACAGGATAAGCATCAAAACGAACGTGATCGGATCCTTATTTACCTGTTTTTCAAGAATCCCTGACAGGGTGTCTTCGGGATGGTGCTTGATACTGATAAGGGTCCCTGATAACAATGCCAAGCCACCCACCAGCGAGGCAACCATCGTCAGCAAACCGCCAATGTAAAGCAATCTGCGCTGATTTGCAAGCTGGAATAAAATCACCAGGTCAGGGACTCCTTGAGATTTGAAAAAAGCATCGGCGACATCAGGCCTGCGCAAATACACCAACCAGCTTCCCAACCAGGTCAGACTCCAAAGAGCAAGGACAAGACCCAAAACAACAAAAAGTGCCATCTTCCAATTGGCTTTCATTTTTTGACTGAATACGAGGTATGCCAGGTATGAAAAGATCGGCAACAATAAGCCAGCAAACATTACCCAGAGGTGTGCGCCGCGAGTAGGATTTACAACGTTGGGGAGAATTCCACCTGCCTGTGATGAAAAACCGATATAAAAGGGAACGTACAGAAGCAAACTGCCTGTCCCGACGAGCAGGGCATACCCCAATGTCTCTTCGATGCGGCGCCAACCCCAACCAGTCTCTATCGTGCGATGTAATAAAAAGGCGCTGCAGACCAATGCTGCACCTATAAGGATGTCCCAGGTATTAAGAAAAGCCAATCCACCCAATACCAGCATGGGAATCAACAATCCCTGCCATTGAATGGGAAAAAGAATACCCGCTATTTTGGTGGTCCCGCGCCAGCCACCCAGGTATAGATTTAGTCCCACCCCGATCGCCAGTAAGCCGAAAGGCAGCGCCAGGACATGCGGGTGCAGGTCACCTAATATATAAGAAAAAACCGGAAATTCATCGATCAATTCCTGTGATACGTTTTGCAGGGTGGTATCGCTGACCACGCGTGAAGCCCGCCACCACCACAAGTAACGCTCGGGCAACCAGCCAAGAGGTTGTATCGGCGCCTGGTCCAGGTCTTTGATATCCAGCCACTTCCAAAAAGATGAATATGCTGTCCCATCTGCAGCAAATGTCCAGAACAGCCCTTTGCTGTGCAATACTTCCAAGAAGCCTTCCAGGTTGCTGGTTATCAATAAGAAAAGTGGACCGAGGACAGGCAAACCCGTTACAGCTTTTTCAGGCAGGTTTGGCTGCTTTTTTCTCAAGGCTGCCAGCAGGTTGAATATAATCCCATAAGATCCTGTCGCGCTCAAGGCAAATACCAGGGCCAGCATCAAGTTGAAAGCAACACTGCCTGCCACACCGGTCAATTTAGCCAGCATGGCTGTCATCACATACCCGAAGTAATAATACGAAATTCCATAACCGGACAACCAGGGGTCACGCGGAGGAAAGGTCGGTGAGCGTAAAATTGAATTGATAAAAGCCAATTCCATTGGTTTTTCCGTGCCAGTGATCTCAGGGTTGGCAGCACGAATGATCGCCAGGATTGCGAAAGCCAGTAGAAATATGATCTCGACACTGATCAACATTGATAAATATTGTTTGATCCAACTTTTCATTTCCCCCAAGCGGTTCTTGATGAACCAGATACTCAATCCTGCCATCAGCAGACCTGCCAGAACCAAGCCACCCAGGTCATTTTGGGCAATTCCCAAGGATGTCAGCAACCAGAAGATGTAGCCCCACAGCAACAACCCAGCCGCCCGTGCCAGGCTGTATCCACGGTCCGCCAATGCGGGAAACAAGGCATACACCAGGGGAAAGGTCAGCCAGCTTAAAATGCTTATGGACAAATACCAGGACAGGAAAGCCATCATGTTTATTTTACTCTGCAGGCAGCTTAAAATGCCCATCTGGTTCTTCTTTGAAATCCAGAACCTTGCGGACAGCCTCAAGATTTATCGGTCCAAAGATGTGCGGGAACAATTCATCCGGTTTATCACTGCCTGGTTCCAAGCACACTTCGGGAAGTAGTTTACCAGGATCAATAACCAGGAGTACAAGGTCTTTCTGGGCGTGATAATAATAATCAGCTACACGCAAGACCTGATCCAACATGGAACAATGAATAAAGCCCTCGATCGCAAGAGAATCAGCCTTATAAGTGCCATTTTTACGAGCTTCGTCCCAGGCTTTCCGCTTACAGATATGATAGATGCCATCCATAAGATTTAGTTATTCCTTTCAGTCACCTGCGACTGAATAGATGATCGTCTGTCCTTCCCGGTAAACTTCGTTCCATAGGATTCCATTGTATCTATCAAATTTCAAAAGACCGGCATCAGCGGTTTCCACATCGCGATACTCCGCCCATTCCAATTGCCCCAGGATAATGTAACGGACATTAAATTTTTTCAAGAAATTCGCCGCCTCAAAAGGGTCCGGGGTTCTATAAAATGCAGCGACTTCCTCCACTCGTTGGATAACGGTATTTGAAGCCAAAACGCGCTGCTGTCGTTGGTGCCAGTTCCAACCGACCACCCCTGGCAAACCTGTATAGATCGTAAAGCGGGTTCCCCAACGGTATTCAAAAACATTTGCCTCCACGATCACCGGCGAGCCGGTAACATTTTCCTGCATCCAAAGAATGGCGCGATAATCCTGACTGAGGTCCATCTCCACACCGAAATCCTGATAAGTGGCGTATTTCATGAATGTCATGCTATCCAGACTGTGCGGTGCACCCGGTATCCAGCGATCTTTAATTTTATCCAATCCGCCCAATAACAGGAACAAACCTGCACAAACCACCAATCCCGTGGAAAAGAAATACCAGGCAGATTGCCAATTGGGTCGCCAATTGGGGATCTCGGTCAACAGCCAACCAAATGCTGCTGCAGCGCTCAACCCGAACAGGACCCAGGCTTGCAGGTAGAATTTAAAAACCGTGTTCATACGACCGACATCTCCACGCAGGACGATGATCTCGACGGCAAGCGTCAGCACCAGGGCAGTGCCCACCAGGAACAGAATTGCGCGCTTCACATCCGGCATATCCTTCTTGAAGATCAAAACCGCAGCCCAGACGCCTAATGGCAGCACCAGCCAGGCAATGGCAACTTTTGTGACCAGTAATAATAGTATGACTGTAACCAGCAGGACACCCAGCATCTCGATCAGGGTGCGGTAAGGTCGTAACTTGTTCAGCGCTGAAAGGGGTGTTTCAGCCAGCCATTGGCGGGTTTCCCAGGTCATCCATGAAACAATGAAAAACAGGAACACTCCCCATTGAGTCATATACGACCAGATGGAAGTATGCCCATATTTCCAATACTCCACACTGCCATAAGCCTGGGAATACCATTTTGTAAACGGTTGAAATAGAACCTTGGATAACACAACGATCAAAAGCATGGACATGACCGTGAGTACGGCACGCCAAACCATTTGAGGCAGCCCTGAAAAACGGTTGTTGATTTGTGGAGATCGCCAGATACTATAGCCGATCACCAGGACTCCAAGAACCAGGTAGGTATAATAATCCCAGGTGTTGGTGGGTTTGAGCGAGCCGATCACAAGGGCTCCCAAACCTATGCCGATCACTGTCTCCAATTTTCCTTTCCACCTGGCACGAGAGACCAGTACAGACAGCGCCCAGGCGATCACAAGGATGGTCAATGGCAATACGATCATGTGGGCGTGCAGGTCACTATAGATGAATGTAAATAATGGAAACTCAGTGATCGGTTCCACATCTCCGGCAGCAGGAATGACACGGCTGGGGAGCCAGTACCAATCCCCTGTAATAAAAGGTAATGGGATACCTATAAGTGCCTTGCCGAAGCCCTGGATCGCCCACCACAAATGCAGGAAGATGTTATTGGATTCAATGACTCCATTGGGTGCAACCATCCTTTGAAAACCCTGATAGAGCATCCGTATGATTCCCAGGTTGCCGATCAGAAGCATGGCTCCAGCCGATGAAATACCAGCAACAAATGGTAAGCGGTTGAAGAAATTCTTCCACTTATCATTGTCTATCTTGATCCCGGCTTCCATGATATTCCACCCAATCGAAAAGGCATTGACAGCCAGCATGGCAAACAAGGTTGGCAGGATGAAATTGTATGCAATGGTTGGCACGATTCCCAGCAACTTGACAGGCGTACCCACCAGGACGTATCCGAAATAATAATAGTTGATATAGCCACCGGCAAACCAGGGGTCATAGGGTGGAAAGCTGGTGCTCTTAAGGACGGCATTTAAATATGAGAAATCCATTGGGCGTTCGCCGCCCTTGTAGGGATGCCAGAGATCGGGGTTGCCAAGCCTGATGCCCAGGTCCAATAAAAAGAATACAAGGAAGATCCCTTCCACAACCAGGAAGTATTTCCACTTTGTACGAATCTCTTCTTTCAGCTCAAAGCGCTGATGAAAAGCCAGTGCAACTCCCAAAACAGCCAACAAGAGCAGCATCACAGCGATCGTGGTGCGGCTGTAAGATAAACCCAGCGAGCCAGCCATCCAGGATAGCCAGGCCCACAATAAGAGTCCGACTGAACGCGCCAATGGATAGCCGTGGTCACTCAAACCGGGTAAAGCAGCACGAACGATCGGGTAAGCCAGCCATCCCAGGATAAAGATGGTTAAATACCAGAGAACCAAGCCAATGAATGGGTGGCGGTTGTAGAATATCTGTGTGTCAAACAACTCGGACCAGGTACCACCTGCCTGTTGGACAGCCAATTTTTCCGCAGGCAATACTAAACTCTTATAATTATCCGCCTGCCCGGGTGTGAGGTGGATGACATTGCTGATATCCACTGACGTTAAAAGAGCTTCCATACGGGCCGAGTCAAAATTGACGCTCTTCTTGAAGATCATTACCTTGGGATGATCATAGAACGTAAAGGCTTCTTCAGCGGATTGATCATTGATCACCAGGTTGCCAAGCGAGGGATAAGATGTGAACACTGCCACCAGGTCAAAGCCCAGTTGCCCTTCAAAAGTTCCTGGTTCGGCTGTGCGATAGCACCAGATGATCTCCTTGCCTTCCGGGCAACCCAACAGAGCGCGATAATAGGCAGTCGTGAGAGGGTATCTCTCGGGCAAACGGGTGATCTGTCCATATTGGTGGTTGGTTGGGATAAATATATAATCGGCAGCATTAAGGGTGGTGATGAAGCGGGTTAATTTTTCTGGATTATCATCCCAATAAACTTGCAGGTTCAAATCTCCACGATAGAGACCACCAAAACCATCATAAGCCCCGATCCGAAATGGCAGACCATAATCATAATCTGTCTCATTAACAACTGCCGGACCTCCCAGGAGCAGCATACCACCTGTCGTCTCGAGATGAAGATAATATGTCTCACCTTTGGTCAATTGCACCGATTTGTCCAACTTCAATGTGTAAGATTCGCCTTGGGATGGGTCACCAGAACCAAAATCTGCGGATAAAGAAGCTGAAGCGAGGACCTGCTCCGGAGAAACCGTTTGCGGAGTTGTTGAGATCGACAACCTTAATGTTTGCAACCCGCTGATTGCAGAATCCATGGCATGGGGCAGAAGGATCTCATTTAATAAACCGTCCGCCTGGGCGGCAAATAATGTATCATAAGGTACACCGGGTTGAATGGCATTCCCTTGCGAGAAAGGCAAGGATTGAAGAACTGTGTCATGACCTATCTCCTGGATATTTAACGTGATCGGACCGGGGATATTCTGATAGATCCATTTAGAGGCTGCAACGCGGGTTTCATCGCGCACATAAATGCCCGAAAAGCTGATCGCCCAGACTGCAGTGGCAGCCACCACACCCAAACCTATCACCAGGCTGGCGATGCTGGCCATTCGCCGGGGAAATACCGACTTTAGTTCTGTTTTTCTCGTCATGCCCAGGTCCCACAGCCAGATCAGCAGCCAGGCAGCCATCAATGCCAGCAACGGATAGATCGGAAGTTCGTAACGCATGGTCGGGTTGTATTGGAGGGATTGCCAGATAAAGTAACCTGCTGTCCAGGACCAAAGCAGGAAATGTTTACGCCATTCCCCCCGCAAACATCGCCAACCCATCCAGAGAAAACCCCCCCAGGCTAAAATACCCAGGGGCAAACCCAATCCCCACATAGTCAGGTTTTTAAAGGAATATAAATACGAGCGGTTTGCCCATTGCAAATTCCAGGGCAGGTCTGCATTGGGATTAGCCTGGGCACGCTGCTCGCTGATATTTGCCAGCCATTGAGGATTCAAGCTCAAGCCATCAAAAGCGTAGGGTTGAAATATCCTGAAGGCAATGACAGCCATCAAACCACCCGCACACAGGAAATAAAGCACCTGGCCTAAGATATCCGGGTGGATTTTTTCACCATCACGCCTGTAATACTTGATAAAAAATGCCAGTGGCAGGATCAAAGCCAGTGGAGCCGCATTCAATTTCGAAGCCAGAGCCATACCAAAGGCCAAACCGAATAGAGCGCTCAGGAAAAAATCACGCTCCTTAATCATTCTTTTAATCCCATCCACAATGCTGGTTTCATGTGATCCTGGTGAGCCATCCAAATTAGCTGATAATCTGATCCGCTCGCCGGTCACGATCTCCACTGCAAAATAAAGCGCCAGAAAAATAAAGAAGTTGGTGAAAAGGTCACTGGTATAAAAATGAGACTGCTGGATCTGCATGACTGCCAGAGAGGAAAACACTGCTGCCAGAAGAGCCACTCGTTTACCATATAGACGGGATGAGATCACATACAACAAGACGATGGTCATCAGATCCATCAGTGCGGATAGTTGCCTTCCGAAAAGCTTTATATTCCCCATCTGATCGGTCCATTCTGCCAGGTAGCGTGTCATGAATAAAGGCAGGGTTCCATAGGCAAAAAAAGCGTGACCGCGATTGTGCGGGTTCAATGGAGAACAGGAGGTATCAAAATAACCATCCCATTCTGTGCAATCGGGGAATTCACTTGCATAGTTCACCCGCCAGGGAGCTGTCTGCGTGGTAGGCAGGGGATAAGTCTCCGTTTTTGAACCGATCAGCCCAATATCGTAGGTTACCGAAGTTAGAAAACCTTCATCCGGGTGTTGATGCTGAAGTTCACCCCAATTGCTGCCCTGCAAACGCAAGAAGGCTGCCCCCAATAGAACCAACAAGAACACCAGATCATAAATCCAGTTCCATTGATGCTTGTGTTTGGATCCTCTAAATTCAATATTCATAAAATGATCATTATCCTACGACCCATCTCTTCTATTTTCGTTTAAGGAGATATTCAATTTAAGGTTGTCCTCCAGGAACAAAGAAGATCATAAAATCATGGTTAGGCGTTTTGGACACAAACCGGCTGTTGGCACCATATGGATAGTAGGCTTTCAGTAACTCTGCGTCCTTTGTGTCATCAACGTTGTAAATAAACAGTTTTACACCCGGAACTGGAATCGTTTCCTGCAGTTGATCAGACCAGACAGCAAAATCCCGATTTGGGATCCCGGCCCAGACTCCCGGCAGGCGCGTATCCACCCAGTACGGGTATGGAATGATCCAGGCATTATCCGCGGATCCATAGGTCTGCTCAAATTGCTTGATAACCTGACCCATCTCAGACGAATTCCAAGAATTCAGGTGAAATTGCCGAGCAAATTGATCGAATACCAAGGCATAATTCTGTGAGGCGGATATGACCAGAAGGATTCCAGCAACACCCCAAGCCAGGTATTTTCCACTGTTTCGAGTCATTGCAGACTGAATTCCCTCCAGTAGACCTTCCACGGCTAAAGCAATGACCAGGAATACAGGGATGATAGCACCGGCAGCTCGATTCATGGCCGGGTTTTCTGAGGGGAAAGCCAGAGAAAGTATCGAGGGAAGCATCAAGAATGGTATGGATACGATCAGAAATAGATCCAGCCAATTGCGTTCCCGTAGATAACGGATCAACAACAAGATCAATCCAAGGATAAAAAATCCAGCAGATACCAGGTCCAATGCCGGGCGGTAAGGAATTGAGTGCACCCAGATCTCTCCATCCGACCAATTCAGCATCTTTAATGCATTCCAGGTATTACTCAAGAGGATCTGCCACCATTCCCCCGGGAGAGCCTGCTCCACGCTGCCCAGCCTTGAGAAAGCCCGATAAACGAATATATCCGGGTCCTGCAACCAGTATCTTAGAAGGGGGAGAAAAACAAACAAAGATGTGATCACAATGAGTCCCAGCCAGCCCCAAATCTGTTTCCGATTTCCCGCAGATTGGCGATGCAAGAGATATAAGAAGATGGCAAAAACAACCAGGATCGGCATGATCCGGTAAGGGCTGTAGCCATGCAACCCCAGGCCGAGAAAAAAACCTGCCAGTATAAAATCGTTGCGCCTGGAACGCTGCAAACCTCTTACCAGGTAATATAAGACCGGCGCTACAAAAAGCGGATATAACGGGAAGCGCAAACCAATCCGGCTGATGACATTCGGCCAGTAGGCAATGCCCGTGATCAGCAGGGCTATCAAACCCACCTTCCGGTTCCCGATTTCTTTTCCCAATAGATACATGTAAGGCAGGGTGGCAAGACCGCACAAGACAGTCCCAATTTTCAGGCTTAAGAAGGATAACCCTGTACCAAATAAGGCAGCCACAACCACAGTCAGGTACATTTGCAAACCTTCACGTCCCGTGTTGCGAGGAAAGAAAATATGATATTGCCCCATACTTACATCGTACACATCCAGGATCTTTTCGGCATGGTCACTAAATGGTTCTGCAGGAACCCCATTGATCTGGTAGATTCGGAAGAAAACGATCAGTATGATTGCCCCTATTACCAGCATATCCCAGCGCGAAATCCTAATTTGCCATGGCTCCTTCAGAAGGAATTTTTTCAAGCGCGTCCAAGTTCCTCCGCCATTTGATTCCCTCAGCCAGAATGCCCAGAACAAAAAAACGATCGCCAGGATCCATAAAGCCAGATTCAAAGCATTGAATAAGTTTCCTCCAAACAATGCAAAAGCTGCCAGGGCAAAAATACCGGCTGGAATTAATGCTGTCAATCTCACACTCTGAGGGTCTATGCGATCTTCAGCAGCCCGGATCGGAGAGAGATTCCATTCCGAGCGTAAGATTGCCCAGATCAGAAATGCAGCGCTCATCAGGTAAAAACCAATACCCACCATCCAGTTCTGACTGGGAGGTTCGAAAGTTCTCTGTCCGACAAGAGCCAAAACAACAGCCAGCAATGACCGCCATGGGACCCTTCCCCGCCCGGGTACAGGTTCAGATTCGGGTTCTGTCAAGTTTTCAACCTCAGGCGGTAATTCCAATTTTTCTGACCGCCAAAATTTAAACTTTGATTTCACGAAATCCAGAACGCTTGGCTCTTGCATGTCGAATTTGCTCATTTTCCTTGATAAATGGTGATTTAAATTATTCTGATACTCTCAAAAGGATCTATTTTCGCCGGGCAATTACAATGATACTCTCTCCCCAGCGGTAGGGCAAGAATACCAATCCACTGATGGCCTGAAAACCCCCCAGAGAACCAAAAAATAATTTCTGAATAGAATTTGGTATCCAGCTGATATAAGGGATGTCCCAAAATCCATCTGCAAAGACTCGTTCAATGGATAGGTTTGCTGCTTTTATTAAGGCAAGCCATTCTTTCGGCGGTTTCAGGGAAATATGGGTGGGGTCCTGGTAGCCTATCCAGGCATCTCCTTTCAATGGTTTCAAGAGAGAATCAAGATTGGGGGTAGCCAGGATCAAAACACCACCTGGAGCCAGGATGCGACCCAACTCTTGAATACATTTCCCGGGTTGATCCAAATGCTCGACCACATGTTTTATAACCACCAATCCAAAACTTGCATCGGCATAAGGGAGATCCACTGCGCTGCCCACCTGCAAATAAGTTTTCTCTGCCACAGCTTGTGATTGCAACAGCGCCCAAAGATTAACGTCCAAACCGAATGTTTTAAAATGGTCACCGAGCTGCCCGACAAGGTGTCCCAGGCCACTGCCTATTTCGAGCAGCCGCGTCTCTTTCTTCCCATAACGAAGAGCCAGGCGTGCATAAAAACGATTTGACCACCAATATTGGCTGAATTTGCCAAAGGAGATTCCGGCGTATGTATGCGTTGAGAAATATTTATCATCAAAAGGCATGGTCAACCAATGGGGTGTTCTTGGGGCATTATGGATTTTCGAGCCAGGTAAAAAGTGAAAGTACCATCTTCAACAGTTTCTGCGGAAGCAAAGCGGCGTACAAATCGTTCGGTCAGGAATAAATTCAGACGGTTTGGAAGGAGTATCCACTTCCCGGTTAAGAAATGAATTACCAAGGAAGGCAGACCGAAATAATGACCCCATTCTAACACGCGCATGGCTGCCGGTGAAAAATAATGCCAATAACGTTCCAGCTCAAAACCAGCCTCTTCCAGACGACCCTTCCAGACATCAGGTTCATCTGCATGTTCTACACGTGAAATCTTCCGAAACCAGTTTTCATATCGTTTGCCGAAGAGATGGGATAGAGCAAGTGCGCTGAAATAGCGTGGATTTGGAACACAAAATGCAAACAAAGCCCCCGGTTTCAGTATGCGGGCGGTATCCTTTAAAACCCTATCCACATGGGGAATATGTTCAAGAACAGAATTGCTGAAAGCGCTGCCAAATACATTACCCGGGAAAGGGCTGTTTCCGGCATCCGCTTCAACCAGCAGGCGGTAACTTTCCCGTTTTCCCGCTTCATGAATAGGTTTATGCCAGGGGTCCAAACCAACATCCACACCATTCTCAAAAACAAGGCTGGCAAAGTGTCCATCGCCGCAGCCGACATCCAGGATCGGAGAAGGAAAATCCAGGTCCTGATAATATGAAGCCTCCACAGCCCTGACAAGTGCACGGAAGTATGGCAAGTCACGCAAGTGGAGAAAGAGGAAGTCCTTCTTAGTCGTTGGCACTATTTTTTTCCAGTAAAAAAAAAGGATGAAGATCCCTGGAGGTGAAAAAATCCAAGGTTTGTATTATCGACGGCAGATCTTATTTTAATTTATCAAATAATTTTTCGTATTCGACAGCCACAGCATCCGGGTCGTATATTCCGGCTAAATTCTTGATATCGCACCTGTAATTCCCGGGTTCCGTAAGCACTTTCAGCAAGCCATCAGCCAGGTTATCTGCGCTGCCACTTTCAGCCACTTCTCCCATTGAGTGCATGATGACAGGTTGGCGCACACCCGGTAATGCCGAAGCGACACAAGGCACATTGTTCAACATAGCCTCAATTTGCACCAGTCCAAAAGCCTCTGTGGAATTGAGTGATGGAACCACGAGTGCATCCAGGTTTGGATAAAAAGCAGCCATTTGTTCGGGATCTAATATGCCCAGAAATTCCCAATGACCCTCATCCTGATATTCACGAATTCGTGGCATCAGGCGATCTGAATAAACCTGTTCCCCCATTACATCCTGGTACTGCCCTGCAAATAGAACCTGGGCATTCGGAAATATCTCCAATATCCTCGGCATGGCATCCAGTAAGACTTCCACACCTTTTTCAGCTGCAAACCTGGCAGCCATGCCAATAACCGGTTTTCGGGTGGAGAGCTGGTGTTGTGCAGCGAATACTTCCACGGCTTCAAGAGATGTGTTGGGTATTTCCACCGGAGGCAGGATGGGTGTTAATTTTTTGCGGAAGCGGGAAAGGTAAGTGGAATGGTCTGCATAATCCTGGGTATAAGTAACAATGTGAGACGCCAAAATACCAGCCATATTATTCTGGAATTGAACCACCAGGTTCACCATGCGATTGAAAAATCCCGGCGGCAAGAGCAAATCGCAATGGTACGTCAATACGACCGGTTTGCCAAACAAACGAGCCCTGAGTGCCACTCCTGGCGCATCAAATTGGGGTAAATGTAAGTGCACCACATCGTTTTCCCATGCCAGCCTGGTGGCTACCAGGCCAAAGGTAGGTGCCAGTACACCCTTGCTGACGCGCGCAACAACCGGCAGACGGATCACCTTTACCCCGTTCAGCATCTCCTGTGTAGGAAGATCTCTATCATATTGCGTGGTTAGAACAGTGACCTGGTGACCTCGTTGAGCAAAAGCGCGCGCCAACCGCTCGGCGTAAATCGTCAGGCCAGAAGTATGTGGTCGGTAATAGGTCAGTACAGTAAGTATTTTCAATCAAGTATCTCCATGCAAGCCTTTGAAACAGGGTATTTTATTCCAAAATTCAATCCACGCACAGGTCATCCTTGGCAGGGTCATTGAAGATCTTTTCTCTCCTTATCTCTTCAACCTGACCCTCGTTCGTTACTTTTACATCAAAGGCATAAGTATAATAAGGTCCGCAACCGAAGAATTGGTAGGCAAAAGCATGTACGATATAGCCATCACTCACTTTTTCGACATAAGTATCTTCCAATTTGTCTACATAATAGCGGAATTGTTTGTCAACCGTATAGCCATAAGTGGCATCAAGATTCATCAAAGCCAGCGAAAAGCTCAGCGCTTCATTTTGTGTCTCCACTGGTGAAAACGCAGCTCTGAAATCATCAGGATTTTTGATCAGTTCAAATTCCCCTTCTACCAGGATGACATAACGGATCAATTCCGGCATCGTTCCACCTGTTCTGAAAACATATTCACTTTCCGGGATGCTGTACGGGTCTGAAACTTCAGGATGATTTCCTGGCCTGTAGATGCACCTGGCCATCGGGTAAACAGGTGTTAACCCTCCCAATAAATCAGATGTTGGTCGAATAAAATCGCATCTCATTGCATATAGATCGCTGTCTTCCAGGCATCTTCTAAAACCAGACGGATCCAACGGGCAACCGGCTTCTTCGAAAGGTGAAAAATCCACTCCCAGTTCCGGCATGGGATGATTGACCACCTGGACTTGTACACATCCTGTCAATAAGAAGAGAACCAAAAGGACACTGAATACGGGTTTCATCGAATCCTCCTTATCTCTTAATAAGATCACCTGGTTGGTAATTCCCATTCATTTTATTACAAATCAAATCCTTTCCATTTCCTTCGAATTGATTGGGAAGGATGACAATGTGACATCTTTCTTAATTCTTTACTTGCGATCTGGTATTAAAGATGGATGATAGGTGTCAGTACGATATCCGTCATTTTGTTGTTGTGAGAAAATACCGTGTTATGGAGGAAAAGGGAACGCACATTCAGCAACAAATCCGTATCACCCAGCCAGTTCACAATAAAGATCTGGTGGATTGCAGCCTTCACACTCAAGTTGCAGGGTGGCATGTTCCACCCGGTATTTTTGTATCAACATTTCAGTCAGATCCAATTGAATGGCAGCCCCCTGACTGAGAGGAATATCCTCGGTCTGGATATGTGCGGAAAGAGTCCGCATTGAGTGATTGATGCTCCAGATATGCAGATCGTGAACCCCTCGCACGCCTTCGATTTTCCGCATATCCATCAGCATGGCTTCCACATCAATATCTGCCGGTGTGGCTTCCATCAAAATATTGATCGATTCCCTTACGATTCCCCAGGCATTCCACAAGATAAGGCCTCCTATTAATACACTTACCAGAGGATCGATCCAATTTAATCCGGTGAAATAAATGATAACACCTGCAATAACCGCTCCGATGGTTGAGAGAACATCACCCATCAGATGTTGGAAGGCACTGCGCATGTTCAGGTCTTCTTCAGAACCTCGCCTGACCAAAAGCGCGGTAACCAGGTTAACGATGACTGCCACCACAGCCACGGGTATCATGATGCCTGCAATTACGTCTGGAGGATTCACAAAGCGTTTATAGGCTTCAATGAAAATCCCCAGAGCGATGATGACCAGGGTTGTAGAATTTAGCAGGGCAACAAGTATCCCGGCACGGTGATAGCCATAAGTTCGGCGGGCATGGGATGGGCTTGTGGCCAAGCGCAGCGCCCACCAACTTAGCCCCAATGCCAGTACATCCGTGAAATTGTGGGCAGCATCCGTCAACAATGCCAGTGAATTCGAGAGAAATCCGAATATTATCTCTACAAAAACGAAAGCGAGGGTGATCACAAGCGAGATCGCCAATCTTCGAATGGCGCCTTTTGTGAGATCCTTGATATGAATGTGTGGATGTGAATGTGTTTCTTTCATGATTTCAACATGAGAGATTATAACTTAGTAACTGGATGCAAATAAACCTTCTCAAAATAAATGAATATTCTCCACCACCCAATTGAACAATTTCTTTGTCCCTTCATCTACATTGATCCTGGGTTTCCAACCCAGATCTTTTTCTGCCTTGCGGATATCTGCCACAAAAACTTTCTGGTCGCCCGGTCGCCAGTCGCCACGCAATGCTGGAATTGGTTTACCAAGCAATTCTTTCAGGATGGGTCCAAATTCACTCCAGACTGAGATCACATTTTCTGAACCACCCCCCAAGTTATAGACCTCGCCACTTACTTTTTCAATATTATCGATGATAGCATCATAGGCATCCAACAGGTCATCAACATGCAGAACATCCCGAACTTGTTTGCCATCTCCATAAATGGATATCTGTCTGCCTGTGACAGCAGCGATGATCATCCAGGCCAGCCATCCCTGGTCTTCCACACCAAACTGGCGGGGTCCATAAATACAACTCTGGCGGCAGACCACGCTACGCAACCCATAAATGCGGGCATAATCGCGCACATATTGATCCCCGGCACCTTTGCTGCATCCGTAAGGGGAATGGAAATCCAGGGGTTGGGTTTCCGGACACCCCATAGGCAGCTTTTCATAGTACCAGCGGGTGGCAGACTCCACAACCGGCACATCTTCCATTCCACCGTAGACCTTGTTCGTGGACGCGAATAACACAACCGGGTCTTTCCCAGAGAGACGTGCTGCTTCAATTACATTAAAAGTACCCAAAGCGTTGATCTCAAAATCTTGGCGAGGCTGCGTCACTGATGTGGTTACAGCCACCTGAGCAGCCAGATGCACGATCACATCCGCCTGGTGCGCCACTTCATTTACAAGATCGGCATCGCGAACATCCCCGACAACCAGATGGAATGATTTCTCTCCATGCTTCGCTTTCAACCAATCCAGGTTTAAGGGAGCTCCGATCCGGCTGAGATCATCAAAAATAGTGACCTTTGCTTTGCGGGTCAAAAGACGATCGACATAATTAGAACCGATAAAACCTGCACCACCGGTGATCAGATATTCAACTGACATATTCACTCCAATTTTTCTACCTGTTTAGAAGTTGTCCGAAATAAGGTCACATCGCGATAGAGCCCAGACAAGGTTTGGCCCTCCGTGCTCAAGGCGAATAAAGCCGGGATACCGGTTACGAGGTAGTTAAACAGCCGCATAACCACAACAAGTGCGGCAGCTTTATCAATATTCCGGGTCAAAAAGGCTATGGCGCCACCGACAGCTGCATCCAAGGTTCCGATCGCACCTGGCAGGGATGGGATCGCGCCACCAAAGGCTGCCATACCCAGGCTGAACATGGCCCAATGAAGGTTTGCCTCGGGGAAAAATGCCCTCACAAGTAAATAATACTGGACGATGGCAATCAACCAATTGAATGCCATCCAGAACATGAACCTGGCAAAAAGGTGAAAATCAGTCAATACTGCCAATCCGTCAATAAATGGTTCAAGGATGCTTCCGCCAATCTTATGAATTTTTGGCCAGCGCATGCTCAGATTTTGAAGAACTTTCCCAGTCCAGGCACGATTATGAGCCAGGATAAACAACCCGAAAAGCCCAATAAGGATCAAGCTGCCGACAATATACCCGATCTGCTCTGCACCAGAAACACCTATAACAAATGGAACCGATAGCACTAAAATTCCAGCCGAGAACATCAGGTCCATGGCCCGCTCGATCACGATCGTTGGAATAATTTCCATGAATTGCAATCCTGTTTTTCGACTCAGCAGGAATGCTCGGCCGATCTCTCCAAGTCTGAAAGGGAGAAAATTGTTCATTAGATAGCCTTCACTCAGGCAGAAGAAAGTCACTTTGAAGGAGGGCTTTCTTTGGAGCAGAGTCCACCAAACGAAACCCCGTACCATAAACCAGGTAATACTGCCAAGCAGGGCAAGCAACAAAAAACGGTAATCTGCTTTCCTGAGAGCAGTCCAAACTGCGTTCAAGTCTACAAAATATAGAATGACCGCCAGGAGAGCCAGGCTGATGATGGCGCCTGGCAGCCAGCGGCGCCATGAATTCCAAATTTTTTTCAATTTATTGACTCACTCGATCGACCAGGTTTGATTTCAATCATATTCCAGTTGACAATATGCAGATCAATCATCATCCAGACTTAATATCGCCATGAATGCTTCCTGGGGGATCTCAACATTTCCAACCATTTTAAGACGTTTCTTACCTTTCTTCTGTTTCTCCAAAAGTTTCTTCTTGCGGGAAATATCACCCCCGTAACACTTGGCAAGCACATCCTTCCGTACAGCTTTAACAATTGCTTTTGAGATGATGCGCCCACCAGAGGAGGCTTGAATGGCGACATCAAACAATTGTCGTGGGATGATCTCTTTCAACTTGGTGATCATGCGCTGACCTTTATGGTAAGCATCTTTTTGATGCACAATGGCTGCCAGGGCATCGACAGCCTCATTGTTGACCAAAATATCCAATTTTTGTAATTGATCCATTCGATATTCGAGAAACTTGTAATCCAAGGAGGCGTAGCCGCGCGTGCGGGATTTAAGCTCATCAAAAAAATCTACGATAATTTCTGATAATGGGATTTCATAATTTAACTGGACACGATGCGGAGCCGGATATTCCTGGCTTTTATAAATACCGCGACGTTTTGTAACCAACTCCATGATCGGACCATAATAATCGGTCGGGGTGATAACCTGGATCTCCATCCAAGGTTCGCGCACCTCGACGATCTGGTTCTCCTCCGGAAGAGAAGCTGGCGAATCGATCACGATTGTACTTCCGTCGCGAAGCTGGATCTCATACTCCACGGTTGGAGCAGTGAAAACCATGTTCAAGTCATATTCGCGTTCCAACCGCTCCTGGATGATTTCCATGTGGAACAAACCAAGGAAACCCGCCCGAAAACCAAATCCAAGTGCCTGGGAAGTTTCAGGGGTAAATACCAGGGAAGCATCATTCAACTGAAGCTTGTCTAGTGAATCTCTTAATTCCGGGTAATCATCCGGTTCGGCAGGGTAAATACCAGCAAAAACCATAGGTTTGGGGTGGAGATAACCGGGCAAAGGAGTAATTGAGGGGTTTGTTGCGTGTGTGATTGTATCACCCACCCGGCATTCATGCACGGTCTTAAATCCCGTGGCGATATAACCCACCTCACCGGCGATCAGCCTTTTAATTGGTTTCATTCCCGGTGAGAAAATGCCAATTTCAACCGGCTTAAAATCAAGCCTGGTCGACATTATGCGCAGGGTGTCCGTATATTCTATGGCACCTTCCACCAAGCGGACGTATGCGATCACACCTTTGTAGGAGTCATAATGCGAGTCAAAAACCAGGGCTTGCAAAGCTGATTTTTGATCACCGCTGGGAGGAGGTGTTCTGGCTACGATAGCATCAAGGACCGCCTCCACATTGGTACCCATTTTTGCTGAAACCCGGATCACGCTGCTGGAAAGTACCCCCAACAAACTGCCGATATCTTCCGCCACTTCGTCCGGGACAGCAGAAACCAAGTCAACTTTGTTAATGACAGGGATGATCTCAAGGTTGGCATCAATGGCTGAATACAGGTTCGCCAACGTCTGGGCTTCAATCCCCTGGGAGGCATCCACAACCAGAACGGCACTTTCACAGGCATTTAATGCCCGGCTGACTTCGTACCCAAAATCCACGTGCCCGGGAGTATCGATCAAGTTCAAGGCGTAGACTTCGCCATCCTGGGCTTTATAATCCATGTGCACTGCAGAGGCCTTGATGGTTACACCTTTTTCGCGTTCAATATCCATACTATCCAACACTTGCTCGGTCATGTCACGATCCGAGATCGTTCCAGTGACCTGCAATAACCGATCCGCCAGGGTGGATTTGCCATGATCGATATGAGCAATAATGCAAAAATTCCGGATATTGGATGTCATATATTCTTTAATTATTCCAGCGGAAGTCAAGTATGGTGGATCAATAGGTTACATTGCTGATTAAATCAGTATTTGCCTGGAAAGGTGGATTCAACTCTGTCAAGCCATCTTTCGTTGGCTTTTTCTTATGAGATATGAAATTGAAATATCAATAAAAAATCGATTAAAGCTTGGTGAGGAGTGCCTTCTTCTTTTGAATGAATTCTTCTTCAGTCACAATTCCCTGTTTCCGTAATTCATCCAACTTTGCGATCATATCCGGGATGTCCTGGGTAACCTTTTGAGGTTGAATTCCGTTTTCATGGTAACCAAGCTTTTCTTTGGCATTCAACATGGCCGTTTTAAAATGAACCGGATCTTCAATCCTTTGGAACAAATTCACTCCCAGCTCGCTGGCGGTCAGGATCTCCACACTACCATAATTGAATATTCTCCCAAAGAAAGATTGACTCATCTTGACATCGTTAACTTTTTCCAGAGAGGAGTCAATAACATTCTTGTTGATAATGCCATTGACCTGCATCACCCGCCTGTTGCTGACAATGTATTGACGGTTGTACCAGATTAAAATATCCCGCACCATTGAGCCCAATGGAATCAGGAGGATCACATAGCCAATAGCTATAAAAGGTGACATAACGAGAGCAATCGTGACAGCAACCATGAGAATAATGATAAAAATTATCTCCAGCAGAATATTTCCAAACAAGACAAACCAGTGCTGCCGGGTTACCAACAATAATTTTTCATTATCACCCAGAAGCGAATTGAGATATCTGTTCTTCATATTGTCCTCACTTTTCAGATAAAAAAAGGTTAATTCAACAATTGCTATTTTATCATAGCCGCACTGACCAGTTCATCTATATTCGAGTTCTGCCCGGGGTAATTCAACCAGGCCAGGAATTCCACATTTCCTTTTGGACCAACCAAGGGCGAGCGGATCAAACCCTTTACTCCGAAACCCTGAGTTTGTGCAAACATTAGAATTTCCATCAGAACCTGGTGGTGAATTTCGGGGTCACGTATGACACCATCCCCCTTGTTTACCTGTTTCCTTCCAGCCTCAAATTGAGGTTTTATCAGAGTAACCACTTCGGCATTTATTGCCAACCAGTTTTTTATAACAGGCAATAGCGTTTTCAATGAAATGAAGGATGCGTCAACACTGACAAATTGGATCTCTTCCGGAAGATGGTCGACATATCGGGCGTTGGTTTGTTCCATGACGATAACATCTGAACGTTGGCGCATCTTCCAATGCAGGATACCTTTTCCAACATCAATGGCATAAACCAGTCTGGCACCATTCTGCAGCAAGCAGTCGGTAAAACCACCCGTGGATGCTCCAACATCTGCACAGGTGAGATCTTTAACATTGATCTCAAAATCCTGCAAGGCTGCATTCAATTTTTCACCACCACGCGATACGAACCTGGGACCCTGCTCCAGGCTGATATCCGCACCCGTGTCGACACTCGCAGATGATCTTAATATTACTTCTCCATTAACACGAACCTGTCCAGCCATCACCATACGCTGCGCCAGGCTGCGCGAATCCACCAAACCGCGCTCCACCATCAGGAGGTCCAATCTTGTTTTTTCCATATCCGTATTTTACCGCTTTCGTGTAAAATACGAGTATGTTATTCGAATTGATCCGAATGTTGCGGATAAAACAATGGACCAAGAATGCCCTGGTCTTCTTTGCGTTGATCTTTGATAAACAGTTGTTCCATCCAGTTGCCCTGCTCCGGACAACCTGTGGATTCTTATTATTCTGCCTGATATCCAGCGCAGTCTATATATTTAATGATATATCAGACATTGAAGCAGACCGTCAGCATCCAGAAAAGAAAAACCGCCCCCTACCCTCCGGTAGACTGCCCATCAAAATAGCCTGGGTTGCAGGCATATTCCTGGTAACCCTGGTCTTGCCATTGAGTTATCTGCTTTCCCCTTCTTTTGCTGCAGTCATTCTGGCGTATTTAATACTCATCCTGGTATATTCCAAATGGCTTAAACACATACCGATCCTGGACGTGTTGATCATCGCCGCCGGGTTTGTTTTGCGAGTGCATGCCGGTGTTACCTTGATCGCCATCGAGCGCTTTTCACCCTGGTTATATGTCGTCACCACATTGGGAGCTTTATATCTGGGTTTTGGCAAACGACGGGCCGAACTGGCCCTGCTGGCCGGAGATGCCAACTCCCATCGCCGGGTTTTGAACGGCTATACGATACCCCTGTTGGATCAATACATCATGATCGTATCGAGCACCACGATCCTGGCATACAGCCTGTATACTTTTTCTGCGCCCAATCTGCCAGAAAATCATTCCATGATGCTGACCATTCCTTTTGTAATTTATGGGGTATTCCGATATTTGTATCTTGTTCAGTCCAAACACGGCGGTGGTGCCCCGGAAGAGGTGCTGCTCTCTGACCGTCCACTGCAGGCTGCCATCCTGCTTTGGGGAATTACTGTTATGGGTGTATTTTACCTTTGAGCTCTGCCAGCGCACCTGGAAAGATCATCCTTTTTGGCGAACACGCGGTAGTTTATGGTCGCCCTGCTTTGGCCATACCTGTATTGCAGGTGGGCGTTACTGTCAATATCCAGACAGGCGATCCAAATCCTCTTCAACCTCATCCAATAACAACTGAAAACCAAAATTGGTTGGAACGAATCCACATCACCGCCCCGGAAATTACTCGTTCTGGTTCCCTGGCGTCCTACGCATCCAAAGAACCCGACCCGATCGCATTGACCATTCAGAATGTGCTCAATACCCTGGGAATAGACTCAGCCCCCACCATGCAATTTATGATCTCGTCCAGTATTCCAGTCGCTTCCGGACTGGGTTCCGGCGCCGCTGTGTCTGTAGCTCTCATACGTGCCCTGGCAGCCAGTCTCGGAAAAACCATAACGGATGAGAACGTCAACCACCTGGCTTTTGAAACCGAAAAGCTTTATCACGGTACTCCCTCCGGTATTGACAACACGGTTATAACCTATGGCAAACCTGTTTACTTTATCAGGAATATGCCTCCTGAATTTTTTTCAGTTGGATCACCAATCACCCTGGTCATTGCAGACTCCGGGGTAGCTGCCGCCACGCGTGAATCTGTTGGGGATGTGCGAAAACTCTGGCAAGCTGACCCGGAACGTATGGAAAAAATTTTCTCTTCGATTGGTAGCATTGTTGTACAAGCACGCAATGCCATCCAGGCAGGGAATATTGTTCACCTGGGTCAATTAATGGATCAGAATCATGCTCTTCTTAAGGAAATGACAGTTTCTTCGCCCGAACTGAACCGACTGATTAAAGTCGCATTATCATCGGGAGCAATGGGAGCAAAACTCTCCGGCGGTGGACGTGGTGGGAATATGATCGCACTGGTTCTACCTGAAATAGCTGCCAATATTGCTAAAGCCCTGAAGAATGCGGGTGCACATGGCACCATCATCACACAAGTAACTTGAGCTAATGAGTCTTAAAACCTCCGTCATTACACCTAAATGGATCTTTTCACGGAAATCAAATAATCAATAATATGCAAAACCCATTATTTGAATTTACATATTGAATCAGTATGAGTTAATCTGTAAAATTTGCTTACCGTACTTATTTCTGGATAAGCCAACTGAAGGTTCAAATGATCAAACATTCTCCATCCATCTCAATTTCACTCGTTTTCATCTATTTAAACGCTCTGGTATGGCTCGTCTTCGGAGTGATTGTCGCGTTCAATTCCCACCCCTCACTGCCAAAAAACCCTCTTTTAATAAGTGGAATGGCTATCCTGGCAATTTTGATAGCTTGTATCTTCCTGGTATTGGGAATATATGTTACCAAACGTAATCGAATTGCCTTTTTTCTCACAGCAGGACTTCTATTAATTTCATCTCTCCTGACCATTTTCGATGATTTTGGATTGATTGATCTTGCTTTTCTGATCATCAACATGATCCCACTTTTCCTGCTCATCAAAGATCGCTTCTGGTTCTAATCTTTTCACTGTATCTTTTGATTATCATAGGGTAAAATAAATCTTCATGATCATTTAGGAAGGGAGAGATGAAATGTAAAAAATAAATATTTTGGTTATATTTTTTTTTAATTATATTATTAAATGCCTGTACTCCCATTCCTACAATCTCACCAACTGAACAGCCACAATTAAAAACTCGAACGCCCTATCTGGCAACTACTTCGTTGCCAATAGAAACAGAAATCCCTTCCAGTTCCCCAACACCTTCTCCGACTCCTTTTGGCGGTGGAGGAAAAATATTTTTTCTTGGCGAAGAAAATTCCATATTTACAAGTAATTCTGATGGCTCAGATCTAATAGAATTTGATTATAATAGAAATCAAATATTTGGAATTTCTCCCGATAAATCAAGAATGCTGATAAATGATTCCGACAAAATCGTTTTGATGAATACAGATGGGACCGAAAAACATGTCATTCAATCAACACCAAATATCTATTTATCCTGGACAGTATTAGGTCCCACAAATGTGGTGTGGTTATCTGATGGAAAAATCGTTTTTTTTAGCTTCAGAAGAACAGGGAGGATTGGGATCTTCTAAATCTATTTATGTCGCAGATCAAGATGGGAGCCTCGTGCGGAAATTAGAAAAACCAACATCTGAGATCTCCACTAGCGAGAATTTATTGTTCACGTCTCTTGATGAAGAAAGTGTCTATTGGTTAACAAGTGATTGTCCGGACCTCAGTTGTGATGTACGGTTTTTTAAAACTAATCTAGATGACAGTGATCAAAATGAAGTTTGGACAGAAATTGATACAGATTTGATGGCGTCCTTTTGGCTTTTCCTCCACAGAAATTATATTACATTTGTTTCAAATAATCGTTCCAGTTATTATATGACCTTAAATGGTGAAAATATTTCCGAACCTTATCAAGGATTTTAGCTTGGCTACCTGAACAAGATGTTTTTCTAACCCAAGAATTTATTATGGATGGAACCTCGAATTATGTTGAATTAAGTTTCAATTCAATACCAGACGGATTAAAAAAACCATTATTGGCAATGAATCCACTCCAATCTTTTTGTGAACCACCAATCTGGTATTTGGATATTGAAACAGGAAATCTCTTATCAAGAATCGAAAACCTTTGTAAAGAACCTATAACAACTTCTATCGAACATTACGAAACCCAGTTTATTCAAATATTTTTATGCCATCCGGATTGGATTTCACCTGAAATATTATTATTTTCTTGTCCGGGATTTCCTATTATTTCAACTGAAGGAGATGAATGGATTATTAAATTTATATTGGTGGATATACAAGAAAATACTATTACTAAATATTATAATATTAACATTAATGAAACTGCCTTTGTTGGTCCAATTTCACCTGATAAGAAATGGATTTTATTAGGGCCATCTAATGGTGAAAATTATTTTTTGATCAACTTAAAGACCAAAGAAATAAAACAGAAAAATTTTATATCCACAACCGAGATCAGAAAATTAACTCCGTTATATTGGCTTCCATAAATGATTTAATTCTTTTATGTCCAGTTAAACAGATAATATCTTAAAAAATGCTTATCTATTTATCAAATGATAATCTCCGTAAATATTCAAAATGAATGTTGATTTTTTACCAAAAACCATTTGATCAAATACAAAAGGATATGCCATGTGTGCACTTGAAAAGATCGCATATTTCAAAAACATCCGCAATGAAGTTCCAAACCAGCGGCTGGCTGGCGAACTGGCAAGCGAGAAGGATATTGCTGGAATTGAAGAGATCGTTCAAAACTTGACCCACCCAAACAAAAATGTATGCAGTGATTGCCTGAAAGTATTGTATGAGATCGGGTATATTGAACCAGCCCTGATCGCACCTTATGTCCAGGATTTCCTGGCTTTATTAAATAGCAAACAAAACCGCATGGTCTGGGGTGCGATGATCGCCCTGGCAACCATCTCCAACCTGCAAGCGGATGCGATCTGGGTTGAGATCAACACCATCCTCAAGATATTTGAAAAAGGAACCGTCATCACTGTGGTTTGGGGTGTCAGACTATTCGCAGGTCTGGCAGCCGCCCGCCCGGATTATTCCGACAACCTCTTTCCCATCATGCTGCGAACATTGGAAACCTGCATTCCGCGCGATGTTCCCACCCACATTGAAAGCATGCTTCCCGCCATAAACCCGGATAACAAGGATCTCATATTGGACATCCTGAATACCCGGCAATCCGAATTTACTGGTTCACAACTTGCCCGCTGCAAACGGGTGATCAAAAAAATCCTGGCTATCTGATCTTGCCGACCATATAAAAACATTCTGCAATTTGCCTTGACCAGGATCTGATCCAGGGAATTGTAGAATGTTGAAAATTCGTATAAAAGCAAATTGGTTATTCGGCTGCCACCTGATTAATAAGCTTCCCCAGTCCTTCGATTTCAACCACAACTTCATCCCCTGCTACCAGTGGGCCGATACCAGCCGGGGTTCCCGTGAAAATGATATCGCCTGGTTCGAGTGTCATAATAGATGAGATGAACGCGATCAGTGCGTCCACATGAAAGATCAAATCGCGGGTTGAGCTCATCTGTCTCGGCTGCCCGTTAACCCTGCAGGTGATGAGAGCATCCGAGGCATCGAATTCGGTATCGACCCAGGGACCAAATGGACAAAACGTATCGAATCCCTTGGCTCTTGTCCATTGGCCATCCGTTTTTTGGAGATCCCTGGCAGTAACATCATTTCCAACCGAATAGCCATAGATATGATCCCGGGCATTTTCAGCAGTAATATGGCGGCTTTTTTTGCCGATCACTACCACCAATTCGGCTTCATGGTCAACCTGACTGGATTGCGGGGGCAGCAGGATGGTTTCACCAGGATTGATGATCGCGCTGGGAGGTTTAAAGAACAGCAGGGGAAGTTTTGGTATTTCAGCGCCTCTTTCTTTAATGTGCAATGAATAATTATGTCCAATGCAGATTATCTTGGATGGCTGGACAGGTGCAAGTAATTTCACCTCTGCAAGTGGAATATCTGCTTGCATACGACGAAATTTACCAAAGGGATCTCCTTCAATTTTTCCGACACGATCTCCCATTATCCAACCAAAACAAGGACCTTCATTTTTATTTTGAAAACGGATCAGTCGCATATATTCCTCCGGAGATAGGATGGGAAAAGTTTAACACAATTCCTTCCTTTGTACCAAAGCTTGGTATAATAACTGCTAACGGGCGCATAGCTCAGTTGGTTAGAGCGCCTCGCTTACACCGAGGAGGTCAGGGGTTCGAGTCCCTTTGCGCCCACAAATAATTGTGTGTGATGTGGGGTTTTTTATTCTTCACCGACGCCCCCGGGAAGGGGATTGTAAGGTCAGGGGTCCCCAAAGGGGATGCTAATCGAATCCCTTAGCGAAGCACCCCCTTGCGGGGTTGCGCCCACAAGTAATTCTGTGTGATGTGGGATTTTTTATTCTTCACCGACGCCCCCGGGAAGGGGATTGTAAGGTCAGGGGTCCCCAAAGGGGATGCTATTCGAGTCCCTTAGCGGAGCACCCCCTTGCGGGGTTGCACCCACAAGAGATCCTGCAAGGCAGGTTCTTTTTGTTTTACATCGACGCCCCCGGGAAGGGGATTGTAAGCTCAGGGGTCCTCAAAGGGGATGCTATTCGAATCATTCAGCGATTTTTTCCTTTTTGAATATCCTGATCTCAAGAATCCAGGTGGCGTTCAGCAGGTTGGTCGTGAGCTTCCATTGGGCAGAATAAAACCAGAAGTTTGGATGGATCATAATGGGCATTCAGCCAGAGGTGAGGAGCGCGGGCATTAAATAACAGGCTGTCACCCGGAAGGAGTGGGTAAGTCTGATCAGCGATCACACAGGTCACATGCCCTTCAAGACAGTATATAAATTCCCGCCCGGAATGACTGATCTCCTGAACAATTTCCTGTGTAGATTCAAGTGTGACCAAAATTGGTTCTGCGCCTAACGGGGGCAAGCCTTCACCCAGCCTTTCCAGGGTTCCGTTGGCAAAACGCATTTGCGGACGCTGCCCTTGTTGTTGGTAGACCAACCCATTTTCAGGTTTAGCCTCCTCAAAAAAGGCCATGATCGGCAACTCAAGTCCAGCTGCCAGCAATTTAAGGGTCTTGACATTAGGGGATGTCCGATCATTCTCGATCAGACTGAGGGTATTGACACTAATGCCACACTTATCTGCCAGAGCGCGAATGCTCAATCCCTGTTGTTTCCGTAATAACCGCAGGCGAACTCCGATCAATGAATCGTCGCTACAAAAAGATTCTTGATAGGAGGCAGCACTTTGCACGACAAGTGAATGGACATCTTGTGTCATGGAGCCAGCCTTCCCTTTTAAATTATTCTGTGTCATCGATCAGATCCTTTTCACCTTTTATAAATAAAATATGTTTAAGATATGCCAGATGGCGCTTCTCTTCTCAGCTCGCTGCGTATAAAATGACATGACCCTGGTCATTTTGCTCAACACGCAGCATAACCAATCCTTTTTTTGCCGGTCCACGCAAGACCATTCCATGTTCATCGAAGTGGGAACCATGACATGGACATGAGAAGATATTATCTTCTTGTTCCAATGTGCATCCAAGATGAGTGCACGCCAGGCTCAGAGCTGAAAATCCGGTTTCGGAACGCACCAGAACAGCTGGTATTTCCGGAAGGTTGGTGCGGGAACCAACCGGATAATCGGTAGCCAGACCCAGGTCAAACTCAATCGGCGGGGTTGGCTCAGCCTGGTACCCAAGGAAACGGGTAAAGATTCCCAGACCAAAGAACCCACTGGCAACCAGGAAACCTTGTCCAGCCAGTTTCAAGAAATCGCGGCGGGAAAATAGGTTCATGCTAATGCTCCACCGCATGGCATTCGTGGCAATAGGCCGATGATTGTTCAAGCCCATCCTGGGTACAAGCGCTGCCCATCACCGGTCTAAAAATGAATAATTGTTTAGTTGCTTTTCCTATCAACTCGTAATTTCCATCCGGCAGGAGACGAGTATTCCATAATGGCTCACCCTGTTCTGTGACAAGGATGGTATCACCAACCTGTAAATCCATGAGTGGATTGAGTTGAGCCAGGCGGAAGGCAATGTCTTCAGGATCAGTCAGGGTCATGGTTAAAGGCAATTCAGTCAGGGTCCCATGGCAGGTCTTGCACTGGACATATTCAATATCCTTCTGATTGGCATGGATATCTCCATCACCCATGGCTTCCGTTCGGGTATGGCAATCCACACAATCCAGTGAATATTCGCATTGCGTGAATTGACCGATCGGTTGGTAATAGCTCTCCAGGCGTGTCACCGCTTCATCACTGCGTTCCACGAAGGTCATTGTACGCAGATCATAATTTCCACGATTGTGACAGGTATTGCACTGGGTGTAAGGCATGGCAGTTGTGAGGGTATGTATCTCACCTGCCCGGCTTTCTCCCGCAGGAGAATGACAGGCAGAACAACCAGTAAAACGTGTGGATAGTGAGTCTTCAACTCCAGTAGAATTTAAATGGCAGGTCAGGCAATTTTCACCAAAGGTCTGCAAAAATTGGTTGTTCTCAGAAGAGATGGCGAAAGCCTCCAGGTGAAGAATACCAGTTTGTGATGGCAGACTCGTATCATTCACTGCAACGCTGCCGAATAGAGGCGTCAAATCAGTTTGCGCTCCGTAAGTATAGCGGACGTTGGCAATCGCACCTGCATAGGTGGATTGAATGCTGGTCATGACCCTTTGGATATGGTCCTGGCCTTCGGCAGATTCGCCGCTATGGCAGTTACTTCCACCACAGGATTGTTCGACAACCGACAGATCGGATTGATTATTACCACCACGCATGCTGCTGTGAGCCAAATTTGCATCCAGCGCCAGGCGTTCACCTCCATGACATAATACACAGCCATAGGTCTCAACCGGGTGAGAAGGGCTTATTTCTGTTAAATCTGCATGGCAGGTCAGACAATACTCAATCTGGTCTGTCAGGCTGGGGGTAATGGCAACAGGTTGAACCTGGCGCGACTGCAACCACCAGGTCAGACCGATGGCGGTCAATAGAATTGCAGAGGCGATCAATAAGAACCGGTTTGTCATATTATTGTACAGGTCGAAGCTCAACAAGGGTTAGTGCAGTGATAACCAAGGCGATCACCACCAGGGCTATTTGTGCCAGGCGATTGGATGGGGGGAACCAACGCCCGAGATCCTGGCTGGCTGGCTTGGGAAATATAAACGGGATGAGACCAAGAATGGTCAGGACTATGAGAGGGACAAGAACACCCCAAAAGAAAGGATCTCCCCATTTGAGCATTTGTTGCACCCATATGAAGAACCAGGGAGCGCTTGCCGCTCCAGATAATGCGGTGATCTCTGTGATCCCGGGAGCGATCGGAGCAGGAAAATACGCTGAGAGCAAAAGCAGGGCTGATCCGCTCAGGAGCATGGCAACAACCTCCACACGCACCAATTCCTTACGGGAAATTCGCACAATATCGTCTCGCTGTTTCGGAGGCGGAACTGCAATGCCGCCATCCCTGCGGACACGGAAGACATGCCAGATCATCAATATGGCTGCCAATAACATCAATCCGAAGACATGCCAGGAATAAAACCGGACAAGGGTTGCCGACCCGGGATAGGCACCACCAACCAGGGCTTTGTACAGGGAATTTCCGATCCACGGAATTGTCTTCACCAGGTTGGTGCCGACGATCAATGCCCACTGAATGCCTGTGTCCCAGCGCAGTACATATCCAGTGAAATCAAGCAGAATAACAAGGATAAACAGGGCCAGACCAAGCAGGTAGTTGAAACGGCGCTGTAATGCATAGGAGCCAGTAAACACAACCCGGATAAGGTGAACAGCGCTAACGATCAGCAGGAGCTGTGCAGCCCAGAAATGCAAATTACGCACCAAACCACCAAATGGAACCAGGAAGCTGATGGTTTGGACCGAAAGCGCAGCTTCACCAGTCGAAGGAATATAATAGAACATTTCCAATGCACCACTGACAGCCAGGACCAGTATAAGAAAGATCGCTGTTCCACCTGCACCCAGCGTATATCGCCAGCGGGTTTGTTCCGCCGGGATCGTAGGGGGGTGAATGTGCTGGAAGAAATTCGGGCGCATATTAGCTCTTTTGTAAACGGTTACATTCTTTTTTGACAATAACTATGCAGTCAGGTTCAGTTACCTGCTTAATATTGGGTTTTTTCAGGTTCATTATCGAAAACTGGCAAATATTTGGCTGCCAGGCCAAACGCCAGTATTCCAGCCGAGAAAATACCAATGGAAACAGCCATCTCGGGTAAGGTCGGAATGTATTTTACATTGCTCATAAAAGTGGGTATGTAGGTGATGGGGTCAGGGTGCTGGATCGCAAACCAACTCACATTAAAACGATTGAGTATCATTCCGAACAGGAGGATGATTGCACCCGTTAAAAGCGCGTTGGGATTCTGCCTCAAACGCCTGATCGAGAACCAGATCATCGGAATGACAGAACCGATCAGGATCTCTGCCCAGAACAGGATACCCATCCAGCCACTCGAAAACAGGAAATGCAGATCACCCGCCCATAATAATTCACCAAATTTCGATATAAGGTAAATAACCAGGATAACTGGAATTGCTTTGCCTAGTTTTTCCAGCAAATGAGATTCCAACCCGCGCTTAAAATAGCGTGAACTTAGAGTAGATTCAAGTATGACCATACCCAAACCAATTGCCAGAGCTGAAATGAAGAATTGAACAGGTAGAATAGGGGTCCACCACAGGGGATGAAGTTTGGTAGGTTGGATCAGGAGTAGAGAACCTAATGATGACTGATGCAAGGTTGAGAGGACAACACCGATGATGATGAAAGGTATGATGAATTTATGGATGAAATGAGCCCATTTATCTTTCTTGATGCCCTCAAAAACAACTGGAGAAAACTCGATGGCAAGCACGGTCAGATAAGACATGACACAGATACCAATTTCCAATAATACCGAAGTATGGTTGGTATGGATCAGCATGTAATAAATGCGTTCAGGATGACCAAGATCGACCAGGAGGGAGATCACCACCATAATGTAGCCAATAAAGCCTGTCAGTACAGCAGGTTTGGTTAAAGGCTGGAATTCCTTCAATTCGAAAATGTACACGATTGAGGCAATCACAAATGCACCGCTGCCAATTGCGACCCCCGTAAACAAGTCCAAGCTTATCCAAAAACCCCAGGGATAGGAATTACTCAAATCACTTATCGGACCGATACCAACTGCATAGCGAACCAAGGCCACTACCAAAGCAATCCCCATTAAACCCAGCAATATCCAGACGATCAATGGAAGTCGAAAGCGAGGTTGGATCGTTAAGCTCATTTTCATTTGGAATCCTCCAGTTTTTCTTCTGCTGAGGATCTCTTTTCATTCTTTTGATTGTACAAATGAACTCCAGCAGCTACTGCACTCAAAACAGCACTCCATCCAAGTGCAAATGGGATTGTGTATCCCATAACTGTTTCACTAACTTCCTTGACTGGTATTGAACCGATCTCAGGCAAACCTAATTCCGTAAAAGGAACATGAGAAAGGATCAAGTAAGAGGTACCACCGTTTTCGATTTCACCATAAACATGGTCAATATAACGTTCGGGATGAGCCTGGATACGGGCATGCGCCTTGGCAATAAGATCTGCACGTTCCCCAAACTCGAGTGCATCCGTTGGACAAGTAGCGACACAAGCAGGTGCCAATCCTACATCGATGCGTTGGGGACACATCGTGCATTTATCAATAAATGCTCCTTCGATCAGTCCTTTGTCATAATCAAAGTGGGGGACGCCAAATGGACAGGCATTCATACAATAACGACATCCAATACACTTATCCGGATCATAAAGAACTGGACCATCCGAACGTTTCGTATAAGCCCCGACTGGACAGGCTGAGAGGCAATCAGGTTCAGCGCAGTGCATGCAGTGGTAGACCATGGAGGCGCTCTCGAGTTTTGGAAATTCCCCTTTTATACCAATCCCAGCCACCCAGATGCGGGTCTTGTTCATGGGAATATTATTTTCCACGCTGCAGGCAACCATACAAGCCCGACAGTCAATACATCGTGTGGCGTCAAATAAGAATGCGTGATTTATTATCTCAGACATGATTACACCTCTAAGCCTTTTTTACCGTTACAAAAGTCTGAGTCAGCGCCTGACCGCCACTGATGGGGTCTGTATAGGTTACATGCAGTGCTGAGTCACTGGCACCCACACCAAAGGCAGTTTTCAAACCCTTGGAAAGGTGACCATAACCCGGTGTCATATAGACACAATCAGGACGGATGGCTTCGGTAACCAGCAAAATAATATGGGCTTTCCCTACCGGGCTGGAGATCTCGACCCAGTTGCCACTGCTTAACCCCAGATCTGCTGCAGCTTTCGGATTCATCCAAAGTTTCGGTTCATCGGAATATTTATGCAGAAGTTGGTTGTTCTGAGTTCCAAATTGGGTATGCTGTGCCACTTTGCCGGTCAATAAATAGAATTCATTTGAAGCAGGCATGGGAGGTTCCTCCCAGGTAGGCCAGGGGGAGAAACCAGCGTTTTTCAAAGTCTCAGAATAAACTTCAATTTTCCCGGAAGCTGTATTGAAAGTAATTTCCTGCTCTTCATCTTTCTCAGGCATATCGGCATAGCCCTTTGCCTTGATATCCTCAAGACTGACCCCCAATGGGACTAATTGTTGGCGAATATAATCCTCCTCATCTTCGTATTGGAAATAATCACCAAGTCCAAGGCGTTCGCCCAATTGCTTGTAGATCCACAAGGCAGATTTAGCCTCACCTTGCGGTTCAATGACCGGTTGACGAATGTAAGCTTTGTCTCCGACTGGTAATAGTGGGTCGTAGCGTTCCAAGTAAGAGGCTTCGGGCAAGACAACATCCGAATACCAGGCTGTATCATTCATGATGATGTCGACTGTGACAATAAAGTCCATTTTGGCGAAGGCTTCCAGGGTCTTGGTGCGGTCTGGCAATGACTGAATGGGATTCTGCCGGGATATGAACCAGCCATGAGCCTGATAAGGTTCTCCTGAAACAATGGCATCACGTAACTCCTGAAAAACGCCTAATTTAAGAGGCACCAGTGGGTATTTCCAGGGTGTGCCATCCAAGCGCAGGGCAGACAGTCGCGGATATGGAGGTTGTGACGGTGCACCCAGCCCAGCACCTTCTGCTTCAATTTCTGCTGATAGACATCCGCCGGGTCTGAGAACATTACCACTCAGGGCATTCAATGTTGCAATCGCTCGCTCCGTTTGAAAAGAATTGATGAAATTGGATGTACGCCAACCGGGATGCGCCAGGGCATTATGTTGTGCAGCCGCATATTCCCGTGCGATTCTCTCAATTGTGGCTGCCGGGACACCTGTAATCTGCTCAGCCCAGGCAGGGCTGTACCTGCTCATTTCTTCCTGGATGTCATCACAACCCACCATGTATTTTCTGACAAAATCACAATCCGCCAGTTCATTTGATACGATGACATTGATCATTGCCAATAGGAAGGCAGAATCAGTACCCGGACGGATGGGAATCCATTCGGTTGCTTTGGATGCGGTCTTGGTATAGCGCGGATCCAGGTAAACCAGTTTGGCACCCCGATCGATGGCATGCGATAATTCGGATGTTTCTGAAGTGGAGATAGCCTCCATCAGGTTGCGACCAACCATCAGAATATATTCAACATTGTCATAATTGCGGGAGGGTTCTTCGATGCCATACGTTAAAAGAAAAGCGGTGATCATGGCATTGAAACACAGGCTGCGTTGAGTGCCATAATTGGGTGAACCGAAAGCATATAGCAGATTCTCAAATAACGGTTGGCTTAGATTGTGCGTGGATGAAAAAACCATTGCTTCAGGGCCATATTGATCCTTGATGGCCTGCATTTTGCTTGCCACCAGGTCAAGAGCTTCATCCCAGGAGGCTTTGCGAAATAAGCCTTCACCGCGTTTACCAACCCGTATTAGCGGAGTCAGCACCCGGTCCGGGTCATAAGTGTTCATCAAGCCTGATTGACCGCGCGGGCAGAGTTTGCCTTTGGAGTGTGGATGTTCCGGATTGCCTTCCAATTTAACCACCCGTCCATCTTTGATCCTGGCGATCAAACCACAGCGCCAGACACACATTTCACACATGCTGGTGATGGTTCCATCACCTTCAGCATTGATCAGACCCGCCTGGCGCGCGGCTTGCGCCACTTTTGGTGGCAGCATGGTTCCAATAGCTACTGCAGCTGCGCCGGCCGCGCCCATCTTGAGAAAGTCACGTCGTGACAGAGTACTTGTCATTGATTACTCCTGTACCAATAATCTTGATGGCTCTCCAGAAAATTTTGCATTTCTTTCCAGCCACTAATTCATCTTGATTGTTATTCTTTTTCAATCTTGTCTTTGCGCTGCCAGCCTACCCGATCGATCAGGTAAAACAACAGCAGGGACATCAATGAAAAAACCAGAACTGTAAGGTAAGGGTTGATATTCCAAAGATCGGGTATGGTCACACTGCCTAAATTGGCAAGCTTGGAGATCTGGGGAAACACTTGTTGATAGGTTAAGCCGTAGATGACTGCTCCAGTCAAGAAACCAAGCAAACCAGGGACGATGTAATCCAGTTTTCCTTCGCCGGACCCGGCGACACAGGTGCCTGGTCAGAAACCGGTCAGGGCCATCCCGACCCCGAATATGAGCCCGCCAATGAGATTGCCAACGATGTAAGTGGCAGGGACATTGGGAAAAGTGACCAATCCAAGACCGCGCAAGATGAACATCCCGCTCATCCCAACTGCCAGGGCGGTCATCATGAATTTCAATACAGCCATATCGGTGAAACGAAAGACGTTGACGATCTTGTTGTACTTGGTCAAACCAGCTTTATTGATGGAAAAACCAAATAATCCACCCAGAACCAGGATCATGATTGAATTTGCCATTTTAGTACCTCCTGCGATAGATGATCAGAGCTGTGGCAATACCGGATGCAAACATCCCGGCAATAAACAGAAAGGCAGCAGGTGCCAGCAACATACCCCCGGAAATTGCCAATCCGCTGGTACAACCTCCAGCAATCCCGGCTGCATATTCCAGGATGATGGCTCCAACAAAAGCAAGTAACCAGCGTTTCCAGTTCTGAGGACCAAAAATACGCTTCCATTGAAAATCGCTGTTGGCGGCATCTTTCTTGCCCCATTTGAGGGTTTTGCTGGTGGCTGCACCGATCATGCCACCAAAGAATGCACCGATCATCAAGATCACACCAGTGGTCAACCCGGGGGGCATGATGAAGTTGAAATACATGTTATCGAACGCAGCCGGAGCCAGGGCTTTACCGATCATGCCGGCCAGGTTCTCAAACGCTCCAGAGCCACCCAGCAGGATGTTGCTGGTCAGGACGGCCAATATCGCCACCAGGCCAAGCAAAACTCCAGCCACGTAAGGGGACCAGGTTTCCTTGCGAATATAATTCAGAATGAATTTCATAGCCTTATTCCTCGCTTTCCTTATCGGAGACGACTGCATCGATCAGACTGAGCACTTCCTCTGTTTTCTTGGTGTTGTCCAGGATATTTTTCAAAGATTTACGAGATTTGGATTTTAATCTCGCAATGGCAGGCAACATATCTACAACCTCGCTCGGGTATTCACCTTCAGCTTTTTTCGTATCACCAAACGATATCTTCACAAGTTTCTCGTTGACGATCACAAATCCACCTCCGCCCACTGCCAGCATCCCGATCATAACCAGCAAAATGACATTGCCCCAGTTTGTGGTGAATTTCCCCAGTACGATCTGATCGTAGTTTTGGACATAATTCACCAGGTTGGGGTCATTCACATCAAGCTCGGTTGTTGCTGGTGCGTTGACCTCTGGTTGGGTACTCACCTCTGTACCGCTGCCTGCGGATGTGGTGGTTGTTCCAGTAGGTGTATCACTACCAATTTCAATCCCCAATGCAGTGGAGTAAACCTGGGCACGCGCCTGCAGATCATTTGGATGACATTGCATGCAGGAAGCCTTGATATCAGATAGGGGTGGAACCATGCCGGTATGTGCCCCCGTCTCATCGGTTGCCTGCTGGTTGCCGGCATGGCAGATGTAGCAAAAATCGCCGAAAGCATGAGAAGTATGCCAGGCAGTGCCATCATTATTAACAGGCAGAGTTCCCTGCACTTCATGGCAATTCTTACAGGAAGATGCCGATGATCCACATTGTGCGCTGACCGGGTTTGCAGTAGCCAGCCAAATTCCAGCTGCAATCAGCAAAACCCCGGCTGCAAACAACATTGTGAAAATATATTTTCGGTGCATGTATCTCTCCTCAAAAAGAATTTTCTCTTACAATAATTAATTTTCGCGAAATTACAAAAGTAAATATATTTAAACGATCACTGCAAAAAAACTATACAATCCAACCAATTAATTTGTGCATGTACTTAGTACTGAATATCACAAACTATATGGATTATACACCAAATATATTAGTTATTTAATCCAATTATTAATCATAAATATACTATTTACTGTGTGACTTAAGTAACATTTCGTTATATTTAGGGATAACAGTGGGCCGGTTTTCATCCAAAAATAATGATAAATACCACAAAATATTGTGTGCTAAGCATATTCTTGGTATGATATGTTTTTACATATTTCTTAAACCAACTAATAATGAGGCAACCAATGAAAACCGCTTTATCGATCGGGAATAGATTGAGAGACCTGCGCTCTGAACGAAATTTATCGCAGCGAGCGCTGGCGAATCTGGCGGGAATTTCAACTAATTCTGTCGGTCTGATCGAACGGGATGAGATCTCCCCCGGCATTATTACATTACAAAATCTGGCGACAGCATTGCGAGTACGGGTAAGTTATTTTTTCGAGGAAGAATCTGAACAAAAGATCTTGCTCATCAAAGCAAACCAGCGTTCATCGATGGATAGCCAGGGTGTACGCATTGAAAGTATCGGCAGTCACATACATGCACAGGAAGTTGAGCCATTTCTGATCAAACTTGAGCCCAATACCAGCAGTGGCGAGCGGCAGGTTATTCATTCTGGTCATGAAGTTGTATACTGCTTAAAAGGAAAGTTGGAATATTTCATCGACGGGTCCATCTATCCATTGGAAGAGGGTGACTTCCTGGTTTTTGAGGCTCACTTACCGCATTTGTGGCGCAACCCGTTTGAATCACCGGCAGAATTCCTACTGATCCTGCAAACGCCTGGCGCAACCCTGGAACCGGTCAAGCGTCATTTTATGGAATACCCATCTGTAACCCACCTTGATTGATAACAACCAATCAGGAAATGGTTGGGAAAGCAATCGGATTGATATTTATTTCAACATCCATTTCTTTCTTTACAATTACCAAAAAAATCACGGGGGATTTCAACTTTATTCCTAATGCCAAACACTACCTGTATAAATTTCAATTCACACGTCATCTATTCGGGGTTCAATTAATTCAATTCATGGCAGATATTTCATAAATCAAACTCTTAATTCCAGCTATCAAGTTTTTCTATAGCCAGCTATTCAACATCACAAAACTAATTGTGATTATATTCACTTACGTATATGGCAACCCGCAACCTATACTAAAGCCGATCCTTAATTAAGTCACTTCTGGTATCTCTTGAAAGAGTGGTAAATGTAATGGATGCGGAAGATATGGACCTCGCAGAAAAACAGGCTGAACTTTTCAGGATATTTGGTAACGCACGCCGGCTTTATATCTTGCGGCTTCTTTCTGACGGGGAAATGTCTGTGAATGAGATTGCTACCCATGTCGGTAGTTCCCTGCAAAATGTTTCGCAGCACCTCGGTCTGCTCAGGAGGTATGGGTTTGTCTCCAATCGCAGGGAGGGGCAGACAATTTTCTACCAGATAGCTACATTGGAATGTTTCAAGTACTGTCCAGCCCTGCTGAGAGTACCTGAGAAGCTTGATTAATCATATTCAAAAGATCGATAACAAACAAGGAGAAAATAATATGACTACAGATTTAACCACCATCAAGGCTGCAAATGTTGTAGATGCACGTGCCATGTCTTGCCCAGGTCCCCTACTTGAGGCCAAGAAAAGCATTGGTGCCGTCAAGGTTGGTGAAGTACTTGAGATCTGGTCCGGCGATGCCAACACCAAGAATGATATGCCACGCTGGTGCCAAAAAGTAGGTCATGAATACTTGGGGGAACTACCTGGAGAAGGTTATGACAGGCTCTTCATCCGTAGAGTTAAATAATTAACAAGCTAGAACCAGCTGAAAAACGACTCATCTCCATCACAGGAAAAGTGTAATGGTCTCAAATAAAAAAAAAACAAAAATCCTGATCCTGGCTACATTGGCAGGCGGTTATGCAGGCGCAGATTCCACCGGGCAATCTCATCTGGAATACCCGGATAATACTTATATCCTGCCGGTCATGTCTCCAGTCATGTTTCCGCCAGAATTTTTCTTGCGTGCCTACGAACGTGGCATTGACGGCATTATCATCATGTATAGTGGCACCGACAGTCCCTACAAGGTCGAAGCAGATGGTACCGCTGCCCTTGTCAATCGTACCTATGGCTTAATGAAAGAACGCAGTCTGGATATCCGCCGACTGCGCCTGGCTGCCATCTGCACCGTTTGCGTCAAACCATTTCTCAAGGAAGTTAAATTGATGACGGACCTGTTAGATGGTATAGGTTTTGTCAGAAACGAAATCACAACCCTTACAGGCGTTTGAGATAGGAGAATGCTCTTGGAAAATCTAATTAAAGATGCACTTATAGTTGGTGGAGGAATTGCGGGTATGCAAACTGCTCTCGACCTGGCTGACCAGGGCTTTCAAGTAGCTCTGGTCGAACGAGAACCCAGTATCGGTGGCAGGATGATCACGCTCAGTAAAGTGTTCCCCACCCTGGATTGTTGTTCTTGCATCACAACCCCCAAGATGTCCGCTGTTGCTCACCACCCCAATATTCACCTGTTGAGCTATTGTGAACTCCAATCTGTGCAGGAGAGCCCGACAGGTTTTCGATCGGTCGTTGTGCAAAAGCCACGTTTCGTGGATGTGACCAAATGCACAGGCTGTCGTGAATGTGAATATGCCTGTCCAATCACACTACCCAGTCCCTTCGACCGCGGATTGGGAGCTTACCGTGCCATTCGCGTGCCATTCTCGACCGCCGTACCGCAAAAAGCCGTTTTGGATATAGAAAATTGTATCCTGTGTGGAAAATGCGAGAAGGTATGTCCGGCTGGAGCAGTGGACTTCACCCAACAACCCGAAACATTCGAGATCGAAACAAAGACGATCGTCGTGGCTACCTGTTTCGAGCTAACCAGGCTGGACGCCAAAAAAGAATATGGAGCTGGAGCACTTGCCAATGTTATTGATCCATTGATGATGGAACGGTTCCTGGCTCCCACCGGGCCATACGGGCGTGTGTTGCGCCCTGGAGACGGTAAAGAACCAGGATCCATTGCTTATATCCAATGTGCCGGGTCACGCGACCAGACACAGGGTGTTGAATACTGTTCGCGCGTTTGCTGTATGTATGCTGTCAAACAAGCCATGCTGATCTCAGGCGCCCTGCCCATGGCAGATATCACCATTTATTACATGGACATGCGCACCTTCGGCAAGGGCTTTGAGCAATTCTATCAAAACGCCAAGGCTATGGGTGTGGAATTCGTGCGCGGCAAAGTGGCCTCCATTCGGGAGGATGATGAACAGAATCCAGTCGTCAAATTAGAGCTTACCGAAGAAGGACGCATAGTCGAACGCACCCATGACCTGGTTGTGCTCTCTCTTGGTATGCTGCCAGTTGCTTGTTCAAATTCAGCCATTGGTTTGCCCCTTGGAACCGACAATTTCATATCCATCCCGGCGCCGAATGCCCACCCATGTGCTTCTGCCAGACCTGGCATTTTCGTCACCGGCACAGCGATGGGTCCGATGGATATTGTCGACAGCATCGTCACCGCAAGTTCAGCAGCTGCAGCCGCCTCGGCTTACATTCGCGAACACCAGAAAGAGGCCATCTATGCCTGAAAAAACGAAAGACATCGAAAGTACACCTGACTTGAATACCGAAGAAGTACGTGTTGGTGTATATACCTGTCAATGTGGTGGCAATATCAGCCACGTGGTGCAGTGCGAACGGGTTGGAAAATTTGTTGGCAAGCTACCGGATGTAAAAATCGCCCGCACGGACGCCTCCTTCTGTTCTGATGCTGGACAGGCGATTATCGAACAAGATATCAAGGAACTCGGCATTAACCGTGTCGTGATCGGAGCCTGTACCCCTTCCCTGCATGAACAGACCTTCCGCAACACAGTCACTCGTGCCGGGTTGAATCCATTTCTGTACCACCATGTTGGGCTTCGTGAACAAGACAGTTGGGTACATAGTGAAGATGCCGAGGGCGCCACCGAGAAAGCTATCCACCTGATGGCAGCCGGGGTTGCAAAAGCCCGCCTGCTGTCCCCTCTCAACCCCATTCTCCTGGGAGCTGAAAAGCAAGCCCTGATCATCGGAGGAGGAATAGCTGGTCTGAAATCGGCCCTGGATATCGCCCGCCAGGGTATCCGTGTCACCCTGGTTGAAAAATCACCTTTCCTGGGTGGACGCATGGCACAGCTGAATTCCATCTTCCCTACTGATGAGGAACCACGCAAGTTATTGAATGACCTGATCGAACAGGTGGTCATTCATCCAAGCATCACGATTCTTACACAGTCGGAGGTGACTGCTGCATCCGGTTATGTAGGCAATTTCAATATTCAGGTGACTCAACACTCACGAGGTGGTAAGGAAGATGAGGTTCTGGCATTAATGGCAGCCTGCACCCAGGACACACCTGATGAATTTAACTACAACCTGATCCAGCGTAAGGTGATCTATAAACCCTACCCTGGATGTTATCCTGCAACTCCAGCGGTGGATTGGCAACATTATGATGGCAAACCGATCCAGGTCAACGGGAAATCCATCAAATTATCTGACAAGCTGCAAGTCCATGAATTAATTGCTGGTGCCATCGTGATGGCTACCGGATTCGATCCCTACGAACCGCATCCTGGAGAGTACGGTTATAGCGAACTCCCAGAAGTAGTGACTCTGCCACAAATGATCAGCATTTTATCCCGGGTTCCTGAAGGTGAAGCCCTTGTTTGGAACGGTCACCCCGTCAGGGATATGGCATTGATCCATTGTGTCGGTAGTCGCGAAATAGAAGGTCTTGATACACCACAAGCTGACGGGCAGGTTAATAACTATTGCTCGCGGGTTTGTTGTACAGCCTCTGTACATACTGCTGTCGAACTTCGCCAGCGCTTCCCAAGATTAAATGTGTATGAACTTTACCAGGATATTCGAACTTATGGGCGTGGACATGAAGAAATATACAGGAACGCTCAAAAGGCAATGGTGCGCTTTATACGATATCACGGGGATGAACGGCCTGAAGTGATCGCTGCTCCAGCTGGAGATACACATCCGGTGTTGGTACAGGTAAAGGATTACCTGACCTACGGTGAAGAACTTGAGATCCCCGTGGACCTGGTTGTTTTGGCAGTCGGGATGATGCCGAGGCAGATAGATGATCTGGTCAATATGCTCAAAATCTCTCGAGGTAATGATCGTTTCCTCCTTGAAGCTCACCCCAAACTGCGCCCGGTTGAAATGGCCTCACGTGGCATTGTTCTGGCCGGTACTGCACAAGGACCCATGAATATTCAGGAGAGCCTTTCGGCGGCATCTGCAGCAGCAGCCAAGGTTGCCACGCTGCTTGGGCAGGGGCGGGTTGAATTACCCCCCTTCGTTGCTTGCGTGGATGAAAGCAAGTGCAACGGTAATGGTGCTTGTGTGGAAGTCTGCCTTGAAGAAGGCGCAATTGCCTTACAGACTTTCATCGAGAATGGACTCGAGGTCAAGCGGGCAGTAGTCACCCCGGCTAATTATACTGGTTGCGGTGCATGCGTTGGTGTTTGCCCGAACCGGGCGGTCGACGTTCAAGCCTGGACTCTGGCACAATATGAAGCGATGGTGGATGCAATTGCCATGGAAATCCCGGATTTTACGGAGGCTAAATAATGAGCGATATAAGTGTTGGAGCCCCCTCGCGCGGCGAGATGCTAAAAAAATTACGCGTAGAACACGCTGCGTCCGTTGAAAGGACACAAACGTTATTCCGCGAGCAGAAGCAGTTGGAAAAAGATATCTGCCAATTGATCCGGGAGACTCCCAAGACCGTACCAGAAATTGCCGCCGAGATTGGCAAACCCAGCCACGAAGTATTGTGGTTTCTGGCAGCGGCAAAAAAATATGGCCTTATCGTTGAAACCGGAATGTGCGGAGATTACCCGCTCTACCAAAAAGCGGAGGAGAATAAAGCATGAATCGTGTTGACTCTAATTTACTGTATGAGTTGAAAGAATATGGAGCGGTAGGCATCGAGAAGTGCTTCAACTGTGGTAACTGTACCGCCATCTGTCCGCTTGCAAGCGACGAATACCCCTTTCCGCGCAACGTAATCCGGCGTGTTCAATTGGGGCAAACCAGTCAACTGACCCAGCAATTGGATCCCTGGTTATGCTACTACTGTGGTGATTGTTCAGCCACCTGCCCTAAAGGTGCTGAACCCGGGGAAACCATGATGGCTGCACGACGCTGGTTGACCGCCAAATACGATTGGACCGGCCTGGCGAGGAAGTTTTACACATCCGCCGCCTGGGAAATAGGGTCGATCGTACTTGTGGCAATTTTTATGATTTTGATGTTCGTTTTTTTTGCTGGGCCAATGGAGACTGAACAAGTAGCCTTGAATACATTTGCTCCGGTTGAAAGAATACACTATGGCGACTATGTCCTGGCGGCTTTCCTTTCTTTCTTCCTGCTCTCCAACATCTTTCGGATGTACATACTAACATTGAGAAAGGGTATGACCTTTAAGATTCCATTATCAGTTTATGTCACCGAAGCCTGGAATCTGATCCTCCATTTTGTAACACAAAAAAAGTTTGAAAACTGTGACGAAGAACAAAAAGGATTTTTCCAAAAAAAGCGTTGGCGGAACCACTTCCTGCTCGTCAGCGGTTATGTTTTGATGTTCGCCATGGTGGTGGGTTTCCTTCCCTGGTTCCAAACAGATGCCATTTACCCGATCTACCACCCGCAACGCTGGTTGGGTTATTATGCCACCATTGTTCTTCTATATGGCGGGACGGATATCCTTTGGTCCCGAATCAAGAAAGCCAACCAGGCAAATCGTTTCTCACATCTCAGTGATTGGATCTTTCCGATCCTGTTACTCTTGACCACAAGCACTGGAATCCTAGTCCATACTTTCCGTTATTTGGATTTAGCCCTGCCAACCTACTATATGTATGTTGCTCACCTGGCCATTCTTACCCCCATGCTTGTATTGGAAGTGCCATTTGGAAAGTGGTCACATTTGGCTTACCGTCCATTCGCCATCTATTTCCAGGCAGTAAAAGCGAAATCTTTAGAACTGGCTTCTGCCCGGGAAGTACCCGCTACAGCTGGAGCTAATTAGAAAATCTTGCCTGGAGCTAATGATTAACCTCAAGATGGAACATCATTGTCTAAAAGGCAAAACCTTACGTAATTAAATCAAGGATTTGGTTATTGGAGCAGGTATGACCTGCTTAGATACCCCAAATCCGCCGGTGATCGAGAAAAATATTGGAGGCATACATTGAGCGAAGAAATTATCACCAAATCCGTAGTCGTTTTAAACCATGATGATCCGAACAGTGTGATGGCAGCCCTCGTCATGGCTGCTGCCATTGCGGCTACCGGAGATCAGGTTCTATTGTTCATTCAACCTGGAGCTGCTCAGATCCTGGCCAAGGGAGGGATAGAGAAATATCAAAACTTAAAAGGTCAGCCAGATCCGTTGAACTTGTTCGATGCGATCCAGGTCCTGGATGGGCGCATCATCCTGTGTGAACTGGGGTTGCCCATCCACGACATGAATACGGAAGACCTCGTCGATGGTGTAGAGGTCATGATGGCTTCAACCTTCTTATTTGAGGCAGAAGACGCAAAAATGTTCTTCAGTTATTAAGGGATCAGTTACTCATTAATATCCATTGCCAAAGGAGAATTTATGCATTGAGAAGAAAAAACCTCATTTGATCTTAAGATTAATTATTTAAGGAGAATGTTTGCAATGAGTGAAAATATCAACCCGACGAAAACCCTGAACGTGTGTGGAAAGATCTGTCCCTATCCCGATATGGATACCATGACGACCCTTAAGAAAATGCAAAAAGGAGAAATCCTGGAGGTTCTTTTGGATTATCCACTCTCAGTGGAACGCATACCTCGCAACCTCAAGAAACAAGGTCACCGGCTGATCAGTGTTGAACAGATCAGTGGTCCAAACCATCGAATTCTCATTGAAGCCCACGGGCTGAAGTGAACCAAATCATATATATATCCAAGGAGAAGATAAATGACAGCAGTTTTTGGAGGTTTATTCGTAAGAATGTTGTTTGGTTTTGCCCTTCAACGCGGGCGCTTTTGCACGAACTCGGCCATCCGTGATGCTATATTATTAAAGGACAACACTCTATTGAAATCCGTGTTGGTAGCGGTTCTGGTGGCGATGTTCGGTTTTGCCATCATGGTAATGGCCGGGGTGATCAAATACAGCCCCACACCGTTTTTCTGGGGTGCAAACCTGGTGGGCGGTTTTATATTCGGTATCGGCATGGTATTGGCTGGCGGATGTGCCAGCGGTGTGACATACCGGGTTGGTGAGGGAATGGTCAGCGCATTATCTGCATTGATCGGTCTGACAGCTGCTGCAACCCTGACGGTTATGGGCTTCTTGAAACCAATCAAAGATTATTTGCAAACCAGCACAAAAATTATGGTTGGTGAAGCGAATCCAACCCTGGCGAACATATTAGGCTTACCATATGTAACATTAGCCTTAATTTTGGCAATTATTTTGGCAATTGTATGGTTTATTATAGCCCGCAAGAACAAAGAGGAAAGTGAACCAAAGAGCAATGCAACCCTGGTCGCAAAAATTTTCAAAAATGGTTGGGGCTGGTTGGTAACCGGTGTGGCGATTGGCTTGATCAATATGCTGGCTTTCTATTCCTCCACCCTTGCTGGCCGTAGCTATCCCCTGGCCATAACTTCCGGTTGGATCGGTATAACCAAGATAGGGCTTGCTGTACCGGATGCCAAGATGGGTTGGGATGCCTGGATGGTCATTGGTATTATCGTAGGCGCCTTTATAGCTGCCATAATTGCCAGTGAGTTCAAGATCCGCTGGCCAGGCTGGAAACTGATTGCACAAACCTTTGTTGGTGGATTGTTGATGGGATTTGGTGCTGTGACTTCGGCTGGTTGCAACGTGACCCACATCGTGAGTGGATTACCCCAACTCGGAATTGGGTCATTGGTGGGATCCATTTCCATTGTCCTGGGAGCCTGGTTGGCTGCTTATTTGATATTTGTTCGCCCCCAGAACAAATAAAAGGAGAATTTGAATGACTGAAAAAATGGTAATAGTTTGTAATGGTGATACCCCTGCGAGCATTATGCCATCCCTTATCTTCGCATCTTCCGGGATCGCACTCGACTATGAAGTACATTTCTTCTTCTGCCCGGCAGGCGCACGCTGGTCACTGAAAGGTGAATTGGAAAAACTCGGCACACCTAAAGGTCTTCCCAATCCTGTTGATCTTTTCAAAACCCTGATGGATATGGGCAAGAAAGTCACACTGTGCGAGCTGGCTTTGGAGAATAAGGGCATTGACCCCAAGGACCGTCGCGACGAGCGCATCGTGGTTGAAAAGCTTCCACCATTTTTGATGGATGCTGAAGGTGCTTGTCAGACGTACGTATTCTAATTTCAAATATACAACCAAAAAATCTACCCCCTTCTTAATTTTTGGATGGGGGTAGATTTACTTTAATTATTGTTCCGGTAACTGGATCAAGTCTACATTCTCAGGGGCGTGAATAAAACTCCAGAAGACATCCCTTGGCCGATGTGGGATACTGCCAACTTTGCGAGCCATGTAAATCGTACGCTTAAGATTCAATCCGTGTACTTGCAGGTCATTAACGATACCTAATTCGAGTGGAAAAGCACAAGCCAGGTTGGAAACAAAAGCGATCCCGTAACCGGCTGAAACAGTATGTACAATGGCCTCCGCATTTCCAAGTTCCATCAGGATATTTAGATCTTCCAAGCCGATATCAAATTTTGCCAATTCAGAAATGACCACCCGGCGCGTTCCTGAAGTCTCTTCCCGCATGATGAGCGGTTCTTCTGTTATTTCGTCCGGTTCGATCGCTTTTCGGGAAGACCAGCGATGTTTGGCAGGTGTGATCAAGGTGATCGTATCTCGAAAGAACGCCTGCGACTCCAGGCTGGAATCCAGGATCTCCCGGCTGAAAACCCCGATGTGTGCATCCCCATCCAATAAACTCAGGGTAACATTCTCAGGTGTACAGGCCAGGATTTGAACATTAACTCCCGGAAAACGTTGGCTAAATCGAGCAGCCATCTGTGGCAAGACATACTTTCCAGCAGTTGTACTGCAAGTGATGCGCAGATCACCAACTACCTCTTCCTGGATGGATGACATCATGGCCTGCATACTGTTGGTATCATGCTGGAGGCGAGGTGCCCAGGGCAGGAGCAGACGCCCGGCTTCAGTCAGCTGCAGACCTGTGTTTGTCCGTGTAAAGAGGGATACACCCATCTCCTGTTCCAATGTTTTGATATGGTGACTAACAGTGGGTTGGCTCATGTGCATTTGTTTCGCAGTCTCGGAGAAATTCAGCGTTTCCGTGGCACGCAGGAATGTTTCTATCTTATGGATGTCAACCATGACGGCCTCCTGACTTTAACTCAATTTTAGATCAGTTAAGTTTATCGAACAAAATGGACCAGAATGATCTTTTAGAAACGACGCTTCCTTCTTTTTATCCTGCGAATTTGTTTCTTGTGTGATTTCAAGACTGAAACGCCTGCCTTGCCGGGTCCCAGACTCAACCAGAACAGGATGGTCATGATAATGGCAGATGTTAGACACCAGGCACATGTTGCACCGATCACAAAAGGTTCCAGGAAGGTCAAGTAAATTGAAAAAAGAACACCAAACGTTGTCATGGCTAATATAGCCAGTGCAGCATAAGCTGATTGCCTTCCAGAGGAAGTTCGTTGTATCATTGTCGTTATCAGTATCGCTATGAAGCCTGTCATCCCAAGCACACCAATGGGGAGAACACCAAACAAGCGCGCATATTTGCTTTGCTGTACTGTATTGCAGTCACCAACAGGCCCACAAACAGCTTGCACTTGTGCACTCTCAACATAAGCCAGGTAACCAGCCACTCCCAATCCGAGCAGACAGAGCAGTGGAAAAAGCCAGGCGGAAAAGTGCTTAGGTTCTATGACATTGCTTTTCTTGAATTGAACAATTGCAAGTCCAAAAGTTAAAATCATCGCGCACAGGATGATAATGGCAATTGAGTTCCCTACAGGATCACGAGCAATTCGCTCACCCAGGGATAGCTTTTCCGCAGGTGTAATTATTACCCCTGGTGTGGGGGTAACCAATATTTCAGGATTTGATGTCCCTGATGTGCCTGTAGACCCATCTCCGTTTTGTTGTGCAGTTGGAGTTACTATGATCAATAAGTTTTGAGCCGATCCTGAAAGACCAGGAATGGGAGGCAGGTCAACCCCACCCTGTGCCAGATAATTGTCGATCAGACCCGGGAATTGTTCCGGAATATCCACAGACCCGATCAAGAATTGATCTCCAATAACAAGGAAAGGAACCCCGGAGCCCTCCTCCAAACCAAAGTAAGCCCAGGTAGCCTGAAATAATGCAAATCCGTCGGAAGTGGATACATCAATTCCGACGATCTGAAGCTGATCACCATAATACGCCAATAGAGGTGGAAATACCTGCTCAATTACATAATGGCAATGTCCACAGGCAGGAGAATAGAAAATCGCTGCATGTACAACTGCTTTTTCGGCTTTTAGGGAGGGCAAAACTATGAAAGCTGTCGAGAAAAGACATAATAAGAGAAACAGTAGGCGCGATGTAAATTTCATGTATTTCTCCGGTTTCAAGCAAGACAATTAGCTCAGGCTGGGTCACTCGACCGGTTGGCCGGTCTTGTCATGATATTTTGCGGCTTTGGAGCTCAAGAAATTAGTTCCATCCAATTCCACCATCTTGATCAAGTTGTGATCGTAGAGCTCCTCGATACTTTCATGGATCTGCTGTGCTGACCAATTTGTCAATAGGGTTTGCAGCTCATTTTCCTGCATGGGGTGGCGGGTGACAATGTTCAATATTCTCTCACCGAGATCGCCATCTCCCATTGCTTGCGCCTCAATTGTAATCGGAATACTTACATGGGTGATTTCTCCAAGGATATCTTTTGCACGCAGTATGCCGGATTCATCGGAAGGTTGAACTTCAACTTCTGCTGGTGGACGTATAGGCAGGGTAATATGTATGCCATCTGGTTTTAAGCGCTTCATGAGATGGGCGATTTCATGCAATGCTTCAGAAGTATCATTCATTCCTTTGATCAGCATAACCTCGATCCAAATTTTTCCAGAATACATCCTTCTAAAAAGGTCGATGCCCTCCACCAGGCGGTCCAAACTGAAGCGCGGAGCGGCCCGGTTGATCTGTTTATATAAATTGGAATTTCCAGAATCCAGGGTGGGAAGAATAGCATCGGCCGCAGATAACTCGTCCCGTACTTCGGGGAGATAGAGTAAGGATCCGTTGGTGATCACTGCTACTGGAATATCTGTGAGTGCCTTGACCTGGCGGATCATCCAACCCAAACCACTGTGTAGGGTTGGCTCTCCTGAACCAACGAAAGTAACCCAGTCTATTTCTCCTGGTGGTGAAGCTGTCAACACCTGACTTACTTCCGCGATCAGATCCTGACGGGAGACATATTCGCCGCGCTCCAGGGTTAATGGGGATGTTCTACCCAACTGGCAATAGATGCAATTCCAGTTGCAGGTCTTAAATGGAAGCGGGTCAATGCCCAAAGAAAACCCAAGCCGGCGGGATGGAACAGGTCCAAAAACGTAATTCATAACCACCTAATCATAAGTTCCCCGAATTTCCGCATCGGTCATAATTTGTGCAAGCATACCTTGCCATTCTGGATTTTCCCATGTTCCCAGTTGCGAGTGCATGTGGAAGTACTTGCGGGGTATAGGGTGTGTTCCTAAAACAACCTCCACACCATAACGTTCTTCCAAAAAGGCTTTGAATGTCCCTATGTAAGGGCAGGGTGGGTAGCCAACAAGAAGTCCAGTCGCAAGGTGGATCACCTGTGCACCATTCTTGACCATTTCTTCACCGGTATATTCGATATTGCCTCCCGGGCAACCATTGCAGGTGGTATAGCCAACCAGTTCAATTTCCACATCCGTGTACCTGCTAAAAGCACCTTCCCTGTTTCGCATCGACCGCAAACACTTCCCCCCTGCACAGGTCCGATAACGATCACAAATGATGATGCCAATTTTTGTTTTATCATTCATAGTTTTTCATCCCAAAATAATCAGACCTGAAGAACATATACACAAATTTATTTAGATGAAATTTGTGAAATATTCACGAAACGACAAGTTGGTTGCCTGAAGCGACGGATATTTCCAAGTTTTAAAAATCCAACTCCAAGTTGATACAGATTGGCACCTATACGAAACCAACGCCATTAATTAAATTGTCTGAACGGATATATTCGGATCAACTTGGAATTTTCATCAATCACTGCGTATCAGTTTTGTACCACAATCCGGGCAGACCTGGTCCATGCAGCGCTGACCAGTCACATGCGGGCTCTTCTTGCCGCATTTTGGACAGACACAATTTCCAGTCGAGCCAGAGCCCGGTTTATTGCCGCCGCCTCTTCCCTGGCCTGTGCCTCCACCGGTACCTTTTCCTCGGCCTGTACCCAGACCGCGCCATCCCAGGTTTTGTCCATTACGACCACGAAATATCTGGTTATCCATATTCATTTATCCTTATTCCATATCCGGTTTCCACACTTCCCAAACCTTACCGACCAGGTCGGGATTAGGTTTGAGAGTGGGTTTACCAGGTTCCCATCCAGCAGGAGTAGCTTCTTTGCCTCCCGATGCACGCACGAGTTGAAAAGCCTGTATCTGCCTGACTGATTCTGCAAATCGTCTACCAACCGATGGTGTCAATACTTCCATGGCCTGGATGATTCCATCCGGGTCAATGATAAAACGGCCGCGTAGCTCGATCCCCTGGACTTCATCCCAAACGCCATAAGCTCTACCCACGTTTCCAGCCTGGTCAGAAACCATGTGGAAGGGCACGCCACCTTTCACCATCTTGGTTAGTTCATAGTCATTCCACATTTTATGCACGAAATGACTGTCCACGCTGACGGAGATGACCTCAACACCCAAATCTTGCAAGACAGGATATTTGTCGGCGACCGCCGACACTTCTGTCGCTCAGACAAAGGTGAAATCACCGGGATAGAAGCACAATAAGATTCACTTTCCGGCAAAATCTGAGAGCTTGATCGGAGTGAAACCACCTTTGTAATAAGATGGAGCAGTAAAATCAGGGGCTTTCTGTCCAACACGAGCGGTCATGATCGACTCCTTTCGTTCGGGTGATTCTTGAGATTTTAGATTGGTTGATGATCCAGGCTCTTCGCCTGTAACTGCTCCCGTTACACGGGCACATCCAGCTGTTTCTGCCATAGGATCTCCTTTTTTTATCAGATAGTTAAATTATACAATTAATTCATTCTTCCCGTTTTTATAAAAAACATCTCTAATCTAATTTCCTTCACATACCTGATCTTCCACGTGAGCGAATACGCATCCTTTTCATCCTGGTCTTTGTTGTGTGGTTTTGCAAAGGGTTGGTTGCTTCAGGTTTGAACGTTGTTGATACTGTGCGGGTTAATCTGCGTTCCAGTACCGAAACAGCCATAGTCACCAGGTGTGGGGCAATTTCACTTTCCAGAAAAGCCATCGCTACCCTGGTTAAAGGTTTAATTTCTTTGAGAGGTGCTGAAATTTCCACCTGCTCTGATAAGGGCTGAATCGGCATTATGGGATTTTTTTCTGGATTTGGAGTTGGTATATGAATAATTGGTGTAGTTCCTGCAACGAAAGCTATAGCTTCATTTGGACATACATCAATACAGACTCCACAGTTATTGCATAATTTTTCGTCTATCCTCACCTGTTGAGCATCCATAAAGATCGCTCCAGATTGACATGAATCCATGCAAATACCACAACCTGAACATAATTCTTGATTGATCTGAATGGTCATGCCTACCTTCTTTTCGATTCTTCAGTTAACTTCCAATTGCGCAATACAGGCTATCTGGATGGTTTTTCTTTCCAATAAAAAACCTGCTATTCATGCTAACCTCCTCCAGGAATTTCTGGTGAAGGTTGGCATGAAATTACAGGAAAATCGTTCTTAACCGTGTCCGTGCTCAACACTTTCGTCACAGGGAGCTGCCTCAGTCAAATTACCACCGAAGTAGTTATCCAACGATTGGCGTACCGTTCCACTGGCACCAGTGGCAGCCGTGATACCCACATCTTCAAAGAACTGGATAGCCCGTCCACCCATTCCACCACTCAACATTACATTCGCGTTCTGTTCCTTGATAAAACCGGGCACCTGTCCGGGTGCGTGGCCATTTACGAATGGGTTAGCAACACCATTTGTGCCAGTCACTTCGCCATTTTCAACATCCACAAAAATGAAGAAGGGGGCATGCCCAAAGTGCTGGGCTACGAGACTCTCAAGACCATTGTTGTTTTCTGCAGTTACTGCAATTTTCATATTACATCTCCTGATTGATAAGTTTTTCAAGGTCCGCTGCGAGAAGATAACCTTCTACAGCGATTTCTTGTGATTTTACGCCGGGCACTTCCGCCACAGCTTTCTTGATACTCATTATTAGCGAAACAGCAATTGGGCATACGAATGAAGATGGCCGAAAGGTGTATCGCACTTTACCGAGTGCGTCCGTCCATAAATTTTCCACCAGGCGCATCCGGATTACATCGGTATTGGTTTCAGGATCCATTACTGTTCGTAGACGTTCAAAAATAGCATCTTCCAACGATTTCTCGTTCATGCCTCCGCCTCCATCAGGGATTGGGTGACTTGCTCCCATACAGCCGCGATCGCAGCGCTGGAAGGGGCATTCGGTTGGAAGGCAGTCACTGCTTCACCAGCTACCATGGCACTGGAAACTGTCAGATCAAACGGGATCCGCCCGACTAATTCGATTCCGGTTTCAAGACAATAAGACACGATCTCTTCGGCTCCTGCTGGATAAATATCTGCTTTATTGATGCACACCATGGCGCGCACACCAAAATGCTGAACAGTTTGCAACACGCGGCGCATATCCTGCACGCCTGCCACAGTTGGCTCGGCAACGATCAGCGCCAGATCCGCGCCTGATATGGTTGAAATGACCGGGCATCCGATTCCTGGTGGTCCGTCCACAAGCACCAGTTCGTAATTCTCGTCCAGGGCTTGTAAGCGTGCTCGTTGCTTGACCAGCGTGACCAATTTCCCCGAGTTATCCTGTCCGGGAAACAGATTGGCATGGTAGAGAGGTCCATAACGGCTTTCAGACACGTAGAACTTGCCAACAACCTGCTCATGCATGGTAATACTTTGTGTTGGACACTGATAGACACAGGCTGCACATCCATCACAGGCGATGGGATCTACCACGTATTGACCGTCTGTGTAATTGATGGCATCAAAACGGCAAACAGTCTGACAATCACCACACGATGAACAGGTTTCCTGATCGATGACCGCCAAATGCCCACCTTTGAAATCCTGCTCCTCCAAAAGGCGGGGTTGGAGCACTAGTTCCAGATTGGCAGCGTCCACATCCGCATCTGCCAGGATGACCTGGTTGGCATAACGACCGCGGGAGGCAAGCTGGGCAAAAGCCGCCGTGATGATGGTTTTACCGGTTCCACCTTTTCCACTGAGAATGATAAGTTGCTTCATATCTTCACTTCTGTTGTGATGGATTCATACATATCCTGGAAAGCCTGGCGAAATTCGGGAGCAGCTTCGACAAGAAGCTCTCCACTAGCGATGGCCACGGCTATGCGCCGTTCCATCGGAATGCGCATTAAAATCGGAAGGTTGTTTTCAGAGCAATACAACTCTACAGCATTATCTCCAATACCATCACGGTTGATAACTACACCTGCAGGAATGCCGAGCTCGCGAGCAATAGCCACCACCTGTTTCAGATCATGCAGACCAAAAGGCGTTGGTTCAGTGACCAGCAAGGCGAAATCTGCGCCACGGATGGTTTCAACCACCGGGCAGGAAGCTCCGGGGGGAGCATCCCTAATCTCAATGGTTGGCAGAACCACAGGTGCCCATTTTTTGAGCTCCCGGATGATCGGCACTGCCATTGGTTCACCAATTTTCATCGTTCCCTGGGCAAATTCAATGTCATGTACCGCCTGCCCTCTTTCCAATACACCCAACACGTTAAGATGTTCTGTGATGGCGCGCTCTGGACAAACCAATGTACAACTTCCACAACCATGGCATAATTCCGGAAAGACCAGGATCTTTTTACCAATGACTGCTATGGCATGAAATTGGCAAACTTGAGCACATTTGCCACAGTAATTGCAGAGGCTCTCATCCACTTGCGGGATCAGGATGCCAACAACTTTGTGAGAATCAAGCGATGGATCCAGAAAAAGTCTGGCGTTGGGCGCTTCCACGTCGCAGTCCATCAAACGGACGGATTCTTGTTCAGATGCAATCAACGCCAGGCTGGTGGCAATGGTGGTCTTACCCGTACCGCCTTTACCGCTGGCAACCACGATCCTCATTAACGATTTTCTCCGTGATGCCCTTTGTTCGTAGCAGCTTCCACCTGGGTTAATTTTCCATCCTTTAACAATTTCAGGATTTCAGCAGCGCTTTGAGTCTGATCTCGTGGGGCAATATACATTTCGATATCGGCTGCAGCCAGTGTGTCATAGGCATTTGGACCAAATGCTCCGCTGATTACTGCCTGTACTCCTTGGCTGGCAACGAATTGCGCAGCCTGCACACCTGCACCTCCCGAAGCGGATATGGCCGGGTTGTCAAAAGCTTGCCATTCCCCGGATACAGAATCCACAATGCAAAAGGCAGTAGCACGCCCAAAACGGGCGTCAAAGGGGGAATCCAGCGTTTTGCCAGAGATCGAGATAGCTAATTTCATAGAATTTCCTTTTTTAATTGATCGAGTCCTAATTATTTATGGTTTTGATGTCGCTGGGGCGATCCATCTTGCACTGGTAATGGAAAGATTTGTCCTGTAAATTCACAGAACTACATTTGGATCGCCCTTTCGAGAACGAATTACTCTTTTTTCATTGCATCCAAACGATCGGAAATGCTTTGAAGGGCAGATTTTATCGACTGGATCTGATCCTCCACCCAGGAACTGTCCTGCACTGGAGCAACGCCGAAACCGCGCCCCAAGCCACGACCAGCTCCTCTGCGACCAATTCCACGACCATTAAAACGACCAACGCCGTCTTGTCCAGCACAGATACCTAAACCGCGACCTGTACGCGAACCCTGTCCCATGGGTCCTGTTCCATCTTGATATGGCATGTTATCACCTCCTTTCAGTATCTAATTATTTTGTTTCTTTTTCAGATTTTGACTTGATATCATCATACGCCAACTCCAAAGCCTCGAACTCCTTTCGCCTTTGGCGCAGAATTTCGATCCATTCCGCCAGGATTTTTTCACCCTGAGGAGTGATGGTGTAAACGCGTCTTTGTGGACCAAGACTATTCTCATCCCAAGAATCACTCACCAGATCGTTTGCTTCCAAGTCGCGCAAAGCACGGTAAATTATGCTCACGTCCATCTTGTCAGGCCAGAATCCAAACTCATTCAGGTCATCCATCAAAGTGTACCCATATCCTGGTGCCCGGTGCAGCAACACCAATAAACAGGATTGAAGAAAGAACATTTTTCGACGACCACCACCTTGTCCGCGACCACCTGGCATAAATCTCTCCTATAGACTAATAGTCTATAGTATAATGTTCTATTGATAATTTGTCAATATCGAATACAAACTTGTTATTTAAAATTCAAAAATGAACCATTTATAATTGGAAAGTGAACTGACCCCGGAGAAAGTAAAAGTGGATTTAAAATCCAAAAGTGAACTCTAAATCAGGAAGTCTGATTGGATCAGCTCCAAATATGGTTCACTTTGGAACAAGTTAAAATGTTATTTCGACGCTACTCCACAAGAGATTTGAGCCGAAAGGAATTTCAGGAGAAAATGGGGATTGGTAAGATCATTTTTTTGCACTGCTGAAAGACATCAAATATGACGCGACTGATAATTATCTGGTCTAGATAATGGCAGCTTGTTTTTTTGTATATCACCCGCAAGATATTTATCTATCCGATAATATGAGAATTGTTTACAGATCGCCATGAACAATGGGAAAAATTGGGGTATTAACCTTTCTAGGTTATTTTTAGAATTTAGCATCAATCAGATGTGTGAAAAGCAGACGTAAAACCTTCAATTACAATCAACAAGCACCCCCCCATTCTATCAAACAACAAATCCAATGGATGGTTGGATTATTCAACTAAAAAATTTATGCACCTCTTCCCGATAAAACAACCCAGACTGTTTTTAGAAGTATATAAACATCCATCCATAATGACCAGTTGCTAATATAATACTCGTCCATTAATAAGCGTTGTTTGAAGGTTGTTTGATGTCTTCCCATGATCTGCCACCATCCCGTCAATCCGGGTTGAATTCGCAGGATAATAGGAGCATAATCTCCAATATCGTCCAATTCTGAGGGCATGTAGGCCCGTGGTCCAATCATGCTCATGGATCCGCCCAGAACATGAACAAATTGAGGAAGTTCATCCAGGCTAAATCGACGCAGCCATTTTCCTACGCGCGTCAAGCGAGGGTCATTGGCGAGTTTATGGTGTTCCTGATATTCAGCTTTTGCAACAGGATCATTTTCCAAGAGATCAAACAGTTTTTGTTCAGCATCAACAGCCATCGTTCTAAATTTAATAATATTGAAACGCTTATAACCCTTGCCCAGACGTTCCTGTTTGAAGAAAACAGGACCAGGTGAGTCAAGAAATATCAGTAAGGAAAGAATTGCAATTATTGGAATAAGCATTATTGAGATGATCACTCCCATTCCAAAATCCATCAGGCGTTTGATGCCCCTGGCGTAACCATCAAAAAGATTGTAATGAAATTCCAACCCCAATCTTCCATCCAAATCATGTGGTTTGACCCATACAGATCCAAGCCCTCCCGTCTGCCCGATAAGGATGACCTTACGAAAATCTTTATTTAATTTGTGTGTATATTCCTCGTTCGCCAGCCCGGGAGGTGGAATAAATATTGCCACATCAAATCTATCCTCATCCTTTAATTCGTTATTGATCGCTTCGAGAGGAAGGATCAATTTTGGTCGCCACCCAAGACGGCGAACCCTTTTTAGAGAATCTGCAATTTGCATGGCTTTTTCATTTTCACCAAAAATGACTACTTCTGTCCCATACCATGAAAATCTCGAGATGATATTCCGTATGAGAAAATGGCTAATTGGCAAAATAACCAGCGCTAATATCCAGCTGAACAACAAGAAACTCCTTGGAAGTCCCTTATAAGGTGAGATCAAGAAAGAGATAATGACCAGGAAAAAGAAGACCATGGTAACTGATTTGGACATACGCTCCAATTCTTTTACGGCAGTCATACCGTAACCAGGATAGAGTCCCTCAACAATAAAAACTGAAATTCCAAACAAGATCCCCATTTGTACCAAAGGTAGCACGATCAGCCAAAGGTTCCATTGCCTTCCTAATAATGGCGTCAGCAAATTTCGAATTAATACAGCCAAACGAAAGACACCAAGAAGAATAGCTGTATCACTAATTATCAGGATCAAGCTTACAACCCAAGTCCACCAATTTATCTTTTGTTTTTTCATTCAGTTGCTCCAAAATCAAAATTTGAGAGGACAATCTTTCAAGGGAGTTCAGATTGCTGTTTTCGTAAGTCCATGAATATTTTATCTGCCGCTTTTCGGATACCACTTCGTAATGGTCTTTCCAGAAATGTGTAGGTCAACATTGACAATATTATCAATAGGATAAGAAATATATAGAAATCCTGAGATTTGGCTGGTTTAATCCATGGAGCAATATACCTCAAATACATGAGATGAAATGGTACCTGAAGAATATATATAGAATACCCCAATTCTCCCAGGAATAAAAGGAACTTGGTAGATAATATTGAAGATATCCAGGAATGGTCGATGGACAATGCCAGAATAAATGCCAAAAACAATAAAGAACATACAGCATAAACGGATATCACATTTGGGAATAAAAAGAGCTTTGTACGATAAGTTAGAGTTACAGCAATAAGAATAAAAGAGATCATGACAAGGCTGGAAGAAACCAAATTTGAAATTTTTCGCATTAAAAGGTATTTAATATAAATTAAACCTCCAACCACACCCAACATGAAAGAAACTAAATGTATTAATGGATGGTTGAAAACGATCGCATGCATCACGTCTGGATCTACATAATCAAAAGTGGGAGAATAATTCAAAGTGTTGCGAACATAGAAGGTTATTCCCCAAAAAACAAGTGTGATTAAACTCGCTTTGAAAACAGATATTTTCTTAAGAAATATTATTAGAAAAGGGAAAATTAGATAAAAGAACATCTCAACGGACAAAGACCAGGATGGACCATTAATTGAAATTGGGGTTTTGGGAAACCAGGCTTGAAGGAAAAAAACGGAATAATTTAACGCATAAGGGTCTGTACTTATTCCAGAAAGGTGATTATCAATTAAAATAATTGCAATTGCCAAATAATAGACGGGAGCAATCCGGGCAAAGCGCGCAACCCAATATTTCCCTTTGTCTACTTTCTCTTGTTGACCATAAGCGATGGTCATAATAAAACCGGAAAGAACGAAAAAGAACACAACCATGAAAGGTCCGGTTGTGAGGGCAGGAATATTTATGCCGATCCATGTTTTTCGCCCAAAGTGGAAAATCACAACAATAACCCCTGCCAAAAACCGAAAAAAGGTGAGTTGATTTAATTTCATCCATTATCCATTAAGGTAATTTTTCTCTGAAAAAGACATGAAGCTGCCTCCGATAATATCCAATCGGTCTCATTTAAATGAGTTTGTACATACTGGTATTTTTTCATTTATTTCAATCATTTTAATATTCCCCATTATAACAGGATAAGAATTGCAGAAGAAAAAGATGGTTTGCCAACCAATCATCGCCATTCTATCAAAGAATTTCGGATAATCTTTAGAGTAGTCCGTCCGCAAAGTTGAATCTATTTTGATTTCTGAATATTTATTATAGTATCCAATCTTAAAAGAAAATTTCAATATTCTGAAGGATCATTGATCCACTTCAACATCCTTAATTATCCTGGCAGGTACTCCTCCTACAACTTTTAATCGAGGAACATCTTTGGTTACGACCGCACCAGCAGCGATAACAGAGCCCTCACCTAGTGTAACTCCCTGCAGGACAATAACACCTGCTCCAATCCATACACCATCTTCAACAACGATAGGTTTTGTGCTGGTTTTCCGCCTTTTTCCTGGTGAGTAATGAACATCATGATTAACAGTCTCAAATAAGACTCTAGGACCAATTTGAACATAATCTCCAATAATTATTTTATCTTTTGGACAACCAAAACTAATTTCCGAATTTACCAGTGTATCTTTTCCAATAATTATATTGTGAGCTGCCCCCACAGGTCGCACATTGATCGGACCCACGACGGTACATTTGCCTGAGATCTTCATTCCTGCCAAGCGGAACAAGGTTATTCTCAATGAATTTAGGAATTTTGTCCTTGGCAAATAATTCGCAAGAGGTAAAAAGATCAATTCCAGGAATTTAAACAATATTATTTTTATTTTATTTTCCATTTTTGTTTTCCAAATCAGATTCTTTTTAATATGATTTCTAATTGATCAAAATAATTTGAATTTCCTATTTTTTTTTCCAACAGGTTCATTCATCCTGGGATTGCCATCCTGGAAATTCAATCAAAAATAATACCATGCTTTTCGATTCAAAATTTATATCAGGTGTACATCAGAGAAGATGACCAAAAAGATTCAATAATCAATTATCTTCTACCCATTTTTTCAAGTATTCAAAACAATCAGTTAATACACTTTCCTTTGACCAATTTGCAACAACCCAGGACCTTCCTTTTTGACCGAGTGTGTTCCTTTTAGTGGGGTTTTGCGCCAACTCGAGGATTGCTTCTGCCAGGATTTCAGTCTCTTCTGGCGGCACAACCACGCCTAATTGTCCGATGATCTCAGCTAATTGAGTACCCGGGTTGGCAGTCGTAATAACAGCTTTACCACTTGCCAACATCCCGGAGAGTTTGGATGGCATGACCAGGTCAGCTGCGTCTGCCCGTTGGGGGAGAATATGAATATCTGCAAGATTCAGCAGTTGGTTCAATTTATCAAGAGGCTGCAATGGGATGAATTGGACATTCGGAAGATCCTGTGCATCCTTCTCCAAATCTGTTCGAACTGCCCCATCTCCACACAAGACAAAGTGAATATTTGGTTGTCGCTTCAAATATCTGGCAGCTTTTAATACATTTTCAAGACCTTGCTTGTGTCCCATATTTCCTGAATATAAAACAATAGCCTTATTTTCAGGGATCTGCAATTCATTTTTTACAGAATCCTGATTCTCCGACAATGGATATATCAAACCAGTGTCCACCCAATTAGGAAATAAAAAATATTTTCCAGGAGCAATCCCTTTGGATTCTATTCGAGCAAGCATCTGGTTTGAGATGGTCGAGATTTGATCAAATTGCTTTAATAACCAACGTTCCACCCCACCAGCCACTTTTGAAAATAAATTATGACCGGACAACATACCCATATTGGAAGCAGCATCCAATTCAAAGTCTTGAATATGTAACCAGGTTTTGGCTGTGCACAATCGAGCCATTAAAATAACAGAAGGAGAATTAAATAAGGTTGGGGCAACGCATAATACAAGATCAGGCTTCCAAAGACATTGACCCAGAATAACTGGAAAACTTGATAGAGCAAATGAAAGCAAGTGGATCAGGCGAGTGATCCCGGTTGGCTTGCGGGGAACCCAGATGGGGCAGCGAAACACGCTTACTCCCTGCCAAAATTCCTGTTGATACCACCAGGAACAATACCCAGATTGAACTTCCCATTGTGGATAATAGGGTGGGGAAGTTACAACATGAACGTTTGATCCCTGCTCAGCGAAAAAAGATGCCATCTCCCCGGTATATTTTCCAATACCTGTAAGTTCGGGGTGGAAGTTGATACCAACGATGAGAATTCGCATAATTAAACCCGGATCCTGATGTAATAATAAGCTTCCAAACTGAAGATCCTGGATAGTGAAGGTGTTGGCATTAATGATCCAATGGATAAAGGAAAAATAATCATTTTTATGATTGAACCTAAAAATTTACCAGTTTCTATCTTTCTCATAACCCAATTCAATCAGAGCGTCTCCAATGTTTTCCTTAAAAGCATCTTTGACTTTTTCCGAAAATTCTTTCTTCCAGCCTCCAGTTTTTCCAGCCCGAAAGTGCGCTGCTTCCTTGAGATCTTTTGAAGAAGTGAACTTCTCGATCATTTTTCCTATCTCATCTTTTGAAATTTGGATCTCGCACTGAGTACAGACTCGTAAAAAGATTTCTTTTGGATCCTGATGCATTTGTTCATAGGTTACAACAATACCGTTTGAATCAATATTTTTTAAAGAACGCAAAATCCAATCAGCATATGAGCGGCTCAGTTCTTTTGCATAGAGAAGTAAACCATCTTCCAGAGATAAAGAATTATATGAAGAATACATCGGATGCCAGGGTCTGGTTCGTACAAAATGCACATAGCTGATGGCCACATCACGCAGATCTCTGTACATGAACACATATTTGATATTGTTGTTCTTTATTACCTGCAAATTATGGTCAGATAGATGGGAATGAGTTTTCACCACCAGTAATTTATTTTGATTCCTGGAAAAGTATCGACCGGGAATATCATAATTGATACTTTCACCCTCTTTTAATCCAAAGAATAACATGCCAGGAAACATCGTGCTTTGGAAACCGGGTAAACCAGCCAACATCTTCTCCAGCCAAGTGGTACCGCTCTTTGGAAGTCCCAGGATCAAGATGTTTGGATGGGGGTAATTCTTTCCAAATCGAATGTGTCCCAGATAACCATTCAATAATTCAAGATAATAGCGCGGATAAATTAACATCTTAAGAAAGAACCTGGCTGATCCCGGCCATAATTTTGCATAGGAACGCATCGCTTTTTCCAATGAATTTTCAAATTTTATTAACATAGTTCACCTGAATCAATAACATGTTGGATAAGATTGGATAGGTACCAGATCCTATCTTTCTTTTACTTCCCTTCTCTTCATTGGTTTTGCCGGGTTGCCATAACAGATCATTCCTCCGGGAAGGTCTTCCAATACTGTGCTTCTGGCACCAATCACGCTGCCGGTACCAATGGAAACGCCTGGAGCTATGAATACATCCGCAGCAACCCAAACCTGGTCAGCAATTTTTACAGGACTGGCATAAAGGTCAAAAGTTACTGATGTGTAATCGTGACTCCCTGCACATATATAGGATTGTTGCGAAATGACGGTATGGTTTCCGAGCGATATTTCTCCAAGGGAATATAAAATCGTATTGTCGCCTATCCGGCAATAATCTCCCATGGAAACCTTCCATGGGTATGTAAAACGGGCAGAAGGTCGTATGCGAACATGATTGCCTATTTTTGCGCCAAAGGAACGTAGAAGAAAATTTCTCCAACCATATAAGAATTGAGGCGACCAGGCAAAAAGAGTTCCCTGCACGATCCACCATAGTTGGACAATAAAAGCCGAGCGACCACGAAACTCTTTGTCAGGTTTTACATGACCAAGTTCTTGAAATTGTCCCATTCATTTCTCCATTGAAATAATTATTTTATGATGCTTGCGTAGAATGATAACCATTTCTCTGCTACCACATCCCACGAATAATTTTCTTTTACAAGTTGAAAGGATCGTTCTCCACGTTCAAGTCTCTCATCAAGAGACCAACCCAGGACCTTCTTAAGAGATTCAGTTAATTCTTCAATCGTTGGATGAATAAGCATGCCTCCGCCATTCTCCCAATCCAATAATCCTGTTTCAAAGGTAGTTATTGATGGAGTTTTACAAATAGCTGCCTCCAGGTTTACCAGCCCGACTACCTCTGAATAGGATGGCACTATGACCGCCCATGATCTATTCAGGGCATCCCATTTATCCTTTTCGTAGATGGGACCAACAAAACTGATCCTCTTTTCCAGATCTAATTGAGCACAAAGATCCTTTAATGAATTTGTATACCCAGGAATACTTTCAGAACCTGCAATGTTCAAATGCCAACCAGGGTCATTAATTAACTTGGATAAAGATCGTAACAATAACTCAATCCCTTTTTTAGGATGTAATCTTCCCAAGTATAACAATTGTTTATTATTATCATTAATATTGGAGAATACAATTGGTGCGGCAATATCGATCGCGTTCGGAATCAAGACGGTTTTATATCCAGGGAAAAAAACCTGTAGATTTTTTGCCTCGAGAGAAGTAATCGCATGGATGGTTGTTCCGGTTGGGATGGATGGTTTAAAAACCAGTTTTAGATAAAGCTCTTTCTTAATTCTCTGCAATAATCCCTGGTTATAAACCAACCAAGGTTCCAGCATTCCATGAGAAGAGATGACAATGGGAATATTTTTTCCCCCACCAGCCTTCAACCCAGCCCATTGTGCAGCCAACCAGATGGAATGGATATGAACGATATCGATATGATAATCTTGTAAGATACTTTCAATTTTCTTAACGATCCCGGGTGACCACTGCCAAAAAGCTCCTGCCCGGGAAGGTGGAAGGACGATCTCCTTTACCTTTTCATCAGTTTCGACTTTCTGATTGGCTACTGAACAGAAATAAACGCAAAGGTTTTCGTCCTTGTTCACAAGGCAATTGGCCAGCTGGGAGGTCAGGGTTGTGACTCCCGAGAGTGGATTGGAATGATCTGGTGTGATAAATAAGATATTCATTAAAAAAAGGACCTTAAGTAATTATGGATCCAAAAGAATAGGAAATTTGGTTTTCGATAAAGAAATAATACCTGGATATGGGTTGAATAATTCATTTCCTCGCTTCAATTCTTAACTACCTTGATGTTTATTTATGCTTTGATTAATAGTTTCACCTTCTTTTGGATGGTAATAATCCCGATAATATTCCGCCAGTGCTTCTCTTAACCTGGCGGGGATCGTTACTTCTTCTTTTTTTTGAGAAATGTTCACATTTCGATATATTGGCTCGATGATCCTTTTTCTAAATTGATGTAATCCCTTCCTGATCAGCGGCTTATTATATACTCGCATGTATAAAAACTTTGATAACCCATGATAGAAAGATTGAAGCTTATTGTTCTTAACCGAAATTGACACATTATGTTGAGTAAAGTTTTTTTCCTGAAAATTATCAAATGAAATATTCAAAAAACTGCAAATATCCTTCATCAAATCCTCTGAATGCTCTTTTAGCTGATCAAAGGATAAAACCAGAACTCGGTTTTTGCCAAAAATATCAATATAAGGATTCAGATAATTCGAATAATTGCCCTGCTCCAAGGCTCGAAATGCTTGAATATTTCGATCGGCACTGCCATCCAACTGGGTCACAATATAATCTTCTATTTTCAAGTTGGGGTCAATTTGCCCAACCTGCTTTCCAAATTGATACCAGGATTTCAACCTTTCAATTGGATCCCGTAGGATAAAGATCCACTGCACATTGTCCAAACCTAATGCTTCTTTTACCCGGGATGGTGTACCGGGTGAAAAAAGATAATCAGGCGTTGCCTCAAGGTAAATCTTACGGTCGCATTGGAAATAGTCCAAATATGGATCAAGACCAGTGTCTTCATAGTAGGATTGCACAGGGAGAGGATAAGTCTTGTCAAGAAAAAAGCGGGTCTCCTTTAAAGTGGAACAACAAATATCTTCGTGTTTTTCCAAATATCTATAAAGGGAAGTGGTACCAGATTTGGTTGCACCACCAATAATGACAAACTTTCGATCATTAACAGATTCCATTAATTAATTCCTGGTATAGTGTTTACCTGTTCCATAGGGAAAGATCGCGTTCTAGAAATAATCCCAATTCCTTATTATAGGGCAAATAGAATTCAATTAACCATTGCCTTAAATCCTCGTCTATTTTCGGATATTCGAAAGGAACATCATTCCAACGGGCTAATTTAATCTTGGACCGTCGCATCCAAACACGAAATTTAAGAGGCAGGATCTGTGCCAGAAATTTACTCCCCGAAAAAGTTGAATAAAGGATTTTCGCCAATGCTGGAAAGCGTGGTTTTGCTGCACTATTCACCTGGCGACCTTTTTCAATGTCGACAGGTGTTAAACCGATCTTATTAAATAGTTTATTGCAAACTCCCTGGGTGTCATTTTTAAAATCCTCCACCGTAAATATATTTATTTGGTTTGCCGGAAAGATCTCAAAAACCTTCCGTAAATAATTTACATATTTTCCCACCTCCAGGTAGGCTACATTGAATTTCTTCAATGAACTAAGATCCTGTGAATTTATGGAGCCCTTGATGGCGGTCTCTGGATCGGAAATATTTTGTTCCTCCCTCCGTCGTGCATACCAATATGCTGAATAAGCCCGATTTACAGGGTTTCGTAAAAAGATCACTATTTGAACTTCAGGATTATGATCATGCAACCTTCTTAAAGCAGTCTCAGAATACATAGCCAAAACATTTTTTGCTACAACGAAATGACTTGATTCTGTTACATTTTGTGAAAAAAAAGTAGACCAAATAGCTTCAAATCCCTTTTGAAATTCATTGTCAAAAGTAAGAAAAGGTAGTTCATTCGTGTTATGAGATATTAGTTCCGGATGTTGAATCAGGTATTCTCTTAGAGAAGAAGTACCAGCTTTTTGTGTGCCGATTATGAATAAATCAATTTTTTTATTATTTACCACGTTAAAACTCCCGGGTTAATTTCAATCAGAATCAATTACTTTTGGGATCTTATAAAAAGCCAGGCAATTGATTCCCAATTTTTTATACACGATCCACCACAACATCATATTCCATGTTACCATCGAAATCACCGTGGCGATGGAAGACCCGATGATCCCCCAAATTGGAAGCAACATTAAGTTGATGACGACATTTAACACCACTGCCACTGCCAATCCCCTGGCGGTATCTCTTTCATGGTGAGACATATTCAACAAGTTACCCACCGAACCTACCCCTGAATTGATCAGTTGCCCGCCCAATAATATCATCAATGGAATATAAGCTGATTCATAAGCGCTTCCAAATACCTTCCGGAGAAATAGTTTCCCAAAGACAATAAAACCTATCGTTATGCCCAGGTTGAAGAATAGGATGACACGTGAACTTGCGGTAACCAGGCGTTGCAATTTTATTTTATTTCCCAATGCAAATAATTCCGCAAAGCGAGGCACTACTACCTGGTTGATAGCTAAAAGACCAAAAGAAGCCAATAATGATACTTGTGTGGCCACACGAAAAATGCCAATATCAGCATCCTTTAGAAAGAATCCCTGGAGCAATATCGAAGCCTGATGGTTAATGATATTCATACCACCAATGAATGCCAGGGGTAGAGCGCTGATCAACCAGGAACGATTTTCAATGCGCGGTTTTGCATGACGAACCAGGTCGGGAGTAGCCCGCCAGAGCAACCAGGCTCCAATGGCAAAGGCCAGTGCGGAAGCGATCACATATAATGCCATTGAAAATGAGGCAGAAAACTTAACACTACCAATCAACATGCCACCGAAGAGCAAAAGGACAAAAATTCCAGGGCGCAGTAAGAATTCGGGTAATTGTCCAGATACGATCCTCTTTAAGCCTCGCAAAGCTGCCCCGCGTAGATCTCCCAGGGCAATAAGGGGTACCAAAGCCAATCCCCAAATAAAGGTTTCCAAACGACTGCCAGCCAGGGACGTTCCAAACAGCAGGATCGTAATTACCGACAATCCAACCAGGCTGAGCGAGATGATCCCAGTTGTCCGACTGGACCAAACCCAAACTCCCTGGACTGCTGAATAATCCTCTCTTGCCATTCCACTGGCAGTTTCGCGGATGATAAGGGCAGGTAAGCCAAATTCTGAAGGAATCGTTAGCAAGGTTACGAGTGCGATCACGTAAGAATAAACCCCATAATCTGCCGGGCCAAGGATGCGGGCAAGAATGGCTGTGCTGGCGAATGCAAGCCCAACACTGATCAATTTTAATATCAGGCTGGATATCGTTTCACGGCCAATGCGAGACTTTATGGCTTTGTTGAAATACGTTCGCGCACGATTAAGAAGCATAAGGCTCCAATTTTATAACCTTTTTACAGAAGCCTAAATTAGTCAATATTGGGAATGTCATACAGTTCATGGTCCGATCAAATCCATAAATTATTTACAACCATATTCTCATGAGGAAAAAAGTATCGTCCAAATTACAACAGGTTCAATGTTATTGGATCAAATCTTGTAATAGCTGCGAAATTGATCATAAATATCTTCAGCTGCTTTTAATTCTTTGGCAAATTCAACATTGATAGATTGTTCAACCTTTTCCTTGGCTTGTTTCTTCGCCTGGGAAGGGCGTGCGATCATAATTTCGTTGACATTTTCCTTGCCAGTAATGCTTAAATGAGTTTTTTCGATGCTTTCAAATACTTTCTGAACATTTTCGGGAGTGTTTTCAAAAACTGTAAAGCTGGTATTAAATTTTTTGTTTGTTTGCATGATGATATTTCCAAAATCATTAATGACATCATCGAAATTTGCAGCAACTACATTATCTCTATGTTTGTCATGCAATAATGGTCTGTAAAAATTAATATATTCTTTAAATGCTATTGCAAGAGGTATCTCGAAATTGCGGATCTGGATATATCGAATTGCCAAAGAGGAGATCACATCTTTTGGGTTACGGATGAGAACTATGGTAGGGATCCCATGCCGAATCGCCCATAAAACTTGCCCGATAGAATGAGTGTGATGGGCAATTCTTACTGCCTGTGGTTGAGAGAGTTGAAATGCTTTTACAGCAAAAGTGTTGGCACTGCGAGGGTAGCCTTCAATAACCAATTCTGTATCCAATCCCACGATGCGGTCCAGTTTGGTCGGGTTAAATAACTTCTTAATGGGAATAAATAACCCCGGGAATTTTGAAACCTCCGACCGGATCATTGTGCGCAAAATATACCAAAATTTCATTTTCGTTTCCTTGTTTTAATATTGATGGTAAAAATAATTTATAGGAAAATATTATTGAAAAGATTTCCCTATTATCAAGATTTATCCATCTTTGGTCATACGCTGAATTATGCATTCAGAAAATTCACTTCAACTTTTCCAGGATTTTTCTTCAAACCTTTTATGATGCCAAAAAATAATGCCAGCGCAAGCCATTCTATCAGGGAAAAACTGGCGGCACCGGATTCCAGAACTCTCAACAGGGAAATTATGGGTAAAGTAACCACCCATTCGATTGGAAATTGACCCGTCCAGAACCTGGCTGATTTGATCATCTTTAATAGATACATCACAATTATTGAGTACCATGAGAAGGACAGCAACATACCGAATACACCAGTTTCGAACCATGATGCCAGGAAAACATTGTGAACACGGGTAGTGGCATTTTTTGCAATCAGCAAAGGCTCGCCAATACCATAACCAAGGATGGCGTTGTTATAAATCTGGGTTAATGCACTTTTATACATCAGCCAGCGTGCATCCTGGGCAATCGCATTTATTCGAGTGGACAAAATTCCAGCCAATGATGATACAAACATTACGGGTGAAGAGCCATTTGAAAAGAACAAGAGATAAATGATGATAATCCCAATCAATAATACGGGTATGGCGAAGAGGATTTTTTTATTGCGTATGAAATTTTTTGCCAAGAACCTCTTTCGAATTAATACCGGCAAAATCAAACATAATCCTAATATTATCGTATTGGATCGGCTCACACTCACCAGGACCAACAGAATTCCAAGAATAATGAATGAAATAACAACGATCTTTAATACTCTATTGTTTAATATTTTGAACCACATGAAAAGCAGTATGATATCAATGATGATGCCTCCCATGACGGTATTCCGTAAAGCAGTCAGGTAAGTTTCCTTATCCTGGAGGGCTGACAAAGAAAAATTAAATAGTTTTGGGTAAAACCAGTGCAACAAGCTTGCTGAATCTTTAGAAGTGATGACCCGGTAATATTCAAAGAAGATATTATATCCAAGATGGGCGAAAACATAGATCATATAAACAACAAAGATCAATAATCCTATCAAGGCGGAAACCCCGGACAATTGGATGAATCCGCCTCGTTGGACAAGATCGATGATCAGAACTGTAAATGCGATAAAGCAACCAAAGTAGGCGATATTCTTTAAAATAAGTGGAATTGCGTAGGTTAAGTTTTGTGTCCAGGATAAACTAATGACATACCATAATAGATAGAAACCATACAGGTAAATAAATGAGAATTTCCCCAATAAGAGACTTTTCCAAACCTTATAATTTCCTCCGAGAATAACAGCAATACCCACAAGCCCAAGTGAGATGTGCACTGGCTTAATGGATAATCCGAATACCTGGAATAAAGACAACCATTGGAAAGGGGCCAGGATGATCACCAGGAGGAAAGTTGCCTTTTTAAACAATGAAGAAATCATAATTTTCCCGACCCAAGGGTTGGATTATTGATCCATTAATAATCACAAAAATCAAAGGATTAAAATTCAACCTGGTTTATTCTCTGAATCTAATCCGGAAGACAACCCAAGAACACTAGTTAATCTTTTTCCGATATTATGAGCGTCGCCACCAATCAATAACCAGAGCCCAGATTACACCCAGGATCAGTCCAAGGATACCTGCCAAAAATGTATTTAAATATACTTTCGGTAATTCAAAACCATCTGGAGTGATCGCTTTCTGAACTATTTGTCCCAATTGCGGGTTTACCATTAATTCGGTAGTGATCTGATCCTGGCGGTTTAGTACCGAGGTGTATTTTTGATATGCCTGGTCGTTTTGCAGGTTGAATTGTTTAATCTCGGCAGTAGCATTCTCGAGCTCGCTTTTTAATTGAGGAATTTCTTCCACCAGGCGTTCTTGTTCACTCTGTAAACGTTTTAACTGATCTTGAAGCCCTGTGCGCATTTGTGAAGCAGCTTCCAGTGCCTTTGATACGGTAAAACCTTCAAAAGAGACACTATCGATCTGCAGGGAAAACCCCCCGCTCCCGACCAATAACACTTGCTGGCGTAAATTGGTCAAAGCCAGCGCATCGCCCAGGGATAAAAGAGATTCGCCGGGAATATTACTCAATCCCTGCGCAAAGAACAGCAGGTCATCCAGCACCCTGTTGGCATTTGAGATATCAGCCAAGACCATATTCAGGTCAAGGTTGCTATTATCGAGTTCTGACGACAGAATAGACACCTGGCTCTTGGATAAAGCCTCTTCCAAAGACGCCTGGGTTTGATCGTACTCACCCTGATATTTTATGACTTCTGTCTTGAGAGTCTGTTCTATTCCATTCAATCCATAGGTGGTGTTGACCATTTCGGTAACTTTTTCAGCCCAGGTGTTGGCTAATAAATCTGCACGTTGCGCTATGGAATCTGTAACCCTCAGGGAAAGTTGTCTATCGGTAATTCTATTCACTGTGAGCATTTTTCCCAGCGTGTTTGGTGAGATTTCTTCACCTTCAAAGGATGTCATTACATCCCTATCTGTGAGAATGGTTTTCAAGAATGCCGGCGAGATGATCAAATTCATGAGATCATCCACATCAGGGATCATTTGGACAATTTCGGGACCCGCATCTGATCCGGATTGATCATATTGAAAAATAGGATCCGCAATTATCACATTAGCGGTTGCTTTATATTGCTTTGGTAGGACCCATTTACTGATGGAAAAGGCAACAACGACCAGAGTTAAAGTGATTATGAGGACTGACTTGCGTGCCTTCCAAATAGTTTTAATGATGTTGCGAAGATCAATTTCATCCTCGAAAGATAGATCCATATTACTCATTTTCCCTTCTCCAAATACCCAAATTAATCTTCCATATTATTTATTCAAAAATAATTTTTACGCTGTGTTCCTGCCAACCAAAGATAAAATATCTTTCCAACGCCACGTATTGAAAAGTTATTTTACCATTATTCATTCAATAATTAATAAGCTGACTCACCTTAGTGAACAAGGGATTTTTTTCTTTCAGGAAATCGTGGACTTGAATTATCTACTTTCCAAATACCACGATGCTCTCATTTCCTTTATCAAAGAGAACCATTAAAGCAAAGGTGGTGAATTTGGTCTTACTCTCTTTTCTTTCTGATTTTTAATGATTCAATGATTGTATAAAAAGGTAAATCAACAATCTTCCCGGCAACTGAAATTGGAACCTTCTTTCGCTGATTTCCATTCCAATTAAAACCATGCCAAGTGATGGAAATTAAGTTTTAAAAGAAACAAAATATAGCCATAACGAGAAATTACTATGGACTCGGCAGGGTAAATTAGCACGTGTTATAATCAATATTATTAATCAAAGAAAAGGTGACCTATGAAAAAGAATATTCTATTATCTATTTGTCTTGCTTTGGCGCTTGTTTCATGCCAAAAAGCAACCTCGAACATACCTGCGACTGAGACCACCGATATTATTGGAACAATGGTGGCAACCATAGGAAATGGGGCAACTCCCACCATATCAGCAGATACTCCTACGCCTAAACCTAATACTGGTTCAGAGCATTATGCCAAATTAAAAGAAGGCAAGGATGCCTGGAATACCTGGAGAACTGAACATCCAGGTTTAAAACCCAATTTGAGAGGTGCGGATCTACAGAATGCCAACCTGACCAGCTTCAACTTATTTAAAGTAAACCTGGCAAACGCCAACCTCAACGGAGCCATCCTGGTGAGTGCCGACCTGAAAGCGGCAATTCTTCAAGGCACCAAACTCATCAATGCGAATTTATCGCAAGCTTTGCTGAACAATGCCAATTTGATCGGTGCAGATCTTACCGATGCCGACCTGATAAATGCAGTATTGACCAACGCCAGATACGACGCAACAACCATATGGCCAAATGGTTTCGATCCGGTCGCAGCTGGAGCAATACTGGTAACACCATAAAATATTCCCTTATGGGGAGAAACAATCCAGCGGTCATCTGGATTCTTCTTCTATTACGGATAATTTTCTGATACACCGATTGGAAAAGATAAAATAACCTTCCCCCCGCAAAAGTTCATCGCTTCAGTGGGAAGGTTTTTCAATTGGCAGAACCGCCCAAGGCTGAAGTTGAAGGATGAGCTAAATAAGGTGATTTTTATCTGGTAATTCTTTCTACATGATCAAGAAAATTGTTATCCAAGAGGATTGATTGTTATTAGATATCAAACCTATTTCTTGATTGCTGCCTGAATATCCTCCCCTTGATACTTTCCTTAACCCCAAAAAAGAACAATTATTTCAGATTATCGACCTCTTTTTAGGATTGCTTAATGGTTAATTTGCCTGTTACCTTGCAGGGTCACTCTTCAGCGCAGAGAAAATTGCCTGGTAGATTGGTTACAAACATCGTTTAATTCTCACTCGTATTTTGTAACAATCTCCAACCATTCCTTTCGACGACCAAACGGTACCCGGAAATATTCAGATCATTGAAATCTGGCGAGGTCAACAAGTAATCAATTTCTTGAGGATCACTTGTGATTCCTTCCGGGTTAATGAAAATGACTAATTTTCGCTTGAATGACTTTCCGAAAAATAAATAATCTGGGAAGAGAGAACCTTGAGGCGTTAATATTCCTAATATCGAATTTTCGTTGGTATAAAGATTGACCATCTCCAATGGAGGGCGAAAATCCTGATCTCCAAACGTCTTAACATAGGAGTCAGAAGCGGTCCACATATCCAAACGGTCCAGATCATTGCGTATAAGAGGGGTTAATTTGTAAGCAATCTTTTGGATGATCAACGAATTTTCACTTCCCCAGCGCTGTAAATTTAAAAATTGATATTGACTAATTAATGGGCGGGAATCATTGCTGAAGACTGAAAAGGTCATTATGAAAGTACTTAATGCACATAAAACCCCAATAAACAATTTATTAAACCATTTTTTCTCAACCAGGAATCCTCCTGCAAAGGGAAGAAGCAGAACAATAGAAAATATCAAATATCTTCCAACATATGGATCCCACCCTTTTTTTACAGATGAGGTGATGAGAAAAAAGATGGTCGATGATAGGATCAGGATTATACATTCGATTTTTCTTTTTTTTACGGAGACAATCAAGCCATACGAAATAGCAAGAATAATTAAAAGCCACCCAACCATCCCATACCAGGAAGCCTCTTCGTTTAGAGAATATTTTTTATCAAGTGTAAAAGACTCGTTATCATCAAGGAGGAATGCATCACTTTCCAAATTTACGATGGAAGATACCAAAATCGGTGTAAATATTTTAGTCTTGGCTCCTATACATGCAGTTTCGATAGATGGTGGGAATCCTTCACAACTTAGAAATTGATAAGACAAACGCAAGGAGTTTACAGTTAATTTTCCAAAATAGTTTTCACCTGGAGATTGTTCAAGTATATTTTCCAAAGAACCTTTTACTCCAATGGGGTTGCCATAATAAATCCAATTTTGAAGATATGAATAAGAGCCAAAGCAGATAATAAATACAATCGAGAACAGTGTGCTTTTCAACAAAATTTGCATGCTCTTGGATTGATTTTTCATAAGCATGTAAACATAAAGCACAGCATACCCTGGTAAGGCAAATAATGCATATTGTTTTGTGCCTACAGCCAGCGAAAAACTCAAAATGGATATGACCAGGTACATCGTTACAGGACTATTAATGAACCGGATCAGGAAATAGAAAGCAATCATCAAGAAACAAGCAGCAAGGATATCGTTTTGAGCAGTGATTGACTCAAACAAAATAATTGGAAAGGTTAAGAAGAACAAACTTGCCAGGAAATTTGATTTCCTGGGAAAACCAAGTTCTGTGCCCATTGAATAAATGGAAAGGGAAACCATTATTGTCGCTATAAATTGGACATACCCAACCAATTGATCGGAGTGTAAAAAAATAACCGACCACATCATTAAAAGGCTATTAATGATTGGAAAGGTACTACCAATGTTGGTAAAACCAACATAAGGGAAAAGCGAACCCTGTTGGAGCCAGTGCCCGATCCTGGATAAGTGATTATATAAACTGTCCGTGGTATTTTGGGGGAATCGAATCTGAAGATACACCAGGAAAATATAGGTAAGTAATATCAGACAGAAGAAAAGAAAGGTTCCGATATTATGTCTGATTAGACTTGGAATAGTTAAGATTTTATTCTTTAGATTGGAAAAAGAAATTGGATGCAAACCAAGTTTGTATATGAGGTTCAGCGCTGCAGCTGCCAGAACAAGAAAAGCTTGTATTGATAAAACAAACAACTGGTTATCCAGGGACCTTAGAAGACCCGCCAATTCGAGTGAGATCACAATAAAAGAACAACTCAATATAAAGAAAGCAAGGACCTTCTCTATAAATAGAAAATTCTTGAATAAATTAAATATGGACAAGACAAACAAGAATAAGAAGATTATTGATATCGCAAAAAGAGCCATATTTCTCTCGATTGAGACCAAAAGAAATGAATTTCAATCTCATCTCTTGAATAGAGAATAATCCAATTAATTAGTAAATCTCAGGTAAAAATCGATCCTTCCAGAAAATAAAATAACCTAAAATAAATTATTAAAAAAAAATCCTTTGATAAATTGGAGATCATGTTAATTCGAAGAATTTCTATCCCAAATTAAATCAAGCGAAGATCCTGAAACCAAATAGATAAGCCCAACATCTCCGGCTTTTTTCCCGATCAATATAATCTCCCCACCCAAAAGGGTCACTTTTATTGGATTTTTATATATACTGGTTGAATAACTGGAAACCCTTCCGTTTGATAAAAGATCAAAATTGAAGGTCGAATCAGTTCCATAATATGGATAAAGTATTTCGCCAATAAAGAATTTGTATTCCACCTTTTGGGATTCTGGAATAGATTCTAAATACGAATCTGTATTTTCCGGTAAGGTGGGTTGATTTATAACAACCGGGGCAAGATTATTTGTAATGGGTATCAGACTTGCGAATATGATCAGGATTGCAAATGATTGCCAGATTCTCTTATTCTTATTTCCTGCAGATTCCTGAGTTTCCACCTCTACGGAGATGATCTGACCCTGGCCGTGAACAATGTTGTTTAACCATTTTAAAATACCCACCAAAGATAAGCCATAATAAAAATACAGAATCCAATCAATTGGGACAATATATCGGCTTCCGGAATTCATGGCAAAGGCCAATGACAGATCATAACCAAGAAATATAAACAGTGGAATGAGTCCTGTCCAACGATAACGGCGCCAGGCATATCCCAAACCACAAGCAATAAAAATGGTATTAAGCAAAATAAAGAAAACCTGGATTGGATTAAAGTCCCCATCCCATCCACTCCCTTCTATCCAATAGGGTCGTAATCTCAAGTGGTCCAGATCATCATATACCAATGAATCCGGAAAAGTCATTGTAGAGGCAACAACATTATGCAGGAAATGATTCGCAAATAGATCCAAAAAACCTGGATCATTATTAATTTCATTAGATGAAAAAGTTTGGACCAATAGAGATTGTGTGGAATTTGATAAGTTTATGGTAGAAGTTGATATTTTTTGATAAATTGTTAGAACCTTTTTAGGCGCAGTTTTCTCTTGAGCTGGATCTTGTAATTCAAGCCTGAGAGGTAAACCGGGAGGTCTTTGGGTAGATTGAGGGATCGTCTGATAACGATTTTTAAGAATGCTATTGATTTTTATTAGAGCAAATGGTGTTCCATCTTGATTGACTCCAGAAATAAGCCATGGTGTCACTATGATCAAAAACCCCAGTGTATAAAGAGCCAGAAGACTCCATTTGGTTTTTGCCAATTTCCACATGGAAATTAATGCCAAAAATCCAATTACCGGGAATAATACGACAAGATTTGTCCTGATCAACGCCGTGATACCCAAAACACCACCTGCCCACAAAACCAACCATGGCTTTGGATTTCTGAACCATAAAAATACCAAGTAGGTTAATAAAGCGATCCCCAGCATTGCCATCATCTCAGATACCAATAGTTTGGGATTCACTGAAGCTATCTTGTATGAAAGAACTATGGCATTCCTTTGCCTGAGGATCATGATCAGTGCCAGGAAGAATCCAAAACTCTGATTGTAAAACTTCTTGCCGAAGAAAAATAAAATTACTGGATTAAGGCTTACAACAAGAATTTGCAACCAGGTAATTAATGAATAATTGGAACCAGCAATCAAGTGCAAGGCTGCCAGAAATACCATGTAGAGGGGTTTGTCGGAGGGATGGTGAAAATTAATGCCATACCCTTTTAAAATTGACAAACCGCCCAGATCAAGCCACCTGGCATCTGACCAGGGAAAAGGCTGGAAAGTTGGCATGGTTGGTTGAAGGGAGAAGAAATGCTTAAGCATTGGGGTCAGTCCCCAGACCAGGACTGTCCCAAAATAGATCAAAAAAGGTAGAAATCTATTAAACCTGGAGATCCCTTTTGAAGGAAGAGCTTGATCTCTCGCAGTTGAAAAAAATATCCCCAGACTTAAGGCGATTACTACAAAAAAGAACTGCAAACCAGTTATAGGGATCCCAAGAACGTTCCAAAATGCCGTATCTCTTGCCAAACCAATTTTTGTGGTACCGATAAAAACAACCAGAATTATCAGGCAGACAATAAAAAATAATGAGACTCTGAAGGATGGGTCCCTCCGATCAAATCGGGTGAAAAATTTTAACTTATCCTTATTGGCTGAAACAAATGGGAATACTGTAAATTGAAATGCAATCAGCCCGATCGCAATCGATAAAGGACGAAGACGTTCGTAATAATTTGCCCATTTGGAGAATAAATAAGGTGGGCAAAAAATGGAAAGCCATCCCCACAGGATTAAAATAAAGACCGCAACTAAAAAAACCTGATACCAATGTCCAGATACTTTATTCGATATGAAATTATTAAAGGTTGTATTAATTTTTTTAGCGATTCTGCCGGAGATAAGAAACAATAACGCCAGAAGTAGAATAATTATCGCTAGTGCCCAACGCTGTTTGGAAAAACCAAAAATCCAGGCGTTCTTTGGGTCTGGAGAAACAAGAAGCGTAAAAACCCCTGAAAAGATCAATTCCAGGAACGCTATTATTGACAATATGAAATTTAATTGTATATTTTTTTTATTTTGATCCATTTAAGTCCTCACACATCCTGGGTAAATCCTAATATGGAATCAACTTTTTCCAAGACAATCCATTATCAATGTGAAATTTCTCAATGAAAGGTGGAGGGCACAAAAATTTATACCCTTTTACCTGTCAGCATTCACTGACAAGTTGAATATTATTGATAACCATCCAAAAGGACCTTTTGTTGATGCAAACCCTATCCAATCGAAAGCGCTGATAGATGATTGTTTAATTTCTTCAATTTACATGCCACCAATCAGTCTGACCAGATGGAATTTAAAGAATGATCGATGAACTGATGCTAAAATCAACCGCTCAGAAGGCATTAGTTCATGGTTCAATTATACCCTTGTAACCCTTTTAGTTCATAAAGAAATTGCAGAAGCTCAAAAAGGCAAAATCGGCACAATTTTGTTATTTCTGAATCCATATCTTAATCATTTCAAAGATGTTAGTATAATAATTATTCTGATCGCCATAATGGAGCCTAAATTTATATGAAAATTCTTGCTGTCGACATTGGCACAGGTACTCAGGATATATTCCTCTATGATTCCAGGCTGGATATTGAGAATGGTTTCAAACTGATCCTGCCTTCCCCGACCATGCGCATCTACAGGAGCATCAAGACAGCCACTCAGAGCCGCAACCCCATTCTGCTGACAGGCGTCACAATGGGAGGTGGACCTGCCTCCTGGGCGATCGAAGCGCATACCAAAGCTGGTCTCCCAGTTTATGCAACTGAGCAGGCCGCGAAAACGATCGATGATGATTTGGCAAAAGTAGCTGATCTTGGAATAACCTTGCTATCTGAGGACGAAGCTGCCTCCCTTCCAGACTCAGTACAACGCTTTGAATTGAAAGATTTCGATTTCACTGCCATCACGAAGGTATTTACCGATTTTGGTGTTTCTCTCAAAGACCTGGAGGCTGTTGCCGTAGCTGTTTTCGATCATGGTGAAGCTCCTGTCGACATTTCCGACCGGCAATTCCGCTTCGATTATCTGGATGAACGCATCCGTATCAGAAACGACCTGCGGACATTTGCCCATCTACCCAGGGACATCCCCCCTGCCATGACACGCCTACGGGCCGTGGCAGAATCATCCAGGCAAATGAATGTTCCACTTGTGGTGATGGATACCGCACCTGCTGCAGTCCTGGGTGCAAGTTTTGATCATGTGGTTCGTAATAAAACCAATAAACTGGTGGTAAACATTGGTAATTTCCACACACTGGCATTTCGGTTGAGCGAATCAGGAGTGGATGGAGTTTTTGAACATCACACTGGTCTCATCAATCCGCAAAAACTGGAAAGGCTATTACTCGACTTTGCTCAAGGCACACTGGAGCATGAGACGATCTTCAACGATCATGGACACGGTGCTCTGATTTTCAATAAAATACCTTACCCTATGGATTCGGATGATTTCAACATAGTGGTAACTGGACCACGCCGAAATATGCTTGCACCAGGGTTAAATTCTATCAATTCCCAACTGCATCCTTATTTTTCTGTTCCCTTTGGAGATATGATGCTGGCAGGGTGTTTCGGTTTATTGGCAGCAGTTGCGGATTTGTTTCCGGAACATTCCGAATCGATCACGAATTCACTTCTTGGTCGATCTGGAAATTCAACATCTCCGTGGGATATTTGATATCAAAAATAACCAAAATGATCGCTACCCTTGACTTTTAATGTTCTAATCCTTAGAATGTAAATATGGTTTTAATATGGAAGTAAACCGCTAACAATTCAACGGTAATCAGGGAAGAGATCCTCCTATGAGGACACCGAAGGTGCAAACCCGAAGACAGGCAGTCTTGGGTGAAACTCTCAGGTAAAAAGGACCCTGTTCCGAATCACTCTGGAAAGTCACATTCGTGACACCGACGGGGCAAGCCCAGGAAAATACCCGGGCGAATCTCTCAGGTCATAGACAGAGGACGCATGAAACCATTTCGTGCGTCCTTTTTATTTTTCATAGCTAAGTGACAGGAGATACACAGTGAATATACCAACCAATTTGAAATATTCGAAAACCGATGAATGGTTCGATCCTACCACAGGAGCAATGGGGCTTACGGATTACGCCCAGGAACAACTCTCCGATATTGTTTTTGTTGAGATCCTGCTATCCGTAGGCGATGTTATTCAAGCCGGTCAACCCGCAGCTTCGGTTGAATCAGTTAAAGCAGCAGCTGAAACCTACACACCCATAGGTGGTGAGGTCAGCGCAGTCAATGACTCCCTGGCAGATAGTCCTGAAGTCCTCAATAGCGATCCTTTCGGAGCAGGTTGGATGGTAAAGATCAAGGGTGAGGACACTTCAGGTCTGATGGATGCAGCCGCATACGAAAAATATTGCTCAGAACGAAACCATTAATATCCATTAAAAAGGCGATAATGACTTATATACCCCATTCCCCCAAAGAACGGGATGCGATGCTGGCAACCATAGGTATTAAAACCCTGGATGAGCTGTTCAAGGACATACCTGCCAAATTTCGCTTTCCTGATTTAGATCTTCCCCCTGCCCTGACAGAGATGGAAGCAGCAGCCGAATTGGCAGGTTATGCTGGTGCCAATGAAACCACCCAATCCTTCGTATCCTTTTTGGGTGCTGGTGTCTACAATCACTATATCCCGGCTGCCATTGATCACATCCTGAAACGTGGCGAATTTTATACCGCCTATACACCTTATCAACCGGAAATTTCACAGGGCACCCTTCAGGCAATATTCGAATACCAATCCCTGATGACACTTATAACCGGAATGGAAGTTTCAAATGCATCCCATTATGATGGGGCTACGGCTGTGGCTGAAGCAGTCAATATGGCTTACGCTCATTTCCGCGGCAAGCGAACCAAGATGGTTATCTCTCCCACAGTTAATCCACAATATCGTGCAACCCTGCGCACCTATACTCAGGGCATGGGTTTGACCCTGGTTGGAGATGATGCCCATGCGAATCTTGATGGGGGTCCGGAAATTATAGAGAAACTGATCGATGAGGATACTGCCCTTGTAATCGTTCAATACCCGGATTACTTCGGCTGTATTTATGATTACACCCAACTAGCCGAATCAGCACATGCCGCAGGTGCGCTTTTCTGTGTGGCAGCCAATCCCACTGCCCTGGCCATTCTTAAAACTCCTGGTGAAATGGGATCAGATATTGTTGTCGGCGAAGGACAACCCCTGGGGATTCCCATGTCATTCGGTGGTCCCTACCTGGGTTTTTTCACCACCCGCAAGAAATATATTCACAAAATGGCTGGCCGGCTGGTCGGAGAAACTGTTGATAATCGCGGGCAGCGTGCCTATGTACTGACCTTAACTGCCCGTGAGCAACACATCAAACGTGAGCGCTCTACTTCCAATATCTGCTCAAACCAGGGTCTCATGGCACTGGCTTCAGCTGTGTACCTTTCCTTGCTGGGGCAAACTGGATTTAGACAGGTTGCAGAATTGTGCTACCACAAAGCTCACTATGCCGCAGACCAAATCAACAAACTTAAAGGCTACAATTTGTGCTTTGATACACCTTTCTTCCACGAGTTTTCGGTATGCTGCCCAAAACCCGTAGCAGAGATCAACGCACATCTGCTCGAACATGGCATTATGGGTGGTTATGATCTTGGACAGGATTACCCTGCCCTCAAGGACCATATGTTGATCGCAGTAACAGAAATGAACACCCGGGAAGAGATCGATCTCCTGGTCGAAATCCTGGAGGAGATCAGCCATGACTGAGAACACAATACCCATGACAAGCTCGATCGTGATTGAACCGACCATGTTTGAACTCTCATCCCCTGGTCGGACTGGCGTGACCTTCCCCCAACCGGATGTACCCGTCTCTGACCTACCGAAAACACTTCTGCGCAAAGAATTACCCCTGCCAGAATTGGCAGAAGTGGATGTCATCCGACATTACATGCATCTTTCCAAATTTAATTACAGTGTGGACAGTGGTTTCTATCCACTTGGTTCCTGCACCATGAAATACAACCCGAAGATCAATGAAGATACTGCCCGATTACCTGGTTTTGCCTTCTCCCATCCCCTGCAACCCATTGAATCTGTTCAGGGCAACCTGGCACTGATGTATACATTGCAAGAATGGTTGAAAGAGATAAGTGGATTCTCCGCTGTGACTCTGCAACCTGCAGCTGGAGCACATGGCGAACTGACCGGCGTCCTAATAATGCGGTCATACCATGCAAGTCGTGGAGACACAAAGCGTGTCAAGATGCTCATACCCGATTCTGCACATGGCACCAATCCAGCATCATCAGGCATGATCGGATTGCAGATCGTTCAAATCCCCTCAGATAAAAATGGAAATGTAGATTTGGCTGCTCTCAAAGCTGAATGTGACGACACAGTTGTTGGCCTGATGCTCACCAATCCCAACACGCTGGGGCTTTTCGATGAAAACCTGGAAGAAGTAGTTAAAACCATCCACGCTTGTGGTGGTCTGGTTTATGGAGATGGCGCTAATCTAAACGCCTTGCTGGGAATTTTACGCCCCGGCGATGCTGGGATTGATCTGATGCACTTCAATTTGCACAAGACCTTTTCAACCCCGCATGGCGGTGGTGGCCCCGGTTCTGGACCGGTTGGCGTAACAGCTGCCCTGGCAGATTTTCTTCCCACCCCGCTCGTGAATATCGTGGATGAAGGTGATGATGAAATTCCACCTTTGTATGGCTTTGTCAATCCGACCAAGACCATCGGTCGTGTAAAAGCGTTCCACGGGCACTTTGGTGTCCTTGTACGTGCTTTTACTTATATTGCCATGCATGGTCCGGAAGGGTTGCGTAATATCTCTGAATATGCAGTGTTGAATGCGAATTACCTGCAATCTCGGCTGCGTAATACATTCAGAGTTCCTTACGACCGCATCTGTATGCATGAGTTTGTTGCAGAAGGCATGGTTGCAGGCTCGGATGTGCGCGCATTGGATATAGCCAAACGGCTTATGGATTACGACTTCCATCCTCCGACCAATTACTTCCCCATGATCGTACATGAAGCCCTTATGATCGAACCCACTGAGACAGAGAATAAGGTTACACTGGATGCTTTTGCAGATGCACTCATCAAGATCGCAGCTGAAGCCAAAACGAATCCTGAGCTTTTACATGAAGCTCCTCACAAGACTCCATTTGGACGCATGGATGAAGTGAAAGCTGCCCGCGAGCTGGTATTATGCTGCTGGCTGCCCGAGGATTATGCAAATTCTTAGAAATAATTTGGAGAAACTTATGTCTGATTTTCTCGTACGCGGCAGCCTGGCTGAATTGGATCCGGATGTTTTTGAACTGACCCAGCTCGAAGCTGAACGCCAATACCGAAAACTGATCCTCATCCCAAGCGAGAGCCAGGCTCCCCTGGCTGTGCGCGAGGCAATGGGATCTGCATTTCAAAATATCTATGCCGAAGGCTATCCGGATGAAGATAGTCGCTGGATGTCTGAAGAAGAAATTCTTTCATATCCGGAACGTCTGGCTCATTACCGGCGTTACTCCGATCCGCGTTATTATAAAGGTGTGGAATATGTCGACGCGATCGAAGCACTGGCACGTCATCGGTGTGCGGAAACATTTGCTGCCAATGGGGTAAATGCAGATCAGGTCTTTGTGAATATCCAGGCACTCTCAGGTGCACCCGCCAACAACGCTGTTTACCATGCCCTGGTAAAACCAGGCGACACTGTGATGGGGATGAACCTGCTTCATGGTGGTCACCTTTCACATGGCTCTTCTGTCAATCGCTCTGGCGAATACTACAATATCGTTCATTACAATGTTGACCCTGAAACCGAACAAATCGATTATGCAGCCATAAAAGCATTAGCAATTCAACACAAACCAAAAATGATCATTGCCGGGTATTCATCCTACTCATGGATCCCGGATTGGAAGAAGTTTCGTCAGATCGCTGATAGTGTCGACGCGTATCTGCTGGCAGATATATCTCATATTGGTGGCCTGGTGGCATCCGGTGTTGTCCCATCACCCATTGGATATGCCCACGTCATTACTTCGACCACTCATAAGACTCTGCACGGACCGCGCGGTGCCATCATCCTGACTACCGACCCTGCTATAGCAAAAAAGGTTGACAAAGCAGTCTTTCCTGGGGAACAAGGTGGTCCCCATGTTCATATTTTTGCAGCACTGGCACTCACTTTTAAGATCGCCCAGAGCAAGGAATTTAGGAAGCTCCAAACCCTGACCATTCGAAATGCGGTTGCTCTCTCGGAACGGCTTAAGGAACGCGGTTTCCGAATTCCCTTTGGTGGTACCAACTGTCATATGCTCAATGTCGATTGCACGGTTGTCAAAGCCCCGGATGGTACCAGCTTGAGTGGAGACCAGGCTGCACGTATCCTTGACCTGGCAGGTATTGTTACCAATCGCAACACGATCCCCGGTGATAAGAACTCACGTGATCCATCCGGCATCCGCCTGGGAACACCCTGGATCACTCAACGTGGCTTTGATGAAAATAAAACCCGCCAATTGGGAGATATCATTGCAGATGTCTTGCTGGCTGCCGCACCCCATTCCGTGGATACTCCGCATAAAGGTCGCGTCCGCCGTGCCAAGATCTCCTTCAATGTGCTCGAAGATGCCCGCAATCGGGTCCGGCACCTGGCAGAATCTGCCGGCATCGACTTTGAAGCAAGTCAGCATGGTTACCCCCACTTCTATTATTTGGATGACCAACCCAAACAAAAGGATGGACTCTCGGTATTTGAGATTTCCGGTTCGCGCGTTCGGCAGGTTCTGGATTATGTTACCTCTTCTGATATGTCAGCTCTGGAACCAGGGAAATCAAAACCCACCCGCATGGCCACACCAAATGCAGATATCAAGGCGACAATAACCTGCTTATCCCATGACAGCTACCTATTGAGTTTCCCAACCGAACAGGCATCCCTGGCTGCTGCCTGGTTACGAGATCTATCTGACGGATATATATCCATTGACCTGTTCGGAAAACCTGATTATTCAGCCTTACGCATGCCGGGACCTCTAGTAATAAAAGAGTCCAACCAAAAGGCTGTTCAAGCGAAAGGACAGGCTGACTGGTTTGAGAAACCCTGGCACATCGGCATCAAAATAAGTTCAGGAAAGAACCTGCCTGAGTTCGACTGGAAGGAACCTGCAGAAAATCCGATACGCCGGACACCTCTTTATGAAGCTCATAAAGCCCTAGGTGCAAAAATAATTCCCTTTGCCGGCTGGGAAATGCCGGTATGGTATACCTCCGTTGTAGAAGAACACCTTGCAACCCGACAGGCAGCTGGTTTATTTGATGTCGCCCATATGGGTGTATATCAGGTGGAGGGAAGGGATGCAGCTGCATTTCTCGATACTGTCTGCTCCAATGATGTCGGTGGTTTGCTTCCAGGGGAATCGCTCTATAGCCACTTTCTAACCCCCAATGCTGATGTGATCGATGACACATTGGTTTACCGTCGAACACTGGATAAATTCCTGGTAGTTGTCAATGCCTCCAATGATGACAAGGACCGTAACTGGCTCGAATCCGTGCGGGATGGCAAAGTCAGGATCGATAACACCCGCCCTTGGGTGCGCACCTATGGTTACAAAGCTGTCATTCGTAACCTGCGCGATCCCAAAGCCGGGGCTGATATGAGAGTCGATATAGCATTGCAAGGTCCCAAAAGCCGGGATATCTTACTGGCGATGGGTGTCAGTGCGGCAGATAGAAATAGCATCATGGCTCTCAAAAGGACCCAATTGTGCGATGCAAGGGTTGGAGGATTTAACCTGATCGTATCCCGAACAGGATACACAGGTGAAAAAATGGCTTTTGAGTTGTTTGTCCACCCTAACAAAGCTTTGGATTTCTGGAATGCAATACTAAAAGCAGGAGAAAGCTTTGGTGTAAAACCGATCGGATTGGGAGCACGTGATTCGCTGCGTACCGAAGCCGGTTTACCACTTTACGGGCATGAAATGGGACTCGGTTCTGGTAAAAATCAAAACGATCTTGGTGTTGCCGAGGGAGGTTTTGGATCCTACGTCAAAACTTATAAACCCTGGTTCATCGGACGTGAGGCATTTATTGCGCGTGAACAGGAACGAAAAGGTGTGGTTTGCCGCTTCCGTTTCACTGAAAAAGGTGTGCGTATGGCTCACAATGGCGACCCTGTACTCGATAAACGCGGCAAGGTCATTGGCTGGGTTACCAGCTGTGCCGTGGATGCTGAAGGCTATCTCACCGGTCAGGCTTTTATAGAACTAAAATCCTCAGAAGAAGGCACCCCCATCTTTATCTTCCAGGGCGCTCCCGATAAATCCGGTCCAGTTCCATCCAACATGAAAATCGGTGATAAGACCATCATGCCCACAGCCGCAGTGGTACTGAAACGGTTCCCGTAAAATAATATAGCTTAGCAATGGAAAAAGCCGGAGTTCAAACGTGAACTTCGGTCTTTTTTCATGCACATGAAATTTTCCATGAATGCTCAAGATGTCTTTTCAATGCACTTATGAATCATTATAATAATATTGGATAATAATAATGCTTGAATCAGAGGATGTCTCCCCTTTAATAGGAAGTCTTTATGATTATTGAGGATATTGTTATTACGACTGATATTCTCTTGCAAGGCGCATCAATCTTTGCCCTCCTGGATGCTGTTCTGATTCCACTATTAATCTGGCAGATCAAACCTGCACTCTTCATTCAAATAAAATGGACTCTGGTCATCATTTCGGGATTAGCCTGGTTTGGAATCTGGAAATTGGTCTTATCCCTGTTTTGGGATTCTGTTTATATCCATGTCTTCCCAGAGGGGGGACGTGAGTGGTTACCATTAATATTTGGATTATTAATGGCTGGTTTTTCTCTTGGAATTTGGTCATTGGCAAGGAATGGAAAACACCATCCATTGCCGATCTTCTTTTTTTTATCCGGTTTTTGGGGTGTTCTAACCCATATTTGGGCTATTCAGCGCGGCATTCTTAGACCGCCCATGCTGCGAGGTGCATCACCTTTGGCTGCACTCTTGATCGCATTTTTTGAATATATTTTCTACTGGTGTATTATTACCTTTATTGCAGCAACGATCCATAGGATATATCATTACCATAGAACAAAATAATTTTTCAAAATAATCAGGAGAAGGTTGCAATCAAGAATATACTTTCAAAGAAGATAACCAAAAGTCTAAATACTTTAAGAAGAATAATTATTCATAATCAATTACAATTCAATGTAACTAATCATCAAAGAGAGGTCGGATGTCTATCATAAGTTAATAAGCTTGTGGGCTCAAGAAGGTTCCCAGCGAATCGATTCCTGGCAGCATCACCATCCTTGTAAGCCCCCCTTTGTTAATAATAATCGTGTTGATGCCATCTCTATGGAATTAAACCAATGAATCAGTAAAGATCAAAACCAGATAGACATGACCAACAATCCAGTGTTTGAAAACAATTGATGAGAGCTATTTCGCAACTATTGATATTTGACCCAACCAAACCAAGGAATAAATGCAAATATTCGATCCAAAATACAACAGTATTCCAAAAATAGAACTTCATTGCCACCTTGAGGGATCCATCCGAACCAAGACCATATTGGATATTGCGAGACAGTACAACTTAAGCCTGCCTTCCTATGAAGTATTCAAACTGGACAAGCATGTGAAGGTGCGCTCTCAGTTGCGTGACCTAAAAGCAGTATTGGAGGCATTTGCCATCTTTCAAAACAGTCTTGTCTCGTACCAAGCTGTCGAACGCATAACCTATGAATTGTGCGAGGATGCCTGCCGCCAGAATATCCACCTGCTCGAGATCCGTTTCTCGCCAGACTGGGCGTTCAGTGGACACGATCTGGACTGGGATCTCGCCTTGGAATCGATTCGGTCCGCCCAACAACGAGCAATGGCAGATTTTAACCTGTATACTGGTCTGATCGCCATCACTTCCCGCAGCCTGGGAGTTTCTTCCTGTGAAAAAACAGTGGATTGGGCCATCCGACACCGGGGAGCCATTCTGGGTATCGACCTGGCTGACAATGAGCAGGGTCATCCTATTTCCGAGTTTATCAACCCTGTCATGCGTGCCCAGGAGGCCGGGCTAAAGGTGACTGTCCACAGCGGAGAGGATACTCCCGCTTCAGCCGTTCAGGATACCATCCTGGCTGTTCACCCGCAACGTATCGGCCACGGCATCCATATTATCGAAGATCTGGAAGTAATCGAATTCGTTAAACAACAGGAAATTACTTTGGAAGTTAACCCATGGAGCAATTTTCTGACCAATTCCATCAGCCGGATAGAAGAACATCCCCTCAAGCGATTGTTTGACATGGGAGTGCGAGTAACCATCAACTCGGATGACCCCGAGGTTTTGGATACCAATCTAAACAATGAATATCGCATTGCCCATGAGATCCTTGGGATGAGTCTGGATGAGATCACCACCTGCAACCATTATGCTCTGCAAGCCTCTTTTCTGCCTGAAGAACAAAAACATGAGCTGATGACTGAATTTCCTGAATGGAAATGAACGGGATATTTGAGTCATTATTTTGTGAGACAACTTCATGGCACTTTTCTTTTGAACATATTTACCCACAAGTATCTATTCTATTGATATTTTTTAGATCATTAAGAAATAGATTTGTTGATAATCCCCAGTTTCTGATAGATCTTTCAATACGCAATGGAATATAATTAATTTGAAGGATCTGTAAATGGAAGCTTCAGAAGCAAAAGAATTACGGGAATCCCTGCTAAAAATTCTAAGCCCTTATCACCATCCAATTATGACTAAAAGTCTTTGGCAATTGGCAAACACCATTCTGCCATATATTGCCTTATGGGCGATGATGTTCCTCAACCTGAAGGTCTCCTACTGGTTGACATTAGCACTATCCTTTCCCACTGCTGGTTTTATGGTGCGATCATTTATTATTTTCCACGACTGCGGGCATGGATCTTTCTTCGCTTCCCGGAGATCCAATGAGATCGCGGGAATCATCACGGGCATCCTGACCCTTACTCCCTGGACAAGATGGTGGCATGACCATGCCATCCATCATGCCACAGCTGGCGATCTCGACCGGCGTGGGGTTGGGGATGTTTATGTTATGACAGTCAAAGAATACAGAGAATCAAAATGGATAAAGAAATTAGGCTACCGCTTGATGCGGAATCCTTTCAATATGTTTTTTATCGGAGGACCATTTATTTTTGCAATCATCAACCGGATTCCAATCCCCGGCACAGGAAAGCGGGAAATCCAGAGTGTTCATTGGACTAATCTAGCACTCGCAATAATCATCACATTCCTTTGCATAAATTTCGGTTGGAAGGCATATTTGATGGTGCAGTTCCCGGTTCTATTTCTCGGATCTGCAACGGGTATTTGGTTATTTTACGTTCAACACCAATTTGAGGGAGTGTATTGGGAACGCCATGACCGATGGAATTTTTTTGAGGCTGGATTGAAAGGTAGTTCTTATTTCAAATTACCCGGTCTGCTGCAATGGTTCACTGGAAATATTGGATTTCATCATATTCATCACCTAAGCTCGAAAATCCCGAATTACCGGCTGAATGCGTGTATGGAGGAAAATCCGCTATTACAAAACCCACCAACCCTGACAATGTAAACCAGTCTAAAAACCTTCAGACTCCGTTTGTACGATGAGGATGCAAAGAAGTTGGTTGGATGGAAGTGCTGAGTTTCCGTATTATTGGGGGAAAATAAACCGATTTACAGATCCATTATCACTTATTCTGCCAGGTTTGTGACAGCTCAATGCCCAAAGTGCAACTTTGGTGCCAATATACATCCATCCAAGCCAAGCAAATTATTTATCACAAAGATACAGACCATTCGTCATACTCTAAATCACCCCTGCTCAGACTATAATGGTTAAAATTTAAATATCATGAGGAAACATATTAATGTCTATCCCGAGAAGAAAGATATTTCTTTCGCTCGCCATCCTTTCATTATCAGTTCTGTCCTGCAGTTATGTCGACCAGGCTTTGAACACCTACAAACAAGAAGCAATAGTGGCTGGGCTCACCCAAACCGCTTCTGTATCCACGGCAACTGCCACGATTACACCTCTACCTACTGTCACTCCTACGCCCATCCCAATTGATATCCTCCTTACATTCAACCCCATTACGATAAACCCTGTCAAGTCAGATAGTAACGGGTGGACATGGTTCTACAAATACTCAGTTTTCAACCCCAACAGTTACCCAATAACGATTCTCGCATTTGGTGATGATACTGAAGGCTGCATGGAGGACATTGCTTCATGCAGTCATACACCCATTGAATTTAGTGATTGGTTCACAAAATGTGATTTTTCGGGAGAAGAAATCTCTGCAGGAATGACTGCCTGTGATACAGAGTATTGGTATCAAAACACAGAGTTACTTAACGAAGACATGCTAATTCGCAATGTTATCTGGTATCAAGACCCAGGTGGAAACCTTTTCAAAGTTGTTGGGGAACCAATAACAATAATAAAACAATCTGATCCATCTGCCATCGTCAATACAGCAACTACATACTTGCGGCAAGGACCAGGAACCGAGTATTACGCCATAACCACTTATGGTATTGGAACAAAATTGACAATCACAGGGCAGGCAATTAATTGTCAGTGGTTACAAGTTCTTGATTCAGATAATAAGATGGGCTGGGTATATGCACAAAACTTAATATTTTCAATGACATGTGAAGAAATTCCCATAACCAGTTTCCCACCACCTCCACCAACACAAGTTCCTGCCACTGCCACACCAGCTTGCTCTTTAAATGGGGTCTTGAGTATTCAAAATGATACCGGAGGAACGGTTACCTTATATCTAACCGGACCAGCCAGCTTCACATTTTACTTGAATACAGGACCATCATCGCTTTATGTCTGTCCGGGGACATACAGTTACACAGCCTATGGTTGTGGAGGTGCGACAGATAGAGGTACAATGAGTTCAGGAGAAAGCCATACATTCTTCTGCCAATAATTTATAAACTCTCTTAAATAATTACACAAGCGTCAATATTGATTGGCGCCTGTGTATTATTATTACCCTATTCTAAAATCAGTCTCGTTTGCCAAGTTGCTTGTCGAGCATTAACACCGCAGTACCATGGGCATCGATCATCTTAAGTTGATGGATGATATCGGATGCATTTTTTTCTTCTTCAACTTGTTCGCTGATAAACCAATGTAATAAGATCTGGGTTGGATAATCGTTCTCTTTTAGCGCCAAGTCATATAACGAATTGATGGATGCAGTTATCATCTCCTCATGCTCGAGCGCTTGCTGAAATGCTTCAAGGGATGATTCCCATTCTACTTTGGGTGCTGGAAAAGCACCGAGTTTGACCCTCCCACCGCGCTCCACCAGATAATCAAAGAACTTCATGGCATGTTCGGTTTCTTCATTAGCCTGCAATCGCATCCAATGAGCAAACCCGGGTAGATTTTGTTCTTCGAAGTAGGCAACCATCGAGAGATATAAATTTGAAGAGAACATCTCTTTATTGATTTGATCGTTGATGGCCTCTTGCATGGTTTTTGAAATCATAAATTTTCTCCTATCACTATTTATTTTTGTTATTATTTATATTATTATACTTAAAATTGAGACTATTGCAGTTAACATTTTATTAGAAAGCCCGTTGATCATTCTTCATCGCCATCTTCTTCATTTCTGCTCGCAGGCTGATCCAATTTGACCACTTCGCCGTGGATATTGATAACGATCTTAAAACCAAGCATACCCATATAAACCCGACTTTCCTCAGGAATGCCCATATCCAGAAGACTATCAAACTGCTGGTCGATGTTCTTCAATTGTGTCTCGATCATTGCGCGCGAAAATATATCATCGGTTCCCAGCATTTTGGCAGTCTGCTCACTTAACATATCTTCCTTCCCAGCCATCTGTTCCCGCATAAGCTCCAGTACCTGGTAATCGATCTTTTCCGATAATATATGCTTACTAAACCCGTTATCATCAATAACATAGCAGGGGTCGTCTCCTACATAAGCAGTAGTCACCTGGCGACCTTCTTCATCCACAATTAACCCTTCAAAAAATGCTTTGCGCTTCATAACCTTTGGATCCCTCCGAATGTAAATGTAAATAAAGAAATAATTATCAATTCAAGTAAGTTAATTTTATCGGGTTATGAATTCTTAAGAACCTTCATTAAACCAGAAACCCTTTTATTGCTATTCTAATCTTGTAATCATGAATTATTCTTTCCAATCTCTTAAGAAATTTCACTCAACAACATCTACCCTGGTCCCAAAATCAAGGAAACGGTACTTTACATCGGGAGGAACAAGCGGTTGTGTCCAACGGTAGATCCATTTGGCTGCCTTTGAAGAGATATTGATGCAACCATGACTGCGCGGTTTTCCAAAATCATTATGCCAGAATGTCCCATGAAATGCCACTCCACTCTCAGTGATATAGCTCACCCAGGGAACTCCTGGCAAGTCAAATCCATTGAAAGCCAGGTTACCTGCTGCCATGTGAGCGCTTGGTCTTTTATGAAATGTGATCTTACTACCAGAAGGCGTGGCATAAATTCCCCGGTTAAAACTGCCCCCGGTCGAAGCCCGGGTCATAAACACAGGTTTTTCAGCTTCATATGCGATCACTAATTGAGAACCCAGCCGCACTTCAATACGTTTAAGATCCGGTGGTATCTCAGGGGATAACATGGACAATTCGGAATCGGGAATAAGACGAAGATGTCTTGCAGAGACAAATTGATACGTCTCATATTTATCATCGCTTATTCGGTACCAGATATTATTTTCATTGTCTGCGATAGCTTCATCGACCCAATGGGTTGTTTCGTAATAAAAACGATAAATTGCTTTGCCTGCTTTATTCGGTATTCCATACGCATCTGTAAATGGAACGGTAACCTCTGCCAGATTATTTTGTTTCGGTAACCTGGTGACAGGATCATTCAATATCGTTCTTACAGGTTGGATCGATCCTGAATAAGCATATCCCCCTCCATTGATCTGGTACCAAACCCGATTATGAGCGCTAAGGTTCTCACTGATAGAAATACCGGTAATATGAAGAATGATATCTTTCCAATAGATACTGATAACTTCATCATCAAAACTGGGAGATCTATAAATATTAATGGTCGCATCAGTCACTCGACCTTGCTGACCTGATGGGAAAAGAAAATTAGCAGAGTGAGTTGGACTGGAAATGTTTGGCAGCCACAATCCAAATAACCCCACTCCACCAAGCTTCAAGAATTCACATCGGGAAATTGATGCAATACTACTCATTTCAATTAAATTGTAACATCATAACCGATTTATGACAGAATACAGATAATTTATCCGATTTTACAGGATGGGATTACCAATTCGAAACCATCAAAAGAGTTTATTGATGAATATTAACCACTGTTCCGACCGAAGCCCAATTGAACAACCAACCTGCATCCGGTATGCTCAGGTTGACACAGCCATGGCTCATCGGGACTCCAAAATTATTGTGCCAATAAGTGCCGTGCAAAGCATAGCCTGAATAATAATACATTGTATAAGGGATATCCTTTAAACTATAACCCGGGCCATTCATATCTGTATAAAGTAACTTGACATAGATTGTGAATCGTCCTGTTAGTGTTGGATGGAGCCAGGTTCCTGTGGACACCAAGAAGGAATTGACGATTGTCAAGCCTTCATAAGCATATACACGCTGCTCCGAAAGATCCACATCGATCCACCGCTCTCCTCCTTCTCCAGGTTCAAAAGTCGGCAATGGTACCCTGGTATTGGTCGGATAAGGAGTATTGGTTGGCAGGGGTGTATTGGTAGGAGAAGGAGTTAAGGTGTAGGTTGGTGTTGGCGTGAATGTAGGAGTTGGTGTGTATGTTGGTGTGTATGTTGGTGTAAATGTTGCGGTATAGGTAGGTTTCAAAACCCCGGACAGGGCTGCCGGGAGAGTCGAAGTCATCTGAGCATGTGAGATATTCTTAAGTATAAATGCTTGGGCTGGCAATACATTTCCAGGCCAGACTGCCAAAACACCAGCCAGACCACAGGCAACCACAAGCAATATTGGTAAAACAGAGAGTCGCCATATTGATCGGGATTTGCCTGATTCTTGAGGATCAGCATGGCTCTTATTTTTTTGAAGACTCTTTATTTTGGAAGATAATTTCCCTGAAGTTTCTTCAGATTTTTCAACCACTGGTAAAACAGGAGTTGGAAGCGATGCACTAATTAATTCTTCTTCAGAAATATTTTCTTTGTTATGTTCCTGGAGGGACTGCTCACGAAATCGGTTTATCGCCCAATGCATCCCTTTTCGAGCCTGGCTGCTTTGAGGGTTAACTGCCAGTGCTTTTTTTAAATAGGCGATACTCTCCCCTGGCTCGGATAGGGCTGCCAAAATCAGCCAGGGCTCTTCAATACCTGGTGCTTGTGAGGCAACTGTCTCCGCTAAACGTTTTGCAGTTTGAAGATCACCGCGTTTAAGCGCCCTCTTGGCATCCACAAGTATTTCATTGTAGGGAGTTGATGCAGGGTTCATAACATCATTATTGATTCGGGTCTGGTGTTGCTATGGTGTCAAATATTTCATTATTAAGATAACACAAAATTCCTTTTACTATACCGGTTGCTACTATCTCAGGATGGACAGTTACAATATCGTAATCAACAGGATTGGAAAGGAACCCGGTTTCTATGATCACTGCTGTTGTGTTTGGGTCGATCTCTCTAAAGGCATGGTAATCTGTCATATCCGGTGTAATGCTCCCTGGATGATAGGGTAAGTTGGTTTCTTTCTGATACCGATCATACAGGCAATTTGTAAGGCGTTGAGCGCGTTCAGGGTTATTCCCCAATGAACTGGCTGCAATTTTAAAACCTGTGGTGAATTCATTGCTTATCACACATGAATCATTATGGATGGAGACCAGAACGACTCCCTGATATCCATTTAAACGTGGATCATATTCCTGCAATAAGTCAACTTGGTATTTTCTTTGAGCATTTAATTGCTGCTGTACAAGAGTTGCAATCCCCAGATTTACTTCGTTTTCAGTAACTCCATTTAAGCAAACTGTCCCTGAATCAAATCCCCAATGCCCGGAAATTATCCCGATACGCAATTCTTCGGGATTGACAACCCCCGCTGAACTATTGGGAGGTTGAGGAGTCAGTAAGAGGGACAATTTCTCATTGAAATCACTTGTGAGTATCGTCGGCGGAAATGCAGTAAAGATCGTTGCCAAAACAAGTGCAACTCCAAGGGTTGTCTGCAAAATTTTCCCGGCGTGAATGCCTTTATTTTGACGATTTTCGGTTGGTAGAGGAAATGTATTCATAATTATAGAATATTACCCAACTAGGAATTAAAAAGCAAGCGATTTACAGGGGTCAACGGATGGTCAATATTACCCAATTTCAATGCTTATAGATCCCGCAATCCTTCTATATCATATTAGATAAATTATTAGTCTTGTATATTGTATTCCATAACATAATAACAGTGACCATTTTCATAAATAAAGTCAATCACCGAATATCCGTGCGCGAAAACAAATTCAAATATTTCTCTGCTTGATTGCCTCCAATCTTTTGCTAAAAGAATATCCTTTGCCTTTAATCCTAAAAAATCATTGGGAATTTCAAATAATAATAAGGCTTGACTTAATTTCGGGAGTCCATCCGCTGGATGCATATCTTCAGAAATTGCCATGACCTCAATATTCATGCCTAATAGATCAATCATTCGCTTTTTATGTTTCTGGAGGTCATTCAGGCTAGTCTCCACCCTGCAAGAATCCAACCACCATTCTACAACGAATCGGTCAGAGTCCAATCCAGCATTAATGGAATCCAACATCTGCCCGTATACTGATCGCTTATAAGTATTACACACTGCTCCGAGTTTGGTAATATTCAAATATGCATTTCGACTAAGCAAAGGATCATAAGTCCAGGTGATCAGGTTTAATCCTTGGGTGAGAACAAAATGTCGCTGAGCACATTTAAGGGCAAATCCCAAACCAGAATCGCGCCAATCCGGATGAACTCCCAGCATATGGGAGCAATGTTTTACTTTCAATTCACCGTTAATCTTCCCCATTCCGGGAAAACCAAACAGCATTCCGATCATCCGATTCTTTGAAAAAACCCCCAAAACCAGACCTCCATTATGGATTGCGGCAAGAAACATGTGAATAGGAACGATTTCGTGATGGCTACCCGGCCAGATCAGATCCTGCAATTCTCCAATCTGACACAAAGATTCGGGTGTATCAAGCTGACGAATTTCCCAATCAGTCATGGGTTGTAAAGATCCTATTCAATAATTTCTTATTCCAATTTACCCCTCGCAGAAAATCGAGTTTGGAATAGAAACGGGCTGGCATAAGGTTAAATTGACGAGGCACTGAATCAACCGCACAGGTCCGATTTACAGCCATATAATCCAACCAAAACACAGAAATTGGAAAACGCTGGAAAATATTCTCTCCAATCACCGTAAATGCCCGCATATATGTGTAAGGCCAGTGAACCAAACGCCGGTGCTTATTGGTCAAATCCATTATTGATTTTATGATCTGCTCAAGGTTTATATATTCACTACCGCCAACTTCCATAATTTTGTTGATCGTATCCGGGTTGTCGAGTGCCCATATTAAACAGGTTACCAGGTCTTCGACCCATAATGGTTGCAATAGGGTTTTGCCATTACCCGGGATCGGCAAGAATCCAGGAGACATATGTAGAAGTAAAGATAATCCCGTTGTAAATCCATCATCCTTCCCAAAAAGAACTGAAGACCGCAGAATAGTATAAGGAACACCACTTTCCCGTACATATTCTTCAGCTATTCCTTTTGCTTTTAATAATGGAAATCCGGAAGCACGATCTGCTCCCAAATGGCTGACAAAAACAAACCTCTGGATGCGCGCATATGAGGCAGCTTTAGCCAGCGTTCGCGTCCCATCTATATCAATCAATTCCAGATTTGTCCTTGCGCCTTGAAATTCCCCGCCTGCCAGGTGATAGACGACATTCACTCCTCGCAACGCTGCTCTTAAACCACTTTCATCGTTAAGACTTGTAACAGCAACCTCAACCGGTACTCCCTTGGGTACATTGGGTGTATGAGGTGAGGGTCGTAAGAGCAATCGTACTGCATATCCATAATTCACCAATTGCCGTACAAGTGCTTGCCCAACAAAGCCTGTTCCACCAGTAACGAGTATCATTGAATAAATTATAGCAGTAAAGCAATCGGGCAATTTGATTAAATGATATTTTCCGAACGAGACCTTGAAAAATAAGGATATAATCGTTTAAGCACTAGTACAAAGATAAATCTTTTGGCATTACATTATTATTCAAGTTGTAATGTCAATCAAAAAATGGAGTTAGAAAAATCTTATGAACCTGAACTTTATTGGCGGATTAGCCTTTCTGGCTGTCTTTGGAGGAATCATTCTGACGCACGAATTAGGTCATTTCATTGTGGCCAAACTGGTAGGGATCGAAGTCGAAGAATTCGGAATAGGCTTTCCCCCGCGAATGCTTACTCTTTTTACCTGGAAAGGTACAAAATTCACTTTGAACTGGATCCCAATGGGTGGCTTTAATCGAATGAAGGGAGAAGATGATCCCAATTCAACCGATGGATTTTCATTTGCAAAACCCTGGGCACGTATTGTCACATTGCTGGCAGGCTCAACAATGAACTTGATCACCGCAGTCCTGGCATTCAGCATCCTATACACTCAAATCGGGGTCCCTAACCCATCTAGTGCCCAGATATTGGAAGTCTCAGCCAATTCACCTGCTGAACAAGCCGGATTGATGGCGGATGATATTGTGATCAACGCAGGTGATCAAAAAATCACCGGTACCGATCAATTGCGGAATATTATTTTAGCCAGCCTGGACCAGCCTCTCACATTAACAATCCAACGCGGAGATAAAATGCTGGACCTGGTGGTCACTCCGGATAGTCAGCGCCCGGTCAACGAAGGAGCGACCGGTATTATGCTTGGGAATGTGCTCGAACCATCAAAATCATGGTTTGCCACCATCCCTCTCAGCTTACGGGCAACTTATGAAACCAGCCGTGAACTTCTTTCTTTGCCAGGACGCATGATTGCTGGAGTAATCAAGCCTTCTGATGCTGAACTACTTGGTCCCCGTAGTATCTGGAATCTATTTCAACAATCCGTACGGCGTGACATTGAAAGTCGTCAACCTGTAACTGGAACCCAAACTCAAATTCCAACCAATTACACTCTGACAGGAATTATTACCCTCACTCTCTCATTGGGGTTGATCAATCTCCTGCCAATCCCGGCGTTGGATGGTGGACGGATCCTCTTTATCCTTCCCGAATTAATCTTTCGAAAACGTATTCCCCCGAAATTTGAAAGCATGGTCCATGGTGTCAGTTTCCTGGTTCTTTTAGCGTTATTAGGTTATTTCTACATAATGGATTTTATCAACCCGGTAAGCATTATCTTGCCTTAGATCCAGGGATCATCAATGGCAAAGATAATCCCTTTCAGCACAGTTATTACCGCTTTGCTCGATGAAAAAACTCCATTTCCAGCGAAGTACCTGCATCAGTTTTCAGATATACAACCTGATCACCTCAGATCGCTTAATTCTATCTGGTCTCTCGTGAATCCATCCCGCAAGATTGACTTACTTGAAGATCTGGTAAATCTAACAGAGAAGGATACCCTTCTTTCCTTTGATAACCTGGCAGTAAGTTTGCTTAATGATGCGGATTCAGAGGTTCGCTCGCTTGCGATCCGGTTGCTGTGGGAATCCGAAGACACCAGTTTGATTCCAGTTTTCCTGGAAATATTAAATTCAGATACTTCCATTACCCCATCTGCTGCAGCTGCCACAGCCCTGGGACTTTTTATCTACATGGGAGAATTGGAAAAAATCCCTGCATCAACTCTCACAAACCTGGAAGAAGAACTTATCAAAGCTGCCCGGGAAGCCAGGGACCCTTTGATACGTCGCCGTGCTCTTGAATCCCTGGGCTTTTCTTCCAGGTGGGAAGTCAACGAATTGATCATGACCGCACTTTATGACCCAAGTCCTGACTGGATCCTTAGTGCAATGATCGCCATCGGTCGCTCAAATGACCAGGGTTGGGAAAAAGAGGTTATCGCCAACATTCCCCACGAAAACGATGATATCCGTATCGAAGCCATTCAGGCAGCAGGACAGCTGGAATTGGAAAATGCCCGACCTCTACTCCTTGAACAACTTGATGAAGAAGAAGATCCAGAAATCTGGCATGCCCTTCTTTGGTCTCTCTCCCAGATTGGTGGAGAAGGCGTTAGCGAAGATTTGGAAGAATTCATTCTCAGGATCGATGATCCTGATGAAGAGGATTTTTTGGATGAGGTTTTAGCAAATTTAAATCTAACCAACCAGATGGCTTCGTTTACACTTTTCGATCTTGAAGACAACGATGAAACCGAAGATGAAAGCAATCTGGATATGTAAGTCTCCAATTCTTAACCCGATTTGAAGATAATATATTGATTATTAATATTTCTTCGTAATTTATTGTTGGCAAGAACCTGGTGAAGGGTAGAATAGGTTTCAGTCACTCGAGCCATCTTGATCCAATCTATGGTATGCAAAATTTTTTAATTTGGGTTATTGTTAAATAAGAAAACTTTCATGGAGCAGCATTGATAGAATTATTTCCAATCTTTGCAAACAACCTGCTACCCATCCTTTTGATCAGTGGATCAGGTTTTCTCCTCGGCAAATATCTCCACATCGAACCTCGATCATTTGGAAGAATCATTTTTTATGTTCTTTACCCAATCATGGTTCTGGATATCCTCATCGGGAACCAGCTCTCTCTTGTTGATATCTTAAGAACCTCCGGGTTTGCAATCGTCACAGTCTTGCTTTCCGGGTTTCTGACAATTCTGGGAGGGTTTTTTCTAAAACTGGATCGACCGATCCTTATGGCTGTTTTACTGACCAGTATTTTCGCAAACAGTGGAAACTACGGACTTCCACTGATTTCTTTTGCTTTTGGACAGGAAGCATTGGCGTATGCTTCCATTTTTTATATTACTTTTGCTTTACTAATAAATACATTAGGTGTATTGATAGCGTCCATGGGTCGATTGAATCTTAAAGATGCCTTGTTGGGTATGCTAAAGCTACCCACAATTTACGCTATAATCATCGCTCTGATCATCATCCAAACTGGTTGGATCATGCCTTCTCCTCTGTATCGCACAGTAAACCTCTTATCCGCGGGTGCCATACCCTGTATGCTCATCATGCTGGGTTTAGAACTTGAACGGGCACAATGGCATAAGAACATAAAAGCCTTAACCTTCAGCGTTTTTATGCGTCTCGTTATTGGTCCCATAATAGGTTTGGTGGTAAGCATATTGTTTGGATTGAAAGGATCTTCCAGGCAGGCAGGGATTACCGATTCAGCGCTCCCGACCGCAGTAATAACTACAATACTGGCAACCGAATATGACCTGGAACCAACCCTGGTCACTGCCATTGTTTTCATCACCACTGTGCTCAGTCCACTAACTCTTACGCCGATCATATTCTTTTTAGGGAAATAATCTATGAAGCGTCCTATCGTTCACTCTATTGTTATTTTAATGATACTCTTTCTATCATCTAATTCTGTTGCAGCGCAAACATTGGAAAAAATAACGAATGTGCAGGTAAGTCACACTTATGGTCGTGAGATATTATTCTCTGCTCTTTTTCTGGAACCCGAAAGTATCAAGGAGATATTCATCTTTTTTCGTGTTGATGACGAAAAGGACCCACGTGGCATCCTGGTCTTTATGGATTCAAAAGGTCAAATAAACTATTCCTATGATATCCAGCAAAATCCCATCCATCCATTTGCAGATATATCTTACTGGTACGTGTTGAATCTAACAAATGGAGAGACCTATAACAGCCAGGAATATTATTTTCAATATACCGATAACCGCTTCACCTGGCAAATGCTTAAAAACGATTTGGTCGAAGTGAATTGGTATTCCGGAAATATGGAATATGGGAAAGACGCCTTCGAAATCATGGACAGGAATATCCTTCGAATAAGCAGCTTTCTCTCAATCACCGTGGAAGAACCCATTCAATTATACCTATACGCAACTGAAACCAACCTTCAGGAAAGCCTGACTCTTGGCGGACAAGCAACGAGTACCCCACAATCACAGATCCTTATGGTTTCGATTTCTCCGGGAATTGATCAGAAAGCGCTGATGGAAAAGCAATTACCGTACGAATTGACTCACCTGCTTCTTTATCGAAAAACAGGTAAAGCCAGTTCTCTACTGCCCACCTGGTTAAGAGAGGGATTAGCCACCCAGATTGATATTTCTACAAATCCCGAATTTGATTTTGCCCTTGCAAATGCTATGGGAAAACAATCAATGATCTCACTTGGTTCACTTTGCTCCAGTTTTCCACAAGATCCAGCATTAAACACCCTGGCTTATGCTCAAGCCAATTCTTTTATTTCTTTCCTCTTGAAGAATTATGGTCAGGCTGGGATGGAAAAACTGATCCAGGCTTATACCGGAGGGTTTGATTGTGAACAAGGGGTAAATGCTGCTTTAGGAAAAACCCTTACCCAGTTGGAAAATGATTGGCTGCAGGCAATTTTTAATAATAATACACTCCAGCAGAATATATCCAATTTTCTGATCTTCTTGTTCTTATTATTATTGATCCTTCTGATTCCACTCTTGAATATAACTATGAAACAGGCACCAGAGGGGACATAACGGATTTATGACTCAAAACTTTCCAGAAAAAGGACGTATTCACTTAGTTGTGCATGGCAAGGTTCAAGGGGTGGGATTTCGGTCTTATGTGCTGCACACAGCAAAAGAACTCGGCTTGTTCGGTTGGGTTCGAAATGTTGGCTACAGCCAGGTTGAAACCATTGCGGAAGGAAATCCAGAAGTTCTCAAACGTTTTGTAGAAGCTGTGAGATCTGGTCCACGCAGGAGTCAAGTTGACGATTTGAGTGTAATATGGGAAGATCCACTCGGTGATTATACGCATTTCGATATACGATTCGATTAATTCTGTCCATAAACATTGTCAAACAAAACCCAAGCCACGCTCCTTTAGAGACACATATCCATGCCTGGCTATAACAATATGATCCAGGACATCCACATCCAATATTTTTCCTGCCTGCACAATAGCGCGTGTCATGGCTATGTCATCAGGACTGGGAGTGGGATCACCGCTCGGATGATTATGAACAACGATCAAGGAAGGTGCATTTCTACGCACAGCAGGTGTAAAAATCTCTGCCACACGTACCTGGGATGAATTAACTGATCCGCGATAAACTTCCATATCTTCGAGGATATGATTACGGGTGTCAAGCAGGATCACCATCAATACTTCCTGCTCCAGTTCGGCAAGATCATATTGATATCTATCAGCTACATCCTGCGGACTACCAATGGTAGCCCTGGTTTCACTCTCCCCTTTCTTCAATCTGCTTCCCAACTCAATCGCCGCTTTGATCTGGGCAGCTTTTGCTGCGCCAACCCCATGCTGATTGCATATCTCCGCCAATGAGGCACGCTGGATACCTTCCAATCCGCCAAATTTATCCAAGAGGCGTTGACCAACTTGAATTGCATTTTCTCCAGGCACACCAGTACGAAGCAGAATGGCCAAGAGCTCTGCTTTGTTAAGGCTCTTTGCACCTTTTTCAGCAAGACGTTCCCGTGGACGCTCGGAGGCATCCAGGTCTGCTATGCGATAATCTGGTTTAGGTTCATCTCTCATGAATACTCCCTGATCAGGCTGATTGCTTCCCCCCCAGATTGGCATAATTTGAATTTTCTCAACTGTACATCGAGGTTTATTAAACCACAAATTAACTCTTTTTTTATTAATCATAAGGGTCGATTTTTCCTGGAATAATGAGAACAAATGACTACCCCCAAAGCACTGGCTTGACAGTCATCAGTGGGACAGATACAATCGGTTCATCTACGGGCCTGTAGCGCAGTTGGGAGCGCGCCTCAATCGCACTGAGGAGGTCAGGGGTTCGAATCCCCTCAGGTCCATTGTTCAGGTTGTTGATTGGTTGACGAATGACCCAATTGCGGTTAAAATAGCCGACGAATTGTAAACAGAACAAATCCATCGTCTGGGCCCATAGCGCAGTTGGGAGCGCGTCTCAATGGCATTGAGAAGGTCGAGGGTTCGAATCCCTCTGGGTCCACAGAACGACCAATATGTAAAAGTCAGTCAGGAGTAGTAGGTCATCCAGCCAGCGAGATGGGAGAGAGAGGTGAAAGCCCATCAAGGCGTATGCGGAACGCCACCTTAAGACCGAACTCGCCTGGCACCCGTAAGGGAGACTGCGTTGGTGAATGCAGTAGTCAACGCCGGTAGAAGCCCGTTATTGCTCCCCAGAGTGATCTTTGAACTTTTTCAAGGGTAACCAGGGTGGTACCGCGGAGAATCTTTCCAAGAACCTTCGTCCCTGTGTGGATGAAGGTTTTTTATGTTAATATCTTAAGAGGAGGTACCACATGAAATCGGAAAATTATAAAACCGTAGTTCTCGAATTGGAGAAATCCTGCCTTCTCGTGCACCTTCAGCCTGGAATTTCTGATTATCTATTCGATTAAATTATTTATCACAGCAACTATTTCTATGAGGCAGAAAACATGAAAACAAATCGAAAAATCAACGAAGGTTATATGCCTTCGAAAATTGAAGCAAAATGGCAGAAAAAATGGCAGGCAGATGGTTTATATAATGCCAACATAGATACTGAAAAGCCTAAACATTATGCCCTGACCATGTTACCGTATCCTTCCGGTAATCTACACATTGGTCACTGGTATGCGATGACACCCAGTGATGCCCGGGCTCGCTTCATGCGTATGAATGGCTTTAACGTCATGTTCCCGATCGGATTTGATGCTTTCGGACTGCCGGCTGAAAATGCCGCCATCAAAAACAAGGTCCATCCAAAACAGTGGACTTATAAGAATATAGAATTTATGCGTAATCAATTACGCTCGATGGGAGCCATGTGGGATTGGAGGCGAGAAGCCATTTCCACTGACCCTGAATATTACCATTGGACCCAATGGTTCTTCATCATGTTATTTAAGAATGGGCTGGCATATCGAAAAATGTCCCCCGTGGATTTCTGTCCTAATTGCAACACCACACTGGCAAGGGAACAGGTCTGGGGGGATGACCGGCATTGCGAGCGCTGTGAAACCCCGGTCATTAAGAAAGACCTTGACCAGTGGTTTTTTCGAACGACCGCATATGCTGAAGAATTGCTCGATTATTCCGGGATGGATTGGCCGGAACGTGTACGCACCCTGCAAACCAACTGGATCGGTAAAAGCCAGGGTGCTTCGGTCATCTTCCTGACTGAACAGGAAGATCCCCTCGAGGTTTTCACCACCCGTCCGGACACTCTTTGGGGAGCCACCTTTATGGTTCTCTCACCCGAACACCCGCTGGTTGACAAACTTACGACTCCTTCACAAAGAGAGGCTATCCAGGTATATAAATTACAGGCTACGCGTCTATCAGATATCGAAAGAGAAGCAATTAGCAAGGACAAGACCGGGGTATTTACCGGCAGCTTTGCCATCAATCCAGTCAATGCAGAAAAGATCCAGATCTGGATCGCTGATTATGTTTTGATGAGCTACGGAACAGGTGCCATCATGGCAGTGCCAGCCCATGACCAGCGTGATTTCGAATTCGCCCGTAAATATGGGTTGGAAGTGCGGGTTGTGATCCAACCCGATGACCTGGATAACCTGGATGGAGCCAGTATGGCTGAATCTGTACCAGCCTCAGGCACAATGGTCAACTCCGGTCCATTGACCGGTACCCCAGCGGATCAGGCTGTAACTGCAGCCATCCATTTCCTGGAAGAAAAAGGTACAGGCAAGGCTTCCACAAACTACAAACTTCGTGATTGGTTGATCTCACGTCAAAGATACTGGGGTGCGCCCATCCCCATGATCAATTGCGAACAGTGCGGGTGGAATCCTGTTCCTGAAGATCAATTACCCGTGCTGTTGCCGGATGATGTTGAGTGGAAACCCACCGGTGAGTCACCACTCAAACTGCACCCCACCTGGAAGAATACTAACTGCCCGGTGTGCAATAAGCCTGCCGTACGAGAGACCGATACATTGGACGGTTTCATGTGTTCATCCTGGTATCACCTGCGATACTTGAGCCCGAAATATGATCAGGGTCCTTTTGATCCGGCTGAATATGATTACTGGATGCCTGTTGATACTTACACTGGAGGCATCGAACATGCCAATATGCACCTGATTTACACCCGTTTCTTCCATAAAGCAGGACGGGACATGGGTGTTATGAAAGGTCGTGAACCTATTACCCAATTGCGCAACCAGGGTATGGTGTTGGGAGAAGACCATGAAAAAATGTCTAAGAGCAGAGGCAATGTAGTCGCACCGGATATATTGGTCAATCGCTACGGGGCAGATGCGGTACGTGCCTTTCTGATGTTCTTTGCCAGATGGGATATGGGTGCACCTTGGAACTCAAATGGCATCGATGGTACCATGCGTTGGTTGAGACGTGTGTGGAGTGCAATAACCGAATCAGGCTCTCCCAAGAATCCAGACCCTGAGTTATTGGTTGCATTTCGCCGTAAGGTCCACCAGACCTTGAGGCAAGTTACGCGCGATTTTGAGACCTTTGAATTTAACACGATTGTTTCAGCCTTGATGGAGTTGATGAACGAGATGTTTAAAGCCCGAGAGGCAGGCGCAGGTGGTACACCTGCCTGGCAGGAGGCTGTCACCATCTATTTGCTGATGCTGGCACCAGTTTGTCCCCACCTGGCTGAGGAGCTATGGCAGATCATTGGCAAGCCTTACTCGATCCATACGCAACCCTGGCCCAAAGTGGATCAGGATGCTGCTGCTGACCAGGAGATCACCCTAATTGTTCAAGTCAATGGCAAATTGCGTGATCGTATAACCGTCCCGGCAGATATTAAGGATGAGGCTGCAAAAGCAATTGCACTGGCAAGTCCGGCTGTCTTAAAATTTCTGAGTGGAAAAGAACCCCGCCAAGTTATTGTTGTTCCCAAGCGTCTGGTAAATATTGTCCTATAAATAAATTCGCTCAAAGGGGTGCATAAGTTTGTGCGCCTCTTTATTCCCTTTTTTTTCATTTGAATTGGCAAGAATACAGGTTGTTCTGGAGAAAAAAAGATGCGCATGGAAGACTTGAATTGGATGGATATTGAAACCTACCTGAAGAATGATGACCGCCTGATCCTGATCATCGGAGCAACCGAACAACACGGCTACTTAAGTCTGGTTACAGATGTGCGCATTCCACAAGCCCTGGCGGATGCAGCAGCCCAACAGACCAGCGTCCTGGTGGCACCACCTCTAAATTTCGGCAGCTCACCATATTTTTTAGATTACCCTGGCACATTAAGTCTTCGCATCACTACCCTGCTGGATGCAATAGAGGATCTGGTGCGCTCGGCATACGGACAGGGCTTCCGCCGCATACTGCTGTTAAATGGTCACGGGGGTAATGACGGGGCACGTGCACGCCTGGCGGAGCTTGCCAGCCAGATGATCGATCTACACCTGGCCTGGTATTCATGGTGGACAGCCCACAGTGTCTTGAACATTGCTGAAAAACACCAGATCAAACCTGCTCACGCCAACTGGTTGGAAGCTTTCCCTTTCACAATTGTCAGTGACCTGCCCTCAGAGGACAAGATTCCACCCTCAGTGCCCGGCATCCTGGGTGCAAAACGCTCCCGCTTGGTTTTTGGCGATGGGTCCTTTGGCGGAAAATACCAGGTGGACTCTAATATTATGCAAGAAATATTCGATGCAGCCCTGCAAGATATTCTCACACTCCTTGAGTTTGACGGCTAAAAAAAATTCCTAATTAATAAAAATAACACCTGCTCAAGAACCTTACCCTGCTACAAATAACCCTTTATTACAAATCAAGAATGAGAAATACCAATCGATGGTATTGATTCAAGCTTACCAGTCTAATTGGCAGCTGTTATTCCAGGAGATAACCTTAACACAACGAAGTGCCCTGGGTCCATCTGCTCTATACATCGATCACATCGGCTCAACAGTACTTCCGGGACTGGCTGGAAAGGACCTTATCAATAACCAGATCACTGTTGCTGCTGTTGATAATAAGCTTTTCTCAGATATGCTGGGTTTAGGTTGATCCGGATCAGGAGTCTCATCCACAATCATATCCCACCCGCTGCGAATAAATCCAACCAGGAGTGGGAAAAAAGGCTATTCGGCCAGAGAGGTGGAGACTGTGATGCCAATATTCACAAACTCAATCAGGGACGACAAGACCAGCGCTACCCGAAATTGTTCAAAGATTACCTACGCTGTCATCAATCACCAGTTGATTCCTGCGCCGAATTGAAACCCCACCTAGCAGCAGAAGAATGGGCTACAACTACAATTTGGGTATTGGCTGATACGGATAGATTATTTGGTTAATTTGATCTGAAATTGACCGTTTTACAGTCAACAAATCCCGCAGATTCACCTCCATCCTCCTTGACGGAAAATTGACCCACAAGTATAATAACTGGACGTTGAATTATAAATATTACCTGTACTTAAGGTGAGCGCTTGTGAACAAGACCCATGCGCTTTCTTTTGTTTGTATCTGGCAAAACACTGCACCAGAAAATATCAGGGGAAACCCGGAATGGAAATGATAACCATGATCAGTAACCTGCCAGGGAACACAACGCAATATCCAACACGAATAACAATCAAAATTCAAAACGAGGAGATGACCATTGGAAACTAAGGGGCTAACTTCGCTTCGTATTAGTCTGGCTTCACCAGATACCATTCGCAGCTGGTCTTATGGGGAAGTACTTAAACCGGAAACAATTAACTATCGTCGCTTGCGACCTGAGAAAGATGGCTTATTCTGTGAGGCTATCTTTGGACCAACACGAGATTGGCAGTGCTATTGTGGAAAATACAAGAACCCGCGTTACAAAGGCATCACTTGTGATAAGTGCGGCGTGGAAGTCACCCGTTCTGCCGTTCGACGTGAACGCATGGGTCACATCCAACTGGCCACACCGGTTGCTCATATCTGGTATACACGTCGGATCCCATCCTATCTGGGTCTGCTGTTGGATATCTCCCGCCGCAACCTGGATCGGGTTCTGTATTTCGCCCAGTATATCGTTACTTATGTCGATGAAGATGCCCGTAATAAAGCCTTGAAACGCCTGGAAGATGAGATCAATGTATCCGAACGTGAACAAGCCACGGTCATAAATGCACACATCGTTGAGATAAAAACAGCTCGTGATGCCAGTCTTGCTGACCTAAAGCAACGAAAAGCTACTCTTGAACAAAACTATGATGAGCAGATCGCTGCCAAACTTGAGCCGATCATTCAAGAAGGTCAACGTTTGGATCGCTTCCTGCAGGAAGAAAAAGGCAAAGAACTTAAAGAAGATCTTATATTTGGCAGTACGCAACAAGTTATCGTGGAAGCCGGTAAAACTATTGCTGCCAGCCATATTTCCAAGGTTCAAAAATACGTTAAAGAACAATTGGAAAATATCGAAAATGATTTAAAAGAACAGAAAATGCGCGAAATCGAACAGGTTAAGATGGATCACAACACCATCAAAGTCGAAGCCGAAGAGCAAATGACTGAGATGCGCAACAAGCTAGAAGATCAATCTTCCGATTCGAAAAGTCTAAACTCACGCCAACGCGATGAACTTGTGGAACTGCGACCATTCACCTTTCTGGGTGAAACGCGCTATCGTGAGTTGAAATCCCGCTGGGGACAGGTTTTTCGAGCGGATATGGGTGCCGAGGCTTTTTATGATATCCTGCGCCGATTGGATCTGGACAAGCTCTCCCAGGACCTCTGGCATGAACTGCGCACCACAAAATCAAAGCAAAAACGAAAAAAAGCCACCTCCCGGCTAAAGGTTCTCGAAGGTTTTCGCCGTTCAGGTAATAAACCTGAGTGGATGATCCTGACCATCCTACCGGTCATACCTCCCGATCTGCGCCCAATGGTGCAGTTGGATGGTGGTCGGTTCGCCACATCTGATATGAACGACCTTTACAGACGCGTTATCAACCGTAACAACCGGCTCAAGAGGTTGCTTGAATTGGGTGCTCCTGATGTGATCGTGCGTAATGAAAAACGCATGCTTCAGGAAGCCGTTGACTCCTTGATCGACAATTCCCAACGTGGCAAGGCACTCTCACGACGAGGAAGACGTGAATTGCGTTCGCTGAGCGACATGCTCAAAGGCAAAAAAGGTCGTTTCCGCCGCAACTTATTAGGGAAACGTGTGGATTACTCCGGTCGTTCGGTGATCGTGGTTGGACCACAATTGAAGCTTTCACAGTGTGGTTTACCCAAGAATATGGCGCTTGAATTGTTCCGTCCATTTGTAATTTCACGGCTTGTCTCACATGGTTATGCCGCCAACGTGAAAGGCGCACGCCGGTTCATTGAACGAAACCGTCCTGAAATTTGGGAGGTTCTTGAAGAAGTGATCAAAGAACGGCCGGTTTTGCTCAACCGTGCTCCAACACTGCACCGACTGGGTATTCAAGCCTTTGAACCGATCTTGATCGAAGGGTCAGCCATTCAATTACACCCGCTTGTAACAACAGCATTCAATGCTGACTTCGATGGCGACCAGATGGCTGTGCACGTCCCTCTTTCTGAAAAAGCTGTTTTGGAAGCGCGAACTCTCATGTTGGCTTCCAAAAACCTTCTAAAACCTTCTGATGGTGAGCCGATCATTGGCCCCTCCAAGGATATGGTTTTAGGTGTCTATTACCTGACCATGATGCACCAACAAGCTCACAAAGGTGATGGACGTTATTTTTCGGATATGGATGAAGTCAATCTGGCATTTGAACTCGGCCAGGTAGATGTCCATTCTGAGATCAAAGTGCTGGTTAACACCTGGTATGACGAAGAAAACACTCGCCTGCTGCAACCTGAAAAACGCCTGGTCACAACAACCGTCGGTCGGGTTATTTTCAACCGGATCCTTCCGGAGCAGGTTCAATTTATCAATGACAGACTTGAAAAAGGCGGTGTCAAGGACCTTATCGCAGAAATTTATGAACTGGCCGGACAGGAAGTGACCACTGATGCCGCAGATGCCATTAAGACCCTTGGTTTCGAATTTGCCATGCGCTCTGGGACTACACTCTCGGTAGCAGACATCACTATTCCACCTGAAAAAGTTGAAATCGTGGATAGGGCTTTGTCAGATGTTGAAATGATCGACAAAGACTTCCGGCGTGGATTACTAACCGAACAAGAACAAAATGAGCGTACCATCCAAGTCTGGCAGAAAACTACGTCAGAAGTCTCACTGGCAGTAAAAAAATATATGGATCCGGATGGTAATTTAGCCACAATGGCTAACTCCGGTGCCACCAAGGGTGGTTTTAGCCAGCTCTCGCAATTGGCAGGTATGCGTGGTCTGATGGCCGACCCGTCCGGGCGTATCATCCCCTACCCGATCCGTTCCAATTTCCGTGAGGGGTTGACAGCTCTTGAATACTTTATGTCCACCCACGGTGCCCGGAAAGGTTTGGCAGATACAGCTCTGCGAACAGCCGATGCAGGTTATCTGACCCGTCGCCTTGTGGATATTGCCCAGGATGTGATCATCAATGAATATGATTGTGGAACAGATAAATATTCAGTAATTCATGCCAGTGATGATGTCGCCGGGCAAACTTTGAGTGTCCGTCTGCATGGGCGTTTGACCGGTGAGCGAATCCTTGATCCAAACACTGGAGAGATCCTAGCAGAAAAAGATGAAATCCTCGATCGTGAGTTAACCCGCAAGATCGTAGAAGCAGGAATCACGGATGTTCCTGTCCGCTCGCCATTAACCTGCGAATTAATCCACGGTATCTGTGCCAAGTGTTATGGACTGGACCTTGGACGTGGAAACATGGTTGAACTTGGTGCGGCGGTAGGAACTGTTGCTGCCCAATCCATCGGAGAACCTGGTACTCAATTGACTTTGCGAACCTTCCACACCGGAGGTGTGGCTGCTGGCGGTGATATTACAACTGGTCTTCCCCGCGTGGAAGAACTTTTCGAAGCCCGCAAAACCCCCAAAGGTGAAGCGGTCGTGGCTGAAATCAAAGGTTCTATCCATATCATCCAATCTGAAAAATATGCAGATATGAGATTGGTGCATGTTGAACATAGTGAGATGATCGCGGATGAAATGGACATTCCGGAAGAATGGACCATTGTTGTAAAGGATGAAGCCGAAGTCAAAGCAGGTGACATACTTGCCATATTGGGTGAGGCTACAATTCCAGCACTTCATGCAGGTCGCGTGCGAATTGAGGAAAAACGTAAAGTAATCGTTTCCTACGAATTAAATGAAGATGTTGAATATGAGATCCCGATCACATCCCGCCTGCTAATAAAAGAAGGCGACCATGTGGAGGCAGGTCAGCCATTAACGGAAGGATCCCTTAATCCACATCGCATCTTGAAGATCCAAGGACGTGAAATCTGCCAGATGTACCTTATGACAGAAATCCAGAAGGTGTACCGCTCCCAAGGACAGAATATTCATGACAAGCATTTTGAAGTCATCATTCGCAAAATGCTAAACAAGGTACAAATCACACGTCCGGGAAACACCACCTTCTTACCCGGAGAAACCATTGACCGTCTTGTTCTTCTCCGCAGCAATGAGAAATTGCTCGCAGAAGGTAAACAACCAGCCCGTTTTGCTGAGATCCTGCTTGGTGTCACCAAAGCTTCCCTGAGCACAGATTCATTCCTTTCTGCAGCATCTTTCCAGCACACCATCAAAGTCCTGGCCCAGGCTGCCATCAGCTCAAGCACCGACCCTCTCTTTGGTCTCAAAGAAAATGTGATCATAGGCAAGCTCATCCCTGCAGGCACCGGGTTCGTTCATGGTCGTTTTACAGACTTGGAAAAGATCAATAACCCTATTATTCCTGAGGCAGAACTAGAATCTGAAATTCCCGAAGAATTAGCATTTCCGGAGCCTGAAGCGGAATAAGAAATTACTTATTGTTCGTATTAAAGTGAGTAGAGATTTTTACAATCGCTACTCACTTTTTATTTTTTGCCAACAAGTTGGAGCTTCCTTTAATAATTCACTTGAAATTCTATGGTGATGAAATTGCCAGGAATAATTCCTTATTAAGGAGAATTCTATGAACATGCAAGAGATCATTTGTCTATATATCTGATTCGATTTTTTTCTAGCTCTTGTGAGCTAAGATTTCAATGGAATTAAGCCTCCTCGTCTTCGCCTGCTAGTGCTGTTTTGAGACAATCAGAATGCTGTTAGGTTATTCTCACTCACAAGGAATTGAGTACCGATATAGACAATCAAATGAAAAAGAATCCAATCTTAACCATTGCATTTTTAATAGATTGTAGTACTATCAAGTAAATTCAGTCATAAACTTTTTCCTTTATTATTGAAATAGGAGGTCCGGAAAAATGGACGATGATGTCCCGCTAATACTTTTGCTACATAATGTTGAGCAGGATGTGACTTGTGGTGATCCGAAGGATCTGATCGCCATTCAGGATACAGCCAATGTTGCCTTGCATTTGAAGGATGCTTTGGAATCTTGTGGCTATCAGACCATCCCGATCCAGGTAAAGAATTCTCTCGACGATCTCAAAGAATCTTTGTGGCCGTTTTCACCAATAACGGCTTTTGTTTTTAATTTCTGCGACAGTTTTAAAGGTAATAATCTGGATGCCACCAAGGTCATCCACCTGATTGAAAAGCTCGGATACCGACATACTGGATCATCCACCAGAACAAACACGGTCTGCATTGATAAAAGTCGGACTAAAACCAGGTTGATGGCTGCTGGAATCCCGACACCTGCTTACCAGATTTTTACAGAACCTGGCGGGTTTTATTTGCACCAATATCCAGCCATGGTTAAACCAGCCTGGGATGATGCCAGTATTGGAATAGACCTAAAATCCGTGGTCTCCAACCAGAAAGAATTGGAGACAAGGGTGGAATACATTCTATCAACCTACCACCAACCAGCCCTGGTTGAAGAATTTATCTCCGGCAGGGAACTTTCTGTCTCCCTGTGGGGCAATAAGCATGTCAAGGTACTGCCGATCACGGAAATGGATTATTCATCCATTGCAAATCCACTTGAACACATCCTGAGCTATGACTCAAAATGGGTGCCAGAATCCTATTACTACCAGAATATCTATGCGCGTTGTCCTGCAATTCTGTCCAGACAGGATAAATGGAATGTAATGAAAATAGCCATCCAGGCTTACCAGAAGATGGGATTGCGTGACTTTGGTCGTGTGGATATTCGTTACCACAACCAGATCCCTTACATCATTGACATCAACGAAATCCCTGACCTTGCCCCAGGTTCAGGATTTCCAAATGCAGCCCGTCAGGCCGGATATGATTATCCAGAGATGGTGGAACATATTCTCAAGCTTGCAATGGAAAGAGAAAAATGGCAACAACCTCAAATGAACTTGAACTCATTACACCGACATCAACAGACGGTCCTGCCATCCTGGAAATAGCCAGAAGCATCAACCTGTTTGATGCCGGAGATGTCGAAACCATCCAGGAACTTTGGACCGATTTCGTAAGTCATGCTGATCAAGAAAGTTGGTATCATTTTCTAGCCGCCAAAAAGAAGAGTGAGCTGGTTGGGTTTGCCTGCTACGGAAAGCGCCCTCTTACCCAGGGAACCTTTGACTTGTATTGGATTGCTGTCAAAAGCAACCATCAGCGCGAAGGAATTGGGGAATTCTTATTGAAGCATGTTGAAACCAGAGTTAAAGAGAGCGGTGGACACCTTCTGATCGCTGAAACTGAGGGAAGACCTGCTTATGAACCCACCAGGCATTTCTACTTTGCGAGAGGTTATCAATTGGAAGGAAAAGTAAAGGATTTTTATACCGTTGGAGACGACTTGTGTATTTTCACCAAACATTTTCCTGTTTAATTCCACTCCATTATAAACAAAAAGGTAAGTCCTAAGAAAAAGAGCATCCCTTTTTTAAGCTTAAATAACAATAGAATTAATTTACTAATCAATTACTATTTTTCAGTGATCGTCAAACTCTCAATAGCATCACCGATAAAATCCGGGTTTTTTTCCGGGTCTCTTCGGGTTATGGAATTGACTGCATCCATCCCTGAAATAACCTGCCCAAAGATAGTGTATCCACCATTTAATCTCTCCACCGGTGCAAAAGTGATGAAAAACTGGCTGCCATTTGTATCTCTTCCGGCATTTGCCATCGCAACCATACCAGCTTTATCAAACTTCAGATCATTATCCTCATTTACAAACTGATAACCCGGGCCGCTCATTCCAGTGCCGGTAGGGTCACCGCCCTGTGCCATAAAGTTATCCAGGACACGGTGGAAAGTGACACCATCATAATATCCTTCTCGAGCAAGAAACACAAAACTATTTACAGTTAAAGGGGCTTGGTCCGGGAATAGTTGAATTACAAACTCACTACCATTTGCCATCTTAACATTGGCGAAATATTGTTTGGTCACATCGATCAACATGGGAGGTGCAGAAGCATATTGCTTTGTTCCAACCAACCCAGGTGTATTCATCACATCCACAGGGTTGGATGGGTTGTCTACCAGAGGTTTTTTAGAAAACACGCTTGATAGGATCACCCAAATTAATAATACCAATACAAACATAATACCAGTAATAATCACTGTTTGTTCGGCTTTTTTTTGTTTTTGTTGAGCTGCCTTAATACGGGTCTTCTTGGTTTGCTTATTATCTGGCATAGACCTGTTAGCTCCTTTAATGGAAGTTAACCACAATTTTATCACCACCCATCCATTGATCGGATAATACTTCGACAGTCACCTGTTCAGCAAATCATCCAAAACCAGTGACGTAAGTAATACTCTTCGAAAAAATGTTGATTATCGATGTAAATTGAGAATAGGGAATTGAACTGTTTTCAAAAACAATTGAAGCCACCAGGCTTTCTCTTTTGAGAGCCTGGTGGCTGGTGTAGATAATTTCTGATCAAATCTATTCTTTAAATACCTTTATCATCCAAAGTAGGTCAACAAGTCATTAATATGCAATACACCATTAAATTTCAAACTGACGCCAGCTTTTGTGAGACGACCTTTCTCGCCATCCTCATCACCCAGACAAGACACGATAATATCTCCACTACCTAGATCTTCATTTTCGGTGTAGGAATTGGTGGTTACGACAATATTCGTGTGAGCTGCTTTGGCGGCAAGAACGCCATTTCTTGAATCTTCCACAACTATTACTTCATCCGGATCCAAACCTGTCATGGAAAGCGCCAGATTGTAGATGGCGGGATCCGGTTTCTTCTTTTCAACGACATCACCCGCCAGAACAACATCAAACTTGATATCCGAGAGAATCTTCTCCGTAATTGCTTTGGCGGACTGTTCATTGGATGTGGTGCACACACAAACTTTCAATCCAGCCTCCATGGCTTCATGCATGAAGCGGCGAATACCCGGTCGCAGCGGGAGTCTTCCAGATTCGATCAATTCTACAAACAATGCGGTTTTTCGTTTATGCATGGCTTTGACAAGTTCATCCACTTCTTCGGGGCGGATTGGTTTGCTAAAACCCTTGGTTTGCAGGTGATGTTTCATACGTTCTTTTCCACCTGCTATCTGGAGCAGTTCGTGATAATAATCCACGCTCCATTCATCAGTAAAACCAAATTCCTTGAAAGTCATATTAAAAGATACACGATGACCATCTTTTTCGGTATCAATAATGACACCATCCTGGTCAAAAAAAACAGCTTTTATTTTTCCCATTTCATACCTCCTGGTCGGAGCTCATAATAAATCGACACACCATCAAACAATTTTTTTTAATAGAAAAGCATCCTGCAGATCATTATGAGCTTTTTTTGATGAAATTAATCCGCAAGATCCTTTTTTTATCTCCTACTTTGTCAGGAATTCCTTGACAACATCGACCACCATCTTGTTTTCTTCTGCAGTCCCGATGGTGATACGGAACCAACCATCGCTGCCATATTTCTCAGAATCGGGCCGTAAAATAATTCCCTTGGATTCTGCATAAGCAACGACTTCCTTACCTTTTTTACCTGTTGCACCACAATCGAACAAAATATAGTTGGCTTGAGATGGGAAAACAACCAGTCCGGGAACCTTGCTGAGTTCTGTGGTGATAAAATCCACCGCATCATTATTAAATTTTACGCGTTCAGCCAGGGCTTCGGTATCTTCAAATGCTGCCAGGGCTGCCCACATCGGTATTGTTCCTACATTCCACGGAAGAAGTGCACCTGAGATCTGAGCGATCACTTCTTTATCCGCCAGGGCATACCCAAAGCGCATCCCTGCCAGACCGTAAGCTTTTGATAATGTGCGTGTGATGATCACGTTCTTGTATTTCTTAGTTAGAGCAGCGTAAGACTTACCCAGACCAGCATACTCAACATAAGCCTCATCTATTACGAACGGAATTCCCGTTTCAGCTATGCGCAAGATATCCTTGCTGTCCATGAAGTTGCCGGAAGGATTGTTCGGGTTAGCCACCACAATAATCTTGGTTCTTTCAGTAATGGCTTTGAGAATGGCGTCTGTATCAAAGTGCAGATAATTATCCTTATAAACCATCGGTACAGATACCATTTTGCCACCCAAAATAGTTCCACGCAGTTTGTATATGCCAAAACAAGGTGTATGTTGGATCACCTCATCACCGGGTGCAAGAAACATACGAAAAATGTTGTCATAGACTTCGCTGGAACCATTCCCGATCATCACATTCTCAGGTCCCTTCAACCCATTTATCTCGGCGATTTTGGATCGAACCACCAACCCTTGATCAGGGTAGCGATTGGCCATGGCGCCAAACTTATGAATGGCTTCCTGGACGTGCTTGGAGGGTGGATTCGGATTTTCGTTTGACATCATGCGATGTAATTCCGGTTTTCGCCAGGCTAATTCAATATGACCGGATACATACATGGGGATGCCCTTTACCCAGGGCACATAAAAATCTTCAACTTTTTTCATTACTTACTCCTTATCAAACAAGTTATTCTTATTGTAAACCAGTCGAGGACTTGTCTTGAGTCCATCAAATTCCTCTACCAAGGATATACAAGTAATTTTGTTAAGCTTTTCCTGCACTGCCTAACAAGTCGATCCAATGCCAGACTGCGTTGCGAATGGCATCTCTGACAGCAACATCAACCTTGCCAGGATCATATTCATCACGATGTGACGAAATATAATCATACGTTGAATTGATGAGAGTGTATTTTAATTCTGTGGATACGTTGAATTTTGCGCCACCCATTTCCAGCAGCTTGGCAACATATTCCGGTGACAAACCCGTGCCACCATGTACCACCATAGGAACTTTTACACCATTGCCATTTACCATTTTAGAGATCTTTCCAAGTCTCTCGAAATCCACTTTCGGATTCTTGGTTTTATATACACCATGAGCTGTACCTATCGCCGGGGCGAACAGGTCAACACCGGTTTTTTCAATAAATTCTATGGCTTGGACAGGGCTGCAGAGAGCTGCTTCATTCTCAGCAACTTTAACTTGATCCTCCACACCAGATACAGTGCCAAGCTCACCTTCCACAGAAATGTCACCCAACTTGTGACAATGATCTACAACTTCCCTGGTCTGGCGGATGTTTTCTTCAAAGGATTGTTTGGAAGCATCGATCATGATATTGGTATAACCAGAATCGGCAATTTTTTTACAATAGTCCACATCTGTGCAGTGGTCCAGGTGCAAACAGATGGGAATCGGTGCCGTTTGCGCTATGGTTCTATAAATTGCCACCAGGATATCGCGACCCAAGAATTGGGATGGCTTGACAGAAGTTTGGATAATCAGAGGTGCTTTCCGCTCGACTGCTGCTTCGACCACACCTTCCATCTGATTAACACTTGTTATATTGAACGCTCCAACTGCATATTTTCCCTTGGTTGCTTCAATCAACATCTCTTTTGCGGATACGATAGACATTTTTGCCTCCTGACAAAAAATCTAAGACTGAAATCGATCGATCTTATTACTAAGTTGATGCAACAAATCTTTCCACAATTTGCAATTATTCAAATTGCTGGTAATCTTGAGAGAGTGTGTTATTTGACTATTTGATCCTTTCACCCTTGGGATCAAACAAGGGTTCTTTTTCCACGTTGGCTTCGATCTCTTCACCAAAACATTCGACCGTAAGTTTCGTACCAGGTTTGCTGTTTTCCACAGGTAAATATCCATAGGCTATGCTTTTAGCCACGGTGTAACCAAAACCACCCGATGTCACCCACCCGATAATATCTTGTGTACCAACCAGGCGAAGAGGTTCATTTCCTAACACGATTGTTTGAGTATCTGCCAGGGAAAGACAGCAAAGCTTTGTTTTGATACCTTCCGCTTTTTGCTTGAGAAGCGCTTCACGACCAATAAAATCAGGTTTACTTAATTTTACAGCGAAACCAAGCCCGGCTTCCAAAGGAGTGTAATCCGGGGTAATTTCACCGGACCAATAGCGATAGCCTTTCTCCAAACGTAGTGAATCGATCGCCCGATATCCGGCAGCTACCAACCCTTCCGTTTGTCCGGCTTTCCATAATGTATCCCATAAGCGTAAGCCATACTCCATTGGGACATACATCTCCCAGCCGAGTTCTCCAACATAGGTCACGCGTAATGCCAAAGTCGGAACATCCCCAACAGTAATATGTTGTGAGGTCATGTATGGGAAATTACCATTCGAAATATCATTTTTTGTGACTTTGGCGAGAATATCGCGCGCCCTGGGTCCCCATAAACCAATGCAGGCATAAGATGAGGTCACATCTTCGATGGTCACTGACCCATCTTCAGGCTTGTGCAGCTGCAACCAGGAGAGGTCATGCAGACCAAAGGCAGTGCCTGTAATAATGAAGAAGCGCTCTTCTGACATACGAGTCACAGTAAAATCACACTCGATTCCACCGCGTATATTCAGGCACTCCGTGTAGACGACTGTCCCCACTGGAACATCAATTTCATTGGCGCATACATAATTGAGGAATTTCAATGCGCCTGGTCCACGAACCTCAAATTTATTAAACGAGGTTTCATCAAACAAACCTGCTTTTTCACGGGTTTGAATATGTTCATAACCAATTGCCCGTGACCAATTTCTTTTGTACCATCCCTTTGGTTCGTGCCCGTGAACAGCTTTTTCTTCATAGGAAGAGAACCAGTTGGGACGTTCCCAACCAGATTTTTCACCGAAAGAGGCACGCAGATCCCGTAATCGATAGTAAGTGGGTGAAAGACGCAGGTTTCGACCTGAGATACGTTCTCCTTGTGGATAGTGGATGTCATAATATTTGGAATATGTCTCAATGGTCCGTTTTACTGTGTAATCCTGGCTGGCATAGTTAGAACCAAAGCGGCGAACATCCAAACGCCAGACATCCCATTCCGGCAATCCGTATGTGATCCATTCGGCCATGGTTTTGCCGATCCCACCCGCCCCGGCTAATCCATGGGCACAGAAAGCACAGGCAATCCAGAAACCTTTGACAGATGTGGGACCTAAAAGGAATTCACCATCTGGTGTAAAGCCTTCGGGACCATTTAACAATTGGATAATCTCGGCATGTTCAACAGCTGGAACACGTTTGATGGAGTTTTCCATCAGAGGTGTAAAGCGATCCCAATCCGGGGGCAATAGCTGATATTTGAAATCCTTGGGAATTCCATTCAGTCCAAATGGTACCGGGTTACGTTCATATCCACCAGTGATGAGACCTCCCACCTCTTCACGCCAATAAACCAACAGATCCGGGTCACGCAGGGTCGGGAAACTGGGTGTCACTCCTTCGATCGGTTTGGTAATGATATACAAGTGTGCCATCGGAACAACAGGAATATTCAATCCAACCAATCGGGAAACTTCGCCTCCCCATTGACCGGTAGCGTTAACTATTATTTCTGTCTTGATCGATCCGCGGTTTGTGACAACTTCATTCACATGACCTTGTTCGATTTGGATGGCAGTTACTTCTGTTTCCTCAAAGAATTTCACACCACGCATCTTGGCACCTTTTGCCAACGCCATGGTCAATCCAGTGGGATCGATCATGCCATCATTAGGTGTGAATGCAGCTCCGAGAACTCCTTCCATATTCATCAAAGGAAACATATCAAAGGCTTCCTTAGGTGAGATCATTTCGATAGGCACTCCAAATGAACGCGCCATCCCGACCAATCGTTTCAGATCTTCCATACGTTCGATGGATGAAGCCAGGCGGATCCCCCCCACTTCCCGCCATCCGGTATCCTGACCAGTTTCTTGTTTCAATCGTCTGTATAAATCGGTACTGTAGGACATCATACGTGTCAGGTTGGCATCTGAACGCAATTGCCCCACCAGTCCAGCCGAATGCCAGGTCGATCCTGAAGTAAGTTCATGTTTTTCCAATAGAACAACATCTTTCCAGCCCATTTCTGCCAGGTGATAAGCAATGCTACAACCCCCAACACCTCCTCCAATTACGACAATCTGTGCTTGAGTAGGAATTTCAGACATGGTTAACCAACCTCCTCGATCCAGCAATCCCATTCAGGAGTTTTCATTGTACTTTTCATCCTTTCGAAATGTTTATTGGCATACTCGCGATAATCAAAATCAAGAGTTGAAACAGCTACCTGGATCAAAGCCCACATGGCTTCACGAAAATCGGACATGGTTTTTAAGATTTTTAAACGCCCCCAGGCCATGGGTGTTACTTCGCCATAATAACTTTCCAGCAGCAAACGATCCTGGTCATCTGTCAGTTGATGATGGACAGAGAAATTCGCCAGGTCAAAAAAAACATCTCCCATACCCGCATATTCCCAATCCAGGATACGAATGTTCCCATCATAAAGGAAATTCGCATTCAACAGGTCATTATGACAGGGACAAGGTGAATACGGATGTTTTGCAAGGGAATTTTCAGCCTCTTTTGCACGAGCAAATATCCAGTCAAAGTCAGGTGGAAAATCGACTTCATATTCCGTGACTGTTTGGGTATATTCTTCAATAACCTTAAAGATATCAAACTCACCAGGGATAGGCGACATGTTGTGAATTTTCTTTAAAACAGCAGCCACTTTTTTAATATTTGAATCTAAAGTTATTTCCTGTAAAGGCAATGGACGGGAATCCAGGAAACGTGTCACCAGGTAACCTTCCGGACGGATAAAATAAACCACCTCGGGACCGATTCCCAGTTCGTCAGCCACCAAGTTGGCAAAATATTCATTATCCCGGTCGATCCCCAACAATTCTGTTTTTGCTCCAGTTATCCGCAATACAAAGGTTTCTCCACCCACTTCCACTTTGTAATTCTTATTGGTGATACCGCCCTCGAGTGGGATTATTTTCAAGTCGCTTTTCCCTGCCCAGAACGGTACCCGGGCAATAGCTTCTTCAAGAGTGAGCGTCATTAGAAAGTCCTTGTATGATAAGGGATCACATACCGTCAGTTATTTTTGCCATACAGATGCTGGATTAGCCATCTCGGCGACAATATCATAAGATGATATGATGCCAAGTGGAAAAGCCTGTGGATCTTCTTTGTCGGTTACGATCAAACGGTGGTGGTGATTTTTGATCATTTTGTCAGCTGCTTCGCGTAAACTTGCGGAGATGTCGATGGTCAGAATCGGATGCATCACATCTCTGACAACGATATTTTCATCAATACCTTTCTCTACATACGGCATCAAATCCTTGCCACTGACAACTCCTAATGTTTTACCCTTCCCATCGACAACCAACACTGAACGCCATCCCGCCTGGGTCATTGTTCGAGCAGCTGAAATCAGAGGTGTTTTCCCCCGACATACCAGAATGGCATCCGACATCACATCTGCTACCGTCTCCCGTAAGGGTCTTTCTTCGGCAGCAATACTTGCAACAAAATCAGAAATGGATATGACACCAACTGGAATCCCTTTTTCGGTGACAACTAGTCGATTCACATCCAGCTTATTTAATATACGGGCAGCTTCGTGAATATTAACAGAAGAATCAATTGTATCCAAAGGGTAAGACATCAGATCTGCTGCAGTCATTTTCTGCATGGCAGCCAGGCTCTCAGAATCAACTGCCAACCACTCACCAGCCAGAAGATCATAATCGGTAATAATACCCAGAGGACGTCCCTTGCCATCTGCAACTATAAGAGCATGAATGTGATGCTGGGTTAATAAAACCGCAACCTGTCCTAAAGTGGCATCGGGTCTACAATTAAGCACACCAGGGTGCATTAGTTCGCGAACAGTTTTCGTCATTCCTGTCTCCTCACTCTAATCAACTTCATCAACTTCTTTGTACCATTTGACTTTGTCACCGACACGGGACCGTAATTTCCAGGCTAATGATTTCGGTTCTTTATCCAGATAACCTAAGGCGAAATCCACTTGAGAAGTTACATGTTTTTTTTGTTCATTAGATAGCTGATCATAACCTTGAGCTAATAACCGGACTTTGTCAAGATTCATGCTGACCGTTCGCCAAAATCCCCAATCGGAACCGCAAATCTTTGAAATTCGATCAATATTTATTGTCTCTTTATCACCTTTGCTAACAGGATGTTCCAATAGAAGCATAATAGTATCTATAATATCTTTTTCATTGATTTGAACAATTTGCATCTTTTCGAGAAGCATTTCCGCCAGGGGGATGCTCGGATGGTCAACTTCCAACCGTCCTTCCCAAAAGATGGTATGGCAGAAATCCAATTTATCGTAAAATACATCCACATGCAAACCGACTTCCGAACGGTCGAAAATGGAACGTTCTCCTTCGGATACGATAAAGACTTCCCTATTTTCTGTATATCCAAGTCCAGCCATTAAAGCTTTGATCTCTTTGGTTTGACCACGATAAGCTGCAAAATCAATGTCCGTGTAAGCTCTCCCCATGGCAGCCTGCAAAAAACCATACTCAGGACAATGCATTTGAAAAGCCAGTGACCCGATTACCCTGAGAATTACTCCGGCATCGTCACTGGCTTTTATGATACGCTTAAGTTCGGATTCGAACTTTTCGCGTTCCTCTTGATCCTGTCCACCCATTCCTATGGAATGATTTATCATAACCAGCTCCTATAGTCTTATATTGTAAAACAATGCTAATTGCAAAAAACAATATTGGCAGGTAAGATGGAATCCAAATTAAGACCATTATATCAGAAAACCAATAAATTCTTGCAGTTTCCGTCAAATTCTTATATAATAAATCAATAAAGCGCTCAGTTTCCTTCAATAATCTCAATGGAGTCCAACCTGATGGGCAAATCTCTCATTCCAGCGCAGCGCAGAGAGCGGATCCAGGAATATTTATCAGTTCACAAAATTGCCAGATCTATCGATCTATGCGATCTGCTGGTTACGTCTGAGGCTACGATTCGTCGCGATCTGGAATGGATGGAAAAGGAAGGCATTTTGGAGAGAACGCATGGGGGAGCCACTCTCAGTCAGCGCCTGATCTTTGAACCAGAGTATCAACACAGGGCGGAATTACATCCTGAAGAAAAACGCAGTATCGGTTACCTGGCGGCTTCACTGATCGAACCCGGTGATATCGTGTTCATAAATAGTGGTACCACAACAACGCAAGTGATCCAGCAGATCCCAAGCAATTCCGATATTACTGTATTTACAAATAATCTTAACGCCACACTTGAGATGGTGGCACCTGGATACCATTATTTTTTAGTTGGAGGAGAATACCAACCTCGCTCCAGATCGTTGTCCGGGGGATTTGCAATGGATAATCTGAAGCAGATCTACGCCAACAAAGCCATCCTGGGAGTTGATGGATTCAGTCTAAAGCATGGCTGCACTGTACCCACCCTGGCAGAAGCAGAAGTTGTCCGCCAGATGATCGAGCGAACCATGGGTCAGATCATCCTGGTGGCAGACCGGAGCAAGTGGGGTGTTGTTTCAAATTTTCCAGTAGCCTGTCTCAATGAAATTGACATATTGGTCACCGATGAGCATTTTGACAAATCTGCTTTTGAGTCATTAGAAACACAATCCGTAAAAATTCTTATCGCTTCCTAGATTCTGCAAGTTCATTATATAAGACATCTCATTAGGGATATTTGCGAAATTCCAACGCATACCTCATATCCTTTTTAACAAGTAATCGCCTGGCGATATTTGTGCGGAAATTGTCTATCCTTTGTTGAGAAAAACTCGCAAGAAACCAAAGACAATTTATGCATGGTTGCTACTGATATACCATGTGAGGTTGGATTCCCACTGCAATGTGATTCCATTTCATTCTCCACATTACGATATTTAACGTAATTTATCAAATATTTGCAATTATTTGCAAAGTTCTGTATAATATATATGATTTAACCTGAAATATCAGAATAATGCTTATGTTTTGTGTATGTAGAATTAGTATTTGTCATGCGTCAGGAATTTTTGGGTAGATCCTAAATAAAACCATCTCCTTGGGTCGAGGTATGACTTAAATAACACTACAATTATTATCCATCAATAAATACTGGATTAACCTCTTATGAGTAAAAACTTAATTCCAGCACAAAGACGCAAGCTCATTCAAGATTTTCTCTCAATTCACACGATTGCGAGTCTGAACGAATTAAGTAACCTGGTTGAGACTTCTGAAGCGACTGTCCGGCGGGATCTGGAACAGTTGGAAAATGAAAATATTCTGGAACGAACTTCGGGCGGGGCAATCCTTCAAACCCGTATGAATCTCGAATCAGCCTACAATACTCGAGCCATCAGTTATCCAGATGAAAAGCAGCAAATAGGCGCACGTGCTGCAAGCATGATCTCTGACGGGGATGTAGTTTTTATCAATAGCGGAAGCACCACAACCCAGATCATTAAACATTTGCCAAAAGACGCCCATATTACAGTGATAACCAACAATATGACGGCGGTCACCGACTTTGAATATGATGTTAGTTATGAAATAATATTACTGGGGGGAAATCTAAATAAAAAGGTGAGTGCCGTAACCGGACAATTTGCATTAAACAATTTATCCCAGGTTTATGCAGATAAATTATTCTTTGGGGTGGATGGGATCAGTCCAAAATATGGCTGCACAGTCCCAACCAATTCTGAGGCGGAGATCATTCGCATGATGATCGAACGCACTCGTGGTCTAAAAGCAGTGGTTACCGATCATTCAAAATGGGGTGTGGTTTCCAATTATGAAGTTGCCTCCCTGGGACAAATTAATGCATTGATCACCGATAACGGCATTGACCAGGAAGCTTACGGGCAATTGTTTTCTCATTCTGTAGATATCATCATTTCGCATCCAAATCAATTTTCCACACCGTAATTTTGGGTGACTTTCCCAAAATTATTTTGATTACCGATTCATAAAAAAGGCAGGATGTAGCGATGAAAGATCAAGCACAGATTGTCATCATTGGTGGAGGAATTGTCGGGGTAAATATTGCCTATCACTTGGCAAAAGCCGGTTGTACAGATGTTATGCTTTTAGAAAAAGATGAAATTGCCAGTGGAGCGACTGCACATGCAGCCGGATTGGTTACTCAATTTGCCACTTCACAAACTCTTATGCAATTTCGCATGTATAGTATCGAACTCTACAGTGAATTAGGACTATTTGAACATGTCGGCAGCTTGCGGGTTGCCTCAAGCCCCGAGCAATTGAAAGAATTACAGCGCAGCGTCAGCAGGGCAAAGGCTAATGGTATGGATGTGGAGGTCATCACGCCATCTGAAGCACTCAAGATCATGCCCCAGATAACAGCAGACTATCTTTATGGGGCGTTTTACCTGCCACGCGATGGTCATTTGGACCCCTATATCACAACCACAACGATGGCTCGTTTAGCCAAGGAGATGGGTATCACTATTCAAACCGGTGTGCGCGTTACCGGCATTCAACTTTCCAAAACTGGGGCTGTTCAGACTGTTATGACAGACCACGGACCTGTAAAGACCGAGCATCTTGTTAACGCAGCCGGTATCTGGGCACCCCGGGTGGCTTCGATGGCTGGCTTGCATATCCCATCATCACCGGTTGATCACCAGCACGTGGCTCTTAAAGCAGTTCCCGGTCATGAATTTCCACACGAAACGCCCTGCCTGCGTGATCCGGATAACTTGGTGTACATGCGCGAAGAAGCAGGTGGCTTGGTGGTCGGCGGATATGAACCTGATCCCTTGGCACGCTGGGTGGATGGAGTTCCATGGGAACACGGCGGCACAACAACTCCAGCAGATATGGGTCGGTTTGAACAACTTCTCGAAGGAGCAATTCGCCGCCTGCCGTTCCTGGAACAAGCTGGGATCGTTTCCCTGGTCTGCCATCCGGGGGCATATACACCGGATTCCACACCCATGCTTGGACCTATGGCAGGCGTACAAGGCATGTGGATCGCAGCCGGAATGTCTTTGAACGGTTTTGGAGGCGCGGGTGGCATCGGCAGACTGATGTCTGAATGGATTCTTGAAGGAAAAACATCCCAGGATGTATATGGTTTCCAGGCAACCCGCTTTGGTAATTATTACATCAATCCCGAATACGCCACCGAGAGGACACGGGAAGGAGTTAAATACTATTACCGCCTTAGGTTCCCCAACGATGAAAATGAATGGGCTCGTCCCCACCGCATCAGTCCACTTCACTCACGGTTGATGGAACAAGGCGCAGTCTTCGGAGAAAAATTCGGCTGGGAGCGGGTTAATTTCTGTCAGCCCGGAAAGGCCTGGCGCAGGGCTGGAGCAGACCAACGAGAATGGGGGTGGAATAAACCACCTTATTTCGAAAGACTAAGACAGGAAAGCCAGGCTACTCGTGAGCGGGTTTGCTTATTTGATCTGACATCCTTTGGAAAGATCGAACTCAAAGGGCAGGGTGCCTTACCTTTGATCCAACGTCTGACAGACAGCGATATGGACAAACCCATTGGTAGCGCAATGTATACACAATTTCTAACTTCCTCTGGTGGTGTGCAATCTGACCTGACTGTTACCCGCCTGGGTGAGGATTGGTTCCGGGTAGTTACTGGTTCAGGTTTCATCGCCAACGATCTGGCCTGGATCCAAATGCATATTCAACCCGATGATCTAGCAGTGGATATTCGTGATACCACTCTTGAACTCACTGTAATCGCCATGTGGGGACCCAAGGCTCGAAAAGTCTTACAGAAAATTACTTCAGAGGATGTTTCCAACTCGGCAATTCCATATTTGACAGCCAGGAACATCGATATTAATGGGGTCAAAGTCCTGGCCCAACGTGTAAGTTATGTAGGTGAATTAGGCTGGGAATTTTATATTCCCAACAACCGGGCAGTGGCTATCTGGGACGCACTACTGATGGCTGGTGAAGAGTTCGGGATCGATGTGGGAGGTTATAAGGTTTTGGATGCGCTACGGCTGGAAAAGGGATATCGCTATTTTACCGCTGATGTAACTCAACTTGAGAATCCTTATCAAGCCGGGTTGGGTTTCTGTGTAGATCTGGAAAAAGGCGATTTCATAGGCAGGGAGGCGCTCCTGAAAGCCAAAGAACCACCTCCAATACGCAAATTGTGCACTCTCCTTCTGGATGGGGATGATTATGCAATGATCTATGGTGGTGAAGCCATTTACTCCAACGGGAAAGTTGTTTCACGTGTCCGCAGTGGCGGATATGGGTTTACTCTCAACAGAAATATTGTTTTTGCATACCTCGTGCCCGAATTAGCAGTAACAGGTACTCACCTGGAAGTTGAGATCTTCGATCAAACCATACCAGCCGAGGTTGTCAAGACAGTTTTATTCGACTCAAAAGGAGAGAAACTGCGCGCATGAGAAGTATATATGAATAATTCAATACCAAGAAAATCAGTGCAAGTTGTTGGATTTGGTATGCTCACGCCAGTAGCCATTCTGGTGGTTGAAAAATTACCAGAACATAATACGGGAGCATTGATCAAAGAAATTAGTGAATTTATATTTGACGATGCTGCCATCGTTGCCTGCCTTTTGCGTCAATGGGGGATGCCAACAGGTATTATAGGCACCGCGGTGGGGGATGATGATCGAGGTCATTCTCTCGCCAACCAACTAAAATATTGGGATGTTCAATCCGAAGTGCGTTTTTCAAGAGAATTTAAGACTCCCCTGGAAGTGGATGTTTCAGATGAAACAGGAGCCCGTACTTATTTTTGGCAGCGCGAAGAAAAGGTGCTCGCCACATTGGATTATGCCGACCTGTCCATGCTGGACCAAGCTGAGTTGCTGTATGTGGATTGGTATGATGGCGATCATATCCTGCGGGCCATGGATAAGGCTGCCCAATTAAAACTGCCGGTTTTTCTGAATTTTGAACATGGTCATATGGATATGGATATACTTAAAAGATATGCCGGTCGTGCCACGATCTGCCAGGCTGTTACAGATGCCGCACAGAAGGATGACGGCAAATCTCTCGATGTAGCTCAAAAAATAATTCATACCGGGGTTCAAACAGCATTGATCACACTGGCCGGGGAAGGCAGCCTGGTAGTTCAAGGAGAACGGGTCCTGAGAATTCGTGCCCCCAAGGTCAAGGCAGTGGACGGATGCGGCGCTGGAGCAACTTATTCAGCCGGGTTCATTTTCGCCACTCTCAATCATTGGAAGCTGGAAAAATCTGCCAGGTTTGCAACAGCTGCTGCTTCTCTAAAAGTTACCCGTCCAGGATTGGAAATGTACCCTGTTGAAGAAATCCTGGCTTTTGCAGAACAGGTCCTCGTGGAAGATTTATCTACCATTCATTAAGTTAACTGGAGATACCTCTTTGAATACATTCGCCTCATTACTAACACCCGGGCAGGTAGAACAAATCCATTCTGCTTCGCTCGAGATCCTGGAAAAAGTTGGGATGCTGGTTCGACACGAAAAAGCCCGGCAGATCTTCACCAAGCATGGCTGCCTGGTGGACTCTGAAACCCATGTTGTACGCTTCCCCCCTGCAGTCGTAGAGAAGTTCCGGGCTTTCTTTCCTCCTACTTTCACGTTTCGAGGACGTGATCCCAAGTATGATCGCAGCCTGCCACAGGATAGCCCGGTAATAGTAACCGCCAGCTCGGCTCCCAATATTATTGATCCGGTTACCGGAAAGGAACGGCGCTCCACTTCTGCAGATATTGCCCGAATTGCTCACCTGGTTCAAGAATCGCCTGGGTATGATGTTTTTTCCGTATCAACACTCGCAGATGACGCACCACCTAAACAGTTCACACTGACTCGCTTATACCCTGCATTGAAATATTGTCTTAAACCTGTCCGCATCAATTCAACTGATCTGGAAGATTCGGAGATGATCCTGCGCCTGGGTTTTGAAATTGCAGGCAGCGAGGTTGCTTATCGCCAGCATCCATTCATCACCCATCATTTTTGCCCGGTGGTTTCTCCACTTACCATGGATTATGCTTCCACCGAAATGCTCATTTATTTTTGTGAACAGCAACTCCCTGTCTACCCAACCATAGTTCCCAACGCCGGGCTCACATCTCCAATGAGCCTGGCTGGTACCCTCGCACAGGGTAATGCTGAATTCCTGGCAGCTGCATGCTTGATGCAAATGGTTCACCCTGGGACACCCTTGATCTATGCCACTCTCCCGACAGTGGCAGATATGCGCTCCGGAGCTTATGCTTCGGGTGGCATCGAATGTGGCATGCTGCACATGGCTTGTGCCCAAATGGCCAGGTATTACAACGTTCCCACTGGTGGTTATGTTGGATTAACCAATTCCAAATTGAATGATGCCCAGGCAGGATATGAAACCGGTATGGCTTCCACTGCCGGGGTTCTCGCAGGAATGGATATGCTCAATATGAATGGTCTACTGGATGCGCTCAAAGTCTTTGATTTTGGGAAAGCGATCATTGATGATGAGATCTCCTTAATGTTAAAACGGATCAAGCAAGGTTTTGATTTTGGTGAAGCAGAATTAGGCCTGGACGTGATCGCACAAGTAGGTCCAGGCGGTTCATTCATGGTCCATCCCCACACTATCAAACGTATGAAGACTACTGGCTTGTTAACCAAATTAGCTGACCGAAATGCACGCGAGAACTGGGAAAACAAAGGCTCACAGGATACTCACACACGGGCCATGCTACGGGTACGCGAGATCCTGACCAGACCAAGTACTGCGGGTTTTTCAAAGGAAGTGGATGACCGTATCCGGGCTGCTTTCGATGGCCTTGTTCCTGGAAATCTGGAAGTTCCAGCTGGTTGGAAATAACCACAATAGATATAGGAATATGATCTCCACAGGAAGATGAGGAAATTTGCATGAAAATATTCTACGCAACGGATGTACATGGATCGGAAATATGTTGGAAGAAATTCATCAGTGCCAGTAAATTTTACGAGACGGATGTACTCATCCTGGGAGGTGATATGACCGGGAAAGCCATCATCCCGATCATCGCACAAGGAAATGAAGTCTACAAAGTAACACTTGCCGAGCAAGAATCTCTTATTAATGGGCAGGATGAAGTCAATAAGATGGTTCAGAATATTCAGAACCGAGGTTATTATCCATACTTGACAAATCCGGATGAGGTCGAAGAGATATTATCGTCTCCAGGAAATTCAGACAAACTTTTTCTCGAACAAGTATTGCTGACAATCCAGCGGTGGATGGATTATGCCGACAAAAAACTAGCTGGAACAGGTATTCGATGTTATGTATGCCCGGGGAATGATGACATGTTTGAAATAGATAAAGTCATCCAGGAATCCAAAACAGTGGAGAATGTTGAGGGAAAGGTTGTCCAACTGGATGAATATCATGAATTGATCAGCTCTGGATGGACAAACCCGACCCCCTGGACAACTCACCGTGAGGAACCCGAAGAAGAACTCAAGAAGAGATTGGAAATGGTCATCAGCCTGGCAAATGATCCTTCAAGATCCATTTTTAACTTTCATGCTCCCCCCTATGGAAGCGGATTGGATGATGCGCCGGAATTGACCAGTGATATGCGTCCTGCCTTTGCCGGCCGCTCACTGGTTCCTGTTGGCAGTCATTCAGTAATGGAGATGATTGATAAATATGAACCGCTGCTTGGGTTATTCGGTCATATCCATGAGGGCAAAGGAACTCGGAAATATAAGAAGACCCTGTGCATCAATCCTGGCAGCATGTATGAACAAGGTATGCTGCATGGAGCTGTTGTTGAAATTAAGCCCAAGAAAGTCGGCACATATGTTTTAACCACCGGATAGGTTCGTGTTTAATCATAGGGACTGTCGATAAAAGGAGGTGCCATATCGTTAGAAAGAAATCAGAAACGCTGTAGAAAGAAGAGGAAGAATTATCGATTGGCTTGTCTGCCTGGTAGTATCAAACAGACAAAACTAGAAACCAAAGGAGTTCTACCATGAGTGATGTATCCCTTTTTGTCCGCAAGGCAAGTGGGTTGGTGAGGGCTTGGTCAGTTTTTGATGCCTTCATTTACGCCACTTTTTCCATCAACCTCATTACCCTGGGTTTGTTCATTTTCTCCTATTGCTATTACTTCGAAGGAAACCTGGCTACTGCAGTTATCATTGGTGCCATCTTTACAATATTCGAAGTGATCGTGTATGCCAGTTTGATCTCAGCCATGCCGCGCGCAGGCGGAGATTATGTCTGGCAGAGCCGTATCCTGGGTCGCGCCATCGGATTTCTACTCGCAATTACCGGTTGGTGGTTCATTCTCTGGCTATGGGTTCCACTGTATGGCCAAATGCTTGTATATGAAGTGTTCACCCCCCTGCTCGGTATCCTGGGTCTTCAGTCGGCTGCACTATGGTTTACTACTTCAAATATAGGCATGTTCGTGGGAATGCTGCTGGTATGCGGGATCGTTTTTGTATACATTGCAGCTGGAATGAAGTGGTATGCCCGAGTCCAGAAATTCTGTTTTTGGGGTGGAACAGTTGGCCTGGTGCTGGTATTTTTCCTGCTCCTTTTCGGAAACAACGCCACTTTTATCGCTAACCTGAACAGTATGGCACCTCAATTATTTGGTTCTACTGCTGGAACCGATCTTTACTCTGCCACGATCGCAGCAGGTCAAGCTGCTGGCACAGTTACCGCTCCATTGGGCGATTTCAGCGGCGCAACCATTATTGCCAGTATGGCGCTCATCCCCATGATGGTCTTTTTTAACCTTTGGCCAAACTGGGGTTCCACTCTGTACGGTGAGGTGCGCGGTGCAGGTGATTACAAACGTAACTTCTGGGGCATGGCTGCAGCCATCATCGTTACAGCAGTAGGTGCTTTGCTCTTCTTCGCACTGATCGCAAAAACTCTGGGTTGGGAATTCTACAACAATGCCAACGGCGCATTTTGGAATTATGCCTGGGGTTACACAACCGAAGCCCCGCCCCTACCCTTCTGGCCTTATCCTGCCTTGTTCGCTGCATTCCTGGTGAAAAGCCGCTTTGTCCAATTCCTGGTCATCCTGCTGATGAGCCTGTGGTGGTTCGGTTGGTCTGGAACCGTATTCCTCAGCTCTACGCGTGTAATCTTTGCTGCTGCCCTGGATCGCATGCTTCCAGAATGGGTTTCGAAAATTGACGAGAAGACGCGAGTACCTGTCAACGCTTTACTCTTGATGGTCATCCCCTCCATCATCATCTCATACCTGTATGCCTTCAAAGTCTTCAGCTTCCAAACCCTGGCCCTGGACGCCACGGTTGTGATCGCCATCACCTTCCTGGGTACTACCATCGCAGGTACGATCATGCCGTGGAAAACCAAGGAAATTTTTGACGGTTCACCAATTGCCAAATTCAAAGTTCCCACGTGGTTGGGGTGGCTGGTGATGGCCCTGTATACTGTCTTCACTGTGTACCTGATCAAGATCTCTTTCACTTACGCTTGGAACATCGTAAGCGGTATAGGTGCCACAGGACCCAATTGGATGACATGGTTCATCGTCATCTTCCTGGCATTGCTGACCATCGTAAATGCCTTCATCCTGCTCTGGATCGTGTACTTCGTGGGAAAGAATATTCTCAAGGATCGCATGCCATTGGTAACCTTAGCTGGACTGGTTTTCCTGGCCTTTTTGGATTGGCTGCTGATCGTCTGGTTTTGGGATCCCACCACAGTGGACGGATACCCCTTATACGCCATTGGCTGGTCGAATGTCAGCTCGATGTTCTTCATGCTCATCAATTATGCCGTTGCGGCAGCCATCTATTTCGGTTTCAGCAGTTACCGTAAGAAACAGGGTATTGATGTAAACAAGATCTATAAAGAGATCCCTGTCGAGTAACAATACTATCAATTCTTTTCCGAAAGGTTGATGGTATGGAAACTTATCCATCAACCTTTCGGATGGGTCGAATCAGTAAGATAAATTGGATATGTTTTAAATATGATAGAATCAATTGAAAATATTCTGAATCGTATGCTCCGGTTATTCAGGAATTTAGGGGAACAATAACCTACAATATTGAATTGGAGGTGAAAATAAATAATATAACAATTGGTTTTTAATTAAATATCCAATATTTTATTCACAGGAGACAAGGAGAAATATGCGTACCAAATAGTTCGTTTTACCTATTTTTGTTGTATTCGTTGTATTGGCAACTGTGCTTTCTGCCTGTGGTCCGGCTGCGACTGAAGCACCGACCCAGGTCGTTGACACTACAGATCCCATGGCTGAGCTTATTGCAGCCGCCCAGGCTGAAGGTACCCTTACCACAATTGCCTTACCGGATGACTGGTGCAATTACCGTGAGGCTATCGACACTTTCAAAGCCAAATACGGCCTGGAAGTAAATGAGCTCAACCCGGATGCAGGCTCTGGCGACGAAATTGAAGCCATTAAAGCCAACAAAGACAATAAAGGACCTCAGGCTCCTGATGTCGTTGATGTCGGTTTTGCATTCGGCACATCCTCAAAAGCCGAAGGCTTGCTGATGCCCTACAAGGTTTCCACTTGGGACAGCATCCCTGCTGATGCCAAAGACCCCGAAGGTTACTGGTATGGCGACTATTATGGCGTTATGGCTTTCCTGGTCAACACTGATGTTCAACCCAATGTCCCCCAGGACTGGGCTGATCTGTTGAAACCTGAATACGCTGGACAAGTTGCCCTTTCCGGTGATCCCCGCACCTCCAACCAGGCAATCCAAGCCGTTTATGCTTCCGGTCTTGCCAATGGTGGCACACTGGATGATTTCCAGCCCGGTCTTGAATTCTTCAAGCAGCTGAACGAAGCCGGTAACCTTATTCCGTTGATCGCCAATAACGGCCTGGTCGCCAAGGGTGAGATTCCTGTGCGCATCACATGGGACTATAATGGCCTGGCAGCCATTGATTCCTTCGCTGGTAACCCCAAAGCGGAAATTGTAATTCCTGCCAACGGCCGCTTTGCAGGTGTCTATGTTCAAGCCATCAGCGCTTATGCCCCGCACCCCAATGCTGCCAAGTTATGGATGGAATTCCTTTATTCTGACGAAGGTCAAACCATCTGGATGAAAGGCTACTGCCACCCGATCCGCGAAGCCGATATGCGCGCCCGTGGTGTCATTCCCGCCGACCTGCTGGCCAAGCTCCCTGACGTAACTGGCGCAGTCTTCCCATCCGTTGCTCAATTGGATGCTGCCAAGGCAACCATTACCACCCAATGGGACACTGTTGTTGGTGCCAATATCCAGGCAGCCCCGTAATTAGCTTTTAGGTTCATAAGAGCGAGACCCAGCAGATCTGCTGGGTCTCGCCATAAATCATCTGTACAGCTTTGAGGTAGCAAATTATGGTCACAACCACCCTCCCGGCTCAAAAAGAAAAAGCGCCCTTCAATTGGAAAAACTGGATCGGGGTTATTCCTTTCTTTACCTTCGCAATTCTATTCCTCCTTTTACCATCTGTAAAATTATTTGTAGGAAGCTTCACAGACTCCAGCGGAAAATTTACCCTGGATAATATGGCTCAACTATTTTCTCAAAGCGTCATTTTAGATGCGTACAAAGTTAGTATCCAAATCAGCGCCATCACAGCCCTGGCTGGAGGAATATTCGGATTTATGCTGGCTTATTCCGTCACGGTCGGGGGATTACCAAAACCACTCCGTGCTGCTCTTATTACTTTTTCCGGTGTAGCTTCCAACTTTGCCGGTGTTCCCCTGGCATTTGCATTTGTTGCAACGCTGGGTAGAACAGGTTTTATCACTGCCATCATGAAGACTTATTTTCATATGAATATTTACGACAAGGGTTTTAACCTGTATAGCTTTATAGGTTTATGCCTTACTTATTTATATTTCCAATTTCCCTTGATGGTCTTGATCATGGCGCCAGCCCTGGATGGCCTGAAAAGAGAATGGAAAGAAGCAGCCATGAACCTGGGGGCCAATAATATCCAATACTGGTTGAAAGTCGCATTGCCAGTACTTTTACCATCCATCCTCGGTTCCATGATCCTTTTATTTGGCAATGCCTTTGGAGCCTACGCAACAGCCTATGCTTTAACAGGTGGAGCTCTCCCAATTGTCACGATCCTGATCGGAGCCCAAATTCGGGGGGATGTGTTGCATAATCCCGGGCTTGGCTTTGCTATGGCCATGGGCATGGTTGTAATCATGGCTGTTTCTTTGGGAGGCTATTCCTGGATGCAAAGCAGGACTGAAAGGTGGTTGAAATGACCTGGTTATCCAAATTTCGAAAGGTCCCATTCTGGAGCTGGTTCTGGTTTATCCTGGGAGTGCTTTATTTTGTTCTTCCACTTTACGCAACGCTTGATTTTCATTACGAATGGATAGAGATACTCTTAGTCTGAAAGCTTACCAGTCTGCATTTTCAGATCCGCAATTCTTAAAGACTTTTTTGTACTCGATGTTTCTGGCAGCAATGACCATCCTTGTCAGCATCGCACTGGTTGTTCCAACAGCTTACTGGATAAGATTACGTCTGCCCCAGGCACGCAGGATCGTTGAATTCATCACGTTAATGCCTTTCGTCGTACCTGCCATTATCCTGGTATTTGGACTGATCCGCATTTACAGTTCGCCATTTGAAATCCCTTTCACATCCATTGTCCTGATCCAACCGCTAACAAATTTTAAAGTTGGAACCAACATTTTGATCATCGGTGGTTATACGGTTTTGGGTCTGCCTTATATGTACCGTTCAGTTGATACGGGTATGCGTACCGTGGATGTTCGCACCCTGACAGAAGCTGCACAGAGCATGGGTGCCAACTGGGGCACCATTATCACAAGGATCATTCTACCAAATGTGCGCACGGCCCTATTAAGCGGTGCATTATTGACCTTTGCGATTGTCGTTGGCGAAGTTGTACTTGCTTCCTTCCTGGGAATTCCTGCATTTGGCCCTTACTTATTCCTGCTCGGACAACATCGTGCTTATGAACCTGCCGCACTTGCATTTACCACCTTCCTGCTGACCTGGGCAGCCATGGGGATCATTCAACTGATCACTGGCGGACAGAGTCAGGCTGCTGGTGCTCACTAAAACTACGAGGTAATCATGGCCTATCTTGAATTAAATAATATCAGCAAAGTCTTTGGGAAAACAACCGCGGTTGAAGATTTTGACCTGCAGGTCGAAAAAGGCGAACTGGTTTCATTCCTTGGACCCAGTGGATGTGGTAAGACCACCACCCTGCGCATGGTTGCCGGTTTTGAGATCCCAACCGGAGGCACGATCGCCATAAATGGAATAAATGTTACCAATAAAGCACCCAACCAGCGGGATGTTGGCATGATCTTTCAGTCCTACGCCCTTTTCCCAAACCTGACTGTTGCAGGAAATGTTGGATTTGGCTTGAAGATCGCAAAAAAACCTTCCGATGAGATCCACAAGCGGGTTGCCGAAATGCTGGAATTGATCCACATGCCGGAATATGGAAACAGGTACCCTTACCAATTGTCGGGTGGCCAACAGCAACGTGTCGCCCTGGCCCGCGCACTGGCGTTGAGCCCGGATGTTCTCCTGTTGGATGAACCTCTCTCGGCCCTGGACGCCAAGATCCGCGTTTCCCTGCGTGCAGAGATCCGATCCATTCAACAGGAGCTGGGTATTACTGCCATTTATGTAACACACGACCAGGAAGAAGCTCTATCCATCTCGGACCGGATCGTGGTCATGTACAATGGTCATATCGAACAGATCGGTTCACCCTTCCAGGTCTACAATTTTCCAGAAACAGCTTTTGTTGCCAGTTTTATTGGCACGCTGAACGCTTTCGATGCTGAAGTGGTTGACCCTCAAGCCAATACGATTCGTATTGGGGGTATTCAACTGAACACAGAAGAGAGCCTCCAGGAGCACAAAATCGGAGATAAGGTAATGATCGCTATCCGGCCTGAAAGGTTAAGTTTCTCTTCAGATCTGAAGAAAGCCAATCTGATCAATAGTCAAATTGAAAATATCACTTTCCTGGGCTCCATAGTCCGCGTCGAAGTTGTTATTGGTGATATCCATATGTTCATGGATACTTTTAATAATCCCTTCCTGGAACTACCAAAAATTGGAGAGAAGGTTGAAATAACCTGTTCCCGTCAGGCCGTCATTATCTTGAATCACTGATCTGAGACCGATTCTGGCTTCGCAAAGATAATAACCTTAAGAAATAAAGGTTCCTTTTGATGCCCTTGGATATTCCGATCCTATTAAAGGAATGGAATACCTTGGGCATTGCCTGTTATAATGGGTTTAGCGGTCCAATTTCCACGAAGTAATCACCTTGTAAAAAAGAGACTGAGATTAATTCAAAGAAAAATATTAATTCAACAGTTACTGCTCAGGCTTATCACCCTCCCGAAGGACACCGGGACGGAGTGAGGTCACGCTTTTTCGACCGACACTTGCACCTGCATGCACACCTGCCCTGGCGTGCGGTGCCATGGAGTGAAGATGAGGGACTCCTGCAATGCCAGGGGATCCTTCACTTCGTTCAGGATGACACTTGAGTTCAAGTTGCCTCAATGAAAGTTAGCATGGCTGAGCAGTTACATTCAACATTAAGTTCTTTATTAATTTTGATTTATATTAAAGGAAATTCAAATGAAGAAACCGATCCATGCAATTTTAGGTGTGTTAGTGATCGCGATTGTTTTTTTCATCACCTCAATCGCTTCAAAACCGTCTGCATTGGCGGCAGCGTATGATGAACAGGATCTGACCATAACTGAGAAGATTTCCAGGGCAGAGCAGGAAGCTGCAGCAGCTTTCTGGACCAAAGATGCTTTAACCAATGCAGAAGTCATGGTGATGCCGATCGATTACGGACCTTTTGGCCCGGATGTTTTTTCCCTGGACCAGGCCATCCCGGGCACTCCAGGATATAGTTCTCCCGGAGCAGCCCGTCCAAATGCAAATGCAATTGCAAGGAAGGCTTATCCGGGTGAATGGGTAAACTCCAGCCAATCTGATGCCGCGACTGGAAATACAGATATAACAGCTGATGAAATAGCCGGCAGCAGCCAGGTTTTCACCAGTTATTACGGCAACCTGTGGTTTCCCGCTCAGAAGATCTACCCGCATAAATGGGTAGGCAGATTTAGTTTTATAACAAACAATGGAACATCCTATTGTTCTGCCACCGCCATCAGCAAAAACCATATCGTAACAGCCGCTCACTGCGTCTTTGACACAGTTATCAACCAATGGTACACCAACAAGGTCTTCATTCCAGCCTACAGGAACGGCTCAACCCCTTACGGATCTTTCATTGCGACCAGCTGCACCATACTGAACCAATGGAAATACATGTCGGGAGATTTCTCCATCAACCGATGGACCAAGTATGATGTAGCCGTTTGCAGTGTTAGAACCAATTCAGAAGGAAAAACTTTGAACTATATGGTCGGTTGGGCGGGGCGGGAGTGGGATGAAGGGTACACGCGGAACTTCTTTAACATGGGATATCCCTGGAAAGACACAAGTCTTAATTACTTGAATAGAGCCGGTCAATTCTTGCGTATCTGTACAGCGGAAAGCTTCCAGCAGGCAACGGATACCCTGGGCATGGGATGCAATTATGGTTCTGGAATTAGCGGTGGTCCGTGGATGATCAGCTATGCCCCGAATGTCCTCTCGGGTTATGTCAATAGCGTCAACTCAGGATTGTATATTGGACAAGATAACCTGTATGGAATACGATTTACCAGTAATAACATCGTCCCGATCTGTATAGTACAAGGATGTGACTAGATAAGTACATTTCTTAAAATGAATGCTTGATACTATTAGAAGAAAAGGGATGGAGGTAGGCATACCTGCATCCTTTTTTAATTTGGTTTCATCTGGACCATTTCCTGAAGATAACAAGGTTGAATTACAGGCAGAGTATTCTTATCTCTGAAAGAAGATATTCCGATGAAAGATAAAGGGCTAAGGATCATGATGTGTATCTTATGGGTTGTGATCAGAACTGGAAGTATGTTCTCCAGTGACAATGAGGAAAGATCTCTCCCTGAGTGGAGTCGGGAGACCCGGAAGAGTCACGAGGTTGATCAGAAGAACTGAAACAAAATTGCAGACAAATATTGTATACTTGTTAATACCAGCTGAATCAAAATCATAAGGATAATGACAGCAAACTTTTCGGGAACTTTTTACAAGATTGAACGTCTGGAATATGATACATGGAATTTACTATGGAGGTGATACGATGAAAAATTATTCAAGAATTATTACTTTGCTGGCTGCAGGATGCCTGATATTTACTGCCTGCGGAACTCCCACCCAGGAACAGGTTAGTATAAACGGAGGAGGCACGGCTGCCATGGTCAACTTCCCGGATGACAACAATCATACCGTCAGTCTGAACATTGGAGATACCCTGCAGGTCAATATCCCGACCATCCCGACCGAAGGATGGGATTGGGTTGTGCAGGATATGGACAGCGGTATCCTTTCACAGGTGGGTGAGTCCATCTACAAGACAGAAGCCGGTGGCAATGATGCCGGTGGGATCGTGACCCTGACCTTCAAAGCCATCTCCCCCGGCACAAGTATCCTCACCCTGATCTATGCCAACGCACCGGATTCTACAAGTCCTGATTCAATGTTTTCAAGTTCATACGGGTTGACGGTCGAAGTTAAATAGCAGACCTGCCAAGAGAAGTTCACAAGGCTTGTATAAATGTAACAACCGGATCAGGTGACCCGGTTGTTACTGAGTTGCTTAATTTTACTGGCCTCTTGTAGAGGTTATGGAGCTTGATAAATCGTGCCACCGGGGACTTCAACTCCCGGAGAAACCTCTTCAGAAAGATCCATTTCTGCGGTCGTCGGTACTGACAGGGTCGCCCAATCCACATCCAGGGTGCCCGCCGATACATTCCGATAAAAACTAAAACCGACCTGTCCGGTCTTCAGGGTGGCATCTGATCCGGACCAGATCAGGGTGTTATTGATGTAGAACTTCAAGGATGCGTTCGATGCTACCACCTTGAGCGTATTCCAGCCATTCTTGACGATGGCAGAGCTGGTCGTCCAGGTTTTCAATGCCGTTTCAACACCGGTGCTGGATATTTCCCAGACAGAAAAATACCCGGAATTCGTATACTCAAAAATATAAGATGGAGCCCAATTATAAGATGAGCTAAATACCGTGGGTCTTCCACGGATGACGAGGTTATTTGCCAGGCTGGTTTCTCCTGTGCGATACATCCTGGCTTGATAAGTGAAGTTGTCATAATTATTCGAATGTCTGGCGGAGGAAAATTTACTTTCGAGACCGGATGAGCGCAGGTATTTTCCACCGAAAATATTCCAGGTACCCTTCACATTATACCAACCTGCCTTGGAGCCATTGAAACTGGAGTTGAAACCGGTGGTGGGTTCTTCCACCGTGAAATTTTTATATGCACTCCAGGCTTTCCAGATTCCGCCTATTTTCGCCTTTACTCTCCACTTGTAAGCAGCATAAGCCAGGGTGTTGGTGGGGGTGTTCGAGCAAGTCGTCGATCCACAGGCACCTGATGAGACTGTCTTGTTGTAGACAAGCGTTGTGCCCCGATATAGTTGATACTGATAATTTGTAGCCCCCGTTACCTTGGTCCAGGTGTAGGTCGGTGTCCTGTCCGTGATCGTCCCACTTGGTGTCTTGGGAGTCGGCACTGTCACCGGTGTAGTGGATTGCAGGTTTACAATACTGACCGATTGAAGCGCCATGCCGGAGTAACTACCCCCCCAGGTCATGGTCTGATCACCGCTGGAGTGCCAGGTGTCATGGATGTAGATGGTGTTGCTGGTCGTGCTGTAGCCCACACCCACGATCGAGTGACCCGCCAGGTTCAGCAGCACAGGTCGTCCGGCATTGATCTCGCTCTTGAAGTTCGCCAGCGAAAATCCACCTGCATATTTGTTATCAGTCGGCTGGTTGTAACAATCTGTGACCGTGTAACCCTTCGCTTCATAGAACAGCTTGCGACCATAGGTACCATCGACTTGCGAGATCTTATAAGTACCAATACCACTCGCCATACCCGGCATAGCTGCACAGGTCAGTTTGCTGGAAGAATTGTAATTATAGAACCAGGTGCTGCCATCCGTGCTGTCATACTTTGATTGGCTGGTCTTCATGTAGTCGCCTATGGCTGACCCCCAGGTGTGCTGCGTCCAGCCACCGGTGATATACGGGTCATTGGCTGTGCTGCCATACTTGATCCAGTAATCATCGATCGAGCCCTTCAATGCAGCAGCCCTTCCGTCCACCCCCTTGTGAGAGGCGATCAGCGGGTTGTTGGGATAGGTTTCATACCCATCACTCCAGCTCGGCCAGGAGGTGTCCGTCAGGGGCATCACGCCTCCCGCTGTCGGTCCGGTGTACATGTTCGCAAACCCGTTGCGATCATAGTACCCGGCGATCATGGCTCCCGAGACCGCTGAACAGCCGAATACCCAACTGAAGGTCGGTACTGTCAAATGGCTGGCCATCATCGGCTGCGGGTCGACCGAGGCAGTCTCGGCCACGTAACCCACCGGAGGTGAAGATGGTCCATGGATGCCTGCCGCTACCAGGGAGGTCCCATCCTCGGCGGTGAGTGTGTTGATCGTCAAATAATCCGTGCTGGTTTCACCTGTTGCAATTGGCGGTAACTCATCCGCCTGTGCACTTCCAACCGAATTTCCCAGGCTGGTTACAACAAGAACCATCACTAAAAACAATGTCCATATTCCTAGCGATCTTACTTTCACTTTTGGGGTCATGCTCTTCCTCCTGTTCGGATTATATTTCTGGCTGCCAGCAACCAGATGGTTTAAACAATATTCCAGTGAATATTGAAAACAACACTTCTATTAATTTTTTAAATTATTTGCTCCTAATTAATGTGACGTTAAACTTCCAGGTAGGATACGGTTCTTGAGTTCGTTTAAAATAATCCATCAACCCTTTGCCTCAGTTGAGCGGGAATTTCAGAAGAAGACATCAAAAAGGCGATCTGTATCCAGACTTGTTTTCATCTTGGGTGATTGTTTTCACTGATAATTATACATAAATAGTTATCATTTGCAAGTGTCAAAGGTCAGTTTTCAGGAAAAGCCTTCAGCAAACGTTGGCAGGGATAGAGGTGGTCAACCGGAACACAACGGGAATACATGATTTTCGTTATATAAGCGAGGCTGGAAAGACATTATTGGACGGATGACTGAAATCCTGGTTAAATAACCATTTCAGATCCCGACAGAAGGTCAAGACAGATCATGATTTTGGCAATATCGGATCGGTTCGCGGTACTGGCAGGAAAATTTAACTCCAAATAAATAAGTCCTCCATTTTCCGGTAATTTACGAGTTAATTATTCGATTTTATGGAGGATAACTATTATTATGGGTTGTGATCAATATCGAAATTCAACCTGCAGAATCAATGACAGGATAAACCTCAATAAAAGGAGTATCCTGTCATGTTGTTTAGTGATTTGCAATTTATATGGGTATTAATCGAGTCGCGATAAATCTTGCCATTAAGGAAAAGGGAAACGATCCAAGGGATCCCATGATCCATCACCTTGTCCTGATAAAACAGGTTCTTCTGAAATTGAACCTGCTGAAGCTGTGATCGGTGTCAACTTTGCCCAATTTGCACTATAACGGTTGAGGGTGGATGACCTATAAAATATTAAACCAACCCGACCGCTACTAAATTTTGTATCTGAACCATTAAAAACAAGGGAGTCATTGATATAGAATTTAAGGTTGTTGCCATTTACAACTGCTTTTAATGTATTCCATCCTCCTTTAATAATATTCGTTGCGTCCTGCCAACCATCTGATGGGCTGGTATTCCATAGGTCATTCACTTTTTTGAAGATCCCAAATTTCCCATTTTGGTCAATAAGGAAGTAATAACCATTTTTCCAACTATTATCTGTTGCATTGAATGTGGGATCTCCCCGGATAATAAGCCCATTTAAATAGTATTCTGCATCTTGTATCCTGGCTTCATAAGTAAAGTCTGTGAAGTTCTTGTTGTAACTGCTGCTTGAGTATTTATTTGTTACCGCACCACTGTTGTAGAAGGTAGTACTATTTATTTTCCATGTTCCTCCCGGGTGTTTCTCCCAACCAATGTATTCCCCATTAAATTGTGAATTGAATCCTGTTGATGGTTGCACAACCGTGAAGTTCTTATACGCACTCCAGCTTTGCCATTTTCCTCCAACATAAGCATGGACTCTCCATGAATGCGCTGCGTAGTCTAAAACCTGATTGGGAGTATGCGAACAAGTCGTGTTTGTACAATTGCTGCTAAGAATCTCGGGGCTGGTGAAGATCGTTGTAGTACCCTTCCTGATTTGATATTGATATTTTGTCGCATTAGCGATCTTGGTCCATGTGTATTTCGGCTTCGTAACCGTGATGGTCCCACTCGGTGTTTTTGGTGTCGGGATGACCACCGGTGCAGGTTGAAGATTAACAATACTGACCGATTCAAGCACCATTCCTGAATAACTACCCCCCCATGTCATGGTCTGATCACCGCTGGAGTGCCAGGTGTCATGGATGTAGATCAATTTGTCTGTTGGTGTGGAACCCCGATACCCTACACCCACAATGGTATGTCCTGCTAAATGAAGCATGACCGGATGCCCGGCGTTGATCTCTGCCTTGAAATCAGCCAATGAAAATCCTCCGGCAATTTTGTTATCCGTTTGTTGGCTGTAACAATCTGTAACTGAATATCCCTTCTTTTCATAGAATAGTTTTATGCCGTAGGTTCCATCTTTCATGAACACATTATTAGTCACCATAACTGCGCAAGTCAGCTTACTGGCGGAATCAGTGTAATTAAAAAACCTGGTGGAACCATCCTTATTGGTGTAAGCTGATTGGCTGGTCTTCATGTAGTCGCCAATGGCACTCTCCCAGGTGTGTCGTGTCCAACCACCGGTAATGTAAGGGTCTTTCAGAGTACTTTGATATTTCACCCAGTAATCATCGATGGAACCCTTGATTGTCCTCCCATCCAGGCCTTGATGTGAAGCGACCAGAGGATTATTAGGATAGGTCTCATAACCATCATTCCATGTCGGCCAGGAGGTGTCCGTCAAGGGCATCACCCCACTGGCTGTCGGTCCAGTGTACATGTTAGGGTACCCGTTACGGTCATAGTACCCGGCGATCATGGCACCCGAAACCGCAGAACACCCAAGTACCCAATCATAAGTTGGTACGGTCAAAATCTTAGCACTCATAGGAAATTCAGTAACAGATGCCTGTTGAGCCTCAAAACCTGGGGGAGGAAGAGGTGGTCCATGGATGATGGTCTCCGTCAGGAGGGCTCCAGCCTCGGAGGTGAATGTGTTAACTGTCATATACTCCGTGCTGGTATTTCCGCTTGCTATTGGCGGGTCCTCAGCTGCCCGCACACCGCTGACCGAACTTCCCAGGCTGGTTAGAATAAGAACCATCAGGATAACTATTATCCAAAAACCTGGCATTTTCATTTTTTCTCTCGGGATCATACTTTTCCTCCTGTTCGGATCGTCTTTCTGGCTGCAAGCAACCAGATGTAAAATAATTCCAGTGATCATTGAAAACCAAGTCTCAATAATTATCAATATCCATCTCAAAATTCAAGGTATCATTTTCTTTCTTTCCATGATACGAATTTTGAGTTTTTTTATTTCGTCAACTCTTTGCCTGTATAAAGTGAAAATCGTTGAAGAATATTTCCAATAAGACGATCGATTCATCGACCAGATTGCATATCATGTGATAATTTCACAAATTATACATTTTTTAATTTCTTTTTCAAGTACCTAAGTTCATCTTTTCAAGAATAATTACAGCTGAATCAACCACCATCGTTCAATAGATACAATAAATCTACCTGTATAAGTCTTCGAATTGGTATGAAAAGAAAAAATGTGGTAAACCGGTAATCAGTGGAGATATCCATAAATAAATACTTGGACTGGAAAGTGAAACCGTCCTGAATTAGGATTGAAGTCAGCGTGGTCAACGATCGGCTCGATACCCATGGAACGGATCAAAACAAACAATGTCCTGGTCGTCTTGGTTGTGCATGTACCACGCTTAATTAAGGCTTAGGTTATTCCATTCCTGTTGATGGTCGGTGCCACCCATTGATGGCAGTTCGACAGTATGGCAAATTTTTATTAGATTTCATTTCTAGTTCCATGTTTAGAGGGTTTTATAAACTATAATTAAAGGGTTGATTCGTACCTTCTCAATATTTCAAGGAAGATACAAAGTTTTTTGGGAGAATTGGATGAGGTTAAGAGCAACAGCCAAAGCACCAGCCAACCTTGCTTTCGTTAAATACTGGGGCAAGCGGGATGCTGAATTACGTATACCCACCAATAACTCGATTTCAGCAAATCTCAGTAATGCATTAACCATCACAAGCGTGGAGTTTGATGCGAACCTTGCTGAGGATCAGGTTAGCATTGCTGAAGAGATCATCCCGCTTGGAACCGATTTCTCCAACAGGGTTTTTCGCCATATCGACCGAATGCGGAGAAAAGCAGGCATCAATCTGAAAGCCGTAGTCCAAACCCGAAATACATTTCCAACAGGGGTGGGGATCGCATCCTCTGCCTCCGGGTTTGCCGCCCTGACTGTGGCAACATGTGCAGCCCTGGGTTTGGATTATTCCGAAAAAGAGCTGTCGGAAATGGCTCGCCTGGGTTCAGGTTCTGCCTGTCGCTCCATCCCGGATGGGTTTACCGAATGGATCGCTGCTGATCCGGACAACCATTCTTATGCTGTCCAGATCGCCCCCCCCGGGTACTGGGATATCAGCATTGTTACCGTTGTGGTTTCCAAAGAAGCGAAACAACTGTCATCCACTTCGGGTCATGCCTTGGTGGTGGCATCCCCTTTCTTCAAAGCCCGACTTGAAACCTTGCCCATGAGATTGGATAATGTCCGCTCAGCCATATTGGACCGGAATTTCGAGACATTTGGACGTGAGGTTGAAATGGAAGCAATCTCATTTCATTCCATTGCAATGACATCTCCCCTACCAGGTCCACATGGTTGGCGATCCGGAGCCTATTACTGGCAACCAGAAAGCCTGGAATTGATTCTCTCTGTCCAGGAATGGCGTGAAAGTGGTTTGGGCGTATACTTCAGCCTGGATGCAGGTCCAAGTGTGCATATCCTTTGCCAGAATAGGGACCTCGAGCAGGTCATTTCTGCAGTGCACGAGATCGAGCAGAGAAGACCAGAACGAAAATGGGATCTCCTGGTCAATACCCCTGCAATGGGAGCCCATCTCATCGCTGATGATACCCATGCATAGTATTTTGATGATCTCATGAAGGTCAAAACTTCCGCTCCCGGTAAATTAATGTTGTTTGGAGAACATGCAGTTATCCACCAGCACCCATGCCTGGTAACTGCCGTGGATCTACGCATCCAGGTTTCCATTGAGAAGATCGAGACCCCCATGATCTTCATTGAAACTCCCAGGCTTCACGAAGGAGGCCAGGATTATTCTCTTTCCATAAATGATCTATTCAATGATCAGCAATTACACCCTCAAACGAAGTTCATCGTCGCATCCATCCGAAAAGTTTTCTCCAATTACAATCTTCATCATGGCTTTAGAATCCAGACTTCCGGACCACTTAATAGTTTTGGTTTGGGAAGTTCGTCAGCAGTCACAGTTGCAACCATTTATGCACTCATAAAATTGTTTGATATTGTTCTAAATAAACAACAGTTATTTGACCTAGCTTATTCAGCAGTTTTGGAAGTGCAACACTTAGGTTCAGGTTTTGATGTCGCTTCAGCCACATACGGAGGAACATTATTTTACAAACCTGCTCAAAAAGCTGAGATACTCCATTTGGAACAACAGTTACCCATTGTGATCGCTTATTCCGGGGCAAAGGTTAGCACAACCAGATTAGTGGAGGAAGTTGAGCAACTACACGGTGAATTTCCAGAAATTATTGATTCCGTATTCAAGTCCATTGGAAATATTGCCACAAGTGCCAGAAATGCCATTCTCCAAAACAATTGGCAAACTGCCGGAAAATTGGCAAATATCAACCAGGGCTTACTGGAAAGCCTGGGAGTAAGCACACCCAGCCTGCAAAAACCCATCATGGCTGCCCGGAAATCCGGTTCATTTGGAGCAAAACTTTCGGGCGCTGGCGGGGGAGACTGCATGTTCGCGATCGTTTCTCAGGAAACCAGGTCAAAGGTCGAGGCGGCAATCGATAACAGTGGTGCAAAAGTGCTCCATTTTGCAACAAATGTGGAAGGTGTCAGGTTGGAAATTGAGCACCCCTGAGGCAAATTATAGTTTTTTTGATTTTGATAATACGATCTATAAAGGTCGAAGTTGTTATTTACTCCTGGATTTTTCAACTTACCTGGAAGCAAATAAATATTTTGATCCAGTAGAATTTAACAATCTAAAATCCCTCTTTACATCCTATCATCAAGACAGAATCAACCGGCATGATTTCAGTGTGCTGGTCGTTGATACTTATTATCGCGGTTTATATAACTGCTCTGAAGAGGAAATAAATAACCAGGCGATCCATTATTGGAATGCCATTCAGGATGATGCCTGGTTTCCATATACGATCCCATTGCTGAAATTGATCAATACTAGAACCACTTCCATATTAGTTTCAGGGTCGCCTTTCGAAGTTCTCCAGGTAATTTACAAATCCCTGGGGTTCAAAGAACTTCATGCCTCCAAAGGTATCATTCAAAATGGTGTTTACACCGGACAAACAGAACGGGAGATGGCTTCATATTCTGCAAAATCAAAATTAATGTTGAGTCTATCGGAAGATTTATCTTTTAACCCTGGAACCTCTTTTGCTTTTGGTGATTCTGAAAGTGATTTTCCTCTTCTCATGTCTGTTGACCCTCACAATGCTTATCTCCTGGGTGCAAATGCCAATCTGAAACCACAAGGTTTGGATCCTGACTGGAATCTTCTAAAGGATGAAAACGAAATTCTGATTAAGGTTAATTCACGAATCAAAACATTATTCCCGGAATGGTCTTAGGACCTTTCCCTTGATCTTCCCAATCCTTTCTTTGGGCTATGGTAAGATTAAGTTTGATCAAAAATCCAAACATTTCAGATCAATTGGATGACTTCCAACCAGACATAACAAGAGCCCCTGACATATGAAAATCAAAATAGCCCTTGCCCAAATAAATACCCGTTTAGGCGATCTTTCATCAAATCTGGAACATCATCTTTCAATCGCCAGCGAAGCATGTCAGAATAATGCAGATTTGGTCGTATTTCCCGAGCTCTCTTTAACCGGTTATTCACTTCAAGACCTTGTGCCACAAGTTGCGATTCAACCTTCAAAAGAAGAACCTCTATTCAAACAACTTCTGCATGCCAGCCTGGAAATTGACATGGTGGTAGGTTTTGTTGAAGAGGATGCACGTCATCGTTTCCACATTGCTGCCGCGTATATTTCCAAAGGGGAAATTGTTCATATTCACCGAAAAGTTCATTTGCCAACTTATGGTATTTTTGATGAAAAGCGTTTTTTGGCTGCCGGCAACACCTTCCGGGCTTTTGACACGCGATTTGGTCGGATTGGTCTTTTGATATGCGAAGATTTCTGGCATGTTTCATCTCCATATTTACTCTGGCAGGATGGAGCAGACATATTCCTATTACAATCTGCATCACCCGGGCGAGGAGTCACGGATGAGAATATTGGATCTGCAGATTGGGTTGAAACCGTCAATCGTTCTTATGCCGGATTATTTACTGCATTTTTTGCACATTCCAATCGTGTCGGTTTTGAAGATGGGCTCTACTTTTGGGGAGGAGCGACTCTTTTCGACCCGGATGGAAAGCTGGTAGCCATGGGTCCTTATGATCAAGAATCCATAACATATGCTGAAATGGATCTAAGCCAATTAAGACGAACCCGAACTCGTTTACCCTTATTAAGAGATGAACGCCCGGAGATCGTTTTACATGAGCTTGGAAGGATATTAAAACATGATTGACCTTACCATAAACTGTGGTCTTGTTCGAAATATTCTCGTCCGTTTTATCCATAGCGAAATCACCCGCACTGGCTATCAACGTGCGGTCATTAATCTTTCTGGTGGAATTGATTCGGCCGTCTCTTGTGCATTGGCATCCGAAGCGCTGGGACCAGAAAATGTGCTGGCGATTCGGCTCCCTTACAAGACATCCTCACCAGATTCTCTTGAACACGCCCAATTATTGATTGATCAGTTGGGTATTCAGTCAATCACCATACCGATAAGTGATATGGTTGAACCGCTGATAGGTCGTTTTCCGGAGATGACCAAAACCCGCAAAGGAAATATCATGGCACGGGTGCGAATGATCATTGCATATGATCAATCTGAAGAATTTCATGGACTGGTTGTTGGAACAGGTAATAAGACTGAAATCCTTTTGGGTTATACCACCCTGTTTGGCGATTCGGCTTGTGCACTTAATCCGATCGGTGATCTTTATAAGACACAGGTCAGGCAACTGGCAAGAGATTTACATATTCCACAGGTGATCATTGAAAAACCTCCATCAGCCGATCTTTGGCAGGGGCAGACAGATGAGTCTGAGCTGGGTTTCACATATGAAAAAGTCGATCAATTACTATACCTGCTTGTTGATCAACGTTATCAAATTTTTGAGTGCATCCAGGAAGGATTTGAAGAAGAATTTATCAAAGCAGTTGCGAATCGTGTACAGCGTTACCAATTTAAGCGAAGTCTACCGCCAATCGCCAAGATCAGCAGTCGAACGATCGGTGCAGATTTCTTATACTTTAGAGATTGGGGAACTTAAGTTTCAGCAAGGCAACTGGCACCCAAACTACTATCTGAAAAATTTATTGTTTGTTGAGAATAACAAATACAGGTCAGCGTTAAACTCGTACACAGCTAAACAACCTGATGCATCTTCACATTCCTCCTTCTCTTCGTCACCACAAATTTCGCCTCATCTGGTTCGGCTTGTTGATTTCCATTGCCGGCTCACAGATGCAGGTTTCTGCCATTCACTGGCATATTCGTGAATTGACCGGATCACCTGACCCTCTCGCACTGGGTGGAATTGGGTTGGTTCGCATCCTGCCTGTGGTTTTATTTTCCATCATCAGCGGACCTATCGCCGATTCATTAAATCGGCGCAAGATCCTTCTGGTGACCCAATGTATTCAAGCCTTGGTAGCGATGATCCTGGCTTTTCTCACATTCAGATACTTTATTAACATTGGTTTGATTTACGCATTAACTGCTCTTCAGGCTGCTGCAATTGCATTTGATCTACCTGCCCGGCAGGCAATGATCCCGAATATCGTACCAGAAAAAGACCTCCCAAACGCTTTTAGTCTCCAGTCAATTGCTTTTAACACCGGCGCGATCATTGGTCCCATGCTGGGAGGTTTGGTCATCGCCACATTGGGTCAGGGTTATACCTATTTATTTAATGCCATCTCTTTTTTGGCTGTGATCGTTGCATTAATTATGATAGGCAATGTACCCCAAGATTTCAACAAGTCATCCGGAATTAGTTTGGCTGCTATTCGTGAAGGTGTTCTTTTTATTTTTTCAAAACCTATCATTCTCTCCACGATGTTAATTGATTTCACAGCAACTTTTTTTGCATCAGCCAATACCTTGTTGCCAATCGTCGCCCGTGACATTCTTAAAGTTGGTGAAGTTGGATACGGATTCCTTTCTTCCGGACAATCCATCGGTTCTGTCATCGCCAGCCTGGTAATATCACAATTGAATGAAATTAAACGTCAAGGTCGGATTTTCCTTGGTTCAGTTTTTCTTTTCGGATTGGCTACCATCCTGTTTGGGTTGTCTCATGGCTTGATTTTAGCCATGCTGGCATTGATCATAATGGGAGCGGCGGATTCTGTCAGTACCATCATCCGCAACACTATACGCCAGATCAACACTCCCGACCAAATTCGTGGAAGAATGGTCAGTATCAATCAAATCTTCTTCCAGGGTGGACCTCAATTAGGTGAAGTAGAAGCTGGTATTGTTGGGAAATTTTTTGGTGTACCAGCTGCCATCATATCGGGTGGTATCGGAGTCATATTAGCGGTAATATGGATTGCAAAAAAATGGCCACAATTACGCCACTATAATGGCGACGAAGGAATGCAGGTGGTTACCAAAGTGAATTAATTAATATTTGATAATGATTTATTTGATAATCTTATGTAGTTGAGATAAAATGATATTATTCACAAAGCGGTAGATCAAATCTCCTTTCCATCAAACAGGAGGAACCTGAATGGATCCAGTTATTTTATCCAGATGGCAATTTGCCACAACCATCATATACCATTTCTTTTTTGTCCCATTAACCCTTGGTTTAGGTTTATTCGTTGCCATCATGCAAACCATCTATCTTCGCACTGGTAATGAAACCTATCATAGAATGACGAAATTCTGGGGGAAATTATTTGTCATAAATTATGCCATGGGTGTTGTTACCGGTATCGTTCAGGAATTTCAATTTGGGATGAACTGGTCCGAATATTCCCGTTATGTTGGAGACATCTTCGGAGCTCCACTGGCGATTGAAGCTTTGCTGGCCTTTTTCCTGGAATCCACATTTCTCGGGATCTGGATATTTGGGGAGGGGAAATTGCCCAAATGGATTCACCTGGCATCCATATGGATGGTTGCCTTGGGCTCAAATCTGTCTGCTTTTTTCATCCTGGTTGCAAATGGTTTCATGCAACATCCTGTTGGGTACGTAATCAACAACGCGACTAATCGGGCTGAATTGATCGATTTTTATGCCCTGGTGTCCAATCCTAAAAGCCTGTTATTCTTCTGGCATACCATATCATCCGGGATTGTCACTGCAGCTCTTTTCATACTTGGTATCAGTTCCTGGCACCTGCTTCGTAAACAAGCCGATCAATTTTTCAAGAGATCATTTGCCCTGGCTGCCATTCTTGGTGTTGTTGGTGTTGCGAGTGTAGGATTGGCCGGCCATTCTCAAGGACAGGAGATGCGCATATATCAACCCATGAAGCTTGCAGCGCTTGAAGGCTTGTGGGAATCCGAACAACCTGCCTCCTTCTCTTTGCTTACGATCGGTGACTTAAGCGGGAAAAAAGAAATATGGTCGCTACGAATTCCCTACGTGATGAGCTTCCTGGCGTGTAATAATTTCAGTTGCGGATTGCAGGGTGTAGATGACTTGCAGGCTCAATACCAGCAGGAATTCGGACCAGGTGATTACATTCCTCTAATGGTCATTACTTACTGGAGTTTCCGCCTGATGGTTGGAGCCGGATTGGTAATGCTGGTTGTTATGTTCTACGCACTCTTGCTCTTATGGAAGAAGTGGCCCGAGAAATGGATGAAATGGTTAAAGTGGATGCCCTTCGTGATCGGATTACCGTTACTGGCAAATTCAACGGGCTGGCTTCTAACGGAATCTGGTCGTCAGCCATGGATCGTAGAAGGGCTTCTCCGCGTGGAGGAAGGTGTCTCCCCCAATCTAACCAGTGGTATGATCTGGTTCAGTTTGATCGGGTTTGTTGCTCTGTATTCTGTCCTTATTTTTGCTGATATTTATTTGCTTGCAAAATTTGCCAGATTGGATCCGGATACGGAAATTAAAGGATCCGACGACTTCGCTCCATCTATTAGCGGATCTGGAAAGTAAGCGGAGGATGGATATGTCACATGAATTATTACAAATAATTTGGTTTATTTTGATAGCTGTTTTGTGGATGGGCTTTTTCTTCCTGGAGGGTTTTGATTTTGGGGTGGGGATGCTGCTGCCATTCCTTGGAAAAAATGACACGGAACGACGATCAATCATCAACACTATTGGACCGCATTGGGATGGGAATGAAGTCTGGTTATTAACTGCTGGAGGAGCGACATTTGCAGCATTTCCTCACTGGTATGCCACTCTCTTCAGTGGATTTTACCTGGCTCTTTTTCTCCTGCTGGTCGGTCTCATCATTCGCGGAGTTGGTTTTGAATTCCGCTCAAAGGACAAAAATCCCAGGTGGCGTTCCCTGTGGGATTGGTGCATCTTTGCAGGGTGTGCCTTGCCAGCCCTAATTCTGGGAGTAGCATTTGCTAACCTGGTCAAGGGTGTCCCCATTAATGCCGATATGATGTATACAGGTAATTTCTTTACTTTGTTAAATCCGTACGGTTTGATCGGTGGATTAACCCTCATGGCAGTATTCCTGTTTCATGGGATCAATTTTCTGAATTTAAAATTGACTGGAGATTTACTGGAAAGATCAAGAGTACTTGCCCCGAAGGTGTGGGTGGTTTCATTTGTCTTCTTATCAAGCCTGTTGATCACAACACTCCTGATAACAGACGGCTATGCGAAGCACGGAACGGTAGTCACAATCCTCCCATTGATAGCTTGGGCAGGCTTATTGTTGGCTGGATTTCTCTTGCGTCAAAAACGCGAAGGCTGGTCTTTTGCATTAACCGGCATTTCGGTTCTACTTATCCCGGTTATTTACTTCCAAATCATGTTCCCACGTGTAATGGTTTCAAGTACAAACCCGAAATTCAGCTTGACAATTTCCAATGCATCTTCCTCTGCATATACTTTGAACCTGATGAGCATTGTTGCGCTGATATTTGTTCCACTGGTTCTAGGTTACCAAATCTGGTCTTATTGGGTGTTCAGAAAAAGGTTGGACACAGATCCTGAAAAATTGCACTATTAAAAAGCAAGGATTTACAACAAAAGGGAGTGGATGAATCCACTCCCTTTTGTTGTTATAGGTCCTGTTATGGATTCAGACTTATGATATATGCGATCAGATCCGCAATTTCCTGTTGAGATAATGTATTTGATCTACCCCATGCTTGCATCGAAAATACCGGGTTATTTCCTTCAGGTGTTGAACCATTTTGAATAAAAAGGTCTATATTTGTTGCGAAAAATTTTTTATCTGGATCTTTGAGAAATGGATCGATCGGATTTAAGGATGGTATGGTTCCATCGGTAGAACCTGAATTAATGACCCCACCTGTTCCCTGGGAGGAATGACATACTGAACAATTGGTATTAAAAAGTTGTTCTCCAGAAGTCACGTCACCTGATAAATTAATGGCATCACCTGTATTTCCAGGATTTGAAGGTCGGGGGACTTCACTGACGGGAGCATTAGGTGTTTCGATCAAGATAGCCTCCACCTGATTACCAACTTGTATCACCGGACCAGAATCAAGGACTGCACCTTCATATCTACCCAAAGGCATCTGTTTAAGTACAAATAGCACCTCATGCAATTTAGAAATCTGCCAATCTCCATTTCCCAATATATCATTACCCTTTGTGCTATTGGATGTTCTCCTTGAGCCTGCCAGGATTCCAGAGTAACTGCTTAAATCCATTTGTGCGGATGCTATGGCAACATCTGCATTATGACATGCGACACAAGCCAGAGCACCTGAATACCAAAGGTTGGCTTCGGTAAAAAGAACAACAACTTCATCATAAGTTGCCGTGCATGTAGCACCCTTGTTATCTATAAATTTGAATGGTTCAACTTCAGGATATCCCGCATTCACCCAGGCAGAGAGAAGGGGTTCGGCGCTCACCAAGCATTTTGCGGAACTTGTTGAAACCTGATCTCTACCTTGAACAGGCAAAGTAGCAGGGAAGATGGTTGGTATGGGTGTATGGTAAATTTGAGGTAATCCAGCCTGTGAGCAATCATTATTAAATCCACAATTTCCAAAATATAGAAATGCAATAAAAAAGATCAGGAAGACCGGTAATCCAAAAATCACACCCATCATCCATGCTTTAAAATCCTTGTTCATAAAGACATCTCCCTCGGGTTTGTCACAAGCTGTTTATTTCAGGGTTCGAACGTAGTTAACAACATCCCAACGATCACGGACGTTCAGATTTTCATTCAAGGCAGGCATTCGACCATTAACGCCATTTGAAATGGTCAAGAAAATAGCCCCATCACTGTTACTTTGTACAATTACTGTTGTTAGATCAGCGGGTTTGAACTGAAAGAAAGCAGCAACAACGCCATCCCCTTTTCCAGATTTACCGTGGCATATAACACAGTTAATATTGAAAAGTTGTTCCCCACGAGCAAGTGATATTTCATCGGGTGAAACAGGATTTGCAGGAGCTCCCATCCCGGGGATGAAAGCCGCCCCTTCCACCGGGATCGAATTTAATGCGACAGGAAGGGGATTTTCCATCGGTTTGAAGGACGGTTGAATCTCCATAAAAGAGATCCAATCGATCTTGATCAAATCGTAAGTAAAAATAAGTAATACACCACTCAAGAATACGATAACACTGAAAATGATAAGCAATTTTTTGATCATAATTGTTGTGCCTCCGCAGGTTCTACGGATTTTGCCCCAATAATCTTAAGGGCTGCGATTATTGAGTTTTCTTTTTCCTGGGGGCATGAAAAAAATACCGCGATCTTTCCATCACTGATCTCCGGAATGTATTCTTTTGGTTTATAGGAAGGAAAATGACTGTCCAGGAAAACGCCAAGAAAAGTGCTGACCAGCATACCCAGCATGGTCATCTCAAATATGACCACAATGGAAGGCGGAATCGGGATCAAAGGCTGTCCGCCAACATGGATAGGGTACATAAGTGGGGTGGCAACGGAAAGGAACAATCCAATAAAGAATCCTGCCAGTGCTCCACCCAACGCCAACCTGGGTACATTTGTCCATTGATGCGGACGCCCCAGCATCGGTTCTGTTACCGGAATACCTGATACTATATTGATCTGATCATTACTTATACCAAGGTAATGGAGTTTTTCAACTGCATCGGCTGCTGGATCTATATCGTCAAAAAGCGCCAGGAGAGTTTTCATATTATCCATAAGTATCTCCCATTCATTCCAATTCGCTAACTGCAGGAACTGTAGCCTTGCCCACTTTGCGTAGACTGTGCGCCATCTGTCCTTCTTGAACTTCCCAAACAGGTACCAATGGTACTATGCGTGAAGCGAGCATGTACAAAAGGATGAAGAATGCCAGAGTACCAAGGCTAAGCCATACTTCGACCCCAGGTTTGTACATGCGCCAGGTGAAAGGCATACGATTGATCGTAAGGGATATCGGTACGATCACATATCGTTCGATATACATGGCAATATTGATGAGGAAACCAACCGTAAAGAGAATAGCGGGGTTCCTCCGGATCTTCTTATTCCATAATGTTGCCCAAGGAATCGCAACATTGAAGATCAGCATCATAAACCACATCCAACCAAGGGGACCAGATTCGTGAAAATGGAGCAAAATATCGGTAAATTTATCTCCGTTGTACCACTGCACAAGGTAATCGTTGAAAAAGAAATAAGCCCACGACATGGAAATAATCAACATTAATTTCCCCATTGAGTCGAAGACTTCCGGGCGGATAAAATACTTCATATTCTTCATGGTTGCTCGAACGACCACCAGCACCATTGCAACTGCAGCAATACCCGATTGGAGTGCTCCGATGACAAAATAAGGACCAAAGATTGTTGAAGACCAACCCGGACGCATAGCAGCAGCAAAATCCCAGGAGACGATCGTATGCACAGAAAACATGACAGGTAGAATGGCAAATGCAAAGATATTCATGGCTGAACGCAAGTGAGTCCATTCTCCTTCGGTTCCTCGAAATCCAAGAGCCAATGTGCGGTAAAAAATTTTTCTCCAACCTTTTGAGCGATCGCGTGCCATGGCAAGGTCAGGGATGAGAGGCAGAAAGAGGTACATTGTGCTTGCCAACAAATAGGTATTGATAGCCAGAAAATCCCACGAAAGCGGTGAATGAAAGTTAGGCCATAAACCACGTTCATTCGGATATGGAGCCAGAAAGTAAAACAACCAGACCCTGCCCATGTGCATAAAAATGCTTAATCCAGCTTGTACGAGGCCAAAGGTGGTCATCAATTCTGCAGCCCGTGTAAATGGGCGGCGAAATTCCGCTTTGAAAACACGCAGCAAGGCTGAAACAAAAGTACCTGCATGACTGATACCGATCCAGAATACCGTATTTACCAGGAAGATGCCCCAATATGCTGGGCGATTGACCCCTGCCACTCCCATACCCTCGTTGATCAAATACCCCCAAGCTCCAAAAAGACACACCAAGACAATAATACCCAGGAAACAGGCTATCACCCAGAATTTCCAGGAAGTGGTCTGCATTGATTCCATGACCATGTCATTCATCACCCCGCGTGGCAGGGGATCGAACATGAGATGCTCGGAAAACTCATTATGGGTTTTTGTGGTCGAATTATCCATTTCTGGCATAAGTCGAACCTCCCTTCAGATAAGTGACAACTGGTTCTGTCCCCAATTCTTCCAGAAGTTTTGTTCCTCTTCCATTTTTTGCGAGCTTGCTTACGTTGCTTTCAGGGTCATCCAACCGTCCAAAAACAATTGCATCAGTTGGACAGGCTTGCATACAGGCAGTCACTATTTCACCATCTTTCGGTATTCTACCTTCTGATTTCGCTACGTCTTCACCACTGATGATCCGCTGAACGCAAAAATTACATTTTTCCATGATGCCTTTCCGGCGAACTGTAACATTTGGATTTAACTGATTCTCAAGCGGTGCAGGTCGTTCGTAGTCACGCCAATTGAATTCACGCACCTGGTAAGGACAGTTATTGGCACAATAACGCGTTCCTACACAGCGATTATAGATCTGCATATTGATCTGTTGCGCATCGCTATGCACAGATGCAAATACAGGGCAAACAGGTTCACATGGAGCTTTTCCGCATTGTTGGCATAATACTGGTTGATAGGGAGTCGATTTCACTTCGGGATACTCACCTTCCCAAAATCTTTCAACTCTTATCCATTGCATACCCCTACCATATCCGGCATCTTCCTCTCCGACGAAAGAAATATTGTTTTCCATAGCACAGGCAACCACGCACGCCTGACAGCCGGTACATATATCCTGGTCAATGACCATGCCCCATTTATTCTCAATATTATTCTCAGCTTGATTATCCATTGTTACACTCCCAAGTAAAGTTATCAAATAAAACTACCATTAAGTTATTCTCCCAAGCCTTCCCCATAAACACCCATACGGCTTTCATTCCTGGATAAAGCTTGCGTTCTTCCAGTTTTTTCTATACTTACTCTCGTGGATGCAAACGTCAGGTCATAAGATCCATTGAGGTGCAACCCCAGTAGATATGCCGGATTTGCACCGCGCTTTTCCGCATATCGACCATATGCTGTGTGACCCTGCCCAAAAGGAATCGCGATCACATCTGGACGAATTGCAGGGTAGCGATATACCACAGCTTCAATAATCCCGTATGGCGAATTAAGTCTGATGACATCATCGTCCTGTAAGCCTAATTCATCCGCAGTATCAGGGTTGATCTCCACCCATGAATTCCACATGACTGTTGTTGTTGGGTCAGGTGTTTCTTGTAACCAGGGTTTATTTGCCCCGGATCCATCCCCAAGTATGGGGGATAAAAATGGAAACAGGATGAATTCTCCCTCGCCATCAAATTCCGGTTCAAGTAGGTTGATCTTTTTATTCAGAATTCCAGTCTCTCCAGGTTTTATCAGATCCGGGCTAGAACTCCACCAGCCACCATATTGTTGGAATTGCGCCATGAAAGTATTGATCTCGGGACCATTAAAAAAACCATTCATTGGCACCAAGTCCAGAAAAGAATGTCTCAGGAATTCAACTACATCTTTATAAGGGACTTTTCTTGCAATATCACCCCCAATTGACTGAATGGATGCCAGAAGAACATCCGCAGTTCCCTGAGTACTATAGAATGGAGCAACGACTGGTTGCGACCCGGAAATAACAGCCCGATCACTACCAGTCTGTATTTTTTGATACCCCCATGATTCTAAAGAGGTGTGGTCGGGAAAGATAAAGTCTGATTGCATGGCTGTTTCATCCGGGAAAGATGCAAACGAAATCACCTGGGGTACCTGGGCAAGAGCTTCCTCAAAACCGAGGCTGACTGGTAATTCAAATACAGGATTGATTCCATGAATGAAAAGTGTGTTTACCTTGCCTGATTTCATCTTCTGAACCAGATCATTCACTTCTGTGAAAGAGTTTAATCTGGAGGGCTGATCCTCGTTGACCGGTATTGCTGGTGTCAAGAATAATCCGCCTGCTTCACCGATATTTTTCAGAAGCACATTTAATGCCAGGATGGCTTGTGCTGTTTCAAGTCCGTTTGTTTGTCCAAGAGCAGATCCACCTGGTATGATCAACGGACGGTCTGCTTCTGCAAGTATTTCTGCCAAACGATGTAAATTTTCTTCACTCACGCCAGATCTTTCTGCAGTCAACCCCACATCAACTTGCACAAAAGCATTAGGGGTGACTGATCCTTGTTTTTCAGTTACAAGCCTTCCAAGCGCAAGCGCAACCATACCCTCTGTTCCAGGTGAAATTGGAAACCATTCATCTGCAACTGAAGCAGTCTGTGAAAGGCGCGGCTCAAACTGTACAAAGTACCCACGTTTCCCCGTTTTTCCCCGCCTAAGCTTTGCAAAACCTCGTGAATATGCAACCGGCGATAAATATGTCTCAAGAAAATTTGCTCCAAAAGAAAAAGCTACATCGGCATTCGCCAGATCAAAAAAAGGAAAGGATGGGTTGTTAAAAATCATTCTGGTTGCATCCACCAATGTGGACCTGGCTTCAAATAGCTGCTGTGCTCCAAACCGGATCGGTGCAGGAGAACCGAATGCTGTTGATATCTCCGAAACCAGATCGAACAGATGGTCATCTTTAAGACCTAGAAGGAATGCGAACTCACCAGACGGGGTTTTTGAAAAAGAATCCTTGATTATGTTAACAGCATCATCCCATGTAATATTTCCAAATAAGGCACTCTTTCGTTTTTTCTGTTGAACAGGATTCTGAATACGATCCGGGTTGTACAACCCCTGTAATGCAGCCTGCCCGCGTGCACAAGTTTTTCCGAGGTTTACCGGGTGATTTGGATTACCTTCGATCTTGATGGCACGACCCTGCATCGTTCGCACAATGATCCCGCATCCAGCCGGGCAATCCCGGCATGTGGTCGCATAGTATGTGCTCTGACCGTTGTATGTATACTCAGGCATCCTGGAATAAGGTTCACGGACAACATAACGCGAGGCTGGACCACAACCGGTTAATACTGCAGCAGCAGCAACACCAGCACCTGCCACCTTTATGAAATCACGGCGGGAAATCTTATCGGTCATTTGTTTCTCCACTTCAAAATTTTTGCGAATCTACCATTATCTATGGCAAGTAGCACAATCGGTCAATTTAGCCAATTTCATTTCATCACCAGCGGCTTTTTCCCGGTGACAACTCAAACACCAGCCCATATTTTGCCCGCTGATTGCAATGGCAACTTTTTCCCGGCTGATCTCCCCATGACAGGTTTCACAATTCAAACCTGCAGCAATATGGGGGCGGTGGTTAAAATATACAAAATCAGGCTGGATGAATACCGGCACCCAGGGTATCGATTTTCCACTCAAAACATAATCGGCTAATTTTTGCTGTTCAGCATTTTTAATGGGTATCTGCTGGTGACAACCCCAGCATTTTGAACTTGTAGGTAGCCCAGCTGAGGCTTGTTTCCAGGCACCCGGGTGACAATAGAGACATTGCACTCCAAAACTGACGTGAACTTCATGATTAAATTGGATGGGCTGCAAGGGAGATTGCTGCATGCGCCAGATCGCATAACCCGAGCCACTCAGGAATAAAATAAATATTACTCCTGCACCAAGCAAAAATATTGGTTTTCGAATTAAGGTTTTACTTTTTTCGATTATATTAAATTTTCGTAATCTTTCCAGCATGGAATCTCCTCACAAAATGAGAATTATTGATCTTTTTATTTTTTCCTTCTTAGGAGAGTCACAACCAGTATTCCAACCAAAACAAACCCACCAATGAAAGCCAGAGAATAGCCTGCCGCTCCAAAAAAAGCGCCCAGCCCGGTAAATATCCCTGACCAAAGGTTATAAGTTGGCCCTCCAGGTATTTCTCCTGGAATTGGTGTAGCATTCGATAACGGTATTTCCACCGGGATCTGAATGCCTGATGGAAACGTTTGTGCATAGGCTAGGATATCACGTCCATCTTCAGGCTCCCAACCCAGTTCATAACCGATGGGCATATTTGTTCCAGCTACACCAAATCGTGTTCGGTGTAAAAAACGCCAAGGGTCACGTTTTGCAACTGAACCCAGGTATTCATCAATTCCTTCCGTACGGAAAATGATAAGCTTGCCATCCTCACCATGGCATGTAAAACAATTGGATTGATAAAGAGATTTTCCATTTTCCAGATTCCCATCGATCACTTGCAATGAGATTGGGTCGATGAACTTTTGATCATCAATCGTACCAAATTTCAGGAAATAAGCTACCTGTAATAATTTATCATCGTCAAGAAAATCAGAAAAATCGTGAGCAGAGTCCTTGCGACCTTTTAAATGATCAACTATCTCGGGCAAACTCAGGGTTGATGATAAAGCCATCACATTTGGAAATCCTGTCAGGTGGGAACCGGAACCATACGCACCTTCCACGCCAAGATAATCCCATCCATGACATTCAGCACAGCGCCAGGTGTCCAACCCTGAGCGGCTATTTGTGGATTGACGCGACCAGATCGGCATATCTCCTGAGGGTGTTTTGGTATCCAGATTTACATACCACTTGTCGTACAACTGTGCTCCGGTGACAATTTCAGCATCTGTTGGTTGCTCAGCTTGGGCAGACACCAGGTTTACAGAAATCACAGCAAGGAAAATAATAAAGAGAGCAAATAGCAAGTGGAAATAATTTCTGGCTTTCACAAGCATACTTCTCCTCCAAATTGAAAAATCGATGATAAGATGATATTTTTACCTGGTAAAACTTGTTACCAACACGAATAAGTTGATAAATATTTTTCCTACATCCTATGATTCTAAACCAAATTATACATGATTGCGTAAATTTATCCAATTTATATATAATTCAATATTTACCTGAAATTTACTTTATAATTAGACAATGGTTCCAAATGAAATCATTTCAAAATTCTTAATCACCATTTGGGTTGAACTTTAGGACGATAAATCCATGAAACATTTTATTATTGTTGCCATAATAGTAATCCTTTTTACCTTCCTTGTTTACACTGGTTTGAATAGCATAGGTTTATTACCTGTGCAAGCCAGCGCTCAGTCTGTATCCATTGATAACCTTTTTCAGATCCATGTAGGTTTAATATCGTTCCTCTTTGCCCTGATCATCGGTATCCTGGTGTACAGTTTGATCGTTTTTCGACGAAAGAAAGGAGAGACTGGTGATGGAGCTCATATCGTAGGCAATTCAACCCTGGAAATTGCATGGTCGATCATCCCTTTATTTATTGTAATTTTCCTGGCATACATGGGGGCTTATTCACTCGGAGAAGTCAGGCGAATTGACATGTCCGCCCTGCAAGTTAAAGTTACCGCCGGTCAATGGTACTGGCAATTCCAATACCCTGAATATGGTGTCACATCCACAGAGCTATATTTACCAGTAAATCGTCAGGTTGACTTGCAAATGAGCAGTAATGATGTGATCCACTCATTTTGGGTTCCTGAGTTTCGGGTAAAACAAGATATTGTACCCGGTCAGGTAACTGAATTACGTATTACACCAACCCTGCTTGGAAATTACAAAGTTTTATGCGCTGAACTTTGCGGGGCTTCACATGCTTATATGGAAGGTCTGGTTATGGTGGTGGACCTTCCCACTTTTGAAAACTGGATCACAAATCAACAAGCGACTGTTGAAGTCGATCCAGTCTTGAAGGGTCAGCAATTAGTACAACAGTACGGCTGTACCACCTGCCATTCACTCGACGGATCCATAAAGATCGGCCCTTCCTGGAAAGAACTGTATGAATCCACTGTAACACTTGATGATGGTTCGACCATTTTCGCTGACCAAGCTTACCTTACTTCTTCAATACTGGAACCAAACCTGTATGTACATGAAGGATTTCCATCCAATGTGATGCCATCTTTTAATGAAATACTTGATCAAACCCAGGTTGAATCCATTGTTGCATTCATTGAGAGTTTAAAATGACGGAGACAAGATGAAAAAATTTTTCTCACTCGGACTGATCCGAGGACTCATTTGGCAAGTCATAGGTACGGGCATTGGTGTAGGATTTGTAACACTTCTCAGAGTCCTAATGGGACTCCCGGCCTGGAAAGCAGAACCTGCAACTGTTTTTGGAGCCTTATTAGGTGTTTTATTCTTCCTAATTGGAGTCGGTGCCATAACAGATTGGTATAAGATGGCTAAAGGCGAGGAAGTCGAAGAGATGACTGATGAGTCACACCTGGGTAAGATGCGTTATTTTGGAGCTTCCCTGGATCACAAGGTTATCGGGATCCAATATATGGTGCTATCAATCATTCTGATGAGCGTTGGAGGCATGTTTGCTCTTATTTTCCGAACAGAACTGGCTGAAACTGGTATGCAGTTTCTAACATTGATTGAATACAATACTTTGATGTCTTTACACGGTATTGTCATGATCGTATCAATCCTGGTGGGGATCGCAGCTATTATGAACTACACTGTCCCCCTTTTACTCGGTGCAAGTGATATGGCATTTCCACGCTTGAATGCGTTTTCATTCTGGATCGCAGTCCCTTCCGGATTAGTCTTACTTTCCAGCTTGTTCCTGGGAGGATTTGACACGGGTTGGACCGGGTATCCACCTTTATCGGTACGCGCCCCTCTTGGTATGCAGATGTTTTTTCTGGGTGTTGCCCTGGTGGGTTTCACATCCATCCTGGGATCAATAAATATTATTGCAACAATAATTCGTTTGCGCTCCAAAGGCATGACACCTTTCCGAATGCCAATTTTCATCTGGGCTGCGATAGCAACCTCGATCATCAGTTTAACCGCAACGCAATTGATCGGGCTTTCCTTCGAGATGGTTATGTTCCAACGTTTATTTGGCATGGGCTTCTTTGATCCAATTAAGGGTGGCAATCCCATTTTGTTTCAGCACCTTTTCTGGTTTTATTCTCACCCCGCTGTATATGTTTTTGTATTACCCGGGTTGGGAATCATCAGCGAACTTCTGCCTGTCTTTGCCCGAAAACCACTTTTTGGTTACAAGTGGGTAGCGATGTCCTCCCTTGGAATTGCACTGGTGGGATTCCTGGTCTGGGGCCACCATATGTTCACTTCCGGCATGGCGGAATATCTACGTGTCCCTTTCATGTACAGCACACTACTTGTTGCAATACCAACCGGTGTTAAATTCTTCTCATGGGTGGCTACTCTCTGGAGAGGTAAAATTACTTTCCCTGTACCCATGCTTTTTATTCTGGCTTCCATCGTCGTTTTCCTGCTGGGAGGGCTGACCGGACCTCCTAATGCAACCATTTCGACTGACCTTCATCTTCAGGATACATATTATATTGTTGGCCATTTCCACGACACATTGTTTGGTGGCTTCATGTTCCCATTCTTTGCTGCAGTCTATTACTGGTTTCCGAAAATGACTGGACGAAGATTGAATGAAAAATTAGGCAAAATTCATTTCTGGCTGGTCACTCCTTCATTCTTCGTTCTCTCACTCTGGATGATGCGCATTGGTTTACTTGGTATGCGCCGCAGAATTGCAGATTATGATCCCGCCTTACAATTTCAAACCTACCATCAAGTGATGACCTATACGGGTTACTTCATTGCCATGGGTGTTCTGGTCTTTATTATCAATCTGATTTGGAGCGCAAAGAAAGGTGAGATCGCAACAGGCAATATCTGGAACTCCCGCTCACCAGAGTGGCAAGTTCCCTCACCGATGCCCATGCACAATTATGACAAGCAATTCGAGGTTGTTGGAGAACCTTATGATTATGGAATTCCCGGTTCCAACTACGTCAAGTTTGATGGAGAATGACTAACATGGCTGACATTAATAAAAAATCCAATCTACGCCTTGGCTTAATAATCTTTGGCCTTCTCACCATTCTGACTTTAGTTGAATTTGGCTTGGCGATCTACTTAAATATCTGGGGTTTACTTGCTCTTCTTGCCATAATCAAGGCTGGCCTAGTCATGTATTATTACATGCATATATATCGTCTGTTTGAACCAGATAAAGAAACAATTCACCACTCGTATGCTTATAAAATTGTGACCAATCGTCTAGGTTTATGGCTTTTCATGTTATCAGATGCTTTCATCTTTGGTGGGTTGTTGATCTCCCGATTCAACTTGATGGGATTCACTCGACCGGAGTTGAGTCAACCGCTTGGACTAGTGGTCACATCAGTTTTACTAGTCTCCTCATTTTTTGCAAATCGTGCAGAAACTTCAATGGCAACTGGAGATCGCAAACAATTCGTTATCAGTACTGTCGTAACAATGGTGCTTGGAATTCTGTTCATCCTGGGTGTACTGGGAGTGGAATGGCAACTAGCCCCTTTTAAAGCTGCAGATGGTGTTCAAGGTGCTGTTTTCTATTCAATGACTGGTTTCCATGTCTTTCATGTCTTAACTGGTGTGATTTTCCTTGGAATTGTTTTGCGCAATGGTATTCGTGGTCTATACTCGGAAGAAAAACATTGGGCTGTTGAAGCAGCCGCAGTCTATTGGCACTTTGTAGATGTAGTCTGGATTTTCTTTTATCCGGCTTTATATCTGATTGGGATTGTTATTAAATAATTAATTTGAAAACACCATTTTTTATGATTGAAATATTCAACATTGAATAATTTATGGTTTCCAGTTCCTAAATAAGATGGCTTTTATGCCTGGATAGTAATTACGATATACAAGTACTTTAAATAGATGTTAATAATCAACTAACATTGAGGATTCAGTTTGATACTGGGAGTTGTTGAATGATCAAAAAAATTGTTTTGATTGCCCTGTCATGTATTGTATTACTAATTGCAGCCATTTTTCTTTTATTTAACCCAACCAAGAGAAACGAACACAATTTCAATGGTTCGATCATTGAACCTCCTGTTCCGGCAGCAGATTTCACACTCACAAATCAAGACGGCCAATCAGCCAGTTTGAGTGAATTGCGCGGAAAATATCTTTTGATTTTTTTTGGTTTCACTTCATGCCTGGATGAGTGCCCTGCAACCATGGCCATCCTGAGCCAGGTTCGAAACGGACTTGATGAGAATGTAGATCAGGCTCAAATTGTATTTATCTCGACCGACCCTGCCAGAGATTCACCATCAGCTGTCAAGACTTTTATAGATCGCTTTGATCCAACATCAATCGGCTTTACAGGTTCTTTATCTGATCTCCAACCAGTCTGGAAGGATTATGGGGTAATGGTGATGGATAGTGGTGAAACCCATTCGATCAGAGTATACCTGGTAGATCCTGAAGGAAATTGGCGTCTTACTTATGCGCCTGCATCCAATCCACAAGAAATTGTTGACGATATTGAATTATTGATCAAAGGCTATTGAGTTTGAAAAAGGCATATTTTTGGCGTATCTTTGGATCGATGCTGGTTGGGTTGCTCATTGCCGGTATAGTCAGCGAAGGTGCGTTTCAAAGTATGGGAAATACAATTAGCCGACCACCTCAAATTGTTGAACTTGTCATTCCAGCTGGAACATCGGAAAAAGTATCCAATGGGCAATCTGTTGTAGCAGATGGGATGATCTTCATGGTTGGTGACACATTGGAGTTGATCAACCAGGATTCGATTGCCCACACGTTTGGCCCCTTATTCGTACCCCCCGGATCATCTGCAAGATTAAGCCTGGATACACCTGAAAGCCTGGCTTTTTCCTGTTCTTTTGAACCTTCTCAATACTTCGGTTTGGATGTGCGTGAAGCATTATCACCTGGCACCCGAATAAAAGGAATCCTATTAGCGGGAATTCCCATGGGTCTTTTACTTTCTGTTTACAGCGTGATTGCCTGGCCATTCAAAGAACAAAAGAAGATCCCACCAACACCAAAATAATATTCAGTTTTATTGGTAGAGTCAACGAGATGTTTAAAATTATTAAATTGTTTTTTTCACCTGCCTGGTTATTTACAACCTGCCTGGTCTTTCTTGCCATCTTACTCACAATACGATTGGGTTTTTGGCAACTGGATAGACTTGATCAAAATAATACCTTCAATTCACATATTCTTTCTGTGCAGGCTATGCCTGATTTGAATCTTTCAGAAGAAATTAAAGGGATTAATTTAACTGACCTGGAATACAGGACTGTAATTGCCACTGGTATATTTGATTTTAACAACCAGGTTGTCATTCGCAATCAAGTCTGGGCTCAATCCTGGGGAAATGAAATTGGATACACCATAATTACCCCTCTTCTTATGCAAAACGGTCACGCGGTTCTGGTACAACGAGGGTGGGTCCCACTTTCTTTTAATACACCACTATCTTTGCGAAGCTTTGATCAATCAGGTGATGTTTTTGTAAACGGGATCATCCGGTTGCCACTTGAAAAAGGTGAGATGGGAGGAGGTGTACCTGACCCGACCTTAGCCCCCGGCCAGGAAGGATTATTTTTCTGGAATAATGTAAACATTAAGCGTATCCAACAACAAATACCTTATGATATTCTTCCGGTATATGTCCAACAAGCACCAGTTAAGGATAATGGAACATTACCTTACAAAAGTATTCCAATATTGGAATTGACTGATGAAGCCCATTTAGGGTACGCAATTCAATGGTTCTTTTATGCCATTTTATTACTATTTGGGTATCCATATTTCATCAGGAAACATCGAGATAATTGATTTTTATTTAATCTCAATAAGCAATAGTAAGAATCTATAAAAAATTTGATCATCAATAATTCTAATTTTCTGATGTTTTTGAATTATTTGCCATTTAGGTGAATGGTATCATTCTGAAATTATTCTTTTCCTAGTATACTAATTAATATGATTAGCATCCAACGATACCTGGTCGCAATTCTCGTGTTTTTTCTCGCATCCTGTGCCAGTCCTGGTTTCACCAACATTGAACAATTTACTGTAACTGTTGATCCCAATGGGGGTGAGGCTTCTTCGCCAGCAATAACTAATCTTCCTTCCACAAGTTCAGAATTGATAGATCAAACTTCTCTACCTACGGTTGAAACGCCGACATTACAAGAATCCGTTGAACCATCAGCAACTATTGATAATCGACAACTCGCTGAGGACTGGCAAAATTGGCCAGTGATACCCAAAGTCTCCCCGTGGTTAAGAAAAGTTTATGCTCAGGGATTGGCAGATGGGAATGATCCTCATAAATTCTCCAAGATTGGTGATTGCCAAAATGTAGTTTCACTTTTTCTTCCTTTCGACTTGCCTCCTTATTACCGCTTAGGAGAAAAGTATTCTTACCTGATGCCTGCTGTTGAGCAATTTTCCGGTAGTTGGATGCGAGAAAGCCAGGCGGTTCGGGGAGGATACAATGTTGCAAGTGTCTTATCAGCATATTTTTCTGACAAAAAAGAATGCGGAAATAATGAAACCCCATTGGAATGCGAATTTCGCTTGAATAATCCCAGTATTGCAATAATCAGTATGGAGACCTGGACATCCAAACGTCCTCCAGAAATATATGAGGGTTATTTGAGCCAGATCGTTGAATTTGTGTTGGCTCATAATGCGATACCAATCCTGGCAACCAAAGCTGACAATATTGAAGGAGATCAAAGCATAAATGCAGCAGTAGCTCGAGTGGCTTATAATTACGATATTCCAATGTGGAATTTCTGGGCTGCGGTACAACCTCTCCCTTCAGCTGGTTTGACCGAGGATAATTTTCACCTGACCATAGGAAAGAATTTCTTTGATGATCCAATCGAGATGGAAAAAGCCTGGCCAGTACGCAACCTTACTGCACTGCAAACGATTGATGCTGTTTGGCGTGCTGTGAAATAACACTTTTTATGAGTGTTTTATCATTAGAATATAAAATGGAAATATTGTATGCATCTTTAGATCCAGCTAAAAACCTTTACCAGGGTTAATTTGGGTAAGATTTTTTAATCATCCATTGAGGAGGATACAAGCATGAAGATTAATTTCAGTATGTGGAAAACTGCGTTATCCACACTGGCTAAAATGGAAAGCAAAGAAGAATGGGATCAACTTGATGTGATATCCAAGTGGCTGATCGCCACTCGCTCCGGAGTCACAATCGTAACCATTTATTCTTGCTTGATTGCGGGGATATTAGCGTATCGCGATCAAAAGTTTTTCTTAATTCCCTGGTTGATCATAACATTGGGTTTATTTATCGCACATGGCACCAATAATCTGCTGAATGATTATACAGACTTCTCGCGAGGCGTGGATGCTGATAACTACTTCCGCACACAATACGGTGTACACCCACTCTTCCAGAAATTTTGGACAAAAAAACAACAATTAACCTGGTTCACCTTCAGTGGTGTATTAGCAACCCTGAGCGGAATTTATGCCCTGATCTTCACCAGTTTTTCACCAGTTATTATCAGTCTCTTCATTTTTGGAGCAATAATTCTATTGTTATATACCTGGCCACTTAAATACATCGCTCTGGGAGAGATATCCATATTTCTTATTTGGGGACCCATTATGGTAGCTGCAGTTTATTTAGTTCTCAGTAAAGGATGGACAGAAAACATTTGGCAGATAGCTCTCGCCGGTGTCCCTTTTGGATTAAGTGTTGTAAGTATCAACCTTGGAAAACATATCGATAAATCTGCGGAAGACAGAAGAAAACATGTCTCGACATTACCTGTCTTGATCGGTGAAAAAGCCGCCAGGTATGTAAATATGTTCGTTCTCTTAATGATCTATGTTGTCATACTCTATCTTATCTTCGTTACACATTATTTTTCCCCAATAATGTTGATCGTATTGCTTGCGGGTAAACGTTGGCTGTATGCATTCGCCTCTTTAATAAAACCACGCCCATCTGAACCCCCAAAGGAGTGGCCAGGCTGGCCAACATGGTTCTCAGGTTTTGCCTTTTACCACAATCGCCTATTTGGAGACCTCTTCTTGATAGGTTTATTATTGGATACTTTCCTGCGCATCTTAGTAGGTAATTTCTGGTGGTAAGATTAAATACAAGTAATAGATATCCGACGATTTCTATACGATTATGTCAGGATCACGAAAAAAAGTTGACTTTCAGAACAAATCGTTTTATACTTTCGATAGGAAATAATCGCTTATGAAAGTATTGGTGAGACATTTTGAGTGAGTTTTTTGGAAGGCATGCATTGTTTTTGCGTGCCTTTCATCATTTTTCCAGAAGATTAAAGAGACAACTCTATAATTGGGGGGTGGGGAGTGTAAATCGGTCGAACCTGTTCACACTCCCTCACCATTTGCCTATTTTATTGAAATTGGATAACTAAATATAAGGAGTGATAATATGGACTATGGAATGATTGGAAAAATCGAAAAAGCCAAACGTTATGCCCAGGAAAGAAACCGCTTTATTTTCGAAGCGTTTACAGTAACAATTAACGGAGAAAACAATACCCACACTGTTAAATTCATAAATAACCAATGGTTGTGTGATTGTGATTTCTTCCAATCGCGAAATGTTTGTACCCATACAATGGCTCTCGAGGAAGTACTAAAAGATATGCTACCTGCGCCACAAGAAGCATAATACACTGGTTTTCTTCCTATCCAATCTACCCTCATCAAACGAGGGTAGATTGCGTATATAGCAGATTAACCCTCTCTTCTTTTCAGGTACAATTAAACTTATGAAACCTTTATCACGACGCGATTTTCTAAAACTTGGCAGCCTGGCATTAGGTGGTCTGGCATTCACTCCATTTCTCCCACAGATCACAGAATTTAATGATGTAGATCTTGCGCGTGTTGGAACCAAGTCTGTGAGTGTTTACAGCAAACCTTATGATACGAGTGATATTATCACCACATGGAACCAGGATGAGATCGTAAATATCTATGAAGTCATCACTGCCGAAACTCCCTCTTATAATCCAATCTGGTATCGGGTATGGGGTGGGTATATGCACCGCGCTCACTTGCAAAGAGTAAAAATTATTTACAATGCCCCGGCAACTAAGATCAATGAAACTGGTCAATTGGGGGAGATCACGGTCCCATATTCCCAGAGTTTTAATTTATCTAATCAAAATAGATGGTCGCTCTCCAGCCGCATTTATTATGGTTCGACCCATTGGATTACTGAAATTATTGAGGGACCCGATAAACAGCCCTGGTATCGTCTTAGAGATGAAATTTATGATGGGTCCATCTATTATGCTCCTGCGATTCATATGCGTGTAATACCAGATGAAGAATTAGCTCCTATTGCCCCACTTGTACCATTCGATCAAAAAAGGATCGAAGTAAATCTGAGTTCACAAACATTGACTTGTTATGAATATAACAATATTGTCTTGCAGACCAAGATTTCTTCTGGTTTAAAAAGCCTGACGCTCACAGGAGGTATTCCCACTGCCACACCTATCGGTGATTATAATATTCAAGGCAAATATCCATCCAAACACATGGGAGATGGTCAATTGACTTCTGATCTTCAGGCATATGAGCTTGTGGGGGTCCCCTGGAATTGTTTTTTCACTGCACAAGGCCATGCCTTTCATGGGGCTTATTGGCATGATAATTTTGGTATTCCCATGAGTCACGGTTGTATTAACATGCGGATAGAGGAAGCCAAGTGGCTTTTCTTATGGGCATTACCAATTTCAAAACCAGATGAAGAGTCCAATCGTAATCTTGGGACCAGTATTCAAATTTTTTAAGCTGTAATTATGCCCATATTAAATTGGCCACAAAAAGCTTTTAGCCCGGTACCTATAGCGAATTTTAAACTCAATTCATACATTTATCCGAAAGGTGAGTCATATCCTTCAGAACTCTTTGAAAACCATTTATATTTAGGGGATAATCTGAAAACAATGTCCTCCCTTTTACCGGATTATGCTGGTTGTATTGACTTGATTTATGCTGATCCCCCTTTTTTTACAAATAAGAAATTTTCAGCCCGTATCGGTCGTGGGGAAGATTCCCGAAACCCGGCTGTATGGAATTTGAGCGATGGATATAGTGACCACTGGGTAGATATTGATGAATACCTGAGCTTTTTATACCCCCGTTTAATTTTGATGCACAAATTACTATCACCTACTGGAAGCCTTTACCTGCACCTTGATTGGCATGCGGATTCTTATGCCAGAATTTTGTTGGATGAGATCTTTGGAAACGATCGCCTTGTTAATCAAATAGCCTGGTTGTACCATGGTCCTTCTCCAATCAGGAATGCATTTAATCGAAAGCATGATACTATTTTCATTTATAGCAAATCGAAGAATTACACATTCAATTGTGATGCAATCCGGGAACCGTATAATCTAAATACGATAAAAACTTTTGCTTCTTCTGCAAAGGCTGGTTTTGGAAAAATCCCAGATCTTGAACGTGGAAAAGTTCCTGAAGATTGGTGGTACTTTCCTGTTGTCGCCAGGTTGCATAATGAACGCACTGGATATCCCACCCAGAAACCTGAAGCGCTTCTCACACGAATAATTCGTGCATCTTCCAACCCTGGAGATCTCGTTGCAGATTTCTTCTGTGGCTCAGGAACAACACCTCTTGTGGCAGCCCGGCTTGGGCGTCGATTTCTTGGGTCAGATGCCACCTGGCGTGCCATAAACACCACTCATCACCGTCTAATAGGGTTACCCGCAAAACCTTTTTGTATCTGGCAGGATGTTGAATTTAATGTACCTCGGGAGAAAACTAAATTGCGTTTTAATTTTTCGGGAACCAAAATAACCCTTATTGACCCACCTCAATTAGATTATTGGGAATTGGATCCTGACTGGAATGGAACGGTTTTTAAAAGTGCAGCTCAAGCAGTACGACCCATTCGTAATGGTCATATTCCATTATCTTTAAATTATCCATCCTTGGGAAATAAATTAAAGATCCGGGCTGTTACAATCAACGGGAAATTATTGGAGTTTGTGTTAGATAAAGAAACAGATCAGTCCCCCTGAATATTAAAGATCTAACTGATAGCCAACCCCACGGATCGTCTTAAGAAGAAGTGGATGTTCAGGCTCAACCTCAAGGGCTCTACGTAACCAGGAAATATGGACATCGAGCGTACGAGTGTCTTCAGTATAATCTGTTTCCCACACCCGAGAAAACAATGAATTACGTTCAACCACTTCACCATGCTGCTGCATCAGGATGAATAACAAACCAACCAGACGAGGTGTCAGCCTGGTTCGTTTTCCAAGACAGCGAACAATTCGTCGTTCGACATCCAAACGGATAGGGCCAACGCGCAGGGTTTTATCACTCTCTATTGGTAAAACGTGTTTCAAGCGATTTACCAATTTTTGAACTGTGAATGGCAGGTTTAATACAACATCTGCGTGACCATTTTCAATAATCACCCCTTCGTCGATTATTAATATTATGGGAATGTTTTTTGTTTCTGCGCGTAAGGACTGGCAAATCCTATTTCCAGTAGAACGTAATGAGGCAGCAGCAACAATTATCGCATCTGGAACGATTCCTATTCTCAACTGATCCAGAGCATCTTTTCCGCTTGAAGCTAATTCAACATCAAAGCCCTTCTTCCGCAGAGAAGGAGCAAAGGCTATATAGTCAGATCGTCTGCCTTCAATGATTAATAGGGTTGCAGTGACATTGTCTATTTTCAAATTAATTATTCCCTTAAATTTTTCATTAACATTATACATCAATGTTAAAAGAATTTAACATAATAATTGCTTGTGTATGTATGACAACAAAATAAATTACCAAATATTCTTTCTGTGAAGTTCTTTATCTATCAAAGGATAACTTGTATAAATCTATTCTAATGATTGCTTTTGAACCACTAAATGCCTAACCATCTGCTCAGACTCACGGACATATAATACAAAAATATTGCATAGCTCACGTATAAACAAACTCATTTCTTCAAGTGTAGTCAATCGGGTTGGAACGGAACCTCCTGAAAATCCCAGATAATAATACCTATTATAAATTTTTATAATCCCTGTATCTTGAAGTGTAAATAGGTCAGAAGTTAAAACAGCACCTCTCTTATTCCACTGTCGACTTTCCGGGAGCTCATTTCTAATTACACCAAGAAGCGTATCGTCGTTTTTTGTATATTGCTCCAAGAGATTTAATAAGAAAGATGTACTATCTGCATCGAGAATTTTTCCAAGGAATAGATTCGCCCAACAATTGGACAAATCTCTCTGGGAAGATCGCCTGGGTAAATAAGTTGTCTCATTCATAAATAAATCTTTAAAAGAACTATCAATTGGTTTGACGGTATTTATGAAATTAACACAACTCTCGGTTGCTTCTTCTTCAGAAAAAACAAGCATGGCAAAAAGAAGTTGTTTGAACGTCCTGTTATCCACACCTTTCTTTTCTAATAATGCGATCAGACTGGTCTTCTTTATATCCATTACATATAATTCTTTTATGCATTGCATAACAGAAACAGCTATTGGAACTTTGATTGTTGATGCAGGGTGATACGCTATCCCATCTCTCCATTCAAAAAGCTCTCCTTTGCCAATTTCCTTTATTAGAATATTCCATTCCCCTTTCTCTTGTTCTCTTAATTTGTTAACAAAAATATTTCGGTATTTCATGGATATTGGATCATTCGCTAAAATCTCTTTTTTTGATTTCCTCCTCCAAAAATAAAAACCAGCATTGCCCAATCTAGCCTCATTATTTCCTCCTTCTGCCGCCCAGGTTCTAAAATAACCAGATTTTATTGAAGGGTCCCAGAGCATAACTTCATCGATAATATATCCATCTGGTTTTGATAATTGGATATTTGTCGTCGAAAATAAACAACCCGCTTCATCCATTCGGGAAATGGTAATAAGTTTATTATGTGTATCACCTTTTAAGCATAAACAATCTCCCGGAAATAATTCACCGATTTCAGGCAGATCATTGAAATCTAATACCTCCATACTTTCCATAACTCTAAAGGTATCAAAATCTTGAGGAGGAAATGTAAGTCGAAATAATTTTTGGTTTTCGTATGAACCATCAGGATTTGCCTGGAACATATCTGATGGAGTAATTCCTGTCAGCCTGGCTTTTTGACCCACAGATATTCTTCCATTGGGTTCTAATCTCCAATCAAGTAAAATTGCGATACTCAAAGGACCGTCGATATTTGATGGATACCCCCCTTTCTCCCTTAAAACATTACAAACCTTAAAAGCATCTTCTGGTGATCTGGCAATAAAGGATTTCGCTGATTCTGCCAGGTCATTCATGTATCCTTCATGAATATTGATGTATTTATCTAATTTGAATAATCTTGGGGAGATGATTAATGAAACAACAGTTGGAGCAGTTAATTTCAGGAAATCTTTCCTTGAAATCGACAATCCAACTTCGCCTGATTGTTTCTCTGATTGGTCTAATTGTTGAGTTGATGTAATATGGATCGATGATAATAATTTCATTATTAAATTATAAACTGATTTCACCATGATAAGTCTGAAATAGAAAATATGATGATAATTATTCTCAACCTTTTTAATAGATGGCATTCCCGACACCATGTATGGATATTTCTTTTTCGATGGCACCCATTGTATAATTACAGAATAGTTTATGAAAAGATGGATTCGGAACAAGGGAATTATTTGTATTTAGCATCACCCTGCTCTCTTTCTGAAATCTTATAAACATTTTTCATTTATGGAGGCGGTTCATGACTGCATCTGAGAAAATCATTCGAACCCTACCCGAGCACGGTTGGTGTTTCATCTGTGGAAAGGATAATCCAAAAAGCTTGGGTGTAAGATGGAATTTGATGGAAGACCAATCCATATCCACCCGGGTAACTTTAAATTTGTCCCAGCAAGGACCTCCAGGTTTTGCCCATGGAGGAGCATCCGCCGCATTACTCGATGAGGCTATGGGTTGTGCAGTTTGGTCAGCAGGGTATCAAGTGGTATCCGTTAATTTACAGGTCAACTACAAAAAACCTCTTCCCCTGGATACATCCATCCGGGTAGATGCACATATTGAAAGCGTTGAAGGTCGGGTGGTGAATGCCAGTTCAACCATAAGCCTTGACGATGGGACAATACTGGTCACAGGTCATGGAATTTATGTTGAAGCACCTGGCATGTTTGCTAATATTTGGGATCATATTGATATGTCGGGTTGACAAGCCACCTTCCATTTATTACAACCCTCTGGTAAAATCACACCCCGAAGCGTAGTACCCTTCGCTTCAACCATCTCATCTCGAAAGGGCTTGACAATGAAAGTATTATTAATTAAGGATGTATATAAATTAGGACGTGCAGGAGATATTAAACGTGTTGCCGACGGTTTTGGTCGCAACTATCTGGTTCCGCAAAAATTAGCAGTATTAGCAACCCCCGGAGCATTAAAACAAGCAGATTTCATTCGTGCTAAAGCGACTGAGCAACGTGCAGTCATTAATAAAGAAATGGGTGCTGTAGCTGAACAACTCCAGAAACTTTCCCTGGTTTTTCCTGCTCGTGCAGGTGAAACAGGCAAATTATATGGTTCCATTACCAGCCAGGATGTAGTTGACTCAATTAAAAAGATATCAGGTATCGTAATCAAACGCAACCATGTGGATATGCAACCTTTGCGAACGTTAGGTGAACACACTATCCAGATTCGCCTGACCATGGATCTAATCCCAGAATTGAAAGTTATTGTTTACCGCGAAGGTGAATCTGTACCGAAAGCTGGCAGCACAAAGAAAGATGAGATGGTTGAGATTATTGAAGATACCATCGTCGAACCAACTACCGAACCGATTATCGAAGCTGTTGTCGAAACCCCTGGCGAAGAATAATCCTCGATAAAGGATTGGAAATTTGAAATATCATCGGTTCCACCATCAGGGGTGCCGATGATTTTTTCTTATCTGAAATATGACTGACACACCAGGATTCATTTTAAAAAGTGCACGGGAATCAAAAAATCTTAATATAGCCCAGGTGGTGAAAGGAACCCGGATTCGGACTGTTTACATCCAGGCGATGGAAACAGATGATTTCGCAACCCTCCCATCCCCTGTTCATATTCATGGTTTTTTACGTGTCTATGCTGAGTTCCTTGGCCTGGATTCCAATGATCTGATCACAAAATTAGCAATTTTCCTTCAACAAGAAAATCCTGAAACAGCAAGCAACAATACTTTAATTGAAGATGCCAATGGACTGGGAGAGAAAGGATTGAATAATTCCAAATCACCCTCTCCAATCATAACCAAAGAATTATCAACCATACCAACAAAGCCATCAGTTAAGCTCCCTGCTGAGAAACCAGAAATCTCTCAGGACGAATCTTCACAGGAATCTATCCAATCTTTAATTTTGCATTCCCAATTAAATTCAAAAAGGATCTTTTCTTCCATTGGAGAAAAACTTAGAAACCAACGCGAGGCATTAGGCCTCTCGCTCGGTGAAGTTGAAAAGTACTCGCGTGTTCTCAAGCGATACCTTGAATCCATCGAAGCTGGGGAGTTTGAAGACCTGCCTTCTTCTGTTCAATCCCGTGGCATGTTAACGAATTATGCACGTTTCCTGGAGGTTGATACTGAAGAGACCTTATTACTCTTCGCGGATGGTTTACAAGCCCAACGGCAGGAAAGGCATCAACCTGACGCCCGAGATTCCACCATAATCTCAACCAATCGAATCTCATCCTTTAGGCGTTATTTTTCTATTGATCTGCTTTTTGGCTCCGGCATGATCATCTTATTAATTGTCTTTGCTGTATGGGGAACTGGAAAAGTAATTGACCTATACAATGCACCATCATCCGGATTGAACGTTGCATCCATTTCAGACATCATCCTTACGCCAATTCAAACTTCTTCTGTTGAAGGGGTAGAACCCTTGCAAACTGCATTCGTGGAAACCAGTACTCCAGGTTTGGATGCGACCCAAATATTGGATATCCCTGTGAATATACAGGGACAGGTCCAGGTTTATGTGGTCGTTCTTCAAAGAACTTGGGTAAGGATCATTGTTGATAATAAGATCTCTCTTGAAGGGAGAGTTGAGCCAGGCAATGCTTATTCATTCAACGGCAACGACCAGGTGGAAGTTCTTACCGGGAATGGTGCGGCATTGCAGATAATCCATAATCAAACCGATCTAGGAGTTATGGGTGTATTTGGTGAAATTGTCGATAATATATATACTCCAATTTCCATCATTAAACCCACTGCAACGATAACGCCTACCCCAACCAATACACCCAAACCCAGCATAACCCCACGGACAACCAGTACACAAATACCGTGAGGAATTCTTATCCATTCTTGAGATATATAATAAATTTAATAATTAATCTGGGTAACTATTCCCGTTGAAATTTTGGATTTATTACAAAAGAATTTTCTCCAATTAATAAAAGTTAAGTCACCTGATGCCATAAGGATAGCCATAATTATGAAGCAAAAAACATTTCACTTGATCTCATTGGGTTGTGCAAAAAATACCGTAGATTCGGATTCCATGGCCCAATTATTGGTTCTGGATGGATTCCAACCCATGGTTGAACCACACGATGCCAATGTTCTGATCGTCAATACTTGCGGATTTATCGGATCAGCACGTGAGGAATCTTATTCTGTCCTTCGCGAGTTGGTTGATCAGAAACTTCCTGGTCAAATATTAATAGCAGCAGGATGCTTAACCCAACGCTATGGCAGAGATGTCGCCCGGGAGGTACCAGGAATTGATGGAATTTTAGGAACACGCCGTTGGATGGATATTGTGCAACTGATCGGACAAATCCGCGAGGGTCCCCATCCTGAGCCATTGTTCCACTTACCAGACACACCTACAGTAGGCACTGATGAAGGTAATACGCTACGGGTCAGTGTGGCGGGTACCAGTGCATATCTCAAAATTGCAGATGGCTGCCGTCGCCCTTGTGCTTTCTGTGCCATCCCTTTGATCAAGGGAACTGCAGTCAGTCGTCCATTAAATGCGATCCTTAACGAAGCCATCGAATTACAAGCTGCCGGAGTGCGAGAGATCATCTTGATCGCCCAGGACACAACCGATTATGGTCATGATCTTGGGGTGAAAGATGGTCTGGCAAATTTACTAGAGGAATTGACAACCAAAGTGCCAGGCATGGATTGGATTCGAATAATGTATGCTTATCCAGGCTATGTTACTGATCGATTGATCGATTGCATGGCATCCAAGCCGAATATCCTGCCATATTTGGATATGCCATTACAACATGCCCACCCGGATACCCTTAAGCGCATGCGACGCCCGGCAAATATCGAATGGGTCCATAAAACTCTAGGCAAAATGCGTTCAGCGATCCCCAACCTTGCAATCCGCACGACATTTATTGTTGGCTATCCTGGTGAAACCGAGCAAGAATTCCAGAGACTTCTCAACTTTGTTTCTGACATTCGATTTGACCGGGTGGGAACATTTAAGTTCTCATTTGAACCCGGCACTTTCAGTGAACCTCTTGGAGATCCTATCTCTGAAGAAGTTAAAGAAGAACGCTATCAGCGATTAATGGAAACACAACAAAGTATCTCTTTACAGATCAATCAGAGCTTTGTTGGGAAAAAACTGGATGTTCTTATCGAAGGATACGACAAGGGTCTTTCCATTGGTCGTTCTTATCGGGATGCCCCTGAGATCGATGGACTCGTAATCATAGAAGGAAAAGCCAGAATTGGTAAGATCGTACCAGTTAAGATCACAGGCGCAATGGCTTATGATCTAACAGGAACTCTGCCTTAAGGTTTTGGTGTACGGGTTGGTCTTCTAGTTGGTACGGGCGTGGATTCTGGTTGATTCAGCTTATCGCATTTAGCCTGAGCAAAATTGGCAGTCGGGATAACCAAACTATTATCCTGGTGAGTTATCAATAAACCTGCTTGATAATAATTGCTGGCATTACAGTAGTCTTTATTCTCAAGAAGTAAATCTGCGTATGCAATCGCTGCGTATCGATAGCGCTGCATAGCCGTAAAACAGGAAGAATCCATCAGATAAGGCATATTCAGGTAAACCTGATCAAAATAAAAGAGTACTTGTGTCCAATCTATCCCCCAAAAGCTGGCACCTGTGATATAAAGGCGCGCCCAGTTTCGTAATCCCTCAGAAAGATTATCCAGGGGTCCAAATCGTTCTGCCAGAGTCAAATCATATATTCCACCTTCGAGGCTGACGGCTTTGCAATCTTGATTGACGATCTTGGCCTGACCACGCTGGATCAAGGCAATATAATACATTCCATCGACTTCCACAGTCTTATAGGAGGCATCTGCTTTCCTTAAGGCATCCAGGTTTTCAAGCGCAATAGTCCAATCCTGTGCTGCAATAGAATCACGTGCCTGAGCAAATATTGATTCTATGCCTCGCAAATCCGGTGTTGCTGTGAACATGGGAGTTATCTCAACTGTAGCTGTTGGAGAAAGGCTTAGTTTTAAAAGAACATCCACAAGTTTATCCTGTACCCCTGGGTAATTTGGATCTTGTTGAATGATATATTGGAAATTTTTCAATGCCACCTGATACAAACCGCTATCCATGGCTTTTACACCCATTTGAAATTGTTCTTCAAGTTGTTGGTCTATTATCAATGAAGCTGCCTGGCGGCGATCCCCCAGACCAGACTGATATCCAAAAAAAAGTCCAATGATCAGGATTATTAAAAAGACCAGGATCGTGATCCACAGGGAGGAACGTTTTTTAGAAGGTGCGATTTCTTCGTTTGGTTGAGTATCATTTATTTCAGACATACTGATTATTATACTCCATGAATGAAACTACCAAGATTTGAAAGATCAAAGCTAAATAAATTTTTCCGGCAAAAAAGAATATGCTCTTTCTACTAGAGTTGAAACAACAAGCGCAATTCGGAATAGATGATCGGCAAAGCAACCAAAGCACCAATTGCCATTCCTACCATTGCAGTTATATATCCTGGACCTGGCAAGTAAAATGCCAAAATATAGGTAATTGCACCACTCAAAATCGCTGCCAACAAACCACGCACTAAGGCAGATCTGATGAAAATTTTTCTTTCCATTTTCCTTCCAAGCCAAATAAATAGGATGATAGCTTCGAAAATGATCGCTCCTTCCGCCAAGGCAATTACAGGGGCTCCCTGCGTCGAAAATAAATTCACACCCAGAAGTCCGAAGAAGAGATACAAAACGATCCTTATCATGACACCATAGAGGGGGATCATCGCTTCTTTTCTGGCGTAAAATGAGCGAGCAATCACTTCCTGAATGGCATAACCAGTCAAAACTAACAGGTAGGCTCGTAGTGTCCAGGTCAACATTGCAGTACCACCTTCTCCAAAATTAAATGCTACATCAATCAAAGGTTTTATCCCTGCAGCCATTATTGCAGCTATTGGAAGAGTAATGGCGACCAGCACCCGCAGCGCTTTTTCTATAATATCCTTGAAGGCGATCCACTCCTTTCGAGCTGCATGTTCAGCCAGCGTCGGCAGAATGGCAGTTGCGATGGCTGTTCCGATCAAGGTTTCAGGAACTTGCATTATCATCCAACCATAAGTCAACGATGAGGCTGCCCCGATGAGTCCCAAACGAGAGGCAAAGTTATCTCGTGCAATAAACATCAATTGAATGAAGAACATGGTTAATAAGCGTGGTCCCACTACTTTAAATACTTCAATAACACCGGTATTGCGGACATCAACAGCCGGGTTCCAGCGAAATTTATATTTGATCAACCCCGGTATCTGGATGGCGAGATGAAGGCTGGCACCGAGAATCACTCCATATACCAACCCGTGAACACCCAACCCAAAAGCAGGTAATGATATAAAACCGAATTGATATGGTTCTGATGGAGAAAAAACCAGGACACCAATAATCTGTCCCACATTATAAAAAATTGGCGCCAACGCAGGAAATAAGAAATGTTGGTTGGCTTGTAACCCGGCCATGACCAGACCACTTATTGAAAAAATGCAGGTTGCAACCAAATTTAATCGCATCAAATCTGCGATCAAGTTCTGCTGTTCCAGATTAAAACCCGGTGCAATCCCTAATTGGGAACTAACGATCGGATCAGCAAAAATCGCCACCAGTACTGCCAGGCTGGCTGTTACCAGGAACGCAAGGTTTGCAACACGGGAGAATAAATCCCAGGCGGCTCGTTGACCACGCGTGGTGAGATACTCTGTAAGCACAGGGATGAACGCCATCGCCAGCGCACCACCGGATATCAGCGCGAAAAGAAGATCGGGTAAATTATTGGCAACATTAAAGGCGTCCAGCTCAAAGGTTAATTTATACTGGCGCGCTATTAATATGGATCTTCCAAATGCTATGATCTTATCCAACCCAAATAAAACACCAAGCATTATTGATGTGCGAGTCAGATGGGAGAATTTTCGCATGAGATTAATAATTTAGAGCTATTCCAGACTGCCGATTTCAGATTCAACAGCATCCAGGATCTCTCCTGATTTTACCAATGCCATCATTCTGTTGTGATCAATATGAAGCGGTCGATCTTCATCCAGATGAGCAACATATTTGCGAACTACTCCACGGGCGATATTAACCCCCCTTCCCGGAGTGAAATCTCTAAAATCCAATGCTTGTGAGGAAGCCATAAATTCTATCCCCAAGATACCGTATGCATTGTTTAGGATTTGTCCATTCTTTAAGGCAGTATTCATACCCATGGAAACGAAATCTTCTTGATCGGCAGCAGCTGGGATGGATTGGATACTGGCGGGTGCAGAAAGAATACGCTGTTCAACAATCAACATATCAGCAGTGTACTGGCTGAGCATCATGCCAGAAAACATCCCTGCACCCTGCGTAAGGAAAGGAGGCAATCCCTGGCTAAGAGCAGGATTTGTCAATCGGTTTAATCTTCTTTCGGATAGCACGCTTACCATTGTTATGGCAATCCCAGCCATATCCATCGGTAGTGCCACTGGAGATCCCTGAAAATTTGCGCCTGTAAGGGTCAACTTCTCGTCAGGTAGAAAAATCGGATTATCTCCAACGCCATTTAGCTCAATTTCCACCTGACTACGGGCATAGGATATTGCATCGTGGGCAGCACCAATTACTTGAGGGGATGACCGCATGGAATATGCATCTTGCACTTTGGTTTTTACTTTTCCAGTGGCAAGATCCGAACCAGAAACACACTTTATAATTGCATTGGCTGATCGAATTGCACCACTAAAGCCTCTAAGAGAATGTAACCGTGAATCATATGGTTTCAAATTAGCCAGCAAGGCTTCCAAGGAGATCGCACATGCGATCTCAGCTTGTTTCAACCAGCGATTCATATCAAATAGGTTTAAGGCACTCATTGAGGTCAACAAATTGGAGCCATTGATGACAGCCAATCCATCTCGAGCTTGGAGATTGGGTATGGGAATACCCGCTTGTTGCATGGCTTCTCTTCCAGATAAGCGATCATCTTGATACCATGCTTCTCCTTCACCCATTAAAAGGAGAGCAATCTGTGACATCGGTGCCAAGTCGCCAGATGCGCCGACTGAACCCTTTTGACACACGATCGGTGTAACCCCTTTATTGAGCATTTCTACAAGGGTCTGTGTAATTACCGGGCGGCAGCCTGAATTTCCATGAGCATGAACATTGATCCGGGCAGCCATAGCAGCCCTGACCTGTTCGAGAGGTACTGGATCACCAATCCCTGCAGCGTGATTGTAGATCAGAAATCGTTGAAATTGAGAAACCTGTTCATCATTTAAGACAACTTCAGAGAATTCACCAATTCCGGTATTGACACCGTACATGATCTCGTGTGCATCAATTTTTTCTTCCAACATTCTTCGGCAAGCAATTATCCTGGCCAAAGCGTCCGGATGCAACTCCACTTTCTCTCCCAGCCGCGCGATGCGAACAAGCTTTTCAATGGTAAGATTTGTGCCATCCAGAACGATAGTCATATGAAACTCCTAAGAAATTAAATTCTTTGCCATTGCATATTAACTTTTTTGATAACAACAATAGCTGTTTATCTGAAGCAAGCTTCTTTTCCTATGATGATTATAATATGACTGAATAAGAATCTGTCATGAGAATTGAATATCCAACAACGTTATAGATCCTGATTTCGAATCAATGACAATTCTTATGACGGATTTGCTTTAATGCGATTCCAAATATTCCTTACCTGGTTGCTAAATGAGTCATCTGGATCAGTTTGCTGTAAAAGGATTTATTGGATGGATATTCCTTCCTTACAAGAAGTCTAGACGGAAATAGATGTTTTTCAATGGAAATTTATTGATTTCATATTTTTCTTAAATAAAAACTCCGCCGAAAAACGGCGGAGTTTCCTGTTGTCGGTTGATAGTTATCTTAAAGAATTACAACTTCTGCTGCCTGAGGGCCTTTTGCACCCTGCTCGACTGTGAATTCAACCTGCTGGCCTTCCGTTAGGTTACGGAAACCATCACCCTGTATTGAAGAGTAATGGACGAACACGTCTGGGCCACTCTCGCGAGCGAGAAAACCATAACCCTTGGTGCCGTTAAACCACTTGACCGTTCCGATGATACGTTCTGACATTTTGTTTGCTCCTTCTAGCAAAAAGAAAAAATTGGTGATGATGTCGCAGTTCCATCGGACGTTCTTAACAAATCAGCCCGTGATTAGTGCCACGGGCTTCCGTTCTTCTATCCAACGCGAACTTACTGGCATCTTACAATACTAATCATACAGGTAAACATGGAATTAGTCAAGGATAATATATTAATCATTTATTAATATATACAAAATTCTATACCGGTTATAGTGTATTATTAAGTTTATCCATCCCTTGAGGAAAAATAACTTAAAAAACTTGTTAATCAATTACCCGCTCCTCCATTACTAACCAAATAATTTCAAATATCATAACGAAGATAATAAGAATAAGAGGATAGGATGCTACCTTATGAATTTTATATCTCAAAAAATGCAATTGAAAAATATCACATTAACCATAAACTAATTTCCACGAATGGTCGATTTGTTGTTTCAGATATAAAAGCTTCTCGAAAAATTGCAGAACAAATAAGTCGCATCACTGGTACTTCTGTCTCTGCTTCCGAAATTTATGCCCTGGGGGTGATCAATGATATCCAACATCTCCTCATCCGAAATTATGCAAAGGAAAACAACTATTCAATAGAAACCGCTTATCAAGAATCGGAGAAAATCTTTAGCAAGACGATACTACAGAATTCCCAAACACTCTACCTGAATGAATTCCCACCTTTGGCTTTACGGCAAGATCGACTTTCTTCTATAGAATATTTAGATCAAAACCATATTCCTGCGATAGTTTTGGAAGATATGTTCCTCCTGCATATCACCAACATTAATCCAGCAGCACAAAGGTATAAAGATCTGTTTGATGAATCCGATCTTTTAATTTCAGAAAACTATCAAGCCATTCTCGAGAAATTTCCCGCTTTTTTTGAAAACAATCAACTACTTGGAAGTAATAAGAAAAAAGAATCTCTCCTGGAAATCTTAAAACAACCTGCGTTACACTCGCCTGACTCATTGATCGGACAATTGGAATTTCTTATGCAAAAATGGGGAAAGATCCTTGGGGAGGATATTGTGAATCGCTTACTGCAAAGCCTGGATCTTAATCGGGAAGAGACCATTTCCAATTCAGGTACCGGTGGATCGAATGGTGAAGCTCCCATTCTGGAGTTTACCCGCAATGAACCGGAATATGAACGATTCAGCCAGGACAAGGACTGGATGCCGCAGCTTGTATTAATTGCCAAAAACAGCTATGTATGGCTTGATCAGCTTTCAAAGACCTATCACCATCCGATAAATACTCTGGATCAGATCCCTGATGAAGAGTTGGACAAATTTGCACGGTATGGTATTACGGGCTTATGGTTGATCGGTTTATGGGAGCGCAGCCATGCATCCATGCGGATCAAACAGAAAATGGGAAATACAGATGCAGTTGCCTCGGCTTACAGCCTGATGGATTACCAGATTGCAAATGCCCTGGGAGGTTGGCAAGCGTTAGATAATTTACGACACCGTGCCTGGCAAAGAAGGATTCGCCTCTCAGCAGATATGGTTCCAAATCACATGGGGATCGATTCAACCTGGGTAATGGAACATCCAGACTGGTTCCTCTCGGTAGGAGATTCCCCTTATCCAAACTACACATTTAACGGTGAGGATCTCTCTAATAATGACCAAGTTGGTATTTTTCTTGAGGATCATTATTATAGCAAATCTGATGCGGCAGTAGTTTTCAAGCGCGTTGATAAAAGAAGCATTTATGTTCGTTATATCTATCATGGTAACGATGGCACTTCCATGCCATGGAACGATACAGCTCAATTAAATTACTTAAAAGCCGAAGTGCGTGAGGCAATCATCCAAACCATTCTCCATGTCGCCAGGAATTTTCCCATTATCCGCTTTGATGCGGCTATGACACTCGCCAGAAAACATATTCAGCGATTATGGTTTCCCAAACCTGGAGAAGGTGGAGCCATCCCTTCCCGCACAGAACATGGTTTGACCCAAGCCCAGTTCCAGGCTGCCTTACCGACTGAATTTTGGCGGGAAGTTGTCGATCGGGTAGCTCAGGAAGTACCTGATACCCTGCTCCTGGCTGAAGCATTCTGGTTGATGGAAGGTTATTTCGTTCGGACATTGGGAATGCATCGTGTATATAATTCTGCCTTTATGCACATGCTGCGGGATGAAGACAATGCTAAATATCGGACCGTCATTAAAAATGTTCTGGAATTTGATCCTCAAATCCTTAAGCGTTTTGTGAATTTCATGAACAACCCTGATGAGAAGTCTGCCATTGAACAATTTGGAGATGGTGACAAGTATTTTGGAGTCTGCACTCTATTGTCATCTTTGCCGGGATTGCCCATGTTCGGGCATGGTCAGATAGAGGGATTTCACGAAAAATATGGAATGGAATATCACCACGCCAATTGGGATGAAATTCCAAACGAAAACCTGCTGCAAGGCCATGAGTGGCACATTTTCCCCCTTCTCAAACGCCGAAATATATTTGCAGATGTTCGATATTTTGTAATGTATGATTTCTTTACACCAGAGGCACAAGTTAATGAGGATGTTTTCGCTTTTTCAAATGGTTTTGGTGAAGGGATTGGGGAAGGGTCTGGACAACGAGCGTTGATCATATACCACAATAAATTTGCTGAGACCCATGGTTGGATAAGAACATCAGTCGCCTTCATGGATAAATTCAGTGGACAATTATCTCAGACCACACTTGGACAGGCATTGGGATTACATGCCCGGGAAGGAAATTACACTCTTTTCCGCGATCTGGAAAATGGATTGGAGTACATACGTTCCAGTCAAACGCTTGCACAGGAAGGACTCTATTTGGAATTAAGAGCCTATCAGCACCATGCCTTCATCAACTTCAGGGAAATAAGGGATCAGGATGGCAAGTGGCAAGCTGTTTGCAATGATCTTAATGGAAATGGATACTGGTCGATTCAAGCCAGGTTTGACGAAATACATAACCCTCCTGTCGTTGTAAAAGAAGAAAAAAAATCCAAGAATGACAACCTAATTAGTGAAACTGGCACCAAAATAAAACCAGCTAAAAATAAAAAAAAGTAAGCCCATCTTTGTGGAGAATTTCTTCCATTAATCATCAATAATTCTAAAAAACTTAAATAGAATAACCTTGTTAATATTTAAGTGAATTTTCTTATAAAGAGAAAGAATTTTCAGAAAGAAATTTCATTATGAAAGGCTATTCAACAATAGTAGAACTGAAATATAATGCGCAAGTGCACCACCGATCACGAAAAGGTGCCAGACTTCATGAAAACCGAATTTTCCTGGCGCAAAGTTGAATATCTTGGTAGCATAAACCACTGCTCCGAAAGTATAAATTACACCTCCGACGATCAACCAAATCAATGCACCCAATGGCAGTGCAGCCATCTGCCGTACAGCCAGAATACTAATCCAACCCATCAACACATACATGGCTGCATTTAACCAGCGTGGTGCTCCAATATAGAATATTTTGACCATGATCCCGATTGCAGCGATTCCCCAGATGATTGAAAGGAAACCCCAGCGCCAGAAACCAGTGAATGCATTCATACAGAATGGTGTGTAGGTTCCTGCGATCAACAGGAAAATTGCAGAGTGATCGACTTTACGCAAAATTTTTTCGACACGAGGTTTCACATTTGACAGATGATATGTGGCACTTGCTGAAAACATGGATATCAGACTGATGCTATATATGATCACAGATATTATTCTTATCGTGCCTGTCCAACCTACCAAAAGAAGGGCTATTCCACCAAAGAATGCAGTTATTGCTCCTGCCAGGTGAGAGATTCCATTAAATGGTTCACGGATTCTTGATAACATTTTTTTCCTTCAATGTTGATTTGATATTAATCAGAATGATACCTTATTATCAAAGATATTAGTTTATTTATAATTTTAATTACGACATCAATCTGAATTGAGGATTGGCAAGAGAATTTCACTTGTTGTGGTAACTTCTACCTTGACCATACCATTGGTTAGTTCTGCAACGTCACGTTCAAAAACAGACAGGTTTTCCACTGGAATATGTGCTGTCAAGATTACATCTGATCCAAATTCCTCACCAAGAACTTGCCCATCATGTTTTTTTACTAAAAGGCGTACGCGCTCTACAAATGGATAAGCATATATTAATCTGATTGTGTGAGCATTTAATTTATAAGCCCGGGGAACGATATTAGTAACCATTCGTACAGCATCCCCGTAAGCTCGCACAAGACCACCTATCCCAAGATTGGTACCTCCAAAATACCTGGTAACCACAACGACCACATCCCCCAACCCACTTCCCTTGAGAACAGCAAGAGAAGGTCTGCCAGCACTACCTGACGGCTCACCAGCATCACTGCAATGAGATAATTGAGAAGCACCATGCCCTATGATGAAGGCTGGGATATGGTGAGTGGCATCCGGGAATTCCTTTTGGACTCGAGTTATTAAAGCTCGTGCTGCATCCACACTATCAGCATAAGCCAGTGTGGCAATAAAACGCGAATTTTGCACCTTAAATTCTCGCCGGATCTCCTGAGCTGGGACAAGAAGTCTGTTTATTATTTCCATTAAAAGTTCTTATTTGATTATTGAGTGTTGGACCTGCAGCATTTTTGAAATTTTTCGATCTGTATTATATGTCAATAAAACCATATTCAAGGGATAAATGATAACCTAGCATGGATCAATGCTCAAGAATTCGCTTAATAATCAATGGTGCTTCATATGAAATTTAGGAGAATAAACAATATTAAAGATTGCTTTTCTCATAAATCTCAATGAATTTTATGCGTCTTTAATGAAAAACTTTCCGATGCCTTAAAAATTGAAGGTTTCGGCAAACCCACGCAAATTGATGTTAAGCAAACACTCAAAACGAGATTAGACATAGATTTTCAGCCATATGTCTTCCTGGGTGAATGCATTCCATCGCTTGCTCACTGCGCCTTTCTTGATGCTGCCCTACAATATTACATTGGTAAGAGGATCAGATGGCGGCACAACCATTCGAATCGCGGATCTTGAAATAATGCTGCAGATTGATATGATGAACCCTGATAAAGAATAAGCAAAACCAGAAATATAAGGTGCACAAAAGTTGTTACGAGTCGCACAAAGTCTTTAATAGAATACTGAGCCAGAAGGAGACGAAATATGATTACCCATCCTCTTTATTGTTATGCCAACAAGGCTTCTTTTGCCTTCTTGACTGTTTTTCCGCGTTCTTCCATATTCAAAATTCTCTTGCGAATGCGGTAGGATTGTGGTGTAACCTCCAATAACTCATCATCTGCCAGGTATTCGATAGATTCATCCAAGCTCATACTTCTGGGTGTGGTTAGTCGAACTTCAATATCCTTGTTTGATGAGCGCATATTCGTAAGGTGCTTCTTTTTGCAGACATTGATCGTCAAGTCACCCGGTCTGGTATATTCTCCCACGACCATGCCATCATAGACTTCCACTCCAGCGCTGATGAATAAAGTTCCGCGTTCTTCGGCATTTTTTAATCCAAAAGTCGTGGTAATACCTTCTTCCCAGGAAACCAGTGAGCCGTTTGTGCGTGAACTCATAGACCCGGCCATTTCATCATACCCATGAAAAATAGTGTTCATTATCCCCATACCCCGCGTTGCCGTCAAAAATTGGTACCGAAAACCCAACAATCCTCGTGTTGGCACAATATAAACCATTTGAACATTCCCATCGCCGTTGTCCGTCATGCTTTGCATCTTTCCACGCCGCGTTCCCAGCATTTCAACTACGATACCTACAGTTTCTGGACTGGTATCAATATGCACTTCTTCAAACGGTTCGAGCAAACTGCCGTCTTCAGCGTTGCGCAAGATGACTTCAGGACGTGAAACTTGGAATTCGTATCCTTCTCGACGCATGGTCTCAATTAAAATAGCAAGGTGTAATTCACCTCTTCCAGCGACCAAAAAAGTATCAGTCGATTCGGTTTCGTTTACACGCAATGAGACATTGGTACGTAATTCATCAAAAAGACGTTCCCGTAGCTTCCTGGAAGTACTCCATTTGCCTTCCCTGCCGGAAAATGGCGAGGTATTTACTCCGAATGTCATCCGTACAGTTGGTTCTTCTACATGGATCGGCGGAAGCGCAACCGGGTTGTCTCGATCGGCAAGGGTCTCTCCTATAGAAATCCCTTCCAACCCGGCTAAGGCAACGATCTCACCTGCTCCGGCTTCATCTACTTCCACACGATCCAATCCACGGTAAACATATAAATACCGTGCATTTTCTGGCAAAATTTCACCATCAATTCTAACTCGGGACATGGGCTGCCCTACTTTGAGAGATCCCGCAAAGATCCGACCCAAGGCAGTAATCCCACGATAATCATCGTAACCTAATGTACTAACCAGCATTTGAAAAGGAGCTTCCAAGTCTACTTTTGGGGCTGGTATATTGTTTAGAATTGTTTTAAATAAAGGTTGTAAATCAGGTCCCAATTCTGGAGTAAGGCCAGCCTGAGCTGTGGTCGCTTTGGCATAAACTACCGGAAAATCTGCTTGTTCTTCAGTTGCACCCAGCTCAATGAAAAGATCAAAGGTCTGGTTTAATACCCGGCTTGGTTCGGCATCTTTACGATCGACTTTATTAATAACAACAATAGCCTTATGTCCCTTTTCAAGAGCTTTTTTCAAAACAAAACGAGTTTGTGGCATGGGTCCTTCTGCTGCATCCACCAGTAAAAGGACGCCATCCACCATATTCATAACCCGTTCAACTTCCCCTCCGAAATCAGCATGACCAGGAGTATCAACGATATTTATTTTTACTTGTTGGTTGCTATCTGGATCCCATAGTGAAATAGCTGTATTTTTTGATAATATTGTGATTCCGCGTTCACGTTCAAGATCATTTGAATCCATGACTCGCTCCGCGACCTGTTGGTTATCACGGAAAGTGTGCGATTGTCGCAACAATCCATCCACAAGTGTAGTTTTGCCATGATCAACATGGGCAATAATGGCAATATTTCTAAGATCCGTACGTTCGGTTATCATAATTTCTACTCTTCTTTAACACATAAAATAGCCTCGACCAAAATGGCCGAGGCGATAATCCGGCTTACATGTTTTAGTTTATCAGATTGTAGCGGTTTTGGATAGGTTTTAAAATTGCCCCTTGTAAAGACACTGGGGCAACGAGTATAATTCCAAGGCAATTTTAGAATTTTTTCCATAATGTGTTTAATAAGAAGGAGTATTTTTATGTCTGGACATAGCCATTGGGCAACCATTCGCCGCAAGAAAGGCGCAACGGATGCCAAGAGGGGCCAGGCTTTTACACGCTTGGCACGAGAAATTGCAATTGCGGCTCGGGGAGGAGCAGATCCCAATAATAATTTCCAATTATCGCTTGCTGTTGAACGAGCTCGAGCTCAAAATATGCCTAAAGATAGCATTGAACGGGCTATCAAACGTGGAAGCGGAGAAGACAAAGATGGCGTAGTAATTGAAGAAATCACATATGAAGGTTATGGTCCGCAAGGTGTGGCATTGATCATTGAATGTGTCACCGATAATCGCAATCGCTCGGTATCTGAAATCCGCCATCAACTCAGTCGTTCAGGTGGATCGATGGCTGAAAATGGAGCAGTCAGCTGGCAATTCAATCGCGAGGCTTACTTCTACTTCCCTGCCAGTATGCTTGGTTATGAAAAAGCCTTTGAACTGGCAGTCGATTCTGGGGCGGATGATGTCACTGAAGAAGGTGACATGATCGAGATCATCGGACCCGGTGAATCTTTCAATAAATTGAACATATCATTACGCGAGGCAAATGTCTTTCCAGAAGAATCTGGCCTTCGTATGGTCGCCAAACAGGAACTTGAATTGGATTTGGATCGTACTTTACAAGTTTATCGAGTCATCGAAGCGATAGAAGAACTTGATGACGTTCAGGATGTATATCACAACTTGAAGCTTTCTGACGAGGCGTTGGCAGTTCTTGAGGCAGAATAAACATGACCTTGATCCTTGGATTGGATCCGGGTACTGCCACAACGGGTTATGGCTTGGTAAATGAAGACTCTGGGGGAGGATTGCATGCGATTGACTTTGGAATCATCCAAACACCAGCTGGAATGCCAGACTCCGATCGGCTGGTGATCCTCTACCAGCGTATGCGCGAAATCATCCTTCTCCATCGCCCACAGGGGAGTGCGGTGGAGAAGTTGTTTTTTCAAAAAAATGTTCGTACTGCGATCACCGTTAGCCAAGCACGTGGTGTCATATTGGTTTCCCTGGCAGAAGCAGGACTGGAAATAGGTGAATATACACCTAATGAGATAAAACAAGCTGTGACCGGTTATGGAAATGCAGATAAACATCAGGTCCAGGAAATGGTGCGAGTTTTGTTGGACTTAAATGATATCCCCAAACCTGATGATGCTGCTGATGCTTTAGCCGTCGCAATAACGCACCTGCACACAAACCGATATTAATAATGATATAACCACTTGATACTTTTAGCGAGAAACCAATGATAACTACACTACGCGGTCAAATTGCTCAAATTGAAGAAAACGCTGTCATCCTTGAGGTTGGTGGAGTTGGTCTTAGGCTGTTCGTTCCCCAACCACTTATCGGAAGGGTAAAGGTCGGAGAAAGCATTATTTTTCAAACCCACCTATCCGTGCGCGAAGATGCACTGACTCTTTATGGTTTTGATACGATCATTGATCGAAGCCTTTTTACCATGCTGCTGAGCGTGGATGGCATTGGGCCTAAAGCTGCACTATCTGTTCTTTCAACATTGGATTTTGAGACAGTTCAAAGCGCTGTCCACAACGATCAGTATGAAATCCTGAACAGAGTTCCGGGAGTGGGTAAAAAAACTGCCCAAAAGATCATCCTATATTTGAAAGACCGTATGAAACCAGTCAGAGGTCTCGAGCGGATCGCAGCCATGTCTGATGTAGATTCGGAGGTTCTTGAAGCATTGACATCGCTAGGTTATAGTGTTGTCGAAGCCCAACGGGCTATCCAAAATTTACCCAAAGATGCACCGGATAACATCGAAGACCGATTAAGATTAACTTTGCAAAATGTATAATATGCTTTCACCATGTCTTTAATAAGTGCAAACAATCTTTCTAAATCTTATGGTCCGGAGGATATTTTTTCCAACCTAAGTTTTTCTGTTCCTCATGGTTCTCGTCTGGCTTTGGTTGGACCAAATGGGATCGGAAAAACCACTTTGCTTCGTATTCTGATCGGGTTAGAAGAGTCTTCTGGTGGAACCATCACACAAGTCAAAAATTTAAAAATTGGATACCTACCTCAGGAAGCCGAATTTGATATGGAAGGCACCGTTTGGGAAGCCTGCCTGTCAATCTTTTCGGAGCTTCAAGCCACACAGGCAGAACTCACCCGATTGGAATCCCTGATGGCTCAAAGTGAACATGCAGAGCAAGCTTTATCCAAGTATGGTCCTTTGCAACAGGAATTTGAGCGCAAAGGAGGTTATTCTTACCCAACCCGAATACGCCAGGTTCTAACTGGCCTTGGTTTCAATAAGCGGGATTTCCATATGCCTCTGGAGCATTTGTCCGGTGGGCAACGAACACGCGCTTTTCTGGCGCAGCTTCTTCTATCAGACCCGGATCTTTTACTATTAGATGAGCCTACCAATCATCTGGATATCGCAGCAGTCGAGTGGCTTGAAGGTTATCTTAGCCAATGGGAAGGTGCTGCAGTTATGGTTTCCCATGATCGATATTTCCTGAACAAGGTCGCTAACGGGATCCTTGAAATGACCTCGGTAGGAACAGAATCCTATAAAGGAAATTACTCTGCTTATACAGAACAACGCACAGCTCGTTGGGAACGAAGGCAAGAAACATTTCAATCGGAAAAAGAGAAATTAATCAAAGATGTTGAATATATTAAGAAAAATATATCTGGTCAGAATACGCTACAGGCAAAAGGAAAATTAAAACGCCTTACTCGCATTGTTCAAGCCATTGAACAAGTCGGCATGGATAAGGTTTTATCCAAATCATGGATGCAGATAAGTAACGAAGTCAACAACTCAACATCCCCCTTTGGCGTGGAAGAGGCAGACCGTCGGGTCCGATCACTGCATTTACCTGACCATCGCCCTCCAAAACTGCACTTGCGTATTCAATCCCAACAACGATCCGGTGAACTTGTGATCCGAACACGAGATTTACAGGTGGGTTATCCCGGTAAAACCTTGTTTGAAGCACCAAATCTCGAATTGCGTCGCGGCGAGTGTGCTGCCCTGATCGGCCCTAATGGTGCCGGAAAAACAACATTCTTAAAAACCTGTCTTGGTCAAATTCAACCTGTCAGTGGTGAAGTTATATTGGGAGCCAGCCTTCAAATTGGCTATTTTGCCCAGGCACATGAAGATTTGAAACCAGAAAACTCTCTTATCCAGGAAATCCAATCGGTGGCGGAAAATATGCTGCCAAATGAAGTTCGTAATTATCTCGGTCGCTACCTTTTTTCCGGGGATGATGTCTACAAAAACGTAGAAGTGTTATCAGGTGGGGAACGTGGGCGTTTAGCCCTGGCAAAGTTGGCATTATTGGAAACCAATCTGCTGCTTCTTGACGAACCTACCAACCATCTGGATATCCTTTCACAAGAGATATTACAGGAAGTTTTAAATGAATACAAGGGAACCATCCTCCTGGTTACCCATGATCGTTACCTGATCGATGCTCTTGCTACCCAGATATGGGAAGTGGAAACAGACGAATCGAACCTTTCAGTATTTAATGGGACATATAGCCAACGAAAAGAAGAAAGGGAAAGATTGGCTAATTTCCAATTAGAAATCGAAAAACAGGTGAATAACCCAGCTAATTCTGATAGAACCAGAACTCGCCATTCATCGTCCTCGACCAATAGAGATGAGCGTCGAAGAATTGCACAACTGCAAGAATTGGAAAATGCAATTTCAGATCTTGAATCCCAACTCGCAGAGATTGGGCTGAAATTGGAAAATCCACCTGCAGATTCCATTCTAGTTCGTAAGTTGGGTAACCAATACACGGATATTCAAAAGAAAATGGATGAAAAATTAAAAGCCTGGGAAAACTTGCAACCTTAATGTTGGGTTCCAAATTTTCTCGGAGAATCCTATATTGATCATTAATCAACACAGCACTTTCGTAACCAAGCTTGTTGAGTTCTATCCCCTGTCAACAGGGCTGATTGCATTTTCGGATAGTACACCTTTTTGTGGAGGTTGTTCTTAATCCCTGGTAGTTATCACTCGATCCAATAGGATATCCTGCGAAGAAATTTCATCTTCAATCGGTTCCAGGTGGGTAAAGATCGAAGCTTCATCAAAAAGATTTAGGAGGTCGAATTCCAAATCATCGGCAATATGATGTCCATCATGCACGGACATTTCTCCAGGAACAAGAATATGCAGGGAAATAAATCTCCGTGAGGCAGAAAGTCTTGTTCGCAATGCATGAAATTGGATCCCTTTTAGGCGGTATTTATCCAAAACTTCTTCAATCTCATTGGTTTCCTTTGAAGGTAAAGCTGTATCCATCAACCCTGAAATCGATTTGCGTATCAAGGAAACACCGGTCCAGACAATATTGACAGCCACAACCAGAGCGATCAATGGATCAATGATTGTCCATTTGGAAAAGAATACAACAATCACTGCAAGGATGACACCTGCAGAAGTCCAAACATCTGTCATTAAATGAGCAGCATCAGCTTCGAGAGTAATAGAGTTAAAATCCCTGCCGGCTCTCTTAAGAACGTGTGCCACAACAAAATTAATTAGGGATGCTGCCACGGACACTACCAATCCAATCCCAACCTGATCCAATCCTTGTGGATGTAATATTCTTTGTATCGCTGCATAGGTAATGCTTACGGCTGCTACAAGAATCAGGCTACCCTCCGCACCGCTTGAAAAATATTCCGCCTTTGAGTGTCCAAACATATGACTCTCGTCCTCGGGACGGGCAGCAATGGTTAACATCCAGAGTGCCATAATAGCTCCAAATAGATTTACAACCGATTCAAGCGTATCTGAAAGCAAACCTACCGAACCAGTCAATAGGTATGCCCCGGTTTTTAAAGCTATTGTACAAATTGCGGCAGCAATGGATAACCAGGCAAAGCGGGTAAGTGAAGCTCGTTTCAAAATTGTCCTTTGCAGTATTATTATTATTTGATCAGGTGACCATGTGAAAGCAAAATCCATCAAAAGGTATAGATGGTTAGGAGATTATAATGTGGAATAGATTTCTGTAAAAGGTAAGACAATCAAAAACGGAGTGTTATTAAATATCTTGTTATCAATTATTGTATGAGGACTCAAAAGTTGGTGGAAGCATATTTTTGATAATTGAACAGAAATCACTTTCATGCAGAATTAATTTTCTGGATGGATATTTTATAGACTAATTCCCCTTGTGAGGTAAATATTATGCTTATAATCGAGAAAATCGATACCACGAACAAGAATCAAGTACGAAAATTTGTTGAATTTTATTATGATCTTTATAAAAACTGTCCATATTGGGTTCCTCCCCTTTATATTGATGCCTACCTGCCGTTAAATCGTAAAAAGCATCCTTTTTTCACACATTCGGATGCTGATTTTTTCCTGGCTTATAGGGAAGGAAAAGTAGTTGGAAGAATTTGTGCAGCAGAAAATAAACCCTTTAATGAATATCACAAAACCCGTAAAGCTCAGTTTTATTTCTTCGATTGTCTTAATGAACAGGAGATCGCTCAAGAACTTTTTAACGCGGTCTTCAAATGGGCCAAGGAGAGAGATCTCGATATTGTAGTTGGACCCAAAGGATTATCCCCATTTGATGGCTATGGAATCCTGATTGAAGGTTTTGATCAACGCCAGATGATGACCATGATGAATTATAACTATCCCTATTATGCCACCCTGGTTGAAAATATCGGGTTTGAAAAAGAGGTGGATTTTGTCTCCTGTTATTTACCAGCTGATTCGTTCCAAATCCCTGAACGAGTTGCACGTATTTCAAGGCGTGTTCAGGAGCGTGGGAAGCTAACGATCAAGAAATTTAAAAGCAAACGCGAGCTTGTAAAATGGGCATCAAGAATTGGCGAAACCTACAACAAGGCGTTTATCAATAACTGGGAATATTATCCATTCAGCCAGAGTGATATCGATTTTGCGGTAAATAACGTTTTCATGGTAGCAGATCACCGCTTGATAAAAATAATCTTGCATGAGGATGAAATTGTCGGTTTTCTATTTGCTTTTCCAGACGTCTCAGCTGCCTTGCAGCGTGCCCACGGACGCTTGATCCCGCTTGGTTTGCCAGATATCCTGCTTGAGATGAAACGGACAAAAACTGTGGCTGGAAATGGTATGGGAATTTTACCTGAATTTCAGGGTTCAGGTGGCAACGCTCTGTTGTATTACGAAATGGGAAAGACACTTCTTGAGTTTCAACAATTTCAATTTGTTGAAATGACCCAGGTGGCTGAAACAACAAAACAAATGCGGGCTGATCTGAAAAATTTAAATGGAAAAGAATATAAGAACCACCGAGTATTTCATTTATCTCTTTAAATTGTTTTGGAATTTTTTTTGAGCGGATTCTCGCATGAAATAAAAACAATTCTTTCTTAAATATCCAGGAGGGAAGATCTGTTTTATGAAAATACAAGAGATAACTTTTGAGTTGCTTTTTATTTTCATAAAAGATCTAATAATATCAGAAGGAGAATCCAAGTTGATCTCCCAGCAGTAAGCCCTTGTGAGGGAGGTTTAGCCTATACACTTGTAGCATAATAATGGAATAGATATCCAATTTCTTAAAGAATATTATTTCTCAAAGTACCATATACCGGACCTGACAGAACCCTTCTTACAACATCCGTTTTTATTTTCGCTCAACATTGATAAGACTTAACCAATACCCCACAAATAGAAAAACCGCGCTTCCAACTGTTGCCATCCCAGCATTTAATATCCCAACAGTCCAAAACGAGATATTTAATAAACCGCCAACGATATGACCAACCCAGAATCCTATCCATGATAGGATTAGAAGAAGAACCATACGTAGGATACTCCCCCCTTTCCAGAAATGGAATAATGCTCCATACAAAGTGGATATTACGAATCCCAACAATAGAATTGGCAAGTTCATGATCAGCTCCTTAGATACACAATTGGTAAATCATTAGAAATAATTCTATTTGAATAAGAGAGATTGCAAATCTCACTTTCCTTTCCTATATTTTCACCGATGCCCCTGGTCTATTAGTTATCAGGATAAAATATCTATACGCAATCATTTGCTACAATCCTTCCTCCTCCAAGCACCACATCTCCATCGAAGAATACTGCTGATTGCCCGACTGTGATATCCCGTTGTGGTTGATCGAACCTGACTCGAATGTTGCCACCTTCCAGCTGACTTATTTCGGCCCAGGCTTCCCTGGCTGAATAGCGAATCTTGACTTCAACCCGACAAATACTATCAGGTGGTTTACCAGCAATCCAATGAACATTTTCTACAGTCAGTTCATTCTGCCCCAACTCATCTTCCAAACCTACTATAAGTCTGTTCGTTTCAATCTGTTTGGCAAGAACATAAAGAGGTTGTGCGGATGCCAACCCCAATCCCTTGCGTTGACCAATCGTGTAGAAGCTCAAACCTTGGTGTTGACCCAATATACTTCCATCCCGATTGACTATATCCCCTGGTTTCAGACTTTCTGGCGCATTTCGTTCTATAAATTTACGGTAATCTTCACCTGCCAGAAAACAAAGATCCTGGCTGTCCGGCCTGGAAGCAGTTGGCAATCCCTCGTCCTCTGCCATTTTACGGATCTTGTCTTTTTGGAAATCTCCCACTGGGAACAAGGCTTTCCCCAATTGTTCTTGACTTAGGATATGAAGAACATAGGATTGATCTTTGCTTCGATCAATGGCCCGTAATAATTGAATTTTTCTGTCTTCAGCCTGCTGGCTAGATTTTTGTTCCAGGATCGACCGCAATCGGACGTAATGACCGGTTGCCATATAGTCAGCTCCCATAGCCAGGGCATGCTCCAATAAAAACTTCCAACGGATTGTTCGATTACAAATTAAACATGGATTGGGAGTAGCCCCCTGAAGATATTCCTCCAGGAAATAATTAACTACCGTTGAGCGAAATATTTCTTTTGCATCCACAACATAAAAAGGTATATCCAATCGGGCTGCCACACGCCTGGCAAGAGCTACAGCATCTGGAGTACAGCACCGATTTGAATCTTCCTTGCCTGCCTCTGACCATAATCTCAACATCATGCCAACAACGTCATAGCCTTGTTGCTTGAGAATGATTGCAGCCATAGATGAATCCACCCCACCTGACATGGCAACAACTACTTTGGTCATTTCAGATTTCGTGCTTTCGAAACTAACATGGGTAAATTGGCAAGGAATTTTTCCACTTCATCAATTGTAGTTGCTTTCCCGAGAGTAATCCGCAGAGAACCCAAACCCCATTCAGAAGGTAATTGCAGGAGATTCATTACTTCAGATGGCTCCGGATTCCCGGTTTTACAAGCTGATCCGGATGAACAGGCGAAACCTGCTGAATCCAATAGAGTTAATAATAAATTGCCATCCACCCCCTTAAAGACAAAAGAACAATGGTTGGGCAAGCGATGCTCAAGGTGACCAGTCAATTTGGAATCAGGAATGTTCTCAAGAACACTTCCAATGATCCGATCCTGCATGGGTTTTACATGGGTTGTCCTCATTTCACGTTCCATTTCGGTCAGCCTCAAAGCCTCAGCAAACCCAACAATATAAGGAACGTTTTGGGTTCCCGCACGTAATCCAAATTCTTGACCGCCTCCGGTTTGAATAGGAAATATCGGGGTACCTTTACGAACATAAAGGACTCCAACACCTTTAGGTCCATAGAATTTATGCCCTCCCAGAGATAAAAGATCCACCCCCAGAACATCCACATCCATAGGAAGATAAGCTGCTGCTTGGACAGCATCTGTATGTAACAATACTCCTTGCTTATGGCAGATCTCTGAGATCTCACTGATCGGATTGATCGTTCCAATTTCATTATTCGCCATCATAATGGATACCAAGGCAGTTTTATTATTAATCCCCCGGGCAATTGTTTGCGGAGATACCATACCAAACTCATCCACCCCCAACCACTCAACATCAAATCCAAACAATTCTGCCATTTGTCCAGCAGTCCGACTTACAGCATGGTGTTCAGCCAAACTGGTAAGGATCTGGTTTTTATTCATCTTTTCGCGCATGGCAAAACAAACTCCCCGCAAAGCCAGGTTATCTGATTCTGAACCACAGGATGTAAAAATTATTTCATCCGGACGGCACTTTAACACACCTGCCACTGTTTCGCGAGCAACTTCAATTGCATTTTCAGCCTTTTGCCCGAATTGATGTATTGAGGAGGGATTCCCAAATATATGGTTTAAGAATGGCAACATGGACTGCAAAACACGTTCATCCAATGGAGTAGTGGCAGCATAATCGAGATAAATGGTTTCTTCCATATTTTCACCTGATTTATAAGATTTTGAGATTATAGCACGCCATAAGACCTCATAAAACTCTCGTTTTTGGAGAACCTAATTATGGGAAAAAACCATAAAGAAAACTAAATAAAACAAACGGCGCTCCTTGGTAAACCAAAGTGCGCCGTTATAGAGGGGAGGAGGAAATATTTCAAGTATTTAATTCAGTCTGGCTTTATCCTGAGACTCTATTTTGAATTCAACATCCCGCAAAGCTTCAATCAAGACTCTGCCATGTTTCTTTACAACCATATTCTGACCTTGAGTCAGCAAATAATCCCGGAAATCTCCCGATTGGGTTACCCATAAGATTCCTTTTTCACATGAGAGAGCCATACCAGGTTTTGTTTTCTTAATCCTTAAGATATCATTCTTATCCAGATGTAATCTTTTGATACTACTCGTACTTGATTTAATTATCATTAATATTCTCCTTCAACCATGGTTATCTGGTGATAGTAGTATCTCAAGAAACGAGTAAGTGGTACAGATGCACTTATATCCAATTGTAACCATAACAGTTTATAATAAATGCAACTGTATACTATAAATTTCCAAGAACTGTGCTTATTCTCACAATCAGGAGAACAAATGCCGACGAAAAATCTGGACTCATCGAGAAAAGTCTACCTTTATGAAGAAATCGCCAATAATATGCGAGAATCGATCACTAATGGAACCTTTCGCTCGGGTGAACAAATTCCATCGGTGCGTCAGATGAGTAAGAAGAACGGTGTCAGTATTACAACAATTCTGCAGGCTTACCAGTTATTGGAAGAACAAGGTCTGATCGAATCTCACCCTCAATCCGGTTATTATGTCAGCATAAATGAAAATATAAAATTGCCGGAACCCGAGATATCCTCTCCAAGTAAGGATCCAAGTCAGGTGAGTCTTCATGATCTGATCATGATGATCCTCAGAGACACACAAAACCCAAACCTGGCACAACTTGGTGCAGCTTTACCTAACCTTGACCTGATGCCGATCGAGCAACTTAACAAGATCTTCCTTGAATTAAGTCGACAAGGTGATAGAGAGATGCATCAATATTGTTTACCACTCGGATTGGAGTCGCTTCGAATACAGATAGCCAAACGAGCAATTCACAGTGGCTGCCACCTTTCCCCGAATGATATTCTGATCACATCCGGTTGCACAGAAGCTATTGATTTATGCCTTTATGCAATATGTCGTCCTGGAGATATTGTTGCAGTGGAAGCACCCATGTATTTTGGAACTTTACAAAGCCTAGAAGTACATGGATTGCGTGCTCTCGAGATACCCACAGATCCAAGAACAGGGATAGGATTGGATGCTCTCCAATTTGCCATTGAACACAATCCAATCCGTGCAGTCATGGTTAGTTCAAACTTCAGTAATCCAATGGGTGGGTGCATGCCACTTGATAAGAAAAAGGAATTGGTCGAACTTCTTGCGAGGCATGATATTCCATTGATAGATAATGATATTTCTGGAGAAATTCATTTCACAGATAAAAGACCGGTCGTGACAAAGGCTTTCGACAAAAAGGGTCTGGTATTAATGTGTTCTTCATTTTCCAAAGATATCAGCCCTGCTCTGAGGGTTGGGTGGGTTCTCCCTGGAAGATATAAAAATGAAATTGAGTGGTTGAAATTTACGAACAGTATCGCAACCCCAACTCTGTCCCAAATGGCAGTTTCAAGATTCATGGAGAGTGGAAAATATGATCATCAATTGCGGAGATTACGGCGATCCTATGCAAGCAATGTCACATTGATGTCCCAGGCGGTTATGCGATACTTCCCAGCAGAAACTCGTGTCACACGTCCTTCAGGCGGGTTCATTCTGTGGGTCCAATTACCTGAAGGAATTGATTCGCTCGAGTTATACAAAGAAGCTTTAAAAGGAGGCATAACAATCACTCCGGGCTATATTTTTTCACCCACAAACCAATTCTATAATTTTATCAGGTTGAATGCTGCCAATTGGTCTTACACTATTGAGCGCGCCCTTGATCATCTGGGTGGGATGGTCTTTCAACAGGTTACACAATGACTTCTGGATATTAAGTATCGAGATAATTTTCCTAAATTTCAATGCAATGATTACCTCTGTTATAATATTTTGCGTATGAAAATCTTCTTAAATTATTTCATATTGGAAAGCTGGAGGATGCACCGTATTCGAATTCATTCTTCAAGTTTAGTAAATTAAGATCTGCCCTATTTGGGAAACTCATTGGAGAACAATATGGATTTTAAAATTAATTTTGGTACAGATGGTTGGCGCGGTATGATCGCTGAAGATTACACCTTCAATAACGTCCGCAGGTGTGCTCAAGGTTTCGCATCCTATCTTTTTTCTCTTGATATTAAAGGCTCCAAGGTTATTGTCGGTCATGATAAACGCTTTGCATCCGAGAATTTTGCAGCCGCAGCTGCTGAAGTTCTGGCTGCGAATGGATTTTATGTTCTTCTTACCAATGGACCTACTCCCACTCCAGTTATATCGCATGCAGTTGTAGCTCGCAAAGCTGCCGGTGCAATAAATATTACAGCATCGCATAACCCCCCAACGGATAATGGATTTAAAGTGCGCGATGAAAATGGAGGCGCAATCGCTCCTGAAGGACTAAAGAAAATCGAAAATTTGATTCCCGATGATATCTCCGGTGTTAAAGTAATGCCATTTGCAGAAGCTGAAAAAGCGGGTCTGATAACAAAATTTGATGCCGCACCGGATTATATACTTCATCTAAAGAAATTAATTGATCTCGAACCTATCAAGGCTGCAGGTTTAACTGTAATGGTGGATGCAATGTGGGGTAATGGTACAGGATGGTTCGAGCATCTGCTAGAGGGAGGAAAAACCCAGGTTATCGAAATCCATAATACCCGCAATCCTTCCTTTCCTGAGATGAAGCGTCCTGAACCAATCCCACCAAATATCGATGTTGGATTACAAGCTACCCTTGATAATCATGCAGATGTCTTACTAATTCTGGACGGGGATGCAGACAGGGTTGGATTGGGCGATGAGAATGGGATCTTCATCAATCAGTTACAAGCATATGGCTTGCTAGCTTATTACCTTCTCGAAATTCGTAGCTTACGCGGACCTATTGTCAAAACATTATCAACAACAACCATGTTGAACAAGTTGGGCAAGATCTATAATGTGCCTGTGTATGAAACTGCTGTTGGGTTTAAATATGTGGCTCCCAAGATGCTGGAAGTCGATGCCTTGATCGGAGGAGAAGAAAGTGGCGGTTACGCTTTCAGAGGGAATGTTCCCGAACGTGATGGCATACTAGCTGGACTTTATTTTCTCGATTTCATGGTTAAAACAGGAAAAAAACCATCCAACCTGTTAAAAATGCTCTTTGACAAAGTGGGTGGCCCTCATTATTACGACCGTATCGACACAACTTTCAAAGGTGATCGCAAGTCACGCGAAGAACTGATCTTAGCATCCAAACCAGTCACTATTGGTGGACTAAAGGTAACAAATCTTATTACAGTGGATGGTTTCCAGTTTATTATGGAAGATGGTGGGTGGATGCTGATTCGCTTCAGTGGCACCGAGCCAATCATGCGCGTATATTGTGAGACGATGCATGCTGATAAAGTTCAGGCAATTCTGCAAGATGGTCTCAAAATTGCCGGGATAAAATAGCTGAAGATTTGCGATTATTTAATTCTTGGTATTTTAAAATTAACAATATTTAAACCCCAACGGATGTTGATTTTTAGCAACTGTCTGTTTTATTATTAATTTATACTTCAGAAAAGATTATAATGGACTTGGAATGCCTTTGGAATTCGTCGATACACATTGCCATTTGGACTTTAATAAATTTGATAACGACCGGGATGAAGTAGTTATACGAGCCCAGAAGGCTGGACTGTCGCATATGCTCATTCCTGGCGTAACAATAGAATCCAGTCGCATGGCAATCGAGCTATCTGAGAACAATCCTGCCCTTTTCGCTGCCATTGGTATTCAACCTAATGATGCCATGACTTGGAATGATAATAGCATCGGTGACCTGACACAGCTTTATGATTCCAATAACAATTCAACTTCTATAAAAAGAAAAAAGATCGTTGCAATCGGAGAAATTGGGTTGGATTATTATTGGGGTGCTGCACCGCAAGCGCATCAAAAGAGAATACTCTGGGAACAATTGCAGCTCGCAGCCAAACTTAATTTGCCGGTTATTCTGCATCTTCGTGAAAAAAAAGATGCAGTACAAGGTCCTTGCTCAGAGGATCTATTGGAAATACTTACTAATTGGAGGAATCAATTAATCTCCACAAAAAATCTTATATCCATACATCCAGGAGTATTACACTCATTTAGTGGTAATATCGACACTGCGCATAAAGCCATTCAGTTGGGTTTCTTCATCGGTGTCACCGGACCAGTAACTTTTATTAATGCAAAGAATCGGCAGAATCTGATCGCTGCGATACCGCTCGAACATTTACTGTTGGAAACGGATTCTCCTTTTCTTACCCCGCATCCATATCGCGGGCAGCGTAATGAACCGGCCAACATTAAATTGGTGGCAACCAAGGTTGCAGAATTGCATAAGGAATCTTTGGCAAGAGTTGCGGAGCAAACCTGCATCAATGCCGAAAAATTATTTAATTGGTGAAAAATTGAGTCAACTTCCATTTACAATGCCTATTCAGCCATCAATTCAAGAAGTTGAAGAGCTGATGCGCCTTCAAGCCCATGGTCGTCACCCTGAGCTTCAAGCAGCATTTGACCATCTTATTGTCGCAGGCGGCAAGCGCATCCGTCCTGCCCTGGTATTATTAATTGGTAATATGTTAGGCGCTGATCATGATCGCCTCATAACAACAGCAGCAGCAGTTGAAATGCTTCACACAGCTACACTTGTTCACGATGACCTGATCGATGGTGCTTTATTACGACGCGGAAATCCAACATTAAATTCTCACTGGTCACCAGCTGCGACCGTTCTAACTGGTGATTATATTTTCGCGCGGGCAGCCAAACTGGCAGCCAATACAGATTGTCTTCCTTTAATGAAACTATTCGCTGAAACACTCGCTATCATCGTGAATGGGGAACTAACTCAATTATTCTCAAGCCATGGTAATGCAAGCCGGGAAAACTATGATCACCGTATATATGCAAAAACCGCTTCCCTATTTGAAATGTCCGGTCGTGCAGCCGCCATGATCAGCCCGGTTGAGCAAGTTATCGTGGAGAAAATGCAAGAATTTGGCCGTAATATTGGAATGGCATTTCAGATCCTGGATGATATTCTCGATTTTACTGGTGAACAGGAATTTGTCGGAAAACCTGTTGGATCCGACCTTCTTCAAGGACTTGTTACTTTACCCACACTCTACTATATTGAAAAATATCCGGATGATAAAAATATTGCAGCACTTCTCAATGGAGATTTCTCAACTCAACCAGATGCAATAGTCGAATTGGTGCAATCCATACGGGCAAGTGAGTGCATCAAACTGGCACATAATGATGCCAGATCACTAGTTGAAGGTGCAATTAATAACCTTAAAGATATGCCTGCAGGGGAAGAAAGGCAAGCTCTCGAAGAGCTGGCCTGGTATATCGTTGACCGCAATCTTTAAAACCCCAAATATGCAAAATTACATCCCGAGTAAAATCATATGGGTGGGAATATTAATTTCCATCATATCCATACTTGCCAATCTAATCTTTTTTGCTTTAACCAAAGCGTTCGGGGAACAATACATCATCCCATTAACCAACGTGGTTTCGATTACCAGACCAATGCCGGTGGTAATGGTTATTTTGGTTACTTTCCTTTCAAGTTTATTAGCTACAGCATTGTACGGTTTTTTGAACATAATAACACCTAATGCAATTTTGCCACCGTTTCTGTCTATTACAGGTACCGCATTTCTTGTTTCATTTGGCGGACCAATGGAACTCCCTGAAACAGTGATGCAGACCAAAATCTTATTATGCATGATGCATATTATTACAGCCCTTATTATCATCGGGGGATTTTATATCTATCACCGGCATTTACAAAACCCAATGATAATATCTTAAATTGTGGCTATAAGGTTATCAAATAAAAAAATCCCATCAATTGGACTGCACCCTTTAGACAAGACATATAAGAAAGCCCCCATGTGTCAACTGGACAGGCACCTCGTTTCGTAAGGTGTCTGTCTTGTTTTTAATTGTATCCTCTCATGGTTATAAAAGTA